>WBZO01000005.1_pt1 | contig 194276 bp, 154 predicted proteins | sample 5204261 | NCBI WGS metagenome assembly WBZO01 (sample SAMN12412400, study PRJNA552823) | activated sludge metagenome | isolation source: activated sludge from anammox sidestream of wastewater treatment plant... | place: USA: North Carolina | collected 2017-09 | reverse complement strand
CGCGGCTCGTCGCTGGCGCGGCTCGTCGCGCGTCGGTGACTCCACTCGCTGGCGCTCGCGGCTCGTCGCTGGCGCGGCTCGTCGCGCGTCGGTGACTCCACTCGCTGGCGCTCGCGGCTCGTCGCTGGCGCGGCTCGTCGCTGGCGCGGCTCGTCGCGCGTCGGTGACTCCACTCGCTGGCGCTCGCGGCTCGTCGCTGGCGCTCGGAGCTCGTCGCCGGCGCGCCGTCGCCTATCATACTTCACACGGAGCGGTGGGCGCCGCTACCGGGGTCGTTCCGGAGGCGACGATGCGGAGAATCCACGCGGCCGGCGCCGCCGGCGCGGTCGTGCTGCTTGCGCTGCTGCTGCTCTACCCCCTGCTGCGCGGTCGAGGCACAGGAGGCGCGGGCGAAGGCCTGGCCGATTGGATCGGCCGGCAGATTGTCGCGATTGTCAACGCACACGTCGTTCCCGAGATCAGTTTCCGCCAGTTGACGTATACGCCGCCGGGCAGGGTCGCGCTTGCCGACGCTGTTCTGACCGCGCCGGACGGGACGCGCGTCGTCGAGCTGGGCGGGCTGGCGATCGAGTTGGCGGAGGTTCCGAGAGTCAATCATCCGATCGTCGTCGAGAGGGTGCAGATCGACCGTGGCACGCTGAATCTCATCGCCGACGCCGATACCGGCGGCCTGCGCGGCTTGTGGCCGCTGGTGCGCGGGGCGCAGCCGGCGGGCTCGAGACCGGCCGGGCACGGCGAGGGCGCCGGCGCTTCGGTGCGGCTGAGCGACGTACTGCGCCTGCGCCGGGTCGAGCTGCGCGACATCAGCATTCGCTACGACCCGGGCGACGGCAAGCCGGCGATGGAGCTGGCCGGCATCACGACGGTGCTCGACATCGCGCCGCACGCTGAAGGGGGCGACGCCGCGGGCGGGGCCGTCGCGCAGGAGCCCGGCTGGTACGCGCTGTCGCTGCGGGTGGAGCGGCCCGGGCTCGTGACGCTGGAAGCAGACGGCCGCGTCAACCTCGACACGCTGGTGGCCGAAGTGAGCGCGGGCCGGCTGCGCGCGACAGTCGGCGACGAGACGTTGGCGAGCCTGCCGCCTGAGCTTCAGGAGCTGCTGCGCCGGCACGAGGCCCGGGGCGAGATGACCCTGCGCTTCTCGGGCCGCATACCGCTGCGCGACTGGATGTCGGGCGAGGCGCAGGCAGATGTCGAGCTGCGAGACTTCGTCGTGGCCGTCGGCGATTACCGGCTGCCGATCCTCGAGCTGCTGGCGACGGCGCGGCTGCAAGGGCGGCGGATCGACCTGGAATCGCTGAAGGGCGTCATGCTGCGCGGAGACGTGGAGGCGCGCGGCAGCGCCACGCCGCAAGGCGAGTCGTGGGCGGCGCAGGCGAGCTGGCGCGTGGAGCGGCTCGATCTGCGAGCCCTGATGCGGGCGAACCGGGCTTCGGCGGGGCTGCCGCCGATCGCCGGCCGGCTGTCGTCGCGCGGGGAGGCGCGCGGCGACCTGGGGGCGTTGCCGGGGTCGTTGAGAGGGAGCGGCGAGGCGAGCGTTCGCGACGGCGAGCTGATGTGGGTTCCAGGGTTGGCGCAGTTGTCGGAGGCGATGCGCATCGGGCTGGATTTCGCGGATGTGGACCTCAAGGATCGGGCGGATGTTGAGTTCAGGCTCACGGCGCAAGGCGTGGAGGTGACGCGCAGCGAGCTGGTGAGCACGTTCATCGCCGCCCGCGGTGAAGGGCTGGTGCGCTACGACGGGACGCTCGACCTGCGCGTCAACGCCGGGCCGATGGAGAAGCTCAAGCGCGTGCTGGGCGGCCTCGGGGCGCAGCTCGGGCGGTTGACCGACGGGCTGATGGCGTATCGCGTGACCGGGCCGCTGAACGCGCCGAGAGTCGAGGTGCGCGTGCTCGGGCGGTGAATCTCCGGCACGCCGTGGCTGGGCCGTTCAGGGCTCAGGTCCCGAGCCTGGGCTCTACGAGGGCCAGGATCTCGCGTTCGAGTTCCTGCGCCCGGCGCTCCATCTCCGCGGAGCGGCGGAGCACGTCGTCGATCCAGGCCTTGTCCTTCACGCTCCTGGCGTTGATCTTGACGTTCAGGTGCGCGCCCATGACCGCGCTGCGGGCGGCGAGGGCGGCGACGCCCGCGTCGGAGACGCTTGCGGGCAGGCCCGTCTCCGCCATCTGCCGGGCGACCTGCATGGATTCAAGCGCGACCTGCATGACCCGCAGCGGGGCCTCGATTGCGCCTTTCGTCGCCGCCTGGATCGCCGTGCTCCGAGCCGCCTTCTCGGCGTCGGTGCCCTTCGGCAGGCCGAAGCTCGCCATCAGCGCGTTGAACGCCGCCGTGTCTTCGTCAACCAGGCGCAGCAGGGCATCGTGGCAGCGTTTGCCCTCCTCCGCCCAGCGGCTGAACTCCTCCCAGCGGTCGTCCCAGCCCTGCTTGTGGGCGGAAAGATTGGCGACCATGGTCGCCAGTGCGGCGCCCATCGCGCCGATCGCGGCCGACACGCTTCCCCCGCCGGGCGCCGGCGATTCGCTGGCCGTTTCCCACACGAAGTCGTCGAGGGGCGTACGGGTGAGCGAGGCCGGCGGCGCCTCGGCGCCGGACGCCACTTCGGACCGCGCGGGCTGGGGGCCGCGACGGCCGGCGGCCTTGGCGGCAATCGCGTACTCGATGATCTTTTCCTCGGGCCGGAACGGATACAGGTCGCCGAGTCCGAGCGACTTGACGGCGATCTTGATCAGCTCCTTGTCACTGACGCCGAGGCTGCGGCGCTGCTTGCGCAGGAAGTAGCGTCCGGCGTCGAGCAGCGCGTTGAGCGGCATCAGCCCGACCAGTTCGGAGCCCGTCACGCGCAGCCCGCGCGCCTCGGCCCGGCGGCAGCACTCGTCGAACGCGACGTGCACCGGTGTCACGCCGAGGTTCGTCAGGTTGATCGAGATCTGGGCGATGCCGTACTCGGCGATGTACCATCCGATCGCCTTCACGGCCTTCAGGGAGCCCGGCTCCCACACGGGCTGGCCGTGGTCGTCGAGCACGGGCTTGCCGCCGGGAGTTCCATCGACGGTCCGGATGCGGCCTTTCTCGCGGATGTCGAAGGCGACGGCGTTGGCGCGGCGCGTGCTCGTGGTGTTGAGGTTGACGTTGTAGGCGACGAGGAAATCCCGCGCTCCAACCGCCGTCACCCCGCAGGCCGGGTCGAACGTGCCGGGGCCGAAGTCGGTCTTCCAGTCCGGGTCTTTGAGCTTGGCGGGCAGGCCCTCGTACTCGCCTGCGCGGCAGGCGGCGAGGTTGCGCCGCTCGGGGCGTCTTGCGGCGTATTCGTAGAAATAGCCGGAGATGCCGACCTCGTCGCCGAGACGCTGGCCGAGCTGATGCGCGAGCGACACGACCTCGTCCATCGTGATGTTCGCGACGGGTACGAGCGGGCAGACGTCCATCGCGCCGAAGCGCGGATGCTCGCCCTTGTGCCGGCGCATGTCGACCAGCTCTTTCGCCTTGCGGCCCGCGCGCACGGCCGCCTCGATCACCGGTTGCGGTGGGCCCACGAAGGTGACGACCGTGCGGTTGGTCGCCCGGCCGGGGTCCACGTCGAGCAGCGTGACGCCCTCGACGCTCTCGATGGCCGCGGTGATCTGGCCGATGACCGCCGGGTCGCGGCCTTCGCTGAAGTTCGGGACGCACTCGATCAGGGGTGTAGTCATTGGACATCCTGCGCCTGTTCGCATCGGGCCGGCGCACCCGCCGTCGCGACACGCGCGTTCGGCCACGTCGGAGCTTAAGCCGAAGCTGCGAGCGGCTCCAGTGCCCCGTCGATGAGCGCGTAGCGCCGCGGAAAGCGCCCGGCCAGCCGCTCGCTGTGCGTCACGAGCACCAGCATGAAGCCCTCCAACGACTGGAGTTCCAGCAGCAGGTCGCCGACGGTTTCCGCGGTGCGGCGGTCGAGGTTGCCGGTGGGCTCGTCGGCAAGCAGGAGCGCGGGCTGGTTGATGAGGGCTCGGGCGATGGCCACGCGCTGGCGCTCGCCGCCGGAGATCTCCGCCGGGAAGTGCTCGAGCCGCCCGGCGAGGCCGACGCGCGTGAGCAACGCGCGGGCCCTGTCCGCCGCGGCGCCGCCGCTGTCTCGCCGCACGAGCGTCGGGATGAGCACGTTTTCGAGCACGGTGCACTGCGGCAGGAGGTGGTGCTCCTGAAAAACGAAGCCGATGCGGCGGTTTCGGAATCCGGCGAGCTCGCGTTCGTCGAGCCGTCCGGGCTCAACGTCGTCGAGCCGCAGGCTTCCGCTCGTGGGCGGTTCGAGGGTGCCAAGGATATTGAGCAGGGTGCTCTTGCCGCAGCCCGAAGGGCCGAGCACGACGGCGGACTGGCCGTCGGCGAGGTTGAGATCGACGTGCCGCAGAATCTCCAGCACGCCGGTGCGCGTGGGGTAGTTCTTGGTGATGGCTTCGGCGATGAGCATGCGGCGATTGTACGAGCGACGGCCCCTTCGCACGCGCCAGAGCCGGGCCGCCGGCCGCTGTCAGAGCCGGGCAGTCGCCGCCCGGTTCTTTCGCACCGCTAGAGAGGGGGCCAGGACCGGGCTGGGGACAGCCCGGCTCGGATGCGCGGGTCCGCAGGATCAGACGCGCCAGCCCGAGCGGTACTCCTTGGTGACGAAGGCGTTGGCCTCGGGACAGTTGGTGAACTTCATGTTCGCGCCGTCCCAGACGAGCCGGCGACCGACGCGCAGGGCGATGTTTCCGAGCAGGATTTTCTCGCTGAATGGTCCGGCGTAGGCGAAGTTCGACTTCGGGAAATCAAGCGGCTGGTCGCCCTTGATGGCCAGCAGCCATTCTTCCATGTGGCCGGGTGAGCGCTCGAGCAGGCGGGCAGGCTTGCCGATCTCCTGCGCCTTGCTCTCGGGAATGATGCGCGGGCTCTCGCCGTAGTCGCCGCTCACGAGCAGCGTCGCCTTCGTGCCGACGAAGAGATTGCCCGTGGAGGGCAGCTTGCGGCCGGCCTCGAGGATTTCGGGCACCTGCGGACGCAGGCCGCCGTCGTACCAATACGAGACGAAGGCGGGGCGCTGGTCGCTTGCGGGGTACTCCCAGCGGATCATCGAGGCCTTCGGGAAGGTCTCGCCGTTCATTTCGCCCTGCGCGATCGGCTCGATCACGGTGGGGTGGCCCGGGTTCAGCACCCAGTGCAGCCCGTCCATGGTGTGGCAGGCCATGTCGCCCAGCGCCCCCGCGCCGAAATCCCACCAGCCGCGCCAGTTGAACCGATGATACGCCTCGCGGCGGAACGGCCGCTCCGGCGCGGGGCCAAGCCAGAGGTCCCACGCCAGGTGGCGCGGCGGGACGTCCTCGTCGACGGAGCGCGGGATTCCCTGGGGCCAGATCGGCCGGTCGGTCCAGGTGTGCACCTCGCGAACGTCGCCCAGGTGCCCGCCGTGATAGTACTCGTACACCAGCCGCCAGCCCTCGCCGGCGTGGCCCTGGTTGCCCATCTGGGTGGCGACCTTGAAGCGCTGCGCAGCCTCGGCGAGCTGCCGGGCTTCCCACGGCGTGTGCGTCAGGGGCTTCTGCGTGTAGACGTGCTTGCCGCGCTGCATGGCCAGCATCGTCGCGGGGTAGTGGTGGTGATCGGGAGTGGCGATGATGACGCCGTCGATGTTCGCGTGCTCTTTTTCGAGCATCACGCGGTAGTCCTGGTACTCCTTGGCGTTCTGGAAGCGCTCCTTGGCGGGGCCGAACATGTTCGTGTCCACGTCGGCGAAGCACGGGCACTGCACGCCCAGGTCCGCCAACTGCGTCACGTGCGAGAAACCCATGCCGCCCACGCCGATGAACGCGATGCGCAGATCGCGGAACGGCGAAGGCTCGGCCGGCCGCTCGGGCTCGTGATCCTGGTGCGCGGCCGCGGCGCGCGGCGAAGCCGCCGCGGCGCCCGCGAGCGTCATTCCGGCGGCGGCGGCGGCGGTCTTGAAGAAGTCGCGACGGGACGCGTGAAGCGGGTCGTTCATTGCCGTTATCCCTTTCCGATCGACGGGAGTCGCATGCCGGGCACAATTGTCGGGCCGTCTTGGAGGCTTTGCAAGCCGGGCAGGCGACGGCGAAGGCGCGTCAGCCGGCGGCCTGGTTGGAACCGGCCGGCGCGGCCTGCCAGTTCACGCGCGGGGCATCGCCCCAAAGGCCGTCGAGGTCGTAGTAGACGCGGTGCTCGGCATCGAAGAGATGGATGACGACATCGACGTAGTCCGCCAGGATCCAGTTGGCCGTCCGCGTGTCCGAGACGCGATAGACCTTGCGGCCGGCGGACTTCGCGTGGCGGGCGATCTGATCGAGCGCCGCGTGCATCTGCCGCGACGACGTGCCCGTTCCGATGACGAAAAAGTCCGCGAGGCTGCTGAGCCCGCGCAGATCGATCACGGCGACGTCCTCGACCTTCCCGTCATGGGCGACGCGCGCGGCATCCACCGCGAAACTGAGCGCCTCTTCCTCCGGAGACATCGTGCGCCGGCGCCCGGCCGGCTGGCCCTCGTTCACCATGACACGCAGTGTAACGCCGGCCGCGGGTACACGCGCGGCATCGGCGTCGCTAAACTGGCGGATGGCGGATCGTGACGTGGCGATGGAGTCGTGATGCAGGGTGCGCCAAGGCACAACGGGCGGAGGAACCGGATGAGACGGCAACGTGCGCTGGCCCTGGTGTTGCTGGTTGCCGCGGCCACGGCCTGCGGGGCGGCGGACCGGCCGCGGATCGCGGTGATGCGCACCACGACCGCCGGGACGCCGGTCGCCGGCATGGGCGACCACCTGGCGGCGCTGCTCTCCTGGCGGCTGCGCGAGAGCGGCCGCTTCGACGTGCTGCCCGACATTCCCGCCCAGGGCGAATCGGGGCTGCGGCAGTGGGCCGGCGAGCAATCCACCGGTGGCGGGGTGCTGCCGCCGCGCGTCCTGATTCCGTACGTGATGATGGACGACGGCTACTACCAGGTGATGGTGGTCGTGGCCGACGTGGCATCGGCGAGCCGTCCGGCGACGTTCGTGATCGACGGCGAGGGCGGGCTCCGGGAACTGGCGCGGGCGATCAGCGCGCTGGGAGACCGGCTGGCGGGGGAGGCCGCGCTGGCGTCGCCGAGTCTGGGAGACGAAGGGCAAAGCGCCCTGGCCGCGCCGCCGGCGCTGAGACTGACGGATCGGATGCGGGCCTATCGCGGCGCGAAAGCCGGGGTGATGACGAGCACGTTCATCGACCGCTTCGACCCGCGGACGGTGCGGCTGATGAGCTACAACGTGAACTGGGACGCGATCTTCCCGGACGTGAACGAGCGCGCCGCCGAGAAGTTCCAGCGGCTGGTGAAGGCCCTGGACCCGGACGTGGTGTGTCTTCAGGAGATCCGCGAGAAGTCGGCCGACGACGTTCGGGCGCTGCTGAACGCGATCAGCCCCTTGCCGAACGGGGCGGCCTGGCACGCGTACAAGGGCTGGACGAACGTCATCGCCAGCAAGCACCCGCTCAGCCTCATGGCCGACCGGACCATTCCGCCCGGCGAGCGCGAACTGGCCATGGCCCTGGTCGATCTGCCGGACGAGCGCTTCAAGGCCGACCTCTACGTGATCAACAACCACTGGAAATGCTGCGGCGACACGGCCAACGATCCCCAGCGGCAGCAGATGGCCGACGCGATCGCCAATTGGATCCGCGACGCGCGCACGCCGGGCGGGGCGATTGACCTGCCCGGGCGGACGCCCTTCGTGATCTGTGGCGACCTGAACATCGTCGGCGGTTTCCAGCCGGTGGAGACGCTGCTGACGGGGGATATCCTCGACGAGCGCCGCTACGGGCCGGATTTCAAGCCGGACTGGGACGGCAGCGCCCTGACCGACCTGAAGCCGCGCCACAACGCGGACGGGACCGAGACCTATACCTGGCGCAACGACAACGACCGCTGGCCGCCCGGCCGGTTGGACTTCATCATCTTCAGCGACAGCCTGCTCGAGCCCGTGCACGCGTTCGTGCTGAACACGACGGTCCTGCCGCCGGAGCTGCTGGCGAAGACGCGCCTGGAGGCGTTCGACGTCACGCTGGACGACGTCGGCCGGGAGTACGACCACCTGCCGCTGGTCGTGGATTTTCGCGTGCTCGAGTGACGCAGCCCCCGTCCCAGCCGCCGGCGCTCGACCCGCGCGAGGCGCTCGGTCTGCCGCCGGAGGCCCTGCCGCGGCATATCGCGATCATCATGGACGGCAACGGGCGCTGGGCGGCGCAGCGCGGGCTGCCGCGGCTTCACGGTCACCGGGCGGGGGCGAGGGCGGTGCGCGCGATCGTGACGCACTGTGCGCGGCTGGGCATCGGCTGCCTGACGCTGTACAGCTTCAGCCGCGAGAACTGGAAGCGGCCGGAAGAGGAAGTCGCGGCGCTGATGGACCTGCTGGGGGAGTTCCTGGTCGACGAGCGCCAGGAGATCCTGCTCAACAACATCCGCCTGCGGCACATCGGGCGCCGCGACGGGCTGCCGCCGGCGGTGCGCGAGGTGCTGGAGGAGGTCGAGCGCGCCAGCGGCGGCAACAGCGGGCTGACGTTGTGCATCGCGGTGGACTACGGGGCGCGCGACGAGCTGGCGCGGGCCGTGCGGGCGTTGGCCGAGCGCGTCGCGCGCGGCGAGCTGCGCCCGCAGGAGATCGACGAAGGGCTGATCTCAACGAGCCTCGACACGGCGGGACTGCCCGACCCGGACCTGGTGATCCGCACCGCGGGGGAGATGCGCGTGAGCAACTTCCTGCTGTGGCAGATCAGCTACTCGGAGCTGTACGTCAGCCCGGTGCTGTGGCCGGACTTCGGCGTGGCCGAGCTCGACGCGGCCCTGCGCGAGTACGGGCGGCGCGAGCGGCGCTACGGCGCGGTCGACGGCGCGGCGGAGGGCGGGTTGTAGGGAGCGACCATCGCGCCGCTGACCCGAGCCCCAGGCGCAAGCGCCGGGGGGCCACAGCGGCGAGAAGCGCACCGGCAGTTGCGAGAGACGCATTCTCGCACCAGCCAAGTTCATCCCGATTTCGACTGAGCCTGCCCTGATCCCCTTCTCATCGCCGAGCTACGCTTGCCGGGTCGTGCATTGCTCGCCGCACCGTCCGCTCCGGGCGCAAGGCATGTTCCGCCGCGGGTTATCGCTCGTCACTGAGCGAGCATCTCCGAGCACGGTGTCGGTTTTCCTGCGGGCGCGTCCAAAGCAGGCCCCACCTCCAATAGTCAACAGTGGGTTCGTTCGGAACCTCGGAGGACCTCGACATGTCGACCAACCGGGCAAGGATGAATCAGCGCGCGATCCTTCTTGCGGTGGCGCTGCTGCTGATGCTGCAAGGGGGCACGACCGTGGCGCTGGGGCAGTGCCAGTGGCTGCCGGGCGAGGGATTACGCGGCCCGGACGCGCCGGTGAACGCCCTCACGAGCTGGGACCCGGATGGCCCGGGGCCGGCAACGCCGTTGCTCGTCGCTGGGGGTGACTTCTCCATTGTCGGGACCGCAGCCGCGAACCGCATCGCGGCGTGGGATGGCACGAGCTGGCAGCCGCTGGGCAGTGGCATGAATGGCGAGGTGCGCGCCTTGGCCGTCTTCAACGGCGAGCTGATCGCCGCTGGATCGTTCACCACGGCCGGCGGTGTGGGCGCAAACCGGATTGCCCGCTGGAACGGCACGAGCTGGCAGCCGCTGGGCAGCGGAATGAATGGCGAGGTGCGCGCCCTCACCGTCTTCAACGGCGAGCTGATCGCCGGGGGCGGCTTCACCACGGCCGGTGGCGTGACGGTCAACCGGATCGCCCGCTGGAACGGCGCCACGTGGCAAACGCTGGGCAGCGGCATGAATAGCCCGGTGTATGCCCTCGCGGTTTACAGCAACGCGCTGATCGCCGGCGGCGAGTTCACGACCCCCGCCAACCGGATCGCCCGCTGGAACGGCACGAGCTGGGCCGCGCTTGGAAGCGGGATGAACAACCCCGTCGACGCCCTCACGGCCTACAACGGCGAGCTGGTCGCCGGGGGGTCGTTCACCAACGCCGGCGACGTGGGTGCCAGCCGCATCGCCCGCTGGAACGGCGCGAGCTGGCAGCCGCTGGGCGCCGGGACGAACAACTGGGTGCGTGCCCTCACGGTCTACAACGGCGAGCTGATCGCCGGCGGCTACTTCACCACGGCCGGCGGCGTGACGGTCAACCGTATCGCCCGCTGGAACGGCACGAGCTGGGCGGCGCTGGGCAGCGGCATGGGTGACGGATTTCTGCTCGCCTTTGCGGTCTACGATGGCGAGCTCATCGCAGGAGGCGGCTTTGGCACCGCCGGCGGCGTGGGCGCTAACAACATCGCCTGCTGGAACGGCGCTACCTGGCAGGCGCTGGGCAGCGGCATGAATGGCTCGGTGTTTGCCCTCACGGTCTACGACGGCGAGCTGATCGCCGGAGGGCAGTTCGGCACCGCCGGTGCGACGGAAGCCAAGCGGGTCGCGCGCTGGGACGGCACGAGTTGGCTGCCGCTGGGCGGCGGGTTGGGCAGCGGGATTAATGAGTGGGTGTATTCCCTCTCGGTTCTCAACGGCGAGCTGATCGCCGGGGGCAACTTCACGACAGCCGACGGCGTGACGGTCAACCGTATCGCCCGCTGGAACGGCACGAGCTGGGCGGCGCTGGGCAGCGGGATGAACGGCACCGTGTTGGCCCTCATCGCCTACAACGGTGAGCTGATCGCGGGCGGAGCGTTCACTACCGCCGGCGGTGTGGGCGCCAGCAACATCGCCCGCTGGAACGGCGCGAGCTGGCAGCCGCTGGGCAGCGGGATGAATGACTGGGTGAATGCCCTCACGGTCTACAACGGCGAGCTGATCGCCGGAGGCTTTTTCACCACCGCCGGCGGCGTGAGCGCCAACCGGATCGCCCGCTGGAACGGTACGAACTGGCAGGCGCTGGGCAGTGGCATGAATAGCGCGGTGCACGCCCTCGCGATCTACAACAGCGAACTGGTCGCCGGTGGCGGCTTCACCACGGCCGGCGGCGTGTCCGCCAACCGGATCGCCAGATGGAACGGCTCTAGCTGGGCGGCGCTCGGCACTGGGATGAATGCCACATTGCTGGATCTCGCGGTCTACGATGGCGAGCTGGTTGCCGTGGGCGGCTTCACCACCGCCGGTGGCGTGACGGTCAACCGGATCGCCCGCTGGAACGGTGCGGTCTGGCAAGCGCTGGGCAGCGGCCTGGGCACCGAGGTTTTTGAGACGGCGCGTACCCTCACGGTCTATGACGACGAACTGATCGCCGGGGGCGATTTTCTCACTGCCGGCGGGCAGGTTTCGGCGTACTGGGCGCGTTGGGGCTGCCCCGCGCCGTGTGTCGGCGACATCGACAACGATGGCGTCGTCGGCCAGTCGGACCTGGGAGGCCTGCTGTCGGCGTTCGGAAGCTGTCCGGGCGATCCGAACTACAACCCGGCAGCGAACATCGCCGGAGACGCGTGCATCGACCAGAGCGATCTGGGCCTGCTGCTGGCAAACTTCGGCACGACCTGCCCGTAGGCGGGTCGCGACGCTACAGCGAGCGCAGACCCGCGCTTGGCAGAGGTGGTTCCCGCGACGGAGGGGCGCTGGTGGCGGGAAACCTCTGACCGGTGTGGCACAGGCCATCAGCCTGTGCGGGCCACCGGGCGGAGCTGTTTTCGTCAGACGGCTCGAAAGCCAGTCCGCGCCATTGGCCGGTGTTGGTTGACTGTCTGGAAACCGATCCGAGCCGCGACCGGAGGGAAGCGGTTGCGACGGAAGGCCTACGGCCTTGGTTCGATCGCACTTGCATTTGCTCTTATCGTATCAGTAATGCGGTCCTCATGGCCTCTAGGGTCCGCCCCGGCTCTCCGGGAACTTCTCCGCCACCTTCTTCAGCGCCGCCAGGCACGTGTCGAGGTCGTCCTTCGTGTGCCCGGCGGAGATCTGGCAGCGCAGGCGGGCCTCGCCCTTCGGCACGACCGGGAAGCCGAAGCCGCTGACGAAGACCCCGTCCTCGAACAGCGCCTTCTGCATCGCGATCGCGGTCGCCGTTTCGCCGACGATCACCGGGACGATCGGCGTAATGCCGTCGATGCTCCTGAGGCCGAGCTCCTTCACGCCGGCGCGGAAGCGGGCCGTGTTCTCGCGCAGCCGGCCCAGGAGCGCCCGGCCATCCTGCATCAGCACGTCGATCGCCGCCATCGCGCCGTAGCAGACGCTGGGCGGCAGCGCGTTGCTGAAGAGCTGCGGCCGGGATTTCTGCACGAGATAGTCGCAGACCACCTTCGCCCCGGCGACGTATCCGCCGCACGCGCCGCCGAGCGCCTTGCCCAGCGTGCTGGTCTGGAGGGTGCCTTCGCCGAGGACGCCGAAATGCTCGGCGGTGCCGCGGCCGGTCTCGCCCAGCACGCCGGTCGCGTGCGATTCGTCGACGACGAGCAGGGCGTCGTGCTGGTTGGCGAGCTGCTTGAGGCGCGGCAGGTCGGCGATGTCGCCCTCCATGCTGAAGACGCCGTCGGTGATGATGAGCTTGTTGCGGGCCTTGCGGCCCTCGGGCGCGTCGAGCATGCGTTCCAGCTCGTCGTAGTCGGCGTGCCTGAAGATGAAGCGCTGGGCCTTGCTGAGGCGGATGGCGTCGATGATGCTGGCGTGGTTGAGCGCGTCGGAGAAGATGGCGTCGTCAGGCGTGGGGCAGAGCGTGGGCATGACGCCGACGTTGGCGTCCCAGCAACTGATGTAGGTCGTGGCGGCCTCGCAGCCGAGAAAATCGCGGATCTTCCGTTCGAGCTCGACGTGGCAGCTCATCGTCCCACAGATGAAGCGCACGCTGGCGGTGCCGAGGCCGAACTTGTCGATGGCCCGCTTGCCGGCCTCGACCACGCGCGGGTGGTTGGCCAGCGCCAGGTAGTTGTTGCTGGAGAGGTTGATGACGGGCTTGCCGTCCATGCGCGTGTGCGGCGCCTGCGGGGCCTGGATCTCGTTGGCCTGCTTGTACTGGCGAGCCTCGCGCAATTGAGCCAGCTCGGCGGCGAGCGTCTTTTCGAGCGTCGTGGACATCGGGCGTCCTCCTGCTGAATAATCGAGATGGCGTAGTCTATCACGCGGGCCCGGTGGCGTGGCTCCGGGACGCGTGGAATGCCGTCGTGCACTCACGTCGGCATGCTCTTGGGTCAGCACGCCCGCGCCCGACAACAAGCCGCAGCGAAACGGTCAGGCGCCCTCGTCCTCTTCGGGCGGCGCGGCCCGGCGCGGCTTTCGCAGCAGGAGGGCCGCGAGGACCATGAGTCCGGAAGCCGCCATCGCCGCGGGGCGCGTGTCGGGCCGCACGAAGACCCAGGCCAGCGGGTAGCGCTGCACCAGCTCGTTGATGATCGCCAGGCGCTCCTGCTGGCGCTGGGGGAGCTCGTCGCCGACTTCGTGGGCGGGCTCGGAGGGGATGACGGTGAGCGTCTCGACGCCCGGGGTGGGGAGGCCGAGCTCCTCGAAGGCAAAGCGATTGAGATACGCCTCGTCCTGCTCCAGCCGGTCGATCTGCCGCTTGGTGGTGCGGACGCTGCGCTCGACGTCGGCGGCGCGGCGCTCCGCTTCGACCCATTGGCGGTAGGTCGCCTGGTGCTCGAACCAGGGGGGCAGGAGCAGGCACGCCGTCAGGCAGGCTCCGCCGGCGGTGAACATGAGCCAGAACAGCAGGGCTTCGAGGATGCGCGCGGCCAACGGGCTCTCCTTCACCGGGCGGCGGGGCGCGTTTCCGAGCGAGAGCGGAGGGCGCCGCGCCGACCGCACAGCGTAAGCGGTTTATGTGGCGAATCAACACGGCGGGAGGGCCGCCGGCGGATATACTCACCGGGGTTCGGTTTCGTCCGCCGCCGAGGAGCGGCCGGGCGGCACATTTCACGGGGGTCCACGGAGCAGCGCGTGAAGTGGGGCGCGTTCATCGACCAGACGGCGGAGTGGCTTGCGGAGCGCGACCTGCTGCGCGGCGAGATGAGCTGGGTGCTGGGCGTGTCGGGCGGGCCGGATTCGACGCTGATGCTGCACGCGATGCAGCAAGTAAGCCAGCGTCGGGAGCTGCACTGGACGCTGCACGTCGCGCACCTGCACCACGGCCTGCGCGGGCCCGACGCCGACGCCGACGCCGACTTCGTGCGGGCGATGGCTGAGCGGATGGGCCTGCCGTATCACGGCGAGCGCCGCGACGTGGCGGCGCGCGTGGCGGAGTTGGGCGGGTCGACGGAGGAGGTCGCGCGGCAGGAGCGCTACGACTTCCTCGAGCGGGTGGCGCTGCGAACGGGCGGCGAGCACGTCGCCGTGGCTCATCATGCCGATGACGACGCCGAGACGATCCTGCACCGCATCTGCCGCGGGACCGGGCTGCGCGGGCTGGCGGGGATGCGCCCCGTGCGGCCGATCCGGCCGGAAAGCCGGATCCTCCTCGTCCGGCCGCTGCTGCACCTGCGCCGGGCGACGATCGAGTCGCTGTGCGAGGAGCGCGGCCTGGAGACGCGGACCGACGCGACCAACGCCGGCTCGGAATTCACGCGCGGGCGCGTGCGCAACGTGATCATGCCGATGCTGCGGCGACAACTGAACCCGAACGTGACGGAGGCGATCCTGCGGCTGGCGGAGCAGGCGCGCTGGCTGGGAACGTACCTCGAGGACGCCGCAGCGCGCACGTTCGAGTCGCTGCTGGTGTCCGAGGCGTCGCGGCACATCGTGCTGAACACGCGGGCCCTGCTGAGCAAGCAGCGCGTGATCCAGGCGGAGGTCGTCCGCCGGGCGATTACGCTCGTTGCCGACGGTGAGCAGGACGTGAGCTTCACGCACGTCGAGAACGTGCTGCGCCTGGCCGGCGAGCGCAGCAGCGGCAAGGAGCTGCACCTTCCGGGGCCGGTGATCGTCAGCAAGCGCTACGACCGGCTGGAGTTCCACCCGCCGCGCGTCGCGCAACCCGCGGCCGAGCTGCCCTCGACGTTCATCTCATGCCCGGGCGTCACCGAGATGCCGTGGCTGGGCGCGGCGCTGGTTGCGGAGCTGGCGGAGCTCGAAGACGGCAAGATTGACGAGCTGCGGCGGCGCAAAAACCCGCTGGAGCAGTGGCTCGACTTCGACCGCGTGCGGCCGCCGCTGTTCGTCAGGGGGCGGCGCGAGGGAGATCGCTTCTGGCCGCTGGGCGCGCCGGGGTCGAAGACGCTGGGCGACTTCCTGGGCGACATCAAGGTCGCGCCCGCCGAGCGCGACCGCACCGGCGTGCTGTGCGACCAGAACGGCCCGATCTGGATCATGCCGCTGCGCATCGACGAGCGCGTGAAGCTGCGGCCGACGACGCGGCTGGCGCTGCGGCTCGTGCTCGTGCCCGAAGGCGGCGGCCAGGCGGAACCGCCCTGAACGCCGCGCGGCGTTGAATAACGCGTGGACAGCCCAGAGGACAGCCCGATACTCACGCGCCCCGCCTGGCATCCGATCGTGCTCGTCGTCGCCGCGGCGCTGATCCTGCGCGTCGCCTGGGTGCTCATGTGCTGGCGCCAGGGCGGCGCGGCGCTCGAGTTCGACGACGAGCGATTGCATTGGCAACTCGCCGTCAACCTCGTGCGCGACGGCCTGCTCGTGAGCGACGACGGCCGCGCCGCGGCGCGCATGCCCGCCTATCCCCTGTACCTGGCCGCGTTCGCCGGACTCGGCGAGACCGGCGTGCTGCTCGCGCGGCTCGGGCAGGCGCTGCTGGGCGCGGCGTGTGCGGGGGTCGCCTGCGCGTGGGTGCGAAGCGCCGTTGGGCCGCGCGCCGGTCTGCTGGCGGGCGTGCTGGTCGCGGTTGATCCGTTCGGAGTGTTCTTCTGCAACCTGCTGCTGAACGAAGTTGCGTTTTCGCTGGTGCTGCTGGTCACCTCCGCTTGTGCCTGGCGCGTGGCGACGGCAGACGGCGGCGGCTTGCGGCGCGCCGTCGCGGGGCTGGCCTGCGGCGCGGCGGCCGCCATGATGACGCGGCCCGAAGCGGGGCTGTGGCTTGGCGCGTGCCTGCTGCTGCTGCCGCTCATCGCCAGGCGGCGGAGGCGGGCGCTGCTTGGCGCAGCGACGGCGGCGCTGGCAGCCGCGGCGTGCGTCGCGGCGTGGGGGGCGCGGAACCAGGCGCAGCTCGGTGCGCCGGTGCTGCTCTCGACGAATGGCGGCGTGACGCTCTACGACGGCCATCGGCCCGGGGCGGACGGCGGCAGCGATCAATCCTTTCTCAAGCAGATGCCGGAGCTGGAGCCGCTGGACGAGGTGCAGCGCGACGCGTGGCTGCACGCGGCGGCGTTGCGGCGGATTCGGGAGGACCCGGGCCGAGCCCTGCGACTCGCGGGCATCAAGCTGTTGCGCACCTGGAGCCCGATTCCAAACGTGGCGGCGTATCGATCGGGCGCTGCCGCGTGGAGCGGGGCCGCATTCACGCTGGTGGTCGCGGCGCTGGCGCTGGCGGGCACGGCGCGCCGCCGGGACGCTCGCTTCCTGGTGCTGGCCTGGCTGCCGGTCGTCGTGTTCACGCTGGTGAGCGCGGCGTTCGTGGGCAGCGTGCGGTATCGCGTTCCGCTGATGCCGCTGCTGTGCGCGGCGGCGGGGGCGGTGGTCGTTGCGCGCGGGGAGGCGGCCGGGCCTGCGGCCGGCCGTCGCTCATGAGGTCCTGGGCCCATCACGGGCGGGCGCTGCGAGCTCGGACAAGGCCTCGGGGAGGCTGTCGCGGACGCGGATGAAGCGATTGAGGCGGGTCACTTCGAGCACGCCGGCGAGGCTGGGCGTCGGAGCTGCGAGGAGGACGGCACACTCCTGGAGGTTGCCCTGCGCGACGATGCGCACCAGCGCGCCGAGACCGGACGAGCTGACGAACGTGGCCGCGCTCATGTCCAGGACGATGCCGGCGCAGTCCGGGGTCATGGCGTCGGTGACCTCGCGCACGAGGTCATCGAGCGCCTCGTCTTCGGTCATTTCACCGGCCGGGCGAGCGATGACCAGGCGATCGCGGCGTTCGAGCGTGAGCTGCATTCGAGCGATCCCTCATGGACCAGCGGGAAGCGTAACAGGAACGACCCCGTCTCACCAGCGGGCGGTGTGACGGGGTCGACTCTGCGGACCGGCTTGCGCGGACCGGACGAACGGGAACCAGGCGAATCAGCCGCCGGACGGAAGCGTCGCGTCGCGGAGCTCGACGCCTGGCGGCACTTCAAACTTGAAGCGCTCCATCGGGATCTCGACGTTCCGCTTCACGTCCTTGGCCTCGATGCGGTACATCTCCTGGCCGTTGGGGGTGAAGCCGACACGCAGGACGATGAACCCGCCGTCCTTGCGGAAATAGTGCAGCGTCTTGGCGGGCTGAAGCGGCGTGATACGCCGCGGTGTCGCCTCGAAGACGTAGCACTCCGCGCCTTCGAGCTTCTCGTCCTTGAGAAGCCGCACGTCCTCGCCCTTCGTCATGGCGTTGATCAGCACCTCGGGATCGCCGTAGGTGGCGGGAATGATCGAGGCCTTGGAGGCGTAGAGCTTGCCCTCGGTGTCGGTGAGGCGATAGTAGAACTCGCCGTCGACGATGACGAGCGCCCGGTCGGTGCGGCGATCGACCTTGCCGTTGAAGCTGCTGACGCTGTAGCCGTCGTGCTCCTGCCGCAGGTAGATGCGGTTGTTGGCGCGATACCACTCCACGGGGCCGATGTGCTCCGACTCCATGTAGTTGCCGTTGCCGAGTTCCATGAACTGGCGGGCGATCATCGTGCACGTGTAGGACTTGTTGGCGTCGAACGCCGCCTTCAGTTCGTTCCTGACCTTCTCGATGACCTTCGGATCGGTCCAGGGCTCCGTCGCGCCGGCCGCCTCGCCGGACGCCTGCGGAGCATCGGGCTTTGCGGCGGGGTTCTGGGCTGCCGGCGAGACAGGCTTCTCGGGCTTGGCTTCCGTGGACTGACCGTTGGCGGCGGCCGCGAAGGCAAACAGGGCGAGCGTCGTGCAGACGAGTACGGTGCGCATGCTGCGGATCTCCTAAGAGGGACGCGGGGGCCGAATGCGGCGAACAGCCGGACCGAAGACACCCCTCGCGGTCGCGATTCGTAATAGTTCTTTGCGACGCGCGCATGGGCGCTCGCGGATGGCGCTGATTTCGACGGGGAATTCAGGGGGCGTTCTTACCGTCTGATAATAGGTGCCCCTGAAGATCATCCAAGGCCTTGATCTTCTCAGGCCGCGTCTTGCTGCCCCCAAGACCCTGCCACTCAGGAACAATCGCCTGCAACACCTCGCAAACGGCGCGCTCCGCCGCCGCGTCGGGAGTCTCCGCGGAAACGATCTCGCGCAGCACATCGGCGAGCGGTCTGGCGGCGGCTACGCCGTGACCGACCAGGCGCTGCGCCGCGGCGGCGTCGTCCGGGCGCGCCCGCAAGGCGATGATGGCGCTCCGGATGCGTCCGCGGTCGCGCATCTGGCGCGCCCGGTGCAGCAGCGTGTCGAGCTCGGGCTCGTAGGTGTTGAAAGCGCGGCTGGGCGGCCAGGCCGAAAGGCACTCGAGCGCCTGGGCGGCGCGCTCGCCGTTGGAGGCGTCCAGCAGGGCGGTGCTCTGGTCCCGGGCGACCGCCCACAGCTCAGCCGGGCTGATGCCGAGCGCGCTGAGCCGTTCCGCGAAAGCCCGGTCGTAGAGGCCGTGCTCCAGCGCCGTGGCAAACGCGGCCAGCGCGATCCGGACGGCCTCGGGGTCCTCGACGTCCGCCAGCTCCTCGAGCACCCTGACGAAGCTGGCCCGGGCGTCGGCGACGACGCCCGTTCTCACGAACAGGTCAGCGAGGCGCAGCCGCGCTTTCGCCAGTCGCAGCAGGGCGCCGGGCTGCCCCTCCAGACCGGAAACGAGGACGCGATGCAGTTCGACGGCCGCGGCGAGGTTGCCGGTCGATAGCGCGTCCGGGGGCAGGACGCCGAGCCAGCGCTCGATATCCTGGACCGGCCGGCCGCGCAGGACGCGCAGCACGCCGTTCCACGCCTCCTGGCGAATCGCGTCGTCCGGTTCGGCGCGAGCGCTCAGCCGGGCACAGAGCACCTCCAGATCCTCGTCGCTCGTGGCCAGCCGGGACACGGCGCCGACGGCGGCGCGGCGGACGCTGGGACTCTCGTCAGCGGTCGCCGGGGCGAGCGTAGCGGTGAGCCAGGCGGAAGAGACGTCAGTGGTTGGCTGGCTGCCGGCCGGGACATTCGGGTCGGCCAAGCCCGCCAGCCCGATCGCCGCCGCCTCGCGGATTCCGCTCGGTTGTGGCGGCCGCAGGCAGGCGGCGAAGACCTGTGCGAAACGTTGGTCGCGCATGCGGCCCATGGCGCGGAGGAGGGGCTCGCGGCGGGCGGTGTCGGCCTGGGGGATTGCGGCGAAGCGCTCGGTGAGCATGTCGGCTACGCGTGTGCGCTCAGCCGCGTCGACGAGCTGGCCGCGCTCGGCCAACCGGCCGAGGGCGCGGACGGCCTCGGTGGCGATCGGCGCGTCGGGGTCGGCGGCCAGCGCCAGCAGATCCCGCGCCACCTCGGCGCTGCCGAGGAAGCCGAGGCCGTTGATGATCCACTGGCGGGCCTCGCGGTTGCGCTCGGTGAGCAGAAGCTGATGCAGCCGGTCCGCGTCGGCGGGGTCCTTGACGGCGACGATCGTCCGGATGGCGCTGACGCGGACGGCGGGCTCGTTTGCGGCGAGCATGTCTCGAACGCGGCCGACGACTTCGGGCGTCGGCGAGCGGCCATCGCCGAGCAGCGCACGCACGATGTCGAGTCCGACGAGCCTGACGACGGCGAGCGGGTCGGCAAGGTACGCGAGCAGGAGGGCGTTGCGCTCGGGCTCAGGGGCGCGGAAATACTGATCTCGAAGGACGCTCGTGAGGCGCTGCTCGAGCTCGCTGAATCGCTGGGCCTTCTGCCGGTTCTGGTAGGCCAGGCGATCGATCTGCAAGCGCTGCCAGGCATCGCGCGGCACGTCGCGGTTTTCGGCCCACCAGTTTCGCGCCGCGACCACGTCCTGCTGGAACTCGGCGGCCGTGAACTGCTCGAAGGCGATCGTCGCCGCCTTGGCGATCGTAGGCTCATCGCTCTCGAGCAGCCTTCCGAGGGCCACGACGGCGTCGTAGTGGGTCATTCGCCCCAGCGTCTCGATTGCGGCGAGGCGCATCGGCTCGGGGCGCTGGGTGTCGCCCGCGATTGTGGAAAGGTGGCTGACAACCTCGACGGCGCGGCAGCCGGCCAGCGCCGAGATGGCCGCTTCGCGGAGCTCGCTGTCCGATTCGGCGAGCAGGCCGGCCACTGGCTCGATGTAGGGCGCGGCGAAGGCATCGGGCAGGTCCGCAAGGGCGCCGAGCAACGCGAGCTTCGCGGGCTTCTGGTTGGGGGCGCCTAGCAACGCCGCCACGCGGGCCTGCGTGTCCGGATGGTTCAGCCGGAACAGCTCCCGGGCGCCGGTCCGACGGGCTTGCGGCGAGTTCGGCCCCTCGACCAGCGCGAGCAGTTCGGCGAAGCGTTCCGCGTGTGCCGCCGCCTCGACCGACGAGACCAGCCGGGGCACGCCCTGCGCGGGGGCGGGTGACCCCTGGTCGGCCCGCAGCGCGCCCACGCCGAGCACTGCCGACAACAGGACGGCGGCAGGCACCAGCCTGCACGGTCGGATTGCCGTAGGTCGTCCGATCATCCGCGATTCCCGGGACGGCGGCCGAAAGGTGAGTCTCCCCGCGCGCCTGCCGCACTTATCAATACACGCCCCAGGGGCGTTCGGTTGTGAGCCTCGCGCAAAATATACATTCGTTGGCGAGATTGGGCGACCCGCTGGTGGTGCGCAGACGTACGCGACACGGAGCTGCACGCGGATCGGGCGGCTGAAGCGAGCAGGCGGCGGCTCCGATAGAAGAGCGGGGTACGCCGGGGCGGTGTGCGATGGCGCCACAGCCCTGGGGAGCGGGCGGCCCCGGCGCCGGACTTGTACGGCGCGGGCCGGCGTTCTATGCTGGAGCCGGTGATCCCCTGGCGGTCACAGGAGGCCGAGATGAGGGCGTTTGGCGCGTGCGGTGTGCTGGTGATCGTGTGGCTGGGTACGGCGGCCAGCGCGCCGGCGGGGCTGTTTGAGGACCTCTATCGCGGACTGGACCTGATCGCGACGCCTTTTGGCTCGCCGACGTCGGCGACGGGCATCGGCGGGGCGCAGAACGGGCAAAGATTCGGGCGGCTGCGCGTCGTGCCGAACCGGGCGGGGGAAGGCTACCGCCTGGAGTTCAACCGGACGTTCGGAAACGACTCCGCGGGACGGCCGGAGGTGCTGGACCTGGGGGCGCTGGAGCTGGAGCTGAACGGCAGCATCAGCTCGACGGCCGGCTACACGACGCGGCTGTTCAACATCGGGAACATCCAGACGAACGCGAACAACGTGGCGTACGCGCTGCGCGGGAAAACCGGGGCGCAGGACTTCACGCTGTCCGGGACGTTCAACATGGCGCAGAACCTGGAGATCAACGAGTTCGGGTTCTACACGCTGAGTCTGAACATCGCCAACGATGTGTCGGCCCTGACGCTCGACGGCGTCGCGGTCGACGGCTCCGTGCCGACCGTCTACGAAGTCGGCCCCATCAGCATCAAGGGCAACATCTTCGTCGACGCGTTCGGTGCGATCCTGGCGGGGATGGGCGTCGATACGTCGGCGCTGTCGGACATCTTTCCAGAGTCGCCGATCGACCGCATCAGCGCGGCGATTCGCGAGGAGTTGACGAAGCAGGGGGGCGGGCGCGCCAGCCTGATCGCCGGCCAGCTCGATCTCGGGCAGATCGGCCTGGGCCTGGGCGCTCCGCGGCCGGCGCCGCCGGGTGCATCCGCGACGATCAGCGATCAGAGCCTGGGCGTGCCGCAGGGGGCGCCGGAGCCGGCCACGCTGGCGCTGCTGCTCGGCGGGGCGGTGCTGGCGCTGAGGCGTCGCCGCTCCTGGTGACGGGCCGCCCGGGGCCGTGCCTTTTCTCGCTAAACTGACTGTTCCATGAGCGCGCCTGCGACAGCCGGCTGGAATGAGCTCGTCGCGATGATTCGCGGTGCTGCGCCGGACGCCGCGCTCGCCGCGCACAACCGCGCGGCCCGCGCGATCGGCGCGCTGATCGAAGCCGGCAGCGTTCCGGATGCGGTGTCGCCGCTGCGGGTGGCGCTGCTGCGTTCGGTGACGGCCGAGCCGCTGACGCCGTCGCTGGTCTGCGCGCTGGCGGAGCGCGGGTTCGCGGCGCGCGTGACGCTGGGCCAGCTTGGGAACATCGCGGCGGAAACGCTCTCCGCGGAATCCTTCGTCTACCGCGAGCCGCACGACGTGGGCATCGTGCTGGCGCTGGCCGAGCACGTCCTGCCGGGGCTCAACGGGGCAGGCGGCGCGGCGATCGAGTCGGAAGGCGAGGCGTTCGTCGCCCAGGTCGCGCAGTTGGCCGAGCGATTCAGCGGGCTGGTGCTCGTGTGCAACCTCGTGCCTCCGGCGGCGCGCGTCGCCCCGCAACTGGCGGCCCAGACGGCGGACAGTGCGCGATACGCGATTCCGCGTGTGAACCGGCGGCTCGCCGAGCTGACGGCGCGCTACCCGAACGTGCAGGTGTGCGACCTCGAAGCGCTCGCGGCGGAGATCGGCGCGGAGCGCTTCTGGTCGAAGCGCGACCTGGCGGCGAGCCTGCAACCGTTTGCGGCGGCGGCGCTGCCGCCGGTCGCGGGGCTGCTGGCGGACACGTGCCTGCTATACAAGCGGTCGCCGGTGAAGGTCATCGTGCTGGACTGCGACAACACGCTGTGGGGCGGGATCGTCGGGGAGGACGGGCTGGCGGGGATCCGGCTCGGCGAGACGTACCCGGGCTGGTGCTTCCAGCAGTTCCAGCGGCAGCTCGACCAGCTCAGCCGGCTGGGGTTTCTGCTGGCGCTCAACAGCAAGAACAACGAGGCCGACGTACGGGCGGTGTTCGAGCAGCATCGCGGCATGGTGCTGAAGCTCGACCAGATCGCGGCGATGCGGGTGAACTGGTCGGACAAGGTGAGCAACCTGCGCGAGCTGGCGGAGGAGCTGAACCTCGGGCTCGACAGCTTCGTGTTCATCGACGACAACGACTTCGAGCTGAACTTCGTGCGCGAGCAACTGCCGCAGGTGACGTGCCTCAAGGTCCCCGAGCAGCCGTGGCTGCTTCCGGACCTGCTGCCGGGGGCGCGCGGCGTTGACCGGCTGCGGGTCACGGCCGAGGACCGGAAGAAGTCGGAGATGTACGCGCAGGAGCGGCGGCGCGAGCATTTCAGGACGCAGGCGGGAGACTTGCAGGCGTACCTGCGCGGGCTGGAGATCCACCTGACCTTCGAGCCGTTCGACGAGGCGCAGCACCTGGCCCGGGCGGCGCAGCTTACGCAGAAGACCAACCAGTTCAACCTGACGACGCGGCGCTACTCCGAGGCGGAGCTGAAGAACGCCGTCGCCGGCGGGGCGCGCGTCTACCTGGCGTCGTTGCGCGACCGCTTCGGCGAGTATGGGCGGATCGCCCTGGCGATCGTCCGGCCAGACGAGAATCAGGCCCCGGCGCTTGCGCCTGGGGCTCGCATCGGGACGCCGGCGACCGGCCCGCGCGGTGCTTGCACGCTCGACGTTTTCCTCATGAGCTGCCGAGTAATCGGGCGCGGAGTCGAGGATTCATTCCTGCGGCTGGTGATGCGGCGGGCTCGCGAGGCCGGGTTCGATTCCATGCGGGCCGAGTTCATTCCGACGGCGCGAAACGTCGTCTGCAAGGACTTCCTGGCGAACTTCGGGTTCCGCGAGGCCGGCCGCGAGCCCGCCGGGGCCGTTTCCTATGAATACGACCTGCGGAGCGAAATCGCCGCAGCGGCGCCGTGGCTGACTGTTCACGGCGGATAGGAAGGTCGGCTGGATGCGTGCCGGCTGGAAGCCGGCACCACCCCAGCCCCGGCGGGAAGCCGGCACCACCCCAGCCCCGGCTGGAAGCCGGCACCACCCTGATACTCCGGGCTTCAGGGCTCGCCGTTCGGCGCATCCGAGCGGTGGGCGGATCCGCCGCGCGCTCGCCGCTCGGGGCTCGGCCGTTCGCGGTCCGTGTCGGCGCTGCCGGCGAGTTCGCGTTCCGGGTGGCGGGCCTGCAAGGCGCGCAAGTGAGCGGCGCGGTAGTACTTTCCGAGCTCGGACCAGTCGAAGTGCACGCCGTGAGCCTCGACGCGGTTTCGCAGGGCGATGCGATCGCGCAGGGACATGCGCGTCAGGTCGTGGAGCCAGCCGGCGACCTGGTAGACGGTGGTTTCGGCGCTGACGCGGCGGCGGCGGGCGACGTACATTCCGTTGGCATCGTGGTCTGGGAAGTGCTCCATGAGGTAGGCGCCGAAGCCGCTGAGATCGCTGGTGATCGCGGGGACGCCGCGGACGATGCACTCGAGGGGCGTGTATCCCCAGGGCTCGTAGTAGGAGGGGAAGACGCCGAGGTTGCAGCCGCGGACGAAGTGGTCGTACTCGAGGCCGAAGAGCGGGCTGGTCATGGTGATGAACTCTGGGTGGAAGATCACCTTGACGGGGTCATCGGGGGCGTTGAAAAGGCGGCGGGCGCGGAGCTGGCGCAGGACCGGGTCGTTGGCGTCTTCGAGGAGGTCGTGAGTGACGATGGTCGGGGGCGGCCCCTGGCGCCAGGCGTGGATCATGCGTTTCAGGCGCACGCGGTCGTACTCGAAGAGCAGGTCCTCGGTGCTTGGCAGGCGGCCCTCGGAGACGCAGCGGAAGAGGCGCTTGCCCATGTCCTCCTTGATCGTGCCGCAGGTGGCGCGCAGCTCGTTGAACATGGCCTGACGGTTCAGCGTCTCGACATTGATGCCGCGATAGGGCGCGCGGGTCACGATGAAGGCGACGACCGTCACGCCGTTGGGCTCGGCCTTGAGGCGGCGATTCAGCTCGTACAGCGCGTCGATGAAGACGTCGATGCCCTTGTTGCGGTACTCGTAGCGGCCGGCGGTGAACAGGTAGAGCGTCTGGGCCAGGTCGAACGTGTAGCTGGGGAAGAAGTGGCCCATGACGAACTTGTGGATCTGCTCCTTGGCGCGCATGTGCAGGTTCTGGAACTCGTGCGCCGCGGCGAAGCGCTCGACGTTCAGCCCGTTGGGCAGGACGCAATCCGCCGCGCGGCCGAGGAAGTGCTCGGCCTCCATGGCGGTGATGCCGGAGACGGTGGTGAAGACGTCGGCGGCCTGGGCGGCGGCGCGTTCGATGAGGAACCGGTGGTGGAAGCCATGCTCGCGCGCGACGGCCTCGGCGTCGAACTCCGGCATGCGCTCGTAGAGGTCCTTGTTGGCGGCGCACAGCGCGCGGCCGACGAGCGTGGCGTGGGTGGTGAACACGGTGCTGATGGGCGCGGCGCGCTGCTTGAGCACGGGCAGGGCCACCCCCGCCTGCCACTCGTGGAACTGGGCGATCAGCGGCTCGCGCAGCGTTCGGGCCAGGGCCATCAGCAGGTCGGCCGAGGCATACCCGAACGCCACGCTGCGATCGGTCTCCCGGTCGCCGCCGGGCGTGCCCAGGCCGCAATCCTTCCACAAGAAATACTTGCACTGGTCGACGTCGCGCAGCGTCGCGGCCAGGTCGATCAGCAGCACCTGCGGACGGCCGGTGATCAGCCAGCGGCCGTAGTGAATGGTCACGCCGCGCGCGGCGAACTCGTCGATCAGGCCGCGGAGCACCCGCGGAGCGCGTTGAGGCTCGAACTCGATCTTGGCCGAGAGCTCGTCGTAGGGGCCGACCAGAAAGTAGTTGGCGCCCCAGGCCGCGACCGTCTCCGGCGCCTTGCTGCGCAGGACCGTGTAGATGCCGCCCGCCTGGGCGCAGACTTCCCACGAAAGCTCGACCAGGTAGGCGCCGCGCGCGCGGCGACCACCAGCGGCCAGCCGCGCATCGCTCACCAACCTGCGCGAGTCCGGGATCATCCGTCACCGATCCAGCCACACCGGCCCTGAAGCCGGTCCGCTTGCGAGCCGTCGCGCGAGTGCGGCGGCGAGCCGACAAAGCTACCAGCGCCGCGCAGGCGCAACAACCCACGGCAGGCCGAACGCCGGTCCACACTCCCGGCAGCCTGCCCACACCGATGGACCACTATGAGCCGCGCTCCGGCGGCTCGGACGGGCCGACGTAGATCACGAAGTCCGCGCGGTGCTGGTCTTCTTCGCGGAGGACGTCGGATGTCTCGTTGACGAAGCTGAGGGTCAGCACGCGCACGCCCGGCGTGAGCCGTTCGAGCGCCTGGATCAACCCGCCGCGAAAATCCGAGTGGAAGCGGCCCACGACGAGCAGGACGGGGCGCCGGCCTGCTTGCAGCGCGCGGGAAACGCTTTCGGCCATGGTCCAGTCCCAGACGGACTGGGCGCGAAACGGGCCGTCGAGGCTTGGGCGCGTCGACGCCGGCTGAGAGGCCGCGCCGTCGCCATGAGCGTCGGCGTTGCCGGTCATGACGCGCTCGAAGTCCTCGCGATAACGGCCGGCCGGCAGCTCGTCGGGAACGCGGAAGAGCCGCCGCTGCTCCGGGGTCAACTCCAGCAGGCGGTCGAAGCCCTCGCGACTGGCGGCGCGGACGTAGACGCGCGGGCTGTTGGCCGCAATCACGGGAACATCCGCCGACTTCGCGTACTCGAGCATGGCGCGATGACCCGCGGGGTAGTTGTTGTCGTTGCGGCGCGCCATGCGCTTGAAAGTGGCTTCGTCGGTGAGGCCGGCGAGATAGTCGTCGATGCAGGCCTGCTGGTCGCGCTCGAAGAACTCGAGCGCCAGGGCCGCATCGGGAGCGCCGTCGAGCACGTCGTCCCAGATGGCTGCGGCGACCGAAAGCCCCAGCCGGTGGCCGTGGTTCTCGCCGATGACGAACACGTCGGCGGCGCGGGCGGCGGCGATCAGCTCGCTCCAGGCCGCGGGCGGCTCCGCCGGCTCACCGCGCAGGACAGTGACCGAGCGGGCGTCGGGCAGCGGTGCTTCCTGCGGCGGCGGGGCGATGCGCTGCGGGGCGGCACAACCCGCCACCGCGGCCAGCGCGGCGCTGATGGCCACACGCGACGCGGCCGTTCGACCGGTGCCGCGAAACGTCATTCCCATAATGGCGACCCTCCATGAGAGATTATCGGTTCGTTCGGTCCCGGCTGTGCTGAGTCTTTAAGCCTCCAGGTCGGCGGCCCGATACCCGAGTCAGCCGACAGCGCGCAGCCGACGCGCGAGAGGAGAGCATGCACCCGGAGAAGCCCAGCACCGAAGGCCGCGCGAACGACGCCGCGCAGCACACGAGCTCCGCGCGCGGCCGGTCCCCTGCCACAGCGTTGGCGCGCCATGGCGCGGCGCTGGCGGAGCGGATCGGCCTGGGCTTCGCGGCGCTCCTCGTGCTAACTCTTATCGCGGGAGCGCTTTTGGCTCAACACATCGCGCAGCGCTCGGCGGAACAGCAGATCCAGCGCCTGGCGCGCGAGCTCGCCGCGACCGTCGCCGCAACGCTCAGCCACGCGGCCGCCGCCGACGACGCCGCGCTCTCGGCGATGGCCGCGCCGCCGCCGGCGGACGGCGCGTTCATGGTCCGCTGGACGGCGCCGAATGGGAGCGTGCGGCTGGCGATACCGGCGGCGGCAGCGGACGCCCAGCCCGGGCCGCCGCTGGCCCGGGCGAAAGTCGAGCGGGCCAGCGGGGGGGACGCCGGAGAGGTCGCGGTCTGGCGCGCCCCGGGAGCGGCGTCGGCGTCGGCGTCGGTGTGGGGGCCGTGGTGGCTGCTGATGCTGTCGGCGCTGGTGGCCTTCCTGCTGGCGTACCGGCTGGTGGCCAGGCGGCTGCGATCGGTGACGGCGATCGAGCGGAACCTTGAGGCCTACTCGGCGGGACTGGAGCGCGAGCTGAGGGTGCTGATGCTGGGCGCCCAACTGGGCGAGACGGCCCGGGCGTGGAACGGGCTGATCACGGAGCTGGCGGCGCTGAAGGAGCAGCACGACGCCCAGCACACGGACGCGGGCCACGACGTGCTGCTGAAGTTCGAGGCGCGCTCGCTGCGGCAATTGCTCGACCGGCTGCCCTTCGGCGTGATGCGCATCGCGCAGGACGGGACGGTGGCCTATGCGAACCCGGCGGCGAGCGAGATGGTGGGAGGCGGTGCGAAGGTCGTCGGCGCGCCGGCGGCCGGGATTCTGCATGATCCGACGCTGAGCCGGGCGCTGGCCGCTCCGCAGAATCTGCCGACGGGCGTGCTGTCGGTCGATCCGCCGGCGAGCGCCGGAGAGAACGAGAGCCTGCATCGCTTCACCGTGGTGCCGCTGGAGGCGCGCGGCGAGGCGCTTGTGGCCATCCAGGATATCCGCCACCTGCGCGAGGCGGAGCGGGCGCGGGACAACTTCCTGTATCACGTGACGCACGAGCTGCGCACCCCGCTGACGAACATCCACGCCTACGCCGAGACGCTCACCAAGCCGGACTTCGACGACGAGCAGACGCGGAAGGAATGCTACAACGTGATCATCAGCGAGACGCGGCGGCTGTCGCGGCTGGTGGAGGACATCCTGAGCGTGTCGCAGCTCGAGGTCGGGTCGGCGTGCGTGGACTTCGGCGAGGTGGACCTGGTGCGGCTGCTGCGGCAGATGGTGCAGGACAACCTCGGACGCGCGGACGAGAAGGGCATCGACCTGACGCTCAAGGTCCCGCCCAAGGTCCCGAAGATGCGTGGCGACAAGCAGCGCCTGTCGGTGCTGATCAACAACCTGATCGGGAACGCCGTCAAGTACACCCCCGAGAAGGGCTGGGTCCAGGTGTCGCTGGAGGTGGACGAGCAGAGCGTGCGAATATCGGTCGCCGACAGCGGCTGCGGGATCGCGGTTGAGGACCAGCCGCACGTTTTCGAAAAGTTCTACCGGGCGGCGAGCGCGGCGGTGCAGGACGTGCCGGGAACCGGCCTGGGCCTGGCGATCGCGCGCGAGGTGGCCCGGCTGCACGGCGGGGACATCCGGCTGGAGAGCGAGCCTGGGCGCGGGTCGACGTTCACGGTGGAGCTGCCCGTCGGGGCTTCGTCGTCGTAGGAGCAATGATGAGCCGCATCCTGGTAGCCGAGGACGATCCGCACATCCTGCGGGTGATCAGCCTGTGGCTGACGCGGCAGGGTCACGAGGTGCTGGAGGCGCGCAACGGCGTCGCGGCGCTGGAGGTGCTGCGTGCGGCGGTGGAGGCTGGACCGGCGCCGGCGGGCGGCGGCGCCATCGAGGTGCTGATCACGGATGTGAACATGCCGCAGATGGACGGGCTGGCGCTGATCGAGCATTGCGTTGAGTTGCCGGCGCCGCCGGGCGGCATCGTGGTGCTGACGAATCGGTGGGACCACGGGGCGATCCGTGACCGGCTGGCGAAGTGGGGCGTGCACGTGCTGCCGAAGCCGTTCAGTCCGATCGGGCTGGCGGAGCTGGTGGGACGCCTGACGAGCGCGGCCGGGGCGGCGGGCCGGGCGATGGAGAGCGAGGCGTGAGCGAGCGGGCGTCGAGCTCCGGGGTGACGTCGGGCGGGCGGGTGATGGATCCGGCGCGCGCCCTGGACTCGCTGGCGCAGCTCGATTCGGTCGCGGGCGTGATGCAGCGGCTGGGGGCGGTCATCGAGGAGAACGAGGGGCTGGCCAACGAGGTGCTGCGCAGCTACGAGCAGCTCAACCTCGTGTTCGAGTTCACGCAGAAGATCGCACACATCACGGACGTGGCCGAGATCGAGCGCATCCTGATCGAGCGCACGCGGACGCTGCTGGACGCGCAGGCGGTGGAGATCATCGCGCCGGACGGCATCCGCCGGGCGTGCCGCGCCGCCGGCGCCGGCCAGCGGCTGCAACAGGCGTACGGGGAGCTGCCGGAGACGATCGAGCGCGTGCGCCAGTCGCGCCAGGTGGCGGTGGCGACGCTCGAGGACCAGCACGTGATCGCCGGGCCGCTCGTGCGGCTGGACAACGTGGTGGACGTGGTGGTGGTGATCCGGCGGCCGGGGGCACCGGACTACACCTCCGGCGACGTGCTGATGCTGGATTCGGTGCTGTCGTTCGGCGGGCAGATCATCACGAACTGCGAGATGCACCGCAAGCTCGGGCGGATGTCGTTCGAGGTGACGCGGGCGCTCGTGGCGGCGATCGACCAGAAGGATCACTACACCTCGGGCCACTCGGAGCGCGTCGGGCGGCTGGCGCGGCTGACGGGCGTGGAGCTCGGGCTGCAACCGGCGGAGGTGCAGATGCTGGAGTGGGCCGGGCTGCTGCATGACGTGGGCAAGATCGGCATTCCGGAAGAGATTCTCAACAAGCCCGGCAAGCTGACGGACGAGGAGTTCGCGATCATCAGGAAGCACCCGCGGATGGGCTACGACATTCTGAAGCCCATCGCCAGCTTCGAAGGGGTGCTGTCGGCGGTGCTGCACCACCATGAGAACATCGACGGCTCGGGCTACCCGGACGGGCAGACCGGTGACGAGACGCCGGTGGCCGCCAAGATCATTCACGTCGTGGACGTCTTCGACGCGCTGACGTCGGCGCGCTCCTATCGCGCCGCCTTCTCGGTGGAGAAGGCGTGCGCGATCCTGCGCAGCGAGGCCGGCACGAAGATGGATGCGCAGATCGTCGCGGCCTTCTGCCGCGCGCTGGAGAAGGCCCGCCTCGCCGGGCCCGAGGATTCACCGATGACGTTCACCACGAGCGAGAACGCCCATGCGAACCGCACTTGAGCACTACCGCCGCTGGACGTCGGCGCTGCTGCTGACGAGCCTGCTGCTGATCGTCGCCTGCCAGGTATGGACGCTGTACCGGGGGCAGCTCAGCCCGGCGACGCTGCTGCTGGTGACGGGGACGTTTGCCGGTGTCGCCGGCCTGGGAATCGCCGTGCACGGGGCGACGATCGACCGCGGCCCGGCGCTGCCGGACGTGAGGCTGGTTCGCGACGACGATGGGCCCGCGGGCAGCGCGCTACGACCGGAAGCGGAGGCAGACCGGCCCGAGGCGACGGAGGGCGTCGTCACGGCCATGCTGGACGAGTTCCTGGTTTGGAAGCGCGACCTGCCGGACGGCGCGCCGCTTCTGCCGGCGTTCGACCAACTGGTGCGTGAGATGCTGGCGACGCATTTCGGGGCCGGGCATGTGCGGTGCTACCACGTGGAGCCGGGGGGCGTGCTCGTGCCGCTGGGGCGCGTGCAGACGGCGCGCACGCCCGAGCAGATCGCCTCGGACGGGCCGGGCGTGCCGGAAGAAGTGCTGCGACAGGTGGCGACGAGTGGGCAGGCGATGCACGCGCCGGGAAGAAAGTCCGGCTGGGGGCCGCTCCAGGGGCCGCTCCCGCACGGGCCGGGCCCGCAGGATGGTGTGAGCGATTGGGTGTTTCCGGTGCGGCGGGGGTCGCAGACGATCGGAGTCGTGGCGGTGGGGCGGCTGGACGCAGGAAGCGTGGCCGGTGGCCGGTCCTCCAGTCTCGATGCGCCGGCGATCGGGTTGCTGAGCCTGTTGTGGTGCCACGTGAGCGCGCTGGAGCAACTGCGCGTGACGCGCCGGACAGATCCGGCGAGTGGCGTGCTGAGCCGGCGAGTCTTCTTCGACCGGTGTCGCGCGGCGCTGCGGGCGTCGCAGGAGGGTGGGGAGCCGGCGGCGCTGCTGGTGCTCGGCATTGAGGGACTGCGGCGGATGGACGACGGCGGGAGCTGGGCGCTGCGCGACGCGCTGGTGGAGCGGATCGGCGCGTTGCTTGTGGAACGCGGGCGGTCGGACGACATCGTGGGGCGGTTCAGCGACGAGCGGTTCGCGGTGCTGATGCGGCGGCTGGACAGCAACCTGGGGCGGCTGATCGCGGAGAAGCTGGTGAGCGCGGCGGAGGCGGTCGTGCAGGAGTGCGTGCACGGGGCCGGGACGATCGGCGCGGCGGGCGGGGAAGGGATGCTGCGCGTGCGGGCGGGGCTGGCGGGGACGGGGATGCGCGAGATCGCCTTCGAGACGCTGCTGATCGCGGCGCTCGGAGCGGTCGAGCAGGCTCGCGCCGCAGACCGGGCGGTATGGACCGACATCGACAGCGAGGCGTCGGGGAGCGCGCGATGAAGTTCGAGACCCAGACGCACGGTCTCGTGACCGTGCTCACGCCGCACGGGCCGCTGACGCACGAGGAGGTTCCGTGCTTCAGGCAGACGGCGGAGCAGGCCGTGGCGCAGCGGAGCGGGCGGGTCGTGATGGACCTGCGGAACGTTCCGTACCTGGACAGCGCGGGGATCGAGGCGCTGCTGAGCCTGTTCGCTCCGGCGCGCTCGACCGGGGCCCGGCCGAAGCTGGCGCGGCTGACGGACACCTGCCGCGAGGCGCTCGACCTGACGGACGTGCTGGTGCGGCTGGACGTGTTCGACACGGTGGAAAACGCGATCCGCAGCTATAACCGATGAGAATCCGGCGCGGCGGAAAACTTGGAGAGATGCTGCTGGCCGAGGGGCTCCTCAGCGAGCAGGACCTGCTGCGCGCGCTTGAGGTCCAGTCGAAGGACAACCGGCGGCTGGGCGAAGTGCTGATCGAGAAGAACTTCCTGTCGGCGACGGCGCTGCTGAGCGCCCTGTCGCGGCACCTGAACGTGAAGGCGGTGCATCTGCGGCACGGCCTGATCGACCCGCATGTGGCGCAGATGCTGGAGCAGGACGAGGCGAAGCGGCTGAAGGCCCTGCCCCTGTTCCGCGTGGGCGACCGGCTCACCGTGGCGATGGCCGAGCCGCAGTCGCTGCCCACGATCGACCGGCTGGCGGCGCTGACGGGCTGCGAGATCAACCCGGTGCTGGCGCTGGAGAGCAACATCGCCGAGTACCAGGCGAAGTACCTGAGCGGGCAGGTGGACGTCGACTCGTTCCTCGTCAATCTCACCGAGTCGAACGTCGAAGTCGTCGACCGCGAGGCGGCCGAGGCCGAGCACACGCACGAACTCGGCCGGATGGTCGAGGGCAGCCCGATCATCAACTTCGTGAACCTGGCGATCCTGACGGCGATCCGCGACGGGGCGAGCGACATTCACATCGAGCCGACGAAGCTGGCGACCCGCATCCGCTACCGCATCGACGGCAAGCTGCGCGACCTGATGAAGGCCCCCCCGGGCATGCACGGCGCCGTCGTATCGCGCGTCAAGGTGATCGGCAAGATGGACATCGCCGAGCGCCGGCTGCCGCAGGAAGGGCGCGTGCACGTCGTGGCCGAGGGGCGCGACATCGACCTGCGCGTCTCGTCGATGCCGAGCATCCTCGGTGAGAAGGTGGTGATCCGCATCCTCGACAAACAGAACCTGCGCGTCACGCTCGAGGAGCTGGGCATCAGCGGGGAGCAGCTCGAGCGCTTCCGGCGGGTGTTCGGCCGGCCGCACGGGATCGTGCTGGTGACGGGGCCGACCGGCAGCGGGAAGACGACGACGCTGTACTCGGTGCTGGACCTGCTGAGCTCGACCGAGAAGAACATCGTGACGATCGAGGACCCGGTCGAGTACCAGCTCGACGGGATCACGCAGATCCAGGTGAACGATGCCATCGAGCTGACGTTCGCGCGGTCGCTGCGGTCGATCCTGCGGCAGGACCCCGACGTGATCATGGTGGGCGAGATCCGCGACCAGGACACCGCCCGCGTGGCCGTGCACGCGGCTCTGACGGGGCACCTGGTGCTCTCGACGCTGCACACCAACAACGCGCCCGGCGCGTTCGTGCGGCTGAGCGACATGGGCGTCGAGCGCTTCCTGCTGGCCAGCGCCATCAACGGCGTGATCGCACAGCGGCTGGCGCGGAAGATCTGTCCGCACTGCCGCACGTCGTATTACCCGCCCGATTCGGCGCTGGCCGACGCCGGCTGGCTGGGGCAGCGGACGCGGGTGTTCTACAAGGGCGAGGGCTGCAACGTCTGTCACGACAGCGGCTACCGCGGGCGCGTGGGCATCTTCGAGATCCTGGAGGTGACGGACCAGCTTCGGCCCACGCTGCACGAGTTTCATGACGAGGAGGAGATCAAGCGGGTGATCCGCTCGCAGGGCTGGCGACCGCTGCGCGACGAGGGGCTCGGGCTCGTGGAGCGCGGCATCTCGACGCTCGAAGAGGTGCTGCGCGTCACGCACGCGGAGACCGAGGACCGGACGCGCGCGGAGAAGACCCCTCCGGGCGACGAGCGCCGCGCTGACGCGGCCAACACCGCTTCAGCGCCGGAAGGCAGCGAGGCGTGACATGCTCTTCGCGTACGAAGCCCTGAGCACCGACGGGCGGTTCCTCCGCGACCGGCTCGAAGCCGACGACCAGAGCGCGGCGCTGGATTCGCTGCGCCAACGCGGCCTGATGGTCGTGAAGCTCGAGCACGCGCGCGACCAGGCGCCGCCCGGCGGGCTGGCGGGCCGGATGTGGCGGAACCGTCCGCCCGGACAACGCGACCTGCTGCTGTTCGCGCGGCAGATGAAGATGATGCTGGAGTCCGGGTCGGCGCTGGTTCCGGCCCTGGACGCGATCGAACGCCAGACGTCGAAACCGAGCTTCCAGCGGATCATCCGCACCGTGCGCGGACAGGTCGAGGGCGGCGAATCGCTGCATGAGGCGATGCGCCACGCGCCCGGAACGTTCAGCCCGATCTTCTGCAACATGATCGCCGCCGGCGAGGCCACGGGCATGCTGGCGGAGTCGTTCGACCGGCTGGCGGCGATGATCCACCAGCAGGTGCACATCCGCCGGAGCGTGAGCGGCGCGCTGATCTATCCGGCACTGCTGAGCGTCCTGCTGCTGGGCGTGATCGGCGTGCTGGTGGGCTTCGTGATCCCGCGCTTCGCGAAGCTGTTCGAGAGCCTGAACCACGAGCTGCCGTGGATCACCAGCCTCCTGATCGATGCCTCGCACGTGATCCGAACGTACTGGCCCGTGCTGGCGCCCGGGCTGGCGGCCGCCGCGACGCTGCTCGTGCTGTGTGCGCGGTTGCCCGCGCTGCGCGCCCGGGCAGCGGCCGTGCTGATGGCGGCGCCGCTGCTGGGCGGGCTGCTGCGGCGGCTGCAACTGGCGCGGATCCTGCGGGTCTGGGCCGCGCAGCTACGCAGTCACGTGCCGCTGCTGGAGACGATCGCGCGCTCGCGCGACGTCGTGGCCCTGCCGCCGTTCGCGAAGCTGATCGACGACGTTGAGGCGAGCGTATCGAGCGGCGGCCACATGGGCCGGGCGCTGGCCCAGTCGTCACTGATCGACCCTGTGCTGGCGTCGGCCGTGACGACGGGCGAGGAGAACGGCCGGCTGGCGGAGGCCGTGGAGTTCATCTCGCAGTGGCTGGACGAGGAGAACAACCAGGCGATCGCCAACCTGACGCGCACCGTGGAGCCCGTGATGCTGGTGTTCATGGGGCTCGTCGTGGGTTTCGTGGCGATGGCGCTGTTCATTCCGCTGTTCGACGTGGCGACGGCGGCTGGATAGCCCGGTGATGGGGGTGGGCGCGTGGTGGTAGACCAGACCAGAACACCGCCGGGGGCGACGCCCTCGCGCCGCGTCAGCGGGTTGGGCCGCGGATGGCGCCGGCTGCTGCGGCGGCACTCGGCGATCCTGTTTGATGTTGGGACGACGGGCGTGCGCGCCTGCCAGGCGCGGAGCGGCGGCGGCGAGGACCCGGTGCGCGAGTTGCTGAGCGTGCAGGTCGGCGGCAGCCTGCGGGTGGCCGGCGAGCGGCAGAAGAACGGCGCGCCGGAAGAGCTGAAGCACGAAGCCGCGATCGAGCCCGACGGCAATGAGCTGCGGGCCACGATCGAGCGGCTGGCGCGGCTGGTCGGTCAGGGACGGTTCGTCGGGTCGGACGTGGGCCTTGTGCTGCCTGCCGCCGCCGTGCGATTTCACACTCTGATGGTCAGCGAGGGGGGGCTGCGGCAGCCGGCAGAGAGCATTCAACAGGCGCTGAAGTGGGAGATCGCGCGGGAGGAGCGTTCGGAGCCGCACGACATCGAGGTGCGCTTCTGGCGGCTGCCGCGCAGTCCGCACGCGCGGCACAACGTGATGGCGGTGGCCCTGTCGGCCGAGCAGGCCCGTGGGTGGCACGGGTCGTTTGGGGAAGCGGGGCTGAGGCTGAGCCGGCTGACGATCGCGCCGTGCGCATTGGTGTGGCTGGCGCTGCGCGGCTGGCCGGCGGCGGCCGGCGAGCTCTGGGGGGCGCTGGACCTGGGCGCGCGGCAAGCGACATTGAGCGTCGTCATCGGCGACGTGCCGATCTACGTGCGGGGGCTGAGCGCCTCGGCGGAGAGCTGGACCCAGCGGTTGAGCGAAGGGCTCGACGTCAGCCCGGCGGAGGCCGAGAAGCTGAAGCGCCAGCACGGCGTGCGCGCGGAGGCGTCGAGCGCCGCCGAGGGCGAGGAGAGCCTGGCGCGCGTCAACTACCGGCTGCTGCGCGACCGCCTGGAGGTGCTGGCGCAGGAGATCGAGCGCTGTTTCTCATATGTGCTCGGACAGTATCCCGACGCGAATCCGGTGCGGCTGGCGCTGGCGGGCGGAGGGGCGCAGATGCCGGGATTGGCGGAGTTCTTGAGTGCGCGGCTGGGGCTGCCGGCGAGCGTCGTGGCGGGCGTCGGGGGCGTGGATTTCGGGGCTGAGGCGGCGAGCGCCGTCGGAGGCGCGCTGCTCGACGTGGAGGGGCCATGATCCCAAACGTCAACCTGGTGCCGGCCGAATGCCTGCTGTTCCGGCGACGGCGCCGGCGGCTGAAGGTCTGGGCCGGGATCTGGAGCGCCGCGGCCATGGCCGTGCTCGGCGCGTGGCTCGTGCGGTCGGCGGTCGCGGATGGCTTTGGGCGGCTGCAAGCACGGGTGGAGGAGTTGGAGGGACAGCGCTTCGTGCTGGAGAGCCAGATGCAGGCGGCCGGAAATGAGCAGCGGCGGCTGGTGGAGGCCGTGCGGGCGCTGGATCGACTGAGGCCGGAGCAGCCATGGCCGGCGCGGCTGGCGAAGCTGGCGGCCACGGCGCCGGAGGGCATCGTGCTGTCGGAGCTGGCGGTGGAGGGACGCAGGCTGGAGGCGCGAGCCGGGAATCCCGCACCAGCGACCGCGGAGCGCCAAGCCCCGACTCCGCGGCGCGAGGCCGCCGGCGGCCAGGACGTGCGGATCCGCGGGATGGCCCTCGACCATGGAGACGTGGCGCGGCTGGTCGATGCGCTGCGCGGCGTGCCCGACTGGAGCCAGGTCGAGATCGTCAACGCCCTGCGGCAGGGCGCCGGGCAGGGACGCGCCGTCGCGTTCGAGCTGCGCGCCACCATTACAGGGAGCAGCCGATGATCCTCATGCGGCGGCCGCTGCTGGTCTTCGACGTTGATGCCGTGGGGCTGGCTGGCGCCTTGCTGCTGGGCGGCCTGGCGGCGTGGGTGGCCGCCGAACCCCTTGTGCACCACGCCCCGGCCATGCGCCAGGCCCAGGCCGAGCTGCAACGCGCGGAGCCGACGCGGCGCCGGCTGGCACAGCAGCTCCAGGACACCCACGAAGACGTCGAGCGGCTTCGTCGGGCGGTCGAGGCCCTCGAAGCCGAGACGCCGAAGGCCGACGCCGTCGCCGGATTCGTTCAGCAGATCGCCCGGACGGCGGCAGCCCATCGGCTCGAGCTGCTCAACGTCACGCCCGGGCCGATCCAGGCCGAGGGCCAGCGAAGGCTGGCGTGCGACATCGTCGTGGACGGGCGGGGGCACAGCCTGGACTTCGTCGCGTTCCTCGACGACCTGGCCCGAACGAATCCGTACCACGCGCTGCACGCGTTCAGCATCAGCCGCGCCGTGACGCCCGACAGCGCGGCGTGCCGGCTCCAGTGGACGCTGCGCCTCTACATGCTGGCGGCGCAGCCGTCGTAGGGGCAAGAGAAAGGCGGAGACTCCAGCGCATGAAGCCATCCGCGCGACAGAATACGCTGCTCGGCGCCGCCGGCGTCGTGGCCGTCATCTTCGTCGCCGACTACCTGACCCGCGGCGGCGAACCCCAGCCGGCCGCCGCGGCGGGCCCGGAGGCGGCCGTCGAGTCGCCGGGCGGCAAGGGGCCCGGTGCGAACGGCCCGGCGGGCGAGCGCGTCGTGCAGCGCGTGGATGTGTCGGCGGTGTTGGCGGCCCTGTCGGCGTCACGAAGTGAGCCGGTCGGCAACGTGGAGACGATGCGGGATCTCTTTTCGCCGGGGCCGGAGCTCGCGGCGCTCTGGGCGGCCGCGGAGCCGGCGGCGGCATCACCACGCCAGCCGGCGGACGCGGAGCCGGCCGAGCCGCCGTTCAGCAGCCGGCACCGGCTGGACGGCGTGATCACCGGCAGTCCGCCACTGGCCATCATCGACGGCGTCCCGGTCGGGATCGGGTCGTGGGTGGGGGGCCACGAGGTGCTGGAGATTCAGCGGGACCGCGTCGTGCTGGGACGGGGCGGGGAGACGGTCGTATTGAGGTTGCAACCGAAGAGGCCGTGAGCGGGGCAGGTGGGCCTCGCGCGCCGGGCGTGAATCGCGCAGGCGCGGGCCGGGTGAGGTTGGAAATTCCAACCGGAGGGTGATTCCGCGGGGCGCAACTGAAGGATCGTGGCCTCAAGGTCGATGAACGGATCGCAGACTTGTGGATGACGGCTACGCTGGGCGGCGCAGCCGAATGGGGTCGTCAGCAACGACGGGACTCAGCAGTAAAGAGGCATCACCATGCGTGGCACAGTATCAACGCGGAACCGGGCGTTCTCGCTCGTCGAACTCGTGGTCGTCATCGTCATCATCGGCATCCTCGCCGCGATGGCGATTCCGCGACTTAGCCGCGGGAGCGCCGGAGCCGGCTCCGCCGCTGTTTCGGGCAACCTCGCCATCGTGCGGAACGCGCTGAGCCTGTATCACTCCGAGCATAACGGACAGTATCCGAGCGGAACCGCCGCGAACATCGTGGCGCAGCTCACGCAGTTCACGGACATCAACGGCAATACCTCAGCCACGAAGACGGGCGCGTTCATTTACGGGCCGTACCTCGTGCAGATTCCGCCCGCGCCCGTCGGCGAGAACGCCGGCAGCCGGACGATCCTCGTCAGCCCCGACAGCCCGCCCACGGTTGTCACCACGGCCGGCGAGGGCTGGGCGTACAACCCGACGACCGGCGAGTTCATCATCAACACGACCAAGACCGACGACACCGGCAAGGCGTACAACACCTACTGATCCTGACCCGGAGCGCGAAGCGGGAGCGCTGGCAACCCGGCGCGGGCGGTCGTGAGAACCACGGCCGCCCGCGCCGGTCTTTTTCTGCGGCGGGCGTGCGTTTCGCCGGGCAGGCCGGCAGGGTTAGAATGCCTGGATCATGATGCGGGCGCTGTTCATGGCGGGGCTCGTGGCGGCTTGGGCGGGGCTGTCGGCCGGGTGCGGCGGGTCGCCGGGCACACCGCGATACGAGACGCTGACAGGCGTGGTGATCGCGTGCAAGGCGGAGACGGGCGAGCTCCTGGTGCGGACGGGCATGCTGGGCACTGAGACGGAGTGCCAGGTGACGCGTGATTCCGAGCTTTATATCAACGACGGGCTGGCGCAGATCGAGGAGATTCGCGCGGGAGACGCGATCGAGCTGACCGGCTACCGCGACGACAACGCGAGCATCGCCCGGTTCGTTGTGAGCCGGGCGGACGTGTCGCGTGCCGTGCGCTGGCCGAAACCGCCGGTGGCGCCGGATGGTCCCTAGGCGCTCGGGCCGGCCCGGAGGCGGGATCGCAGGGGTTCGGGCGCAACCGCCTTGTTTCGGGGCGGCTTCGGGACGGGTGCGATCGGCTGCCGATCGCGTCATGCTGCGGCGAAGGGGCTAACGCATGGGCTTTGGACCGCTGATTCACTCGATACGGGCGCGCGAGGTGCTGGATTCGCGCGGGAACCCGACGCTGGAAGCCGACGTCGTGCTCGACGACGGGACGCAGGCGAGCGCAATCGTGCCGAGCGGCGCCTCGACCGGCGAAAACGAGGCGGTTGAGCTTCGCGACGGAGACGCCAGGCGCTACCTCGGCCGGGGCGTGCTGAAAGCGGTCCAGAGCGTGAATACGGTGATCGCGCCGGCGCTGCTGGGGGCCGACCCGTTCGCGCAGGAGCTGATCGACCGCCGGATGCTCGCGCTCGACGGCACGGACAACAAGGGTCGCCTGGGGGCGAACGCGATCCTGGGAGTGTCGTGCGCGGTGGCGAAGGCGGCGGCGGCGAGCAGCGGCCTGCCGCTGTATCGCTACCTGGGCGGCGCGCGGGCGCACGTGCTGCCGGCGCCGATGTTCAACATCCTCAACGGCGGCAAGCACGCGGACAACACCGTGGATTTCCAGGAGTTCATGATTCAGCCGTGGGGCGCGGCGAGTTTTCGCGAGGCGCTGCGGATGGGGGCGGAGGTGTTCCACCATCTCAAGGAGGTGCTGAAAAAGAAGGGGTACAACACCGCGGTTGGGGACGAAGGGGGCTTCGCACCCAGCTTGAAGAGCAATGACGAAGCGTTCGAGGTGATCGCGACGGCCGTTGAACGGGCCGGATACAAGCTGGGCGAGCACGTGGCGTTCGCGCTCGATCCGGCGACCAGCGAGCTCTGGAACGAGGCGGCCAGGAAGGGCCAGACAGGATACTGCTTCTTCAAGAGCCAGCCGCAGCGCATCGCGACGTCGGATGAGCTGATCGACTACTGGGCGGAGAAGTGCCGGCAATGGCCGATCCGCAGCCTGGAAGACGGGCTCGCCGAGGGAGACTGGGCCGGCTGGGCCAGGCTGACGGCCCGGCTGGGCGGCCAGGTGCAGCTCGTCGGAGACGACCTGTTCGTCACAAACGTGCACTACCTGGCCCGCGGTATCCGCGAGCGCTGCGGCAACGCCATCCTGGTGAAGATCAACCAGATCGGGACGCTCAGCGAGACGTTCGCCGCCGTTGACCTGGCGATGCGCAACGCATTCGCAGCGGTGATCAGTCACCGCAGCGGCGAGACGGAGGACACCACGATCGCCGACCTGGCCGTGGCGACCGGCGCGGGGCAGATCAAGACCGGCAGCACGTCGCGCAGCGACCGCACGGCCAAGTACAACCGGCTGCTGCGGATCGAAGAGGAGCTCGGCGAGGCGGCAGTGTACGGCGGTGCGTAGGCACTGCTGGCCCCTGTTATCGGCCGCTCGGAAAAACCAACCCGGCGGACGCCCGGTTAGTGATTTGCCGCGCACGGCCAGCCGATGTGCCGAGCGTGACAATGAGTCTCACAACCAAGCCGCTGGCCATGAGCGCGATTGCGTGCCTGGCGCTCGTGCAGGCGCCCTGCCTGCCGCGGAACCTCTTTGAGGCCGCTGACGGCGGCGCGCCTTCAACGACGATCGTCCAATCCGACATTGCGGTGCACATGTCACCCGAGGAGCTTCGGGAGTTTCTCGCCAATACGAATCGCGATCGCGTCGTCGTCGTGAGCGTCATTACGGGCGTGGCCGGCGCCGCGGGGCCGGCGGGCCCGCCGGGCATCGGCGGCGCGGATGGACAGCCAGGGGCGCCTGGCAGCGATGGCCAACACGGTCCGCCGGGTCCGCCTGGCGAAGCCGGTTCGCAGGGGCCGCAGGGTCCGCCGGGAGAGCAGGGTCCGCCGGGAGAAACGGGACCGCAGGGGCCACAGGGCGACGTGGGGCCGCAAGGTCCGCAGGGACAAGCGGGATCCGAGGGTCCGCAGGGGGCGACCGGACCTGCGGGGCCGGCGGGGCGGCCGGTCGGCGGCGTCGTGATCTGCGCAACGCCGCAGACCGCGCAGCAATGGAGCAACATGCCCGCGGCGCAGACGGAGCTGTTTGGGACGACGTGGGCCCGGCGACGGGTGGATCTGAGCGATGTGAGCGAATTCCGATTGACGGTGAACCAGAGCGTCGCGGGCGCCGCGGGGGCGTTCGTAAGGCTGCGGTACAGCGTGGACGGCGGGACGAACTGGGCTGACGCCGAAACGGGCGGGCCGGTCGCCGACCTGGACGTTGGCACGGGGACCGGGATGAAAACCGGCGCGTGGGGGTCGCTGGTGGAGGAGGCTCGCGGGGACGTGCTTCTTCGGCTGGACGGCCAGGACGGGAACGGGGTGGCCGATCCGTCGTTTCGCTACATCGGAATCGAGCTGCGGTGAGCAACGAGGGGATTCGGGAGAGCGCGTCGGGCCGGGGGTGCTGCGGTCAGCCGTTGGCGCCGGGTTTATCAGGGCAGTTTGAGGGCGCGGCGCCCGCCTGGCGTGAGATCGGCAGGATGACGTCGAACCTGGCGCCCTTCTGAGCGTTTCCGGCGGCGACGGTTCCGTGCAATTCGCTGACGAGGCCGTAGACAACGGCCAGTCCCATGCCTGCCTTACGTCCCTGGCCCGATGCGAGCTCGCCGCGCGTGGTGTAGAACGGCTCGAAGAGGTGCTCCATCTGCTCGGGCCTGATGCCTGCGCCGGAGTCGATGAGGGTGAGGTAGACGCTGTGCTCGTCGCGGCGGCCGATGGAGAGCAGGAGTGTGCCGCCGTCGGGCATGGCCTCGAGGGCGTTCTCGACGAGGTTGCGGAGGATGATGACGAGGTGCTCGCGCGGAACGGGGACGATGGGGATGGGGTGCCAGTCGAAGGTGAAGGAGACGTTGTGCTCGCGAAAGCGGGCCTCGTAGCTGTCGAGGAAATGGAGGATGGTCTCGGTGAGGTCGGCTTCGTCGATGGCGCGGTGATCCGCCTGGGCGAAGGCGAGGAGCTGCTGGGTGAGCGCGGTGGCCCGGCCGACGGCCTCGGACGTGCGGGCGAGGGCCCGGCGCATCGCCGGCATGGTGTTCATGTTGAGGGCGTATTCGAGGCTGGTGGCGATGCTGCACAGGAGGTTGTTGTAGTGATGCGCGACGGCGCCGGACATCGCCCCGAGCGAGGTGAGCCGCTCGTGCTTGCGCAGATGCTGGCGAACGCGCAGCCGCTCGGTGACGTCGAGGAACCAGACCGACAGGCCGTCGAGCCGGCCGTCGTCCGAGAGGATCGGGGAAATCCAGATTGAGAAGTCGGCGGCTCCGCCACCGGGCGCGGGCAGTCGCGTGCGGAACTCGACGGACTCGAGGCTGGCGACGCAGGAGCGCAGGCACTCGCGCATGGCGTCGCGGTCGGGCGCGGGGACGAGGTCAACAATCGGCGAGCGGCCCGCGGCGCGGTCGGAGGCGCGCAGGAGCTCATCGGCCCGCTCGCTCCCGGCCAGGACGTTGCCGTCGGCGTCGCAGGCGAAGACGGCGAGGCCGGCGCCCTCGAACAGGCGTTCGAAGAAGGCGGGCTCGAGGCGGGCAAGGCCGTCGGTCTGGCTAGCGGCGCTCGTTGACACGCTCCACTTCCGGTCTGATGAACACGTATGAATGATATTCGCGGCCGTCGTCGTTTCCCGTGAGGAAGGCGTGGCCCACCAGGCCGAAGACCCGCGCGTGCTCCCCGGGCGCCAGCAGCAGGAACTCGCCGGACCGCAAGGTGACGACGAAGCTCACGTCGCCGAGGGGCGACTGACGCTCGTCGGGCGCAAGCTGCCAGCCGTCGGGAGCGCGCGTGTAGCGGACGCCCTCAAACCGCTGCCAGATGGTGGGCGTGATGCGCAGGTGGGCCGCGCCGTCTTCCTGCGCATCGGCCACGACGTCGATGCGGATGAGGTTGCGGCTCGCAGGCCACGTGCCGCCGCTGAGGCCCCCTTCGCGCCCGACGTAGAACAGCGTTTGCTCGCGCGCCGTCCGGTCCATCTGGAGGACGAGCGGGAAACGCGGTCGCAGCAGCACCGGGTCGGCCTGAACCACGTCAACTCCTTCGACCGTATCGATCAGAGACCGAACGGCATTCCACCATTCTACGTGACCGATGCCCACGCGCACGCCGTTCTGCGCGAGACGGCTGCGGGTTTCCAGGTCCAGCACTTGTTCTCGGACGTAGGTCCAGAGGGCCTCGGCCTTGGCTGACTCGTGGCGCGGAACGCGCACGTTCAGCACGCTGAGCGTGGCGGTCGGGATCGGCGGGCGGCGCGTCTCGGAGAGAGTTGCGGGCGGTTGCGTACTCGTGAACCCGGTGTCCGCGGGAGTCAGCGGACCAGCCGCGCCGTTCTGGGCGGCGCTCCAGGCCGGGGCTGGCCCCGAGCAGCCCGCGAGCGGCGCTGCGAGCGCCGCCAGCAGGAAACACACGGCGTGGCGTGCGGAGCGGCGGTCCGCCGGGCAAACGGCCATACGCGTCCAAACAACCCCAGGATGCCGTGCGTTTTCGCCAGACGCGCGGCGGCACAGCGCTTCAACAATGCAAGCGTAGTCTAGCGTGAGGCGGCGTGGATTGCTACGAGGGTCTGGCGCGGGCCGGCGTCGGGCGAGTACCATCGAGGCGGGGTGGATGTGGGGGTGGCCGAGTGGCGCCGGGGCGGATTGTCTGGCGGAGTCTGACGCATTACTGGCGCACGAACCTGGCGACGGCGCTGGGTGTGGCGGTGGGGGCGGCGGCGCTGACCGGCGCGCTGCTCGTCGGCGACTCGATGCGCGGCAGCCTGCGCGACATGGCGCTGAGGCGGCTGGGGCGGGTCGAATGCGGCGTGCTGGCGACGCGCTTCGTGCCCGAGAACCTGGTCGAGCGGGTGGAAGCGGCGTGCGCCGGGCGCGCCCGGGCCGTGCCGCTGATCTGGATGACGGGCAGCGCATCGAATCCTGAGAGCGGTGCGCTGGCGCACCAGGTCCAGGTGTACGGCGTCGAACAGCGATTCGAGCTCACGCGGGAATCCACCGACGATGTGCCGCGTCCCGCGAGCCTGGACGTGGTGCTGAGCGCGGCGCTGGCCGAGGAGCTGTCGGCGCGCCTCGGCGACGACGTGCTGATCAGGGTGCCGCAGCCGGCGGACGTGGCGCGCGAGAGCCTGATGGGACGCCGCGACCTGGCGACGACGGGGCTGCGGCTGACGGTGCGCGGCATTTCGCCGCGACGGAGCGCGGGAGGGTTCGGGCTGACGCCGTCTGCCCAGGCGCCGCGGAGCGCGTTCGTTGAGCTGGCGGCGCTCCAGCGGGCGCTGGGGCAGCGCGGGCGCGTCAACACCGTGCTCGTGACTGGGGTCGGGGCGGGCGAGCCGCGGCGGGTGGAGGCGCGGGAAGTCGAGTCGGCGCTTGGGAAGTTGCTAACCGCGCGTGACGCCGGCCTGCGGCTGCGAGAGGACGAGCAGGTTGGGTACCTGGCCCTCGAGAGCGACGCGATCCTCATTGACGAGGGGGTGGAAGAGGCTGCCCGGCAGTCGGCGACGCGACTTGGCTTGCAGGCCGACGGCGTGCTGGTGCACCTGGCCAATCGCATTGAGACGGTGGGTGATGCGCCGGCGGGGATCCCGTACTCGACGGTCGCCGGTATCGAGCGGCCGGAGGAGCTGCGGCTGCTCGACGGGGCACAGGCTTCGGGGCTTGCCGACGGCGAGATCCTGCTGAATGAGTGGGCGGCGCGCGAGCTTCGGGCGGGAAAGGGCCAGCGCGTGCGGCTCGTGTACTACGCGATGGGCGAGCAGGGACGGCTGCTGACCCGCGCCGCGGAGTTCACCGTCGCGGGCGTTGTCGCGCTCGCCGGCGTCGCGGCCGACCCGGGCCTGGCGCCGGCCTATCCGGGCGTGACCGACGCGGCCCGGATGTCGGACTGGAACCCGCCTTTTCCGATCGACCTCGGGGCGATTCGGCCGCAGGACGAAGCCTATTGGGATGCGCATCGGGCGACGCCCAAGGCGTTCGTCCGGCTTGACGAGGCGCAGCGGTTGTGGGCGGATCGGCCGGAGCGATACGGCCGGCTTACCTCGCTGCGGCTGGTAAGCGCTGCGCCGAGCAGACACTCGCTTGCGCTCGCGGACGCGTTCGAGCGCGAACTCATGGATCGCCTCGGAGCGGCCGCGATCGGCCTGGGCGTCCAGCCGTTGCGGGACCAGGCGCTTGCCGCCAGCCGCGGCAGCACCGACTTCGGCGGACTGTTCATCGGCTTCAGCCTCTTTCTCATCGTGTCGTCGGCGATGCTCGTGGCGCTGTTGTTCCGCCTCGGCGTGGAGCGGCGGAGTGCCCAACTCGGAGTGCTGCTGTCGACGGGACATACCAGGCGGTGCGTCACGCGGATGCTGATGCAGGAGGGGCTCAGCGTGTCGGCGATCGGCGCGGCCATCGGGCTGCCGGCGGCGGCGCTCTACGCCGCCGCGATGCTCCACGGGCTGCGCACGTGGTGGAGCGCGGCCGTGGGCGCGCCGGAGATCATGCTGCACTTGTCGTGGCGCACGTTCGTGGTCGGGTACGCCGCAACGCTGGCCGTCAGCGCCATCGCGATCTGGCTGGCCACGCGCAGGATAGCCGCCACGCCGCCGGCGGCGCTGCTCGCGGGGGCCACCGGAACGCCGGAGGCCCGCGAACAGCGCGGGCCTGGCGCGCGAACGCCGACATTGGCCTGGGTCACAACGGTTGCGGCGGCGAGTGTTGCCGCGATCGGTGCCTTTGGGGGCATTTCGCAGGCCGCGGGGTTCTTCGGCGGCGGCGCGCTGATGGTGGTCGCGGGGCTGGCGTGGCTGCGAGTGGGCTTGGATTGCCGAGGCCGCCGCGCGATTGACCGGCCGACGGCGTGGGCGGTGCTGCGGCTGGGGATGCGCAACGTGCGGCGGCAGGCGGGGCGGAGCATGCTGACGGCGGGCCTGATGGGAAGCGCGACGTTCCTGATCGTGGCGTTGTCGGCGTTCCAGATCGATGCGGGGCGAGGTGCGGGAGATATCCGGGGGAGCTCGGGCGGGTTTTCGCTGATCGCGGAGTCGGCCGCGCCGCTGTTGTTCGATCTGAACACCGCGGATGGGCGGGAGGCCCTGGGGATCGCTGAGGATACGCGCGCGGCCCTGGACCGGGCGCGCGTGTACGCGCTGCGGCTGCGGGGCGGAGACGAGGCGAGCTGCCTGAACCTGTACCAGCCGCGCGAGCCGCGAATCGCGGGAGCGACCTCGGCGTTGATCGAGCGCGGCGGCTTCGCGATGGCGGCCGTGTCGCGCCGCTGGGGGCCGGCGGGCGACAACCCGTGGAGGCTGCTGAACGCGGAGCTGCCCGGGGGGGAGATCCCGGTGATCGGCGACGAGGCGGCGGTGCGGTGGCAACTGAAGCGCGGACTGGACGAGGTGCTGGTCGTGCGGAACGAGCGCGGAGCGGAGGTGGGCCTGCGGTTCGTCGCGCTGCTGAGCGGCAGCCTTCTCCAGAGCGAGCTCGTGATCAGCGAGGCGCACTTCACGCGCCTGTTTCCGTCGGTGGAGGGCTACCGGCTGTTCCTGGTGCAGGCGGATTCGCGGGCGGCGGAGCGGCTGCCTGCGCTGCTGGAGCGAGACCTGGCGGCGCATGGCTTCGACGTGACGCCTGCGGGTGAGCGTCTGCGAGCGTTCTCGGTGGTGCAGAACACCTATCTTTCGGCGTTCCAGGCGCTGGGCGGGTTGGGGCTGGTGCTGGGGACCGTGGGCCTGGCCGCCGTGCTGCTGCGAGGGGTGTGGGAGCGGCGCGGCGAGCTGGCGCTGCTGCGGGCGCTAGGCTATTCGCGGCGGGCGCTGGGAGCGATGATCATGGCGGAGAACCTGCTGCTGGTGAGCGTGGGATTGGCGCTGGGAGCGTTGCCGGCGCTGGCGGCGATCCTGCCGGTGCTGGCGGGACGAGGCGGCGCGGTTCCCTGGGCGACGATCGCTCTGACAATCGCGGGCGTCTTTGCGGCAGCGGCGGTTTCGGGCGCCGTGGCGCTGCGGCCGGTGTTGCGCGCGCCGCTGCTGGGAGCATTGCGGGCGGAATAGCGCCGAGGGCCTCTGGAAATCAGGGCGTCGCAGGCCGAGGGCACCTTCGGTCACTGCTAGCGGCGCACAGGCTGATCGGCTGTGCCACACGGCTTACTTACAGGCTCTGAGAGCGTTTGGAGGGGACGCTCGCCGGGCCGGGGGTATACTCCGGGAGGAGCCTCGGAACCAGGAAACGGCCGCTGAATAGCGGGCGGTCCGGTAAACCGGGTCGGGCCGGGCGGAGAATGCGAAGAACCGGCCGGTGGAAAGTCCGAAGAAAAGGCTTGCGGTCTCACCGGTGTTGGGTCAGAATGCGGATTAGCGAGCGTTGTTTGCGAAAAGCGTTGGAATCGTTCCCCATTGAACCCCCAAGCCGCAGGTGGATGATGCAATTGTCTCACAACGTGAAGGGTCGCCGGTCGTTGCAGCGCGGTTTTACGCTGATCGAGCTGCTCACGGTGATCGCCATTATCTCGCTGCTGATCGCGATCGTGGTTCCTGGGTTGTCGCGTGCGCGCGACCAGGCCAAGAACACGAAGACGCGCTCGATCATGAAGGCGATGGGCGACGGGCTGGAGCTGTTCCGCAACGAGAACCCGGACGAGGTGCGGGGCGAGAGCTACCCGTCCTCAGCGGCGGCGGACGACCCGACGGAGCAGGGGCACCAGACCATTTTCGGGGCCCAATGGGCGGCGCGGTACCTGCTGGGCAAGGACATGCGCGGCTACGTTCCAAAACGGGTCGGCAAGGTGTTCGAACCGAACGCGCCGCAGTACTGGGAGCAGCGCGACTGGTACTCCGACAACGCGACGCCGAATCACCCGCTTGACCGCGTGGGGCCCTACCTCGACGTGGGGCAGGTGACGGTGCGCGACCCGAACTCGCTGCCGGGTTCGGACACGGCGGGGGGGCTGCTGTTCCCGCTGGACGCCAAGACGCTGGAGCAGATCGTCATTCTGGACACGTTCGAGTATCCGATCCTGTACTTCGCGGCGAACGCGGCGCTGGCGCAGCGGCCGACGGCGCCGGTGGCGGGTTTCGAGCCGAACTCGCCGAAGGGCATCTACACGTTCAGCGACAACGCGCTGTTCACCGGGCACTGCAAGGGCGCCATGTGTGACATGGCGCCGTGGGACTTCGACACGGGGCAGGAGCACCCGCTGAAGGAATTCGGAACGCACCCGAATGACATTCCCGATCCCAACTCGCTGAAGCTGCCGGCGAACGCGAAGTCGTTCCCGTACTACATTCTGAACAAGAACGTGTACGAGAGCACGCAGCGGCGGACGGCAGTCCCCGTGCGGAAAGAGTCCTATATCCTCATCAGCGCCGGGAAGGACGGGCTGTACGGGACGGTTGATGACGTGACGAATTACTGATAGACTGCGCTCTTCGTTAGAAGCCGGGGCAGCCGCGCGGTTCAGGGCTCCTTTCACCGCGGCGCGGCTCCTCCAGCGGCAAATAGAGAAGTCGATGGCCCGTTCACATCACCCGCATAGGAGAGGTCCCCTCATGTTCAATCGCATTGTCGGTTGCGGCTTTCTGCTGGTTTGCACAACGGTCGTGAGCGGTCCGGCGCTGGCCGGGGAGCGCTGCGTGGTGGGCGAGGAATTCACCGCCACGTGGTGCGGTCCGTGCGTGCCCGTCGGGAACGCGATGAGCGCGATGCTGGACCAGCTCGGTGACAATCGCTTTGCACTGCTCCAGGTTCACGTCAGCGACAACGTGACGATCCCGTGGGGCACGGCGCGCGCCAACCAGTACGGCGTAACGGCGATCCCGACGATGGTGATCGACAGCACGTACAAGTACGTCGGGTCCAACATGATCGCGCAGATGCAGGCGGCGATCAACGCCCGGCTGTCGGTGCCGGCCGACACGCTGATCAACACGACGGCGCAGGAGCTTTCGCCGAGCAGCTTCAAGGTGAACGGGACGGTCTCGCTCGAGGCGACCGGGTCCGAAAAGACCGTTCGCATCTGGGTCGTGCAGGTGCTGGATTACTATCCCTCGGGCTCGCATCACCGCAACTGCGTGCGGCAGGTGCAGGGCGGCGTGGACGTGACGCTCCAGCCCGGCGGCCAGTACAGCTTCGCTTACACGTTCAACCTGGCGGCGGTCGACGCCCAGAACCTCAGCCGCGTGAAGTTCATCACCTTCGCACAGAAGCCGGGCCCCCCGTACTTCCCCGCCGAGGTGTACCAGGGCCACGTGATGACCTACCCGTTCCCGCCGAGTCCGATTCCCGGCGATATCGACGGTGACGGCTGCGTGGGCCAGCCGGACCTTGGCATCCTGCTCGGAAGCTACGGATTGACGGACGGCGGCGACATCGACGGCGATGGGCTGACGGGCCAAGCCGACCTGGGAATCCTGCTGGGGAATTACGGGCAGGGTTGCCAGTAACGCGCGAGTCGCGTGTAGACGATCGGCATCTGGCAGGCGGGGCCCAATGAGCGCTCCGCCTGCCTCTTTGTTTGCGAGTCGCCCGGCCGCCCCACAAACGCCGGACGCGGCTCCGGCCGGGCCCGGGGCCGATCGCGCCCGGCAATAGCGGGCGGTGGGCGGCGTTGGGCGCGTGGGACCCGGGGGTTGCGTGGCCGATGGAATCATCATGAGTCGCTCGTCGCCGATGCTGCTGGTGCTTCTGGCCGGCGCCGCGAGTGTGCCGGCCGCGGGGCACGATCGCTCCGCGGCGTCGCTCGAGGCGCTGCCGGCGGCGCAATGGGACGCGCAGGCGGCAGCCCACCTCCTGCGGCGGGCGGGCTTCGGTGGCACGCCGGCGGAGGTCGAGCGGCTGCACCGCCTGGGGGTCGAGGGAGCGGTCGATTGGCTGGTGGACTTCGACCGGCAGGGATACGCGCCGGCGCCGCCGGCGGTTGATCCGCTGGTGATGGAGGGGCTGGACCGGACGGAGCTGCGCGGCAAGACGCCGGAGGAGCGGCGGGAGATCATCGAGCAGCGGCGGCGGGCGGAGCGGGAGTCGTTCGAGGAGATCCGGTTGTGGTGGATCGAGCGGATGGCGACGACGCCGCGCCCGCTCGAGGAGAGGATGACGCTGTTCTGGCACGGGCACTTCACGAGCGGGATGCGCGAGGTGCGGCGGGCGCAGTTCATGCTGGAGCAGAACGAGTTCCTGCGGCGGAGGGCGCTGGACAGCTTCCGAGAGCTGCTGATCGGGATCAGCCGCGACCGGGGGATGCTGACGTACCTGGATGGCAACCGGAACGTGGCCCGCGCTCCGAACGAGAACTACGCGCGGGAGCTTCTGGAGCTGTTCACGCTCGGGATCGGCAACTACACGGAGGCGGATATCAAGGCGGCGGCGCGGGCGTTCACGGGCTGGTCGTACAACGAGTCCGGCTTCATTTTTCGGCGGGCGCAGCACGACGGCGGCCCGAAGCGCTTCCTGGGCAGGAGCGGGAATCTGACGGGCGAGGACGTGATCGACGCCATCCTGGAGCAGCCGGCCTGCGCCCGGTTCCTGGCGCGCAAGCTGCTGGAGTACTTCGTGCGACCCGATCCGCCGCGGGAGCTGGTGGAGGCGCTGGCGCGCGAGATCCGCCGGCAGAAATACGCGCTGCGGCCGGTGATGCGGACGCTGCTGAAGAGCAGGGCGTTCTATCATCCGGAGGCGCGCGGCAGCCTGGTGCGCAGCCCTGTGGACGTGGTGATCGGGACGGCGCGAACGCTCGGCGTGCCGGTGGCGAACCTGCCGGCGGCGCAGCGGGCGCTGACGGCGATGGGGCAGGAGCTGATGCAGCCGCCAAACGTGAAGGGCTGGGACGGGGGGAAGGCGTGGATCAACACGGCGACGCTCTTCACGCGGTACAACACGGTGGGCGAGCTGATCCACGGCGCGGGTGACCAGCGCGCGGTGCGGGCCATGATGGCTGAGGAGAACGACGAGGCGGTGGTGGTGGGTGACGCGTCGCTCGTGCGAGAGCCGGCGGAACCGATGAAGCCGCGGAAGCGGCTGCAACGGAGCGGGCAGCCGGCGTACGACGCGCTGGCGGCGGTGCAGCCGCGGGGGCTGACGACGCCGGAGCAGATCGTGGATTTCTACGCGGGGCACCTGCTCGCGGCGCCCCTGCCGGCGGCGAAGCGGGAAGAGCTGGTAAGATACCTGGCTGGGCCCGACGGCAGGTTCACCCTCTCCGCGCCGCAGGCCGCCGGGCGTATTCGCACGATGATTCACCTGCTGCTCAGTACGCCGGAGTACCAGATGTACTGACACCGGCTTCGCGTCTTCGCGCCGCGGGGCGACCCCGGGTCGCCGGGTCCGCGGAGCGGAATGGAGCAACGTCATGACGAATGAGCCACTCTACACGACTCGGCGGGAATTCCTGGGCGGGAGCCTGACGCTGCTCAGCACGGCGGCGACGCTGCCGGTGTTCCTGGGGCGGACGGTTCAGGCGCTGGCGGGCGAGGAGCCGGCGGGGGGCGCGCGGGGGAGCCATCCGATCCTGGTGGTGGTGCAGCTCGCGGGCGGCAACGACGGGCTGAACACGGTGATCCCGTACGAGATGGACGGCTACTACCGCAGCCGGCCGCGGTTGGCGATCCCGGCCAGGCAGGTGTTGAAGCTGGAGAAAGGCGTCGGTCTGCATCCGTCCGCGGAGGCGCTGAAAGAGCTTTTCGACGAAGGCAAGCTGGCGATTATTCAGGGCGTTGGGTATCCGAATCCGAACCGCAGCCACTTCACGAGCATGGACATCTGGCACCTGGCCGATCCCGACCAGCGCGCCAAGCAGGGCTGGCTCGGCCGCTACTTCGACGCCTGCTGCAATGGCAGCGACCCGGAGCCGATCGACAGCATCGCATTGCTCGGCGAAGCGCCGCTCGCCTTGCAGGGCCGCAAGTTCATGCCGCTTGCCTTCGAGAACACCGATGCGCTGGCGTGGGGCGCCGGGCGGCGCGACCAGGCCGCGGCCGCCGCATTCAGAAGGCTCAACAACATCGACGGCAACGTGCCCGAATCGGAAAAGGTGCTGGCGGATTACCTGCAACGCGCCGCGCTGAAGGCGCAGGTCGGGGCCGACAACATCCGCAGCGCGGCGGGAGCGTCGTCGGCCGGGCGGCGGGCGCGACGGGGGGGCGCGGGTGGAGGCGGCGCACTGGGGCAGCAGCTCCAACTCGTGGCGCGGCTGATCCAGGCGGACCTGCCGACGCGGGTGTACTACGTTTCGATGGGCGGGTTCGACACGCACACGAACCAGGCGGGGCGGCACCAGCAGCTTCTCGCGCAGTTCGGGGAAGCCGTGCAGGGCTTCCTTGATACGCTCGAGGAGCACAAGCTCCAGGAGCGCGTGCTGCTGATGACGTTCTCCGAGTTCGGGCGGCGAGTGCAGGAGAATGCGAGCGGCGGGACGGACCACGGCGAGGCTGCGCCGATGTTCCTGTTCGGCTCGAAGGTGATCGGCGGGGTTCACGAGAAGCACCCGAGCCTCGACCGGCTGCACCGCGGCGACCTGGCGTACGGGGTCGACTTCCGGCGGGTGTACGCGACGGTGCTGCGCGACTGGATGAAAGCCGACGCCAGGGAAGTCCTCGGCAGCAACCAGATGCCGCTGAAGCTGCTGCGGCGTTAAGCCGCCTGGTGAGCGCCGGGCTGAGGCGCATCCGCTGAGGCACATTCCGCGCGAACAGTGGGCGCATTTTCAAAGCCGGTCAGCATTTCAACGGTCAGCGTTTCAAAGCAGGTCAGAGAGTGACAGCGGTGTCAAACGCTTGCGCCGGAAAAAAGGCGTGCGGCACCCTTTGGGTATTGGCGCGGTCTGAGGGTGCCGCAGCGAGTGGAAGCAAATTGTTTCAGGACATAGAGTTACGAATATGAACGCGCCCGTTCGCTATTCTCTCTCATACGCCCACGCTGAGTATACCAAATCCGGGGGTGGATTCAACTCTTTTCGGCCGAAGATCGCGCGGAATTGACGGTTTTCTGACGCTCGAAGCTACCGCACGGCCGCGAAGCCCCGAAGCGCTGGGGCGCCGGCGTGAGCTACCCCCCGGGCGACGCCGGTGCGCTTGTCGGAACAGGCGGGCCGATTTCGCCGGTTGCCGGGCGGGTCACCGGCTGGCTCGTCGCCGCGATGACCCGGTTCGCCTCCTCAACCCACGGGGAATCGGGCCTGGCCGCGAGGTACAGCTCGACCGCGGCCTGGGCCTGGCCGACCTGGCCGAATTCGGCGAGCAGGGCCGCATGAACCAGGACGGCCTCGGGCGGCAGACGGCCCTCCTCGATGAGGAGCCGCAGCGTGGCCTCGGCCCGGGCGTGGTCGCGTGCGGCGGGAATCGACTCGCCGCGAGCGCCGAGGCGGGCCCACGCCAGGGCGTCGCGGACGCGGCCCTCGCGGAGGGCGGTGAGCATGAGCGCGTAGCAGGCGAACGGGTTGTCAGGAAGGCTGTCGAGCAGGCTCTCGGCGAGCAGGGCGGCGTCGGGCGCACCGCCGCACGCAAGGGACCAGACCCAGAAGGCGGCAAAGGTCGGCTCGCCAGGAGCGAGGGAGGCCGCGCGCCTCCAGGCATCGGCGGCGGCCTGCCAGTGGCCGGTCTGGGCGCAGGCTTCGTGGAAGCCCTGGAGCGCGGGGTAATCGAGCGGGTTGCGATTGAGGAGAGAGGCGTAGGTTTCGCGGGCCTCGTCGAAGCGGTGGCTTCGCAGGAGATAGAGCGCGAGGACGCGCTGGGCCTCGGCGTTGCCGGGGTGGTCGGCCAGGACCTTGCGGATGAGCTGATACCCGACGATGCCCTCGCCGGCCATGATCTCGCAGCGCGCCAGTCCGATGGTGGCGACGGTGCGGGCCTCGGGCGTGATTCCCGGATGTCGAAGGGCGGCCTGGAACTTCTCCTTGGCGCGCTGCGGATCGTTGAAGGTGTAGAGCAGCAGCGTGCCGAAGTCGGTGTAACGGATCGCCCAATCCGGGGCGGTCGCGGGCAGGACCTGCTCGAGGCGCTCGAAGGCGCGGAGGGCGTCCTCCCAGCGGCCGAGCGAGCGGTAGGCGTGCGCCAGGCGGACCCAGGTGAGCTTGTGGTCGGGTTCGAGCTTGCTGGCCGCCTGGGCCTCGTCGAGAGAGACGAGAAAGCGCTTCTGGGCCAGGTCGAGCAGATCCTCATCGCGATAGCCGGCGTCGCGCAGCTGCGTGAGCAGGCGGTTGACCTGCGCGCCGCCCAGCGGCGCAAGGGTGAAAAGCCGCTCGTACTCCTGGCCGAGCTCCCAGTACTGGTACGAGAGGCGGCGGTGGAACGCGGCGCGGTCGTGCGCGTCGCGGAAATACTCCGGTCGCTCTCGCGCGAGCTCCGCGGCGCGCGCCAGGGCGGCTTCCAGGCTCGCCGTCCAGTTGGGCGGCTCGGGCAGCTCGTCCTCCATGGTGTGATGGTTGCGGCCGAATGCATACGCCGCCGCGAGCATCTCGTAGACGCGCGGGTCGCCGATGTTGCGCTCGACGGCCCACGCGGCGCGTTGGAGCGTGCTGCGGGCGTGGGCGGCGATCTTGACGTTCCAGGGGATGGCCGCGGCGCCGAGCAGCGCGGCGACCGAGCCGACGGCGAGCATGAGCTGTCGCTGCGAGCTGGACCGCGCGGCGCCAAGCCGGATCATCAGAACCCCGAGCACCAGCAGCAGGCCGATCATCGGCTGGTAGAGGTAGCGATCCTGCGCCGCGGCGACGCGTGCGCCGACCAGGCCGCTGATGGGCAGCCACATCGCCCAGAACCACACGAGGCCGACCGTTACGCCGCGCGTCTCTCTCTTGCGCCAGGCCAGTACGGCGACGACGGCGGCGAGGAGGGTGATGAGCGCGCCGGCCCAGACGCGCCAGTACGCCCAGCCGGTGTGGATGTCAGGGGGATACCAGGTGGCGAGCCAGGGGCCGGGCGCGACGAAGTTGCGCAGGTAGATGAAGATGCTGAGGGCGGCGCGGGCGACCGGGTCGCCGAAGAGAGGCAGGGGCGAATCCTCGAGGGTGAGGGATCGGCGGGTAGTCCAGATCGTCAGGACGGAGAAGAAGACGCAGACGGTGAGGACGACGCCGGCGCGCGGCGAGCGGAGCGCCGGCCGCCAACCAAGCAGGGCCGCCTCGAGCATGAGCACAACGGCGACCCAGCCGACCATGGGCTTGTTCAGCATGCTCAGGAGCAGCAGCAACAGGGATGCCGCGAACCAGCCCCAAGCCGCGCGGCGCAGCACCGCGGCCTCGGAGGCGATCTCGATCGGGATTCGCGAGGCGGAAGCGGCGGCCCGGCCGGCGGGGAGCGCCGAGCGCAGCGGCGCGATCAGGCGCTCGCGCGCCGACTCGAAGTCGAGGGCTCGCAGGTGGCACATGGCGGCGGGCAACAGGAAGGTCGCGGCGAGCAGGTGCGTGCGGCCCATGTCGGCGGCGTAGGCCGTGACGAGCACGGGGTGGACGGCCCAGATGAACGCGAGCGGCCAGGCGACGCCCACGGCGAGCAGGGCGGGGGCGCCGGCGATGCGGCGGAGCAGCATCGCGAGGGCGGCCCAGAGGAGGAGGGCATTCAGCGCGTGAAGGAGGACGTCTGTGAGCCGCATGTAGAAGACGCGCTGGTCACCCCAGGCCTGCCACTCGATGGCGTAGGTCAGGATGGTGAAGGGCTGATAGAGGTCCTCGTGCGGGTGGGCGAAGATGCGCCACCAGCGGGCCCAGAGCGGCGCGTCCTGACCCTCGCCGGTGACGTCCGGATTGGTGGCGATGAAGATCTGCTCGTCGCCTTGTATCCATGGGGCGCCCAGGTCGGTCGAGCCGGAGACGAGGACGGCGGCGACGACAAGGACCGCGGCGGCGATGACCAGGTGCGCATAGCGGAGGAGGGAAACGGGCGGTTGGGGGAGCGCGGCCTCGCTGGGCGATTCTGTCGGCATGCGGTCTTTATCGCACGAGGCGGGGCGCATCGCAAGGCGGCGCAGGCGGCAATCGGAGCGCTTGTTTGGCGCTAACGTTCGCTCAACGCACAAGATGGCGTTGCCCGCCGGGTGCCTTGCGGCTAAGATGCTGACACGTGTTGGTGCGCCCGCGAAGGCGAGGGCTCCTCGCCGCTGGTTGGGGTGCATACCGGCGCCGGTGGAGATGCCTTGACCGCGGACGTCGCCGTACTGTCGTCGAGCGTGCTGCTGCTGAACCGGCTTTACATGGCGGTCCGGGTGGTGAACGCGCGGCGCGCCCTGACGCTGATGTACCGCGACCTGGCGGAGGTCGTCAGCTGCGAGAACGGGCAGTTTCTTTCGTACGACTTCGACAACTGGGTCGAGGTGAGCGCGTTGAAGGCGCGCTTCGAGCCCGAGCGGCATGACTGGGTGCGGACCGTGCGTTTCCAGATTGCCGTGCCGCGAATCATCCGGCTGCTGGGCTACGACAAGCTGCCGCGGACGGACGTGAAGCTGAACCGGCGGAACCTGTTCGCGCGGGATCAGAACCGCTGCCAGTATTGCGGGCGAAGGTATCCGACGGGCGAGCTGAGCGTGGACCACGTGCTGCCGCGGTCCCAGGGCGGCCGGACGACGTGGGAGAACGTCGTGTGCGCGTGCGTGCGGTGCAACGTGCGCAAGGGGGGGCGCACGCCCTCCGAGGCGCACATGAAACTCGTTGCGGTCCCGCGGCGGCCGCGGCGGTCGCCGATCCTGACGATCAAGCTGTCGGACGAGAAGTACGCGAGCTGGAAGCAGTTTGTGGACTTCGCGTACTGGAATGTCGAGCTGAAATAGCAGGCAGGTCGGTCGGCGCGGCGTGCTTGGGGCGGCGTGCTTCGGCGGGGCGCGGTCTCCGGCGCGGGCGCGGGCGGGGCGCGCGGCAGGGCAGCGGCAGCTCGCTTCGACGTTTTCAAGGAAGCCGTTATCGCCGGCGGTGCGCGGCTCAGGCGCGCCCGGATACCTTGCGTCCCGTCTGCAAGCCCGCCATGACCCAGCGCCGGGCCAGCAGGAGCCCGATCGGACTGAGCATGGCGATGCAGCCGTAGATGAGCCACAACGTCTCGCTGTTCTGCGCCGGCGACTGGCCGGGCTCGGCCGCGGGGACAAACCAGGCCAGCAGGAATCCGGAATAGATGCCCGTGGTCGTCTTGGCCAGCAGCCAGGGCACGTTGGCCAGGCCCATGTACTGGGCGATGCGGCCTTCCGGGGCGAGCTCGGACGCGTATTCGAGGAAGCGCGCCGACCAGAGCGCCTCGCCGATCGAGAAGATCACGAAGTACGCGATCAGCAGGTGCAGGTGCGGCCCGGCACAGAGCAGGAACGTCGGCGCCGCCGAGACCAGCGAGCCGATGATCATCATCGTGTACACGTTCACCTTGCGCGTCAGGGCGGTGGCGATCGGCACGCCGAAGAAGATGATCGCCGGGTTGATCCAGTTGACCAGCCGCTCCATGTTGTCGGCGACGGTGGAGTCGTAGGCGCGCAGGATGTACTCGGGCATGGTCAGCCACTGGTGGGCGAAGAGCGTGCGGACCGGCAGCAGCATGAAGATGAAGAACACGAAGCGCGCGTTGCTGAACGGTCCGTCGCTGAAGTACGACCACAGCCGCTGCCGGATGGGCCGCGTGTCGGCCTTGCGCAGCTCCTCCGAGCGATCCGGGCGCAGCTTCGCCGCCTCGGCCCGGCGCGTGAACAGCGCCAGCAGGAACACCAGCGTGCCGCCGGTGATGCCCCAGCAGACCCAGTTCACGGCCTGGATGCCGCTGCCGGTGACGCCGGCGAGCCAGCGCATGATCCCGTCAAGAAACCCCGGCTGGCCCGAATCGCGGCCCTCGATGACGTTCTGCACCGCCGGGCGGATGCGGGCGGATAGCTCACCAACGACGACGATGCCGGCGTTCATGAACGCGTAGATCAGGCCGTAGCCCATCGAGCTGGTGCGCTCGTCGGTGTACTGCTTGACGCCCGAGTAGCACACCGGCTGGAGGATCGCCTCGCCCAGCGCGATGATCAGCAGCGCGACCAGCATCAGCGTCACGACCGACGCCCCTGGCAGGCCGGGCACGACGGCGTAAACCGCCCGGCCCACCAGGCACAACAGCAGCGCGGCCAGCAGCGCCCGCCGCAGGCCGAACGACTCGGCGTAGCTGCCGGCGCCGAGCATGAAGAGCGTGACCAGGCCGGTGAAGATCGAGACGGTCAGGCTGGCGTAGGTGGCGTTCCAGCCCAGGTCGCGCAGCAGGTAGCTGTTCATCAGCGTCAGCACGCCGAAGTACGCCATCGTCTCGAAGACGAAGACGAAGATCACGATCCAGAACGCCCGCGGCAGCTTCAGCAGGTCTGTGAAGGAGCGGAAGAACGCGGTGATCTGCCCGGACGGGCCAGCCGGACGCGCCTCGCCGCCGGCCTGGCCTGGTCTCCTTGCCGGAATGCTCATGAAATCCTCGCGGCGGTCTTCCACGCAGTGGGCGAAACGGGCGCGAGATTATGGCCGCAACGCGCCGCGCGAACAACGGCGCACGGCCAGTGCACCGGACGGAGGCCGGTCGCCATCCTGGGGGCCGCCCTCGCATGCCGACCGCGTTTTCGAGTAGACTGCCCGATCCTGATGACCCCGGCCGGACGCCGCGCGCCCCGGCCCGACAGCACGGAGAACAGCACCCATGGCTTACACGACGACGCAAGTTCCCGCCGGCGAGCGCATCACCTCGGGCCCCGGCGGGCTCAATGTCCCCGACCGGCCGATCATCCCCTTCATCCGCGGCGACGGGACGGGCCCGGACATCTGGCGCGCCAGCCAGCGCGTCTTCGACGCGGCGGTGCAGAAGGCCTACGGCGGCAAGCGGCAGATCGCGTGGATGGAGGTCTTCGCGGGAGAAACGTCGTTCAACAAGTTCAACACCTGGCTGCCGGACGACACGGTGGAGGCGTTCCGCGAATTCCGCGTCGGGATCAAGGGGCCGCTGACGACGCCGGTGGGGGGCGGCATCCGCTCGCTCAACGTGGCGTTGCGGCAGTTGCTGGACCTGTTCGTGTGCCTGCGGCCGGTGCGCTGGTTCGCGGGGGTGCCGTCGCCGGTGAAGCGCCCGCAGGACGTTGACATGGTGATCTTCCGCGAGAACACGGAGGACATCTACGCGGGCATCGAGTACGCCGGCGGGACGCCGGAGAGCCAGAAGCTGCTGGATTTCCTGGCGCGCGAGTTTCCGAAGGAGTTCGCGAAGGTCCGCTTCGGCTCGCCGGAGCGGATCGAGGCGTGGCAGAAGCAGCTCGAGGGCATCGGTGCGCCGCCGCGGCCGCTCGAGGTGCAGGTGGGCGTGGGGATCAAGCCGATCAGCTATCTGGGCACGGAGCGGCTGATCCACAGCGCGATCGGCTACGCGCTTCAGAACAAGCGGCGGAGCGTGACGCTGGTTCACAAGGGCAACATCATGAAGTTCACGGAGGGCGCGTTCCGCGACTGGGGCTACCAGGTGGCGACGCGGTTCTTCCGTGACCAGGTCGTGACCGAGCGTGAGAGCTGGATCCTCGGCAACCGCGAGGCCGACCCGGGCCTGAGCGTCGAGGGCAACGCGCGCATGGTGGAGCCGGGCTACGACATGATGACGCCGGACCAGAAGCAGAGAGTCTGCGCCGAGGTGGAAGCCGCGCTGAAGCTCTGGCCCACGCACGGTGACGGCCGCTGGAAGGGCAAGCTGCTGGTCAAGGACGCGATCGCCGACATCACCTTGCAGCAGGTGTTGACGCGGGCCAGGGACTTCGACGTCATTGCCACGCCGAACCTCAACGGCGACTACCTTTCGGACGCACTGGCGGCCCAGGTCGGCGGCATCGGCATCGCCCCGGGCGCCAACATCAACTACGTCAGCGGCCACGCGATCTTCGAGGCCACGCACGGGACGGCGCCGAAGTACGCCAACAAGGACCAGGTGAACCCCGGCTCGGTCATCCTGTCGGGCGAGATGATGCTGCGGCACATGAAGTGGACCGAGGCCGCCGACCTCATCATCAAGGGGATGGACGGCGCGATCGCCGCCCGGACCGTCACCTACGACTTCCACCGCATGATGGTCGCCGAAGGCCACAAGGACGCCAGGCTGCTCAAGTGCAGCGAGTTCGGCGAGGCGATCGTGCAGCACATGGCCTGACGGACGCGCCACGTCAGGGCCGAGGCTGTCCCCAGCCCGGCCCCAGGACGGACACATGAGGCTTGTCCCACAACCCGATCCGAGCCGCGACCGCAAGGGAGCGGTTGCGTCAAGCGAGCTGCCCTGCGGCGAAAAGTGCAGTCTTCAGCGCCTTGGACCCTGATTCGGCAGTCTCCGAGGGCTGCGGTCCTCGAAGGAACGGCACGTGCGCGTCGCGCTCCTGGTGACCTGCCTCGTCGACACCTTTCTGCCGCGCGTCGGCGAGGCGTGCGTGCGCGTCCTGCGGCATTTCGGCTGCGACGTCGAGTTTCCCGAAGGGCAAACCTGCTGCGGGCAGCCAGCGTTCAACAGCGGCGCTCACGACGACGCCCGCGCCGTCGCCCGTCACATGATCCGCGTCTTCGAGCCCTGCCAGGCGGTCGTCACGCCTTCCGCGTCGTGCGCCACGATGGTCCGCCGGCATTTTCCCGAGCTGTTCGAGCACGAGCCGCAATCGCGAGACGCCGCGCGCGAGCTGGCGTCGCGCACCTTCGAGTTTTGCGAGTTCCTGCGCACGCGCCTCAACGTGCGCATCGAGGATCACCTGCGCTTCGACCAGCCCGTCACCTTTCACTACCCGTGCCACGCCCGCGACATCTACTCCCCCGCCGACCTGGCCGCGCTCATGCTCGCCGCCGCCGGTCCACAGCTCCGTTCGCCTGAGCAGGGCGATCTCTGCTGCGGCTTCGGCGGGATGTTCGCGGTGGATTACCCGGGCGTCAGCGGCGGCCTGCTGGAGGACAAGCTTGCGCAGCTATCGGCGACGGGCGCCGCGACCGTCGTCTGCAACGAGGGCGGCTGCGCGCTCCAGATCGCCGGCGGGGCGCACCGTCGGGGCGTGCCGCTGCGCTGCAAGCACGTCGCGGAGCACCTGGCTGAGTCGCTGGGGCTGATGGACGCGGCGCCATGAGCCAGCCGCCGTTCAAGCAGCGCGTGGCCGCCGGGCTCGCGGACGAGCGCGTCCGCCGGGCCGTGAAGCTGGCGACGCTGCACAAGGTGGCCGCGCGCGGTGCGGGCATGTCGCGGCTGCGGAATCCGGAGGAGCTGCGCGACCTGGCGGCGCGCATCAAGCAGCACACGCTGCGGCGTCTTCCCGACTACCTGGAGCTCTTCGCTGCGCGGGTGGAGGGCAGCGGCGGGCGCGTGCACTTCGCGGCGGGCGCCGCCGACGCCTGCCGGATCGTCTGCGGCATCGCGCGCGAGAGCGGGGCCCGGCTGGCCGTGAAGGCCAAGAGCATGGTGAGCGAGGAGATCCACCTGAACGCGGCGCTCCAGGCCGCCGGCGTGCGCGTGGTCGAGACCGACCTGGGCGAGTTCATCGTGCAGATCGACAACGATCGTCCGAGCCACATCGTCACGCCGATCATCCACAAGGACCGCAAGCGCGTCGCTGTCGCCATGCAGCGCGAGACCGGCTGCGCGTACACCGAAGACCCGCGTGAGCTGAGCGAAGTGGCCCGCGTCCACCTGCGCGACATCTTCCGCCGCTGCGACCTGGGCATCACCGGCGTGAACTTCGGGGTGGCCGAGACGGGCTCGCTGTGCGTATGCACGAACGAGGGCAACGGGCGCATGACGATGACGCGGCCGCGCGTGCATGTCGCGCTCATGGGCATCGAGAAGCTCGTGCCGCGGCTGACCGATCTGGCCGTGTTCCTCAAGCTGCTGGCCCGCAGCAGCACCGGCCAGCCGCTCACCACCTACACGACGCTCATCACCGGCCCGCGCCGCCCGGGCGAGGCCGACGGCCCCGAGCATCTGCACGTCGTCATCCTCGACAACGGCCGCAGCCCGCTGCTCGGCGGCGAGTTCGAGTCCGTCCTGCGCTGCATCCGCTGCGGCGCTTGCCTCAACGCCTGCCCCGTCTATCGCAACATCGGCGGACACGCCTACGGCGGCGTCTACCCGGGGCCGATCGGCGCCCTCGTCACGCCGCTGCTCTCGACGCCGGAACGGCACGCCGAGCTGCCGCGCGCCTCGAGCCTGTGCGGGGCGTGCGCGGTGGCCTGCCCGGTGAAGATCGACATCCCCGAGCTGCTCGTGAAGCTGCGGCGCGACACGCTCGCCGCCGCGCCGCTGGGCAAGCGCGTCGCCATGCGCGTGTGGCGCTGGCTGATGCTCAGTCCGCGGCGGTATTCGTGGGCTCAGCGCCGGCTGCCGCTTCTTGTTCGCCGCGGCCCGGACGGCTGGATCACCGGCGGGGCGGGCCCGCTGGCGGCGTGGCTGAGCCAGCGCGACCTGCCGCCGCTTCCGCCGCGGACGTTTCGCGAGTGGTGGCGGGCGAACCGCTGAATCGAGAGATGCGGGGCGGTTCGCGGGACGGCGTTCCGGCGCCCCGGCTTGGTGATACGGCGTCAGCGCGGCGACAGTCGTCGCCGTCGCTAGTGTAGTGCCTCGCAAGTAACTGCCTGTCCCTATGCAGGGTGGGGCGGGCTTCCAGCCCGCCCGAGCGGGCAAGATGCCCGCTCCACCCATCCGTGATACCGTCACATTTCTGCGAGGCGCTGCACTAGTCTTGCAGGCTTGGACGCGGTTCGAGGCCGGATCGCGTCAGGAGAATCTGCGTCCAGCGCCGCATGGAGTCAAAGACCAGCACGCCCGTCAGCGCCAGCATCACGCCCGCGAGCACGCAGGCGAGCTGGATCAGGAAGACGCGCTCGGGCGGCGCGCTGGGAATCTGCGCCCACCAGCCGCGCACGCTCTGCACGCCGGCGGTGAAGACCGTGATGACGATGAACACGAAGGGGACGCCGGTGCACAGGGCGTAGGCGCGTCGCGGCGCGTGCAGCAGCAGGTAGGTGGTGCCGACGGCCAGACCGATCGTGGCCAGGAGCTGGTTGGCGATGCCGAGGATGCGCCAGAGCGTCTCGATGTTGCCGATGAACAGCAGGAAGCCCCACGCGCCGCAGGCGATCACGCTCATGACGACGTTCATGGTCCAGTTCGGCTTGCCGGTGGCGACCGGCCGGTGCGAGAACTGCGCCACCGCCTCCTGCACGACGAATCGCGCCACGCGCGTGCCGGTCTCCAGCAGCGTCAGGATGAACAGCGCCTCGAACATGATGACGAAGTGGTACCAGTACGACATCAGCGTCTGCATGCCGGGCAGCGCCGCGAAGACCTTGGCCATGCCGACGGCGAGCGTCACGGCGCCGCCCGTCCGCCCGACCAGGCGCTCGTTGACGCCGTGCTCCAGCGCCGCCAGCTCGACCGGCTGAAGCGCCCACGCGTGCCGCGCCTGGGCCTCGGCCACGGTCTGCTGGTAGCGCGCCTGCTCGGCGGCGGTGTCCTGGGGGCAGTTGATGGCGAAGTAGTCGCCCGGCTCCAGCGCACAGGCGGCGACGAGGGCCGTGACGGCGACGAAGCCCTCGACGACCATGGCGCCGTAGCCGATCGGGCGGATGTGCGACTCCTTGCTGATCATCTTGGGCGTTGTGCCGCTGGCGATCAGGGCGTGAAAGCCGGAGATCGCTCCGCACATGATGACGATGCAGATGAACGGCCAGAGCGTGCCCGGGATGATCGGGCCGCTGCCCGAGGCGTAGGGCGACAGCGCCGGCATCTTCAGCTCCGGCGCGGCGAAGAGGATTCCTGCGCCGAGCACGACCATCACGCCGATCTTCATGTACGAGCTGAGGTAGTCGCGCGGGCACATCAGCACCCACACCGGCAGGATTGACGCGATCAGCGCATACACCGGCAGCATGATCGAAAGCGTGGACTTGTCGAACAGCAGCCAGTGCCCGACGCCCGACTCCGCGAACGGCCGCCCGAAGAACACGCCCAGCATCACGATCACGACGCCGATCAGCGAGGCCTCGAAGATGCGCCCCGGACGGATCTTGTACATCCACAGGCCGGTGAGCAGCGCCGCCGGGATCGTCACGATGATCGTGAACATGCCCCAGGCGGAATGGGCCAGCGCGTTGACCACCACGATCGCCACGCTGGCCAGCGTGCAGATCACGATGAAGAGCGTGGCGATCGACGCCGTCACCCCCGACAGGTCGCCGATGGCGCGCCGCGCCAGGCGCGGCAGCGTCAGCCCGTCTTCGCGCACCGACGCCCAGAGGATGATGAAGTCGTGCACGGCGCCGGCCAGGCACGCGCCGATCACGATCCACAGGAACCCCGGCAGGTAGCCCCATTGCGCCGCCAGCACCGGCCCGATCAGCGGGCCCGGGCCGGCGATCGCCGCGAAGTGATGCCCGAACAGCACCCACTTGTTCGTCGGGTGATAATCGACTCCGTCACGAAGGCGATGCGCCGGCGTCGGCCGCGCGTCGTTCAGCACGGCGACGCGCGCGGCGAGGAAGGCGCCGTACAGGCGGTAGGCGATCGCGAAGGCCGCCAGCGAGGCGAGGACCAGCCAGAGTGAATTCAAGGGCACACCGTGAGCCAGGGCGCTGCACCCTGGACGTTAGAGACGTGGACAGATCGCGTCAAGCGGCCGGGCACGCGGTGATGAAGCCGGCGGTGAGCAGTTCCTGCGGCGAGGGATGATCGGGGGGAAGCCCCGCGGCGTGACTGGCTGCTCGCGGTCGAGACGCTCGGCGACGGCGTGGTTCAGGTCCGGGAGCTGTTGGAGCAGGTCCTTGCTGGCGCTGAAGCATTCATGGCGCTGCGGCCGTTCGCCCAGCGGGAGCCGATCGACCGGCGTCTCTTTCTGGGTCTCGAAGTCGTAGACCCAGAGTTCATCGAAGCTGCACAGGATCACGCAGCGCGGCCGGCCGGGGACGAGTCGCATCCAGTAGTCGAACGCCTGGCGATAGCAGCGGCTGAGGCGCCCGGAAACCTGCCGCTCGCTGCCCGCGCTTGACACCCCAGAGCGGCGTTCCGAGAATCCGCCGGTAAGCGGATGCGCACCGAACTGATCCGAGCCGTCGAGCTGAACCACGAAGCGACCCTGGCGCGGCTGGGGCGTGCCCTGAGCGACGGCGCGCTGGTCGTGTTTCCCACGGAGACGGTCTACGGCGTGGCGGCGGCGGCGACGCAGCCGGCGGCGGTAGCGCGGTTGCGGGCGTTGAAGAACCGCGGCCCGAACGAGCCGTTCACGGTGCACGTCGGGACGCCCCGGGCCGCCCGGCGCTTCCTGAGCCAACCCTCGCTTCTGATGCGCCGGCTGGTTCGCAAGGCCTGGCCCGGGCCGCTGACGCTGGCCTGTTCGGAGAAGCAGGTCGAGCAGACGTCCGCAGGCGCGCTGCTCACGCCCGAGGGCCGTTCCGCCGTCTTCGGAGCGGGCGAAGTCAGCATCCGCTGTCCGGATCACAGCGCCGCGGCGGCGCTCCTGGGGGCAGTCGAGACGCCGGTTGTGGCGACGGCGGCTGGTGGCGCGGCTGATCCGCCTCCGCTCGATGTGCAGGACGCGTTGCGCGTGCTGGATGGGCAGGTGGAGTTCGCGATCGACGGCGGGCGAACGCGCTTCCAGGAAGGCTCGACGATCGTCTTCGTGAACGGGAGCCGGTGGACGCTTCGGCGTGCGGGAGTGCTCAGCGAACGGACGGTTCGGCGTTTGGCGACGACCGAGGTGCTGTTCGTATGCACCGGGAACTCGTGCCGCTCGCCGCTGGCGGAGTATCTCTTCCGTCATAAGCTGGCCGCGGCGCTGGGGTTATCGGTTCCAGAGCTGGCGGCCGCCGGCTACGTGGTGAGCTCGGCAGGGGTGGCCGCCGGCGAGGGGGGCGGCGCATCGCGCGGGACCGCCGACGAGCTCGCCAGGCGCGGGATCGACGCGAGCGGCCACCACTCGCAGCCGCTGACGGTCGAACTCATCCAGCGCGCCGAGCGAATATACTGTATGACGAACGAGCACTTGTCCGCCGTACTCGACCTGGCGCCGAGCGCGTCATCGAAGGCGACGGTTCTCGATCCGGACGGTCCGGTGCCCGACCCGATCGGCGGGGGTCCGGATGAGTATCGGCATTGCGCCGAGCAAATCGAGCGCATGATTGACATTCGCATCTCGGAGCTGCTCGATGAAGATCGCAATTGGTAGCGACCACCGGGGGTTTGAGGCCAAGGAGCGCGTCAAGAGCCTGCTCACCGAGCTCGGGATCGAGGTCATCGACCACGGGGCGCGCTCGCGCGACTCGTGCGACTATCCCGACATGGCCATCCTCGTCGCCAAGGACGTTGCCGAGGACCGCGCCCAGCGCGGCGTGCTCATCTGCGGCACCGGGCTGGGAATGTCGATCACCGCCAACAAGGTGCCGGGGGTGCGCGCGGCGCTGTGCCACGATGAGCTGACCGCGCAGTTCTCCCGCCGGCACAACGACGCCAACGTGTTGTGCCTGGCGGGCGACCTCGTGGGAGACGCGCTCATTCGCCGCATGGTGCAGGTCTGGCTCCAGACGGACTTCGAGGGCGGCCGACACGCGCGGCGCCTCAGCAAGATCAGCGACTTCGAGAAGCATCAGTGCAACGGGCGCCCGTCCGGCGGGGCCGCCTCCGCGTAGAGCAAACCGTCGCCGTTCCGGATCGCCGCCGGAATACCGGCGTTGTGTGCGCCACTCCTCGACGGCGGGACCTCCTGTATCATGTCTGGCAGCGGCCGACGCGCGTTCGCCGCCAGGAGCGCCAATGCCAGCACCCGCCACAGCATCCGCAGCGGCCGGCGCCGTCGCCGGCCGCCGGTCCGCCGATATCGAGCTGAAGGGCGTCCGCAAGTCGTACTACAAGGACCGCATCGAAGTTCCGGTGCTGAACGGCTTCGACATGCTGATCCGCCCGGGCGAGTTCGCGGCGCTGATGGGGCCGAGCGGCTCCGGAAAGTCCACGCTGCTGCACCTCGTCGGCGGGCTGGACACAGTCGATGCCGGCGTCGTCCGCGTGGGCGAGGCGCATCTGGAGCGCATGTCCGAAAAGCAGCTCACGGCCTGGCGCAGCCGCCACGTCGGATTCATCTTCCAGATGTACCACCTCGTGCCGGTGCTGACGGCGGCGCAGAACGTCGAGCTGCCGCTGCTGCTGTTTCGAATGTCGGGCGGCGAGCGGCGGCAGCGCGTGCGGACGGCCCTGGAGGTCGTCGGGCTGGGCGATCGGATGGATCACCGGCCGAGCCAGCTCTCCGGCGGCCAGGAGCAGCGCGTGGCGATCGCGCGGGCGATCGTGACCGATCCGGACGTGATCCTGGCGGATGAGCCGACGGGCGACCTCGATGCTCGAACGTCGCAGGAGATTCTCGGACTGCTGAACCTGCTGAACGGCGAGTTCGGCAAGACCATCCTGATGGTGACGCACGACCCGCGCGCCGCCGAGCACGCTCAGCGCGTGCTGCACCTCGACAAGGGGGTGCTGGACCGCGAGGTCTCCAACCCCGTCCGCGCAGCCAGGCCCTGAGCCCCGTCGTGGCGTCTCGCGGCGGACTCGCCGGCGTGCAAACGGGGTACTGGTGCGGTTTGCTTTCTGAGCCGAGCCGCGCCGGTCAGGAAGGGGTTGAACCGAGGACGCCTGGTGGCGCAAGCGTTTCCTCACGGGCGCGGCTCGGTCCGACGGGCACCGCCGTAAACGGCTTGACTCATTGCTCTTAACCCCCATATAGTTCGATAGTTGGCAGTGTCAAAACTTCCCGCGACGATTATGAGTCGGCGGGGCTGGCACCGGCGGCGGAGGGTCGGCCGGCGAGCCGCGGACAGGCGGCGCCATCCCACTTGCGGACGATGCACCCGCCGCTTACACGAACGCTCAGAGCAAGCGACATTGGAAACCTGAATCGACCTCGAACGAGGGGCACCGTCGGAGCTGCGCCATGATGCCAAGAGTTATCAGCACTTGCAGCACCTTGATGATCTTCTTCTGCGTCGCGGCCGCCTACGCGCAGCCTGACCTCGCCGTCCGCTCCGTCGATGCCGCCGGCGTCGTCGGCGACTGGCAGGCGCTCACCATCTCCGGCAGCGTCGACGTCGAAGTGGCGAACGTCGGTGGCGCGGGCGCCCCGACCGTGCCGCTCATCGTCTTCGAGGACCGTGACGGCAGCGGCAGCCTGACGGCGGCGGACAAGGTCCTCGGCGTAGCGCAGACGCCGGTGCTGGGCTTGCAGGGAAAGGTCGTGCTGACGGTGCCGGTGTCGGGCGACCTGCGTTTCCGCGACAATCTCATCTTCGCGGTTGTTGATCCGGACAATCTGAACGGCGAGAGCGTGGCGCGGCGCGCGAACAACGTCGGCAACAGCGCGGTGCGCTGTGCCGACCCCATTCCGTCCGTTCCGTTCAGCATCGCCTTCAAGGGCGAGTGGCCCGGCGATGAAATCTCCTACCCGGACGCGCTGAATATCCTGACGACGCCGATGGTCGCCGATCTCGACGGCGACGGGCTGGTCGAGATCATTTTCGTCGCCACCGACTCCACCGACGGCAGCGCCCTGACCGCGGGCGTGCTGCGCGTCATCAGCGGCGACGGGCTGTTCGAGGTGTTCACCATCAGCGAGCCGAACCTGCCGATCAACGCGACGGCCCCGCTGGCCATCGGCGATCTCGACGGCGACGGCCGGCTCGAGATCATCGCCGTCAGCGCCGACGGCCGCCACCTGATCGCATTTGAGTACGACGGCGCGCTGCGCTGGGTCAGCCCGCAGCTCGAGCTGATCCGCGCCGGAGGCCCCGCAATCGCCGACCTCGATGGCGACGGCGCGCCCGAGATCGTCATCGGCCGGCAGGTGCTGTCGAACGGCGGCAACCTGCTCGCGACCGGAACGGGCGGCGCCGGCCGTGGGTTCGCCGGCCCGCTTTCCGTCGTCGCCGACGTGAATCGCGACGGTGTTCCCGAGATCGTTGCCGGAAACACGGCCTACGTGTTCAGCGGCGGGAGCGCGGCGGGCGGCTTGCCGAGCTTGAGCATCGTGTGGCAGGCCGCGGTGCCCGACGGCCTGGTCGCGGTGGCCGATTTCGATCTCGACGGTCTGCCCGAGGTCGTGCTGGTCGGCAACCAGAGTGTGCGGCTGCTGAACGGTCAGACGGGCGCGCTGCTGTGGGAGAAGCCGATTTCGCTCGGCGGGCCGGGCGGTCCGCCGGTCGTGGCTGACGTTGATGGCGACGGACTGCCGGACATCGCGGTCGCGGGCAGCTTCCGCTTCGTGGTCTATCGCGGCGACGGCTCGATCCTCTGGCAGGAGCCGATCAGCGACATCAGCTCGGGCGTGGCGGCAGGGACGGTGTTCGACTTCAACGGCGACGGGGCGGCCGAGGTCGTGTTCCGCGACGAAGGCAGCCTATACGTCTTCGCCGGCGCCGCGGACGCGTCGCCACGCGTGCTCTTCCAGACTCCGGTGAGCAGTTGCACGTGGTATGAGAACCCGGTCGTGGTCGATCTCGACAGCGACGGGGCGGCGGACCTGGTGGTGCCGGCCAACAACAACTGCTCGTTCGGACCGCAGCGCGGGCTGAAGGTCTATCACGGCGGCGACACGCCGTGGGTCGCGGCTCGCGGCATCTGGAACCAGCACTCGTACCACCTCACGAACGTCGAGGACGACGGCGGCATTCCGTCGCCTGAGGCTGATAGCTGGCTGACGCCCGACGCGGCGCCCTACAACGCGTATCGCGTCAATCCCTGGCAGGTACGGCCGGTGTCCAGCCCGCTGCCCGACCTCACCGCGTCACGGATCATCATCGACTGCGACACGCGCACCGCGGTCGTCCGCGTCGGCAACGGCGGCAGCGCCGCGGCCCCCGCGGGCGTGCCCGTGGCCTTCTATGGGCAGACGCCGCAGCCCGGCCACGCGGCCCTGAGCGTCCTGAGCACGCCGGCGGCGCTGGCGCCGGGGCAGTTTGTCGAGCTGGCGTTCGACGTGCCGCCGGCGTTCGACTTCGCCGCGCAGAGCCTGCACTTCGTGGCCGACGACGGCGGCGGCCTCGTCGGAGCGGTCGTTGAGTGTGACGAAAGCAACAACGCCTTCGCCGGCAACGCGGCGGCGCTCTGTCCGCTGTCGTTCGTCTTCTTCCCGCCCGATGTCGTCGTCAGCGCGACCGTCGACATAGCCAACCCCGGGAACACGGGCGGCGCGGCGACTGCCGCCGACTCGTGCGGCAACGACGTGGGTGTGAGCTTCGTGGATGACCCGGCGGGCGTCTCGCCGCCCTTCCCGCTGGTGGTGACGCGCACCTGGCGGGCCGAGAACTCGTGCGGGATCGCCATCACGCGCACGCAGCGCATCACGCTGGTCGAGGAAACGGCGCCGCTGAGCCTCGCGTGCGCCGCGCCCGTCAGCGTCACGCTGGTCGAGGGCGCCGCGGGCGTGCCGGTGGAGAACGTCGAGTTGCCATTGGGCATCAGTGGCGGCCAGCCCCCGTACGCTGCAACGGACAATCGCCCGGTCGATGTGTACCCGCTGGGGACGACGGTCGTGATCTTCACGGTGATGGACGCGATCGGTAACATGGCCGAATGCGAGGCGCTGGTGACGGTGCTCGGCCCGGATGACTCCGGCCAGCCGCGCCCGGACATCAACGCTGAGGAGCGCCGCATCACGACCACGACGCGCAACCACGGCTGCGGCCTGGTCGGGCTGTTCCCGGTGTTTGCGTGCGTGGCGGGCCTGGGGTCGATGAAGGCCTGGCAGCGCCGCCGCCGATAAGCAGGAGTGGAGGCGACGCGGCAGCCCGAAGCGGCACGCGCAGGAACTGCGCCGAGGAGCGGCGGGTTCGAAGGATCGACGAGCGCGTCACGGATTCACGGACGAGCGGAGAGACTCATGAAAGCAAAGCGTACACGGAAGTTCGTGGGCATCCTCCTGGCGGCCAGCCTCCTGGGAAACACCGGCTGTCCGCCCGACGAATACGACTGGACCTGGGCCGTGCCGTCGATCATCGCGGCGTTCTTCGCGGGCCAGGCGACCGGCGGCGGCAGTCAGACGACGATCATCGAGCGCTTCTGCTTCGAGAACGGTCAGCCGGTCGACTGCTCGCAGATCCCGTTCGTGCCATAGCCCGCGGGGAACGATCGTTCAGCGGCCGCGCCGGCGGCGGGCGCGACGTGTCGGCGCCCTCTGGTCGGCACGGCAGGACCGGGCGCTGCTCGCGCGTGCGCCGCTTCGCGGCCGCCTCGGGCGTGACGGCTCGCCGCGCGGCGCCGCAGTGCCCGTCGCGCCGACGCTGCCGGCCGGCGCGAGACTCATCTCCTGGCGCTGGATGTCGACGGCGGCGACCCGCACGCGGACGATCTGCCCGATCGCGATGACGCGGCCGCTGCGCGAGCCGCGCAGTTGCGCGAAGCGCTCGTCGTAGACCCACTCGTCGCGCGGCAGCTCCGAGAGGTGAATCAACCCTTCGGCAAGGTAGGGTCGCACCTGCACGAACACGCCGAAGGACGAAACGCCGGTGATCAGCCCTTCCAGCTCCTCTCCGAGCTTTCCCTGCATGAAAGAGAGCAGCAGCAGTTGCCGCAGCTCGCGTTCGGCATCCTGGGCGCGGCGCTCGGTCGCGCTGGTGTGCCGGCCGAGGGCGACGAGGTCCTGCTCGGGCGGGGGCGGCGCGCGACGGCGGCGCGGGGCCCTCAGCACGTGGTCAAACAGCCGGTGGACGACGAGGTCCGGGTAACGGCGAATCGGGGACGTGAAGTGGCAGTAGTGCTCGCTCGCGAGCGCGTAATGGCCCTCGGGCAATGGGCTGTAGGCCGCCTGCGCCAGGGAACGGAGCAGCAGCAGGTTCAGCGCCGGCTCCTCCGGCTTGCCGCGCGTCTGGTCGAGCACGGCCTGGAGCGCGGCGCGATCGAGCGTGCGCGGCAGGCGCAGGCCGATGCCGCCGGCGAGCTGCACCAGCCGGGCAATCGCGTCGGGCGAGGGCGGCGGGTGGATGCGCCGCAGGTGCGGCAGACCCAGCTCTGCGAACGTGCGGCACACGGCCTCGTTGGCCTCGACCATGAACATCTCGATCAGCGTGTGAGAGAAGCTCGTGTCCGCCGGGCCGGCGTCGACCACGCGACCGTCGTCGTCGAGGCGCAGGGCGACTTCCGGCAGAGTGAGCACGAGCATTCCCGCGGCGAGGCGGCGCTGGCGGATTCGCCGCGCCAGCCGCGCGGCGCGCTCCAGCAGCGCCACCACGGGGCGCGCCAGGCCCTCCGTCCAGCCTTCGAGTGCCGCGCTGGCCTGCTCATACGTCAGACGCGCGTTGGAGCGGATGAGGCTGTTGACCAGGCGCGTCTCGACCACCCGCGCCTCGGCGTCGTAGGTGATGAACGCCGATTTCGTGAAGCGCACCTGCCCGGGCTGAAGGCTGCACACGCCGTTCGAAAGCGTCTCCGGCAGCATCGGCACGACGTAGCCGGGAAAGTAGACGCTGTTGCCGCGGCGCTGCGCCTCGGCGTCCACGGGCCCGCCGAGGGGGACGAAGTGTGCCACGTCGGCGATGTGCACGCCCAGCCGCGTGTGCCCGCCGCCGAGCGGCTCGACGGAGACCGCGTCGTCGAAGTCGCGCGCGTCCGGCGGGTCGATGGTGATCGTCAGCAGGTCACGCAGGTCCTCGCGGCCATCGGTCTGCGCGGGGTCGAAATCCGCCGCGGCGCGCTGCGCGGCGCCGCGCACCTCCGGCGGGAACACGTCGGGAATGCCATGCCGCCGCACAACGCCAAGGATCGTGACCTGGGTCTGGCTGGGGTCGCCGAGACGTTCGGCGATGACGCCGCGGACGACGTGGTGTGCCAGGGTGTGCTCAAGCGGCTCAACGAGGACGAGATCGCCGGGGCGCGCGTTCTTGGCAGTGGGGTCGTCGATGCGGACGCGCGGGGCCGGGGCGCGGCCCTGGGGCTGGACGTACCAGTGGTCGCCGTGGCGCTCCAGCACGCCGACCCAGCGGAGCGGGGCGCGCTCGATGATGCGGGTGATCTCGGCGTGCGGCTCCTGCGATCTTCGCCCGCGGACGAGCCGGGCCTCGACGCGATCGTTCTCGAACGCGCCGTGCGTTCGGCCGCGGGGGACGTAGAGATCGGGGCGGCCGGGACACTCGATGAACCCGAAGCCGCGCCGGTTCGCCCGGAACACGCCGACCACCGCACCGCCGCGCTCGGGCAGAGTGAGCGTGCGTCCGGCGCCGAGCGCGAGCACGCCGTCGGCGACCAGTCCGCGGACGGCGTCGCGGAAGGCGGGATACTGTTCGGCGGGGACGTTGAGCTCGCGGGCGAGCGCGCGGGCCTTGAGTGGCCGATCGGGATGGTCGGCGATATGCTGGATGATCTCGGCTTGCCAGGGTGGCGGCAAAGCGGTCATGGGCGGCTCGACGGGGCGCGTGTCCTGGGGCCCTCAAGATCGCGGCTACGCACCGGCGCGGCCGGGAGGCGAAACGGATCGTAGCGGCACGGACGCGCGGGCGACAGCGCGGCGCCGCCGCGGTGACGATGTGACGGACAGGTGCGGCATCGCCGGCGCCCGAGCGGGCCGCGTGCCGCCTGAAAAGAGGGGCAGCGATGAGCAACGCCAACGACCTGAGGACCGGCACGCAGTTCAGCGTCTTCCTGGCCAACAAGCCCGGCACGCTCGCCAGCGTTGTGCAACGTCTCGCCGACGACAAGATCAACATCGTCGCGCTCAGCATGATGGACGCGACCGAGCACGGCGTGCTGCGCCTGATCACCGGCGCACCGGACGAAGCCCGCCGCGCTCTCAACGGCCTCGACCTGCCCAAGACCGAGCAGACCGTGCTGATGGCGACGCTGCCGAACCGCTCCGGCGCCCTGGCTGACGTCCTGGCGCGGCTGGCGAGCGGGCACATCAACGTCCACTACGCCTATTGCACGACGGGCGCCGCCGGCGGCCGCACCACGGGCATCTTCAAGGTGGACAACGTGCAGAAGGCGCTCCAGGTCCTGGGCGAGCGCAAGCCGCGCCGCAAGAGCGAAACGATGGCGGTGCGCGGCAACTCGCGCCCGCGGCCGCGCTGATAGGCCGCGAGCGCCCGCGTGGAGCAGCGAAGCCGACGCGGCTCACTTGCCCAGGGCGAGCCCTCCGTCGCTACCGCGTCCTTACGGGCGCGGCTCGGATCGGCCGCTACACTCATTCGCCATGGACCGCATGACCTCGCCGCCGCTGGCCGATTCCGCCGACCGCGAAGCCATCCCGCTTGCGCGCGCCGCGCGCCCGCCACGCCTGCGACGGTTGTGGGCGGCGCTGCTGCTGCTGGCGTGCGGCGGGGTGCTCGGCCTGGCCGCGCATCTCAAGCCGAGCGCAAGGGGTTTCGGCACGCACCAGCAACTCGGCCTGGCGCCGTGCGGAATGATCCTGACGATGGGCCTGCCTTGCCCGACCTGCGGCATGACTACGGCGTTTGCGTACACCGTTCGCGCGCAGCCCGCGCAAGCCCTGCGCGCCCAGCCGACGGGCTTTCTGCTGGCGCTGGCGACCATCGCCGCCGCTGCCGGTGCGCTGTGGACGCTGATAACCGGGCGCGTGCCGCCGGTGCGCGTGCCGCTGCTGACGCCCTATCAACTGCTCGTGGTTTTTCTGCTGCTGCTGTTCGGCGGGTGGGGGATCAAGGTGGCGCTGGGCCTGCTGGATGGGACGTTGCCGGTGCGCTCGGTGTTTGTCTAAGGAGCCCGTTTTGGGGGTAGAGTTTCGGGGCGCCGTCAGCGCGCGGCGGTGGCGTCGCCGGTCTCGACGGCGCGGCGCACGGCCTGGGTGACAAAGGTGTCCATGCCGACGATGGTGGCTTTTTCGGCGAGACGGAACACGTACTCGGCAAGCTCCTGGCCGAACTTCCGCTCGCGCAGCGCCTCGCGAATCTGGTCCTGCGCGTCGGCAAAATCGACGCGCTTCGCCGGCGCGATCCGCCCGCACTTGACGATCACCCAGCCCGTCGCACACTCGATCGGCTCGCTGATCTGTCCCTCGGAGAAGTCGAAGACAAGCGCGCTGGCCGCGTCGTACGGCGGCTGGAGCGCCCGGCCCAGCATGCCCCACGATCCGCCGCTTTCGGCGTGCATTCCGCGCGAGTAGGCCCGGGCCACGTCCTCGAAGCTCTGTCCGGCCAGCGCCGCGTGCGCGGCGCGGATATGCCGCAGCGCCTGTAGCCGCGCCCGCGCCTGCTGCGCCTCCGGGGCGTCTTCCCACGACAGGCCGCTCGGCAGAAAGCGCTCGAACGGCGCCTCGATCATGAGCAGCTCGCGCAGCTCCGGCGATGAGAACTCGTCCGCGTGTGCGCGGTAGTACGAAAGCAGCTCCTCGCGGCGCGGCGTGATTCTCGGCAGCAGAAGCTCGCGGGCATACTGCCGCACAACCATCCCGCGCCGCACCGCCGCCCGGAACTGCTCGCGCGTCAGGCCGGCGGCGGCGAGCGCCTGGTCGAGCCGGGCCGGACTGTCTCCATAGCGCAGCGCCGTGATGCGATCCACCTCGCGCGTCACCACGCGATCGACCGCCGACCACTGCTGCTCGTTGAAGCCCTTCGTCGCCTTCTCGTACAGCAGCAGCGAGCCGATCTCCTGCTGCACCTGCCGACGGATCAGCCGCTCGACCTGCTCGCGGAAGCCGGCGGGGGTCTGGGTGCTGCGCAGCTCGGCGATCTGCTGCTCCAGCGCATACAGCACCTCGCTGACGCTCAGCACCGAGCTGTTCACGAGCAGGATGTCCGAATGCAGCGCCCCGGGCGGCGCCGTGAGCGGCGGCGGAGGGGGCGCGTAGACCGGACGCGAAGCCGGCACGGGCGGCGGCTCCGCGGCCGCCGTCGAGACCGAGCCGTCGCGCAGCCGCTGGTCGCGCTCGGCCATCAGCTCGGCCTGAGTCTTGAGCACGGCGCGCTGCTCGGCCTGCTGTTCGGCGGAAGGATGGCCATGGTGCGCGCAGCCAAGCGGGAGCGCACACAGGCTGCCCAGCACGATGCACCGGCCCGGAAAGGACAACATGGGCAGCAGGGTAGCGGAGCCCCGCGATCACGGCCAGCGGCCGCGGCGCCGGCGGCTGCCGCTGGCCGGCAACGTGGCGCCGGCGGCCGGACCGCATCAGGCCGCGTGGTCGTCGCGTCGCAGGTACAACATGATCTTGTCGCGATAGGCGCCGCGCTTCCAATAGAAGCCGGGAATGCGCCCGGCCTCGCGATAGCCGGCCCGCAGCAGCGCCCGCAGGGAGCGGTCGTTGCCCACCATGACCTCGCTCCAGAGCAGGCGCAGCCCGAGCACGTTGGTCGCGTAGTGCGTTCGCGCCCGGATCATGTCCGTGCCGTAGCCCTGGCCCCAAAGCTCGCGCAGGCCGATCAGCGAGCCGGTCAGCGCCGTGCCGTGGCGATGGTCGATGCGGTGCAGGCCGGTCAGTCCGATGTGCCGCCCGTCCAGCGTCTCGACGGCGAAGACGACGTCCTCGGCGTTTGGCCTTGAGACCCTGGCGAAGAACTCCTCCTCGCCCACGCGCGTCAGCGGATAGTCGCCGGAGAGCATCCAGGCGGTCAGGTCCGGGTCGTTCATCCAGCGCAGGGCGTTGTCGAAGTGCTTCTCGCGGTCGAGCGGGACCAGACGCGTCTTCTCGCCTTCCCAGCCGTATGGCATCGTCGATCTCCCTTGGCTCGCGCCGGGCGCGGGCCGGCCGCGATGCTCAGCGCAGCAGCTCGGCGATCTGCACGGCGTTGAGCGCCGCGCCCTTGCGCAACTGGTCGCCCGCGCACACGAGTTTCAGCCCGCGGCCGTCCGGCAGGCTCAAGTCCTGCCGGATGCGCCCCACCAGCACCTCGTCGATCCCGCTGGCCTCGAGCGGCGTCGGGAAGCGCTGGCTGCGGCGGTCATCCACGACGCGCACGCCCGGCGCCGAGGACAGGATGTCGCGGGCGGCGTCGGGCGAGATGGGGCGCGCGAATTCGACGGCCACGGTCTCGGTGTGGGCGCGGCGCACGGGCACGCGCATGCAGGTGGCGCTGATGCGCAGCGAGTCGTCGCCGAAGATCTTGCGCGTCTCATGCAGCATCTTGGTCTCTTCGAGGTTGTAGCCGTCGTCGTCCAGCGGGCTGTTATGACTGAAGACGTTGAACGCGCACGGAGCCGGAAAGACCTGCGGTCGCGGTTCGCGCCCGGCCAGTACGTCGCGCGTCTGCGACTCGAGCTCCGCCAGCGCCCGCGCTCCGGCGCCGCTGACGGCCTGGTAGGTGCTGACGATCACGCGCTGCACCGGGCACGCGCGATGCAGCGGCCACAGGACCAGCGCCAGGATGATCGTCGAGCAGTTCGGATTCGCGATGATCCCGCGATGCCGCCGGGCCGCCTCCGGGTTGATCTCCGGAACGACGAGAGGCACCCCGGCATCCATCCGGAATGCCGACGAGTTGTCGATCACCAGCGTCCCGCCCGCCGCCGCCGCCGGGGCGTACTCCCGGCTGATCGAGCCCCCAGCCGAGAAGAGCGCCAGGTCCACGCCGCGCAGCGCCTCCGGCGTGAGCGCCTCGACGCACTGCTCGCCGTCGATCCAGCGGATGGTCTGCCCGGCGGAGCGCGGCGACGCCAGCAGGCGCCAGCGGCGCGGCCGCCAGCCGCGCTGACCCAGCACCACGGCGAACTCCCGTCCGACGGCGCCGGTCGCGCCGACGATCGCGATTGTGTTCAAGCAACCAGACTCCTGCCCGGACCGCGGCGCCCCACGCACCGCCCGAGTGTCTGACCCAGCGCCAGCCCAGGCTTTTTTTGGCGCGGCGGCGGGTCAATGTTACCATCGCTCGCACCGCGTGCGCAACCGCGGCATGTCGCGGCGACCCGGCGAGACGGTCGCGGCCGGCGCGGCGAGCGGGCGTTGGAGAGCGGGGTCCGGTGAATCGGCTGACGTATTACTCGCCGTTGGTGCTCGGCGCGGCGCTGATGTTCGTCATGCACGAGACGATCGCGGCGGGCCTGCCGGCGGAGTCGCTATCGCTCAAGTGGCTGTGGGTGACGCTCGCCGCGGTGTGCGTTGGCGCGGCGGTGCAGATGATGATGGTCGGGGCCCAGGGGGCGTTCGCGCAGGTGCTGCCCGTTCCTGGCGGGCGCTCGATCCGCGGCCGCGGGGCGGTCGTCGGCGGGATGCTCATCATCGCGTGGCTGGTGCTCGCGGCGGCGGCGGCGCTGCTGTACAGCGAAGGAGCCCGGATCGCGACCTGGACGACCGCGATCCTCAGCGGTGCGTCCGGCGTCGGCGCGCTGCTGGCGTACATCTGGTGCTGGCCGCTGGCCGTGGACGACTTCGGCGCCGACGCCTCGGCCTGAGCAGCGGACCGGGCCGCGCTCCTACAGAGGCGGTTGCGCGCAGGACGCGCGACTCCCGGTTCAACGGCGCGGCTCAGATCACGGCCGGTGTCCGACGCCGCATGATGATGGTTGCACCAGCGCCCAGCGGCAGCGCGGACAATCCGATCAGGCCCCACTCGCCCAGCGTGGGCGTCGCGGCGATCGCGCCGGGCTTGCACTCGTGCTTGAACACGCCGTTGCACTGGCCAACCTTGCCGGCGTGTGAGAGTTGCAGGTTGACGACGTGGAAGTCGATGCTCACGGACTCCGGGCAGATCGTGCCCGGAAGAATGATGTAGGGGCCGATGGTGACGTTGACCATTCCGCCGATCATCGGGACGACGTAGACCTACTTGCTGCTGACGCCCGGGTAACGGTGCCCGATGAGACAGCACGCCATGCCGGGACGCGCGGTTCTGGCAATCACAAGCCTGTGGCTCGTCGCGGCGGTGGCTGTCGGAGCCAGCGGCGTGCTGCGTTCGCTGCGGCCGCCGGCGCCGCAGATCGTGCTTGTCGCGCTCACCGGGCTGACGATCGGGGCCCTGGCGACCGTCGGCGTCCTGCGGCGCTGGGCGGCGAGCGTCGATGTGCGCGTGCTCGTGTCCGTGCATCTCACGCGCTTCGTCGGCTTGTATTTCCTCTATCTCTGGCGCCGCGGCGAGCTGCCCTACGACTTCGCCGTCCCCGGCGGCATCGGCGACATCATTGTGGCCGCGGGCGCCCTGGGTGTGCTCCTGGTGCGAGACGAGACCGCACGCCGGCGCGCCGTCCTGGCGTGGAACGTGGTGGGCCTAGCCGACATCCTGTTCGTTGTGGCCACGGCGGTCCGGCTGGCGCTGACTGACCCCGAGTCGATGTCGGCGCTGCTGCGGTTGCCGCTGTGCCTGCTGCCGACGTTTCTCGTCCCGATCGTCATTGCGACGCACGTGCTGATCTTCGTGCGCCTGGGCGTGGGCTCACGGTGAACGCAGACCGGCGGCCGACGCGCGGCCGGGGCCGTCCGCAGGTCGCAACACCCGCAGACGGCCCCGTCTCTCATGCTCGTCGGATCAGTCCGGGCGATGCGCACCGCATCAGCGATGGATGATCCGCGCGACGCGCGCCAGCGGTCGCGACACGTGCGAGTCGCTGTTGGCCTGCACGCGGCCGAACGGATCGGTCCGGCCGGAGGCGATGCCCGACGCGGTCGAGCCGAAGCGGCCGCTGCCGGCCTGCCCGCCGACGGTCACCTCGCGCTCGAACGGCCCGCGCGCCACGGCGATGCTGTGATTCTTCGAGACCTCCCCGTCGCGGCCGATGCTCAGGCTGAAGTTGCTGCCCACCGCCGGGCCGAGCCGCGGGGCGACGGCGTGGCTGACGGAGAGCGACAGTCCGTTCTTGTCGACGCCCACGGCGACCCCCCTGGCCAGGTTAAGGCGACCGCTCTGGCTCTGCGTGCGGGCGAAGCCGACCTTGCCCTCGTAACGGGCCGTGGCGGCCGCGGTCCCGTTGGGGCGAAAGCTGTTGCTGCCGGCGGTTGCCGACGTCTGGGCGTCGGAGGCCAGCGCGAGGGGAGTGGCGATGAGCAACAGGGCGGTGGTTGAGAGTCCGAGAAAGCGATTCATGGTTCGTCTCCTGCGTTTCAGGAGCGGTTTAGCCGCTCGTGCCTTGTCGTACGCAGGGTTGGACGCCCGGGGTCGGCGGAGTATTCACTGTGGAGCGGTGAGATTCGCAGCGGGGCGGGTGGTCACGTTATCGGCGCTCCGGTGCCCTCGACGCACCGAGCTTGCGGAACAGCACGACCAACTGGTCGCCGAGCAGGGAGCGCGTCCGGCTGAGGCGGTAGGCCAGCCAGCTTGCGGGAGGCGGGATATCCATGAATCGGCCGCGTGAGACGATGCCGGCGCCGATTGCCAGCATCCAGAGGGCGCGCATCGCCGGATAGTAAACCGCCCAGTCAACGGTTTCGAGCGTGTCGGGGGCCAGGCGGCGGATGTGTCCGTAGCGGTAGTGGCGATGCCACGGAGCCTGGTCGGTGGTGAAGTCGCCGATCATGCCGGCCTCGGCGCGTCGCGCCGCGCCGAAGCGGCCCTCGTAGTACTGCCCGCGGCGCAGGATCGTGCACAGGACGAACCGGTGCAGTCGCGGCGCCACGAACTTCGCGTTCGCCGGGTCCAGCCAGGTCAGCAGGCCGCGATGCGGCGTGGTGAGCAGAAGCCTTCCGCCCGGCTTCAGCACGCGCGTGAGCTCATCCAGAACGCGGCGCTCGGACGCAACGTGCTCGATGACCTCGAGGATCGTGACCGTGTCGAAGTAGTCGTCCGGAAACGGCAGCTTGCCCCCCGCCGGGACGTGTCGGCAGGTCGCGTTGCCGACGGCGCCGTCGGCGGGCAGCGCCGCGGCATCGACGTCGACGCCCTGGCACTCGTCGCAGCGGTCGCTGACGCGCGACAGGAACTCGCCGTTGCCGCAGCCGTAATCCAGCAGCCGCCCGAGATGGCCCTTCAGCGCCAACTCGGCGTAGTCCTGCCAGGCCAGCCGGCGCGCGAGCGGCAGCGCGGCCAGGTCGCGCGACCGCGGCATCACGCCGCCGGCCGCGGCCGACGCGCTCGCAGTCATGGCCCAAGCGTCGGTCAAGCGGCCTCCACAGACTCCCAGAAAAACCGCTCCAGGTTAGCACACCGAGCGGTGCCGGACCACAAGCGCCGGCGTTCGCCGCCGCCGCGTCCGCGGTCGGTGCGTTGTTCACGGGCGCATGGTCCGGGAGTCTCTACCGCGATCGCCACGCGAAGTTAGAATGCGGTCATGGTGCCTCAGGGGATGGATCGAGGGCCGGGCGGCCGCGCGGCGGCATGGGTGAGACGTCGCCCGGGCGACGGCCAGGAATGACACCGGCGCACCTGTCTCTGGCCAGCGTGCCGACGCCGCTCGTGCGCGCCGAGCGATTGCAGCGCCAGCTTGGCTGCGGGCCCTTGTGGATCAAGCGCGACGACCTGACCGGCCTCGAACTCTCCGGCAACAAGGTCCGCAAGCTCGAGTTCATCGCCGCCGACGCCCTGGCTGCCGGATGCGACACACTCGTCACCGAGGGCACGCCCCAGTCGAATCACTGCCGGGCGACGGCGGCGGTGTGCGCGCGGCTGGGGCTTGGGTGCACGCTGCTGCTGCGGCCGAAGGCGCCGGCCGGTCCGCCGCTGGGCAATCACCTTCTCGATGCGCTGTTTGGCGCCGAGACGCGCGAGTTCTCGCGCGAGGAGTTCGCGGCGCGGCGCGAACAGATCGTCGCGCAGGTGTGCGATGAACTGCGTTCGGCGGGCAGAAAGCCGCGTTGGACGCCGATGGGGGCCTCCGAGCCGCTGGGCTGCTGGGGCTACATGAGTGCGGCGGCGGAGCTGAATGAGCAGTTGCGGTCGGCGGGCGTCGGCGAATGCGACGTGGTGGTGGCCGTGTCATCAGGGGCGACGTACGCCGGCCTGGTGCTGGGGCGGCTGCTGCACGGGCTGGGTGGGCTGCGCGTGTGGGCCGTCCCGGTGAGCGATGACGCAGCGTATCACCGTGAGAGCGTGTCGCGCCTGTGTGAGGCAGTCCTTGCGCAGTTCGGCCTGCCCGTGCGATTCGATGCGGCGGAGCTGCGCTTCATCGACGGGTTCGTCGGCGCGGGCTACGCGATCCCGTACGCGGCGGCGATGGACGCGCTGGGGCTGCTGGCGCGGCTGGAGGGAATCGTGCTCGACCCGGTCTACACCGCCAAGGCGTTCTGCGCCCTGCTCGACGGCATCCGCCGCGGCGCGCTGGCCCGCGAGCGTCCGGCGGTGTTCATCCACACGGGCGGGATCTTCTCCGGTTTCGCGTGGCCGGAGGTCGTGCGGGATGCGACGGGTTAGCCGGGCCCACTACATCGTTTCGCGCCGGATACGATCGTAATCGACCGGCCGCTTTTCGTGGACGTTGCTATGGCCTCGTGCGTCTGCTCGGCCCGTGTAGTGGAAGCTGCCCACCAGCGCAGCGTCGGGGGCGCGTCAGCCATGCCGGTCGATCTGGGGAAACCAGTTGGCCAGAGTTTGACGGAGGCGCAGAAACGCGCGGTCCTGACATCGCTGGAAGCTCACGGTTTCCGCGAGCCGTGCATAGATGGCGGACGATCGCGGGATTCGCGCCGCCCACAAAGCGCGGTCCATGGCCGCCTTGGGATCGGTGGGCTTCAGGGCGCCTTTCGCCAGGAGGCGCTCGTCGACGAGCCAATCCCGGAGGCCCGGCAGTCTGCCTGCCCAGCCCAGCACCTCGTCAACGTGCGGGGAGTCGCTCCAGACCCAGATTTCCAACTCGGGGTCGATGACAATTGCGCGCGCCCGGTCGGTCCAGCCGGACCTGAGGCGGTTCTCGATTTCAGCCTCGAGCGCTGGCGCGCCATCCTCGCTCCCACAGCCCTGGCGATCCAACAGCACCAGCGCGTGCTGGAAACTCGAACTTTGGGCGAAGAGGAAGTCATGCGCCCTGCGTAGGCATCCCGGATCTCGGCCGGGATGAACGTAGATTTCAGCCTGAATTCGGCGAGTGCCGAGGGCTCGGTTTCGCCTGAGCAGCGCGCGCAGCGCGGCTTCGATGTTCTTGTCAGCCACGAGCGCAATCAGATCGCGCGTGACGCTTGCGGCGTTCAACCGAGCACGCCCCCTGCGAATAAGACTCCGAGGTTCTCCTCCCCTCGCCACTGCTTCAATCGCGGATGTCGATCGCCACGCACGATATCAGTCGCACCGTCCTCCGTTTTGGCGAAGCAAAGCACCTTGTCCGCCTGGACCAGGCTCAGCACGACGGGTGAGTGCGTGGCGAGGAGCATCTGCGCCCCGTAGACCGACGAAAGCGACTGGAACATCGTCTCAACCGCGCGCGGGTGAATGCCGTTCTCGGGCTCTTCGACCAGGTGGACTCCAGAAAAACCGGGCAGGTAGGCCGGCAACGTCAGCGCGAGCAGGCGCAGCGTCCCATCCGAGACCATCCACGAGGGCACGCGAAATCCCGGCTGGTACTCAATCTCCAGATATCGGTGCTTGTCCTCAGGGCGCTCGATCGTTCGGATCGATGTCACGTCTGGCAGCGCGGTCCGGAGATGCGCGACCCAGGCCTTGAGACGATCGGCCCCGTTCGCCTCGATCGTGCTGATGACCCACGGCAGGTTCGACCCATCGGGCTTGAACGTGCGCGTCTGACCCGGTGGGCTGGCGCGGCGGATCAGCAGACTGTTCAGGACGAGTTGCTGCACGCCGTCGCTGAGAAGCTGCTTGAACCAGGTCGCGACTGGAAAACGGGACTCGTCTTCGGGCAGGTTGGCGAGCGTAGAGCGCCGCGGGCCGAGCTGAAATGCCGGGATCCAGCCGCCGGACTCCGTGCGCGTCTCCGGGTAGTAGTTGTCGCGCTGTCCGGGTTTCTTGGTAAAAACGTCCTTGGTTTCCTTTTGTTTCCGAGCATCGAGGATCGACTCCGGCACGCTGCCCAGGCTTGGGAAGAGCACTGGACCTTCCCTGCGTCTCTGGGTGGGCTGCTTTCGCAGCCGACCCATCTCAAGCTGGATGACGTTTTCCTTTGTGGTCTCGTCGATTCCCACGCGCACTTCGTATCGAAAGAAGCGAAACTCCTCATCCGCCAGGAGCCGGCGCTTCTCCTCCGGGATTTGCACCTCCACTGCGAGCTCGAAGCGATCTCCGGTTTGTTTCCAGAACATCTCGCGAAGGTTGGACGTCCGCTTGGCGACCGCTTCGTCGAAACCGAGTGAGACAAGGTCGCTCAGGAATGATACGACGTCCAGGAAGGTCGTCTTGCCGCTGGCATTCGGTCCCACGAGAACATGAAGTTGCTCCAGCGGCTGGGAGACGTAGCGCAAGCTCCGGAAGTTCAGGGCCTCGACGAGCGTGAACATTGCCGCATCCACTTGAGGCCGCGGAGTGGGCGCACACCCGCCTAGCCGCCGCGACGTACACGATCGTAATCGACCGGCCGCTTTTCGTTAAACGCCGCGATGCCCTCCTGCGTCTCGAACGTCAGGTTGTTCAGCGCCAGCCAGTCGCGCGCGTGGCCGATCGTCATGCTCCACGAAAAATCGCGCCAGAAGTTGAGCTGCTGCTTGGTGTAGCGGATGCAGCCCGGGAGTTTGTTGATAAGCTTGACGCACATCGCATCCACGGCCTCGTCGAGTTTCTCACGCGGCACGACCTGGTTCACCAGCCCCCATTCGAGCGCCTTGGCCGCCGGGATCTCCTCGCACAGAAACAGGATCTCCCGCGCCCGCCGGTCGCCGACGATCAGCGGCAGCCACTGGGTGGCGCCCCCGGCGGGGACGCTGCCGCGGGCGGTGCCGACCTGGCGGATGTAGATGTCGTCGGCGGCGACGGCCAGGTCGCAGGCCATGTTGAACTCGTTTCCGCCGCCGACGGTCAGGCCGTTGAGCCGGGCGACGGTGGGCTTGCCGATGTTGCGGAGGCGGTCGTGGGCGTCGATGAACGCGCCCATCCACTTCCAGTAGGTCTGGGGGCTGCCGACGCAGTGCTGCTGCTGCTCTTTCAGGTCGGCGCCGGTGCAGAAGGCCCTGTCGCCGGCGCCGGTGAGGACCAGGACGGCAACCGAGTCGTCGTGTGCGGCGTCGAGAAAGGCGGCGGCCATCTCGCGGAGGGTCTGGAAGTCGAAGGCGTTGTAGACGTCGGGCCGGTTGATGGTGACGGTGGCGCGGCCGGGCTGGCGGGCGTGCTTCTCGTAGAGGATGCGGGCGAAGGCGAACTCGGCGGGGTCTTTGGCAGCGATGTAGCTCATCGGATTTGGATCCTGCCTGCTGGACGTATTTCTGCCTCCGGGGGGTCGTCGCCGCGTCCGGACCATCAGGGCGGCAGTGCGGCTTCGGACCGGCCGGTGACGCGCGCCTCGGGCACGAGGCGGACGTTGGTGATGACCATGGTCCGGGCGGGCCGGTCGCCGACGACCTTCACCTGCGAGAGCTTCGCCAGCGTGCGCAGGCTTTCGTCGTCGCTGGCCTGGCCGATGATCGAGTATTGGCCGTCGAGCTCCGGGTTGCGGCCGAGACTGATGAAGAACTGGCAACTGGCGGAGTTGAGATCGTTAGGCTTGTGGGCCATGGCCAGCGTGCCCAGTTCGAACGGGCGGCCCGTGAGTTCGGCTGGCACGGTCTTGCCGTCGGGTCGCGTGCCGCGGCCGGTGCCGTGCGGACAGCCGCCTTGCAGGAGGAACCCGGGAATGAGACGATGGAAGGTCTTGCCCTCGTAGAACCCGCTGCGTACGAGCTCGAGGAAGTTCGCGACGTTGAGCGGGGCGTCGTCGTAGGCAAGCGTGAACGTGATGCGTCCCAGGTCGGTCACGATCACCACGCCCTGGCGCTGCTCGACGCGGAACGCCGCGCGGGCCGTACCGAATCGCCCGCCCAGCGGCCGCCACTCGATTCGATACTCGCCGGAGTAACGCAGCCCGCGGTGCAGCGCCGTCAGGTCGATCTCGGCGCCGATCACGCCCCGCGGCCCGACGCGGACGGTCCGCTCCGTCGCCGGCTCATCCGGGCTGGCCGGGCGCAGTATCGGCGTGGGTGGCTCCTCCTCGTAGGCGATGAACAGTGCCGGGTCGTGCTCGCCGCCGTACACAAGCGAGCTGGCCAGGCCGACGGCGTCGGGGTGCTCGCCGCGATCCTGCGCGGAAAGCTCGGCGACCAGGTCGGTGGTGTTGACGAGGGTGAGCCTCGCGACGACGGGCTCACCGGGGCGATATATCGGCCGGAGACTAGAGACCTCGGCCCGGAAGCTGGAATCCGAGGCTTCTGTGCGCGCTCCCGATGTCTGGCCGAGCGCGCCGCAGGTGCTCAGGAGACAGAGCGTGGCAATCACGGCCCGCCCGAAGCCAGGATAACGCGACTTGACCATGTTCCCCCGCTTATACCCGCCCGCTGGGTCGCGGTTTCGCAAACGCTCGATTAACAGCCAAGGGTTTCCTATACGACCGCGCGAAGTTCCAAGTGTAGCACGCCGGGCAGGCGCCGGATAGCGTCCAGCGTGTCGTTTCCCGGGCGTTCGTCGAGTGCGATGCTGCACCAGGCCGCTCGGGCCCCGGAGAAGACGCGGCTGGAGATCTCCTCCGCGTTGACGCCGTCGGTGCGGATGGCGTCCATGATCGCGGCCATGACCCCGACGGTGTCGCGCAGGCGCAGCACGAGCTGCCAGGTGGCCGGGCTGCGCTCCAGCAGGTTGACGGCGTTGAGCACCTCGCCCGAGATCAGGAAGTGTCGCACGATGCGCACGACCTCGCGCGCCACGGCGGAACGCGCCTGCTCGGTGGCTCCGGCGAGGCGCTGCGTGACGATCGCGTCGGCCACGTCGACCAGCCGCGACTTGACGCGCGCCGTTTCACCGGCGGCCAAGTGCACGTCCGACGCCACGCGGATGCGGCCCTCGCGAACGGCGGCCACGACCGCCGGCTCATCGAGCACCGACGGGGCGCCGACGTGGACGAGCAGGCTGGCCGGTCTCATGTTCTGGACGAACTCGGCGTCGATCAGCGGCTGGTCGTAGGTCTCCTGAAATCCGTGCACGCAGACGATGTCGGACCGGCGGGCCAGCTCGCGCGGGAAGGCGCAGAACTCGACGCCCGGCGCCGACTGGGCCTCGAGTGCCGGCGTCCAGGCGATGACGCGCATGCGAAACGCCTGCGCCAGCGTCACGATGTCGCGCCCCGCCGGACCGAAGCCCAGGATTCCCAGCGTGCGCTCCGCCAGCCCGCGTGCATCGCTCTGGTCCGGGCGCCAGGGCTGTCCCGAGCGCACGGCGGCCGCGTTCTCGGTGATTCGGCGATCGAGGGCGATGGCCAGGCCCAGGGCGAACTCGGCGACGGCGGCGGCGTCGCGGTGCGGGCAGTTGGCGACGAAGATGCCCTGCGTCGAGGCGTCGTCCACGGCGATGTTGGAGCAATAGGCGCCGGCGCGGACGATCATCTGGAGGCTGTCACCGGCGGCGATGACCTCGGGCGCGACGCGGCGGCGATCGACGATCAGGATGGCGACGCCCTTGATGTGACGCGCCAGCTTCTCGGGCGGCACGGCGACGACGTCGACGAGCTCGGCGCCGAGGCCGCGCAGCTCGTCGAGCGCCCAGTCGGGCAGTGTGCATGCGACCAGGATCTTCATGGCGCACTCCGGTCCGCCGCGCGCCGCGCAGACGACCTGCCGATTCTACACCATCGCGGGCCACCCGCAGGCGGCGGGGCGGCGGCGAATGTCGCCGGGCCGCGGACGCGCTTGCGAATATGCGCCGCGGACAGCAGAATACACCGCGGTACGTGGGCCACCAAGCAGGCATGCAGGATCGGCCGCCATTTGAGGGCACGTCATGTTCTGTCGCAACTGTGGCGCCCAGCTCAGCACCGGCGATTCGATCTGCTACCGGTGCGGTGCGGCGGCGGCGGGCGCGCCGGGCGCGCCGCCGAGCGGCTACGGAGCACCGCCGAATGCCCACGGCGCGCCGCCTGCGTACGGCGCTCCGCCCGTCTACGGTGCGGCGCCTGGCCACGGGCCGCTGGCGCCGGTCGAGCAGAAGTCGAAGATCGTGGCCGGGATCCTGGGCATCGTTCTCGGCAGCCTGGGCGTACACCGCTTCTACCTCGGATTCGTGGGGATCGGTCTGCTACAGATCCTGGTGACGGCCGTGACGTGCGGCGCGGGCGGGTTGTGGGGCTTCATCGAGGGCATCCTGCTGCTGGTCGGGTCGATGGACCGGGACGCGCGCGGCGTGCCGCTCAAGGACTAGGCCCGCCGGCGCGAAGCGCACGAGTGCCTCGCATGAGCAGGCGCAAGCATCCATCGGGGGCGAAGCCGCAGCGCCCGGGCCCGGGGCGCGGGGAGGAGGCGACCGTCCGCACCGCCGAAGCGCCCGGGCGCCATTGGCTGCGGCAGAAGTGGCCGATCGTGCGTTTTGTGCTCGTGCTGGTCGTGCTGATGGGCGCGTTCTACGCCGTCAGCGCGACCAGCCTTTTTCAGCAGCGGTTCTACCCGGCGTACATGGAGCTGAACGCCTCGTGGTCGGCGGCGCTGCTGCGCTTCTGCGGCGAGCAGGCCACCGCCAGCGGCGCCAACCTCAGCACGCCGCGCTTCGCCGTCCAGATCCGGCGCGGGTGCGAAGCCATTGAGCCGTCGGTGCTCTTCGCGGCGGCGGCGGTCGCGTTTCCGGCGTCGTTGCTGGCGCGGGTCGTGGGCGTCGTGGGCGGCATCGTCGCGCTGGCGCTGGTGAACCTGCTGCGGATCGTGTCGCTGTATTACGTCGGCGTGTACTGGCCGAGCGCGTTCGAGACGGCCCACGTCGACGTGTGGCAGCCGGCGTTCATCATCATCGCGTTGACGCTGTGGATCGCGTGGGCCGTGTGGGCCACCCGCCCGGCGCGAAAGCGGTTGGACCCGCGTGTGGCGTAGGATCATCTGCTCGTTGCTGCTTGCCGTCGCCGTGTATGCGCTCCTCGTGTCGCTCTGGCCGGCCGCGCGTCACGCCCTCACGCCGCCGTATTGCGCCGTCGGCAACCTGCTGTTTCAGCGCTTCGGAAGCTACGGGACGGTGCGGCTGACGGCGCTGCGGCCCGCGCCGGAGGATCGCGAAGTGCAGGCCCGCTTGACCGCGGCGGCCGGGCGCATGAAAGGCGAGGTCAGCTACTCGCTGCGCGAGCTGATGTGGGCGCCGCTGGCGTCGTTCCTGGCGCTGGCGCTGGCGACGCCGCTGCCTCGCAGGCGCTTGCTCGTCGCGGTGGGCGTGGGGCTGGTGCTGATGTGCGGGTACGTGACGCTGCGCACGCAACTGAAGCTGTGGACGATGTTCGAGCAGGCGGCGCCGCGATTGTCGGAAGGCCGGCGCGCCGCCCTCGCGACTGTTCACGGCGCGCTGGTCGAGACGCCGGGAAGCCACTACACGGCGGCGATTCTCGTCTGGGCGGTCGTGAGCTTCCGCCGCGGCGACGTGGCGCGCCTGCTGGCCGCCTCGGCGCCGCCCGGCGCCGCGGCCAGCGGCGGCTAGCGTCAACCGCCGCCGGCGCTCTGGTCGGAGCCCAGCTCGAAGACGGCGAAGGCGCCGTCGATCACGCCGCTGGCGATCGAGGTCAGCCCGCTCTGAAGGCTCGACGCGGCCGCGTCGCGAAAGGCGCGCAGCGCCTCGTCCTCGTTGCAGCCGCCGCACAGTGCCGCCGTCGCGGCCAGTGCGGCCCAAGCCGGCGCATGCCGGCGCAAATACGACGCCCTGCCCGACCGTTCAACGCTCATGAGTACGCTCCGCTGACGCCGACGGCGCTCGCCGCAACGTGATCCGCGCGGTGCAGCCACGGCCTGCTGGCCTATCGGCAAAACGGCGTCTTCGGCTCTCGCCCGCCGGGCCGGGGCGCTACAATGGTCGCGCACGGGAGCGCGAATGCTTCAGCCGCACTGGGTCGAGGGGCCTCACACGGGCGAGTCGCTGGCTGTCAGCCTGCGGGCCGTGCTGGCCAGCTTCGGCGTGACGCGCCCGTACGAAGAGCTCGTGGCCGTCCTGGGCCTCGGCAACGCCTGCACGTTCGACGCGACGGAGCCGCCGACGGCCTGGGGCCACCTCGCACGCGACCTGAACCTGCGGGCCGCCGCCGAGCTCTACGGCCTGCGCCTGCGCGAGCTGCATCCTCGGCCCGCCGCGCATAACCTGCGCGGGTCGGCGGAGTTCGCGGGCCACTTCCGCGACAGTTACGTGCCGCTGATCGCCCGCGCGTGCGACCACGGGCAGATGCTGCTGGCGTGGCGCGGCTGGCCGGCGCCGCGCGAGAACTTCTGGGGCGTGATCGTTGATGTGCGCGGTTTGATGGTGGTCGGGCACACGCTGCTGCACGGTGGGCAGCCGCTGCCGCTGACCGGGCCGGCGCACCAGGTCTACGTGGTGGAGGCCTGCGTGCCGCCGCACGCCGCCCGCCTCGCGCCCGACGTTCTCTTCCGCGTCGCGGCGCGTTCAGCCGCGCGATTCTGGAGCGACGGCGCAGATGACGAAGCGGGCGGCGTCGAAACGGGCGGGCGCGCCTGTGACGCCATGTGCGACGCCATCACCCGGTCAGGCTCCGTGATCACGGCCGGCGAGCTGGCGTCGCTCGCCGCCGGTATGGCCGCCGCGCGGCGCGGTCTCTGCGCGTGGCTCAGCGAAACGGCCGGCGCCGTGCGCGGCGCGGCGGGCGAGCTCTGCCGGGCGTGGCTGAGCGCCGGCCAGCTCGCGGCCGATGCGCTGCTGGCGGTGGGCTCGGCCGGCGAGGAAGGTAGCGCGTCGGCGGGCCAGGCGGGGGCCCGCGCCAGCATGGTCGCGGCGCTGCGCGAGGTGCGGCGGGTCGAAGGCGCGTTGGCCGGCCGGCTGGCCGGCTCGCGGGCGGACCGATAGGCTTCGAGCGATGAACGACGAAACCCGGACAACGCCTTCAGCGTCAACCGCTCAAGCGCTCAACGACGACGCCGAGCAGGTGCGCCGCGGCTGGCTGATCTTGCCGAAGCCGGTGCCGCCGGCCGGCTGGCTGGTCTACAGCGAGGCGTTCGTGCTGCGCGTGTTGCAGGGCAAATACGGCCGGCCGGGCGACGTCATCGTCACGCCGGGCTGGCGCGCGGCGGCGGGAGTGGTGCGCGGGTTGATGGCCGCGGCGCAGGCGCTGCTGATGGGGCTGTCGCTGATTCCGCTGCTGAGCTGGGGCATGGAAGCCCTCGCGTACGGCTTCAAGCGCGGCAGCGTCGGGTTCTTTGTGCGCGCCTGCTACTGGAAAGCGCGGCTGCGGCGGCTGGGCCAGGACACGCTCATCGACCGCGGCGTGGATATCTGGGGTCCTGGAGGCGTCGAGATCGGCTCGTGCGTGCACCTCGATACGCATGCGCGACTGATCGCCGGCGAGGCGGGCCAGGGCCAGCACGGGCGGATCGTGATCGGCGACTACACGCACATCGGCCCGCGGACGAACATCGCCGGCCGGGGCGGCGTGACGATCGGGGACTTCGTGTCGGTGCAGGGGCTCGTGCACATCTACAGCGCGACGACGAGCGCGCTGCATGCGAAGCACCCGGGCCAGCTCGTGAGCCTCTCGCACATGCCGCCGCCGGAAATGCAGAACATCGTGGAGGGGCCGGTCACGATCGGGGACTACGCATCCGTGGGCTTTGCGTCGCTGATCCTGCCGAAAACGACGATCGGCCTGGGCGCCATCGTCCACCCGTACTCGCAGGTCTCCGGCTGTTTCGAGCCGTTCGCCAACATCGTGGGTCCGGGGCGGGCGAGGCAGAACGGCTGGCGCCGGGCGCCAAGGCGGGACGCGCGCCTGGACGCCTGACGTGCTGATCTTCGGCCGGGCGGCGAGGCTGATGTGCTATACTATCGTCGGTTGACCTGCCCTGCGACCGGGCCTCGAACGTGGGAGCTCGCCCAATGCACACCATCGACCGCGTCGTGAACGCCGCCCGCCTGCGTCTCAATGCCAACGGGCTCACGGCCTGGCTGGCGACGGGCGTCCTGGCCGGGTCGGGCGTCTGGGTGCTGGTCGTCGCGGTGGGGCGTTTGCTTGCGCCGCAGACGCCTGACTGGAGCGGACTGGCCGCCGGCGGAGTCGTGGCAGCGGCGATCACGCTCATCGGCGGCCTTAGGGCGCGCGTCAGTCGTCTCCGGGCAGCGGTGGCTTTTGACACCGCCGCCGGGCTGAAGGAGCGCCTGAGCACGGCGCTGGCGGTGGCGGGGAACGGCGATCCGTTTGCGCGGGCGGTCGTCTCGGACGCCGGTCGGGCGGCGGCGGGCTTGCGCGTCGGAGTGCACCTGCCCTACCGGGCGCCGGGGTTGTGGCCGTGGTCGCTGGCGGGGCTGACGACCGCGGTGCTGTTCTACGCGCTCATGCCGCAGATGGACCTGCTGGCCTCGAGCAAGAAGCCCGGCCGGGAGCAACGCCCGCCGAACGTGGCGGAGGCGACGGCGGTGAAGGTGCAGGTTAACGAGCAATTGGCGCGCGTGCGCGAGATGGCGGCACAGAACAAGAAGCTCGCCGAAGTGGCGCAGAAGCTGGACCCGCTCCAGATGAAGGAAGGCCCGGAGACGACGCCCGACGACGTTCGGCGCGAGGCGCTGAAGCGCATCGACAGCGTAAAGGACAAGCTGGAGCGCGAGGCGACGTCGCCCGAGATGAACGCGATGCGCGAGCTGACGCGGCAGTTGTCGAAGCTCGAGCCGAGGCGGGGCGACGACGCGGCGTCGAAGCTGTCGGAGGCGCTGGCGAGCGGCGACATGAAGGCGGCCCGCGAGGCGATGGAGCAGCTCAAGAAGGCCGTCGAGGAGGCCCAGGCGAAGGGCGACGAGCAGAGCCGCCAGCAGTTGGAGGAGATGTCCCGCCGGCTGGAGGAGCTGTCGAAGCAGCTCGAGCGCGCCGCCGAAGACAAGACGCCGATGTCCAAGGAGCTGGAGAACAAGGCCGGCCTGAGCAAGGAGGACGCCGAGAAGCTGCTCGAGCAGCTCTCGAAGATGGACCCGCAGCAGATGCAGCAGGCCATCCAGCAGGCGATGCAGCAGTCGCAGCAGTGCCAGAACATGAGCCAGCAGCAGATGCAGCAGATGGCCCAGCAACTCGCCCAGCAGCTCCAGCAGAAGAAGCAGGCGCAGCAGCAGTGCCAGGCGCTGGCCCAGGCCCTGGCCCAGTGCGCTCAGTGCGCCAACCCCGGCGCCGGACAGGGCCAGTCTCAAAGCAGCGATGGCATGGCCGCGCTGCTCCAGCAGCTCAACGAGCTGGAAGCCGGCGAGCAGCTCATGCGCGACATGCAGGCCGCGATGGCGGAGCTCAGTAAGCTGCGCGAAGGCGTCTGCCAGGGAGCGGCTGGAGAGAACGTCGGCGGGCAGGGGCCGCAAGCGGGGCTCGGCTACGGATCGCGCATCGGCCGCGAGAAGTCCGCTCACCAGTACGAGGCCAGCAAGGCCCGCGTGCGCCTGGGCAACGGCGAGATCATCGGGCAGATGCTCATCGACGGCCCCCAGGTGCGTGGAGAGGCGTCCGCCGAGGTCCGCGACGCCGTCAACGCCGCCGTCCGCGACGCCCAGGATGCGGTGCAGCGCCAGGACGTTCCCAGCCAGTATGCGCCGAGCGTCCAGAGCTATTTCGAGCGCCTGGCCGGTCTGCTTCGAAAACAGGCGGAGCGCGAGCGCGACGGAGCGGCGGCGCCGGAAGACAAGTCGGGGGCCGCGCCGGGCGGGGCCGGCGGGCGATAAACGCACACTTTTTTTCTCAAAGCAGGCAAAGGACCGGAGGGAACGCAGCGGCGCGTTGCCGGTCCTTTTTCCCTTTTTTTGGGCCGCGGGGTTGCAAAACTCTCCGATGTGAATAATAATACCGGAATTGGGTGATTTATCCCGACCGTGTGGACCCGTGCGCAACAAGGCCGAGCGACAAGCGGCAATTCGGGAGATTGTCTTCGGCAGACCGATTACGAGTCAGGCCGAGATCGTGGAAGCGCTAACGGAGCGCGGATACTCAGCTAATCAGGCGGTTGTCAGTAGAGATATTCGCGAAATTGGGCTTGTAAAGGTCAATGGACATTATCAGCCGATGGCGGCCGTCGCAGGCGATATCCATGGCGGCGCGGCGATCGAGGACGGATTAATCATCGACGTGGCCACGGCGGGTGCAAACCTGATCGTCGTGCGAACGACGCCCGGGGCGGCGGGGGCGGTCGGGCTGAGGCTCGACCAGCGGCTCGGACAGGATGTCATCGGAACCATTGCCGGCGACGACACCGTCTTCGTCGCCGTCAGCAGCCGGGCGGCCCAGGGGCGCGTGCTGGGGCGAATCCGGTCGGCAGCCGCCGACGAATGAGGCGGCCGGCGCGGGCGGTTGGGGCGGCTCGACGCGGCGCGGCGACGGGCGCCGAAGCGGCGGGGCCCTTCACATGCACGAAGGAACTGACGACGTGAGCAAGGTGGTGCTGGCGTTCTCCGGGGGGCTGGACACGACCTACTGCGCGGTCTGGCTGCGCGAGCAGGGGCACGAAGTTCACACGGTGACGGTGAACACGGGGGGTTTCGACGGCGACGAGCTGGCGCTGATCGAGCGCCGCGCCGCGCAGGCCCGCGCGGCCAGCCACACGCTCATCGACGCCCGCGCCGAGCTCTTCGACGACTACTTGCGCTACCTGATCTTCGCCAATGCGCTGCGCGGCGACGTCTACCCGCTGTGCGTGTCGGCGGAGCGCGTCGTGCAGGCCCGCCGCACCGCGCAGCACGCCGTCGAGATCGGCGCCGCGGGGCTGGCCCACGGCTCGACCGGCGCCGGCAACGACCAGGTGCGCTTCGACGTCGCGTTCCGCGTCGTCGCACCGCAGCTCGACGTGCTGACGCCCATTCGCGAGCAGGGGCTGTCGCGCGAGCAGGAGGCCGAGTACCTGAAGCGCCACGGCATCGACATTCCCCTGCGCACCGCGAGATACTCGTACAACCGCGGCATCTGGGGCGCGACGATCGGCGGCGGCGAAACGCACCGCAGCGATGGCGTCCTGCCGGAGGAGGCATACGTGCTCACGGCGCCGCCGGAGCGCCGGCCGGGCACGCGCGAGGTGCTGGAGATCGAGTTCGCGGGCGGCGTGCCCGTGGCGATGTCCGGCCAGGGTGCTGCGTCCGCCGAGCGGCGGCCGCACGGCGCGGGGGCGGGTGCGGGGCGTGCGGTCGAGCTGCTGGAGAGGCTGAACGTCGTGGCGGGGCGTCACGGCGTCGGCCGGGGGATGCACGTCGGCGACACGATCCTCGGGATCAAGGGGCGGGTGGCGTTCGAGGCGCCGGCGGCGGTGGTGCTGATCGCGGCGCATCGCGAGCTGGAGAAGCTGGTGCTGTCGCGGCAGCAGGCGTTCTGGAAGCGCACGCTGGGAGAGTTGTATGGTGCGCTGCTGCACGAGGGGCGCTACTTCGACCCGCTCATGCGCGACATCGAGGCCTTTCTCGCCTCGTCGCAGCAACGCGTCAGCGGGACGGTCACGGTGCAGTTGCTCGGCGGGCAGGCGGCGGTGCTCGGCGCCGCGAGTCCGTACTCGCTGATGAACAGCGACCTGGCGCGCTACGGCGAAGGCAGCGCCTTGTGGAGCGGCGCCGAGGCCGCCGCCTTCTGCAAGGTCTACGGACTCCAGGACTCCCTGCTGGCCAAGGCCGCGCGAGCGGCAGGAGGCGCCCATGCGGCTGTGGATTGACAAGCTCGCGTCGGCCACGAGCAACGTACCGCTGCGGCGCGACGCGCGCCTCAGCGACCAGATCATCGCCCGCGAGGGCTACGTCGTCGCCGTGCGCGTCAAGACCGAGAAGAACGTCTACAACCAGCTCGAAGACCCGCACGGCCGCATGATGACGCTGCACCCCGGCGACGTGATCGCCGGCGTGCTCGGCCATCGAAACGCGCTGCACGGCTACTCCGGCGTCGTGCCGGAGCAGGCCCGCGTCGGCGACACGCTGCAAATCCTGAACCTGGGCGGCGTGATCGGGCGCTGCACGTCGCACAACCCCGACGTCGGCCGCCCGTTCGACGCCGAGCTGCTCGGAAGCGTGCTCGTTTTCCCTGACTTCGAGAAGCGCGCCGGCGTTCCCGCGCACATCGGCATGAACGCGATCCGGCCCGACGGGCCGCCGCGCCGCGACATTCCGGTCGTCTTTGTCGCCGGCACCTGCATGAGCAGCGGCAAGACGTACGCGGCGTCGCAGCTCATCCGGCGGTTGTCGGCGGCGGGGCGCGTGGTGGGGGCCTGCAAGCTGACGGGCGTTTCGCTGCGGCGGGACGCGTTGCAGATGATCGACCACGGGGCGCGCTGGGCGGTGACGTTCACGGACGCGGGCGTCGTCACGACCAGCGCGGATTCGAGCCTGCCCGTGGCGCGCACGCTGATCGCGCACCTCGCGCAGCAGGGGGCCGACGTCATCGTCGCCGAGCTGGGTGACGGCATCCTGGGCGAGTACGGCGTGCAGCAGGTGCTGGCGGACGGCGAGCTGATGGGATGCGCCGGGGCGATCGTGCTGTGCGCGAATGACCCGGTCGGGGCCTGGGGAGCGCAGCGCGTGATGCGCGAGGTGTTCGGCCTGGCCATCGACGTCATCAGCGGGCCCGCGACCGACAACGCCGTCGGCACGCGCTTCATTCGCGAGCAGCTCGGGCTGGCGGCGATCAACGCCCGCACCCAGGGCGACGAGCTCGGCCAGTTCGTGCTCGAGCGATTGCAGGCGCCGCGGCCCGGCGCCGCGCGGGCCGCGGCGGCGGGGAGCGCGCCCTGATGCCTGGCGAAGTTCACGTCGCGATCCTCGGCGGAACGGGCTACGGCGCCGGGGAGATGCTGCGCCTCCTGACGCAGCACGCGGGCGTGCGCGTCGCCGGCGTGACGACGACGTCGCAGGTGGGCGAGCGCGTCGACCGCGTCCATCCGCACCTGCGCGGGTTCTACGATCTGCGACTGGAAGCGAAGGTGCCGTGGGCCAGGCTGCTCGATGCGCCGCAGGCCGTGCTTGTCTCCGGGCTGCCGAGCGGCGCCAGCGGCGCCGCGATCGAGTCGGCCCTGACCGTGGCCGCCGAGTACGGGGCGGCGGAGCGCCTGCGCGTCATTGATCTTTCCGGAGACCTGCGACTGCGCGATCTGCGGCGGCATCGCGAGCACTATCCGGAGACGCCGTCGCTGGAAGCGCTGCGCGGCCAGGCCGTCTATGGCCTGGCGGAGTTGAATCGCGAGGCGATCGCCGGGGCGCGGGTGGTGGCGAACCCCGGCTGCCTGGCGACGGCGGCGATCCTGGCGGCCGCGCCGCTGATTCGGCTGGGGGCGTCGGGGGTGTTGGCGGTGGACACGAAGACGGGCTCGTCGGGCTCGGGGCGGCAGCTCAAGGAAACGACGCACCACCCGACGCGGCACGCCGATTTCAGGGCCTACAAGGCGCTGGCGCACCAGCACGAGCCGGAGATCGCGCAAGCGCTGAGTGACGAGGCGGGCGACCGCGTGCAACTGAGCTTCGTCGCCCAGAGCATGGACGCGGCCCGCGGCATTTTCGCGACCGTGCACGCGACCCTGCCGGCGGAGACGGACGCGGCGCGGCTGCGGGCCGAGTACGAGCGGTACTATGCCGATCGCCCGTTCGTGCGCGTCGTCAGCGGCTCGCCGGCGCTCCAGGACGTTGTGGGCAGCAACTTCTGCGACGTCGGTGTCGCGGCGCGCGGGCGGCAGGTGATCGTCATGGCCGCGCTCGACAACCTGGTGAAGGGCATGGCCGGGGCGGCGATTCAGAACATGAACCTGATGTGCGGGCTCGACGAGAGAACCGGGCTTTGGGCGCCGTCGCTGCGTCCGGTGTGAGGATCCATGGCGCTCGTTGAAACCTACGCGGTGCTGCCATTCACCCTGGCCAACGGACGCGGGGCCCGCGTGCGGGACACGCACGGCCGCGAGTACTGGGACTTGTACGGCGGGCACGCCGTCACGCTGCTGGGGCATTCGCACGCGGCGGTGTGCGCGGCGCTGCGCGCGCAGGCGGAGCGGCTGACGTTCTATTCCAACGTCGCGCCGCTGGAGATACGGGAGCGCGCGGCCCAGCGCCTGGCGGCGTTCGCGCCGCGCGGCCTGGGACACGTGTTCTTCTGCAACAGCGGCGCGGAGGCCAACGAGAACGCGCTCAAGCTCGCGCTTCAGCAGACGGGCCGCCGGCGGCTGGCGGCCATGGCCGGCGGGTGGCACGGGCGCACGCTCCTGGCGCTTTCCGTGACGACGGATGAGAAGATCACGCGCCCGCTCGACGGCCTGCTCTGCTCGGCCCTGAGGCTGCGGCCGAACGTGCTCGAAGACCTCGCGCAGATTGACGCCTCGATCGCCGCCGTGATTGTCGAGCCGATCCTGAGCATCGCCGGCGTGATCGAGCTGACGCCCGAGTATCGCGGCGCGCTGCGGCGGCGCTGCGCAGAGGCCGGCGCCCTGCTGATATTCGACGAGATCCAGACCGGCATGGGCCGGCTCGGACGGCCCCTGGCCGCGGGCGAGCACGACGTTCTGCCGGACTTCGTGACGCTCGCGAAGGGCATCGCCAACGGCGTGCCGATGGGCGCCGTGCTGATGAGCGACGCGGTCGCGGCGAAGGTGAAGCAGGGCGACCTGGGCAGCACGTTCGGCGGCGGGCCGCTGGCGTGCGCGGCGATGCTGGCCGTGCTCGACACGATCGAGCGCGAGGACCTGTGCGAGCGGGCGGCCCGGCTCGGCCGGGCGATGCACGAGCGCCTGCGCGTCGGACCGGTGTGCGAGGTGCTCGGGCGCGGATGCCTGATCGGCTTGCGGCTGTGCCGTCCGGCGAAGGACGTGCAGAAGGCGTTGCTGGAGCGCGGATTCATCACCGGCACGAGCGCCGATCCGAGCGTGCTGCGGCTGATGCCCCCGATCAACACGCCGGACGAGGCGATCGAGGCCGTGGCGGGCGCGCTGGCGGAGTGCTGAGCGCTCGGCGCGGCGCTCGCGGCGCGTACGCCGAGGCCGGCGGCGGCGAGCGCCGCTCGGTTCACAAGGAGCACGAATGCGACATTGGCTGAGCATGCTCGACTACACGCCCGAGACGCTGGCCGGGCTGGTCGGGCTGGCGCGGCGCATCAAGGCCGGCGAGGCCCGTGACCGCACCGCCGCCATTCGCGAGAAAATACTCGTGCAGGTGTTCTTCAACCCGTCGCTGCGCACGCGGACGAGCTTCGAGGCCGCGATGCTGCGCTTCGGCGGGCACGCGATCTGCCTGAACGTGGGCGGAGACACGTGGAAGCTGGAGCATCGCGACGGCGTGCGCATGGACGGCGACGCCGCCGAGCACGTGAAGGAAGCCGTGCCCGTGCTGGCGCGCTATGGCGACGCGCTGGCGGTGCGGACGTTCGCGGCGCTTCGAAGCGCGGAGGAAGACGCGCGTGAGGCGGTGCTGCGCGCCTTCGGCCGCTACAGCAGCGTGCCGGTGATCAACATGGAGTCGGCGGTCGAGCACCCATGCCAGGGCCTGGCCGACTGGATGACCTGCGAGGAGAAGCTCGCGGGCGGCGCACGCGGAAAGCACTTCGTCGTCACCTGGGCGCCGCAGGTCAAGGGCCTGCCGATGGCCGTGCCGCATTCGGCGGTTCTGGCGGCGGCGGCCGCCGGCATGAACGTCACCATCGCCCATCCACCGGGTTACGAGCTGGGCGGGGCGTTCCTGGACAAGGCGCGGCAGTGGAGCGCGGCGGCGGGCGCGTCGCTGAGCGTGACGCACGAGCAGTTTGAGGCCTGCCGCAGGGCGGATGCGCTGTACGTCAAGAGCTGGGGTGCGAGCGGGCTTTATGGCGACGCCAGGGCGCAGGCCGACAGCTTCCGGCAGCACGCCGGCTGGACGGTGGACGTCGGCCACCTGGGGCCGCGCACGATCCTGATGCACTGTCTGCCGGTGCGGCGGAACGTTGTGATCGGCGATGCGGCGCTGGATGATCCGCGGAGCGTCGTGGTGGACCAGGCGGAGAACCGGATGTGGGCGCAGGCGGCGATCCTGTGCGATCTGTTTGCGGGCAAACGTTGAGCTGGGCCTTGACGGCCGGGGGTCCATGACGGCGGGAGGCGAGATGCACGTTCAAGCCAACCTGAAAGCCTTGCGGACGGCGATCCCGTATATCCGGGCCTACAAGGGCGGGGTCTTTGTCGTGAAGCTCGGCGGGGCGCTGTGCGACCCGGGCCGCACGCTGGACCACATCGCCGAGCAGCTCGCGCTGCTGCATCAGGTGGGCATCCGCGTGGTGCTGGTGCACGGCGCCGGCGAGCAGGCCACGGCGCTTTCGCGCCGCCTTGGCCAAGCGCCCGACATCTTCGCCGGGCGGCGGATCACCGACGATGCCACGCTCGAAGTCTGCAAAATGGCCTTCGCGGGGACGGTCAACACCAACCTGCTGGCCACGCTGCGCACGTTCGGCGTCCCCGCGGTCGGTCTCAGCGGCATCGACGGCGGACTGATTACGGCCACGCGCCGGCCGGTGCAGACCGTCACCGATCCGAGCACGGGCGCCACGCGGCAGGTGGATTTCGGCCACGTCGGAGACATTGCCCAGGTCAACCCGGCGGCGGTCGAGCACCTGCTGGCAGGCGGATACGTGCCGGTGGTCTGCTCGCTTGCCGCGGACGACGCCGGCAACATCCTCAACGTCAACGCCGACACGATCGCGACGCGGCTGGCGATCGGCCTGCGGGCCGTGAAGTACTTCCTGGTGACGAACGTTGACGGCGTGATGGACAATCCTGCCGACCCCGGCACGCTGCACGCCTATCTCGACCTGGATGAGATGCAGCGGCTGATCGAGCGCGGCGTCGTCGGCGGGGGCATGCTGCCGAAGCTCGCGGCGTGCGCGGCGGCGCTGCGCGGCGGCGTGGCGCGCGTGCACATCGTCAACGGGACGGCGAGCGACGCGCTGCTGGCCGAGGTGTTCACCAACGAGGGCAGCGGCACGTTGATCGTCGCGCGGCGCGACGCCGGTGTCGCTGACAAGGCAAGCCCCGCGTCAGAGCCGGGCTGCCTCCAGCCGGGCCTTGGCCCATGAGCAGCAAATCGGACCTTTTCGCCCGCCTTGCCCGCTACGTCGCGGTGCGCAGCGTCTCGCGCGAGGAAGCGGCGCTGGCCGACATGGTGGCCGACGAGCTGCGCGCCGCCGGTCTGCGCGTCGAGCGCCGCGGCAACAACGTCTGGTGCACGGTTGGCGACCGCGAGCGGCCGCGCCTGCTGCTGAATTCACACCTGGACACCGTGCCGCCCGGCGGCGGGTGGGCGGGCGACCCGTGGACGCCGGCGCGCGTCGCCGACCGCCTGGCCGGCCTGGGCGCGAACGACGCCAAGGGCTGCGTCTGTTGCATGATCGAGACCGTGCTCGGGCTGCACGCGGCCCTGCGCAGCGGGCAGCGCCTCGACGGCACGGTCGTGCTGGCCCTGACGGCCGAGGAGGAGATCAGCGGGCAGGGGCTCGGCACGATCCTCGAGGCGATCCGGCCGATCGACGCCGCCCTAGTTGGTGAGCCGACGTCCATGACGCCCATGATCGCGCAGCGCGGCCTGCTGATCCTGAGGGGCGTCGCCCGCGGGCAGGCCGGCCACCCGGCCAACACGCCGCCAGACTCCGGCCGCAACGCGATCTTCACGGCGGCGGAGGACCTGGTGCGGCTGCGGTCGTTCGACTGGGGGCCGGCGCACCCGCTGCTGGGCCGCTGCCATGCGCACGTCACGCGGATATCGGGCGGCATCGCGAACAACGTGGTGCCCGATGCATGCGAGTTCCTGCTGGATGTGCGGACGACGCCGCTGGAATCGCACGGCGCGCTGGTCGAGCGGCTGCGGGCGGCGCTGCGCAGCGAGCTGCACGTTCACAGTGAGCGGCTCGTGCCGGTTGAGACGGACCCGCGCGAGCTGATCGTGCGGGCGGTGCTGGAAGCGCGGCCCGGCGCCCGGCCGGCCGGCAGCCCGACGATGAGCGACATGCTGTATTTGCAGGGAGTGCCCAGCGTGAAGATCGGTCCGGGAGACTCCGCCCGCTCGCACACGCCGAACGAGTACGTGACCCTGCCCGAGTTAGAGGCGGGCGCCGCCGGCTACGCGGCGATCGCGCGGGCGTACTTCCGGCTTGCCGCCGATCACCCCGTGGACGGGCTGCTGGTTGCCCGGCCCGACTCAGGCGCTTGAACCGCAGCGCGCAGTCGTGCGCGGCGGGCTGGGCGCTGAGCGCGGCGGCGCGCGTTACTCGCCCGTTCTTCCCTGAACCTGGACGGTCAGATCATCGCGGCCTGCCACCTGGCCCCAAGTCTTGCCATTGGCCGGGCGGATGGTCGCGCCGAAGCGAAACAGTGGCGCGCTCTCCCCGCGCCGAGCGAAGCCGGCCCAGCCCGCGTCGAGCGTTTCGGACTGGTAGCGGCATGAGCCACAATCCGCCGACTGACTGCTGCCAGGGAGCGTCAGGGTCGTTGCCGGCCAGGTCGTGCTTGGCGATGAGCTGAAAGGCTACGGCCCGGCAGGGGCGGTTGTTGTTGTCGGGGTCCAGGATGGTCTTGCTGAGTGTGGCATACCAGTATCCATCGGCACACTGCGCGATGCGCTCGAAGCCAGCCACGCGCAGCTTTTCGGCACTGCGCTGCGCTCGCCAGCCAGGGCCCCTGCGAGGAGCCCGGCGCCCAGAACGGGCAGCGCGCCCGCGAGGACACAAGCCCAGAAGCGCCTGCTCATGAAAATCTGCTTTGATTGTGTGAAAGCCTACTGCGTGTTGTATGCGCTCACAAAGATATCGTCACAACTGGCGATGGTGCCCCAAGTGCCGGACACGACCTGCGTGCTGATCATACACCCGGGAGAGCAGCCCCAGTAGATGGTGCCACCGCCGCTGGGTGGTCCCACCCATGGACCAGGCTGAGTCGGGCACGTGGGCGCGTCGATGGTTATCACCGTCGCTCCGTGCGAGTTGCAGATGCACACCTCAAACGTACCCCCAGAGCAGGGATTGTCGAAGGTGCAGATCAGGCATGCAAGAGCGCTGCTCGATGTGATGCAAGGCGCTGGCCGGGAGCGCTACACGGCGCCAAAAAGGGCTTCGATCCCCAGGAAATGCGGTTATGATGTAGGGCGGCGTCGCGCACTGTAGCGCGGCGCGCCATGTCGGGGCCTGTCTCACAGGGGCCAGTCTCGGAGCCGAAACGTCCGGAGGGCGATACGTGAACGGAACCAGCGCGCGTTTGTTTGGGCGGGCATTGTTCTCCCTCGTTCTGCTGTTGCCGGCGCTGACGCCGATCGCCGCCGCCCAGCACAACGTCCCCGGAAACGAGCAGGACGGGGATAACGACTGCGGGCCGGCGGCGGCGGCTTCGTGCCTGAAGTGGTTTCAGCAGAACGGCTACCCGGACCTGAAGGCCGGCAACGGCGGAAACGGGCTCAAGGACTTCGAGAACCAGCTCGAGACCGACGCGGAGACGGGCGAGAACGGCACCTGGGCGCACAAGCTCATGAAGGCGATGAACAAGCTGGTCAACGGCACGGCGTACAAGGGCCAGCTCCAGGCCAAGCTGCCCGACAAGAAGTCCGACTACGGGAGCTTCGACTACCTCGACTCGGAGTTCTCGCACAACGAGGACATCCTTCTGCTGCTCAGCTACAAGGACGAGGACGGCAACCAGATCAACCACTACGTCACCGTCAAGAACATCACCGGCGCCGGCGACACGCGCTCCTGCGAATACATGGACCCGGCCACCGGCGGATTCAAGACCGGCGAGATGAAGTTCGTCGACGGCAAGATGCAGATGAAGCACGACGACAAGGACGTCAACATCGCGGGCATCCTGACCATGAGCCCCGCCAACACCACCGAGAGCAAGGCCGAGCCCGTCGATCCGAACAACCCCGCCGCCGGCACCAAGATCACCTACACCGTCTACTACCCGCCGCACAGGCCGACGAAGGACCTGCACGTCTGGGTCTCCGACTGCACGAAGACCAACTACCAGGTGAGCGGCCTGCCCGCCGGCTGGCAGTGGGACGTCAAGCAGGAAGGCAACCGGTGCTACATCCACTTCTGGAAGGACGGATCGAATAGCGACATTCCCAATGGCGGATCGATCACGGTCACCTACACCGGCCCGGGCAAGGTGAAGGAGGCCGTCAAAGTCATCACGCCCACCACCGACGGAAACGGCACCGTCAGCGACGGGGCGCTCCCGCCCGGCAACGGTCACACGGTCGCCGCGGTCTCACCTGAGAACCCGCCCGGCGCCCCCGCGCGCGTCGCGATGGGGCTCATCGACGTGACGCCGGAGAGCGTCTCGGCGCTCGTCGCCTGGGAGCCGGTGTCCGACCCGAACGTCGCGCTGTACGAGGTGTACGACATGAACACGGGCGACCGCGTTGCCGAGACGCCGGGGCCCCAGTGGCAGCTCTTCGGCCTCGAGCCGGACGTCATTCACGAGTACGCGGTCGTGGCCCGCAGCTTCGACGTGCTCGGCAGCGAGACCAGCGCCTCGGTGCTCGTCTACCACGACCAGGCCGGCGCACTGGACCTGCTGCCCGGTCCTCAGCAGCAGCTCGCCTACGTGTCGCCGCTGTACTCCGGCGATGCGCCGACGATGATGCGGCTGACGCTGCCGGGCTCGGCGGCGCCGGGCAAGCTCCACGTCATCACCATGGGCGGCGCGCCGCTGACGCCGCTGCCCGCGGGCCACGGCAGCCAGCACGAGCACTACTACCAATTCTTCTCCGATGTTCCACTGAACCCCGGGCCGGTCCACGTCGCCGTTCCTTACCACAGCACCGACGTCGAGGGTAGCGAGTCCGGCATTCGCCTTCTGGCGCTGCTCGGCGGGCAATGGGTGGATGTCACGACCGGCGTCGACCCGTCGGCAAACCTGGTCATGGGCCAGTTGCCGCAGCTCGCGCCGCTGGTGATCGTCAACGGCCCGGCCTCCGTTATTCCGGCTTCGTCCACGCTGGGGCTGATCGTGCTGGCGCTCGTTGTGTGCGGCGCGGGCGTCGTGGTGATGACCCGCCGGGGTGGCGCCGCTGTGGCCTGAGTCCGGCGGTTTCGGGGAATCCTCAATCGCGCCGGCGGTACTTCTCGAGCAGGACGCCGTAGCGTTCGAACGTCTCGTGGGGGATTTCGGCGCGTTTGGTCCAGATCGCCAGTTGCAGGGCGTCGTGGACGTGCGAGCGGGCCGGGGGGCGCTGGGCGATGCGTTCGATCGCGGCGCGCAGCAGGGCGACGGCGTTGCCGGTCGCGGCCTTGAGGTGGTCGATGATCTCTTCGAGCAGGGCCTGAGGCGTGATGCCGGGGGAGTGGGGCTTCCAGCAGTCGTAGTCGGTGACCAGGGCGACGAGCGCGTAGCAGATCTCGGCCTCGCGCGCCAGCTTGGCCTCGGGCAGGGCGGTCATTCCGACCAGGTCGGCGCCCCAGGCGCGATGCATCTGCGACTCGGCGACGGTGCTGAACGCCGGGCCCTCGATGCAGACGTAGGTTCCGCGCGGGTGAACGGTGGTTTTCACGGCGGCCGCCGCCGACAGCAGGATGTCGCGCAGGGCGGCGCACATCGGCTGGGCGAACTCGACGTGCACGGCCAGGCCGTCGTCGAAGAAGGTCGTCGGGCGCTGGTGGGTGCGGTCGATGAGCTGATCGACGAGCACGAGGTCGCGCGGGCGGATCTCCTCGCGCAGCGACCCGACCGCGCCGCCGGCCAGGATGTGCGTCACGCCGAGCGATTTCAGGGCGTAGATGTTCGCGCGGTAGGGCACCTGGGAGGGGTTGAACGTGTGACCCTCGCCGTGGCGCGCCAGGATCGCCAGCGGCACGCCGTGCCACTCGACGAGCTCGATCGGGCTGCTCGTGCGGCCGAAGGGCGTGTCCACCCAGCGCCGCTCGCCGCGCGCCTCGCCCAGCAGGGCGTCGCCCAGTCCGGTTCCGCCGATCAGGCCGATTCTCATGCGGCGTTCCTTTCGGGCGGGCGGTGAATCAGCGTGGGGTGTGCTCGCCGGCTTCGGTGGCGCGGATGGCGTCGAAGAGCTCTTCGGGGGTGCGGGCGAGGTCGACGCGCTTGCGGAATTCCTCGATGTTCATGAGCCGGCTGACCTTCGCGAGGGCCTGGATGTGGGGGCCGGTCTGGTCGGGCGGGCTGACCAGGAGCACGACGAACGTGACGGGGCGCCGATCGAGGCTCTGGAAATCGACGGGCGCGGCGGGCTTGCCGGCGGCGACGGCGAGCTGCGTGCAGCCGTCGCTCTTGCCGTGCGGGATGGCGAGGCCGTAACCGATACCAGTGGTGCGTTCGGCCTCGCGCTTCAAGACCGCCTCGAGGACGGCGTCGCGGTTTCGCAGGGCGCCGCGCTCCGCGAGCAGGTCGATCAGCTCGGTGATGATGCCGGTCTTCTCGCCGGAGACGAGCGGCACGCGGATGCGGTCCAACGTGAGAATGCTTGAGAGATCCATGGGCGCCGACCCTTGCCATGAGCGTAAACCGGAAGTCTACCGCGCCGCGCGGGTGCAAGTCCACGCCCCGGGATCGTGAACGCGGCGGAAAGGCGGGCGCAAGCCGGCGCGCCCCTCGGACCACGTCCGGCGGCGCCCGTGGCCCGTTGCCGCGCTTGGCGTCACGGTCGCACGAAGCCGCACGTTCCGCCCGCTTCACTTCACGTCACTTCACTTCGCTGAGCTTGATCGCGGAGCGCTCCTTGGCCGACATCAGCGCCGCTTCGAGCACGCGCTGCGTTTCGTATGCGTCGGCGAAGGTGGGCAGCGGCACGATCGGCTCCTCTCCGGCCAGGACCGCCATCATGTCCGCCACCATGTTCACGAAGGTGTGCTCGTAGCCGATGACGTGCGCGTCGGGCCACCAGGCGCCCGCGTAGGGGTGGTTCCTGGCAGAGGTGCACATGATCCGCCGCCAGCCCGCGGTGCGGGCCTCCTCGCGCGCATCGTAGTACCACAGCAGGTTCATGTCCTCGAACGAGAAGCGCAGTGCCCCGTGCTCGCCGTTGATCTCGATCATGTTGTTGTTCTGATGCCCGATCGCCAGCCGCGACGCCTCGAAGCTCGCCACTCCGCCGCCACTCAGCCGCGCCAGGAACAGCACGCAGTCGTCCACGTCGCTCTTGCCCATCGTCTTCTTCCGGGTTGCGGCGGAGCGCGTGCGGCCGGCGATCGGCTTGGCGGGCGGCTCGGGCACTTCGCGGTGCGTGACGAAGGTCTCAGCCACGGCCCCGTTCACCTCGACGATCTCCTGGCCGGTCACGAACCGCGCCATGTCGATGATGTGCGCGTTCAGGTCGCCGTGAGCGCCGGACCCGGCGTACTTTTTCTGGAAGCGCCAGACGAGCGGCGTCTCGGGCACGCCCCAGCTTTGGAGATACTGCGCGCGGACGTGGTAGATGCGCCCGATGCGTCCCTCGCGCACGAGTTGATGCGCCAGGGCCACCGCCGGGCAGCGCCGGTAGTTGTACCAGACGAACGTCCTGCACTTCGAAGCCCGTGCGGCGGCGGACTTCATGGCCCGCGCGTCCTTGAGCGTGTCGGCGAGCGGCTTCTCGCAGGCGACGTGCTTGCCGTTGCTGAGGGCGGCGAGCGCCTGGTCGGCGTGCATGTAGTTGGGCGTGCTGACGTCGACGAGGTGGACGTTGGGGTCTTTGACGACCTCCTTCCAGGAGGTGCTGTAGTTCTTCCAACCCCAACGGCTTGCGAACGGCGCGAGGGAGATCAGGTCCAGGCCCGCGATCGTGTGCATCACCGGGCGAATGGGGACGTTGAAGAACTTGTCCACCTTCAGGTAGGCGTTGCTGTGTGCCCGGCCCATGAACTTCTGGCCGAGCAACGCCACGTTGCAGATGCCCGACATGTCGAGTTCCTTCGAAAACGCGTACCGCGATCTGCCTGGTTCGCCGTTTCGGGGGCGGACTATAGGCAACGTCCGTGCCGCTGTCGACCGGCCGAGAGCGGTAACGGGACAGATTATTCTGACGTGGCCTATGACGCACACTGATCCCGCGTTGACTTCTGCAACCCGTCGGCGGTACGGTGTACACTCCGCGGGCCTGTCCCGCGTTCCCGGTGTCCGGGAAACACCGGGACCCCTTCCGAGAGGTATTGGAATGGTCGCCAGAACCGCTTTCGGAGTCGGCCTCGCCTGCGCCGTGCTCGCCTCCCCCACGGGGACACTCCCGCCCGCCTGGGCGGACGAAGGCGTCATCGCCCTCCCCATCCAGTTCACCGAGCAGCAGGCGTCGCGTTTCCCGCAGCCGCCTCCGAATGAGTACACGAATCAGCTCGCACTCGCCGACATCGACGGCGACGGCGACCTCGATATCGCCTTCGCGAACGGCGGCAACTACAGCACGCCGGGACAACCCCAGAAGCTGCGCCTCTTCGTCAACAACGGCGTGGGAGTCTTCAGCGACGAATCCGACGCACGCACCGGCGGCCTGACCGCGCTGGCGCGCGACGTCGAGTTCGGCGACGTGGACGGCGACGGCGACCTGGACATGGCCGTAGCGACGGATTTCTCCACGCTGCCGCGACTGCTCATCAACAACGGCGCGGGCTACTTCAGCGACGAATCCGCCACGCGGCTGCCCGGCATCCCGCTCGGAAGCGCGCACTGCGCCTTCGGCGACGTGGACAACGACGGCGACCTGGACCTGATGTTCGCCAACGCGCTGCCCAACCGCTTCGGCAACGGCCAGACGCAACTGTATCTCAACGACGGCGCCGGCCACTTCACCGACGCCACGGCGATGCGCATGCCCGCGCAGCTCATCAACCAGCCGATGGACGCCTTCTTCGCCGACCTCGATGGCGACCTGAGCCTCGACATCGTCGTCGTCAGTCGCGGCACCAACGGCACCCGCCTCTACCGCAACGACGGCCACGGCTTCTTCGCCGCCTTTCCCGGCAGCTTCCCGCCCAACGCCGGCAGCTACGCCTTCGACCCTGGCGACGTTGACGGCGACGGCGACCTCGACATGCTCGCGATCAACGCCGCCCCTTCTTCGCTCGTGGAGCTGGTTCTACAGAATGACGGTCTCGGCGGCTTCACCGACGCCACGAACACCATCCTGCCTCCCGCCAGCAACCCCGCCGTCGACGACAACGACAGCCGCTGGTTCGACATGGACAACGACGGCGACCTCGACCTGCTCATCGGCTCGCTCGGAAACTCGGAGCGCATCTGCCGCAACACCGGCGGCGTGCTGACGCTGACGACCGGCGCCATCACCGCCATCGCTGATTCGACGCTCGATATCGAAGTCGGCGACCTCGACGGCGACGGCGACCTGGACATCGTCACCGGCCAGGGCGAGTCGGGCAGCTATGTGAACCGTATTTACATCAACATCGGCGCGCCCGACACGCTTCCGCCGCGCATCATCCGCTTCGATCAGCTATCCGGCTCGGCCGACGCGGGCCCATACGTCGTCCGCGCTTGTATCCGCGACGACATGACGACGGACACCAACTTCTTCCCTCGCGCGATCGAGTTGCGCTGGCAACTCGACGGCGCGCCGCAGCCGAACCTCAGAATGACGTGGATGGGCGGCGATCTCTACCGCGCTGCCATTCCCGGACAGCCCTGCGGTACGCGCATCGTCTACGAAGTCGCCGCCACCGATTTCGCGGGCAACACCGGCGTCGGCCCGGCGCATGCGTTTTCGGCCGGCCTGGGCCCCGCCGACCTGAACACGGACGGCGCCGTCGACCAGGCCGACCTGGGCATTCTGCTGAACGCCTACGGCCAGTCGGCCGAGGGAGACATCGACGGCGACGGCGACACGGACCAGGCTGACCTGGGCGCGCTGCTCACGCGATTCGGTCAGGAGTGCCCCTGATTCGGAGCCTGGCTCCGCGCGCCGCGCGGCGCCCCCGATCGGCTTCTCAAGACCTGCGACACGGAGGTCGCCGTGGCCGTGTTCGAACACCGCTCGTCGCTGCCGTGCGCGCCGCGCGTCGCCTTCGACTGGCACGCGCGCCCGGGCGCATTCGAGCGCCTGGCCCCGCCCTGGGAACGCATCGAAGTCAGCGACCGCCGCGGCACCATCCGCGACGGTGATTGCCTTACGTTCCGTCTGCGGCGCGGACCGCTCCGCCTGACCTGGGAGGCGCGGCACACCGACTGCCAGGACGGCCGTTCGTTCACCGACGAGCAGGTGCGCGGCCCGTTCGCGCGGTGGCGCCACGTTCACGAGTTCCTGCCGCGGGCGGACGGCGCCTGCGAACTTGTCGATCGCGTCGACTACGCGCTGCCCTTCGGGCCGCTCGGCCGCGCGCTGGCCGGCCGCGCGACGCGCCGCGCGCTCCAGCGCCTCTTCGCCTGGCGGCATGAGCGCACGCGCCGTGACCTGCAACGGCACGCCGAGTTCGCCGCGAGACCGCGCCTGCGCATCGTCATCGGCGGCGCGGGCGGCCTGGTAGGCGGGCAACTCTGTGCCTTTCTATCCACCGGCGGCCACGACGTACGACGCCTCGTCCGCCGCCCGGCAAGCGACGACACCGAGATCGCGTGGCTGCCCGAGACCGGACAACTCGACGCCGCGGCGCTCGACCGCTGCGACGCCGTCATCCACCTGGGCGGCGAGAGCATCGCCGGCGGGCGCTGGACGGGGACGCGCAAGCAGGCGATCCGGCGCTCGCGCGTCGCTTCGACCCGCCTGCTGAGCGACACGCTGGCGCGCCTGCGACATCCGCCGGCGACGTTCCTGTGCGCCTCGGCGGTCGGCATCTACGGCGACAGGGGGGATGAGCTGCTCAACGAGGAGAGCTTGCCCGGCGACGGCTTTCTGAGCGAGGTCTGCCGCGAGTGGGAGGCCGCGGCCGAGCGCGCCGCGGCGGCTGGGACTCGCGTCGCGTGTCTGCGGCTGGGCGTCGTGCTGTCGCGGCGCGGTGGTGCGCTGGCGGCGATGCTGCCGGTGTTTCGAGCCGGGCTGGCCGGTCCGCTGGGCGACGGCCGGCAGTACATGAGCTGGATCGCGCTGGAGGACGCCGTCGCCGCGATTCATCACGTTCTGTGGCAGCCGGCGCTGCGCGGCCCGGTCAACCTGACGGCTCCGCATCCGGCGACCAATCGCGGATTCACGCGGGCGCTGGGGGGCGTGCTGCGGCGCCCGGCGTTTGTGCCGGCGCCCGCGGCGGCCATCCGGCTTGGGCTGGGTGAGATGGGGCAGGCGCTGCTGCTCGAAGGCCAGCGCGTCGCGCCGGGGCGTCTGCTGGCGTCCGGCTTCGCGTTCTCGTTTCCGTCGCTTGAGGAGGCGCTGCGGTGGGAGCTGGGGCTATCAGGTTGAGCGAGGACGGGCGACGCGATCGTGACCCGCCGCGACTCCGATCCGAGCCGCGCCCGTAACGAAGCGGTTGCGACAAGGGGCCTACCGTTTCCATCCGACCGTACGTGCCTCCGCTCTTCTCGTGTCATAGATGGACTCTCGGATAGGCTCGTGTCTTGCTGGTCGCGCCACTCGCTTGCGCTCGCGGCTCGTTGCGGCGCGGGCTCCTGCCAGTGGCTTGCGCTCGCGGCTCGTGTCTTGCTGGTCGCGCCACTCGCTTGCGCTCGCGGCTCGTTGCGGCGCGGGCTCCTGCCAGTGGCTCGTGCCCGGATGGGCCATTCCCGCCGCCGCGGTTGGGCGGTACGCTCATGCGAGAATCTTCGCCGGCTTGCCGATCACAAGGAGCCCCTTGTATGCCTCGTTCTCCCGTGCGCTCGGCGCATCTGACCCGCCGCCAGTTCGTCCGCGGCGCCGCCGCGCTCGCGGCGTCGGGCTTCGCCGCTCTCCCATCACTGGCCCACGCACGTCGCGCCGCGGCCAACGAGCGGCTGACGATCGGCCTGGTCGGCGTGGGCAACATGGGCAGCGGCCACCTCGACGCGCTGCTGGGCAACCCGGACGTGCAGCTCCTGGCCGTCTGCGACGTCGACGCCGTCAAGCGCGACGCCGCCCGCAGGAAGGCCGAAGAGCACTACGGTGGCGCGACGCGCTCGGGCGAATACCGCGCGGTGGAGGCGACCAACGCGTTCGAGGACGTCCTGGCGCGCGACGACATCGACGCCGTGCTGATCGCCGTCCCGGACCACTGGCACGCGATCATCGCCATCGCGGCCTGCCGCGCGGGCAAGGACGTGTACTGCGAAAAGCCGCTGTCGCTCACGATCCGCCAGGCATGGGAGATGGTCGCGGCCGCCCGGCGGTACAACAGCGTGTTCCAGGTGGGCAGCCAGCAGCGCTCGGAGGACAACTTCCGCCACGCGTGCGAGCTGGTGCGCAGCGGGCGCATCGGCGCCCTGCGCGAGGTGCGCGTCGGCATCGGCGGTCCGTCGCGCGACAAGCAGTTCGCCGAGCAGCCCCCGCGCCCGGGGCTCGACTGGGACCGCTGGCTCGGACCCGCGCCTTGGCAACCCTACAACGCGGACCGATGCAGCGGAGACTACAACGGCGGCTGGAGGCACGTGCGCGACTACTCCGGCGGCATGACGACGGACTGGGGCGCTCATCATTACGACATCGCCCAGTGGGGGATGGGAATGGACGGCAGCGGCTGCGGGCCCATCGAGATCGTTCCGCCGCCCGAGATGCCCGACATCCGCAAGAACCCCGACCCCGACAAGGAGCCGGTCCTGCGCTTCACCTATCCGACCGGCGTGACGATGGTGCACGGCGGGGCCAACGGGGTGAAGTTCATCGGCAGCGACGGCGTGATCGAGGTCAACCGCGGCTACCTCAAGAGCTGGCCCGACGCGATCGCGAAATCGCGCCTCGGCCCGGACGACGTGCACCTGTACCGCAGCCGCAGCCATCACCAGGACTGGATCGAGTGCATCCGCACGCGCCGCCGGCCCGTCGCCGACGTCGAGATCGGCGCCAGCACGATCACGACGTGCCACCTGGCCAACATCGCGTTCTGGACCGGGCGCACCATCCGCTGGGATCCGCAACGACGCGAGATCATCGACGACGCCGCCGCGGCGCGCTGGCTCGACCGCCCGATGCGCGCCCCGTGGCGCCTGCACCTGTGAGGAGATGCCGTGACGCCGCGAGAAACCACGACCGCCGGAGCCGTGCCATGCTGAACCGCGTGCTCGTCATGACGCTTGCCGCCGCGTGCGCGCTGGCGCTCTTGTCCGCGGGCTGCGCAACGCGCAACGACGCCGGCGCGCCGGGGGCTCGCGACGGCGAAGCCGCGTCCGCCGCCCTCGCCGCGCGGCTCGACGCCATCCTGCCCGGACTCGCCGGCGCCGACCCGGTCCGGCGGGAGCAGGCGCAGCGCGACTTCGACGACCTGTGCGCCGCCGCCGGAGATCCGGCGTCGCCCGCGCGGCGCGTCGCCCTGTGCCGGCTGATCGTCGAGCGCCTTTCGTCGCCCGGGCCACGCGGCGCCCGGCTCGCGCTGCTCGCGGCGCTGACGCGGCTCGGCGATGCCGAGTCTGTCGCCGCGCTCGCCAGCCTGCTGGGTGATCCTGAGCCGGCGCTCTGCGATGCCGCCCGCCGCGCGCTTCAGCACAATCCGAGCCCGTCGGCCGGCGGGGCGCTGGCCGCGGCGCTCGACGCGCAACCCGGGCCGATTCGCCAGGCGGCCCTGGTCAACGCGCTCGCTGCCCGGCGTGAGGCGGCCGCCGAGGCGCGCCTGATCGCGCTGCTCGACGTCGCGGATCCTGGCCTCCGCGCCGCCGTCATCAGCGCCCTGGGCGAAATCGCCACGCCAGGCGCGGAGTCCGCGCTTCGCGCGGTGCGGGCGGTCGACGGCGATGCCCGCGCCGGTGCGATCGACGCCTTGCTGCGGACGGCTGAGCACTGCATGCGCGACGGGGCGCTGCCGCGCGCCGTGGCCATCTACCGCGACCTCGCCGCCGAGGCCGACGCGCAGGTGCGGCTCGCGGCGCTGGGTGGCCTGGCCTGCGCCGACGCCGAGGCCGCGCTGCCCCGGCTCGTCGAGGTGCTTTCCGCCGTCGATGAAGAGGACCGCACGCTGCTCACCGCCGCGCGGATCGTGCAGGACATGCCCGGGCCCCAGGCGGGCGAGGCGCTCGTACGCCTGCTTGAGCGCGACCTGCTCGTGGCCGCCCGCGTCGCCGTCCTCGATGCCCTGGCGCAGCGCGGCGAGCGCAGCGCCGCGGCGGTGGTGCTGACCTATGCCCGGGCGGACGACCCCGAGGTGTCGGCGGCCGCGCTTTGCGCGCTGGCGGTGCTCGGCGACGAGCGGCACGTCGCCGGCCTGCTGAGTCTCGCGGCCGAAGGCGACGCCGCGCGGCAGGGCCCGCTGGTCGAGACGTTGTCGCGCCTCCGCGGCGAGAGCGTCTCGCGCACGTTGCTCTCGAGTCTGGACGACCGCGCCACGCCGCCGCCGGCGCGCGTCGTGCTCATCCGTGCGCTCAGTGCCCGCGAGTACGGCGCGGCGCTGGGCGCCTTCCTGGCCGGCGCCCGCGACGCCGATGAGGGCGTTGCATGCGCCGCGTTCGAGGCGCTGGCCAGCAACTGCCCCGGCGACCGGCTCGAGGATGCTGTGGACGCGCTGCGGGCGTCGCAGCCCGGCGCGCGGGCAGCGGCTGAGAACGCCCTCGTCGCCATCGCCCAGCGACAGTCCGGCGCGGCCGCCCGGCTGCGACCGCTTGTCGCGGCATTGGAGGCCGGCGGTGACGCCGAGACGCGCGCCGCACTTGTGCGCGTCATCGGGCGCCTGGGCGGGCCGGCGGCGCTCGAACCACTGCGCGCCGCGCTGCGCTCGCCAGATGCCCCGCTGCGCGACGCCGCCGTGCGGGCCATCGCCGCCTGGCCCGACGCCGACGTCCTCGATGACCTGCGACAGATCGTCGAAACCAGCGCCGCGCCGAATCACCGCGCGCTGGCGCTGCGCGGCGGCACGCGCCTGCTGCGCGAGCGGCGCGAGCTCGGCGAGGCCCGGCGATTGGAGCGGCTGCGGCACTTCTGGGATCTGGCGGCGGACGACACCGAGCGCCGGTTACTGCTCAGCGCACTGGGCGACCTCGCCGGCGCCGACGCGCTGACCTTCGCTCAGGCGGCCATGCGGCACGACGCGCTCCTGAACGAATCCGCCACCGCTGTGGCCAGCATCGCCCGCCGGCTGGCGGCGTACGATGCGCCCCGCGCGCAGCAGGCGCTCGCGGAGCTCGATGACCGTCCGCTGAGCCCGGCCGCGATGAACCTCGTGCGCCAGGCGCGCGACTTCATCCTGCGCCACGACGGCTACATCGCGCGCTGGTCATACGCCGGGCCGTTCACGCTCGACGGCGGCGACTATGCCGCAGTCTTCGCGCACGGCTTTCCGCCGGAGCAGCCCGAGGCCGGCGGCGGGTGGCGTTTCGTCGGGCCGGACGGCGCGCCGGCGGGCTGGCGGCCGCTCGACGCGGCCGCGGGGGATAATCCCTGGCAGCTTGACCTGACGCTGATCGACCGCGGCAGCAACCGCTGCATCTACGCCGGCGCCCTGGTGTGGTCGTCGCGAGCGCAGCCGGCGCGGCTTCAGATCGGGAGCGACGACGGCGTGCGCGTCTGGCTTAACGGCGCGCTGGTGCATTCGAATCCGCCGGTGCGCGCCCTGCGCGCCGACGAAGACATCGTCAACGTGGAGCTCGAAGGCGGCTGGAACACGCTGCTGCTGAAGGTCGCGCAGGGTTCCGGCGGCTGGGGCTTCACGTGCGGCATCCGCGACCGCGAGGGCCGTCCGCTCGACGGGCTGATCTTTGGCCCGACGCCGTCAACTGACGCCCTGGGCACCGCCGGCCAGGCCACCGGCGCCGCGTCCGCCGGTCCGGAGTGAACCGCACCCCGCTGGATTCGAACCAGCAACCTTCGGTTCCGTAGACCGATGCTCTATCCAATTGAGCTAGGGGTGCTCTTGCCGTTGTGCGGCCAACCGCCGTTTTCCGCCCGGCTCGTGTCGCGCTGCCGATTCACTGCCCGGGACTGGAGTCGAACCAGCACGAGGTTGCCCTCACCAGCCCCTCAAGCTGGCGCGTCTGCCAATTCCGCCACCCGGGCGCGGGCCATCGCAACCGGCCATTGGCCGAGTAGTTGACGATAGATACAAGCCGCGCACGCGTCAAGAGCCGAGGGGTGCATGAATCTCGGGCCGGTGGCTCGCTCGGGGCTGACCCCAGGCAGGAGGCCGACCTCTGGCCGGTCTTTTTTGTGCGAGCACGCCCCGGCGCTGAGGCCCGCCGGGGCGCGGTCCGCCAGCTCAGCGGATGCTCGAAAGTTCCCGGGTGGGGGTTGCGAGTGGACGGCCGGCCCGTCAATCAGGCGTTGCCAACCAGCCGTTTCAGCCGGGTCAGCCACGTGCCGCCGTTTTCGCCCGAAACGTCGGCCGCGGTCTCCACGCGATTGCGGCCGCCGCGCTTCGCGCGATACAGCGCGGCGTCGGCGGCGGCCACGAGCTCCGCCGGGTCGTCGCTGCCGGAGGCCCGCGCGATGGCGGCGCCGATGCTGGCGGTGACGAGGATCGACTGGCCGCCGTGGTCGATGGGCCGCGCCGCGACGGTGCTGCGAATGCGCTCGCACTGGTCGCTCAGGGTCCGCGGGCAGCCATGCCGCAGCAGCACCGCCAGCTCGTCGCCTCCGTAGCGCACGACGAACGCCGCGCCGTCGAAGCACTCGCGGACGCGGTCGGCGACCTGGCGCAACACCGCGTCGCCGGCGGCGTGTCCGTGGTTGTCGTTGATGCGTTTGAAGCTGTCGAGATCGAGCAGGATCAGCGCCAGGCCCGAGTGCTCGCGCCGGCGGCGCCACGACTGCGCCAGTTGCCGCTCGAACGCGGCGCGGTTGGCCAGGCCCGTGACGGCGTCCGTGTAGGCGGCCTTCAGGAAGCGCTTGTTCGCAGCGTGGGCGTCGTTGAGCCGTTCGCTGGCCTCGCGGGCCTGACTGACGGCCTCGGCCCGCTCCAGCTCGCCGCGCAGGCTCAGTTCGGCCAGGCGCATCGCGGCGTCGCTGCGCAGCTCGGCGGGGTCCATGGCTTCGCTGACCACGACGTTGAGCAGCCTGGCGGTCTCCTGGACCTGCTGGTCGAGGTTGGAGAGCAGCGTGTCGAGCGCCTTGGGTTCGATCGCGAGCGCCCGTTGGCATTCCACGCGGATCTGCTCCCACTGCCCGCTGTCCACGTCGCGACAGATGACCTCGGCGATGCGCACCGCCGTCGCCACCAGGCTGCCGATGTCCCGCACCTCGCCCAGCAGCCCGTCCAGCCCCTCGCCGTGGTGGGCCGCGGCGACCGACGGCATCGGCTCCGGCAGGCCCCAGGCCTGGAGCAGCTCGGCGGTCAGCTCGGCATGCGTGATGCCCAGCGCGGCGCGCTCGGCCTGGTGCAGCGGCGTGCCGCTGCGCTGCGCCTCGCTGAAGACCGGGGCATAGAGCTCGGGGGCGGCGCGCCACGCGGCCACGATCCCGAGGTCGGCGATCAGCCCGCAGGTGAACGCGTCCTCCGCCAGGCTTGGGGCCACGGCGCGCGCCAGCAGCCGCCCGGCGACGGCTGTCGTCAGCGATCGCCGCCAGTAGGCCGTGTAGTCGAGTCCGCTGTCTGCCTGCTCGTTCCTGCGGATGGCGTCCACGAGGGAGAAGCTGAGCGCCATGACGCGCAGCGCCCGCAACCCGAGCGCGACGACCGCCTGCCGCAGCGACGAAATCTTGCGTTTCATTCCGTAGAACGACGAGTTGATGACGCTCAGTATCCGCGTCGTGAGCACGGCGTCCGACTCGATCAGCGCCAGCAGCTCGTCCACGCGGCTCGTCTCGTCCCGCGCCAGGCGCAGCACCTCCAGCGCCATCGGCGACGGTGACGCGAGGGACTCGGCGCTGCGGACACGCTCGAGAAGGGTGTTGCTCATGCGGTTGGCTGCGTCCCGCCGGCGCACTTCCGTCAGGCTCCGCCGGTCCGGACTTCCCGGACTGGGCGCAACGGATGGCGGCGCGGCTACCTTGCCATCGTCGCGCCGCGGCGGCCACTTGACTGCGTGGCGGCGCGGGCCGCGACGGGATCAGCGGATCGAGCCGGCGGACGGGCAATCGGCCGCCAGGGCGCATTCCGTGCAGCGCGGTTTTCGCGCCAGACAGACCTTGCGCCCGTGCTCGATCAACGCGTGCGAGAAAAACGTCCAGTCCTCGCGCGGCACGAGCCGCATCAGGTCGTGCTCGATCCGCACCGCGTCCTTGTCGTCACGCGCCGTCGTCAGCAGCCGCATCCGCAGCGCCAGCCTTCCGACGTGCGTATCGACGACCACGCCCTCGTTGCGCCGGAACCACGTGCCCAGCACGCAGTTCGCCGTCTTGCGGGCCACGCCGGGAAGTTCCAGCAGCGCTTCCATCGTTCCCGGCACCTCGCCCGCGTGCTCGGCCACCAGCTTGCGTCCGAGGCCGATAAGGCTGCGCGCCTTGTTGCGGAAGAAGCCGGTGCTGCGGATCGCCGCTTCCAGCTCCGCCGAGTCCGCCGACGCGTACGCCGCCGCGTCCGGATAGCGCCGAAAAAGGTTCGGCGTGACCTGGTTGACGCGTTCATCGGTGCACTGCGCCGACAGGATCGTCGCCACGAGCAGCTCGAGGGCGCTGCGGTGATGCAGTGCGCAGTCGGCGTCCGGGTACTGGCGCTTCAGCGCCGTCAGGAGGCGCGCGGTCCGGGCCTGGCGCGCGGCGGCGGATTCGCGTGTCCGACGGGCCGGCGGGCGTGCGGCTCGTTTTCGGCCTGGCGGGCGTGCGGCTCGTTTTCGGCCTGGCGGGCGTTGGGCCATCGGATTGTCCCCTTGTTCTCTCCGCGGGCGCTCTGGCGCGACCGCTTCCTCACGGGCGCGGACCGGTTGAGGCTTTGCTCGATCCGAGCCGCGCCCGTGAGGAAGCGGCTGCGCCGGACGATCCTCCCGGTTCTGATGGTTCATGCGACAGCCTCCGCTGTTTGGGGCTGGGGACAGCCCGGCTCTGCTCGGTTGCGGCTCGGATCGGACCAACGCGGCCCCGCTTCGGCGACCTCAGTGGTCCGGTCCATCGTCCTCAGACGGCGGGGGGGTAATCACGATCGGCGCTGGCGGCGGCGTCCGGCCGCCCACCGGCAGCAGCGCCGCGCTCGCCTTCTCGTCCAGCTCGAAGAAGGCGCCCTCCGGCTGCGGCAGGGCGTCCGCCGCGGGACCCGCGAACAGAGCCTCAAGTGCGTCCCAGCGGTAGCGGGCGACGACCTCGCTGCGCCGCGACTCGCCCGCGCCGCCAACCCACAGCAGCACGATCTCCGGCCGGCCGGATTCCCGCCGCCACTCAAAGCGGCAGCCCGGCAGCGATCGCCCGACGAGCGCCGGCGCGAGCCCGTTGCTCAGCAGCAGCACGCGATCCGGCAGCACGAGCACGTGCGGAAAGCGGCGCGTGTCCTCGGAGCAACGCAGGACCGCGAGCTCCTCGTCGAGACCCTCCGCGGCCAGGGCCGCCGACCCGTCTGAATCGATGAGCACCGTCCCGCGCAGTCGAAGCGCGTCCTGGGCCTGTTCGATCCCCAGCGCCCAGCGCGATTCGCCAAGCGCACGCACGCGCAACCGCGCGGCGCATTCAACGGGCAGCGGGTCCGGCACACTCAGTGGCCGCAACCGGGCCAGCCGCACCAGGCGCACGGCGGCGCGCACGTCCTCCGTTGCATCACCGAGCCGCGCCACGGCCTCGCCGGCGGTCCACGTCTCGTTTTCAGAGAAGAGCGCCGGCTCCGGTGGGGCTGGGGCGACGTCCGCGGCCGCCGGGGTGTTGGCTTCCCGCGGCTGGTCCTTCGCGGAACAGCCGGCGACGCTGGCGGCGAGGATCGCCAGGCGCGCGGCGCGCATCAGATCGGATCGACCCACGACGCGCTCCCGTCCTGCCACAGCTCGCGCTTGAAGATGGGCACATCCTGCTTCAGTTGCTCGATCAGGGCCCGGCACGCGTCGAATGCCGCCGCCCGATGCGCCGCCGCCGCGACCACGACGACCGACGCCTCTCCGACGCCCAGGCGGCCCAGGCGATGCACCAATCGCACGCCGCTGACGGCGTGCTCGCTCATCGCCCGCTGGCACAGGGACTGCATCAGCTCCGCGGCCATGGTCTCGTAGGCGGTGTATTCCAGGGCCGCCAGCTCGCGCCCCGCCGCATCCCGTTCCGCCCGGACGACGCCGACGAAGCTCGCGATCGCGCCGGTCTCCGGCCGGTCGAGCTCGGCCGCGAGCCGTTGGGCGTCGATCGGTTCGCGCGTCAGCCGCGCCGCCGCCGCGATCTCGCTCGCGTCCGGCTGGCCGCCCGAGACCGGGGGAATGATGGCGACCTCGTCGTCATTGTTCAGAATCGTCTCCGGGCCGGCAAAGCCGTGATTGACGGCGAAGCGGACGCGGCCGCGTCCCTCGGCGAAGCGCGGACACTCGCGCTCCAGGTGGTCGATCAGGTCTTGCAGCCGCGCGGGGGCGCACAGCCTCACCCGCGTCGACGGCCATCCCAGCACGCCGGCGGCGCTGCCGAGCGCGGCAACCGTCACGGTGCAGGTGGCGTCTGGCAAGCCGGCGACCCTCGACCCAGGGTGAAGCAGCACATCGGTCGCGCAGTGGCGACCCTCGGGAGCATACGATCGGCGGCGCGGGTTGGGAAGCGGCGCGCGGCGGCGGTATACTCGCGCCGTGTCCGAAACGCGGGGAAACAAGGGCTCCGGGCCGCGGCATCCGTGGCTTTATGCGCTGCGCGAGGCGCGCATGCCCGGCAGCGTGTGGTGCGAGGGGCGGCGCTTCGACCACGTGGAGACGTTCAAGCATGATTTCTTCGCGGCCACCGGTCTCTACCGTGACGAAGCCGCCGGCGCCCTCGCGGTGCTGAAGCTCGGGCGCCAGACGCCGCTGCCGCTGTCGGTGCCGGCGGCGTGGATCGGGCGCTTCCTGACGCGGCGCGAGGTGCGCATGTACCGGGCGCTCGCCGGAACGCCGGGCGTTCCGCGGTTCATCGGCGTGGTGGGCGACGAGGCCGGTTTTCTGCACGAGTTCATCCCGGGCCACCCGCTCGGGCGCGAGGAGCGCGTCTCAGACACGTTCTTCGGCGAGCTGCGCGAGCTGGTGCGCGGGCTGCATGCGCGGCACATGGCCTATGTCGATCTCAACAAGCGGCAGAACATCCTCGTCGGCGACGACGGCCGGCCTTACCTGATCGACTTCCAGATTTCCCTGTCGCTGCCGCCCGTCGGCTGGCGCGGGCTGCCGCCGGTGCGCTGGCTGCTGGCGCGTTTTCAGCACGGCGACTGGTACCACGTGCTCAAGCACCAGCGCCGCCTGCGACCGGAGCAGCTCAGCGAGGACGATCGCCGCGTCGTCGAGCGCCTCAGCCTCTGGATCCGCCTGCACCGGTTGGTCGCGCGGCCGCTGACGCAGTTGCGCCGCCGCATCCTCCGTCGGCTGAACCGCGACGGCGGCTCGATCGCGGGCGCGTCCGCCAAGTGAGCGGGCGCGCGGCGGAGACGCCGCGTGGCGCGCCGCATCCGGAGCGCGTCGCCACTACCCTCGACAGGTCGCGCCCGTTTATGCTGCGCGTCATGGCCGCCCCCGTTCGATCACGCACGCTGCTCGATCGCGTTCCCCTCGCGCTGCGCATGGTCGCCTACGCCATCGCCTTTCTGCTCACGATCCTCGTCCTGGTGCCCTGGGCCGCGTACCAGGTCGACCTGCGCCTGCCCGCCTGGCGGCCCCAGTGGCCGGTCGCCGTGCGCATCGCCGGCGGCGTGCTGTTCGGCCTGTTCCTGGCGCTGTACCTGTTCGCGTCGACCTGGCTCAGCCTGCGCGGCCGCGGCGCCTACGTCGAGTTCGACCCCCCGAAGCACTTCGTTGCCGAGGGCCCTTTTCGCTACTGCCGCAACCCCATCGCCGCCTGCGTGCTCGGAATGCTCCTGAGCCTGTCGCTGGCGGCCTCATCGATCGGGATCCTGCTGCTGTTCCTCGTCGGGCTGCCGGTCGCGCATGCGCAGGTTGTGCTGCTCGAGGAGCCGCTGCTGCGCAGGCGCTTCGGCAAGCCTTACGAAGACTACCTGCGGCGAGTGCCGCGCTGGCTGCCGCGCCGCCCGCCACGGACGCCGCCCGAATGACGCCGAACGCACAGCCTCGCGCCGCTCAGCCGGCGCCGGTCTTCGTCGTGACCGGCGCCGGGGGCTACGTCGGCGGCGCGGTCGCGCGCCGCCTGGCGCTCGACGGTCGTCACGTCCGCGGCCTTGTCCGCCGCGCCGAGCAGGCCGCCGAGCTGCGCCGCGCCGGGATCGAGCCCTTCGTCGGCGATCTGTGCGACGACGGATCGCTCGCAGGGCTGCTCACCGGCGGCGAGGTCGTGATCCACGCGGCGGCGCGCGCCGATCTCCGCGGCCGGCCCGGGCTGTTCGAGCGCGACACGGTTGAGGCGACGCGCGGCCTGCTGCGCCTGGCCGGCGCGGCGCCTCCGCGACGTTTTGTCCTCGTCAGCTCCGCCGCCGTGTACGGCGGCTCCGCATTCGGCGCGGGCCGCCGGGCGCCCGGCGCCGCTGAGCGCCCGGCGCCGTGGAACCACTACGGCCGCGCCAAGCTCAAGGCCGAGCGGTGCGTCCGCGAGCATTGCGACGGCGGTGGAGTTCCCTGGACGATCCTGCGCCTGGGCGTCGTCTACGGCGGCGAGGCGAGCGCGCTGCACGACCATGTTGCGCGGCTGCTGCGAAAGGGCCGCCTGCGCCTGATCGGCGACGGCGCGAACCGCATCGCCACGCTGCACCTCGACGACGCCGTCGAGGGCATCATCCTCGCGGCGACGCATCCGGAGGCGGCCGGCCGCGTGTACGAGCTCGCCAGTGACGAGTGCGTGACGCAGGCGGAGCTTCTGACGGCGGTGGCCCAGGCGCTCGGTCTTCCACCGCCGACCCGCAGGCTGGATCGCCGCCTGGCGTGGCTGGCGGCGGCGGCGGTGGAGACGCTGGCGCTGCGCCTGCGGCCGCAGCGCGCCCGGCACTGGCGCTCGATGGTGGCGATGCTCTCCAGCGACCAGCACCTCGACTGTTCGCTGATCCGCGGCGAACTCGGCTGGCGGCCGCGCCGCACGCTCCACGAGCGCGACGCCGGCGCACGGGCGTGGCGGCAACAGGCGGTTTCGAACGAGGCGGCGGGATCATCCTCGAACGACGCGCCGCGCGCGGGGGTGACCGGAGAATGAGCGCCGCGCCGCCCAGTGTCCTGATGATCGTCGTCGATTGCGCCCGGGCCGATCGCACGCTTTCTCCGGAGCGCACGTGCGTTACTCCCGCGCTCGACGCCCTGCGGCGCCGTGGCATCACGTTCACCACCGTCATTGCCGAGACCGCCGCCACTACGCCTTGCTTCGCCGGCCTGCTCACCGGGGCGTACAGCGCCCGGCACGGCGTCTGCGCGGTTGGGGGGCATCGCGTCGCCGATGAGCTGGTGATGCTGCCGGAGGTGCTGCGGGCGCGCGGGTACTACACGATCGCCGAAGTCACCGGACCGCTGCTGCCGGCGGCGGGCCTGGCGCGCGGCTTCGACGAGTACAACTACCGCGTCGCGCTCGACTATCTGAGCGGTCCGTGGGGAGCTGATCTTCGGCGGCGGCTGGCGGGCGGCGGGCTGCGCCGGCCGTGGTTCATGCTGCTGCACCTGTGGGAGCTGCACGTGCCGCGGCAGGCGCCCGGCGAATTCCGCCGGCCGCGATACGGCGCGACGCCCTACGACCGCGCCCTCAGCCACCTCGACTCGCAACTCGCGAGCCTTCTCGAATCGCTTCCCGCCGACACGCTCGTGCTCGTGACCGGCGACCATGGCGAGAAAACCCCGCAGGAACAGTACCGGCCCGGCACCGCCGTCGATTACGCCCGCCGGCTCTACGACGTCGATCGGGCAGGGGCCCTGGGTGTGCGCGCCGCCGCCATGCTGATCGGTCCGCTCGCGATGCAGCAGCTCCGCGCCAGGCTTCAGCCCCGGCTCGAGCAGTCCAGCCGGCGCGACGCTCCCGCGATATCTCGCGGCGGGCCATGGAGCAGTCTGCGCGACCTGCTCGACCTGCTCCGCCTCGCGCCCCCCTGGCGGCTGCGCGACTGGCTGCGCCTGCACCGCGGCGGCAGCGCCACCGGCGCCCTGCGGCGCACCGGCGGCCTGAGCGAGCACGACACCGAGCGGCGCATCCGCGCCCTGTTCGAGCGTCTCGGCGAGCCGCGCGTCTTCGATCTCTACCGCCGCATGTGGACCTCCCAGTTCCGCCGGCAGTTGCACGAGGGCCACGTGCTGCACGTGTACGACTGGCTGGTGCGCGTGCCGCTGGTGATCGGTGTCCGCGGCGACGGCCCGGCGGCGCGGGCGCTGCACGCGACCTCGGGGCGCACGTTCGACGAGCAGGTGCGTCAGGTGGACGTCGCCGCCGCGCTGCTGGAATTGCTCGACATCGCGTCGCCGGAGGACTTCTCGCCCGACGGGCGCTCGTTCGTTCCGCTCGTTCGGGGCCGTCCGTGGCGTGCCGCGCCGGCGCTGCTTTCGGTCACGGGTCGGCCGCGCGACCTGGTGATGCGCGGCGTCCGCACGGAGCAGTACAAGTACACGTTCGGCCCGGAGAACCCGGAGCTGCCGCGCGAGCTGTATGACCTGCGGCGCGACCCGTCGGAAGCCGACAACATTGCCGGCGAGCACACGGACCTGTGCCGCGAGATGGAGGCCCTGGCGGACTCGCTGCTGCCGGCGACGGCGCCGCGCGTCTCGCGTCTCGAAGGGCTCACCGCGGACGAGCAGCGCACGCTGGAGCTGCGGCTGCGGGAGCTTGGATACGTGGAGTGAGGGGGAGTCGCGATCAGCGCCGGCGCGCTGCCTTGCGACCGGCCGCAGCCTTCGGGCGCTTTCGAGCCGCGGGGGCGCGCCCCGCCGTCTTGGCCCGGGCCGTACGGGCCGGCGCCGCCCGCGCCTTCGACGTCCGGCTCGCCCTGTCTTGCAGTGCGGCTTCGCATTGCGCGACGTACGCGCGGGCCGGCACGCGGCGAACCACCTCGCCGATCACCTCCAGCGCCACGTCGTCCAGCTTCCGAAACCGGATGCACGCCTTGCCCATGTCGAGCTTCCGCCCGCTGGCGCCCCAGGCCGCCTTGAACCACCGCAGCAGCTCGGCACCCGCGCCCTCCCAGCCGTACAGCGTCATCAGGTGGAGCGACATGTGGTTTTTCTGGGAACCCAGGCACGCCATGGGCAACGGCTGCTTCGGGTCGCAGTGGTATCCGGCCGGGTACACGCGATGCGGCACGTAGTACCCGATCATGCCGTACTGGATTCCCTCTTCGTAGTCCTTGTCCAGGTTCGCCAGGATGACGCGCCGCACGGCCTGAAGCGCTTCGCGCCGCTCGGGCGGCAGCGCGGCAAGGTACTGCCGGACCGTCGTGGCCTTCGGTTTCATGGCGGCAGTCTACAGCGCCCGGCGTCCACGAAACAGCAGCGCGCTGTACGGCGCGCCGGGCGCGCGTTAGGATCGGCCGCGGCAGCGGCGTGGCCGGTGCGGGCAACTGGCAGCGGCCAGGATCGTTGCGCGGAACATGAACCAGGAGAAGGCGGACCAGCATGAACGGATGCGCGAGGTTGGCTCAACGGATGGGGCTGTGCGTCTTCACCGTGTTGCTGATGGGTCCGGTCGTCCTTGCGGCGCAGGAGCATCCCGGGTCGGCCCCTCCGGATGAGGCGGACGCAGCCGCCCAGGAGTCCGGTCAGCCCGCGAGCGCCCCCGCTCCCGCGGCCCTTCTGCCCAGCGACCCGACGTTTGTTCCGGTCGCGCACGCCTTCGGGTTGCAGGCCGGCCCGCTCGACGAGAGCGTCCGCCTGTGGCCCGAGCTGAGCTCGACCGCGATCATGTGGCTGGCGGTGCTGGTGATCCTGATTCTCACGCTCCAGACGTCGCCCCTGCTCTCGATCCGCAACCTCGACGGCCTCGTGCTCTCCGCCGCCGCCCTGCTGCTCGCCTTCCGCTTCGACTACAACCCCATCGGCGAGCCCGGCAGCGCCACGCGGCAATCGACGGCCTACTCGCTGCTGGCGATCGTGCTGCTCTACTGGTTCCTGCGCGGCTTCTTCACCATGCGATCCGCCCGCGTCGCGCCCGCGGCCACCAACGTCTCCGAGGGCTCGATGCTCGTGCTTATCGCCGCCGTGCTCTTCATCGCCTTCACCCACGTGGCCACCGGCCCCCTCAGCCCCGCCGGACGCGCCGGACTCATCGGCGGAATGTACGTCGCCGAGACCGGCGCGCTGCCCTATGGCGACACGCTCGGCTTCGACGAGCAATCGCCACTGCTCTATCTCGCGAACGCCGGCGTCCTGCGCTTCTGGTCGCCGTTCATCGAGCGCGGCGCCGAGCCGCTCTTCCTCACGTGGTCCAACCGCGGCGATTGGATGCAGGGCGAGTGGTGGACGGCGGCGGACATCTCCGGGGTGCGGCTGCTGAACGCGATCATGGTCGTGCTGACCATGGCCGGGCTGGTCTGGATCGGCAAACAGCTCCACAGCGTCGCCATCGGGTTGGCGATGATGGCGATCTACGCCGTCTTTCCCGGCTCGCTGGAGTGCTTCAACCGGCCGGAGATCATGCTCTCGACCCTGCTGCTGACGTGGAGCGTGGCGCTGGCGCTGGTGCCGGGCGTGGGGGGGCTGCTGGCGATGCTGCTGATCGTGCTGGCCGGCCTTGCCTGGCCCTGGACCTGGTTCGCCGCCCCTGTCATGCTCGGCTATTTCATCCGCCAGGGCTGGAACGGCGTGGGCGCCACCGTCGGGCTGCTCGGCGGCCTGGCCCTTTGCATCGTCGGCGTTCATCAACTCGTGCGGCCCAGCCTGCCGCGCTACGAGGCCGCAATCGGCCACGCCGGCCTGAAGACGACGCACGTCGCCCGCTACGGCAACGAAGGTCCGATCGAGTTCCAACCCGCCTCGCCCACGCGCGAGGTGCCCGCCGGCTGGTCGAAACCCCTGTGGAGCTTCCTGCTGTCGGCGGACACGGCCGGGCTGCCGTCGCAGAACCTGTTGTTCCGCGAGATCGACGCCGACGGCCGGGCGCGCGAGGAGATTCAGCGGCAGTACCGCGCGGCGCTGGCCGCCGGGCCCGACATGCCGCGTTTCTGGGCGTCGCTGCGCACGGTGCTGGAGTCCACCTGGCTGCCGCGGACGACGCCGCGCGACCACCTCGAAGGCGCCTGGGAGCTGTGGACGATCGAAACCGGAGACGCGGACCTCTGGCTGACGATCCGCCGCGGCGTCAAGGCGTTCGCCGCTGTCGCCGCCCTGTTGTTCGCGGTCGGCATGCTCCGGCTGCGCGAGCCGGCGGCGTACAAGCTGATGGGGGCGTTGCTGGCGACGCTGAGCGTCGCGATGATTGCCAGCGCCATGGGCGCCGTGACGAACTGGGCGTGGATACTGCCGCTGATCCTCGCGACCTACGCCGCGCACGGAGCCACGAAGGCCGCGCCGCGGCCGTCGCCGGCCGGCGGCCCGCCGCAGCGCCCGGTTTCGCCCAATGTGCCCAGCGGCGCGGCTCCGCGCGTCTCGGTGAATAACTGAGCCGGCGAGCGGACAGGCAAGGCGCGCGAGCGGATACGGCGCCCGGGCGGGCCGTGGATTGAACGCAATGGCGGATTGCGAAACCGTCGCGATTCTCGATTTCGGCGGCCAGTACACGCAACTGATCGCGCGCCGCGTCCGGGAGAACCGCGTCTATTGTGAGATCTTCGCCCCCGCCGTGCCCGCCGCCGAGCTCTCACGCCGCAACCTGAAGGGCCTGATTCTCTCGGGCGGGCCGGCGAGCGTTTACGAGCCCGGCGCGCCGCGCTGCGACCCGGCGATCTTCGACCTGGGCGCACCCGTGCTCGGGATCTGCTACGGAATGCAGCTCGCGTGCGAGGTCCTCGGTGGAGAGGTGAGCGCCGCGCCGGCGCGCGAGTACGGTCGGGTCAGGCTGCGCATCCGCGAACCGTCCGGAATCCTCGCGCACCTGCCCGCCGAAACGTCCGTTTGGATGAGCCACGGCGACGTGGTCACCCGCGTCGCCGACGACTTTGTCGCCATGGCCGAAACCGACACCTGCCCCATCGCCGCCGTGCGGCACCGGCAACGGCCGGTGTTCGGCGTGCAGTTTCACCCGGAGGTCACGCACACGCCCCTGGGCGGACAGATCATGCGCAGTTTCCTGATGGACGTGTGCGGCTGCCGCGGCGACTGGCGCATGGAGGACGTGGCGGCCCGGGCGGTGGCCGAGATCCAGGCGCGCGTCGCGCCCGACGAACGGGTCATCTGCGGCCTCTCGGGCGGCGTCGACAGCAGCGTCACGGCGGCGATCGTGCAGCGCGCCATCGGCGACCGGCTGGTGTGCATCTTCGTCGACAACGGTCTGCTGCGCCACCAGGAGCGGGAGCTCGTCCGCGCGACCTTCCAGGACCATTTCGGCATGCAGTTGCGCGTCGCGGACGCCGGGCGGCGGTTCCTGGCGGCGCTGGCCGGTGTCACCGACCCGCAGCAGAAGCGCCTGGCGATCGGCCGCGAGTTCATCGAGGCCTTCCGCGCCGAGGCGCGCAGCGTGCCCAATGCGCGTTTTCTCGCCCAGGGCACGATCTACCCCGACGTCATCGAGTCCGGCCATGGCCCCAGCGGTCACGCCGCGACCATCAAGGCCCATCACAACGTCGGCGGCTTGCCGAGTGAGCTCGGCTTCGAGCTGATCGAGCCGCTGCGTCTGCTGTTCAAGGACGAAGTCCGCAGCCTGGGCGAGACGCTGGGACTGCCGCGCGACCTGGTCTGGAGGCATCCGTTCCCCGGTCCGGGGCTGGCCGTCCGCATCATGGGCGAGGTCACCGAGCCGCGGCTCGAACTGCTCCGCGCCGCCGACGCCATTCTGCTCGAAGAGCTGACCGCCGCCGGCTGGTACGACAAGGTCGCGCAGGCTTTTGCCGTGCTGGTCCCGGTGTCGAGCGTGGGCGTGATGGGCGACGGGCGCTCCTACGAGGGGCAGAACCTGGTCGTCGTGCGGCTGGTCGAGACGACCGACTTCATGACGGCCGACTGGGTCCACGTCGATTACGAAGTCCTGGGGCTGGTGTCGCGGCGGATCATCAACGAGGTCAAGGGCGTAAACCGCGTCGCCTATGACGTCTCAAGCAAGCCGCCCGCGACGATTGAATGGCAGTAGCCAGTGACGCAGTGACGCAGCGCCCCGGCGACGCCGGGGCGGTGCGGTTCAACGGCTCCCGGCGGGCTGGGTTGTCGTGATCCGGCGCAGGTCTGGCAGGGGCGGAAGGCCCAGCGACTCGCGCAGCGCGTTCTGCTCGGCCAGCGCCGCGTCGAAACTGCCGGCCGCGACGGTGGTGACTGTGTTGTCCGCCAGGCCGACGGCGTACTCGGCCGGCGGCGCGGCGTCGTCGCCCACGTACACCACCAGCCAGAGCCGCGCATCGGCGTTGTTCAGGTTGATGCCGTGATAGGTGAAGACGAAGTCGCCCAGGCGGTGCGCGACGGGATTCGGCGGCAGGGCGTTGATCGCATCCAGGATCGCGGCCCGCTTGCGCTCCAGCGGCAGGGTCTCGAAGTTCAGCAGTTGCTCGCGGCCGACGCGGGTGGTCGGCACGCGGGCCACGGCGGGCTGCGTGGTGGCTGTCGCCCAGTCCTTTAACGTCCAACTGCCGACCGCGCCGGATTCGACAAGCTGGATCGCGTGCGACGGTCCGCGCCCCGTCCCCATCGTCGCGTGCTGGATGATCCCGTGCGTGACCGACTGCGTGCGGTTCAAGGCGCCCGGAGCGGCGCTCGACGCCGCCAACGGCAGCACCGAGACGAGCAGCCACGTGTAGCCGCCAACAGCGCCGATCAGGGCCAGCACCGGCAGCGTCAGCACCGCCAGGCTGGCGCGGGCCCCGGAGACGCGCTGCCCCTCGCGCACCATCAGCACCGCGCTCACCAGCCACCAGATCCAGCCGAAGTACAGGCCGACGCACGGCGTGGCTGACGCGATGTTGGCCCCGCTGCTGAAGCATAGCGCCTGAAAGGTGCGGGACGCTCCGGCCCGGGTCTTGCCCGTCAGGCGCAGCAGCGCGTGCGCCGCCAGGCCCCACGCGAGCAGGAACACGCCCTGCGCCAGCAGCGTCGCCAGCGAGAAAAACCCCAGCCCGGCGCTCATCGCTCCCACCGCCGCACCGCCACGTCCCGCGGCTCCCCCGGCGGCCATGATGCCGATCATGAGCGGGAAAAGCAGGATCGGCGTCAGCGCCAGGATCTGAACGACGCAGGCGGTGATCGCCATGAAGCCCACGGACGGCCACAGCGATCTGAGCGGCGCCGCGCGCATCAGCGTCACCGGTCGAACCAGCGCCCAGCCAATGGTCGCCAGCCAGCGCGGCACCCAGCCCTTGCCGGGGTCGAGCCAGGGGACGCGTTCGGGCTGCGCCTGCACATCCGGCCCGCTCAGCGGCCGCACGATCATGTCGTCCATGTGGAGGTGCCGGCCGCACGTGACGCAGTCGAACTCCGGCGGAACGAGGTGTCCGTTCGCGCCGGTTCCGTAGTAGACCTGCATGCAGCCTGGGCAGCAGAACTGCACCGTGTTCGGCAGCAGCTCGAATTCGCTGGGCCGAAACGCGCGCCCGCACTCCGGGCAGACGCGCGACGTCAGGTTCCACAGCGGGTACTCGCAGTCTGGGCAATGCAAGTGCGTTGTCCCTTGTCGCCGGCCGTCACCCCGCCCACGTCTGAACTTCCTCGCGAATCCGCCGCCGGCACAGCCAGATCAGCACAAACACCGGCAGCGCCGAACCCATCACCAGCGTCATCACCGCCGTCAGCACGGCCATCAGCGGCCCCATGCCCGGCGGCATCGGGCTCTGGAACTGCCCGCCGCTCTGCATGGCCTCGAACATCTCGATTTGCATCGGGTACATCATCGCCGCCTGCACGATCGCGCTGAGCAGCGCCAGCCACGCCCAGGCGAACGCCAGCCGCCGGCACGCCGACCGCCGCCGCAACATCATGATCGCCCACACGATCTGGAGCGCACCGAGGATCAGGCCGACGATCGCCGTCAGGATGATCCACGCGGTCCAGTTTCGCATGACTTCGGCCTGGGCGGCGGCGCCGGGTGCGACCTTCTCCATCTGCTCGGTGATCAGCAGCCCGAGCGGGCTCATTGCCGCGTTGAGCACCTGCAAGGCCCCGAGCACGATCGCGATCACGCCGATCACCAGCGGCCACTTGGTCGCCGGCCGCGCGCCGGCCGCGCTCGATGGCTGCGTCGGCGGGGCGCCCGTCGCGGCGGTGCCCGGCGGCGGCGACGCCATTGAGAACCCGAACTCGCTGTCGCGCTGATCCGCCATCGGCTGCTCCTTCGTGAACTGCTTGCGGCACCTGCCTGCGGGACGCCTATTGTGTCCTTCCGGCGCGACCCTGAACAGGGGCCGCCGTGCCATGCGCGATCACGGTGGGCCCGGTATCAGCCCAGGCCCGCGCCAGGCCTTTTTCCGCTGGCCGCGGCGTTACAATGGAGCGCTGTTCTTCGAACGCCTGCTCAATCGCACCGGGGAAGGAGCGATTCACCATGCACCGGTCCTGTCGCCTGCTTGCATTGCACCTGGTCGGAGTGTCCGTGCTCGGCGCGGCCGTGGCGCCCGCTGGCGGACTCAGCCGCGCCCCGGAGCCCGTCATCCTGCGCGGCGAGCACCTCCCGGTCCTGCTCGGCGTCGAGCCCGGGCGGATCGTCGCCTTCGCCTGGAGCGGCGGCTGGATGCAGGTCCCTGTGCAGATCGACGAGCGAAAAGTGGTCGATTACGGCGTGGTGTACAACCTGGGCGTCGCCGGCCTGGCCGCGGAGAACTACGCCGACCCGGCGACCTACTGCGGCGCCGACGACGACGCGGAATTCGACGCAAACGACGAGCTGGCGCTGATGTCGTCCGACGCCGCGCCGCGCGCCCCGGCGGGCGCGCCGCTGCCGGCCGGCGTGCTGGCCGGACCGGCGATCGAACTGCGGCTGAATGACCCGCTGGATGGCGGCCTGGCCTATGTGTACCTCTTCACGAGCGATGGCTCCCTGCCGCCCGACGCCGGGGCGAACTACGTCGCGTACACGTTCAATCTGCTGGCGGGCCCGTACATTCCCAACTACAACACCCTCGCCGGCCCGAACCCCGAGGACAGTACGGCAACGACCGCCGCCTACCAGGTCCATTTCAGCGACCGCTGGGTCCGCGACGAGCTGAACATCACTGCGGGTGGGGCGACGGGTGTCGATATCCTGGACCGCCACAAGGCGCTCTTCGCCCCGGGCGACTGCTCGCGGACCGAGGACACGTTCAGCAGCGGCGTGGGCGCGTTCTTCTGCAATATCGACGGTCCGGTGCGCGGCATCCGCTCCTACATGGGCGCCAACAGCGGTGTGCTGACGCAGCGCGAGCACCACTTCTACGCCGAGCGCGAGGACGTCAGCACCTACCTGCGCGTCCACGCCATCAGCGGCATCATGGACCTCTTCGATTACTCGCCGGCCGCCATCGGCATGATCTACCAGCACAGTCTGGCCGCCGCGCCGATGACGATCGACGGCGTTCCCGATGCGCTGACCCCGGGCCCATTCGGCTGGGAACTCGTCACCGGCCCGCAGGGATCGCTGATCATGGCGGTCGCCTTCGACACGGACATCCCGGGCTTCGCGTACACGTCCTATTACTCGGACAGCGTCACCCCGCCGCATCCCCAATGCACGGGCGACGCTTTCGAGCTCGGCCTCAGCGGCGTGTGGATCAATCAGCCGATCCCGAACACCGATCCGCTGCTCGTCCCGCTCTATCACCTGACCGGGCGGCGGACGATTCTTTACGAGCCGCCCGGGCGCACGCCGGCGGACGCGGCGGAGCGCGCCGGCGAGCTCGCAGCACCGCTCGCTGTTGTCGTCAACGCCTGGCCGCCGCGCTGCGTCGCCGACCTGACCGATGACGGACGCACGGACCAGGCCGACCTGGGGTTGCTGCTGGCGGCTTTCGGGAGCTGTCCGGGCGACGCGAGCTACAACCCGCTTGCCGGCAGGCTGGGGGGCGACGACTGCGTCACGCAGGCCGACCTGGGCGTGCTGCTGTCAGATTTCGGCTGCGGCGTCGATTGAGCGACGGAGCGGCTATCCGTCGATGTACCCCAGCGCCGCCAGCCGCTTGCGGACCAGCTCCACCTCCTGCGGCGTCAGACCGGTGGTTTCGTGCCGGAGCTTGCCGCCGGCGGCCAGGTCGCGCAGCACGTGCACGGCGAACTCGGTGACGCTGCGGAAGCCGGTGCCCTCGATCAGCCGGCCGAGGTTGTGGTACAGGTCGGCGGGGATCTTGAGCGTGACGGTCTTGACGGGTTGCTTGCGACGTGCGGCCATGCGGGCCTCCCAGTCCTCGGTCGGCGGCTTCCCCGTGCCTGATGCCCCCGCGGACGGTAGAATGTAGTCGACCGCACACGGATCCGTCAGGAGGCTTTGAACCGCATGACGCCGAAGATCACCCCCGACTACCGCATCGGCCCGGTGGCGGACCGTCAGCATCCCGCGCCGTCCACCGATCCGACCACGATCTCCGGGTTACCGATCAAGCAGGTCTACACGCCGGAGGATATCGGCCACATCGAGTTTCTGGACGAGATCGGCCATCCAGGGCAATTTCCGTATACGCGCGGCATCCACGCCGACATGTACCGCACGAAGGTCTGGACGATGCGGCAGTTCGCGGGCTTCGGCAGCGCCGCGCAGACCAACGAGCGTTTCAAGTACCTGCTCGAGCACGGTCAAACGGGCCTGAGCACGGCCTTCGACCTGCCGACGCTCATGGGCCGCGACAGCGACGACCCGCTCAGCCTGGGCGAAGTCGGGAAGTGCGGCGTGGCGATCAGCTCGCTCGAGGACATGCGCGTGCTGTTCGACGGCATCCGCCTCGACCAGGTCAGCACGAGCATGACGATCAACGCGCCGGCGGCGATCCTGCTGGCGTTCTACATCTGCGTGGCGCGCGACCAGGGCGTCCCGCTGAGCAAGCTGCGCGGCACGCTCCAGAACGACATTCTCAAGGAGTTCCACGCCCAGAACGAGTTCGTGTTTCCGCCCGGGCCGAGCGTCAAGCTGGTTGTCGATACGATCGAGTACGGCACGCAGCACATGCCGCAGTGGAACACCGTCAGCGTCAGCGGCTACCACATCCGCGAAGCCGGCGCGACCGCGGTGCAGGAGCTGGCCTTCACGCTCGCCGACGGCATCTGCTACGTGCAGGAGTCCATCAAGCGCGGGCTCGACGTGGACGCCTTCGCCCCGCGGCTCAGCTTCTTCTGGGACGTGCACAACGAGTTCTTCGAGGAAGTCGCCAAGTTCCGCGCCGCCCGCCGAATGTGGGCCCGCATCATGCGTGACCGCTTCGGCGCCAAGAGCGAGCGGAGCTGGTGGCTGCGCACCCACGCCCAGACCGCCGGCGTCAGCCTCACCGAGCAGCAGCCGCTCGTCAACGTCATCCGCGTGGCGTACCAGGCGCTGGCGGCGGTGCTCGGCGGCACGCAGAGCCTGCACACCAACTCCATGGACGAGACGCTCGCGCTGCCCACCGAGCAGGCCGTCAAGGTCGCCCTGCGCACCCAGCAGATCATCGCCGAGGAGACCGGCGTCACGCGCACCGTCGATCCGCTCGGCGGCAGCTACTTCGTCGAGGCCCTCACCAGCGAAGTCGAGAAACGCGCCTGGGAGATCATCGAGCACGTCGACGAGCTTGGCGGCGTGCTCCCGGCCATCGAGCAGGGCTACTTCCGCCGCAGCATCGCCGACAGCTCGCACCGCTTCGGGCAGGAGTTCGACGCGGGCCAGCGCGTGATGGTCGGGGTGAACAAGTACGTCGATGACGACTACGAGCGCATCCCGACGCTGGTGATCGACGAGAGCGTCGAGCGCGAGCAGGTCGCGCGCCTGCGGGCGATGCGCGCCCGCCGCGCCGCCGACCCGGCCGCTCGCGAGCGTCACCGCCGCGCGCTGGCGGCGCTTCAGGAGACGGCGCGCTCCGGGGGGAACGTCATGCCGGCGCTGATCGAGGCCAGCGAGGCCCTGGCGACGGTCGGGGAGATGATGAACGCGATGAAGGACGTCTTCGGTTCGTACGACGGGGCGCCGGAGTGGTGAGGCGGCGGTGGCCGCCCCTCAGTCTGACAGCGAGAAGGGCGTGAAGTTCGTCTTGCGATCGTAGTAGTCCTCGCGCTCGACGCGTTTGAGCGTGTTGACCACGAGGTACGTCAGGGGCGTGAAGACGACCTCGACCATGACCTTGAAGACCCAGTTGAACAGCACCACGCTCATCATCGTGCCGGGCGGCCAGGTGCCGAACGTCATCCAGCCGGGCGCCTCGAGACCCATCGCCGCCAGCAGCGGCGCCGGGTTGCCGAACGCCAGCGGATAGAACAGCAGGCTGTCGACGCCCTGCCCGGCGATGGTCGATCCGATCGTGCGGGTCCACAGCCAGCGCCCGGCGGTCAGCAGCTTCATCTTCGCCAGGACGTACGAATTGACGAAGTCGCCGGCCCAGAACGCCAGAATCGACGCGGACACGATGCGCCACCCGGCCCCGAAGACCGTCTCCAGGGCCGGCTGAATATCGCGGTTGAAGGGCACGGCCGGATCGGGCGGCATGCGGATCACCACCTGGCTCATCAGCACGTAGAAGATCATCGCGCCGAAGCCGGCCCAGATGACCTTGCGCGCCCGGGCGTAGCCGTACACCTCCGTCAGCACGTCGCCGAAGATGTAGCTGATCGGAAAGAACAGGTTGCCGGCCCCGAAGCTGAGCGTCGCGCCGATCAGCGGCAGGGCCACGGGCAGCGTCAGGTAGCACACCTTGCCGGGGCCGATCATGTTCGAGCACAGCAGCACCGTCACGAACACCGCCATCACCAGGTCGTAGTAGCGGTAGTGCCGCGGGTTCACCACGTGCCGCGGAGCCGCGCCGCCCCGCGCATCGACGGCTTGCCCGCCACGACCAGGCTGCATGTACGCTCCTGCCGGCAACCCGCGCCTCAAGGCCGGCTGCCTCCCGAACTCGACCCGCCCTGACGGAGCGCCCGGCCACAAGCCGCCGGGCGCCCGGGACGCCCAAGTGTAGCCGATGGCCGGGCGCGCAGCCGCTGGCCGTATCCGCGTCCCCGCTCATACAATGCCCATCGCGGTCGCCCGCCGCGATCGCGCGATCGGAGGTGTGCGTGACCACGACCGGCGTGACTCCCGCGGCGCAGGCGGCGCCCAGCGTGCCGCCGCTGAACCTCGCGGCCAGCTTCGCCGCCCAGCGGGCCGAGCTGCTGGCCGAGTTGACCGCCGTCTGCGACTCGGGCCATTACGTGCTCGGGCCGAAGGTCGAGGCGTTCGAGAAAGCCCTCGCGGAGTATTGCGGCGCGCGGCACGCGCTCGGCGTATCCTCCGGCACCGACGCCCTGCTGCTCGCGCTCATGGGACTCGGGGTCGGCCCCGGCGATGAAGTCATCGTGCCGGCGTTCACGTTCTTCGCCTCCGCCGGCGTCGTCGCGCGCCTCGGCGCCCGGCCGGTGTTCTGCGACGTCGAGCCGCGCACCTTCAACATCGACGTTGCCCAGGTCGAGCGGCTGATCTCCTCAAAGACCCGCGCGATCATGCCCGTTCACCTCTACGGCCAGCTCGCCGACGTTGCCGCGCTTGGCGACCTGGCCCAGCGCCGCGGCGTGCCGATCGTGGAGGACGCGGCCCAGGCGATCGGCGCCCGGCTGACGCCCGCTGACCGGCGTTCCGCCGGCGCGTACGGCCTGAGCGGTGCGCTGAGCTTCTATCCGACGAAGAACCTGGGGGCGCTCGGCGACGCGGGCGCGCTGCTGACGGACGACGACGCGCTTCTTGAGCGCTGCCGCAAGCTGCGCGTCCACGGCAGCGGACACACGTACTATCACGAGCAGGTCGGCGGCAACTTCCGCATCGACGCGCTCCAGGCGGCGATCCTGGCGATCCGGCTGCGCCGGCTGGAGGCCTGGACCGAGGCCCGGCGCGAGCGGGCGCGCCGCTACACCGCGCTGCTCGAATCGTCGGGCCTGTCGCCCGAGTTCCTGCGGCCGCCGCCGGAGGTGCGCGGACGGCACGTGTATCACCAGTACGTGTGCCGGGCGCAGCGTCGTGACGAGCTGGTGGCGCATCTGAGGGCGCGCGGCATTGGGGCGATGGTGTACTACCCGCTGCCGCTGCACCTGCAACAGTGCTTCGGGTACCTCGGGCACAAGCCGGGCGATTTTCCGATGTCGGAGGAGGCCGCGCGGCAGGTCGTGGCGCTGCCGCTCTATCCCGAGCTGACCGACGCGCAGCAGGAGGCGGTCGTCGACGCCCTGCGCCGGTTCTATCAGCCCGAATAATCACGTCATCATCACGGCGGACCACGCTCATTTTGGCGCGCAGCGGCTCAGGCCGTGGCGTCGCGTGTCGCGCTTGCACTGTGGACCTTCCCGCGCTCCCGGACCGGGCGCGCCGAGGATCGAAGATCGGCGCCGGTACACCCTCGCGTGACGCGACTGTAATATGGCTCGCCCGCGGGGCCGGTTCTCGTCTTGCGCCGCGGGTGGAGCAGCCACTCTGACGGGCGGAAGCGCATGTGCCGGGCAGGGCGCCTGCGCACGGATAGCACGCGTGGAGGTTCTCGATGACGCCGAGCGCGATCTCGCATGAGGAGCTGGCCGAGGCCTGGCCCGTGCTCAGCCTGGAAGAGCGGCTCGAAGGCTTCGCGCTCCTGTCGCGCGTCGATGCCGAAGAGCTGTTTCTGCGCCTCGACAGCCATCAGCAGGCCGAACTGCTGATGGCCTTTCAGCCCGCCGAACGCCGGGCCTGGATACGGCTGTTGCCGCCGGACGACGCGGCGGACCTGGTGCAGGAAGTCGAAAGCGAGGCGCGCGCGGGGCTGCTGGAGCAACTGGACGACCAGACGCGGCGGGAGGTGGTGGCGCTGCTGGCCTACGCGGAGGACGCGGCGGGCGGGCTGATGAACCCGCGTTTCGCGCGGCTCCGGCCGGACATGAGCGTGGACGCGGCGATCCTGTACCTGAGGCGGCAGACGCGCGAGCACGTGGAGAGCATCTACTACGCGTACGTTCTCGACGCGGGGCAGAAGCTGCTGGGCGTGGTTTCGCTGCGGGAGCTGATGACGGCGGCACCGACGAAGGTTGTGCGTGACGTGATGACCGCCGACCCGCTGTCGGTGCCGGAGGACATGGACCAGGAGCAGGTCAGTCACCTGTTCGCCGAGCACAACCTGATGGCCCTTCCGGTCGTGGACGCCGAGGGGCGGATGAAGGGCATCGTGTCGGTGGACGACATCGTTGACGTCGTTCGCGAGGAGGCGACGGAGGACATCCAGAAGCTTGGCGCCATGGAGGCGCTCGGTGCGCCGTACCTGGAAGTCGGTTTCCGGGCGATGATCAAGAAGCGCGGCGGGTGGCTCTCGGCCCTGTTCATCGGCGAGATGCTCACGGCGACGGCCATGGGACACTTCGAGCACGAGATCGAAAAGGCGGTCGTGCTGGCGATGTTCGTGCCGCTGATCATCAGCAGCGGCGGCAACTCGGGCTCACAGGCGGCGACGCTGATCGTGCGTTCGCTGGCGCTGCGCGAGCTGCGGCTGCGCGATTGGCTGCGCGTGCTCGGGCGCGAGCTGCGGTCGGGACTGACGCTCGGCGCCTGGCTGGGCGCGATCGGGTTTCTCCGCGTGATGACGTGGCAGCACGCCGGCTTCTACGACTACGGGCCGCACTATCTGCTGGTGGCCGCGACCGTCTGGCTCAGTCTCATCGGCGTCGTGCTGTTCGGGACGCTGGCGGGCAGCATGCTGCCGTTCGTGCTGAGACGGGTGGGCTTCGACCCTGCGACCAGTTCGGCGCCCTTCGTCGCCACGCTGGTGGACGTAACCGGCATCGTGATCTACTTCGAGGTCGCGAGCCTGATCCTGCGCGGCACGCTGCTGTAGCGCCAGGACGCCGGGGGGGCGGACGCACGGCCGCGCTTGGCACCTGACGTGTCGGGCGTATAATGCCCGTTTTGTCGCCTTTTCGTGGCGCGACCCGTACGTCTTTGGAGGCGCAAGATGCCTGACAGACCCGTCGGTGACTTCCGCAACGTCGCGATCGTAGGCCACTCCGGCGCCGGAAAGACCACGCTCGCCGAGGCGCTCTTGTACAAGGCGGGCGTGACCGGGCGGCTGGGAAGCGTCACGGACGGGACCAGCATGCTCGACTACGACGAGGAGTCGAAGGAGCGCAAGCACAGTGTCGAGTCCTCCGTCTTTCACATCGAGCACGCCGGCAAGAGGCTTAACTTCATCGACACGCCCGGCATGCCTGACTACGCCGGCCAGGCGATCGCGGCGCTCGCGGGCGTCGAGACGGCGCTGATCGTCGTCGGCGCCAACGCGGGCATCGGCGTCAACACGCGGCGCATGGCGGGACTGGCGCGCGACTATGGACTGGCGCGCATGATCGTCGTGACGCGCATCGACGCCGAGGGCGTGGAGCTCGAGGGCATCGTCGAGACCCTGCGCGAGACTTTCGGCCCCAGCGTGCACCCGATCAACCTGCCGGCAGACCGCGGGAAGCGGATCATCGACGTGCTGGCGGCGGAGGAGGGCGCCAGCGACATCCTCGACGTCGCCCGTTGCCACACCGAGCTGATCGACTGCATCGTCGAAACCGACGAGAGCCTGATGGAAACGTACATGGGCGGCGGCAAGCTGCCGCGCGAGCAGCTCGAGCCGGCGATCGAGCGCGCCGTCGCCAGCGGCCATCTTATCCCCGTGATGTTCGTCAACGCCGTCGGCGGCGTGGGCGTCACGGAGCTTCTGGACGAGATCGAGGTCTTCGCCCCCGCGCCGGACCTGGGAAAACGCCGCATCCTCGTCTCGGGCGCGGGTGACGCCGCAAAGGAGCGGCCGATCGACCCCGGCGCCGGGGGGGAGTTCATCGGCCAGGTCGTGAAGGTGACCAGCGACCCCAAGAGCAACATCAAGTACTCGGTGGTGCGCGTGCACAGCGGCGTGCTCAAGTCCGACGGGCAGGTTTTCGTCTCCGGCGATCGCAAGGGACAGCGTCCGGGCCACATCTTCAAGCTCAACGGCGCCCAGCACGACGAGATACCGCAGGCCGGGGCGGGCGACCTGGTCGCGCTCGCCAAGCTCGACCTGAAGATCGGCTCGGTGGTGTTCGACAGGGCCGACGAGGGCACGATCGCGATGCCGCGATTCCCGACGCCGATGGCGGCGCTGGCGCTCGAGCCCAAGTCGCGCGGCGACATCGAGAAGATCGGCGCGGCGCTGCACCGCTTCGCCGAGGAGGACCCCTGCTTCGTCTACAACCGCGACGCCGAGACCGGCGAGCTGGTGATCCAGGGTCTCGGCGACCAGCACCTGACCGTCGTGCGCAGCAAGATGAAGCGCTACTTCAAGCTCGAAGTCGACACCAAGCCGCCGAAGATCCCCTATCGCGAGACGATCGCCGGCAGCGCCAAGTACGTCGAGTACACCCACAAGAAGCAGACGGGGGGCGCGGGGCAGTTCGCGCGCGTCTTCATCGACCTGGAGCCCAACGAGCGCGGCGCGGGCTACGAGTTCGTTGACAAGATCTTCGGCGGGGTCATCGACCTGTCCTTCCGTCCGAGCGTGGATAAGGGCATTCGCGACCAGATGAAGAAGGGCGTCATCGCCGGCTACCCGGTCGTCGACGTCAAGGTGTCCCTGGTCGATGGCAAGACGCACCCGGTCGACAGCAAGGACATCGCCTTTCAGATCGCCGGCCGGCAGGTCTTCAAGAAGGCCTTCGTCCAGTGCAAGCCCATCCTGCTCGAGCCGATCGTGACGATCGAGGTCACCGCCCCCGCCGCCAACGTCGGCGACATCACCCGCGATCTCTCCGGCAAACGCGGCCAGATCACCGGCCAGGACATGCTCCCCGGCGGGCAGGTCATCGTCCGCGCCACCATCCCCCTCGCCGAGGTCGCCGGCTACGGCTCGCAGCTCAAGAGCGTCACCGGCGGCCAGGGTAGCTTCGTGATGGAGCTGAGCCACTACGACGTCGTGCCGCCGAACGTGCAGCAGCAGATCGTCGCCGCTCACAAGCCCGGCGCCGAGGAAGAGGAATAGCGCCGCCAGGGCGCGGGAGGATGCGGCTCGGATCGAGCAGGAGCCTCTCGTGGGCGCGGCTCGGATCGAGCAGGAGCCGGCAGAGCCGGGCTGCCGCCAGCCCGGCCCCGCTCACGGGCCACGCGACAGTCACGTGGAGGCCCGCGGACGCAAGCGGTGCGTCAGGCGGCGGTTGTGGTCCTGGACGCGCTTGTGGCTGCACAAGCGGGAATGCGCGTGCTAAACTAGGCGTGACAGCCGAAGTAGTGAAGATCGAGCCGGCCAACGGAGCGCTGCCGGGCAGGACCAGCCCGCGGAGAGGCCGCTAATCGTAGAGCCATGATGGCACGAGGTCGTTACGCCATAAGGGAGCCGCCATGAGTGTGAGCGCCGGCGACAACATCAAGCTGGATTGGGAAGCCCAGGAAGACCCGGAGCGGCTGGCCGAGTTCCAGGCCCGGATCGACCGCGGCGAACTGATCGAGGCGGATGACTGGATGCCGCACAACTACCGCATCGGCATGCTGCGCATGGCCGAGCACCACGCCAACAGCGAGATCGTCGGCGCCCTGCCCGAAGGCGAGTGGATCACGCGCGCCCCGTCGCTCAAGCGCAAGCTCTCGCTGATCGCCAAGGTGCAGGACGAGGTCGGACACGGGCAGATGCTCTACCGCGTGTCGCAGGACCTGGGCAAACCACGCGACGCGATGCTGCGCGACCTGGTCACCGGCAAGACCAAGTACCACAACGTCTTCAACTATCCCGCGCCGACCTGGGCCGACGTCGCCGCCATCCAGTGGCTCGTCGACGGCGCCGCCATCATGAACCAGAAGACGCTCGCCGACGGCAGCTACGGCCCTTACGTCCGCACCATGCGCCGCATCAACATGGAGGAGGCGTTTCATTTCAAGGTCGGCGAGGACAGCGTGCTCACGCTCATGAGCGGCACGCCGCGGCAACGCCAGATGATGCAGGAGGCCTTCGACCGCTGGTGGAACCCCTGCCTCATGTTCTTTGGCCCGCCGGACAAGGAGAGCGTCAAGACCGGGCCGTTCATGAAGTGGCGGATCAAGACGGCGACGAACGACGAGTTGCGGCAGGCGTTCGTGGACCGCTTCGCGCCGGCGGCGCTGGACCTGGGGCTGGTGGTGAAGACGTGCAGACGCGACGCGCAGCACAGGGTCATCCGCAATCCCGACGGCTCGCCGGTCTGGGTGAAGGACGAGAAGCTGCGCTACAACGAGCAGACGAAGCACTGGGAGTTCAGCCAGCCAGATTGGGACGAGTTCTACCAGGTCATCCGCGGAAACGGCCCGCTGAACAAGCAGCGCGTGGGCCTGCGGCGGTTCAGCTACGAGCAGGGGGAGTGGGTTCGCCGGGCGGTGCTGGGGCAGCGCGCGGGCCTGCCGCCGGGGCGGAACTGAGACGGGGAGGCTATCCCATAACGCGATCCGAGCCGCGCCCGTAAGGAAGCGGTTGCGACAGGGCGCCTGCCGTCTCCGTCCGGTCGCATGTGCATCCGCTCTTCCTGTATCAGTAGCGGGATTCTGGGATCGCCTCGCGTGTCTCCCGGAACGCCATCAGAGCCGCGTTCGGAAGAAGCGGTCGCGACCTGATTCGGACCTGCGATTCCCGGCGCGGCTCGAGGCGAAGCTCGACGTGCCGTGGGCCAGGTCTGGTTGGCGCGAGTCCTGAGCACGCCGGTGGACGGTCCTTCACCTGGGGCGGCGAGACGGCACGCCGAGCGTCTCCTGCATCACCACGTCGAGGTCGATCAGCGCCCGGGCGCCGTCGCCGGTGAATGAGCTGCCGTGCATCGTCGCCAGGGTGCGCGGGTTGAGCGAGGCCAGCCCGTGCAGGAGCGGGCGCGTGTTTGGCGTGTAGGGCATGTAGTCCATGAGCGGCCCCGCCTGGTATTCGACAATCGCCGACCGAACGCGCCCGAGGATGTCGGACTCGGTCAGCGGCTCGACGTCGCCGTTGTGATGAAACAGGTCGGAGCAGAAGAGCACGCGCTGCGTCTCCTCGAAGAGCACTCCGGCATCCCAGCCGTGCGGCAGGTGAGGCGTCGGACGATAGCGGAACCGGAACTGCCCGGTGCAGAAGGTCTCATCGGCGTTGAGCGCTCGCGGAGGGCGGTCGGCGAAGTCAGCGAGGTTGACGAGCGAGCCGACCACGCCGGAGACGGCCTGGGCCTGCGGCGCGGCCTTGAGCCATTCGTTGAGCGAGCCGCACTCGTCGACCTCGAAGTGGCTGAAGCCGATCCAGCGGAGTTTCGCCGGGTCGATGATGCGCTGGACGGCGTCGAGCACCTCCGGGAACATGCGGCGCATGCCGGTGTGGTAGAGCAGGGGCTCGTCATCCTTCACGAGAAAGTGGTTGAACTGCAAGTTGATGTCGGGCCACAGGATGCTGATGCGATGGACCTTCGGAGAGATCTCGGTGATCAAGGCCATGCCGGCTCCCTTCAGGTGGCCCTTCGCCAAGTGGCCGGTGAGATTCTAGCAGTTCCGATGGCCAATGCGCGGTCGAGTGGATTCTCAGGGCGACGTTTCCGCACGTTCAATCCTAACGGACTGATCCCAGCGACGCATCCGTTGCGGCCGATCAAAGCAGCGCGCCAACCAGCTGCTGGCCGGCATGTCGCGCGACTTCAACGCCGCCTACGGCCGGACCGGCCGGCCGGGTGTGCCGCCCGAGCGACCGCTCAAGGAGCGGCTGCTCTAGGTGCTGTACAGCATCCGCAGCGAGATCCAGTGACCTGCCCCCGATTCATGTACCAGTCGCTAGATTCATGTACCAGTCGCTATGAGAGTCGGAACACGTTTTCGATTCTCGGTCGGCCTCTTACCCAGGGCGCTCACACGGTCGCGCTGGCCCGCGGCGCGCCGGGCGCCGGTTCAGTCAGGACCTGGTTCTTGAGCCGCAGCAGCTCGCCCAGCGACCAGGCCTGGAACGGACAGCCGCGCGGCGTGTGGGGCGGGTCGGCGTCGGCGATCTCCGAGACGTGGCCGAGGCCGGCGTCGTCGAGGTGCGCCAGCAGCGGGCGGATGAAGCGGTCGTGTGCCTGGCGGCGGATGTCGGCCGCGCCCCGGCCGGGGTGGCGCGGGTCGGCGTGGACGCGAATCCAGGCCTCGACGAACGGGCCCATGAGGAACGGCCAGACGGTGCCCTGGTGATAAGAGCCGTCACGCTGCCGGACGCCGCCTTCGTAGCGCCCGACGTAGTGCGGGTCGTCGGGCGAGAGCGAGCGCAGGCCGAGCGGCGTCAGCAGGCGGCGCTCGACGACGTCTACGACCTGGCGCGCCTCGCGCGGCGCCAGCAGCACCAGCGGCAGGCCGCCGACGGCGTAGATCTGGTTCGGGCGCAGGCTGGCGTCGCAGGCGCCGGCCGTGTGCTCGCAGTCGATCACGTCGTAGAGACATTGCGCGGACTCGTTCCAGAAACGGAATTGGAACGCCGCCTTGCCGCGGTTGAACAGCGGCAGCCAGCGCGGGTTGTGCTGACCCGCGAAGTGCAGCGCATTGAGCCACAGGGCCTGGACCTCGACGGGCTTGCCGATGCGCGGCGTGACGACCCAGTTGTCCACCCTGGCGTCCATCCAGGTCAACTGCTGGCCGGGCTCGCCCGCCGCCAGCAGGCCGTCGGTGTCGGCGTGGATGCCGTAGCGCGTCCCGGTGCTGTAGCCGACCAGGATTTCCTCGACCGCGTCCATGAACCGGGCGCGCTGGGCGGCGTCGAGCGGGCGGCCGGCGCGCTCAGCGGCGAGCATCAGGTCCTGCACGGCGATGATGAACCACAGCGAGGCGTCGACGGAGTTGTACTCCGGTTCTGACGTGCCGTCCGGGAAGCGGTTGGGGAGCATGCCCTGCGAGACGGTGCGGCTCCATTCGAGCAGGATCTCGCGCGCCTCGTCCAGCCGGCCCGTGGCGATGCACAACCCGCGCACCGCGAGGAAGGTGTCCCGGCCCCAGTCCGTGAACCACGGATAGCCCGCAACGATCGTCTTGCCCGTCGCACGCTGCACGAGGTATGCGTCGGCGGCGCGGTCCAGCGGCGTCGCAAACGCGGCCCGGCGCCGCTGCTCGCGGACGCGCAGTCGCTCGAAAGCGGCCAGCGCGCTCTCGCCGAGGTGGAAGGCCGCGGCGGCGGCGGGCTCGCCGGCGGCCAGCATCCAGACCGCGTCGCCTGCCAGCAGGTCGAAGTGCAGCACGCCCGGCGATGGCAGGTCTTCGAGGCAGTCGAGGCCGCGGAGCTGCTCTTCGCGGTAGAGGAAGCTGCGGAACCAGTAGGGCTCGTGCTGGTAGCGTGCGTTGCAGAGGCAGACGATCGGCGTCACGCCGTCGTAGACCCGCCAGGTGAGGCGTTCGCCGTCAACCTCGGGCTCGAAACGCACGTAGTCGTTCTGGTGCATCAGGGCGTGATAATCCCGGCCGGCCAGGAACGGGCGCACGTGGAGCCGCGCCGTCGCCGGGCGATCGACCAGGCGCCAGCGCAGGGCGACCAGCGGCAGGCCGTGGACGGCGAAGAGCTCCTGCTCGACGCGCATGCCGTCGCGGCCGCGCAGCACCCAGCGCGGCCACGGATCGAGCGAGAACTCTTCGGGCGAGCCGCCGTTGTCCGGGTGGATCACGTCGGGCGTGTAGCGCTGCGAACTGAGGGCTGCGGTGCCGTCCGGCGTCTCAAGCCACGCGTCGAAGCCGCTGACGAGCACCTGTCGGCCGGTCGGGGGCGTTGTCGCGGCCAGGAGCAGGGCGTGGTATCGGCGGGTGCGGATTCCGGCGACGGTGCCGGAGGCGAAGCCGCCCAGGCCGTCGGCCTCGAGCCACTCTCGTTTCTCATGGTCCATTCGCGGCGCCTCGTCGGTTGAATGCCGAGCCCTTTGAAGAAGCTCATCGGCCGCCGGTTGCGGCAGACGTTCACATTTGGTGCAACTCCGGCCGAACCTGCCGCGGGCGATCACGAAGCCAAGCCGCACCCGCGCGTGTTCCGCCGGGCGGGCTCGCCGGCGCGGGCCGGGCAGGGGGGCTCAGGCGGCCATGAGCCCGATCAGCATGAGCATCCCGAGTCCCAGCATGGCGACCAGGTTGAAGCCGACGCCGAGGCCGGCGAAGAGCCGGTTCGTGTTCGGCAGGCACAGGCCGACGATGCCCAGAACGAGCCCGAGGGCGAAGCCCATGCCGCAGGCGATGATCGCCAGGCCGATCAAGGCCGTCGCAGGATTGTCGGGATCCGCGCCGCCGGGCTGCGAGGTCTCCATGATGCCGGCGATTCCGATCGTGACAAAGGACGCGACGCCGCAGAGGAGCGCGATGATGAACGAGGCGATCCCGATGCCGGAGTGTCGCGCGCGAGGCGGCTGGGGCTGCTCGTGGTAGTAGTATGGGGGCGTGGCGGGAAACTGGCTCATGGCGTTCCTTTCGCGTGGGGATAGCGCCTCCGTCATGATAGTCGGGGGGCGGGCGGGGATGAAGTGACGGAGCGGCGCCGGGGCGTTGCCTACTCCGCGGCCTCGGCGGCCTCTTCGTTGTCGCGCTGGCTCCTGATCTGCTGCCACTCTTCCTTGCTGACGAGGATTTCGCGCGCCTGGCTGCCCTTGTACTCGCCGACGAGGCCGGCTTCGTACATCTGGTCGATCAGGCGGCTGGCGCGGCCGTAGCCGATGGTGAGGCGGCGCTGGAGCAGGCTGACGGAGCCGCGGCCGGTTTCGAGGATGATGTCGACGGCCTGGTCGAAGAGCTCGTCGCGCTCGCCGGCGCCGTCGCCGCCGGCCTTGGGGATTCGGATGAGCTCGGGGTGGTAGTTGGGCTGGCCCTGCTCGCGGGCGTAGCGGACGACGTTGCGCAGCTCCTCGTCGCTGACGAAGGCGCCCTGGGCGCGGATGAGCTTGGCGCTGCCGGGCGGGAGGAAGAGCATGTCGCCCTGGCCCATGAGCACTTCTCCGCCGTTCTGGTCGAGGACGATGCGCGAATCGAGGCGTGACGCGACGCGGAAAGCGATGCGGCAGGGGAGGTTGCTCTTGATGAGGCCGGTGACGACGTTGGCCTGGGGGCGCTGGGTGCTGACGATCAGGTGGATTCCGACGGCGCGGCTCTTCTGAGCGAGGCGGGCGAGGTAGAACTCGACTTCCTTGGCGCTGGTCATCATCAGGTCGGCCAGCTCGTCGACGACGATCACGATGTAAGGGAGCTGGACCGGAATGCTGGCCAGCTCTTCGTCGCTGTCGATCTGCATGCGCTCCTTGAGGCCGGCGGCGCCGAGGCGGTTGTAGGCGCGGATGTCCTTCACGCCGGCCTCCGCCAGCAGCGCGTAGCGCTCGTCCATCTTGTTGGTGGCCCAGTCGAGAATCGCCTCCGCCTTGCTGATCTCAGTGACGATCGGGCAGATCAGGTGTGGGATGTCCTTGAACATCGCCAGTTCGACCACCTTCGGATCGACCAGGATCAGGTTCACCTCGGCCGGCGTGCGCGTCAGCAGGAAGGACATGATGATGCTCGACACGCACACGCTCTTGCCGCTGCCGGTGGTGCCGGCGATGAGCAGGTGCGGCATCTTCGAGAGATCGCTGACGAGCGGAGCGCCCGAGGCGTCTTTTCCGAGGAAGAGCGGGATGGCCATCTGGTCCAGCCTGGCGCCGGCGCCGAGCACCAGGTCCTTCAGCCGAACCTTCTCCTTGTCGACATTGGGCACCTCGATGCCGATCGTGTTCTTGCCGGGCAGCGGCGCGACGACGCGCACCGCCGGCGCCTTGAGCGCCCGGGCGATGTCGTTGGTGAGCGACGCGACCTGGCTCACCTTGATGCCGGGCGCGAGCTTGAGCTCGAAAACCGTGATCACCGGGCCGGTCTCGATCGCCACCACCTCGACCTCGAGCCGGAACTCGTTCAGCGTCTGCTCCAGCACGTACGCCTTCTCGCGGCACAGCAGTTCGATCGCCGACTTGTCCACGTGCTCGATCTCGTCCAGCAACGCCAGCGACGGCAGCCGGTACGGCCCCTCCGACCCAAGACCCGGCAGCCGCGGCGTCGCGGGCCGTGGCGTGCCGAGCGTCTTGACCACCGGGCCCGCGGACGAGCGCGGCGGCGGCTCGGGCGCGGGCTCGCCCTCCCCCGTCTCAACGTCGGAGGCCAGCGATTCGTCGTCGTACTCGGCATCGTCCTCCTCGTCGCTGTCTGCGCCCTCGGCCTGCGGCCGGCGGACCTGCGACTCGACCGGCTCGTCGGCGACTTCGTCGTTGTCGATGTCTTCCGGGGGCGTCGCGAGCCGGGTAGTCGAAGCCGCTCGCTCGCGGTGGCCGTTGCTGCGCTCCGCGGAGGCGGAATCGCGGCCGCGGGCCCCGTTGCCGTTCGATCCGCCCGGCAGCGCGAGCCGGTCGCCCACGCGCGCCACGCCCGCGGCGACCGTCGCACCGGCGGTGGCGAGCACCGCGCCGCCGCGACGCAGCGCGGGGGCCGAGTGCCGGCCGGCGGCAACGACGCCGCGGGACACGCCAAAGTAGATCTCATCCGCGGCGAGCAGCAGTGCGACGAGGAACGCACAGGCGAGCAGCACCAGCGTGAAGAGCGAGCCGAACTGGGCGATTGCGAAGTCGGCGGCGACGGTCCCGAGCACGCCGCCGGGGCCCATAACCGGGTGCAGGTGCGAAGCCGGCAGCAGGGCGGCGGCGGTGGCGAAGACCGTGACCATCATCGCGACGCCGACCAGTCGCAGGAGCGGATCAGCCAGGGGCGCGCCGCGGACGAAGACGAACAGGCCGAAGGTCAGGAAGCAGGCGAGGGCGTAGGCGCCGGCGCCGAGGTAGTAGAAAAGGTGATGCGCGACGAACGCACCGACGGCGCCGCCCCAGTTGTGCGGATCGGCAGGCTGCGGCCAGGCGGCCGTCGCCGGCCAGTCGGCGGGGGAATACGTCAGCAGGGCCGCCCAGAGCAGGGCCACCAGCGCGAACAGCACCGGGCTTGCGCAGAGGCGAATCGCGGTCTGCCGTTGCGGCGTTCGAGACATGCTGTCCATCCATGAACCGGCAGTCGGCCCCACATCCGCTGTCGGGGCCGCGACGTTCCCGTCTGGGGAGAGTATATCGTGTTCGGGCCGCAAGTTGTATAAGCTATCGCGGTCGTTGAATCCGGCGGCCCGACCGGACGGCCGACGGCGTCCGCGGTCCGGTCGGCGGCAGTCGCGGCCCAGGAGCGGCGGGTATGGCGCGTGTGGGCAATCTGGAGGGAGGCGTGGCGGCCGTCGGGGCGCGCGTGATCGGCGCCGTCGCCGGGTTCGGGCATTTCTCCAGTTTCGTGGCGTACACGCTGTCGTTCGTTCCAGGGGTCCTGCTCGCGGGCTGGCGGCTGCTGATTCCGCAGTTCTACAGCGTCGGCGCCATGTCGGTGCCCGTGGTGATGCTCACCGGCGCCTTCGTGGGCATGGTGCTGATCGTCCAAGGCTGGGACCAGTTCGAGAATGCCAACCTGACCGACCGCCTGGGCGGAATCGTGAACATTTCCATCGCCGCCGAGCTTGGGCCCGTGCTCGCCGGTGTGATGCTGGCCGGGCGCGTGGGTGGGGCGCTGACGGCGGAGCTGGGGACGATGAACGTCACCGAGCAGTTGTTGGCGCTGCGTTCGATGGGGACCGACCCCGTCCGGTATCTGGCGACGCCGCGCTTCCTCGCCTGCCTGCTGCTGACGCCGCTGCTGACGCTGTACGCGAACCTGATGGGTGCGTTGGGTTCGTGGGTGATCTTCTGCGGAGTGTACGCCGGCGACTCGGAGCCGTTCTGGCGGAACTCGGCGGAGATCGTGGAGATGTGGGACATCGGGTCGGGGCTGGTGAAGGCGTTCTTTTTCGGGGGGGCGATCGGACTGATCGCGTGCTTCAAGGGGTTCAGTTGCCGCGGGGGCGCCGAGGGGGTCGGCCGGGCGTGCACCGAGGCGTTCGTCGCCAGCTTCATCGTGATCCTGGTGCTGGACCTGTTTCTGAACTTCGCCATCAACGGCTTGTACCGCATCCTGTACGGGTTCCGGATGCTGTTCTAGCGCCGTTTGATGCCACGAAGAGAAAGGCGGCGTTTTTCTTGCAGCGGTCGCAGCCCATCAACCAGACGACCCCGCCCGACGCCGCCCCATCCAGCGGCGCGGCCGAAAAGGCGGCGCTGCGGGTCTCGCCGGCGACGGCCGCGGCGCGCGGGGGCGACACGATCATCGAGCTGCGGCGGGTGAGCAAGTCGTTCGGGCGGCAGCGCGTGCTGGACGACATCGACCTGAAGATCGAGCGCGGGCGCAACACGGTGATCATCGGGCGCTCGGGCGAGGGCAAGAGCGTGCTGCTCAAGCACATCGTCGGGCTGCTGCGCCCGGACCGCGGCGAGGTGTACTTCGAGGGCCGCCGCGTGGACCAGTTGAGCGAGCGCGCCTGGGCGCCGATCCGCCGCCAGATCAGCTTCGTCTTCCAGTTGAACGCGCTGTTCGACTCGCTGTCGGTCGGCGACAACGTAGCCTTTTCGCTGATGGAGAACCGCCGGGCCCATGGCCTGAGCCGCCGGCAGATTCTGGAGATCGTCGAGCGCTGCCTGGCGATCGTCGGACTGCGCGGCTTCGAAGACAAGCGGCCGGCGGAGCTGTCCGGCGGCGAGAAGAAGCGCGTGGCCCTGGCGCGGGCGATCGCGCTTCAGCCGCCGCCGAAGGTGATTCTCTACGACGAGCCGACCGCCGGCCTGGACCCGCAGCGCTCGGACGTGATCAACAAGCTCATCCGGCACCTTCAGCGAACGGTGCACGTCACGGGCGTGATCGTGACGCACGACATGCGCAGCGCCGCCGAAGTGGGCGATCGCGTGCTGATGCTGGAGAAAGGGGCGTTCGTGGCCGACGGCACCCCGGAGGAGCTGATGCGCTCGACGCACGAGGGCGTGCGGCGGTTCGTCAAAGGAGAGGCGGCGCCGGAGGACATGCGGGCCATCGTGTGACGGGAGCGCCGCGCAGGTGTTGCGCGGCCGCCTGCGGGGGCGTTTGTAAGCGTTTGCAGACCTGGCGCAGGCGACGGGCCCCATAAGAATGCACGCTCCACGGAGGAAACGCCGCCGATCGTCGAAATCGAGGAAATGTTCAAGAACGCGCGCGGATTGAGTAATCGCATCAAGCCCGCACGGCCGATAGACCAAACGGCCGCTGTATGGGGCCATGGGGTTTCGAGCGCGGGCGGTTTGCGCCGCCCGTCCGGGTATCTGGTCAACCGTCTCGACAACCGGTGGGTTGCCAAGGCGGACTGTCCGCACGGGCAGGATTAGCAGCAGGGCGGTGACTTATGATGCGAACGATTGCAGACCAGGCCGTGTCGGTCCTGGCGAAGGCCGGACCGAATCGCCGCGAGTCCGCGCGCCAGGCGCGCGAGGCCGCGGCCGAGAGCGCGACGCGCGACACCGTCGAGGTGTCCGCCGAGACGCGCCGCCGTGTCGATGAACCGGTTCGCACCGAGCTGGTGGAGCGCATTCGCGAGCAGTTGACCCAGGGCGTCTACCTCACCCCGGAGAAGCTCGATGTGGCCGTCGAGCGCCTGCAACGGGCGCTCAGCGGGTCGTGAGCCCAGGCCGGGCGTCGCCAGGCTGGTTGCGTTTCGGCGCAACCGCTTCCTCACGGGCGCGGCTCGGATCGCGGTGCGGGGCGACGCCAGGCCACCCGCCGCCGGGTCAGCCGCGCGGCGGCATGCGTCGCGATTCCCAGAACAGCCGAAACGCACGCGTCAGCGCCGCGACCGCGCCGGGCGATCGTACTGCGCCACGATGGTCGATGTCATTCCGCCGCGTGGGTTCCACTGTGTTTCGACGCGCATGCGCCGCGGCCTCAGGACGGCGACCAGCTCGTCGAGGATGCGGTTGGTGACAGCCTCGTAGAAGATGCCCTGCTCGCGGAACGCCTGGAGATAGAGCTTCAGGCTCTTGAGCTCCACGCAGACAGCGTCGGCGACGTACTCGATGATGATCGTGCCGAAGTCGGGCTGGCCCGTCACCGGGCAGCGGCTGGTGAACTCGGGCGCGACGTGGCGGATCGTGTAGTCGCGGCGGCGCGCCGGATTCGGGAAGGTGACGAGCGCCTGGGCCGGTCGCGGCGACCTGCTGCGTGCCATGTCGATCCTCCTGCGAACTTCCGAGCGATTCTTAGCGCACGGCGGCGCGTCTTTTGCATCAATCTTCGTGCGTGCGGCCAGAATACTAACCGGGAAGCGTCAGCGGTGTCCGCGCGGACGTGCGTCGGGCGGGCGGGGGCGGCGCGGGGGCGATTCCCCGCGCGAGGTACTTTTGTAATGTGCGGGGGCTGCAAAGGGTTTAAGCTACCGGTATGGAGACGCCAGGCGGCGGAGTTCTGGGGCGGCTGGGGGAGAAGGTCCTCGGCTGGATCGCGCTCGGGCTGCTGATCGCGATCGGCGTGGGCATCTGGCAGATGCCCGCCGAGACGAAGGGCGCGATCTGGAGCGGCGTGTGGCGGAGCGTGGTGTGGGTGGCGGCGGCGGCGGCCGTGCCGTGGTCGGCGCGGCTGTTCATCGGGCGCGTGCTGGAGCAGGGGTCGAACTGGGCCGGAGCGGCGCTGATCGCGGGCTACTCGCTGATCGACGTGGTCGTGGGCGTGTGCCTGATGACCGGATGGCCTGCGGGCGCGTGGGGCTGGCTGGCGGGCCTGGGGGCGATGGGAGTGGCCACGACGTATAATTATCTGGTGACGGAGTACCTCGCGGAGATGTCGGGGGGTTGAGCGCAGGCGGTTGGCCGGCCGGGCGGGGCCCGCGGGCTGGCTTGGCCGGGTAGAGAAGAGGCAGTCGCACCATGAGCAGCCGATACAGCGCCGGCGTCCGGATCAGCGAGTACGTGCTGGAGCAGTTGCTGGGCACCGGCACGTTTGGCGAGGTCTGGCGGGCGCGGCACCACATCTGGGAGAAAGACCTGGTCGCGGTGAAGCTGCCGACCGAGCCCGACTACGTGCGCTACCTGCAACGCGAAGGCGTGATGGTGCACGGCCTGCGCCATCCGAACATCGTGCGCGTCGTCGGGCTCGATCCGTACGCCGAGCACCCGTACCTCGTCATGGAGCTCGTCAACGGCCCTTCGCTGCGCGACGTGCTCAACGAACGCCGCGAGGGCGTCGGGCTCCAGATCGCGACAACGGTGATGCGCGGCATGCTGCGCGGGCTCCAGGCGGCCCACGCCGCCAACGTCCTGCACCGCGACCTGAAGCCCGGCAACGTGCTGCTGAACCTGAACGACAAGCCGCTGCCGCGCGTCGCCGTCGAGGATGTCAAGCTCAGCGATTTTGGCCTCGGCGTGGGTGACGCCGAGGGACTCAAGGCCGTGGCGCAGTCGGCGTCGCTGGAGCGCGACAACCGGCTGGTCGGCACGCTGGCGTACATCGCGCCGGAGCTGCGCGACGACGGGCACAAACCCGACGTGCGCAGCGACCTTTACTCCGTCGGGATCGTGCTCTTCGAGCTCCTGACCGGCCAGCGGCCCGCCGGTGCGGAGCTGCCCAGTTCGCTGCGCGGCGGCATCCCGCGGGCGCTCGACGAGATTTTCGCCAAGCTGTACGCGCGCTATGAGCGCCGCTACGAGAGTGCCGCCGCCGTTCTGCATGACTTGGAACGCGCCGCGGGCGTGCGGCCGGCGGGCGCTCCGTCGGCGGGCCAGTCGCCGGCGCGGCACGTCGCGCTCGGCCGGCAGGCGTGTGCCCGCTGCGGGCAGCTCGCGGGCCCGCACGACCAGTTCTGCACGAGCTGCGGCCGGCAGCTCGTGGCGCACGTGCGGCGCTGCGGCTCGTGCGGGCAGTACCCGGGGCCGTTCGACCGCTTCTGCATCCTGTGCGGCAGCCGGCTTGGGGAAATGGAAGGCAGCAGTGGTGGCTGACGGTGGCATGCTATGGGTGGTGGGGCTGATGATCGTGGGGATCGTCGGCTTCATCCTGATGCTGGCGACGCTGATCGGCGCGCTGGTGTCGATGATGGCGCGCGCCGGCCGGGCGCTGATCGGCCTCCCGGGCGGCCCGTCGCCGCGGACCTGCGGGCGCTGTCGACATGTTAATGCCGCACATGCGCGTTACTGTGCGCAGTGCGGGCAGGCGCTGGGCGCCGAGCGCGAAACGACGGACGTGCATGGATGAGCGCAGCCGACAGCATCAGTTCGAGGAGCAGTTCCTCGCGCAACTGCGCGCCCGCGCCCTGGCCCTGACGCGCGGGCTGCTGCCGGCGGACATCGTGCTCGTCGAGCCCACGGCGGAGGGGATCGAGGACGTCCGCGACACGCTGCGGCGGCTGGAGGTCTTCGATCGCGGCGCGCTGGACGGCATGCCGGGCACGCGCGCCGCGCAGTTCCGCTTTCAGAAGTCTCACCTGGGCGGCCTGCTGCGCAGCACGCTGGTGCGGATGCGGGCCCGCGTGCTGACCCCGGTTGAGGAGTTCGTGCGCGGCCAGTCGCCGGGGCCGATCGGCCGCGAGCAGGTGCTGGCGGCGCTGGCCCGCTACCAGGTGCTGCCCGCCTCGGAGCGGCCGACCGGCGTCGTCCTGGCCAGCGCGACCGGGTTCACGCCCGAGGCGCGGCGGATGGCCGAAGGCGGCGGCCCGCCGACGCTGGTGCTGATGGGCCTGCGGCCGGATGGCGGTTGGGACGTGGACATGCCGGCGGGGCTGCGGAGCTCGGCCTGGGCGCGGCTGTTCGAGCTTGAGACGCAGGACGACCGGCTGCGGCGCGTGCTGCATCACCTGGAGCAGGACGCGCTGGCGCTGGATTCCCGGGGCATTCCGCTGCGAGAGCTGTCGCAGCGGGCCGGGCTGCCGCTGGCGCAGACGGAGCTGCTGGTGCGGCAGGCGTGCCGGACGCAGCCGCGGCTGATGACGGTGGTGCACGACGGGCAACTGCACGTGGCGCGCAGCCCGCTGGAGCAGACGGAAGGCGAGACGATGAGCATATGGGCCCGGATTCGCAGGCTGTTCGGCGCCAAGCCAAGCGTGGCCGAGCAGGTTCGGCAAATGACGGCGCAGCGCGTACGGCTGGAGCAGCAGCGGCACGAGCTGGACGGGCGGATCGGCGCGCTGGAGGCCCAGGAGCGCGAGATCGTCCAGACCGGCGCCGCCGCGAAGACGGACGTGGAGCGAAAGCAGGCCGCGGGCAAGCTGGTGCGCGTGCGGCGCGAGCTGGGACGGATCCGCTCGCAGGCGAACATCTTCACGCAGCAGATCGACATCATCGGCACGCACATCCACCATATGACGCTGGCCGAGCAGGGCCGGCGCATGTCGCTGCCGAAGGCGGAGGAGCTCACCAGGCAGGCGGCGGAGGCCGAAGGGCTGATCGCCGAGCTGAGCGCCAACGCCGACCTGGCCCGCAGCATCGAAGTGACCGGCGAATCGCCGATGATGGCGGAGGAAGAGCTGGCGATCATGGAAGAGTTCAAGCAGGCGGCGGCCAGCCAGCAATCCGCGCCCGCCGCCCAGGCCGCCCCGGCCCCGGAGGCGGCGAAAACGCCTCGGACGGCGACGCCCACTGCGAGCCCGGCGCCGGCGAATCCGCCGGGCGGCAAGACGCGCGAATCGGCGAAGCCGGAGGTCGGGTGAGCCATTCGGCCGCCGTGCCGCCGAGCTGCACGTGCGGACCGTGTAGTGCGATTTCATAATCCTGCGTGATTCGAGAGCCGGATGAACTTCTTTGAATGGCTGGTGTCGAAGCGCAAGACGCTGGTGACGATGGACGCCTCGGAATTGCGCGCCCAGGAGATGCTGCTGACCAGCGAGCGCGACCGCATGCTGGCGCGCGTGCAGAAGCTGGCGGCGGACAAGCAGGGGATCATCGGCAAGGGAGCCAAGGAGAAGACGCCGGAGCTGCGGAGGACGTTCGCCCAGCAGTACGACCTGCTGCACACCGAGCAGGCGATGCTGATGCGGCACCTGAACATCCGCAGCAAGGAGCTGCTGACCGTGTCGCGGCTGCGGCTGCTGCGCGAGAGCGCCCAGCGGGCGGGCATGCGCGGCGGGGCGATGGGGATGATCCGCGAGGGCGACCTGGCGACAATCGAGCGCCTGATCGAGAACGACCGCATCAGCATGGAGATGTACCAGGAGCGGCTGGACGAGATTCTGAGGATCGGCGCGTCGGCCGACGAGGAGACCGCCGCCGTCTCGCCGGCGGCGGCGGAGTTGCTCCAGGTCTGGGACGCGATGGATCACGGGCTGATCAAGAGCGACAGCGAAGCGTTTGACGAGGCAGAACGGCGCGTGCGCGAACGGCAGCGAGCAACGGAGTAGGCCGCTCACACGCATCCCACCTCCAACGAGGCGCCCACATGGGGTTGTTCAAGTCCAAGGAAGAGCGTCGCATCGAGCGCGACATGAAGATCCGCCAGGGCATCCGGCGGATCGAGAAGGCCATCGCCGAGCAGAACAAGTTCACCGACGAGTTCGTCAAGAACGCGCGGCAGGCGAAGACGATCGGCGACACGCAGTCGTACGCGTTCATCCGCAGCTCGCTGAAGAAGACCGCCGCGATCAAGAAGCTGCTGGAGCGGCAGCTCCTGGCGGTGAAGAACGCGCTGCTCATCAAGCGCCAGGCCGAGGCCAGCGCCGATTTCGCCGGGGCGATGAGCCTGATGGCCAGCGAGGTCGCCAAGCTCTACGGCGGGATGAACCTGGCCCAGACGCAGCTCGCGTGGGAGAAGGCGATGGCCCAGTCGCAGAGCATGGAGGAGCGCATGGCCCTCTTCCTCGACGGCTTGCAGGATGCGGCGGCGGCGGACGTCAGCGCGGCGCCGGCGGAGGCGATCAGTGACGCGGAGATCGACCGCATGATCGAGGCGGAGGAAGCGGTCGAGAAGAGCCGCGAGGCCCAGCAGATGTCGGCGCTGCGGGCGGAGCTGGCGGAGTTGAAGGGGGAGAGCGCGGACAAGGAAGCGAAGTGATGCCGCACACCGTCGATCTTGGAATCGCCGGTCTCCTCACAGCATTGAGGCTGCCCAGCCGCACGCGAACAGGAACGCGGACCAGGCCGCCAAGGCCGCGGCGCTTTGGGCTTCCCTGGACAGGCACAGGAACCGCGTGCGACGAAACAGCAGCCACGCCGCGGTCAGCAGGGACAGTGCTCCGGCGGCCATCGGAACCTGCAATCCCTCACTCAGTGCCTGTGGGTGCCTCGCGATCGCGATCAGGAGCAGCACTCCCACGCCTCCGATCATGAGCAATGGAGCGAGCGCAAGAACGAAGGGGCCGACGCGCGTGTTGGGCGAGTTCAGGCTGAGATGCGGCGGTGATCCACACTCCGGGCAGGTCGCCCCCGCGAGGCCGCGCAGGTTGTATTGGCAGATGGGGCAGGGACAATCCCGATCGCGCAGAAAGCCCTCCAGCAGGGTCTCATCAGAATCCCGGGATGCCGTCTCGGGCATTCGGGCGGCATAGCGATGACCCAACCACGGCTCAAATCCGAACTGCGCGGCGCGTTGGGGTTGTTTGGCGACGCTTCACCTTTTGGCGGCTGCTTTCGCCACCTGGTTCGCGCCGTGCGCTCCACGGGTCTGCCGCACGTCTTTGTTGGCTCGGTGGCGGTTCACTTGTACGGGGTCGGCTCGCACGCGCTGGACTTCCACCTGTGCGCGGCGTCCGCGGAACGCGCGAAGGCGAAGGCGCTGGTCGAGCACGCCGGGTTCGTGGCTTCGCCAGGCAAGGCGTGGACGGTCTACGACCCCGCCACACAGCTCGAGGCCCATTTCCTCGCCAGCGGCGAACCCGCCGGCGACCGGTTTCGTTACCCGGAAATACGCCTGCCGGACCCGGCGGAGGCGGTGGAGCGCGAGGGCGTGCCGGTGCCGACGCTGGAGCGGCTGCTGGAACTGTGCCTGGTGACGGGGCGGTTGCAGGATTTGGCGTACGCGGCCAGGCTGATCCGTGCGAACGGGCTGGACGCGGCGTTCGCCGCCCGGCTGGCCCCGGCGACGCGCGGGGCGTACCTGGATTGCATCGCCCGGCGGATCGAGGAGGATGAGACCGATCCGCCGCGGCGCGATGCCTGACGCTGCGCCGAGTTGGCTACGTCAGATAGCGTGAGATCAAGGTGACGGATGGCCACCTTCGCCACATTCCAGCGGCTCAAGGACAAGGGCGTCGCCGCGCTGAAGGCCGGCGAGTACGCCGCCGCCAAGCCCTATCTCGTGCAGGCCGCCGAGTGCATGGTCGAGCTGGCCGAGGAGAACAAGGACCTCACTCAGCGGGCCGAGCAGGAGCAGTATGCCAAGGAGCTGATGGAGCTGGCCCGCGACTGCGACCGCAAGCTCCGCCGCGGCGGCGGGGCCGGCGGCGGCGGGAAGCGCGGGGACCGGATGCGGACGGAGGACGAGGACGGGGCGAAGGCCGAGGACTGGGTTGTCCGGGAGAAGCCGGACGTCCGGTTTGACGACATCGCCGGGCTGGACGAGGTGAAGGAGGAGATTCATCTGAAGATGATCTACCCGTTCCGGCACCGGGAGCTGGCCGCGCAATACGGCATCGACGTGGGCGGGGGGATGCTGATGTTCGGCCCCCCTGGGACGGGCAAGACGATGTTCGCGAAGGCGATCGCGACGGAGCTGGACGCGACGATGTTCGTGATCAGCCCGGCGCAGATCATGAGCAAGTGGGTGGGGGAGGCCGAGCAGAACGTGCGGAAGCTCTTCGACGCGGCCAAGGCGGAGGCGAAGGCGGTCATCTTCATGGACGAGGTCGAGGCGCTGGTGCCGAAGCGCCGCAGCAGCGACTCGACGGTGATGCAGCGCGTCGTGCCGCAGATTCTCCAGGAGCTGGAAGGCTTCGACCGCAAGGCGGACCGGGCGCTGATGTTCCTGGGCGCGACGAACGAGCCCTGGGCGTTGGACTCGGCGATGATGCGGCCCGGCCGGCTCGACACGAAGGTGTACATCCCGCTGCCGGACGCGCCGGCGCGGCTGCGGCTGTTTGAGATCTACCTGGGTAAGCGGCCGATCGACGACGACGTGAACTTCGCCGAGCTGGCGGAGCTGAGCGCCGGGTACAGCGGCGCCGACATCAAGGCCATCGCCGCCCGTGCGGCAAGCCGCCCGTTTTTGGAATCGGTCGCCGGAGCCGCCGCCCGTAAGATCATGCGGGCCGACGTGCTGGCGGTGCTTCAGGAGACGCCGCCCTCGGTCAGCCCGAAAGACGTGGCGAAGTTCGACGAGTGGGCGCGGAATACGGCGTAGCGACCGGTGGGTGGGCAGCCGAGGGCGGCTGTGGTCCAGCCGGGGGAGCGGGTTTGCCGGAGCATGAGATGACCATCTTGGCGTGTCCTCATTGCGGGAGGCGGATCAGCACCTGGGGCAACTACTGCGGCCAGTGCGGCGGTGTGGTCGGAGGAGGAGGGGGCGAGATGCGCTCGGTGGGAGCGGCGTACGGGCTGTGGGCGCTGTGGTTGCTGGGCGTGGCGGGTGTGCACCGCTTCTACGCCGGCCGGTACCTCACGGGAATCATCTGGCTGCTGACGTGGGGGCTGTTCGGGATTGGGCAAATGGTGGATCTGCTGCTGATCCCCGGGATGATCGAGTGGAAGAACCGCCGGCTGGCCTCGCGGTGCAGCTTCCAGCGGGCGTGACGGCGCCACGGGCGGTGCGCCGGCGCGCTCGACGGGCTGGCGTGTCGAAGTCACACTGGCCGCGGGCGTGTTGGCGCGTGAGAATAGAATCGAACGGTCGGGAAAGTCGGCCGGGCGGCGCTCAGAGGGCATCAGCGGACGGACAGGAGCGGAGGTGAGCCGAAATGAGCCGCGACGTTCTTGCGCTGTTGGGCGATCCGATGCTGGTCGCCTGTTGTCTGAACGGCCAGCTCTGGCCGCGACACCTCCTGGCGCACACGCCGGTGCCCGACGGCTGGCTGGGCCTGGTTGAGACGCGCGACGAGCGGCGGCGGTTCGTGCCGGCGGGGCAGGATCCGTCGCCGCAGCGCGAGGAGAAGCTCACGCTGGTTCGAGCCCGGCCGCTGAGCGTAACGCTGAGCACGAAGGGGACACCGGCGCAGGATGACAAGCTGGTCAGCGGGGTTTGCGAGGTCGTGCTGCGCTGGGAGGCGCGGGAGGACGACCTGGCGGCGCTGCGGCGCGGACTGCTCGCGCACGACACGCTGACGCTGCCGCAACTGGCCGAGGCCGTGCGCAACGCCGGCGGATTGGCGGGCCTTCAGGAGTTCGTCAAGTCGCACGCGGCCGCGGAGCTGGTCTCGGCGGACCTGCGCGAGGTGCTGCGCGGCGTGCTCCAGGAGCGTCTCAAGCGGTTCCTGTTCGAGACCGGCGCACGGCTGGACCGGGTCGCGAGGCTCGAGTTCCGCAGCGAGATGCTGGAACGCGAGCGGGCCCTCCAGCGCGACGCCCAGGAGCGCATTCAGGCCATCCAGGCGCGCGAGATGGTCGAGTCCGCCGCCCGGGCCGCCATGGCCCGCCGCATCCAGGACATGTCGGGCGTGCTCGAGAAACTGCGGGCGGCGGCCGCGAACGACGATTCGCTGCGCTGGCACGAGCTGCTGCCCGCGCTCTCTCCGCCGGAGCGCGGCCGGCTGCTCGAGAACCTGTGGCGCATGACCCCGGACCGGCGGGTGACGCCGGCGATCGTGGCGGTGGGCGGCGATGAGTGCGTGTGGCTCGACCCGCAATCGCCGGAGTCGATCCGCTCGCGCGTGAAGGTGCCGGACGATCTCGGCGGCGTGCGCTCGGTGCGGCACGTGGCGGAGCGTGGGTGGCTGCTTGTCGGTGCGGCGACGGGGGTGTGGGTGCTGCGCGAGAGCGACGGCGCGGTGGTGACGCGCTGCGCGGTGCCGATGGCGGGCCGGCCGAAGACGGGCTTCAACTCGGCGTGCGTTGCGGGGGAGCACCTCTTCGCGACCCACTCGCAGCTCGGGCTGTGGCGCTGGGCGCTGGATGGCAGCGTCAAGCCGCTGCCGCTGCTGGAGACGCGCGACGGCCTGCCGAAGGCCGTGCGGGCCGTGACGCCGCTGCCCGACGGGCGCGTGTTCTATGCGGTGGATGCGCGGGTGCAGGTGTACGACCCGGCCAGCGAGCAGGTGGACGTGCTGACGTCGGTGGACGGGATCATTCACTGCCTGGCCGTGCACGACGCCAGCCTCCTGATCGGCACGGACCGCGGGACGCTGCTCCGCTGCGACTGGCTGCGGCCGGACGACGTGTGGGCGCCCTATCGGCGCAGCGGGCCGCTGGAGTCGGTGCAGGTCCGGGCGTGGCACGACCTGGTGGAGCTGGTGGTGCCGGGCGGCGACTCCGGGATTCTGGCGGTGTACGAGCAGGAGAACATCGTGGCCCGACTGGCGTCGGGGCGTTTCCCGATCCGCCAGGCGTGGGCGGGCGACGACGTGCTGGTGGGGCTCAGCGACCGCCGCGACATGCTGCTGGTCATGCACGGGGCCAGCTCCACCGGGCGGGCGCTCGAGGCGCCGCTGGCGCGGCTGCTCGGGACGGCGATCCAGGACGTGTGCCTTGTGACGCGCGCCGCCGAGTCTGCGCCGCAGGCGTAGAAGGTCGAAGGGGCGCGGCGGCAGGCGCGTCCATCCCGTGGGTGTTGCTGGAAAGGGCCGGGTTCCGCGATGGTCATACCGACGGATGCGCGCGGATGGGCGCGGCTGATCGATCACACGCTGCTCAAGCCGGAGGCCACCGCGGAGCAGATCGACCGGCTCTGCGACGAGTGCATCGAGAACGATTTCGTGGCGGCGTGCGTGAACCCGGTCTGGGTCGAGCGCGCCGCGGCGCGACTGGACGGCGCGGCGACGCGTGTTTGCAGCGTGGCGGGCTTTCCGCTGGGCGCGAGCCTGGCCGAGATCAAGGCCGCGGAAGCCTCCCGCGCGGTGAGGCAGGGCGCCACCGAGATCGACATGGTGATCAACATCGGGGCACTGACCGGCGGCGACGCGCAGCTCGTGACCCGCGACATCGCGAGCGTCGTCGATGCGGTGAAAACGCTGGATGAGCGCGTCCTGGTCAAGGTGATTCTGGAGACCGCCGTGCTGGACGAGCGGCAGATCGTGCAGGGCTGCCGCTGCACGGCAGAGGCGCAGGCGGACTTCGTGAAGACTTCGACGGGCATGCACCCGGCAGGGGGCGCGCGAGTCGAGCACGTGGCGCTGCTGCGCAAGCACGCGGCGCCGCTGAAGGTGAAGGCGGCGGGGGGCATTCGGGATCTTCGGATCGCCCGGGCAATGCTGGAGGCCGGCGCAGACCGGCTGGGCATGTCGGCGAGCGTGGCCGTACTGGCGCAACTGCGCAACGCGTAGACGGGAACGCCGCCTTGTCAAACTTCGATGTCTCCGTTCTTTTCTTCCTCCAGCTCGCGGCGATCCTGGGTGCATGCCGGGTCGTCGGGCTGGTTGCACGGCGGCTCGGCCAGCCGCAGGTCGTGGGCGAGATGGTGGCGGGCGTGCTGCTGGGCCCGTCGCTGTTCGGATACCTGGCGCCGGAGGGGCAGGCGGCGCTGTTCCCGGCGCCGACCCATCCCGTGCTGTACACGGTGGCCCAGGTCGCGGTCGCGTTCTACATGTTCACCGTCGGGCTGGAGTTCCGCTTCGACCTGCTGCGCGAGCGCGCCCACGGCGCGGTCGCCGTGTCGATGGCCGGCATCGCCACGCCGATGGCCCTCGGCGCCCTGCTCGGCCTTGCGTACGCCGGCGACGCGCGGCTGTTCTCGAAAGACGCGGCGGCGTGGGAGGTGATGCTGTATCTCGGGTCGGCGATGTCGATCACGGCGTTTCCGATGCTGGCGCGGATCATCTTCGAGCGCGGGCTGACGGGCACGCGGCTGGGGGCGCTTTCGCTGGCGGCGGGCTCGATCGACGACGCTTCGGCCTGGTGCGTGCTGGCGATCGTGCTGGCGAGCTTTCAGAACGAGGCCGCCATCGCCGTCTGGGCGATCGGCGGCGGGCTGGCCTACGTGGCGTTCGTGCTGGTCGTGCTGCGGCCGCTGCTGCGCCCGCTGGCGCGCGCGGTCGAGCGTGAAGGCAAGCTGAGCCGCGGCGTCCTGGCGTGGGTGCTGATGCTCGTGGCGCTCGGCTGCTGGTTCACCGACTGGATCGGCATCTACGCGGTGTTCGGCGGCTTCCTGATGGGCGTGGCGATGCCGCGCGGGTTGCTGACGGAGCGGCTGCGCGCGACCATCGAGCCGCTGCTGACGGCGATGCTCGTGCCGTTCTTCTTCGTCTGGTCCGGGCTCAACACGCGGTTGGCGCTGGTCGATTCTCCCGGGCTGTGGCTCGTGATGGCGCTCGTGCTCGCCGTGGCGATATTGGGCAAAGGGCTTGCCTGCGGCATGGCGGCGTGGATGAACGGTGAGCCGCCGCGGAACGCCGTGGCGATCGGCGCCCTGATGAACTCGCGCGGGCTGATGGAGCTCATCATCGCGAACATCGGCCTGGAGCGCGGCATCATCACGCCGACGCTGTACTGCATGCTGGTGCTGATGGCGGTCGTGACGACGCTGATGGCCACGCCGGCATTCGAGCTGGCGCTGCGAACGCGCCCGCTGCCCGGCGCCGCCGTCGAGCACGCGGGCATCTGAGCAACCGGGGCACTGCCGATGCCGGACACCGATGCACCCGCCACTGGATCCGGACGGGCGCGCGAGCCGCGCCGCCCGGCCTTTCACTTCTGGCTGCTGCTGCCGGCGGCGGCGGCGGCGGGGCTGCGCTTCTGGGGGATCGGCGACGAAAGCCTGTGGGAAGACGAGGCCGCGAGCCTGCTGTACACGCAGTTGCCTCTGGGCACCCTGCTTGGGTCGTGTGTTGATCCGGGCAACCCGCCGCTGTATCGCGTCCTGCTGAAGGGATGGATCGCGCTTTTCGGCGATGCCGAAGCAGGCGTTCGCTCGCTCTCGGCTTGCTTCGGCGTGGCGGCGGTCTACGCCGTGGGACTGCTGGGGCGCGCGTTCTCGGGCAGCGCATGCGCGGGCTGGGCGGCGGCGATGCTGCTGGCCCTCGCGCCGCAGCACGTGTTCTTCAGCCAGGAGACGCGCGCGTACGCGCTCTCGGGCCTGCTGGGTCTGCTGTCTACGCTGTGCCTGCTGCGGCTGCTGCGCCGACCGAACACCGCCAACGGAGCCGTCTACGCCGTGCTTGCGGCGATGGCCCCGTACGTGCATTTCCAGGGGTTCGTGCTGCTGGCCGGGCAGCTCGCCGGCGCGCTGCTGTGGACGCTCATGCCCCCGCGCGCCCGGCCGTCCTGGCGCGCCGCCGCGTGGCTGCTTGCGGCGGCGGCGTTGACGGCTCCGTGCGTGGCGCTGTACGTGCGGCCGGGGTTACTCACCCCGGGCGGGTACTCGTACTGGCAGGGAGCGCCAACGTGGCACGGCGTGGCCACCATGCTCGTCGAGTGGACGCTGGGACACCCGGCGGCACGGCGCGTTCCGGCGGAGTTGAGCGGCGGGCAGATCGCGATGCTGCTGGCCGCCATCGCGCTTCCGGGCGTGATCGCGTGGCTGGCAAGCCGCGGCGCCCGCCGCGAGTGGATGCTTTACATCGGCGTGTTGTACGGCGCGATGGCGGCCTTCGTGGTCCTGACGATGTGGAAGCCGGTATGGCAGCCCAAGTACCTGAACCTGCTTCAGCCCTTGTACCTCGTGGGCGTGGCGTGGTCGGTGCGGGCGGCGGCGATCGGGCTGCGGTCGCGCGCGGTCGTGGCCGAGCGCGCGGGGGCGCTCGCGCTGGTCGGCGCCGCGGTGGTGTGGCTCGCGCCGGCGCTCCGGGAGCAGCGCGCCCGGCCCTGGCGGCCCGACTACCGCGGGGCGATGGCGGCAATCGCAGCGCGCGATCCGAGCGGCGCGGCGCCGATCTTCGTGTACCGAACGAGCTACCTGGCCGTGGGGTACTACGAGACTGGCCGGCGCAGCCGGGCCGAGTTTTGTGAGATTCCGTCCGGCAATCCTGGGGAGGGCGAGGTGTTGCGCCGGCTGGCGGCCCACCGCAACCCGCGGGTCGTCGAGTTCCGCGATGCCGGCTCGTTGCCGGAACTGGTCTCGGGAGCCGTTCGCGGGCATGACCGCGCGTTTGTTGTCGTGAGTGAGTCGCAGGCAGGATCGTCGTGGCGCGACGTGCTGCTGGGTGACGCCGGAGATCGCCGACTCATCAGCGAGACTTGGCGTGTGCATGTTGCGCTTGTAGGGCGCTAAGTGCACAGAAAGAGCTGCGTATGCACAAAGAGCGCGTGCGCAACGGGCGGAGATTCGCAAAAAAAAGCCCGCTCCCTCCGACCTGGGAACGGGCTCCTGATCCAAATTGGCAAGAAGGGCGAGCCGACTTACATCTTGCCAACCCTCTCCACGCCGTGTGGAGAGCTCAGTTCACCCAACAAAACCCCCGCCGCGCGGGTAGTATTCCAAAACCGCGGCGCTTTCCGGCGAGACGGCGAGGAATCATTCAGAAAAAGGGAGCCATTGCGTGAGCGCAAGGCCACCGGGCGGACCACGGGAGCGCGAGAGGAACCTGCCGCAGCACCGAAGCTGCTGGCACGGATTCGGGTATGTCTACCCGGTCATCGGGCGGCGCAGCGGCGGGCTGAGCATCGGCGTAAATCTTTGCCCAGACGGGCGCTGCAACTTCAACTGCGTGTACTGCCAGATCGACAGAACGCGCGCTCCGCGGGTCCACACCCTGGACCTGGAGCGCCTCGGCGCGGAACTGCGTAGCCTCCTGACACTCCGGGAGCGGATCTTTGACGAGCCCGAGTTCCGAGACGTGGACCCGACCCTGCGCCGCCTGCGGGACATCGCCTTCTCCGGCGACGGCGAGCCGACGGCCTCCCCGCAGTTTCGCGCGGCCGTCGAGCTCGTCGTGGGCTTGCGGCATGAGCTGGCACTGGGCGACACGAAGATCGTCGTCATTACGAACGCGAGCCGGCTCCGCCACGCCGAGGTGGAGGCCGCGCTGGAGCTGCTGGACCACAACAACGGCGAAGTCTGGGCGAAGCTCGACGCGGGGACACAGGCCTACTTCGAGAAAGTGAACCGCACCCTGCTCCGGTTGGATGAGATCGTCGGAAACATCGCCCATGCGGCGCACTGCCGGCCCATTGTCATCCAGTCGATGTTCATGGCCATTCACGGCCAGGCGCCCTCCGGCCACGAGATCGAAGCCTACGTCCAGCGCCTCCGCGACCTGATCGAACGCGGCGCCCGGCTCAAGCTCGTTCAGGTCTACACCGTCGCGCGGCGGCCCGCCGAAGACTGGATCGGCCCACTGGACGCGCAGGTGCTTGAGGAGATCGCCGAGCGCGTCCGGGCCGCAGGCGCGCCGGCCGCGGTGTATCCGTGAGCGCTGCCGCTGGGCGCATCGGGCTGTTCATCGGGGGCGCGATCGCGCTCGCGGTGCTCTGTCTGCTGTGGCCCGCGGCCGCGGCCACCGTCGAGATCCTGCGCGCCGCGGCGTGGGAAACCGCCGCCATGTCCCCACGGCGCTGGATGCTCCTGGGGCGCGGCGTCGACGTGGCGCTGCGTTCGGGCGCCGTGGCGACGATTCTCGGCGGCGGGCTGGCGGTCGGCCTCGCCGCGCGCAGCGCGGCGGCGCGGTGGACGTGCGCGGCGGTGGGGCTCGTGGTTCTGCTGACGCCGCCGTACGTCTATGCCTATGCGTGGAGCCTTCCGGCGCTTCCGGGGGGGCTGCTGACGGCGCAGGTGCTGAGCCGCGATCAGTACGAGCTGGTGACGCGGTGGCGTGCGACGTGGTGCCTGGGGACGTGGAGCGCGCCGCTGGCGGCGGCCGTGATCTTCAGCGGTTGGCAGGGCACGGCGCGGCGGGTCTACCAGCTAGCGCTGCTGGATGCGAGCCCGGCAAGGGCCTTGCTGCGCGGGGCGCTGCCGACGATGACCCCCGCCGTGCTGGCGGCGTTCGGCCTGAGCGCCGGCTTGGCGCTGAGCGAGTTCTCGGTGTGCCACCTGTGCCTCGTGCAGACGTGGAACACCGAGATCCTCGCCGAAGCGCAGCTCGGGCGAGCCGGGACGGCGCTGCTGCTGGGCTGGCCCCTGGCGGCGGCCGTCGGCGCGGTCGTGCTCGCACTGCTGCCGGTGCGAAAGAGACTGGCGGAGCTGCTGGCGCGGCTGAGCGGGAACGCGGCCACGTCGCGTGTGGAAACCGCGGCGACGCGGCAATGGCCGGGCCTTGTCGTGGCGGGCCTCGCCGCCGCCGTGCTGCTGCTGCCCTGGGCCGTTTACCTGTCGTACCTGAGCGAACCGGCGGCGCTGCTGCGCGCCTGGCGCACCTTCGTGATGCAGAGGGACCAGGCGCCGGCGCTGCCGTACGCCGTCGCCGCCGCGGTCGCCGGGGTGTGGCTGGCGCTGGGAGTTGACTTTCTCCTTGGCCCGCGGCGAGCGGACTGGCCGGTGGTCCTGCGCGGCGCGGGTTGGGCTATTGCACTCGCCGCGCTGGCGGCGGCGCTGATGCCGCCGGTCGTGGTGGGAGACGCGTTCGTCGCGGCGTATCACCAGGCGCCGGCGGTTTACGATCATTGGCCGATCCTGAGCCTGGCCCTGGCGGCGCGGCTGGCGATCGTGCCGATCGGGCTGCTGGTCGCGGCCCGGGCGCGCGTTGACGGGTACGCCGGCATGGCCGCCGCCGACGGGGCGAGCTGGTGGCAGTGCTGCCGGCAGGTGCGCTGGCCGCTGATGCGCGGGGCGCTCATGAAGGGTGGGCTGCTGGTGGCCGTGTTGGCGCTGACGGAGGTGGCCGTATCGCAGATGGTGACGCCGCCGAGCGTGAACAACGTGGCGCGGAGGCTGCTGAACGAGATTCACTTCGGGCGCAACGATGACGTGATCGCCCTGAGCCTGTACATGACGGCCCTTGCGGCCCTCGGCGCCGGGGGATTGCTGGCCACCGCCGGCCGGCGCGCCCGGCTGTAGGGCGCGGTGCGGCGGGGGGCCGGCTCGATGCAGGCTCAGCGCCAAAAGACCGCGCCGACGCCGAGCTCGCGCAGCAGATCGTCCTCGCGCTCGTGCATCCGCCGGAATGCGGCGGGGTCGTGATCGTCGTAGCCGGAAAGATGCAGAAGACCGTGGGCGAGATAGAGGGCCAGCTCGGCGCGGGCCGCGGCGAGGGTGAACGGGCGGGCGCGGCGGCGGGCCTCGTCGGCGCAGACGACGATCTCGGCCTCGAGCAGGCCGCGGCGGCGCGACGTGCCGAGGTCGAAGGTCAGGACGTCGGTGCTGCCGCGGATTCCCGTGGTCTCGGCGTGCAGGCGGGCCATGCGCCGGGCGCCCACGACGGCGATGGACAGGCTGCCGCGCGAAAAGCCCTCGCGCCGTGCCACATGGCGCGCGACTCGCACAAGCAGCGGGACGGCGCGCCACGCGGCGCGGATGCGCCAGGCGACGTCGATCCCGAGCGCCTGGCGATCGCCGCCGTCGCCCACGCCGGCGCCCGTCGCGCGGGGCGGCGTCACGAGCCGGCGCCGCCCTTGAGCAGCGAGCGGGCCTCGCCGGCGGCTTTCTCCATGTGGGCGGCGTGGGCGGCGATCCAGGATTCGAGCTGGGCGGCGCGGGCCCGGGCGCGTTCGGCTTCGAGGCGCGAGGTGGCGAGGTCGTTCTTGAGCGCCTCGAGCTCGGCCTGCGCGGCCTGGAGGCGCGACTCCAACTGGACCGTCTGGTCGGCGACGGCCGTGTGATTGTGCATCAGCGTGGGCAGCGGCAGCTCGACCGTGATCTCGACGCTGCCGTCGTCGAGGTCGCGCGGCGCGAGATAGCGAAATCCGCGGATCAGTGTCTCCGTTCTGGCCGAGATGCGGCCGTTAGACTCGCTGAGCGCCTGGCCCTCGAGCTGCGCCGCCAGGTTGCGCAGGGCCACGACCTCCGCGGCCCGCCGGGCCATGAGCTTCGCTTGCGGAGCCGGCTTGCCCTGCGGCGGGCGGCCGATGCCGGTGGCGCGGATGACGGCGGGCTCAGAGGCGGCCTGCGTGGGGGGCTGGGCGGGGGAGGGTTGCGGGTCCTGGTTCGGTACTGGTCCCAGGAGAATAAGCAGCGAGATCAGGCTGGCGTGCATGGCGGTCTCCAGAACGGGGCAGAGTTATGCTCCAAGGGCCGCACGGGCGCGTGCGGCAAGCGAGACTCATGCTGAACAAGACAATGCGGCTTGGCCGAGGTTAGCCGCAGGGCGATAATAAGGGGAAAGCGGCGCTGGGGGGGTATCCCCGGCGCCGAATCCCGTGTGGTGGAAGGCCCACGGGCGCCGAGGGGGCCGAGGGGCGACATCGGGGACTGGACACTGGCTTGAAGATCCGCCGAGCGCTGATCAGCGTTTACGACAAGACGGGCATCGTCGAGTTCGCGCGCGCCCTGCACGACGAGTTTGGCATCGAGCTGATCTCCACGGGCGGCACGGCGAAGGTGCTGACGGAGGCGGGCATTCCGGTCACGCTCGTCGAGACGATCGCCGGCTTTCCGGAGCTGCTGGACGGCCGCGTCAAGACGCTGCACCCGAAGATTCACGCGGCGATCCTGGCCGACCGCGACAACCCGGAGCACATGCGGCAGCTCGCGAAGCAGGGGATCGAGCCGATCGACCTGGTCGTGGTGAATCTGTATCCGTTCGAAAAGGCTGTGGCAGACCCGAACTGCACGTTCGAGCAGGCGATCGAGATGATCGACGTCGGGGGCGTGGCGCTGCTGCGCGCGGCGGCGAAGAACCACCGGCACGTGCTGGTTCCTGTGCACCCAGATGACCTCGAGCGCCTGCGGCTGTGGCTTCGCGAAGACGCGCTGACGAACGAGGGTTGGGAACAGGTGCGGCGTGACTACGCGGTTGGCGCCCTGCTTGCGACGAGCCGATACGATGCGGCGATCGCATCATGGATGAGCAAGGGGCGAGCCGGCGCGGTTCATCTGACCGAGACAGAAGCGCTGCGATACGGAGAGAACCCGCATCAGTGTGCTGCGGCCGCCAGTGTGGCAGAGAGCCGCGTGCCAGAGGTTGTGCTTCGCGGTCTGACGGCCGGCGTGCCCCGCTCGTTCGACCTGACCTGGGCCGGCCTGCTGCTGAATAGGGCCCAGGCGCTGTCGTACAACAACTACCTCGATGCGGATGCGGCGCTCGGGCTGTGCGCGGAGCTGACGCGCGCGGGGGCTATGCTCTCGCGCCAGGAGAGCGATGCAACCTCAGGCCTCGATGCAGCGTCAGGCCTGTGGCACCGGCCTCCGGCCGGTGAACCGCCTCACGGGTCTCCGACCCGTGCGCGGCACGTTGCGCGGCGCGTCACCGAAGAACAATGGACGCGCAGGAACCTGCCCCATCTTCAGGTCCCGGGCGCCACGTATTTTGTGACGTTTCGCCTGATTGCGGGACAACTGAGCCCGGCTGAGCGGGATATTGTTCTGGCAGCCTGCACCTACTGGCATGGCAAGCGCATGACGCTGCACTGCGCGACGGTCATGCCCGACCACGTTCATTTGTTGATGACTCCACACGAGGCTCGGCCGGACGAGTGGCGCTCGTTGGGCGAAATCCTGCACAGTCTGAAGAGCTTCTCAGGCTTGCGAGTCCAGCGGGCGCGAGGCGCGAGCGGGCCCTTGTGGCAGGATGAGAGCTTCGACCGAGTCATGCGGAGCGAGAAGGAGTTCATCGAAAAGTGGGAGTACATCGAGGCCAATCCGCTGACCGCGGGGGTGGTCAAGGCGCTGCCCTATAAGTGGTTCTGGAGCTCGGAGGCGGGGTTTGGGGAGCGTGTCGCCTCGGAGGAGGGGCAGAGCGCGGGGACAATGCACGGGTCGGAGACCCGTGCCACAGGACACCGGCCGGAGGCCGGTGCCACAGCGGAGACCCGTGACACAGGACACCGGCCGGAGGCCGGTGCCACAGCGGAGACCCGTGACACAGGACACCGGCCGGAGGCCGGTGCCACAGCGGAGACCCGTGACACAGGACACCGGCCGGAGGCCGGTGCCACAGCGGTGTGCTTCATCAAGCACACCAACGCCTGTGGCGTCGGCGTTTCGGGCGGGTGTTCGGATCATGATCGAATCGAAGCCTACCGACGGGCCTACGTGGGCGATCCGAATGCCGCGATGGGCGGTGTCTTGGCGGTCAATTTCGACGTGAGGCCGGAATTCGCTGAGGTGGTCCTGGATTCGTTGCCGCGCTGGGGCAAGGCCGCCGGCGCGGGGGCATTTTTTGTGGAAGTCTGGATCGCGCCCTCGTTCAGCGACGAGGCAGTCGCGCTGATCCGCGGCTCGAAAAGAGAATGGGGAAAGCGCGTGCGGTTGCTGGCGGTCGGGGATATGGGCGTCGAGCCGCACGCGAGCGAGCTGCAATACCGCAGCATCGCCGGCGGGATGCTGGTGCAGTCGCCGGATGTGCTGGGGCTCAACGAGGAACAGTGGAAGGTCGTGACCAAGCGTACGCCGGGCCCGCGCGAGCTGGCCGACCTGCGGCTGGCGTGGCTGATCTGCAAGCACACGAAGAGCAACGCGATCACGATCTGCAAGGACGGGATGCTGATCGGCAACGGCGCGGGACAGATGAGCCGCGTGATGAGCTGCCGCGTGGCGGTCTGGCTGGCGCAGGAGAACGGACACCTGGCGGAGCGCGGGGCCACGGCGCCCAGCGACCACGGGACGATGGAACAAGGGGAAGACGGCGGCGGGGCCGTGGCGGCTTCGGACGCTTTCTTCCCCTTTGCAGATGGGCCGCGGGTGCTGATCGAGGCGGGCGTGACGGCGCTGATCCAGCCCGGCGGGAGCAAGCGCGACCAGGAGACGATCGACCTGTGCGATTCGCACGGGGTAGCGATGATTTTCACCGGGGCCAGGCATTTCAGGCACTGAAGGGGCGCCATCAGGGGCCGCTTTGCGGCGCCGACTCGTCGCCGTGACTCCCAGCGCGTACAATGGCGGCCTGCATCGCCGTTCGGCCGAGCGGCAACGGCGTTTGGCGCGGCTGGCGCGCGGAGGGCGCGGCCCGACGCCGCGGCTCGAATTCGCCACGAAGAAAGGATTCGCCGTGCGGATTGCGCTCATCAATCCCATCACGCGTCGGACGCAGGGCTACCACACGGTCGGCAGCTATATCCCGCAGCTCGGGTTGCAGGTGCTGGCCGAGCTCGTGCCCGACGGGCACCAGGTTGACATCATCGACGAGTGCTTTGGTTCGCAGTACACCGACACGATGGTCACGCGCGAGCGCTACGACCTCGTCGGCGTCACCGCCTACACCAGCGGCGCCACGCGCGCCTACGAGATCGCCGCCGCCTGCCGAGCCCAGGGCATCCCCACGATCATCGGCGGCCCGCACGCCTCCGCCGTCCCGCAGGAGACGGCCCGCTGGTTCGACTCGGTCGCGGTCGGGGAGTGTGACGAGATCTGGCCGCAGATCGTGCGCGACGCGGCGGCGGGGAAGCTGAGGCCGCTGTACAAGGGGCAGCTTTCGGACCTGGAGCAGACGGGTCTCGGGCGGGCCAGGCAGTCGCTGCGGCCCGTGAACGGCCGCTACGACGTCTCGGCGATTCAGACGTCGCGCGGTTGCCCGGTCGGCTGCGAATACTGCTCGGTCACGGAGTTCAACGGCGCGCCCATCCGCCGGCGGCGCATCGCCGACATCGTCCGCGAGTGGAACGAGACGACGCGGCCGTTCACGTTCGTCGTGGATGACAACTTCTTCGGCGTCGGGCCGCGGCACGCCGAATGGGCCAAGGAGCTGCTGCGGGCGATCATCCGCCACGGCAAGCGGCGGCTGTGGTTCAGCCAGACGACGATCAACATGGGCGAAGACGAGGAAGGGTTGCGGCTGGCGTACCGCGCCGGCTGCCGGGGGATGCTGGTGGGCTTCGAGACGTTCAACCAGGCGTCGCTCCAGGAATACCACAAGGGCATCAATCGCAACAACCTCCAGCGCTACCAGGAGCTGGTCAACGGCTTCCACCGCGCGGGCATCGCCGTCTTCGGCGGCTTCATCATCGGCGCCGACCAGGACACGCCCGAGACCGTGGCGGAGACGGCGCTCCAGGCAGTGAGGATGGGAATCGACATTATCCAGGTCACGAACCTGACGCCGCTGCCGGGCACGAAGATGTACGACCGCTACAAGGCCGAGGGGCGGCTGATCGCGACGAACTACCCGGAGGACTGGGAGCGCTACACCTTCGTCGAGACGGTCTACAACCCGAAGAACATGAGCGCCCGCGAGCTGGACGAGGCGATCTACGAGCTGCGCCACGCGGCGGCGCGGGAGAACTGGGTGGTGAAGCGCGCCCTGCGCACGCTTATCCGCACGCGCTCGCTGACGACGGCGATGTTCGTCCTCGGCATGAACCGCGGCTGGAAGCGCATGGCCAAGGTCCAGGCGCCGCACGACGCGCGGCGTTTCGGCTTCGCGCCGGCGCCGTCACCGCGCTTCAACAAGATCCGCGAGTCGTTCCGCATTCACCTGGACGTCGGAATCGCCTAGGCCCGGCCGGAAGCGCGCGGCCCGGGCGGCTCCCGCTCAGCGCCGCAGGTACTCCACCAGCAGCCGCACGCCGAAGCCCGTCGCCGCCTTGCTGTCGTCGGTGGTGGCGGCGCCGGCGATGTCGAGGTGCGCCCAGGGCACGTCGTCCTCGACGAACTCCTTCAGGAACATGCCGCCCACGATCGCATGCGCGCTGCGCGTCCCCGACGAGTTGCGGATGTCCGAGTCCGTTCCCTTGATCAGATCGCGGTAGTCGTCCCACAGCGGCAGCCGCCAGAGCCGCTCGTGCGTCCGGCGGCCGCACTCGCCCAGGTCGGCGGCCAGCGTGTCGTTGTTGCTCATCAAGCCGGCGCAGCAGGTGCCCAGGGCCGTCACCACGCCGCCCGTGAGCGTGGCCAGGTTGATCATCGCGCTCGGCTTGCAGTGCTTCTGGGCGTACCACAGCGCGTCGGCCAGCACGAGCCGCCCTTCGGCGTCGGTGTTGGTGACCTCGACGGTCTTGCCGCTCGCCATCCGCAGGATGTCGCTGGGGCGGTACGCCTGGGCCGAGATGGCGTTCTCCGCCGCCGCCAGCAGCGCCGTGACGTTGCAGCGCAGGCGCAGGTCGCAGACGGCCTTCAGGACGCCGAGCACCGTCATGCCGCCGCACTTGTCGAACTTCATCGTCTCCATGCCGCTGGTCTTGATCGAGTATCCGCCGGTGTCGAAGGTGATCGACTTGCCGACGAGCACGGTGCGCGTGCGGGCGCGCGGCGCGCCGTTGTAGTCGAGGCGGACCAGGCACGGCCCCGGCGACGCCCCGCCGCCCACCGCGAGCAGCCCGTTCATGCCCAGCTTGCGAAGCTGGGCGGCGTCGAGCACCGTGCACTTGAGCTTGTGTTGCTGCGCGAGCTTGCGCGCTTCCTGCGCCAGCGTTGCGGGATTGATGACGTTCGGCGGCTGGTGCGCCAGACGCCGCGCGTAGTTGACGGCGCCGGCGATGGTGGTGGCGTCGGCGACCTCCGGCAGCCGGGCGGAAACGTGCTCTTTCTCGCCCGCGAGCAGCTCGACGCGCACGCGCCCGACGGCCTTCGGGTCCTCGCGCTTCATCGACGCGAAGCGGAACCCGGCCACGACCATCGCGCCGCACCACTCCGCCACGGCTTTCGGCACGTCGCAGCTCAGCAGCCCGTCGATCCACAGCGTGGCGCCGGCGACGCGCTCTCCGGCCAGCCAGCCGGCCGTCGCCGCCGCGGCCTTGCGCAGCTTGGCGAGGTCGAGCTTTCCGGCGTCGCCCAGGCTGACGACGCAGACGCGCCTGAAGCGCCCGCCGCGCGTCGTCACGCCGATCTTGCCGGCCTCTTCACCGGGCTCGCCGCACTCGACGAGCGCCGAGGCGGCGCCGTCGCAGAAGCGGTCGAGCTGCGCGAGTCGTTGCAGCGCCGGGCGCGGCTTTGCGGCGAGCGGGATGATCAGCGCCTCGCCCGAAGGCGTCTTTCCGCAGGGGGCGAACTCGAACGTTGTTCCATCGCGTGACATTGCACCTCCGCCAGCGCGCCGTCGTTCGGCGCTATTCCCCTCAGAGCCGGGCGGCCTCCAGAGCGGGCGGCCTCCCGAGCCGGGCTGTCCCCAGCCCGGCCTTGCGGGCGTTCAGGCTACCGGCTCGGCGCGATTGCGCACAGGCGGCGCGGTTGCCATTCGCCGGCGCACGACTGAGAATCGTGCCGGCCGGACGGCGCATGCCGTTGGCCGGGAGCCGTGCATGAGCGAGCGCGTCCACAACTGTCCCGCGATCCGCGTCATGATGATGCCGCGTGACACGAATGCGCACGGGACGATCTTCGGGGGCGTGCTGCTGAGCTACATCGACCAGGCCGGGGCGGTCGAGGCCCGCAAGCACACGCCGCACAAGTTCGTCACGGTGGCGATGAACGAGGTCGAATTCAAGCAGCCGGTCTTCGTCGGCGACGTGCTGAGCTTCAACACCGAGCTGGTGAAGCGCGGCCGCACGTCGATGACCATTCGCGTGCGCGTCGAGGCCGAGCGCTTCGAGGACCCCAGCCGCGTCGTCCCCGTCACCGAAGCCGTGCTGGTCTACGTCGCCGTCGACGCCCACGGCCGGCCCATCCCCGTGTGCGCCGACAAGCCGTCGTCGCGGCCCGAGGGCGGTTGACGCGTGGCCGCCGACCGCACGATTCCGGCCGGCCGCTCCGCCTGGCGCCAGGCCAGCGCCCTGGCGCTCTCCACGCTCATCGTCGCGTCGCTGGCGGGCTCCGGCGGCTACGCGTGGTACCTGCGCAGCGCGTATTACCGCGACTACTGCGCGGGGCGGCTGAGCGCCAACCTGTCGCTGCCCTCGGACATCGGCGGCGTGGTGCCGCGCTCGTGGACGTCGCGCGAGTTCACCGACGTGGTGGTCTGGCTGCCCGACCGGCGCGACCGGGCGTTCACCTGTCGCAGCGCGCTGCTGCGCTACGCCCCGACCGCCGCCGACGCGGACGCCTACGAGCTCGAGCTGCGCGACGGCTTCACCGAGATATCGACGCGAACCTGGCTGCGCAGCGACTACCGCTCGGTGGTGGAGTCCGGCCTGCGCACCGGCTTCATCCCGGACGGCCCGCAGCGGGTCCGTTTCAGCCGCATGAACCTGGCGTTCGAGCGCGACCCCTTCCGCCTCGAGCTCACCGACGCCGCCGGCGAGGTTTCCTTCGAGGAAGCCGGGCAAGGCCGGGCGACGGCGATCTGCACCAGCCTGAACGGGCACGCCTGCGCCGAGCCCGTCTTCCTGCGCACGGTCTTCTCGCCGCGCTCCGCCGGCGTACGCATCGACGAGCTGGTGCTGAAGGTTCCGCGCCTGCCGATCGCCCTGGCGCGCCTGCACGAGCTCTCCCCGGTGGACATTCGTCACGGCGAGTTCGCCGGCGAGCTCAGCTACCGCGAGCTGGACGCGGGCAACCAGCTCGAGCTCAGCGGCCGCTGCTACGGGCTCGATCTGACGGAGTGCACCCAGGGGCTGCTGGCGACGCCGGTGCGCGGCCGCTGCCCGGAGATCGAGGTCCAGGAGCTGACCGTGCTCGACGGCGCTCCGCAGCGGCTCCGTTTCCGCGGTGCGCTGCGCGACGTCGAGCTCGGCGACCTGCTGGCGAACCTCGGCCTCGCGGGCGCAGACGGCCGCGTCACGCTCAGCGTCGGTACGGCGGAGCTGTCGCAGGCCGGGCTGGATCAGCTCGTCGCCTCGGGTCAGGCGCGCGACGTCTCGCTCGAGCGACTCTCGCGCGCCGCCGGCTGGGGCCTCATTTCCGGCACGCTTCAAGTGACCATCGACGACCTGGTGATCGAGAACAACGAGTTGCGCGCCCTGAGCGCCACGGTGCGCGTCGACGATCCCGGGCCGACGCCCAACTGGGTCGAGGGCGAGCTGCTGCGCCGCGCGCTCAGCAGCGCCCTGAAGCTGAACCTGCCGCCGGTGCTGCCCGAGCGCATCGAGTACACGCGGCTTGGCTTCACGGTCGTGGTGCGGGACGAGATCCTGGAGCTGTTCGGCTCCCACGGCCCGCAGGACAAGACGATCCTGACGGTGCGCCTCTTCGGCCGCGACCTGGGCATCGTCGGCGAGCCGGAGTCCCCCATCGACCTGCGTCCCTGGCTCGACCGCCTGCGCGCCGACGCCGCCCGCCGTCTGAGAGGCGTTCCGGGCGCTGGGGGGCCCGGGCGCTGAGCCCGCTCCGCGCCGCCCGTCCAGGCATCTATAATCCCCGGCTCACGCGCCCCGGCACGCCCGCCGGCGCGCCGCTCCGGAGGAGCGCGAATTCGCATGCTGCTGAAACTGGCGGGAATCGGCGGATTGGTCGGCGCGCTGGCCGCCGCCTGGCTGCTGCGCGCTGCGCAGCCCTGGCCCGCCGGCGGCGCCGCTGACCAGCCCGCCGCCGCACCGCCCGCCGCCCTCGAATATCGCGGCGTGGCCATTCAGCTCACAAGCGGACACCGCGCGGTCGAGACCTACGGTCCGGCGATCGAGGAGATCGCGGAGCTGGGCGCGAACACGGTGCTCCTGGCGACCCCGGCATACATGGAGCATGCGCGTTCGCAGGCGATCTTCATCGAGGCCCGCGACACGCCCGCGCCCGCCGACTTTGTCGAGCTCATCCGCGTCGCGAAGGGGCGCAACCTGCGCGTGATCGTCATGCCGATGGTGCTGCTGAAGCACCCGCGCGGGAGCGAGTGGCGCGGCCGCATCGAGCCGCCGGACTGGCCGACGTGGTGGCGCGAGTATCGGCGGCTGGTCGAGCACTACGCCGACATCACCCGCGAGGGTGGGGCCGACGTGCTGATGGTCGGGTCGGAGCTGGTGAGCACGGAGAAGAACACGGCCGAGTGGATCAAGGTGATCGAGGCGGCGCGGCGGCGATTTCCGGGGAAGCTGGGTTACTCGGCGAACTGGGACCACTACAAGCCGATCAAGTTCTGGGACCGGCTCGATCTGGTCGGCATGACGAGCTACTACACGCTCGCGGACAAGAAAAGCCCCCCGGTCGAGCAGCTCGTGCGCAACTGGGAGCCGATCCGCGACGACATCCTCGGGTGGATCGCGCAGATCAACAAGCCGCTGATGCTGACTGAGGTGGGCTGGTGCAGCCAGGAGGGCGCCGCCTCGGCCCCGTGGAACTACTACCAGAACCAGAAGGCCAGCCCCAACGGTCACGAGGAGCAGCGGCGGCTCTACGAGGCGTTCGTACGCGCCTGGGACCGCGCTCCCGGGCTTACGGGGGTCATCTGGTGGGAATGGCCCCCCTCCGCGGGCGGCCCGGCGGATTTCGGCTACACCCCGCGTCACAAGCCCGCCGAGGCCGTGCTGCGGACGTGGATGGCCCGCCACGCGGCCGCCGAGCGCGGTTCACCGGCCACGGATGGCGCCGTGGATGGAGGGGCGGAGGCGCCGAGACGGTGACAGGACCGGCCGCGGGGCGCCGTCTGCGTGGGACGAGGAGAATCGGTGGAAAAATGGCGTGGGCGCGGGGGCGGGTCGCCGGGTAGACTGAATGCGTCCGTGCGTCCACGTTACCGGGCGTTTCGGCTCGCAGTGGATCCAAATCGGAAGGAGCGCGTATGACGCGGATTGGCACTTCGGCACAGGTCGGTCTGGTTCTCACGCTCGCGGCGATGGCGACGCCGGCCCTGGGCCAGAAGGTCGTCGTCGACGAGGTCATGCCGAGTTTCAGCGGCACGGATCTGCTGACGGGCAAGACTATCAAGATCGAGGATTTTCGCGGCAAGGTCGTCCTGATCGACTTCTGGGCCACGTGGTGTGTACCGTGCATCCAGGAGTTGCCCAACGTCCGCGCCGCCTACGAGAAGTATCACGACAAGGGCTTCGAGATCATCAGCATCTCGCTCGACAGCGACGCCGAGAAGTGTCGCGACTACGTTCAGAACAACCAGATGCCGTGGCTGCACATCGCGGACGGCGGCGGATGGAAGGCCGAGCTGGCGCAGAAGTTCGGCATCCGCGCCATCCCCGCCATGTACGTGCTGGACCGCAACGGCGTGGTTCACTCCGCCAAGGCTCGCGGCTCGCGGCTCGAGGCGGCGATCGAGGAGGCGCTCGCGGTTCCGATCGGCGCCACGCCGAAGCCGAAGGCGGCCGCTGACGACATCGAGCGCGACGCCCAGGCCGAGCTGGCCGAGGCGGACAAGCTGCGCGACAACGGCAAGTACGCCGAGGCCCTGCTGAAGTACGACGAGATCGGTACGGAGTATCTCGGGCGCAACGTGGCGCACGAGGCGAACAAGCGCGCCAAGGCGCTGCGCGATGACAAGTCGCTCGCCGACAAGATCGCCAAGCAGATGACGGAGCTGAAAACGGCGAAGGGCGCCGCCGTGACGCTGGAGGGCGAGGACGCCAAGAAGGCCGACCGCTGGCTGACGCTGGCGCGCTCCTTCGCCAAGCAGGACAACAAGGACATGGCCCGCAAGTATTATCAGAAAGTCATCGACGCCTACGCCAATTCGGCCCAGGCGCGCACCGCCGAGCAGGAGATGGCCAAGCTCGAAGGCTGATGCCCGCGGGCGGTTGCCGGCGGGCTGTGATTTCTCATAGGCGGGGATGAAGGCGCGTTGGGGCGGGTCGCTCGACCCGTCCCAACGTTTTTCATTGCAGCGCCACCCGCGGGGCTCCGCCGCGCCGTGCTCCAAAAGCACGGCCGCCGAACGGTCGATAACTCCTCTCGGCGGGGCCGTGTCGGCCCCGCGAGGTGAGCAGCCATGGTCATCACCGCGGATCAGGCCGAACGCCCCCGTCGCGGAAGACGATGCCAGGCGACGCGCCGCGCCGCACATCGCCTGCCCTGCACGGTCCGCGTCGGCGATTGCCAGTCGCCCGGGAGCGAGCTCAGCGGCGTCGCGGTCGTCGTGTCTGCGGATCAGATCGTGCTGCTGCTGCCGGAGAATCCGCAGCCGGGCACGCGCATCGAAACCAGCATCTGGCCGCAGGCGTGCGACGCCGTCAACCTCTGCGGACATGTCGTCAGCAGCCGCCGTGTGCTGACGGGGACCTACGAGGTGGGCGTGAAGCTGGGCTGACCCGCGACCATCGCCGCCATTCCCTCCTACCGGCTATCCAAAGCCGACGCGCCGCACGCCCACGCGCCGCACGCCCACGCACCGCGCGCCCACGCACCGCGCGCCCACGCACCGCGCGCCCACGCGTCGCACACCCCCGCGCCGCGAGCGCAACGAGCCGCGAGCGCAAGCGAGCGCCGTAGCCGGGCGTCGCAAAGCGCAACGAGCCGCGAGCGCAAGCGAGCGCCGAAACAACGCTATCATAAGGCGCTCGGGAGACGCCATTGGACGCCGCTGCGCTCCGCATCCTCGACGCAAACATGAACCGGGCGCGCGAGGCCCTGCGCGTCGTCGAAGACTACGCGCGCTTCGCGCTCGATGACCGCGCCGCCGCCGCCGCCGCGAAGGACATGCGCCACGCGCTCGGTCGCGCCGCCGCGCAGGGCGCGCTGCCCGCCGGCGACGCGCTCGCCGCCCGCGACGCCGCGGGCGACGTCGGCCGCACCGCGAAGACCGCGGGCGAGCTGCGGCGTGATTCGTCCGAGGCGGTGCTGGCGGCGAGTTTCGCGCGGCTGGGCGAGTCGCTGCGCGTCCTCGGGGAGTTCGGAAAGCTCGCCGCGCCGCCAGACGCTTCCCGGCCCGACGGCGCCCTGGCGGAGGTTGCCCCGCCGCTCGCCGCGCTCGCCGAGGACCTGCGCTATCGCGCCTATGAGCTGGAGCAACGGCTGCGCTCCCGCGGCGCGCTCCGGGGCAGGTTCCGCCGCGTGCGCCTGTACGTGATCATCACCGCCGAGCTCTGCCGCGACGACTGGCTGGTGACGGCGGAGGGGGCGCTGCGTGGGGGCGCCGGGTGCCTACAGTTGCGCGAGAAGGCGCTGCCCGACGCCGAACTGCTGCGCCGCGCGAAGGCGCTGCGCGCGGCCTGCGACCGGCACGGCGCGCTGCTGGTCATCAACGACCGGCCGGACATCGCGGCGCTGGCCGCCGCCGACGGCGTTCACCTTGGCCAGGATGACCTGCCGGTCGCCCAGGCGCGGCGCGTGGTGGGCGGCCGGCTGCTGATCGGCAAGAGCACTCACACGTCCGCGCAGGTGGCCGCCGCCCTCGATGAGCAGCCGGACTACATCGCGGTGGGCCCGGTCTTCCAAAGCCCGACGAAGCCGCAGGACCACGTTGCCGGCACGGCGCTCGTGCGCTACGCCGCAGGACGAACGGAGCTGCCGGTGGTGGCGATAGGGGGGCTGATGGCGCAGGTCGCGGGCGAGGTCATCGCGGCCGGCGCCAGTTGCCTGTGCGTATGCTCGGCGGTGATCTCCGCGCCGGACCCGGCCGCGGCGGCCCGCGGGCTGCTGGATGCGTGGCCCGGTGCGTAGCGCGTCGCCAGGCGCGGCGGATCGGGCAAAGCGTCAGTAGAGCCGGGCTGTCCCCAGCCCGGAAGCGGGCGCGGCTCGGATCGGGTTCTGGGATAGCCTGATGTCTCCGTCTTGAGACCGGGCTGGGGACAGCCCGGCGCTGAAGTGGCGCTTGCGTCGTCAACGGCGACGGGCCTGACGGCGGCGGAATCCGAGCCCGGATTCTCGCACGGGCTCCGGGATGCGTATGCGCTAGGCGCCGCCGGCCGCATGGCGCGCCAGGCGGCGCAGCGGCTCGCTGCGGCGCAGGAGCGTGACGGCGGTGTGAATGTCGCGGCCGAACTCGCGGTCGGCGTCGGCAAAGGCGATGGCCTCGCGCACGATGGCGTGCGCGTTTCGCGGCCCGGCGCCGGGCCTGAGGGGCGCGCGCAGGTCGAGGGCCTGCGCCGCGCACATCATCTCGATCGCCAGCACGGTCTCGATGCGGTCGAGCACCTCGAAGCACTTCAGCGCGGCCGTCGCGCCCATGCTCACGTGGTCTTCCTGCCCCAGCGAGGTGGGGATGCTGTCGACCGACGCGGGCGTCGAGAGCACCTTGCACTCGTTGACCAGGGCGGCGGCGGTGTACTGCGGCAGCATGAAGCCGCTGTTGAGCCCGGTGTCGGGCATGAGCAGCTTCGGCAGGCCGTCCTCGCCCGACAGCAGCAGGTAGACCCGGCGCTCCGAGATGCTGCCCAGGTCGGTGAGCGCGATCGCCAGGTAATCGAGCACCAGCGCCAGCGGCGCGCCGTGAAACAGTCCGCCCGACACGACCTCGCCGGTCCCGTCGGCGGCCTCCAGCACCGCCGGATTGTCCGTCACGCTGTTGATCTCGCGCGTCACGACCACGCGGAAGTGCTCGAGCGCATCGCGGAACGCGCCGTGCACCTGCGGCGCGCAGCGCAGGGAGTACGGGTCCTGCACCCGGTCGCAGCCGGCGTGCGACTTGAGAATCTCGCTGTCGCGCATGTGCCGGCGGACGTTCGCTGCGACGGCCGCCGCTCCGGGATGCGGCCGCAGCGCCATCAGCCGCTCGTCCATCGGGCGCACGCTGCCGCGCAGCCCTTCGAGCGACATGCACAGGACCAGGTCGGCCAGGTCCGCGAGCCGCCGCGCCCGCACGCCGATGTTCGCCGCGTAGGCGGACATGAACTGGGTGCCGTTGATGAGCGCCAGGCCTTCCTTGGGCGCGAGCCGCAGCGGAGCGAGGCCGAGCGCGGCCTGCGCCGGCAACGCGGGCAGGCGCGTGCCGCTTGCGTCGAGCATCTCGCCACGGCCGATAAGCGGCAGGAAGAGGTGCGCCAGGGGGGCCAGATCGCCGCTGGCGCCGAGCGACCCGCGCGTCGGCACGAGCGGCAGCAGGTCGGCGTTCAGCCACGCCGCCAGCCGCTCGCACACGTCCGCCCGCACACCGCTGCTGCCCGCCAGCAGCATGTGCAGCTTGAACAGGAGCATCCAGCGGACGATCTCGGGCGGCGCCGGGGCGCCGACGCCCACGGCGTGCGAAACGAGGAGGTTCTCCTGCAACTGGTCGAGCTGGTCCGGCGGAATGCGCTTGTTCTTCAGGTGGCCGAAGCCCGTGTTGACGCCGTAGATCGCCTGCCGTCCGCCGGCGAGCGTCTCCAGCCGCCGCCGGCATTCGCTCACGCGCCTGAGTCCCGCGGGTGCCAGCTCGACACGCAACGGAGCGGCGAGCAGCCCGTCCAGCACGTCCAGATCAAGCGGCGCCTCACCAAGCGTCAGCGCGGTCAAGGGGGCTCGGCTCCTTCCTTCCAGTGGCTCACGATCTGGTTCGCGTCCTCGATGAACTCCTGCAACGGCAGCACGCCGATCGCCAGCAGCCGCCGGTCGATCAGCGCCCGCAGGGCGCTGCGGGCCTGGACGTCATAGTAGCGGGCCGGCAGGGCTTCGTTCACCATCGCCAGCGCCTCGACCTGGCCGCTCTCGACGACGTAGCGAAACACCTGGCCGCCCTCTTCCGGCAGCCGGGCCACGTACACGAAGCGCGGATCGCGCCGCTCGTACGGCGCGCTCTCCGGCGTCAGGGCCGGATACGGCTCCTCGCCCGGCACTGCGATCCGCGTCACGTTCTCGGAATCGACGTCGAGCCGAAGCAGTCCCTGGTCACTCATCAGCATCAGCACCGGTGCGCCCGCTTCGTACTGGCCCGGCGCGGCCTGGGCAAAGAACCGCGGCGGACGCGCGAGGCCCGCCGCCGCCGCGACCCACGGCGACGTGAACACGCGTCCGGACGGCTTGTGGATCAGCAGTTGCGGGCCGCCGCGGAGCGCGACGTTGATGATGCTGTCGGCGCCGGGCACGGCTTCGATGCAGCCGATCTCGGGCAGATCAGGATCAACGGCGTACTCGGTGTTCGCGAGCAGTTCGGCGCGCAGGAAGTCGCCTTCCTCGCCGCGCGGCGGGTCGGCGTTCACCAATTCACCGAGCACGCTGAAATATGCCGCAGCGTGCCGATCGAAGGCGGGGATATCCGCCGTCCGCAGGTTCAGCCGCAACGGCGCGGGTTGCCGTGGCGTGAGTTCGACAACGCGGCGGCGATCGTATGCCCACGCCCGGCCGGTGGCCGGCTCGCGACCGATCCAGGGCCACAGGGCCGGCGCCGGGAACCACGAGGGCGACGGCGTGCTGATCGCGTCCAGCGCACCCGTCGCGGCCGAATACACCAGCAAGCGGCGATCACGCGCGAGCACAAGCCATTGGCCCGGTCCGACAAGGGGTATGGCCAGCAACGGCCGGTCGAGTGCGGTGCGGCCGGGGCCGCCCGGCGGCGGGTTGTGCGCGAAATCGATCGTGCTGCGGAGCGTTGCGGCGCCCGGCGAGTCGCCGAGCGCATCGACAGCGGCCGCGGCTTGCGCGGTTGCTCCGGCGGCCAGCGCCGCGAGGGTGTCGATCTCCGCGAGCATGCGGGCGCGCTCGGCGTGGGACGACTGCTCGACGCGCAGGCGGGCCTCGGCGAACACCTCGCGGTTCGGGCGTTCGGCGACGTATTCGAGCAGCGCCAAGGCTCGCGCATAGGGAGCGACTTCCGCGTCGCTCAGCGTGGGCAGCGCCGCCGCCAGGTGCCTGCGGATCAGGGTTTCGTTCTCGGCCCGCAGCGCATACAGCATCCAGTCGAGGTAACTTGTCAAGCCCGGGTGGCCCGGTGCGTTGACGCTGCCCAGCAGTTCCTCGACGCGCCGGTCCTCCGGAAACTGGTACAGGAAGAACGCGACCGTCGCCGCCACGCGCGGGTTGCGCGTGCGGCTGTCGCCCTCGTGGGCCCGCGGCAGCCGCACGAGGACGTCTCGGGCGCTCTCGAAGAAGCCATCCAGCGCCCGGCCCGGTTCGCCCGCCAGAAAGTCGAGCCAGGCGGCCGTCTGCACGCGGATCCACGTGTGGCGCAGCAGCCGGCTGCGCGGACCGATGAGCCGGCAGCACTCCGATTGCAGGTCGAGCTCGGCGCACATCCAGGCCGTCACCGCCAGCATGTTTCCCGCGGTGATGCTGCGGTCAGCATCGGCAGGCGCGTCGCGATAGTGCCGCCACCACAGTTCGGCGCAGCGGACGGCGGCGTCGACGTAGCGTCCGGCGGGCACGAGCACGCGCTGCACGCGCAGGTCCGGGTCTACCGGCGCGCTGATGTAGTCGCTGCCCTCGAACAGAATCCGCTCGAGGTGAAACGGCGCCTTGCCCGGTCCGGCCATGTCGAGCTCCGACGGCGCGGTCCACAGGTCGCCGGACCCGTCGCTGCGAACCGCCTCGCCGTCGCTGGCCAGGAGCTGTCGGGCCGCGGCGCTCTCTCCGGCCGTGTACAGAATGCGGGCGCGCAGCCGGTGCGTCAGTTCGCGCTCAGGCAGCGGTTGATCCAACGACGTCAGCAGCTCGCACGCCTCCTCCACGTACCCTTCCGCGTAGCGCCGCACCACCTGCATCGCGGTCTCGCCCTGCGGCGAGACGTAGTCCAGCACCTCCAGCACGTCGTGATTGGTGATCGCCGGCACGTCGCGGGGCCCGTCGGCGCCCAGCACGCGCACGACCGTCCCGGCCGGTGCGTCCGCCAGAATGCGCCGCAGCTCCTCCAGCCCGCGGATGCGCCAGCCGTTCGCGTGCGTCACGACGTCCCCGCTCCGCAGTCCGCACCCCTCCCGCACCCGGATCAGCAGCGCCGCCTGGGCCGGAGGCGTCACGCTCTCCAGCACGTGCCGGATGCGATGAAGCACCTCCATGTCCTTCTGCCCCCGCGCCAGCTCGTTCAGCGGACCGGCGATGCGCGGGCCGAGCAGGATCAGCCGCCGCGTCGCGGCCTCGCGCTGCTCGAAACGCGCGTCGCCGAGCTGCGCGACGAGCTTTGCCAGATCGGGGTCCGCGTCTTGCGCCGCGGAAACGGGAAGAGCGGACTTCGCGGGCGGCGCCCACGCGAGCGTCGCGGCCGCCGACAGCACCGCTCCAAGAAGAAAAGCCAGCATCCATCGTCTCCCGGGCCACGGGATCATACGCTCGCGACACACGACGGCTGTCGTCCGCCGTGCCCGTGCACGTCGCCCCGTCGCCGCCGGCCGCCGGTCCTTTGCGCCTGCCGCCGACTGTTCGTCTGTCCCGTTCATCGGCACGCGGCGCCGGAATCCGCTGCCGCGGCGCTCCCGCTGTTGAGATTCGAGCCAGGCGTTATATTAGGGGGCCTTGGGTTCCGACAGTGGCGCGACTCGTTCCCGGGGCGGGGCGGTACGCGGCTTTCGTCGGCCATTGGCGCATCGGGCGGCGGAAGCTCGGCGGGGGGCCCGGTGACACTCCGCCTTTTCGTAGCCAGCGCGCCCGGAAACGGACAGAAAAGGAGAACGCAGATGTCGCAGAACACCTCGAAGCCGGCTGTCCGCGTTGGGCGCTGGCGCCGCTGCGCCGCGCTTTCGATCAGTGCTCTCGCCGCGGCGTTTCCCTTCAGCGGCTGCAACTTCGGCGAGTTTACGTCGACGGTCACGCTCGACGGCCGGCAGGTGGTTACTTACCTGGTTCGCAGCGCGATCCTGACGCCGATCCAGACGGCGATCGACGGCGGCATCGACTACCTCTTCGACCGCCTCGAAAACGGAGACTGAGCGTCATGACAACCTCGGTTCGCGCGCTGGCGCCGGGCCTGGCGGCCGCGGTGCTGGGCGGGTTAGCCGCCATTGCGGCGGCGGACGTGGTCGTGCTGTCGGACGGCAGCCGCCTGGTCGGAAAGGTCGTCCGGCTGCACGAGGGCAAGATCACGCTGGAGACCGAGTACGCCGGCACGCTGACGATCGACGCGTCGCGGCTGGAGCGCATCGAGACCGACGACGCGGTGGCCGTGGCGATGGAGAGCGGCGACCGGCTGATGGGCCAGCTCGCGTATTCGACCGCCGCCGGCGTGACGCTGGTGCGCTCGGAGCTGGGCGACATTCCGGTGGCTGTCTCGCAGATCGACGCCATCTGGGAGCGTGACGGCAAGAGCCCGGAGGTGTTGGCGATGCAGGCGGAGTCGGAGCGGCTCGCCAAGGAGCTGGAGGCCGCCCGGGGGCGCTGGAACCTCATCGCCGAGATCGGCCTGCGCTACACCGACGGCAACACCGAGACCTTCACCGTCCTCGGCGGCGTGCAGCTCATCCACCGTACACCGGTCGACAAGCTGCGCTTCTACATCGCGGCGGACTACGCCGAGGACCAGAAGCGGCGCACGCGGGCCGAGGTGAAGGGCGGCGCGGAGTATGAGCGGCTGATTAGCGAGCGGCTGTTCGCCTTCGCCAGGATCGAGCTCGAATACGACGAGTTCGAGGATCTCGAGCTGCGCCTGACGGCCACTGCCGGCCCGGGGTATTACTGGATCAAAGACCCGGGCCACGAGCTTTCGACGCGGCTGGGCGTCGGCTATCAGCACGAGACCTACCTGACGGAGGGCCGGGAGTCGAAGAACGACCTGATCCTGGAGATCGGACTCGACTACCTGCTCGAGCTCACCCCGTGGATGAAGTTCACGCACATGGCGCGGTACTACCCGACGTTCGAGGAAGTGCGCGATTATCGCCTGCTGTTCGACTCGGCGCTGGTGTTCCCGATCGGCAGCACCGAGATGCTCAAGTTCAAGCTCGGCGCACTGTTCGAGTACGACTCGATCCCGCAGCCGGGCCGCGAGCGGCTCGACCAGACCTATTACGGCAATTTCGTGATCGACATCAAGTAGCGCCCGCAGGCGCGAGACAGAGGGCACGGCCCCGGGGGAGGCCAAGGCCGCGGTCCGGAGCTACGCCAGGTAGTCCTGGAGCGCCTTGGCGTGCAGCCTGCCCCCGTTGCGCATGGCGCGGATGGCTCCGACCGCGGCCCGCGCGCCGGCCAGCGTCGTGATCAGCGGAATGCCCAGCTCCACCGATGCCGCGCGCCAGCGGCCCTCCTCGCTGGCGCTGCCGGTGTGGATCGGCGTGTTGATCAGCAGGTCCAGCTCGCGGCGGCGGATGAGCTCGAGCAGGAACGGGTGCTCGGTGCCGGCGTGCTTGCTGACGATGCGGCTGGGAACGCCGTGCTCGGCCAGGATCAGGTGCGTCTTGATGGTCGAGAAGATCTCGAAGCCGAGCTCGTGCAGCTCGCGGGCGATGCTGACCACGCGCGGCTTGTCGGGGTCGTTGACGCTTACGAGCACGCGGCCGCGCGTCGGCAGCCGGACGCCGGCCGCCAGCATCGCCTTGGCGAAGGCCAGCGGATACGAATCGTCGATGCCCATGACCTCGCCGGTGCTGCGCATCTCCGGGCCGAGGACGTAGTCGACGCCGCGGAACTTCTTGAACGGGAAGACCGGCGCCTTGACCGACGTGTGCCGCGGGAGCTGCTGCCGCGCCGTCGGGATGCCCGTCAGCGCCTCGTCGAGGCTCATGCCGAGCATGACCTTGGTGGCGATGTTCGCCCAGGGGATGCCGGTGGCCTTGCTGACGAAGGGGATGGTGCGGCTGGCGCGCGGGTTCACCTCGATGACGTAGACCGTGCGGCCCTGGATCGCGAACTGCACGTTCATCAGCCCGCACACGCCGAGCCGGCGGGCGAGCAGTTTGACCTGGTGCTTGATCTCGTCCACGAGCGAGGGCGAGAGCGAATAGGGCGGCAGGACGCAGCAGGAGTCGCCGCTGTGAATGCCGGCCTCCTCGATGTGCTCCATGATGCCGCAGATGTCGCAGCGGCCTTCGGTGGAGCGCAGCGCGAACTCAGAAGAGCGCCGGGCGGGAGCAGGCGAATGCAGCCCCGCGCCGCCCGCGCCCCTTCCGCGCTGGGCTCCTGGCCCTTCGCTCGTGACTCCATTCCTGAGCCCATAGTCCGCAATGGCGTCCACGTCGACCTCGATCGCATCCAGCAGGAACTTGTCGATCAGGATCGGATGGCGCTCGTCGACGGCCTCGCGGTCGGTCGCCGTCAGCGCCTCGTCGATGTAGCGCAGCAGGTCATTGGCGTTATTGCACACCTGCATGCCCCGGCCGCCCAGCACGTAGCTCGGCCGCACCAGGATCGGATAGCCGATCTGCTCGGCCAGCCGGGCGGCTTCGAGCCGCGAATAGGCGATCTCGCTCGGCGGCTGGCGCAGACCCAGCTCGCGGATGATCTGCGAGAAGCGCTCGCGGTCTTCCGAGAGGTGGATGCTCTCCGGCGACGTGCCCAGGATCGGCACGCCGGCCTCTTTCAGTCCCTTGGCCAGGTTCAGCGGCGTCTGGCCGCCGAACTGGACGATGACGCCGGCGACCGCGGGCGGAGCGGCGTAGGAGCGCAGCGAGGAGGCGGCGTGGGCCCCGGTGGCGTCATCCTGGGTCTTCGCTTCGTCACTTCGCTTCTTCGTGACTTCGTCACGGTCTGGGCCGAAAGCCCGCCCATTCAGCCGCTCGCAGATGTTCAGCACGTGCTCGTGGGTCAGGGGCTCGAAGAACAGCTTGTCGCTGATGTCGTAGTCGGTGCTGACCGTCTCGGGGTTCGAGTTGATCATCACCGCTTCGCAGCCCATCTGGCGCGCCGCCATCGCCGCGTGCACGCAGCAGTAGTCGAACTCGATCCCCTGGCCGATGCGGTTCGGGCCGCCGCCGAGAATGACGACCACCGGCTTTTGCGGCGCGCGCAGCTCATCGTCGTGCGACTCGACCAGGACGTGCTCATCGTCGAGTACACGGTAGCGGTACGGTGATTGGACGCCGAGGCGGCGAAGGACACTCGCGGGTTCTTCGACCGGCCGGGCGAGCTCCGCGGGGCCCAGCTCGGCGGGTCGGCGTTCCGCGGAGCAGAGCCGGGCTGTCCCCAGTCCGGGCTTCGCTGGGGACCGTTGGGCGCCGGCCGGCGGCTCCATAAAGGAGCCGGCCGGCGGCTCCATGATGGAGAGCGTCCGCGCCTCGCGCTGCGGGCTGGGGACAGCCCGGCTCTGCTGCGGGTCCGGACGGCTCCTGCGGAGATGCTGCACCGCGACCGGGTCGCGGAAGATGCGGGCCAGCGGGCGCTCGTGGGTGCTGTAGTAATAGGGGGTGTAGGCTTCGAACTCTCCGGCGCAGGTGTCCACGAGCTTGAACTTCGGGCGGTCGAGCTGGGCCTTGAGGCGGTTCATCATCGCGGCGTCGATGCGCCAGATGCTGCGGAGCTGCGCGTCGCTGTAGCCCAGCGCGCGAGCCTGCTGGAACGTCTCGGCGATTTCGGGCGTGACGCGCAGATTGCCGTTGGGGCTGATGCGCGTGCGCAGCAGCGTCTGCTCGAACTCCACCAGCTCGGCCAGTTGATCGAGGAACCAGGGGTCGATGCCCGAGAGCTGGTGAATCCGCTCGACCGGCCAGCCCTGCTTGAGGGCGTAGCGGATGTAGTACAGCCGGCCCTGGCAGGGCGTGCCGATCTTGTTCGTCAGCACCGCTTCCGAGATTGGCCACTCGCTCGACGAGCCCTCCTGCCAGTCGCCGGGCGGCTCGGCCATGGTCGAGCCGCCCACCAGCGCCGCGCCGCTCCCGAGCATCTGCTGGCCGAACGGATCGAGCCACTGGTCCTCATCGGGGGCGGCGACGGCGACCGGCTGCGCGGGCTGGAGCGATTCGAGCCAGCGGTCGTTCGGGTGCAGGCCGTAGCCGGGGCGCTTGATCTCCATGCTGCGAATGCACTTCTGAAGGGCTTCCTTGAAGGTGCGCCCGATCGCCATCGCTTCGCCGACGCTCTTCATTGCGGTCGTCAGCGTCTCGTCGGCGTCGGGGAACTTCTCGAAGGTGAAGCGCGGCATCTTGACGACGCAGTAGTCGATCGCCGGCTCGAAGCAGGCAGGCGTCTGGCGGGTGATGTCGTTGCGCAGCTCGTCGAGCGTGTAGCCCAGCGCGAGCTTGGTCGCGATCTTCGCGATCGGGAAGCCCGTCGCCTTGCTCGCCAGCGCGCTGCTGCGCGACACGCGCGGGTTCATCTCGATCACGATCATGCGCCCGTCGCGCGGGTTCACCGCGAACTGGATGTTCGCCCCCCCCGTCTCGACCCCGACCGCGCGCATGATCGCGATCGCCGCGTCGCGCATCCGCTGATATTCCTTGTCCGAAAGCGTCAGTGCCGGCGCGACGGTGATCGAGTCGCCCGTGTGCACCCCCATCGGGTCGACGTTCTCGATCGAACACACCACCACCACGTTGTCGCGGCGGTCACGCATCATCTCCAGCTCGAACTCTTTCCAGCCCGTCAGGTCTTCCTCGATCAGCACCTGACGCACCGGCGACGCGTCGAGCCCGTCACGGATGATCGTCTCGAACTCCGCGAGCGTCCGTGCCCGGCCGCCGCCGCTGCCCCCCAGCGTGAACGCGGGCCGCAGCACCACCGGCAGCGGGATGCGCTCCAGCACGTCCAGCGCTTCTTCGTACGAGTGCGCCACCTCCGACCGCGCCACCGCCACGCCGGCCCCAACCGCCGTCACTTTGAAGAGCTCGCGGTCCTCGGCCCGGCGGATCGTCTCACGGTCGGCCCCCAGCATGCGGACGCTGTGCGCCTCGAGCACCCCGCCGTCCGCGGCCGCCATGGCCGTGTTCAGCCCCGTCTGTCCGCCGAGCGTGGGCAGGATGGCGTCGACGGGCGAGCCGCGCTCGCGCTCCAGCCGCAGGATTTCGTCGAGCACCTCGACCGTGATCGGCTCGATGTAGGTGCGTTCGGCGAGCTCCGGGTCGGTCATGATGGTGGCGGGGTTGCTGTTGAGCAGAACGACGCCCACACCCTCCTCGCGCAGGGCGCGGACGGCCTGCGTGCCGGAATAATCGAACTCGCAGGCCTGGCCGATCACGATCGGGCCGCTGCCGATGATCAGTACGCGGCGGATCGAGGCATCCTTGGGCATGTCGGTGGCGCGGCTCCCCCCGTTTCGGGTCTTCCCGGACGTTCGAAGTCGCGTGATCGTAGCGTCATGCACGCCCCGGCGGCAAACGGCCGGGATCGGCGGCGCTGGCGGCGGCGAGAAATGGGCTTGCAAGCGCCCGCGGCGCGGCTATACTGCGCCTTCAAGCCGTTCGGGCTACGCAGTTCACGTAGTACCAGTTGTAGAGTTTCCGGGCCCACCGCGACTTCGGGGCGCACCTCGTCGGGCGCCTTTCGTCGAGCGCGGGCCCCGTGTGATATCGCGCGCGACGGTTGACGCGGCGCGGCCGGATGTCGCGGCTGGTTCGGCAGGTCGGCCGGCTGCCCTTCCTGATCGTCGATGGGCACGGCTGCACAGCGCGCTGCGACGGTGCGCGACTGGCTCGACCAGAACCACGCCCGCAGCCGCCTGTCCGTTCTGCCGGCCTACAGCCCGGGCGCGAATCGTCGCTGCGCTTTGCTGGGAATAGGACATGCCCGGCGTTGGTTCACTGGGGTAGCACCGTCCGTCGCAGGGTCGAGGCCCAACAGCCGGGCTCCTTGTGCCTTCACGGTCATGTCGCGACTGGCCGAACGTTTATTGTAGCTTGTGATTGAAGAGGCCAAGTTTAGAAAGGAGCAAAGCAATGCGAAGAGCGCTGTGCGTGGTGGTTGTTGGAGTGTTCGCTTGTACTCCGCTGGTGGCGTATGTGATCACTAATGTAATGGCGCCGATGGTCATCAACAGACCGAACGATAACACGCACTATCGGTTCGATATCCAGGTATCTGGCGAGTTTGACATCTGGGATGATCTCACCCCTGGCGGGACCATAACGGTACCCGTGGAGTATTGGGACGGCGATGTCCTGTTCGACGATGTGATTCACGCGAGCATGTCCTTTACCGTCGCAGTTCCCGTGAATGCGCAGCCTGGGACCCCGTGGACGGTAAACGTAGTTGGACTACTGCGGTGTGGATGTACTACCGGGACGTACTGGTGTTCGCCGGAAGTGTTCGGTCCGTCTGGCTTTACAGGCGAGAATCCTTGCGATGATGGGTACTTCTACTTCCCAGGAGCGAATGGCAGACAATTGTGGGGATTCAATACGATCAAATGCGGAGCCGCAGGGCCGACGCAGGGCGCGCTCATGCCCATGAACCCAATTGGGCCTGGCGTGGACAGTCCGCCGCATGCGCACTCACCCGATGTCCCACCGTTGTGTGGGCGTGAGCCGGAGACCGTGCTTACGTTCTCAGAAGAGGCGCCTCGTGGTAGGAAAGTGCATCGGTACAGTTGGTCGCCAGTGCGTGCCGATGCGCCGGGCGGAATTGCGGGTATGAGTCCCGATGAGTGTCTGTCGCACGAAACAATTGACTGCAATGGGACGTACGTTGTCAACAACAGCATCGCGACAGACAGCATTACCGATCCGGGCTTTTCGTGCTTTTGGGACGGCACTGGCGCGCGCGGCAACGGAACCCTCTGGTTCCGGTTTCAGGCAACCGATGCGCGCGTGCGGATCAGAACCTGTTCGACGGCGTCACCTGTTGACGACACCTTGTCTGCCGTGTACAGCGGATGCTGCGATTCTCTGGTCGAGATCGGCTGCGGTGAGGACGGCTGCGGCGTCTATCACCACGACTACTATGTTAATGTCGTGCCGGGCGAGTTTTACCTGATCCAGCTCGCTACCAATGACGGCTACAGCGCTCGCGGCGACATCACCATGGAGCTCCAGTGCCTGCCCGCCCTCGGCCCGGTCTGCACCGGCAACGAGGACATCAAGGAGAACCTGGAAGAGCCCGATTGCGGTCTGCCGGTCGACACGACCAACGGCGGCTGCAACAGCGTGCCTAACACGTTCATCGACGCGCTGTGCGGCCAGACGATCTGCGGCAGCGCCTTCTCCGACGGGGCGACGCGTGATACCGACTGGTTCGATTACGGCGGCGTGGCCGTGGAAACCCTGTACACCTGGGAAGGTCAGGCTGACTTCCCGAACCAGCCCCTGATCGTTCTGGATGCCGCCGGCAACTGCGGCAGCCTGTCGATCGTGGCCGGTGCGTTCTTCG
>WBZO01000141.1_pt1 | contig 194632 bp, 192 predicted proteins | sample 5204261 | NCBI WGS metagenome assembly WBZO01 (sample SAMN12412400, study PRJNA552823) | activated sludge metagenome | isolation source: activated sludge from anammox sidestream of wastewater treatment plant... | place: USA: North Carolina | collected 2017-09 | reverse complement strand
GGTCCCCCTGGGCACGCATGATCGCCGACGCTCCCGTCTCGTCAAGTCCCATCTCCCTCCTCCTTCAGTTAGGAGGGTGGGGAAAATTCAATGACCACACCTGGGGATTATTGGATGACCGCTGACATTCAGCGGGACCACCGGCGGAAGTAACCCCGCATCCAAGACCATCACAGTCACGAACCCGGGGACCGGGACCCTCACCTGGGCCGTCGTGGACAATGCGAACTGGCTCACCGCCACGCAATGCGGCAGCACCATCACGGCGGCCGTTAACCTCTCCAGGGTGGCAGACGGGACCTACAATGGAGTGATCACCGTCTCGGCCGCCAGCGCAACCAATACCCCATAGGCGACTCCCGTGACTTCGACGGTACCCGCGTCTGCTTAACAACCAATAGGATGGATCACGTTCTGGTGAAACGCAGAGCGAGGTTCGTCCCGTGACAAGGGCAAACCGCCTGTAAAGGCGGGACGCAAAGCTAAGAGACCTCATCGGAACCTAGAAGAGACCCGACGGTCAGTCTGGCTGCCACGCTGGCTCGATGGGTGACTTCGGTAACCTGCATGTGTCCTTCCCCTGCAGTTACCCAAACGAGCGTGGTAGCCAGCGCCGGATGTAACCAAGGAGGACCGGAACCATGCCTCGCACAGATCACAGACCCACGCGTTTCACCTTCAGTGAGGTGTTCACACTCTCCCTGTATGGGCTCGTATTGTGGGTCTACGGCGCGCCCATCGCCATCATCAAGGGGAACGTGACCAGTTACGTGGCGAGCGGGCTACCACGGGGACTACCTACTTCTTTGTCGTCACCGCGTTCGACAACAACGGCAACGAAAGCTCGTATTCCAACGAGGTAAGCAAGAGCGTGTATTACAAAAAGCACAATCAGGGACGAGAATCTGAAAGAGCAGTATTGGTGAGCCGAGATCGACTGGAAGGAGGAAACTACATGCCGCAGCGAACCCAAATTCTGTACTTGATGCAGCTTCTGAAAGGTATTAGCCCCCTTGGAGTGTTGGCCCTGTTTATACTGATCAATGGCATGGTCCATTTGAAGTTGCTCGGGGTCTGGAGGAACACAGCCGTTGTGGGGCTGCGATACACCATTATTCTCGGAGTTTTCTTGTTGAATCTCGTAGTCTTAGCGATTCTACTTGTACTAATGTTTCGGCAGTGAACAACAAGACTCCAGGGGGAAAGGCTGTTCCCTGAGGCGATCGGCCAGCGCCTGAACCGTCATCGGCGCATTCCATTCGGCCCGATTGTTCACCAACACGTAGGTCTTGACCGTTCTGCGGACCGCTTCTTTATACGAGATCCACCGTCTCCTGTCTCATCTGCGACAGTTCTTCGACTATCGCCGTCCTCGTCGCTGACACTATCTAGGCTCAGGGGATAGTCTCAGATCCGCAAGTTCCCACGCGCTCGTTCGCCTTCCGATCAAATCCCCCGCTTTCGAGTTACCCTCATCGGGTCTACCAGAGTTCTTGCCAGGCCTTATCCTTGGAACATGTGCCCGCGGAGCTGGGGGGCGGTGTTGCGTAACCAGGGAGGTGTGCATGAATTGTCCGCGGTGTCAGGGTCTTATGGTAGAAGATCATTTCATCGATCTTCAGGAGTCGATGGGGCCGCACTGGGTCACGGTGATGCGCTGTATGAACTGCGGGAATGTCGTGGACCCAGGCATCGCCGTCAATCGCCTGTGGGCGGAGACCAGCCGCACCGCGGTCGCGCGGTCTTCCAAGGACGAATCCGTGATCCCGCAGGACGCGAGACAGGCCGCCTAAGCCTACTCGGACCAGGGGCGCTCGCAATTTTCTACACGATGGGGGACCAGTGTCACGGAGTGCGGCCATGCCATTCGATGAAGAGACCGAAATCCAGCGCAAGATCTTGCGCCTGTTGCGGGCGAAGGGCGGGTTGTGGAGCGAAGAGGAGTTCACACATATCGAGGCCGGCCCGCTTGACCTCGCTCGCCACATGGCGATCCTGGTGGAACGCGGGCATGTCGAGCACGATCCTGTGCGGCACTGCTATCTCTTGACGGCCCGCGGCGTCGACCGCCTGAACGAGCTCGAAGCCTCGGAATAACCTCTCCAGGGTACGCCCTCTGCATGAGGGCAGCAGGTGGTCTCGCCGCGATACACACCAAATGTGGGGTCAAGTCTTGTCTTGTGCATGCCCTTGAACAAATCATAAGCCTCATGGCTCACCCGCTCCGCCTCCGCCTACCAGGTGCACCCTCGCATCTCAATGCGCGCAGCGATGAACCACTACGCGCGGTCGCGATTCGAATTTGCATGGCCCATGGGAATCGCCCCTTGAAAATGACCAGTCTCCTTTATGTTTGGCAATTTGTCGTAAAACCGCGCAACGTCATAGACTCCTAGCCTCGACTGGAAGGGATGGACGCGGAGGGGGTCGCCACGGCGAGAATAAGATCTCAATGGCTCGTCAAAGTTCTCCATTTGTTGATCGACCTCCGGGCCGGTGCTATAGTGCGCCCGATCCTCACGTAGCGTGTTGATAGGGCTCCTCGCCGTCAGCCATGAAGACCGACCTTCTCCAACGCATTACCATTGAACCGGGCAAGTGCGGCGGCCGCCCCTGTATTCGCGGTATGCGCATTCGTGTCCAGGATATACTGGATATGCTGGCAGCGGGCACGTCCGAGGACGAGATCTTGCGCGATTATCCTTACCTGGAGCGTGAGGACATCCGAGCCGCCATGGCCTACGCCGCCGCCTATCTGAATCACAGTATCGTGCCTGCGCGGACTGGATGAAGTTCCTCGTGGACGCCAGCCTGCCACCCGGTCTCGCCACCTGGCTCCGCAAAAAGGCACATGAGGCGATCTATGTCAGCGATCAGCCTGGCTTGAATCTCGATGACCGCGCCGTTTTCGAGTTCGCCCGGCGGCACGGATACATCATCATGACGAAAGATGAGGACTTTGCGGTTCTCGCCACACTCGTCGCTCAGCCAGCGTCGGTGGTCTGGTTGCGATTGGGCAACGCCACGAACTCCTCGCGCAGGAACTGGTTAGGACCGCTCTTGCCCGAGATCATGCAACGTCTTGCTGGGTGGGGAAACACTCATCGAAGTGGTATGACGCGTTCCTCCTGAGTCAGAACAGATGGGATCGCCCCTCATCCATTCCCCAGTTACAGCACGCCCAGCTCTGCTGTCCGCTGAGCTGGAAGGTCTTTCTTCTTTATGAATTCTTTTTGGGCAGGTAGTCGTCGAGTCGGCGCTGCACGATGCCGTGATTGAGCCGGTCGTACCGTCCGGCTAGGGCGTTGCGCCCCGTCGCGGCCATGTCCTCGTCGCGGTTGCTGATCAGCTCTCGGATGGCGCGGGTGATCCGTTCCTTCGCGTCCATCGTCACCCGCTCGACCAGTTCCCAAACACCCATACGGCCGGTCTCCCGTTCTTCCTGTCTGGCTCTTAGAGTCGCAGCCGCAATTATCAGCAGGTCTTCTCCGATCATCTCGATTCGGTTTTGCCTTCCTTGATCGTCCCGCAAGGATTCGCGTTTCATCGCCATCGCGTAGAGGATGGCCCTGGTCAGTTTCCGGCTGAGCCGTTCGACCAAGGAGAGATGGGACAGGACCGGCATGTCCAGGAATTCCGGGCGCATTGGTAGCGGCGCTTTTTTCCACAGCTTGAGGTACCAAGGAATATAGAACCGCGCAAGCTTGAGCAGCTCCGCCATCCGTCGGCCCGCAGTCGTTCCCTTCTCGAAATACGGCTGCGCGCGTTCGAGATGGGGATTCAGCCCTTCGCGCGAGACGAACGGCCGCAGGATGTCGGTGGCCCCTTCGCCGATCCGGTACATCTCCGCGTCGCGCACCAGTTGCTCGATCCCGAAAGCCGGCTCGCCGCGCAGGCGTTTGGACTCGGCCGTCTCGTAGCCCATGCCGCCGAACAGGGTCTGCGCGTCCTTTAAGAACCGGATCGTGGCTTCGGAGCAGAAGATCTTGGCAATCGCGGCTTCGATGCGGATGTCGAACTGGTGCTGATCCGCGAGCCGCCAAACCAGATGGGCGAGCGACTCCATCGCGAACAGGTCGGCTGCCATGCGGCCGATGCGCATCTGTTGGGTCTGCCGCTCCGCCAACGGCTTTTGAAATGTCCTCCGGCTGTGCGCCCGGTCCAACGTCGGCTGCCAGGCCTGCTTCGCCATCCCGAGACAGATCGCGGGGATGCTGATGGCGCGGCCGATGTTGAGAATGGTCAGCGCGTACTTCAGGCCTTTTCCGATTTCGCCCACAAGATTACCGGCCGGAATGCGCACCTGCTCGAACGTCATCCAGGCGTTTTCGATGCCGCGGCACCCTTCGAACTGGCACCGTTGCCGCACCTGCACGCCAGGCCACATCATGTCGAGCACGAAGGCAGAATGGACGGACTCCTCCGCCTGGCGCTTGTCGGACACCGGCGCCCAGACCGGTTTGCCGTCCCGTTGCACACGTTTGGCGGGCACCCTGGCGATCAGGGTGACGAAGCGGGCAATCGGACCGTTGGTGCACCAAAGCTTCTGGCCGTTGACGATGAAGGCGTCACCCGCCTCGTTCAGGATCGCCTCGGTCTGAATGTTCGCCGCATCCGACCCGGTGACCGGCTCCGTCAGCGCGAACGCGGAGAGTTGCTCCCGCGCCACCAACGGCAGGTAGGTCTTCTTCTGCTCCTCGCTGCCGAACAGCAACACCGGCATGGCGATGCCGATGGATTGTGGCACGGCAACGGTCAAGGCCAGGATGTTGCTCCAACCGGCGATCAGGGTCAGCACCCGGCCGTAGTTCGTGTAGGAGAAGCCGAGCCCGCCGTATTCTTTGGGGATCTTCATCCCGAAGGCGCCGAGCGCGAACAACCCTTGGAGCACATGCGGGGGAATCTTGGCGGTCCGCTCGATCTCGTCAGGATCGACCTGACTGGTGAGAAACACTTCAATCGTCTTACAGAAGGCTTCGCCCGCGGCCCGCTCCTCCGGCGGCTCATCCGGCGGCAACAGCAACTCGAAATCCGGGCGCCCTTCATAGAGTCCCGCCATGAAGCTGCGGCCCGTCAGCTTCTCGCGGGCTTCCTCGATCTTTTCGAGTCCTTTAAAGAGTTGCGCCATGATCCGGCTCCTGCTCCGTTGTTACGCCACGTCCTTGAACCGAAGGTCCCGATAGCGCGCCAGTTCCGAAGCCAGCTTCGCCTTCAACTCCAGTCGCTTGGGCTTGCCGGTGGAAGTGTAAGGCACCTCCTGCCCGAACAGAATCACCTTGGGCCGTTTCCAGAACGGGAGGCGCGGCCGGCAAAACTCCTCCAGCATCTTGGGCGTGAGTCCCGATTGCCCCTCCGCCGGCACGACATAGGCGGCAATCTCCTCGCCGTAGAAGCGATGTTCGAACGGCACGGCCATGGCGAACTTGACCCCCGGATGACCCTTCAGCACCTCGTCGATCTCGAGCGGCGAAATGTTCACGCCGCCGCGAATGATCAGTTCCTTGAGCCGGCCGGAGATGAAAAAGAACGGGCGCCCCTGTTCGTCCTTCACGAAATACCCTTCGTCGCCGGAGCGGAACCAGCCCCACTTGAACGCTGCCTCGTTGGCGTCGGGCCGTTTGAAGTAGCCAACGCAGACGGTGCCGCCCTTGATGCAGATTTCCCCGCGCGCAAGCTCTGGCAACGCGGCCCCGGACTGATCGAGAATCGTCATGAGGTTATGGCGCAGCGGCACGCCGATCGACGGGAACTCATAGGCCGTGAGCCACCGGCGATGTTCCTCAGGCGTGAGGTCGTTGGGAAGGAAACAGGAGTAGCAGGTGGTCTCCGACAGGCCGTATCCGTGCCGGATCGGAAAGCCGAACCGGTCTTCGAACCGGGCCGCCGTGTCCTTGAGCAGCGGACCGGCTCCGCAGATGAACCCGCCGAACGGATGCAGGTGATAGGGCGTTAGGTCCTCGTTCGCCTCCAGCAGAAATTCCAGCAGGGTCGGAACCACGCTCACGCAGGTGACCTGCTCCTCGTGCAGGCGCTTCCAAAACAGCCCGGTCTTGAACTTGCGGTTCAGCACCGCGGTCCCCTTGCAATAGAACGGCGTCACGAGCGTCACCACGATGCCGTTCACGTGATGGATCGGCAACACGCACATCAGCCGATCCTGCGGGCCGAACCGGTGCCACTGGCCGATCGCGTCGGCGTCGATCAGCAGATTTTCCGCCGTGAGCACAACTCCTTTCGGTGGGCCGGTTGTGCCGGAGGTATAGACGATCAGCGCCTCGTCCAGCAGATGCGGCGGCAATGATTGGACGTGGCGGCTCGCCCCGTCCAGCCCCGCATGCTCGGCGATCGTGAACGATCCGTGCTCGGTCGCGTCCTCCAGCGCCACCACGTGGCGCAGCGCCGGCAATTCGCCCTGAAGCTGCTTCAATTCCTCGAACGAGCCTTCCCAGCAGAGGACCGCCGACGCCTCCGAATGTTCCAGGATGTAACGTTTTTTCTCCGGCGCCTCCTCAGCGTTGATGGGGACCACGGCAAGGCCCAAAGTCCAGGCGGCAAAGTACACCATCACGGTAATGTCATGATTCGACAGGATCGTCGCAAGCCGGTCACCCCGCACGAGCCCGAGGCGGTCATGGAGAAAGGCCGCCACCCTCTGCACGAGCGCGTTGAATTCGCCGTAGGTGTAGCTGCGCCGGACCTGCCTTTCGTCGTCGTAGTAGGTCAGGAAAGTCCGCTTGATCAGGTCCGGATCGTAGACCCGAGCCCGATAGAACTCGGCAAAGGATTGCCAGGGCAGCGAGGAGGGCTCGCCGGACAGTTCGCGCGCCCGCGCGATGCGCTCATCCACGGCGGTCGAGGGGGACATAGGTCCTCGGGGCCGGCCCCGTGTAGAGGGCGCGAGGCCGGATCAGACGGTTGTGGTCCTGCTGTTCGATCACGTGGGCACACCAGCCGGACAGGCGGGAACAGACGAACACGGGCGTGTAGAGCTCCCGTGGAATGTCCATCAACAAATAGGCGACCGCCGTATAGAAATCCAAGTTCGGATAGAGGTGCTTCTCCTTCTGCATGATCCGGTCGATGATCACGGCCGTGTCGTACCAGCGCTGGTTCTCGCAGAGACGGCCCAATCGCTCGGCCTCCCGCTGAATGATCAGGGACCGCGGGTCCCCCTTCTTCAGCACCCGATGCCCGAACCCCATCACGCGCCGCTTCTCGGCGAGGGCCGTCCTGACCCAACGTTCGGCCCGGGCTGGAGAGCCCACGTCCAGCAGCATCGCCGCGACCGCCTCGTTGGCCCCTCCATGCAACGGTCCCTTGAGGGTGCCGATCGCGCTGGTGACGGAAGCATGGAGATCAGTCAGGGTCGAGGCCGTGACCCGCGCCGCGAAGGTGGAGGCGTTGAACTCATGTTCCGCGTAGAGGATCAACGAGATATCGAGGACTCGGGCCATCGCTTTGGCCTGAGCATCCCCCTGGCGGCCGGTCAACAGGTAGAGCAGGTTTTCCGCGAGGGACAGGTCCGCGCGCGGATGGAGCCGCGGGAGAGCGCGGGTCCGTCGATAGACGGCGGCGATCAGTTCCGGCGTCTGAGCCAACAGCCGGATCGCTTTGCGGAGATTCGCCTGGCGCGACCCGTCCTCGACCTCCCGATCGACCATGCCCAGCAGGGAGATGCCGGTCCGGAGCACGTCCATCGGATGGGCCGCCGGCGGGATGAGGTCCAGAAACGCCTCCGCCGACGGAGGCAGGGGCCACTCGGCCCGGAGTCGTTCGGCGAAGTCCGCCGCCTCCTTCTTGCCGGGCAACTCGCCGTAGAGCAACAGGTAGGCCGTGTCTTCAAACGTCCCCTGCTCTGCCAGGTCGCCGATCGCGTACCCGCGATAGCGCAGGCCTAGGTCCCCCTCGTCCACTTGGCAGATCGCGGATTCCCCGGCCGGCACCCCTTCGAGCCCGGGGCGATAGGGAATCGTCCTGGTCTCGTCATCGGTCGCTTGTGTCGTCATGGCGCTCCTCATGGTGCTTCTCCAAGAGACGGGATTGTCGTTCATAGTCCTCGTAACGCAGCAGGTCGTAGAGTTCCCGGCGCGTCTGCATCTGCGACAGCCGGTCCTTCTGCGAGCCGACCCGCTTCAGGTCATGGAGGAATTCCTCGACCGCCTTGGCGGCGACGCGGAGTGCACTGACCGGAAACAGCACGAGCCGGTACCCCAGGGCCTCGAACTCGCCCGCGCTGAGATAGGGTGTCTTGCCGAATTCGGTCATGTTCGCGACCAGCGGCACCTTGACGCCTTCCTTCGCCATCCGTTCGGCGAAGAACCGGAACTCTTCCGCCGACTCGAGCGCTTCGGGAAAAAGGGCATCGGCCCCTGCTTCGATATAGGCCAAGGCCCGCTTGACCGCACCTTCCATCCCCTCAACCGCCCGCGCGTCGGTGCGGGCGACGATCAGGAAGTCCGGGTCCCTCCGCGCCAGGCAGGCCGCCCGCAGCTTGTCGGCCATCTCGCTCGTCGAGACCAAAACCTTGCCCGGCAGATGCCCGCAACGTTTGGGCAACTCCTGATCCTCCAATTGCATACCGGCCAGCCCGGCGGCCTCGCATTGCTCCACGGTTCTCATCACGTTCAGGGCCGAGCCAAAACCCGTATCCGCGTCCATCAGAGCCGGGATCGTGACGGCGCGGCTGATCGTGGCCGCGTCTGACACCACCTCAGTCAACGACAGCAGCCCGAGATCCGGCAGCCCGCGGGCCGCTGACAGGCCGGCGCCCGAGATATAGAGGGCCTCAAAGCCGGCTCGTTCGATCTGGATGGCCGTGAGCGCGTTGAAGGCGCCGGGCAGCGTGACCATCTGCCGATCCAACAATCGGCGCAGGCGGCTACCTGGGCTGTCTTGACGCTCCGTCACAGTCAGGCCGCTCCTTTCATGCTCATGTGGCGCGAAAGAATGCCGATGTCCTTCACGCGTTCGAGATTCCAGATGAGATCCAAGAGGCTGCGGGCTTGGTTTTTATCCAGTTTGCCCTTCACCAAGCTAAGGAATTTCTCCTCGACCTGCCGGTCGGTCATGGGGTTCTTCGGATGGCCCAGCGGATGGTCCACCTGCGCCTCATAGTCACGGTCGGACGCCGTACGGACCGTCAGCCTGGTCGGCATGGCTTCCGGATAGAGCCCGACGAAATCCTGTCGTGGGGAGACGCGCACCTTCTGTATCAGCTCCAGCAGAGCCGGATCGTTGAGCCGGCGGGGTTCGAACGAACGGAGCGTGACGGTGCCGTCCAGCAAGGCCACCGCGACGCAGTAGGGGAAACTATGGTCGGCCGTTTCCCTCGTTTGCGGACGCCATTTCTCCGGGTCGCGCCCGATAATCTCGATCGCCACGTCGTAACTGTCGATCGTCACCGCCGCGATCTTTGTCAGCGCTTCCGATCCTTCGCTTTTCAACAATTCTTCCCGCAACGTGAGCGCCGCCTCGACCGCCGTCTGGGCGTGGTATTCGACCGGGTAGTGTTTGATGTAGGTGTCCAGGATCTTGAATAAGCCGGCTCGTTCAAGGCCTTTTTCGCCGGCCAGCGGCGCCAGCTCGAATGGGCCCGAGACGAGCTTCATGAACCCTTTCTCGCCCTCGAAGATCGGCGAAGGGCCTGTCATGCCACGCCGGGCGAGCAGCGCCGCGAACAGCCCGTTCCGAGCGGCGTTGGAAAAGGCGCAGGCCTTCCACATGGACAGATCGCCCACTCTGGTCTGGCGCAGCGCGATGTTGGCGACCCCCGCCAGATTGACCGCCTGTCGCGTCTGCCCTTCCGTGAACTTCAGCACCTTGGCCACCGCCAGGGCCGAGGAGATCGGCCCGTAGGTGACATGGTCCCAACCCCGGGGCCGCAGAGCCGCGGCATCGCAGAGCCGGCATTGGACCTCGTAGGCCAACGCGATGGCCTGGATGACCCGCTGGCCGGAGGCCCCGACGGCTTCGCCCGCCGCCAGAATCGCTGCAATGTTGTCGGAGGGATGGGCCGGCTCTTTGGACAGATAGGTATCGTTGAAGTCAAGGTAGCGGACCAGCGCCCCGTTGGCGAAGGCGGCAAGGTCCGGCGGCGCCTTGTGTTTCGTGCCCCAGAGCGTGGCGCCGTGGGCATCCGCAACCGACCGCGCCAGATCGCGCGCGATGCGGCAAGGCGGGGCGTTCCAGGCCCCGAACGCGCAGCCAAGACTGTCGGCGATCCGCCGTTTCACCTCATGGACGACCTCGCCCGGCAGATCCTCGTAACAGAGCAACCGGCTGTATCGCGCAAGACGGTCTGCAAGCATGGTCACCTCATCGGGGACGTTATTCGTCGAGCGTCAAATCGTTCTTCGCGCAGCCGGGATTCATTCGTTTGACGGTTGACGCATGACGATTGACGCAGTTCTTTGCCTCATCCCTTCATCCCCGCCGGCGGGTGATGCAGCGTGATGCGGGCCGTCCGGTGCGTGATCGTGAGCAACTGATTCAGCATGACGATCTCACTCTTCACGACTGACGTCGCGCCGAACGGAGGGAGGGACGTATTCCGGAGGCGGCCAAGTCCCTCATCCGCCTCCGCTCGGCGATCAACGCAAGCAGGTCCCCCACCCCCTCGCCTGTCGTGGCGACCACCTTCAGCACGGACGGGCACCATTCGCGCAGATCGCGCAAGGTGGTCTCGGCGCCGGGATGATCGCCCTTGTTCACCACGACGATGTGCGCCACCTCCAGGAGTCCGGCCTTCATCGCCTGCACCTCATCGCCCAGTCCCGGCGCCACCACCGCCACAACCGTGGCCGCGACATCCATGACGTCGAGCTCTCCCTGACCAACCCCGATCGTTTCGATCAACACCACATCATATTCGGCCGTCTCCAGTACCCTCACTGCGTCGCCTGTGGCCCGCGCCAGTCCCCCCGCATGGCCTCTGGTCGCCATGCTGCGGATGTAGACCCCGGCATCGGCGGCCCAATCCTGCATGCGGATGCGGTCACCGAGCAGCGCGCCGCCGGTCACGCGGCTGCTGATATCGACCGCGAGCACGCCGACCGTCATGCCCAGTCGCCGATAGGCCGCGATGAGCTGCGCGATCAACGTGCTCTTGCCCGCGCCCGGATACCCGGTCACGCCGATCACGTTGGCGCGCCCACGCCTCGGTCCCAGCCGCTGGGAGACTGCCGCACCGTTCGGGCCGCCGATCTCCAGCAACGTGATCGCACGGGAGAGGGCGCGCACGTCGCCTGTCTTGACCTGCTCGATCAGTGACGCGACATCGGTCGTCACCTGCGTCCTGGTCATTGGGCCGACTTCGGGAAAGACCATGTTATGCCTCAAGGGTTCCGGACGACTCGACCTGCGACAGCCGGGACGAGAGCCGGCGGTTCAGCTCGCGGCCGACGGATTGCGCGGCCGCCACCACCTTGCGCTCGTCGACGGCCACGGTCGCGCCGCAAGCTTTCAGCGCGTAGACCACGTCTTCCGTGGCCACGTTGCCGGAGGCCCCAGGCGCATAGGGACAGCCGCCCAGCCCTCCGGCGGAAGAGTCGAATGTCCCGATTCCGTACTCCCACCAGGCGGTCAAGACATTGGCGACCGCCATCCCATAGGTATCGTGAAAATGGAGCGCGAGCCGCTCGGGCGGAAGACCGAGAAGCACCGCGTCCAAGAGCTTCCGAACGTCGGTGGGGGCCCCCTTCCCGATCGTATCGCCCAGCGAGATCTCATCCACGCCGAGGTCGAGCAGGCGCTTGGTCACATCCGCAACCCGAGCCGGAGCGACCCGGCCTTCATAAGGACAGAAGAGCGCCGTGGACACATAGCCGCGCAGGGCCATGCCGTCGCGCTTGGCACCGGCCACCACCGGCCGGAACCGTTCGAGCGATTCGGCGATCGTCGCGTTGATGTTGCGCCGCGTAAAGGTGTCGGAGGCGGCGATGAAGACCGCGATCTTCTGCGCCCCAACCGCCCGCGCCCGCTCCAGCCCCCGTTCATTCGGAACCAGCGCCGAGTAAGTCACGCCGGGCACCCGCTCGATCTTGCGGAAGACGTCCTCACTGTTCGCCAGTTGCGGCACGGCCTTGGCCGAGACGAACGACCCGGCCTCGATCTCCGCCACGCCGGTTCTGGACAGGGCGTTGATAAAGGCCACCTTGACTTCGGTCGAGAGGATGGCCGCTTCGCTCTGCAGGCCGTCCCTCGGGCCCACCTCGACAATCCGGACAGGCCTCCTGGCCGTGCCGGTCTCACCGGTGTGCGGCAGGGTTGGACTCATTCATGTCCTCGTTGCGCTGCGGCTTCGTACTATCGATTCACACGCGGCCCCGCCCAGGCGGGGGCGCGTTTCGCCAAGAACGCTTGGAGCCCCTCCCGCGCCTCCTCCGAGAGCCTCGCCTCCGCATTGGCCTCCGCGCAGAGATGCCAGCGCTCTGGATCGGGTGACTGGACGATCCGGCGAAGCAGTGACTTGCTGTGCCGCAGCGCCTGCGGGGCCAGTTGCGCCACCGCGTCGATCAGTTCGTCGACCCGTTTGTCGAGTCCATTCCGCTCGACCACATCGTGGACCAGGTTGAATTGCCGAGCCACCGAGGCGGAGAACGTTTCGCCGGTCAACGCATAACGGCGCATGAACGATTCCCCGGCCTTGCGCAGCACGAACGGCGCAATCACCGCCGGCACCAACCCGAGCCGCGCTTCGCTCAACGCGAACGAAGCCCCCTCCACCGCGATCACGATATCGCAGACGGCGAGCAGGCCGACCCCTCCCCCGAAGGCCGATCCCTGGACCCGCGCGATGACGGGACAGGGGCATTCATCGATGGCGCGATACATCCTCACCAGGCTCCCCGCGTCCCCTCGTGCCTGCTGGGGAGAGACCGAGCCGCCCGAACCCATCCACCGAAGATCCGCGCCCGCGCAAAAGACCGCTCCGGCCCCGCCCAAGACCACCACCCGGACAGCTTGGTCGCGGCCCAAGGTTTCGAAGGCTTCGCACAGCTCGCCGACCATCGATCCGTCGAACGAGTTCCGGCGATCCGGCCTGTTCAACGTGACCCGGGCCACGGCGTCCTGCTGCTCGACCAGAACGGCGGACTCGCTCAAGGGGCTCCTTCCATCATGGCTACATCCGGAACACCGGCGGATGGGATTCGCGGGTCGGCAACGACGCCGCTATATCCAGACAGAGGCCGAGCACCCGGCGGGTGTCGATCGGATCGATGATCCCGTCGTCCCAGAGCCGGCCCGAGCTGAAATAGGCGCTCCCCTCCTGCTCGTATTGCCGCCGGATGGACTCGGTGATGCGATCCCGTTCCTCGTCCGGCAAGGTCTTGCCTTCCCGCTCGAGCTGTTGCTGTTTCACGGTCACGAGCACCTGCGCCGCCTGCTGCGCGCCCATGACCGAGATCCGTGCGTTGGGCCAGGCGAACAGGAATCGCGGGCCATAGGCACGCCCGCACATGGCGTAATTGCCGGCGCCGTGCGACGCGCCGATGATCACCGTGAACTTCGGCACCTCCGCGGTCGCCACGGCCTGCACCATCTTGGCGCCGTCCTTGATGATCCCGCGCGCCTCGTAGTCCTTTCCGACCATGAACCCCGTGATGTTCTGGAGGAAGACGAGCGGAATGCGCCGCTGCGAACAGAGCTGCACGAAATGGGCGCCTTTGAGCGCGGCTTCGGAGAACAGCACCCCGTTGTTGGCCACGATTCCGACCAGATGGCCCATCCAGTGCGCGAAGCCACAGACCAGCGTGGTGCCATAGCGGGCCTTGAACTCGTGAAACCGGCTTCCGTCGACAAGCCGCGCGATGACGTCCCGTGTGTCAAAGGTCTGGCGCGGGTTGCTGGGAATCAGGCCGTAGAGATCGCCGGCCGAATAGAGCGGTTCCTCGACGGCAGGACGTGACCGCCTCGGCGGCTTCTTGCCCAGCGTGGCCACGATGGAGCGGCAGATCTCCAGCGCATCGCGGTCGTCTTCGGCCAGGTGGTCGCTCACGCCGGACAGTCTCGTATGCAGATCGCCGCCGCCGAGCGCCTCCGCCGTGACTTCCTCGCCGGTGGCGGCCTTCACCAACGGCGGGCCCGCGAGATAAATAGTCCCCGTGCCCTTCACGATCACGTTTTCATCGCACATGGCCGGCACATAGGCGCCGCCGGCCGTGCACATGCCCATCACGACCGCAATCTGCGGGATGCCCAGCGCCGACATCCGGGCCTGGTCGTAGAAAATGCGTCCGAAGTGGTCGCGGTCCGCAAAGACCTCGGCCTGCATGGGCAGGAACACCCCGCCGGAATCGACCAGGTAGATCGCGGGCAGGCGGTTCTCAAGCGCGATCTCCTGCGCGCGCAGATGCTTCTTGATCGTCGCGGGGAAATAGGTACCGCCCTTGACGGTCGCGTCGTTGGCGGCGATGACGCAGGGGCGACCGGCAACGTACCCGATCCCGGTGATGATTCCGGCGGCGGGAACTCCGTTGTCATAGAGGCCGAAGGCCGCGAGCGGGCTCAGCTCGAGCCAGAAGGAATCGGGATCGAGCAGCAAGGCAATCCGCTCGCGGGCCGTGAGCTTGCCGCGTTTCTTGTGCAAGGCCGTCGCATCGGCCGGCCCTCCGGCCTGGATCTGAGCCAGATGCTTTTTGAGATCCGCGACCAGGCCTTCATAATGCTGCCGGTTCCGGCGAAACTCCTCGGAGGTTGTGCTCACCCCGCTCTTCAGCACGCGCATCTGAGCCCCCTGAACGTTCTCGCTACCTCTGCAACTTGAGCCCCTTCACGAACTCCACGATCTCGCCCATCGGCGCGCCCGGCCGAAACAGCGCTCGGACGCCGGCCGCCTTCAACAGGGGAAGGTCGTCGTCGGGAATGACCCCTCCGCCGAAGACAGCGATGTCCTCCGCCCCCCGCTCCTTCAGCAACTCGATCACGCGCGCGAACAGCGTCTTGTGCGCCCCTGAAAGGATGCTGAGGCCGATCGCGTCCACGTCCTCCTGAATCGCCGTGTTCACCACCTGTTCCGGCGTCTGGTGCAGGCCCGTATAAATCACTTCCATGCCCGCGTCCCGGAGCGCGCGCGCAATGAGTTTCACGCCTCGGTCGTGCCCGTCGAGCCCGACTTTGCCGATCAACACGCGGATGGGTTCCGTCGCTACTGCCATGCTCGCACCTCTTCCAGGACATATTTGCCGGCGTGGTCTCTGCGGACATAGCCGGCCTGCACCAGCGGGTCATGTTCGAAGATCAGCAGCCAACGTTCCTCGAACGCGCGGTCCAGCACCCACCGTTTAGTCTCGAGCGTCTGGATCGGGTAGAGGTCGTACCCCATGATGTAGGGGAGCGGCAGGTGCGAGACCGTCGGGATGAGATCGCCGAGGAAAAACGCCGTTCGGCCTTCTGATTCGATCTTAACCCCCTGGTGATAGCGGGTATGGCCCGCCGTCACGACCGCGGTAATGCCCGGCAGCACCTCCGTGTCGCCATGCAACAGCTCCCACCGGTAATGCTCCGCCACCGGCACGATATTTTCGCTACGGTAACTGGCTTTCGTCCGTTCGTTGGCCCGGGCCGCGTCTTCGAACTCGCCCTGCTGGATGAAATAGGTAGCCTTGGGGAAGGCCGGGGCAAGCGACCCTCGACCGTCACGCCTGGTATTGCCGCCGGCATGGTCAAAATGCAGGTGGGTGTTGATGACCATGTGAATGTCATCCGCGTCCAAGCCATGTTCCCTGAGCGAGGCGAGCAACGTGCGCTTCCGGTCCACCGCGAACATGCGATGGAACTTGTCGTCGCCCTTGTCGCCCAAACCCGTATCCACGAGGATGTTCCGGCCGTGGGCCTTGATGAGCAGACAGGTCAGGCTCAAGGGAATCCGGTTCAACTCGTCCGCGTCGCAGCACCGCTGCCAGAGCACCTTCGGCACCACGCCGAACATCGCCCCTCCGTCCAGCCGGAACCGCCCGTCCGTTACGGGATAGATGTCAAACTCGCCGAGTTTCATAGCTGCCATCAATCGTCATGTGTCAAACGTCATTGGTCACTGGTCAGCCGCGATTCGTGAAGGTGCGTCCTGTCCCTCATCTCTTACAGGAAGGTGCAGGGCTCATAGCGGCCCATTCCATTTTCTGCCTCCTATCTTCTCCCTCACCGCGGCTCGGCTGTAGGGGATGGGCACGGAGGCTCTCGTCATAGCGCCGGTTGCCATTTCAAGAAACCACACAGGTGCCGGCGCGCCGTTCTGTTAATCCGAGAAGGCGCCCGGCCAATGGTACAAATATCAATGAGCGGCACTTCATCATCGCATTATGGCGAAGCCGAAGCTGCCCGCCCTTCGCCAGACGAGGCGCTTTACAACACCACGGGCTCGCGATACGTCCCAAACACTTCCTTGAGCGCCGCGCAGATCTCCCCCAACGTCGCCTTCGCCTTCACGGCCTCGACCAGGTACGGCATCAGGTTCTCGTGGCAGACGGCCGCCTCCTGCACTGCTTCGATGGCCCCCGCCATCTTGAACGGGTCGCGCGACTTCCTGAGGTCGGAGAGCCGGGCCACCTGCTCCGCTTCGACCTCCGGCCCGATCTTGAGGATCGGGATCTTCTGGGGCTCCGATTCGACGAACTCGTTGACGCCGACGATGGTCCGGTCGCCCCGCTCGACCTCGCGCTGGTACCGCTGCGAGGCATCCAGGATTTCCCGCTGCGGATAGCCCTGCTCGATCGCCTTGACCATCCCTCCCATGTCGTCCAGCCGCTGGAAATAATCGCGCGCGCCTTCCTCGAGCCGATTCGTGAGCGTCTCGACATAGTAGGACCCGCCCAGCGGATCGATCGTGTTCACCACCTCGCTCTCATGGGCGATTACCTGCTGCGTGCGCAACGCCAGCCGGACGGCGTCCTCCGTCGGCAGCGCCAGAGTTTCGTCCATCGAGTTGGTGTGGAGGGACTGGGTTCCGCCCAGCACGGCCGCCAAGGCTTGCAAGGCCGTGCGCACCACGTTGTTCAACGGCTGTTGCGCGGTCAGCGAGCAGCCGGCGGTCTGCGCATGACAACGCAGTTGGAGCGATCGGGGATCGGCTGGGTTATAGCGCCGTCGCATTTCGCGCGCCCACAGGCGCCGCGCCGCCCTGAACTTGGCGATCTCCTCGAAGAGATCGTTATGGACATTAAAGAAGAACGACAGTTTCGGCGCGAACCGGTCTACGGCCAATCCCGTCTTCACCGCCGCCTCCACGTAAGTGAGCCCGTTGTAGAGGGTGAACGCCAGTTCTTGAACGGCCGTCGAGCCCGCTTCGCGGATGTGGTAGCCGCTGATGCTCACCGGATGCCACTTGGGAACCGAGTCGGCGCAGTACTCGATCGTGTCGGTGATCAAGCGCAGCGACGGCTCCGGCGGAAACAGCCACTCCTTCTGGGCGATGTATTCCTTAAGGATGTCGTTCTGCAGGGTCCCGCCGAGCCGCTCGAAGGGAATGCCGCGGCGCTCCGCGGCCGCGAGGTACATGGCGAAGAGCACCGCGGCCGGCCCATTGATCGTCATCGAGGTCGTGACCTGATCGAGCGGAATGCCCTCGAACAGCCGTTCCATGTCTGCCAAGGATGAGATCGAGACCCCGCAGTGCCCGATCTCCCCGTGGGCCAGCGGATCGTCCGCGTCGAGGCCCATCAGCGTCGGCATGTCGAAGGCCACACTCAACCCCGTTTGCCCGTGTTCGAGGAGATACTTGAACCGGCGGTTGGTGTCCTCGGCCGATCCGAATCCCGCGAACTGCCGCATGGTCCACAGGCGTCCTCGGTACATGGTCGGATAGATGCCGCGGGTGTAGGGAAACTCGCCCGGTCGGCTGAGGTCCTGCTCGGGGGACCAGCTCTTCAGCTCGTCGGCGGTATAGACCTGCGCAACTTCAATTCCCGAAAGGGTAGTGAATTGGGGTTTCCGCTCGTTCATGACGCACCGCCTCCCTTCAGGCACATGGCCATGCTAGGAAGCATTCAGTGCCGGCTGCTCGTCATAGATGTAGAACCCACGACCGGATTTCCTGCCGAGCCACCCCGCCTCCACGTATTTCCGCAGCAGTGGACAGGGGCAAAACTTCGGGTCGCCGAGGTCCTGGTAGAGCACTTCGCAGATCGCCAGCACCGTATCCAAGCCGATGCGGTCGGCCAGAGCCAGCGGGCCCACCGGATGGTTGGCGCCTTCCACCATGGCTAAGTCGATCGATTCGGCCAAGGCGACACCATCTTCCAGGGCGAAGATGGCTTCGTTGATCATCGGGATCAGGACGCGGTTCACGATGAAGCCAGGGAAATCCTTGCACACGACCGGCGTCTTACCCAGACGGCGGACGAGCTCAAGCGCAAGCGTGAGCGTGCGCTCGGAAGTTTCGACCCCCCGCACGACTTCCACAAGACGCATGACCGGGACCGGGTTCATGAAGTGAATCCCCACCACGCGGTCCGCCCTCCCCGAGGCCACGCCCAGGCTTGCGATGGAAATCGAAGAGGTGTTGCTGCTTAGGATCGTCGCTGGGTCGCAGATCCGGCCGAGTTTCGCGAAGACTTCTTGCTTCATGACGCGATCTTCGGGAACGGCTTCGATAACGACCTGGGCCTCCACCAACTGTTCCAGACTTCTCATCGGCCGGATCAGCGCCAGGACCGCCCCGGCTTGATCCGGCCGGAGGGCCCCCTTCTCCACGGCCTTGGTCACCGCTTGACCGATCTTTTTGATCGCGTCCTTGAGCGCCTCTTCCGTTACATCGACCAGCAAGACCCTCCAGCCGGCCGCTGCGCAGACCTGTGCGATGCCGCGGCCCATCTGCCCGGCCCCCACCACGCCGATGGTCTTGACGTCGTCGATCTTCATGACCTGAAGACCCGTCAACCGTCATCCGTCAATCGTGAAAATCGGTTGACGGTTGGCCATTGACGCTTGACGCCCCCTCTACCGCTCCACAATCATGGCCAGCGCCTCGCCGCCTCCGATGCAGAGGCTGGCCAGCCCGCGCCTGACCCCTCGCGCCTCCATCGCGTGGAGCAGTGTCGTCACGATGCGGGCGCCGGTTGCTCCAATCGGATGGCCCAAGGCCACGGCACCGCCGTGGACGTTGACCCGTTTGGGATCGAGCCCTAATTCCCGGTTCACCGCAAGCGAGACAGAGGAGAAGGCTTCATTGATCTCGAACAGATCAATCTCACCGACGGACAGCCCCGTCTGCTTGAGCACCAGCTTGATGGCTTCGACCGGCGCGATCGTGAACCATTCCGGCGCGAGCGCCGCGCCCGCATAGCCGACGATTCGCGCCATCGGCTTCAGTCCAAGTCGTGCCGCCTCGTCGTCCGCCATGATCACCAGCGCCGCAGCTCCGTCGTTGCAGGACGGAGAATTGCCCACCGTTAGCACGCCGTCCTCCTGAAACACCGGCTTCAACGAGCGCAGTTTGCTCAGATCGGCCCGATTGGGTTCTTCGTCCTCCCGCACAACGAGCGAAGGTCCTTTTTTCTGCGGCACCTCCACCGGCACGATCTCCCTGGCAAAGGCGCCGGAGGTCACCGCCTCCCGAGCCCGGCGATAGCTCTCCAAGGCGAAGTCGTCCAGCTCTTCCCTCGTGAAACGGTATTTCGCGGCGCAGAGCTCGCCTCCATGGCCCATGTGAAAATTGTTATAGACGTCCCACAACCCGTCTTTGATCAAACTGTCGGTCAGTTCCCCGTGCCCGAGCCGGTAGCCCTGTCGGGCCTTCTCGAGCAGGTAGGGCGCGCGGCTCATGTTTTCCATGCCGCCCGCCACGATGACCTTTGCGTCGCCGAGTTGGACGGCGCGCGCGGCCATGATCGCCGTCATGAGGCTTGAGCCGCAGACTTTGTTCACGGTCGTCGCGCCGACAGAGTTCGGAATACCCGCGCCCATGGAAGCCTGTCTCGCCGGCGCCTGGCCCAGCCCTGCGCTCAACACGGACCCCATGTAGACTTCGTCCACGCGATCCGGACGAAGCTCGATGCGTCTCAAGGCTTCGGCGATGGCGAGGCTCCCCAGCTTGGTCGCGGGCACAGGACTGAAGACCCCGTTGAAGCTTCCCATCGGGGTCCTCACCGCGCTCACAATCACCGCTTGCGGTCGATGCGTCATAGGCGCTTCTCCCAATCCTGCTGCTCGAGATCACGCTTGATCTTGGCCATAAACTGATCGGCGGTGGCGCCGTCGATCACGCGGTGATCGAACGAAAGGCTCAGATAACACATGGGCCGAATCGCGATTGCATCGTGGATGACGACCGCCCGTTTCTGCACGGCGCCGATCCCGAGGATCGCAATCTGGGGCTGGTTGATGATCGGCGTGCTGAAGAGGCTCCCGAATCCTCCATGGTTCGTGATCGTAAAGGTGCCGCCCTGGACCTCCTCCGGCGCGAGCTTCTTGTTTCTGGCGCGCTCGGCCAGGTCCGCCACTTCCTTGGAGAGTTCCAGCAATCCTTTGCGGTCGGCGTGCTGGATCACGGGCACTAACAGCCCCTCGTCGAGCGCCACGGCAACGCTCATATGGATGTCCTTCCTGAGGACGATCCCCGAGTCGCCCCATGAGGAGTTCATGATCGGCAGTTCCTTAAGCGCGCGGCACACGGAACTGATGATGAAGGGCAAATAGGTCAACGACTTCCCTTCACGAAAGCGGGCGATCCCGGAGCAGTCCACCTCGAAGAAGGTGGCGACATGGGGAGCGGCCTGCTTGCTCTTCACCATCCGTTCGGCGATGGTCCGGCGCATCTGCGTGAGCGGGAGTATCTCATCCTGTTCCCGCAGCTCTCTCGGCGCCTCTCGCTTCACCCCCGCCGGGGTAGGTTGCGTCGCCGTGGGTTCGCGCCCGGCGACAAAGGCCAGCACGTCCTTTTTTGTGACGCGCCCTCCCTCGCCCGTCCCGACGACCTGATGCAAATCTACGCCATGTTCCTTCGCCAGTTGGCGGACCGCGAGGGAATAATGTTCCTCCCCGCCGGACATTGGCTCGGCCGGACGCACCACCACGCCGCCGACCCGGTTGATGACCCCAGTCTCAGCCGTGACGCCACCGTCCAGACGGGCCAGCACCGTGCCGACGGGCACCGTCTCCCCAGGCTGAACCAGCACCTCGATAAGCAGGCCCGTCGCCGGCGAGGGGATCTCCAAGGCGACCTTGTCGGTCTCCACTTCGAGCAGCGGCTGATCCTTCTCGATCCGTCCGCCTTTCGGGACCAGCCACTTGACCACGGTCCCTTCCGCGATGCTCTCGCCCAGTTGCGGCATGACAATGTCGGTCGCCATAAAACTCCGTTATGCGTCAATCGTCAATTGTCATTCGGCTCAGAAGTGAACATGCTGTCATCATCCTCCACGATTGACGCATGACGCTTGACCAGTGACGATCGTCAATAGGCTGCCAATTTCTTCGCCGCCGCCACCACGTCGCTGGTCTTCGGGAGGAAAAACTCCTCCAGCGGTGGGCTGAACGGCACCGGTGTATCCGGCGCCGCAATCCGCACGACCGGCCCATCCAGATGATCGAAACAGTCTTCGGCCAGTGATGCCGCGATTTCGGCGCCGATGCCGCCGGTCTTGTTGTCTTCGTGCAGGAGGATGGCCTTGCTGGTCCTGCGCACGGATCCATATATCGTGTCCTTGTCGAGCGGACTCAGCGTCCGCAGGTCGACAACCTCGAGATCAATCCCCTCTCGGCTCAGCAGCTCCGCCGCCTCGAGCGCGACATGCACCATCGCGCCATAGGTGATGACCGAGATATCGGTGCCCCGCCGCTTGATGTCCGCCTGCCCGATCGGCACGACGAAATCGTCCTTCGGCAACTGGGCCTTGATGCGCCGGTAGAGAAACTTGTGCTCGAAATAGATGACCGGATTGGGATCGCGGATGGCCGCCTTCAGCAGCCCCTTGGCGTCGTAAGGAGTGGAGGGCGCCACGAGTTTGAGGCCGGGGGAATGAAAGAACCAGCCCTCGGGACATTCGGAGTGGAAAGGCCCTCCGTGCACGCCGCCGCCGAAGGGCGCGCGAATCACCATCGGCACGGGCGCGCCCCAGCGATAATGATTCTTGGCGGCCACCTCGGTGATCTGATCGAAGGCGCAGGAGATGAAGTCGGCAAACTGCATCTCGACGACGGGCCGGAGCCCCATCATCGCCGCGCCGATTGCCGCCCCGACGAAGCCCGATTCGGCCAGCGGCGTATCCAGCACCCGCCACTCCCCGTACTTCTGAAGAAACCCTTCCGTAATCTTGAAGGCGCCTCCGTAGGTTCCGATGTCCTCCCCCATCAGAAAGACCCGGCTGTCTTGCGCCATCTCCTCGTCCAGCGCCTGGGAGATCGCCTCCAAATACGTCACATCCGTCCCGGATGCCACGCTGGTCATGGTCGTGCTCATGGTGCGACCTCCCGTTCGGTGGCGAAGACTCCTTCCAGGGCCTCTGGTCCCTCCGGCAAGGGACTCTGTTCAGCAAACTCTACGGCTGCCTCGATTTCCTTTTTGACCCGCTCCCCGACCTCTTGAAAATAGGCGGGGTCCCCGTAGCCCAGTTGCGTCAGCAGCCGCTCGGCGCTCAGGATCGGATCCTTCTGCTTCCATTCTTCCAGCAACTCGCGCGGCACGTACTTGGCCGGGTCATGTTCCGAATGGCCATGCATCCGCATCGTTTTGAATTCCAGAAACGTCGGTCCCGCTCCGGCTCTGGCTCGGGCAATGGCCCGTTTGGAGGCAAGATATACGGCAACCACGTCATTGCCATCGACGATCTCGCCCGGCATCCCGTAGGCCTTGGCCCGCTCGACCACATCCCGGATCGCCATCTGATACCGGATCGGCGTGGAGTAGGCGTACTGGTTGTTGTTGCAGAAGATGACGACCGGCAGTTTGCGGACGGCCGCGAAATTCATGGCCTCATGAAAATCGCCCCGACTGGTCCCGCCGTCCCCCGTGCCGGTGAACACCACCCGGGCCTCGCCCCGCATTTTGAAGGCGAGTGCCGCCCCGGTCGCGACCGGGAGGTTGTCGGCTAGGTGACTGACAAAGCCGATGATTCCGCGCTTCAGGTCTCCCATGTGGACGTTGCCGTCTTTGCCCTTGGTGGGGCCGGTTCGTTTGCCCAGGTACTGGGCGATGACTTCTCCCGGCGTGATACCCCGGATCAGGAAGGCCCCCATGTCCCGATGGAACGGGGCGATCACGTCATCCCGTTCCAGGGCCGAGGCATAACCGACGGCGATGGCTTCCATCCCGTGGCTGGTGTAGCAGCCGCCGACGATGCGACCCTGCCGGTACAGGGCACTGATGCGGTCTTCGAGGGCTCTGGTGAGCCGAAGGTAATAGTACATCTGCAGCAGGTCGGCCCGTTTGATGTCTCGTTTCACCTCCGCCAGGTCCATGAGCTACCTCCAGCCGATGTATGAGGGTGACGTTGCTTATAATTCTGGCATGTCTCTCCAGAACAGCAAGGGTTGCCGGTCCCGGCACAGGGGACAGCGGTCCGGCTCCCATTGCGGCATGTCCAGGTCCGTCGTGTAGTAGAAGGGATAGGTAGCAATCAGTTCATCCATGAGGGGAAATTGGCCGCTGTCCCGACGGGCGAAGACCATCATGCCGGCCAGATGGCCGCCTTGGTCCGTGATCACCTTGCCGAGTTTGCTCACGCAGTTCCCGCGAGTGGTCACGTCGTTGAGCGCCACGAACCGGTCACCGGGCCTGATGAGCCCCTCGGCGATCTGCGTGCCGATCCGTCCCGTCTCGCAGTTGTAGGGCGTCAAGGTCACACGAAGGCCCATCTGCGCATCCAGCAGCTTGGCGATACCGTCCGCCAGTTGTGCGGCTGCCGAGCCGGTCGTGACGAGGCCCGTGATCGATTCCTTCTCGAACGTGCGCGAGATCCAGTTCGCCATATCCCGGACGATCAAGCCAAGGAGCTCCGGTACTCGCGAGATCGATTCGAACCGCAGGTAGGTCCCCGTATGGTGGCCGGACACGACCGCGACATGAGTATCGAAGTACACCGCCTGGGCGGTGCGTAGAATCCGATGCACGTCCCACTCCGACAGATTCGAGTGCGGTCCCTTTCGGATGATCCGCTCCAGCCTGGTGTCGATCTCCGGACTCACATAGAGCTTCCGGTGCCGCTCCACCAGTTCCGACAGGGCCGACTCCTGAGTGAGGTTGACGCTCATCGTCCTTCCTCCATACCAAGCTTTGCTAGAACCGGCGGCTCATCGGGCGAAGCCCCTCTGCATTGACGCCGCCGGAGGAACACCTCACGTGATTCTCTTCCCCTCTCTTCTCTACCAATCCACCAAGCTTTGCTAGAACCGGCGGCTCATCGGGCGAAGCCCCTCTGCATTGACGCCGCCGGAGAGATCCCTCTAATGCTTCCTCTCCGCCTCTCCATACCAAGCTTTGCTTGAACCGGCGCCTCCTTCTCGTCTCGTAGACCGGGTTGCCTTCGCTATTCCTCCGCCTTCACCACTCGGTTCCTCAAGACCCCGATCGGCTGAATCTCCAATTCCACGACGTCACCCGGTTTGAGAAAACGATCCAGCTCAAGGCCGCAGCCGCCGCCCACCGTCCCCGATCCGAACAGGTCGCCCGGATAGAGACGTTCCCCTTGTGACACATGCGCAATCATCTGAGAAAAACTCCAATAGATCGAGCCAAATCGCCCGCGCGACCACTCTTCGCCGTTGACGCGCGCGATCATCGTCAGGTCGTCCAGGTTCGGGATCTCGTCGGGAGTCACCAGATAGGGCCCGATGGCCGTGGCGAAGTCCTTCCCTTTCGCCGGTCCCAACCGGCAGGCCATCTCCTGAAACTGAATGTCCCGCGCGCTGAAATCGTTCATGATCGTGTAACCGGCGATGTACTGGCCCGCTTCCCGTTCCGGCAGATCCTTGCCCTGCCGGCCGATCACACAGGCCAATTCCAACTCGTAGTCCAGCTTCGTGGTCGCAAGCGGCCAGGCTAGATCCTGGTCCGGCCCGATGATCGTGCGGTGATTCCCCTTGTAGTAGACCGGCGCCTTGTACCATTCAGGCGGGATAGGCTGCCCCCGCCGCTTGGAGGTGGCGGCAATGTGGTCCTCGAACGCGATGAAGTCACGGAGCGAAGGCGGATTGGGTAACGGAGCGATGACCCGCACCACGGTGGTCTTGTAGAAGATCGTTTCCCCTGTGGGTCCTTCCGCTTCAGGCCCCAAGCCCGCGGCATGCTCCAAAGCCCGTCGGGCGGCCTCCATCGCCGAGGGCCCGCCCTCCAGAAACTCCAGCATTGTCGGCGGCACCTGCGCCGCCGCCAGCCGGTACGGCTGTGCCTCTTTCTGGTCTGCCAGCCATCGCGCATAGGCCATGTTCAAGTCCACCAGGTGAGCACTCTGGAGGGCTCCGATCCTTGTAAACAACCCGACCGGCGTACGAACCTGAAAGCTGGCCAGTTTCATGACCGACTCCAACTGAGGGCGTAATCCTTCTGTTCAACCGCCTCGAACTCCGGCAACACGACAAAAGGCCGGCGGGACTCGATCATCACGGCCACTTCTTCCGTGTGCGTTTTTCCCTTGCTGGCCTCGACGGCTTGAGGCTGAGGCCCGTGATGGATGCCTTGCGGGTGCAACGTCAGCATGCCCGGTTGAATCCCGGCTCGGCTGAAGAAGTTGCCCCGGTGATAAAACAGCACTTCGTCGTAATCCATGTTCCGGTGGTAAAAGGGGACTTTGAGCGCCTCGGGATCGCTCTCCAGCGGCCGCGGCACGAAGCTCGAGATCAATATCCCTCCGGCCTGAAACGTCGCATGGACGGACGGAGGCAGGTGGTACCGTGGGCTGGTCACGGGACGAAAATCCCGCACGTTGAGCTTGGCCGCCCAGAGATCGCCCTTCCAGCCGACGACATCCAGCGGATGGAACGGATACCAGACGCGCGTGTATTCACCGCGGCGCTTGATCCGAACCTCCCATTCGCGGGTCTCGCCGCCGGCTTGATCGGACGGAGCGGGGCCGCCGTCCAATTCCGGAGCCGCCAAGAGCCCTCGATCGAAGAGCGCATGTTGTCCCAGCAATCCCCGCTCGGGCAGGCGGATGGCTTCTTCCGATTCAACGATCAGGAACAACGAAGGTTGCGTCTCCACCATCACACGATAGGTCGTGCCTTTGGGGATAACGACATAATCGCCCGGTTCGTAAGGTAATGAGCCGTAGTCCGTTTCAAACCGTCCCTGGCCGGCATGCACAAAGTGCACCTCATCGCCGTCGGCGTTCCTGACAAAATAAGGCATCGAGGTGGCGCGCCGCGAAATGAACAGGCCGCCGTCCGGGCTGCGGAGGACTTCGGCCGGATGACCGTCGGATGATCCCAGATCCTGCGTGGCGAGAGCGGAGCAGGCAAACGCTCGAGGACGGAGGGGACCTTCAATGCGGACCCATCCGGTGGGAGGATGAATGCGGTATAAATGGGAGACGGGGCCGCTGAAGCCCTGGCGCCCGTGTTCTTCCTCGCATAACCCCTCCGGGATAGCCACATGCGCCTGGAGCGGCACCTTCCCTTTCTTCAGCAGGTACATGACGGACCTCCGTCACATGCAGCGAATCATATCTCCCATACAGATGACTCCCAGCAAGCCCATTTACGATGCCCGCTTCTGGCTCGTCTTCTGCCTCCGTCGGAGAGGAACCGGGCTCGACTTGTAATCGATGATGGTCTGTTCGACGCCCGCGATCTGATCGCGCTCGATGTCTTTGTACAGAGACTCGACCGTGCTCCGGACGAAGGTCTTGGACTTTTCTTCACCATGCTCCCGTTGCGTCAATTCGAGAAACACCCCGGCGCCGGGAAACAGGGGGTAGGTAAACCGCTGCTTGAGCGGGCCGAATCCGTCCCGCCCGTCCTTGAGCGGACCGCTGAACTTCACTCCGTGGGCCTCCCATTCCCTGCAGACGGCCTCGATATCGTCCACTTCGATTGCGACGTGCTGCACCCCTTGGCCGTACTTTTCGATGAACTCATTGATCTGGGACTTGACCGCCTTGTCCCGCCCCTGCATGAGCGCGATCTTGGCCTCACCCCGTTGGACGACCACCGTATCCATGCTGGACTTGTCGCTTCCCACGTCCCGTGCCGACCAAATCACCTCAAATCCGAGCACCTTGGTGAACAGATATTCCGCCGAATCCAGATCTTCCACACAGAGCGTGATGTGATCGATGCCCATTGATCCGCGCATGGTGTGACCTCCTCTACCCCCGCAGCTGGTTGGAGTCGCTGGTCTTGCCGGGCAAGTGAATCGCGATGCCTCCCTCCTTCATCCGGAGTATAGCAACATGGCTGGGAGTATAACAACAGTATCTATATTGAACAATATATTTTTTATATTATCCGAGAGAGGCCATGAACATCTCACTGCAAGCCTATTCTGAGCCGACCATGATCCTTCGCAATGCCTCATCTCCTCACCACAAAGTTATTCATTGTTTTTATGATATGAAAGTACTATCATCAAGGCACGATCTCGACATACGGCGTCAGGAGGTGCTCCATGACCTTCTATGAGGAGATGCGGGAGTTCGTCCTTCGTCACGGCGCAATCAACAACCCCTACCTGGACCGCTTCAAGACCGCAGAGATCACCGATCAAGAATTTCACGAGTTCGCCGTCGAGTTTTACAACTTCGCGCGCTTTTTCCCCCGGATTCTCGCCGCTCAGTTGGTGAACACGGAGGACGAGCAGGTGGCGGACGAGCTGACGAAGGTGCTCTATTCGGAACTGGGTGACGGCGAAACCAGAAGGCGGCACGAGTTGCTCTATCGCGACTTCCTTCGGTCCGTCGGGATCTCGGTCCATGACGCGATGGTTCGTCCGATGCTGCCTTCCACCCGCGCCTATATTGACGGGATGGAACAACTCTACAGTGACGGCAATCACGCCAGGGCGCTCGGCGCCTCGTTCGGTCTGGAGAATATGGCGATTACCATGTGGGATCACCTGATCCCCGGCCTCTCCATCCTCAAGAGCCAACGGTATCCGGCCATGGACATGACCTATTTCACCTTTCACCGGCAGCTCGAAGCCTCGCATGAAGAGGCGATGGCACAGGCCGTGGCCGCGGTTGGCGGCGCCAACGACGGCGGGAACGAGAGGATGACGGAACAAGAAAAGGCCGACTTCCGTTATGGCGTGAACGCCGTGCTGAACTATCTGGAAGGCTTTTGGATGGGACTGGAACACCGGTCAGCCGGCTCGGCGAAGACCTGGGAGCATCTGGCCCAACGGCAGGCAAGTTAGACAATGGGCGTCCAAACCGACGGATGATGGGGCGAGGGCCCATATTTTTTTATGGAACGGCCCTGGATCAGCCAGTACGATTCCGGTGTTCCTCCGACTGTCAACTATCCAGCCTGGACGGTCCCTGACTTCCTGCGACATTCATCGGCCCGTGCCGCCGACTCTCCGGCGCTCCTGTTCTACGGCGCCCGCATTTCCTACGGCGAACTGGACGACCTCACGACCCGCTTTGCGGTGGCGCTGCGGCGGCTCGGGGTCGGAAAAGGTGATCGGGTTGCCCTCATGCTCCCGAATATTCCGCAGGCCGTCATCGCCTACTATGGCATTCTGAAGGCAGGCGCCGTCGCCGTGCCGACCAATCCGCTCTACGTCGAACGAGAGATTCAGACCCAGGTGACGGATGCTGGGGCGGAGGCGATGGTGGTCCTTGACCTGTTTTACGCCCGCGTCCGGGCTGTCCGGCAAACGGCCTCTCTCCCCAAGCGCATCATTGTCACCAGCGTTCGGGATTATCTGCCGCTGTTCAAGAAACTCCTCTACCCGATCAAGGCCCGGCTGGCGAAACGCTGGGTTCACATCAACACCACGCCGCCCGCGTACGATTTCCACAAGTTGTTGCGTGCGGCGTCCCTGGGGGACGAGAGCCGCTCCGCCGATCTCCCGTCCGTGCAACCCGACGACCTCGCCCAACTGCAATATACGGGCGGGACGACGGGCATACCCAAGGGCGTGATGTTGACCCACCGCAACGTCGTCGTCAACACGCTGCAAGGCCGATACTGGTATCCGGATCTTCAAGAGGGCCGGGAGATCTTTTTGGGCGCGATCCCGTTTTTTCACTGCTACGGCCAGAGCACCTGCCAGAACCTGGCGATCGCGACCGGGTGCTCGATCGTGCTCCTTCCCCGGTTTCACGCGGACGAGGTCGTCAAGGCGATTCACAGGCATCGTGTGACGATGCTCTCGGGCGTGCCCATGATGTACACGATGATTGCCGAGTATCCGGACGCCGGCCGTTACGATTTGCGATCGCTGCGTGTCTGTTTGAGCGGGGCGAGTCCGCTGCCGGCCGACGTGCAGGAACGGTTCGAGCGCCTGACCGGGGCGAGGATTGCGGAAGGCTACGGCCTGAGCGAAGCCGGGCCAGCGACCCATTGCAACCCGTTGCACGGAACCCATCCCCGTGGCTCGATGGGGCTTCCGTTTCCGGATACGGAGGCGCGCATTGTGGACACGGAGACCGGTCTTCACGACGTGCCCGTGGGCGAAGTCGGGGAGCTGATCGTCAGAGGACCGCAGGTCATGCGCGGCTATTGGAACAGGGAGGAGGACACGCGCCTCGTCTTGCGTGACGGCTGGCTCTATACGGGGGACCTTGTCCGCCGAGATGACCGGGGCTTTTTCTTTTTCGTCGACCGCAAGAAGGACGTCATCAAATCGCGCGGCGAGACGGTGTATCCACGGGAAGTCGAAGAGATCCTGTATCGCCATCCGAACGTCAAGGAGGCCGTGGTCGTGGGGCTCCCGGATCACCGCTATGGAGAAGCCTTGCACGCCTATGTGGTGACCAAAGAAGGGCGGGAGGTCACCGAGAAGGAATTGATCGAGCATTGCAGCAAGGACCTGGCCCGCTACAAGGTTCCGGCCGCCATTACATTCCGCCGTGAATTGCCGCGGACCCTGATCGGGAAAGTATTGCGACGCGCGCTGCGCGAGGAAGCCGTCGCTGCCGGTCACGGCGCGCAGATTCAGCGCGCCGTCTGAGACGTTCAAGGAGGCCTTCATGAAGGACACCGTCATTGTCGCCGGGGCACGGACGCCCATCGGCAACTTCGGCGGGGCGCTCAAGGACCTTCCCGCCCAGAGGCTCGGCGAGCTGGTCGTGCGCGAGGCTGTCGCCCGGGCCGGGCTTGATCCGGCGCTCGTGGAGGAAGTGATTGTCGGCTGTGTGGGGCAAACCAGCGACGCCTATAACGTAGCCAGAGTGATCGCCCTCATGGCTGGGTTGCCGATTCCCACGCCCGCCTATTCGGTCCAGCGCAATTGCGCCTCGGGCCTTCAACCGTTCGTGAACGCCCACCAGAATATCCAGAGCGAGGACGCGGACGTGCAGGTCGTGGGAGGGGTCGAAAGCATGAGCCGCGCCCCGTTCATCTCCCGCGACATGCGGTGGGGGAAGCGGCTGCGGCATGCCGAGTTCATCGACAGCATCTGGGAGGGCTTGACCGACGCCTTTTGCGGCCAGCTCATGGGGCGGACCGCCGAAACCCTCGCCGAAGAGTTCGGCATCGGCCGGGAGGAGCAGGACCGGTTCGCGGTGGAGAGCCACCGTCGCGCCTTTAGAGCGATCCGCGAAGGCAAATTTAAGGAAGAGCTTCTGTCGGTGACGGTGCCCAAAACCGTCGCGGGCCGTGAAGCAGCGCCCACGTTGTTCGCGCAAGATGAAGGACCGAACGTGGCGCTCACCGAACAACAACTCGCCCTCTACCCTCCCCTCTTCAAGGAGGGCGGAACGGTGACGGCGGGAAACAGTTGTCCGCTCAATGACGGGGCGGCCGCAGCAATCGTGATGTCCGCTGAGCGGGCGCGGACGCTGGGGCTGGCTCCGCTCGGCCGTATCAGGGGATATGCCATGGTCGGGGTGGAGCCGACACGGATGGGGATCGGGCCGGCAGAAGCCCTGCCGTTGGCCCTCAAGCGGGCGGGACTGAAACTGGCCGATCTGGAGCTGCTCGAGGTGAACGAAGCGTTTGCCGCCCAATATCTGGCAGTCGAACGTTTGTTGGGCCTCAAGCGGGAGATTGTGAACGTCAACGGCGGCGCGATCGCGCTCGGCCATCCGGTCGGCATGACCGGCACGCGTCTGGTCCTCACGCTCCTCTACGAGATGCGGCGGCGCGGGGCGATGCTGGGAGCGGTGACCCTGTGCGTGGGCGGCGGGCAAGGCGCGGCGATGGTCTTCGAGCGGATATAGGACGAAACAGGTCAACCGTCGATCGTCAAAGGGAAGACCGAATGACGCATGACGATTGACGAAGTACGGGACACGCCATGTACATCTACAAGGTCGGAGTGATGGGAGCCGGAACGATGGGCGCGCAAATCGCGCAGGTCGTGAGCTTCGCCGGCCTGCCGGTCGTGCTCGCCGACATGAATGAGGCCTTGGCGCAGCGAGGGGTCGCGTCCGTGCGTGCGATCTATGAGGCCCGCGTCAGCAAGGGGAAGATGACGCCCGAGCAGGTCGAGGAGAAGCTGTTGCTGGTCACGGCGGCGGCCGGCCTCGCCGACCTTCGGGATGTCGATCTCGTCATCGAAGCGGTTCCTGAGGACCTGAAGTTGAAAAAGCGGATTTTTCAGGAATTGGATCAGGTCTGCCCGCGGGGCGCCATCCTGGCCAGCAACTCGTCCGCGCTCTCGATCTCGGCATTGGGCGCAGCCACCCACCGGCCTGGCCAAGTCTTGGGGCTGCATTTCTTCAATCCGGCCTATGCTATGCCGGTGGTGGAGGTGATTCCCGGACTCGCCACCGATCCCCAGACTGTTGACGATGTGGTGGGCTTCGCGCAGAGCCTCCGCAAGACGCCGATCGTCGTGAAGGAATGCGCCGGCTTCTTGGTGAATCGGCTGCTGATGCCCTACGTCAACGAGGCGATCCTCTGTCTTCAGGAAGGGGCCGCATCGCCGAAAGACATCGATCAGGACCTGGTTTCGTTCGGAATGCCCGTTGGCCCGTTCGCCCTGTCTGATACGGTGGGATTGGATATTGCGTTCGAGGTGGCGCGAATTCTCCACCGGCATTATGGACCCAGGATGGCGCCGGCCCCTTTGCTCGAGGCCTTGGTCAAGGCCGGGCGGCTGGGCGTCAAAGCTGGTCATGGATTCTACGACTATCTCAGCACCGAGGAGGGAGGCCGCGATCAAAGCCTGGACCATCTGATCCAGCGGATCGCGCAAGAAAGCGGCTCGCGCCGAACCAAGTGGAGCCGGTCACGGCTCCTGCTGGCCATGGTGAACGAAGCGGCGACCGCCCTGCAGGAAGGCATCGCCTCAGCCAGCGACATTGATGTGGCCATGATGGGAGGGATCGGGTTTCCGCGTGAGACCGAAGGTCCGTTGCATTTCGCCGACCAACTCGGCATTGATCAGGTCCTTCATGAATTGGAGGAATTCTCGCACAGTCTCGGCCCGCGCTTCTGGCCGGCGCACCTGCTGCGACGGATGGTGGAGGCCGGATTCACCGGACGGATTGCGGGACGAGGGTTCTTTAGCTATTGACGCGACTCATTGAGAACTTCCGCCGCTTGCGGCTTGCTGTTCACGCTTGACCGAGGTGAGGTCACCATGACCACGACCACCGGCTCGATGGTTTCTTGCAAGATCGAAGACAGGGTCGCAACCCTCGCCATCAACCACCCGCCGGCGAACACGCTGACCGAGTCGGTCATGGACGAGTTGGAGACAGCGTTTGAGGCTCTGGGCAAGGACGAGGCCGTCAAGGCCGTGGTCTTGACCGGCGCGGGACGTTTCTTCGTCGCCGGAGCCGACATCCGCCAGTTGGCCGCGATTCCTTCCTCACAGGAAGGCGAGCGGATGGCGCTTCGCGGGCAGGCGATCCTGGACAAGATCGAAGCCTTCGACAAGCCGGTGATTGCCGCAATCAATGGAGCCTGTCTCGGCGGGGGCTTGGAACTCGCGATGTGCTGCCACATGAGGCTCGCATCGGAGGGAGCCACTCTCGGCCAGCCGGAGATCAACCTGGGAATCATGCCGGGCTTCGGCGGCACCCAACGGCTTCCCCGGCTCATCGGGCGGTCAAAGGCGACGGAGCTGATCCTGACGGGGAATGTCGTCTCCGCACAGGAGGCCAAGGCGCTGGGACTGGTGTCGCAGGTCGTGCCGCCGGATGATCTCCTTCGCCAGACCCGGGGGCTGGCGCGCACCATAGCGGCAAAAAGCTTGGTGGCGGTCCGGACGGCGCTCCAGGCCATCCGCGAAGGGAATGATCTGAGCCTGCGACAAGGTCTGGCGTTGGAGGCGCGCCTGTTCGGCGTGCTGTGCGAGACGGAGGATCGACAAGAAGGACTTACGGCTTTCCTGGAGAAACGACAGCCGAGATTCAAGGACCGTTGAGGCCTCCGTGGGTTTTCTGGATAGTGCGGCGCCTGGGTCTCCCCCGGGAAGCCGCGCAGCAGATTATCACCCCGTCCGGGCAGTTCCGGCGGCAGGACCAAGCCGTTGGTGCACGATGGGACAGTCAGGCAAGCGGGCCTTGGCCTTATCCGGCGGAGGGTTTACGGGCTATTTGTTTGAGATCGGCGCGTTGACCGCGCTGGACGATCTGTTCGGAGATGGCTTCCTGGTGAATGACTTCGATCTGTATGTCGGTGTGAGCGCGGGCGCTGCGGCGGCCTCGCTGGTGGCCAATCGAGTCAGTCCGGAGGACATTCTCAAGACGAATCTCTCCGGGCAGCGTCCTTACTACTTTGAGCATCGGGACATTTTCACCCCGGCCCTGGGAGAGGGGATCAAAACGGTCTGGCGCGTGGCCCGGCAACTCATCCCGCTTCTCCAACTCTATGTGCGGCACTACGGAGAGATGACGCTGATCGACCTGCTCGACAAGGCCCAGGATGCTCTGCCGGGCGGCATCTATACGTTGGAACCGTTCGCTCGATATCTGGAAACGACCTTTAAAGCCAATGGACTGAGCAACCGGTTTACCGGACTTACAAAAGAGCTGTACATCCCCGCGATCGATCTGGAAACCGGCGAAAGCGTTCTGTTCGGCGATGAGGGGTGGCGCGAGGTGCCGATCTCCCGAGCTGTCGCAGCGTCGTCCGCTGCCCCCATCTATTTCTGCCCGGTTCGAATCCAGGACCGTGACTATATCGATGCCGGCATCGGCCGGCTCACATTCTTCGACATCGCGGTCAGCAAGCATGTGGAGTTCATGATCCTGATCAATCCGATGTTTCGGGCCCCGCACCGCCAACTGATGCATGGCGAGGGAGCCGACGGCAGGCGCGCCGCGCGCTTGCGCGACAAAGGATTTCTCTCCATCGGCGAACAGGCCTCTCGCATCAACTTCGAGGCGCGCTTTTCCCAAGCCTTGACCCTATTCCAACAGAGCCATCCGGACACCGAGTTGTTGATGATCACCCCGTCTCATCACGATGCGCTCCTGTTCGAACGGAGTTTTTTGAGTTACCACGACCGGGTGCTGCTGCTCCGAGCAGGATACTGGGCGGTTGCGAACGCGGTCAGAGACCGGTTTGACGACCTGCTGGCGCAGTTCGCGCGCCATGGCATTCCTCTCTCACGCGCCCGATTCGAAGACCGGATGCAGCCACGCATGGCCCAACTGGATCAGGTCGCGGCGGCGTCCGGCCGACCGCAACATCAGACCACAGTCGTTCCGGCAGTGCCCAGGCCGCCAGGTTTGGGTTGGCGCAAGGCGGATCAGCGGGAAGGGAGCCTGTAAAGATGGCGGGCACAACGCCGTTATTCCAAGGTTCGCTGGCAGTCGCCGAAGCCTCCCGAGATACGAAGCGGTACGCAGGCTTCCTGTCCGGGCTCTTCGAGGGCATCGTTCGGCGCCATCTGTTCGATTCTTATTCGATCCCTCCCCTCAGCGAGACGGGAACGGCGTTCCTTGAACGGCTCCGTCCGCTCCTGATCGAGAAAGTGGACCCGGACACCGTCGATCGCGAAGGAGAGATCGGCGAAGACATCTTGACCGCACTCAAGCAGATCGGTGCCTTCGGCCTGAAGATCCCGAAGACCTACGGTGGGCTCGGCCTCTCCCAATCCGACTACCATCGGGTGGCGACCTTGCTTGGGAGCCATGATGCGGCACTCACCGTCCTTCTTTCCGCTCATAATTCGATCGGGGTGCCCGAACCGGTCAAGCTGGCCGGAGATCAGGAGCAACAACAACGATGGTTGCCCCGCCTGGCCAACGGCGAGATCTCGGGCTTTGCGCTGACCGAACCGGATGCCGGTTGCGACATCTGGGATCTCAAGACCTATGCGCTCCGCGTATGGGACGGTGGCGAGCTGGTGGGCTATCGGCTCACCGGCGAGAAGATGTACACGACCAACGCGCCGCGGCGAGACGGCGAATTCTTGGCCTCGCTGCTGGTCGTGATCGCGCAGATCGTGGACGAGCCCCATGAGGTCGCGCGTCCCAAGGAGCAACGGCGGTTCGGGGCGTTTGTGGTCGAGACCCATGCCCCGGGGTGCCGCTGCAGCCGGTTTCGCTTCATGGGCGTACGCGGCATCTATAACGGCCGGGTGCAACTGCGAGACGTGTTTGTGCCCGTGGCCGATCGGCTCGGGCAGGAGGGAGAAGGGCTTCGGCGCGCCTTGGAAACCTTGACCGTCGGCCGGCTCACGCTTCCGGCCGCCTGCTTGGGCAGCCTGAAGCAATGTTTGTGGCTGGCCCGTCGCCGCGCGCAACAGCGTATTCAATACGACCGCTCGATCGGCGAGCACACGGACATCGGATCGAAGCTCGTGCGGATGGCGTCGCGCACGCTGGCGCTGGAGGCATTGGTCGCGATCACGGGCGTTTGGGCCGATGCCAAGGTGGACGTCAGGCTGGAATCGGCGGCCGCGAAGATTCTCGCCTCCGAATGGCTGCTGGAGTCGTTGATCGACCTGTTGCGCATCTACGGCGGGCGCGGGTTTGAGACAACGGACTCGCTCCGGCTCCGGGGAGAAATGCCGGCCCCGGTGGAGCGGATGATCCGCGATTCCCTCATCAACGTTATTTGGGAAGGCACCAACGGGATCCTCACCCTCTGGATCGGGCGGGAAGGGCTGGCGGAATATGTGGCGAAGGGGAACGCCTTTCTGGAGTTCCGGATCAAGGAGATCGCGCAGGCTCTCCCCTTTTTCGCCCGGGTGGCGGCCCGATCACTTCGCGCCGCATCCGCCTACGAGAGGAAGCCCGCGGCACCTGGCTCGCCCGCGACTGATTGGGATCGTTTTGTCGCGAGGGAAAGCCGCGAGCTGGCGCGAACAACCCTGTGGGTCACGGCCCGTCACCGTCATGGGCTCATACGCAAGCAACGGCTGTTGACCAGGCTGGTGACAGCCGGCATGCAGCTCTTTGCCGGCGAAGCGCTCGCGTGGTATGCATCGCAGCCGGACGTCCGTGACCGGCCGCTGTGTCGGGCTCTCGTGGCCGATTTCCAGGGTCGAGTCGAGGAGCTGTTCGATCCCACCCCCTTACTCTCCCTGCGAACGCCCCGGTGGGATGACGACACGAGACTGTTTCACCTAGCCAAGGAGATTCTTGCGGGCCAGGCCGACTGGCTGGAAGCAGGCATCATCCCGTCCGGCTCGGTCGATCAGACTCTCGCCGGAACCAGTTGCGATGCGGAGGCGGAGCACCTGATGGGCGTATCTTCGAAAGGGTGAGACCTGGTGGAGGAGCCGGAGAAGGAGAAGCGCCGGGTAATGATGGCCCTTGGCTCCGGGGCGGGGTTCGGATGATGGTCACCGGTCGGTGAGGTCAGCATGGCGGAGATCGCAAGCTACTTTGACGCGGTAAAAGAGCGATATGGGCTGACCAGCGATTATGCGCTGGCCGACAAGCTCGGCATCGCCCAGCCCGAGGCCAACCTGATGCGCCGCGGGCTCAAGATTCCCAAGCCGGAACTGTGTATCAAGATCGCCAAGCTGCTCGACCGCAACCCGGTGGAGTTGCTGCTGGTCGCCCAAAAGGACAAGGCCCCCGCCTCCGCCAAGCAGTATTGGACGCTGGCCCAGACCGCGGTGGACGTGATGCTCCATGTGCCGAAACATCCCAAGTACCTCCCCAAGAAGGTCGAGGCAATCGGCCGGGAATTGCGCCAGCTCGAATCGCAGACGCTCGTGTACGAAGGCGCCGCGGCCAATGCCGAAGCCGTCCGCCTGGTCGAGACGGCGGAGCGCTCGATCGACGCGGTCATGGAACGATGGAACATCTGGAAAAAAGGGGAGGCGCTGTACCCCAACTACCTCCTGGCCAATCAAGCCGCGGCCAAGCGAGGGGTCGCCATCCGCCGCCTCCTGGTCCTGTCGAGCGAGCAGATGCGCGACGATTCCCTCGTGGCCGACGCCGTCGAGGTGATGGACAACCAGCAGCGCGCCGGGATCAAGATCTTCTTCTCGTTCCGGGAAGAACTGGACCGGTCACCGGCCTTTTGCCGGTTCGAGGAGGATTATCGGAAACAGGGGGCGGCCCATGACATCAACGCGGCCATGTTCGACGGCGAGATCCTGATCTTCTCGCAATCCTACGGGCAGGTCCCGCTCGGAATGGTCGGCAAGCCGACGCCGATCACCATGATCAGCCAACTGGAAATCACGTGGAAGCCGGAGGCCATCCGCGATTTGAATCCCGCGCCGCTGTTCGACATGACGCGGTACGTGTTCGAATATGCGGGACGGCACGCCTTCAAAGCCGAGTTGGCGCGCTTCCAGAAAGCCTTTCCATGAAATTCCCGTGCGAGCCGTTCAAGATCAAAGCTGTCGAGCCCATCCGACGGACGCTCTGTGCAGCGCCCGCATATACCCCGAGCGCAGCATGAGCGTTGAGCCGCCGTCTTCGCAAGCCGACCGGCAGTTGACGTACAGCGATTACCTCCGGATTCCCGAACTGTTGCGTCTGCAATCTCCCCTCTCCAGGCCGATGGCCCATGACGAATTGCTTTTTATCATCATTCATCAGACCTACGAGCTCTGGTTCAAATTGTTGTTGCACGAACTGGATGCCGTCGTGGCAAATCTGCGCGCCGCGACGCGGCGGCCTGACTCGCGAGACGAGGTGTATGAGGCGGCTCGCCTGTTGAGACGGTGCACCGAGATTGCCAGACTCCTTGTCGAGCAATTCACCGTCTTGGAAACGATGCTGCCGACGCACTTCCTGGCCTTCCGCGATCGGCTGCGGCCTGCGAGCGGGTTTCAGTCCGAACAGTTTCGAGAACTGGAGTTCCTCTGCGGCCTGAAGGATGAGCGGATGCTGGACTTGCACGAGCCAGCCCCGGAGCTGTTCGCCGCGCTTCAGCGGCGGCTGAAGGAACCGTCCCTCCGCGATGTCTTTTTCGACGCGCTGGCGGCGATGGAAACGGCCCCTCCGATGTCTCCGGACGCCGCGGAGAACGAGCGGTTCCGGATGCGGGCCCAATTGATCGTTGCGGTGTATCGCAAGGAGGGCGGCCATCGGGATTGGATCGATGTCTGCGAGCGACTCACCGAGTTCGATGAGCTCCTCGTCGCCTGGCGCCTGCGGCACATTCAAATGGTGGAACGCACCATCGGGATGACCAGGGGGACCGGTGGCAGCGCCGGAGCCTCCTATCTCAGGGCGACCTTGGATAAAAAGTTTTTTCCTGAACTGTGGGAAGCCCGCTCCCTCATGTGTGAAGACCCGCATGGATCTTGACGGCGATGGATGAGCTGCTGTCGTACCGGAAAGACTTCCCCATCCTTGACCGGGCCATCTACATGATCAGTCACTCGTTGGGCGCGATGCCGGCTCGCGTCTACGACCGCCTGCGCGAGTTCGCGGATCTCTGGGCGACGCGTGGCATCCGAGCCTGGGCTGAGGGTTGGTGGGAGATGCCGGTGAAGACCGGCGACAAGATCGCCCGCATCATCGGTGCCGATCCTGGGACCGTCGTGATGCACCAGAACGTGTCCGTGTGTCAGTCGCTCATTGCCTCCTGCTTTGATCTGACCCGGAAGCGCAATAAGATCGTCTACGAAGCCTTGAACTTCCCTTCCGTGATGTACGTTTATGAAGCGCATGTCCGCGCGGCCGGAGCGCGCCTTGTGGAGGTTCCCAGCGACGACGGCCTGACCATCGATACGGAGCGTCTGCTGGACGCCATTGATGAGGAGACGCTCCTGGTACCGATCTCGCACGTGCTGTTCAAGAGTGGGTACATTCAGGATGTCCGGGCCGTCGTTCACAAGGCCCATTCGGTGGGCGCGAAGGTCGTATTGGACGTCTACCAGTCGGCAGGCACCGTGCCCCTTGATGTCAGGGCTCTCGACGTCGATTTTGTGGTGGGGGGGTCCGTCAAATGGCTCTGCGGCGGTCCTGGCGCCGGCTTCCTCTACGTGCATCCGGCGCTGCACCACCAACTGGAGCCGAAGGTCACCGGGTGGATGGCGCACCGAGAGCCCTTTGCCTTTGAGCCCGGCCCGATCACCTATGCTCCCGACATCCACCGCTTTCTCCATGGCTCGCCCGGTATCCCGGCGTTGTATGCGGCGGAAAGCGGCTATGAGATCATTCTCGCGGCCGGCATCGGGAAGATCCGCGCAAAATCGATTCGGCAGACTTCCCGGTTGGTCGAACTGGCGGATCAGTACGGGTGGCAGGTCAAGTCGCCGCGGAGTGCAGGAACGCGGGGCGGCATGGTCGCCGTCGATGTCCCCCATGCAGCCGCCATCGTGCGTGAGTTGGCCAACCGCGACATCCTGGTGGACTTTCGGCCCGGCGTCGGCATTCGCATCGCGCCGCACTTCTATACGTCCGATGACGAGATCGATGCCACGATGCAGGAAATACACACCATCCTCGAGACCAAGGTCTATGAGCGGTACCTGTCAGCGGGGGGCGCGCAATTCTAGTACGCCGGCGTCCGTGAGGGGCCGTTGAGCTGGAGCGAGTGATGAAGCAGATCATGGGGATGATCGCCCGAGCCACGGACGGCGCACCTTACTCCAGCTTGAGCTGGTCAGGCCGGCGATACCCGGTGCGTGCACACGAACAGGCAGATCACTTACGTGTATGTGACGGAATCCAGTTCGGCATCAACGGCGCGCAGGTTGGACCATAAGTCAATACGCAAGCCTGACCCTGATCAGTGCGCTGACCCTGATCAGTGCGCGTCGAAGACGCGGACGTAGCTGTCCATCTGGCCGATGTCCTGATGCGTGAGCGCGCCGACCGTCAGGTCGACCAGCACGAAGCAGCGCAGCAGGTAGTTGTAGAACACCAGGTCAACGTAGAAGTCCTCCTCCTCGAATCGGATCCGCTTCTGGCGTGCCACGAAGGCGAATCCCTTTCCCAGTTCCAGCAGGAACGCTTGCAGGTTGTCGATGATCGCCTGTTCGACCTTCGACTCGCGCAGCGCCGGGTAGTCCTGGAGCTCGAGGAACTCGAGCACGTAGGGGTCGCGGATGAAGTGCTCCGGCTCCATACTCCCCAGCTTCTGTCGGGCCTCCCTGCGGACAGGCGCCTTCCTCCGGCTGCCGAGCAGGCGTTCGTAGTAGAGGACGGAGATCTGCCGTTCGAGCTGGCGGGTGGACCAGTGCTGGCTCACCGCTTCGTTCGCGTACCACTGCCGCGCATCCGGGGCGGCCACCTGCATCAGGAGTCGGTAATGGGTCCAGTTCAATTCGCCATGCGCGATGTGGCGAACTGCCTCCCTCCCGGAATCGAGACGCGCTGCGTCTCGTTTTCGAGCGTCGCCTGCCGGCTGCGATTCGAGAGGCACCGCGTCTCGAATGTCGAACATCCGGTAAAACTGCCGCATCTTGCGCAGATTGGTGACATCGAAGCCCGGTCCGAACTCCGCCATGAGGCGCCGTGACAGCTCCTCCAGGAGCGCTTCACCGTAGGTGGCGCGGCGCCGGCCGCCCTGTTCGTGCTCGACGATCAGCCGCCCAACGTGCCAGTACGCCTGCACCATCGCGGCATTGACGGCGCGATAGGCACCGGCGCGCGCCTGTTCGAGGACGAAGCAGATCTCCCGAAACAGCGGCTCCGCGGTCCTGGCGAGCGGAGTGTTGGAGGCCTTCTTCGGCATCACACCCCTTCCGTCTCGAACATCAGGCGGAAGAAGTCCTCTTCGATCAGGCGCACCTTCCAGGTGTCATCGGGCGCCTTGAGGTTCTCGAGGTTGTTGTCGCCGTTCACGAAAATCTGGTCGAATGCCGCGTCAAACAGGGACATAGACAACCTATCCATGCCGCCCACAGCTCGGCGGGTCAGCTCATGGGCAAAGTACTTGGCATGGTAGCGGGTGAGTGACTTAGTTGGATTGGCCATGGTGGGCGCAAGAATACCCATTTTCGTTTGGGCGGACAATGGGCTACGGCGCAAGATGCGCGGTACTGCTTAGTTCTGGAAACTGACTGCCAGGTGAGAAAGGCAGGAGCGAAATGGGACCATTTGGCCTATGCCAATCTTCATCATACATCGACCGGGATTAGTGCTGCAGTGGGTGAGTTCGAATTGAGGGACGGGGGGTACCCGCAGATTATTGCTCGGGAAAATAGTCCGCCGGCGAAGAAGCGTCGTCCGCGCCATTCGGACCGTCACCGCCCTCGTGGAGGTCCTCGCAGGAAGTCCGTCCCCTGTTCAATGCAGGATTCACACGAGTGTGCGCAGGGGCCTCTAGCATTGGGGGCAAGCACCGGCCGTCGAGAGATGGGCGGCCGCCGCGAAGGAGACCCCGCGACGGCCGCCCGACGAATCCCCGGCTGCGTGTGGTCTTTGGGAGGGATTCACGCAGCCGATCCTGACCTGCGCTACTTCACGGCCCCCCTCCAGGCTCCGGTTTCCTGCCCGCGGGTTTCGATGAACTGTTTGAATCGTTCCAAATCTCCCTGGACTCGTTGCGTCACGACGCCCACCGCGTCGCCGACGTTCTCAACCACGCCTTGCGGGTCGTAGTCCATCTGCACCATGACTTTGGATCTCGTGGCTGAGAGCGGATGAAAGGTCACCACTCCGGCGTTTTTCGCGCCGGAGGTGCTCGCCCAGGCGATGCGCTGATCCGGGATTTGTTCCGTAATCTGCGCCCGCCATTCTTTTTCTTTTCCTCCGACTTCGGCTTTCCAATACAACTGCCGGTCATCGAGTTGTTTCACTTGCTTGACCCCTTCCATGAAATGCGGAAAATCCTCGAACTGTGTCCATTGATTGTAGGCCGTTCTGACCGGCACATTGACCTCGATCGATTGTTCGACGACTGACATTGTCCTCCTCCTTTCAAAGGACGAAGATCTTCCCTCCGCCCCTGTTGCAATGGTGAACGACCCGTGACCGGGCGCGTTGGCGATTCCTTCGGTCATGAGGATAGACCGTCCTCGGTCGGTCTGAGGACTAGGCAGAACCCAAGGCTGGACCGGGGACCGAGACATTGTGAGGCATGGTCATTTCGAAGCCTCGGGCCATGCGATCGAGACCACGAACAACCGCATGGAAATGACGGCGGCCATCGAGGCCTTGAAGACCCTGCCTGCTTCACAGACGGTTCTGCTCCATTCCGACTCCCAGCTCCTCATCAAGACCATGACGCTGGCCTGGAAGCGAAAGAAGAACCATGATCTCTGGGCCGAGTTGGATCGGCTGGCCGCCCTCCACCGGGTCAGTTGGCAATGGATACGCGGGCACAACGGCCATCCGGAAAACGAAGCCTGCGACCGGCTCCCTCAAGACGCCGCTTCGGTTGCCAGTGGCTTGCGCTTGTCTAGGTGCCAGGTGCGGATAGGCGACGGACGGTCGCATCAGTCCCGGCGGGCGGCGAGACCGGCGCCATATCACCACTCAGTTGAACTGCCCGATCCGCGTTGCTATAACGTGACAGGACAAGCTCTGTGTGACCATCTGCCTCGTCCTTAACTGTGATCTCTCTTGCGCAAAAGGGAGTGAATCATGGCGACAGCATTACGAATGGAAGTGAATCCCAGCAGCATTATCAAGGCTGTGAAAAGGATGAAAAAGAAAGAACGGCAGATTTTTATCGAGGACTTAATCGCGGCGACTTCTCCGGAATACCTGCGGAGCATCAGGGAAGCTCGCTGGGACTATAAGGCCGGAAGAGTGAAGGATCACGATGAAGTCTTTGGCCGATGATCTATCGGCTGACCTACACGCAACGAGCAATCCGAGACATCGACAGACTCGATCCCTCCATCAAGCAACGAATCGGAAAACCCTCCTCCGTTACGAAGAGAATCCGCTGGCGCACGCTGAATCCTTGAAGGACTCTGATCTTGGCTCCTACCGGTTCCGTATCGGTGATTATCGGATCATCTTTGATCTCCAAGGGAAGAAAATCGTCGTCTTGCGGGTCGGCCATCGAGGAGAGATCTACAAGAGGTAACGCCACCGCTTCTCCCATAAAAGCATGAACCACCCTATCCTGATCTGGACCGACGGCAGTTGTCTCGGGAATCCCGGCCCGGGCGGCTGGGCCTATATTATCGAGATCGGTGAAGAGCGGACCGAAGCCTCGGGCCATGCGATCGAGACCACGAACAACCGCATGGAAATGACGGCGGCCATCGAGGCCTTGAAGAGCCTGTCTGCGTCCCGCATGGTCGTGCTCCATTCCGACTCCCAGCTCCTGATTAAAACCATGACCCTGGGCTGGAAGCGGAAAAAGAACCATGATCTCTGGGCCGAGCTGGATCGGCTCGCCGCCCTCCACCGGGTCAGTTGGCAGTGGGTACGCGGGCACAACGGCCATCCGGAGAACGAAGCCTGCGACGTTCTCGCGCAGCGGGCCGCTTCCATTGCCGGCGGCTTGGGAGGGGGCCAGGCGCAAGGAATGAGCCGGTAAGCCGTCTCCGCCATCCTCTCTGCGTCTTACAGTTCCGCCCGGCCCACCACCGCTTTGCTTGAGCTACCGCTCTCTCGCCTTCTCACGGTTCAGATCATCCAGCCGGCCTGAGCGATTTCGCACCGCACGCACCGTGCGGCTGCTGATCATCGCACTCCCCGCCAAACGCGCCTTCGCGATCGCGCCATTGTAACTACCTTGCCTCTCCGGCCTGTTTCCACGGTCGGACAGCCCGAAACGGATGGTGCGCGGCCGGACCGGAACTTGCTCTTCCGCCTTCCCCACGATCTTGCTGTCAGACATCGCGGGTCTCTTCCCGACTCTGTGGGGCATCGTGAACGAGCAATCAGGTGAACGATGACCGCGTAACGGGAATAGGAGGCGCCGTTCCATGAAGCATCGGATCTCGACCCTCTCGGTATCCGGTCTCCGGCCCGCAGTAGGCAGCCGCCCTCCCACAATCTCCACCTTCTCCCTACGGCCGACCGACTGGTCAGCGCCCTTGATGCCGGGTCGGACGGCTTCGGCGCGCAGCACCATCGACGGAAGATCTTCGCAAGATCCTGACCACCGGGAGCACAGGAGTCCCGTCACATGACGTCGATCGATCTGGCTGTGACGGCGTTTTTCAACCAGTTTGTCCAGCGGTCATGGACGTTCGATGCGATCATGGTCTACCTCGCCTCAAGCAATCTCGCCAAGGGCTACCTGATCCTGCCCCTGTTCTGGTGGGCCTGGTTTCGGGAAGAGAGGAACGAGCACCGTCATGCGATCCTGGTGACCCTGCTGGTCTCCTGCATCTTCGCCGTCGCCCTTTCTCAGGCCGCACAATACAAGCCGATCCGCGTGAGACCCTTGTTCACGCCCGAACTCCACCTGAAACATGCCGAAGGGCTCCAGGAATGGCACTATTCGTCGTGGAGCGCGTTCCCGAGCGACCATGCGACCTTCTTCTTTTCGTTCGCGGTCGGGTTGTTCTTCGTTTCCCGGACGCTGGGGTGGCTGGCCTTGGCCCATGCCGTCCTTATCATTTCGTTTCCCAGGGCTTACCTCGGCCTCCACTATCTGACCGATATCGTCGCGGGCGCCCTATTGGGTGGGTCGGTCACCTATGCGTTCTGTACCAGCGAAGGGATACAGACCCGCCTCGGCTCTTGGACGACGACATGGGAGCGGACGAGGCCGGCCGCGCTGTACGCCGCTTTGTTCGTGATGACCACCCAAATGACCTATCTATTCTATGACGCCCACGAGTTGGCTCAGTTTCTTTACGACCTGCTCAAGGGAGCCGGAGAGAAACTGCTTCACTAGCCCGCATTATTCACGAGAGTTCGTGACGAAACCGCGGAGATGCCACGCGAAACGGGCGTGCGGAGCCGCGAGAACCCGAGGCATACTTAGGCAGTATGTCGAGGGGGTGAGCGGCGAGCCCGCCCGGTTGGCTGCCGTTCAGGCGCAGCCAACCTTGTTGCAGCGGCATATCGGCGGTTGCAGTAGAAGTCATCGTGAATAATGCGGGCTAGCCAACCGCTACGCTCCATCCTTCCGCCTCGCGTTCAAGCATGATTCGGGCGGCGCATCCGCCGGCAGGTCGCTGCCACGGCACGTCGCTGCCTCTTGAGCCCTGAACCCCTGTTGCGATAGTCTGGCTCCCTTCACAAGAGGAGTGGCACACGATGGGAACCAAGACAAGGACCGGATTGACGCGCGCGACGTTTCTGGATCGTTATATTCAGCGGTTTAAGGAACGGTTGGAGAAATTTCAGCCGTTTCTCTCCCGCAAAAAAACCACCATGTCGCTGGAGCAGTTCGATGAAGACATGGAGGATCTGATCGGCCAAGTGTTCGGCCAGGCCTCCGATCAGTTCGAGGCCTATCTCTATGCCAAGATCGGCGAAGGGAGCCTCCTGCCCGAGGAGGCGCAGGAAAGCGGTACCCATGACCGGGAACGCGAGAGCCTGCACCAGCGCAAGCGGGTGCTCGAAAGCTGCGTCGCCGACCTCGAATTCCGCAAGCGCCTGCTCGTGACGCGGCGGCCTGGCCTCGACGGGCAGGCCCTGCAACGGGTGACCGTCGAGGACTATATGGCCAGCGACGTCCGCAGCATCCACAGCGGCGCGACGATCAAGGAGGCGGGCCGGGCGTTGCAGAAGTGGAAGGTCGGCTCGCTCATCGTGGATGACGGCTCGCGCTATATCGGTATCGTGACCGACTCGGATCTAAGCCGGAAGGCCGTGGCCCGCGGGCTCGATCCGAGCACGACGACCGTGCTCACCTGCATGAGCAAGCCGGTCGTGACGATCGAGCTGACGGAATCCCTGTCGGACGCCCTGGCCCTCATGAAGGATGCGGGGGTGCGGCACCTGCCTGTGACGGCGGACCGGACCATCATCGGCGTGCTGTCTGTGTCGGACATCCTGCGGGCGATTGAGGACCTGTCGGCGATGCGCGTGGACTAGCCCCCCATTTCAGACCCTCCTCATGAACGCGACCCGACCAGTGAGCCGGCGGCCGCTAGTTCTGTGGTTACCGCTGTGGTGCGCAGTGGTGCTGAGCGCGGCGGCCGGTTGCGTGACCGACGGCGAGCGGCTCCGGGCTGCCTCATTCGAGCCATCCGCTCCGATGGTGACGGTGACGCCGGTCGAGATCGACGAGGTCCTCTACAATCCCGGGATGGGCTTTGCCGATTTCCATTTCGGGTTCGGCCATCCGCCTCCGGCCGATCGCTATCCTCGCTCGACCGTCGCCTATTTCCGCTGGTCCTGGGCCGACCTTGAGCCGGCCGAGGGGCACTATGCATTCGACTTCGTGGATCGGATCATCGAACAGGCCAAGGCCAAGGGCGAACGGCTGGCCTTCCGCATCGTGGCGGAATACGAGCAGGGATCGCCGCGCTGGCTGTTGGAGAAGGGGGTCGCCAGCATCAAGGAAACCGACGGGATCTTTCCGGACTACAACAATCCTCTCTTTCTCGAGTACCACGAAAAGTTGATCAAGGCCTTCGGCGAACGGTACGGCGCTTCGCCGGAGATCGACCATGTGGACATCGGATCGGTCGGGTGCTGGGGAGAATGGAACACAGCCTGCTGCCTCCCGGAGCAACGTCCTCAATGCCAGGCGTTCTTTCCGAGCGAGGGGAATCAGCTCAGGATCACCGACTGGTACTTCAGGTATTTTCCGCAGGTGCCGCTGGTCAGCCTGCACGGCGGCCAACTCAAATATGGCGCCGAACGCGGAGCCGGCTGGCGCGGGGACTGTTTCGGGGACTATGGCTATTTCACCCCCACCTGGAATCACATGGAACATGCTTACGCACCGGTGCTGCGCGATCCGGTGATCGGCGAGGCCTGGAAACGTGGTCCCGTGCAGTTCGAAGTCTGCGGCGTGATGCAGGACTGGCAGGACAAGGGGTTCGACATCGATCGGATCTTGCAGCAGGGGCTGGACTGGCACCTCTCGGTCCTGAACGCAAAATCGGCTCCCGTGCCGGAAGCCTGGCGATCCAAGGTCGAACAGTTTCTCAAGAAGATGGGCTATCGGCTGGTGCTGCGTGAGTTCAGCCATCAGGCGGAGGCCAGGGCCGGCGGTCCGTTGGTCCTGCAATCCCGATGGGAGAATGTCGGCGTGGCTCCCGTCTATCGTCCCTGGCCGCTTGCCTACCGGCTGCGGAACGAGTCGGAGCAGGTCATGGCTCAATGGACGAGCGGGGCGGATCTCAAGCGGTGGCTGCCGGGCGAGCCATACCTGGTCGAAGAGACGCCGGCGATTCCGCCGGACGTGCCGGCCGGAGTCTATCACATCGATGTTGCGGTGCTCGACGAAGCAGGCCGGTTGCCACTGGTGGATCTGGCCATTGCCGGGCGGCGGGCGGATCGATGGTATCCGATCTCCCGGGTCATGGTCCGCGAATAGCAGCCTCTCCGGCGATTGAACGGCGAGCCAGAGCTAGCGAGGCGCAGACGATTGGGCAGACCGCACGCGTTCCAAGAACCGGTCCAGCGAGTCCAGATCCTCCAGCACGACCAGCCCTTCCTCCTCGAAAATCTCCTTGACGGCCGAGAGGCCGGCTCCTCCCAACCCGACCGGACAAAGCGGCTTGATCTTGTGGGCCAGCGCCTTGGCCAGGGCGTGAAGCTCGTCATCCGGACCGCCCAACGTCATCGAGAGCAGCACCAGGGCCGGCTGCACGTCAAGGCACAAGGCCGACAGGTCGTCGATCGGCGTGTTGGGGCCTAAGTAGATCACCCGGAATCCTCGGACGGCGCAGTGGTAGGCGACGGTCTGCGCGCCGAGTTCGTGCGTCTCCTTCGGAGGACAGGCGACGACGACCTTCGGGCCATGATCCGGCGGCGCCAATTGATTCATCACGGAGAAGAGCTTCTGCTGCACGACCTTGCTGACGTAATGTTCGACGGCCACGCTAAGCCTCCCCTCATGCCATAACTCCCCGACGCGCTGCTGGAGCGGGATCAGCATCCCGTGGAGCGCTTCGTCAAACGGGACGATGGCGACCGCTCCGTTCAGCTTCCGCTCAAAGCTCGTCTTGTCCAACGGATCGAGCGACTGAATCAGTTGTTCGATCAACCTTGCATAGGGATTCGAGTCCGGAGAGCGCGCCGGCAAGGCCGATTGGCGCGCACGCGCGAGCAATTCATCCCGGCCCAGTTCCGCCAAATCCCCGATCGAGTATCCCCGCTCCTGCTCCTGCTTCAAAAAACGAAGCAGCAACACGTCTTCGTCTGAATAATTGCGATAACGGTTGGCCCCCCGGATCGGTTTCAACAACCCATAACGCCTCTCCCAGACGCGAATCACGTCCTTGGTGAGACCGGTGAGTTTCGCAACTCTATGAATTCTATGGGTATTCATAATGCAACCCATGATAGCACAGTGCGTCCAATGTTTGTAGAATATTTTTTATATCAACTATTGACACATTGGACAAATACCGTTATACATTAGACACAACATTGGACATACCATAGGCCAAACGATCAAGGAGGTGATGACCGTGGCGACAGCAAGGACGAGACAGGCCGATCGAGCAACCCCGATCCAACCATCCGCGCTCCGCCCTGCGACGATTCAAGAGTGTGTGCGGTGCGGTGGATTGTTGGTGATCGACCACTGCACGGACCTGATGGACGGCACAGGCCGGTTGGAGTTCACGGCCCTACGCTGCGTGCAGTGCGGCGACGTCATCGATCCGGTGATTCTTCGGAATCGCGTCACCCAAGGGACCAAGCAGGCCTCGGTCCCCTCCGGCTTGCTGACTGATCCAGCCGGCGTCGCCTTCCGCGTCAGTGCCGGTCGATCGGGACAGTATGCAACAGCCATGTTCTCGTAGATTTCACACACCACCATTCAACAGGAAGGATGACAGCCATGCGGAGGACCACGGTGCTTACGGCAGCCATCGCGAGTTTAGCTTTGATGACAGGCTCGGGAATCGCTTTCGGAGCGGGCGAGAAGGAAAAGGACATGGCGACGATCCCCGGCGGGGAATTCACCATGGGCGGCAACGAACATTCAGATGAGCCCCGGCATCAGGTCGTGCTCGACTCGTTTCTGATCGATAAGTTCGAGGTCTCGAACGCGCGATTCAAAGAATTCATGAAAGCGACCGGTCATCCGGCTCCCGCCTACTGGGACGATCCTCGATTGAGCAAGCCCAACCAGCCGGTGGTGGGCGTGAGCTGGCATGATGCGACTGCCTTCTGTAAGTGGGAAGGAAAGCGGTTGCCAACCGAAGCCGAATGGGAACGGGCTGCTAAAGGACCCTCGGGCGACAACCATTATCCCTGGGGGCATTCGCTGGATCCGTCCAAGGCCAACTATGGCCAGAACGTCGGGCGGACCGAGCCGGTCGATGCCTATCCCGAAGGGGTGAACGGCTTCGGGCTCTATAACATGGCCGGCAATGTGTTCGAGTGGGTTTCAGATTGGTATGACCCCCACTCGTACAAGAGGAGCAATGCCCTAAATCCACAGGGCGCCGACAAGGGGTACAACTTCGCCAACCAGGGCCCGGTAAAGGTCCTACGAGGCGGCTCATGGCTGGCACCGGAGACCTCTCTCCACACCACACACCGGTTCTGGAACCAGCCGGAGAACAATTCCTATGGGGTCGGACTGGGATTCCGTTGCGCCAAGAGCGCCGCTCCGATCGTGCATGCGGATCAGGCAGGCCGGGACGCATTCATCCAGGCCCTGATCAGCATGGGCATTGAGAAGTACCCGGATGCTCTGGTGTCGATCGAACAAGCGCTCAAGGCAGATCCGAGCAACAAGGAATATGCCGCGACCCGCGACCTCATCAAGAAGAGCCTGAAGAAATAATGGTTTCGGCGGCAGCCGCGTCCCGTCGCGGCTGCCGCCGGTATGCGGGTCAATCTTCGCCATCTGGCCGGAGGGATGCCATGGAGAGAATAACGAACACGATCCTTATCGCTGCCGTCCTGCTCGCGGTCGCAGTCAGCGTCGCGGACGGAGCCGACTCGATGATTCCGGACGACATGGTGTATGTCGCCCAGGGGCCATCGATCATGGGTCTCGACAGAGCGCAGCAACCGGAAACCAATGCCAAACTGACGCCCTACCAGAAACGTATGGCGACACCCTGGTCGGCGGATGCCTTCCACGATGAAGTTCCGGCCCATCTGGTCATGCTGGATGCCTTTCTGATCGATAAGTACGAGGTCTCCAATGGGAACTATGGCGAGTTCATGAATCAGACAGGCCACCCCGCACCGGCCTATTGGGACGATCCGCGCCTCAACAAGTCGGAGCAGCCGGTAGTCGGTGTCAATTGGTACGATGCCAAGGCCTACTGCGAATGGCGAGGCAAGCGGCTTCCGACCGAGGCCGAATGGGAGAAGGCGGCGCGCGGCCCCTCCGGGAACCTCTATCCCTGGGGCGACCAATTCGATGAAGCCCGCGCCAACTTCGGGCGCCGGGCCGAAGCGACGGCTCCGGTCACAGCCTACCCCGAAGGGGCCAGCTATTACGGCGCCCTCAACATGGCCGGCAACGTCTTCGAGTGGGTGGCCGACTGGTACGACCCCCAGTACTACGGCCGGTTCGACACCTCCGTGAATCCGACCGGGCCGGACAAGCCCATCTGGCTTGGCGGGACCGGCACCTATGTGGATCGTCTGACCGTCGGAGAAAAGCGCGTCATCCGCGGCGGCTCCTGGATCGCGCCGGAAGCGACGGTACGGTCCACGCACCGGTTCTGGAATCATCCCTTGAATAACAGCTACGGCGTCGGTCTCGGGTTCCGCTGCACACAGCAGGCGCCGCAGCAGATTGAACAACAGATTCGCCAGGCCTCCATCGAAGCCTTGGTTCTCATGGGTAAGGAACAGTTCGAGGAGGCCAGGCAGTCGGTCGCGCGCGGATTGCGGATCGATCCGGTGAACCCGGAGCTGTTGGATCTGGACCGGTTGATTCATAAGTCACTGAAACGCGGTTAGTCTCACAGGCCGGCATAGGCGGGAGCACACCCATGAGCAAAATCCAGTCCCCTTCCACACCAACTTTCTCGTTCGGCCTTCTGTTGATCGCGGTCGCGGCGTGGTTCGTCCAGCCTGTGCATGGCGGTCCGATCGATCCGGGCGCACATCCCTTTCCGGAGGCGGCGCAGGCCGTTCATGAAGCCGAACATGCCGTCGACCAGGCCTGGGAGACCTATCACAAGGCGGCCTTGGGGGGGACGATCGCGTCGCCGGCCGTGCAGGCGGAGATCGAACAGCATTTGCATGAAGCCCGGGCGTTGGTGCCGCAAGCTCGGTCGGCGGCGGAACGCGGCGATACAAGGCAAGTCCAACGATTGGTGGACGCCATTACGATCCATACTGATGCGGCAATCATGGGAAGCAGGGAGCACAAGCGATGATACTGATGCGGAGAGCTGTAGCGATCATGATCTGGAACGTTCTCCTCTGGACGGTCGGCGTACTGGCGTTGGTCCCGGCCACGTTTCCGGTGGCGGCGGCGACCCGGACTATCGAGCCGGACCCCGTGCCGATGGTGATGATCCCCGCTGGTCCGTTCAAGATGGGAAGTGAGGACGGCAAGGGGCGAGAGGACGAGCGGCCTCAGCGGGACATTTACTTGGATACATTCGCCATCGACCAGGTAGAAGTGACCAACGAGCGCTACCTGGCCTTTGTAAAGGCGACCGGGCATCGCAATCCCCCGAACCCTTACGGGTCCGGCTTTTTGCATGACGCCACCGGGATCGAGCAACTCCCGGTCGTGCAGGTGACCTGGTATGACGCCAAGGCCTACTGCGCCTGGGCGAAGAAGCGCTTGCCGACGGAAGCGGAGTGGGAAAAGGCGGCGCGTGGCACGGATGGGCGTTTGTATCCCTGGGGCAATGACCCGCCCTCTCCGAAACGCGCCAACTTCGATCGCGAATGGGAGGGAGAGAAGACCATGCATCCGGTGGGTGCGCTGTCGGCCGGCGACTCGCCCTACGGGGTCAAGGACATGTCCGGAAACGCGCGGGAATGGGTCGAAGATTGGTACGATCCGGACTACTACAAGCACGCTCCCGACCGCAATCCCAAGGGACCTGCCAAAGGAGTCGTGCGGAGCATCAGAGGCGGGTCCTGGCACAGCCCAATGTGGGATATCGGCGTCGCCTCCCGGGGACGTGGAGGGTTTGCGCTCCAGACGCACGGCACCGGCTTTCGCTGCGCAAAGAGCGTCGAAGGGCCAGACGGCGCGAAATAAGGAGGAGGCCATGCACATCGTCGTGACCGGGGGGACCGGCTTTATCGGGTCAGCGCTGAGTGAGCAGTTGGCGGCTCAGGGCCATCGGGTCACTCTACTCACCCGCGATACCAACCGGGCCTGGCGCCGATTGGGGAATCTCTGCGAATACATGGAATGGGACGGGATCTCGCCCGGTACCTGGGAGACCTCGTTCGAAGAGGTCGAGGCCGTCGTTAATTTGGCCGGCGCCTCGATTGCGGATGAACGCTGGACGGAATCCCGCAAACGGCATCTGATCGAGAACCGCGTCTCGGCCACTCGATTGGTCGTCCAGGCGCTTGGTCGCCGCGCGAGCCGTCCTGTGGTTCTGATCAGCGGGTCCGGTGTCGGCTATTACGGGGCCAGCGATGATCGGTTGCTCGATGAGCGGGCGGAACGGGGATCGGGATTCCTTGCGGACCTGTCGGAAGCCTGGGAGGCCGAGGCCTATCGGGCCGAGGCGCTCGGCGTGCGGGTCGTGCGGCTTCGTATCGGGATGGTGCTCGAGCGGGATGGAGGCGCGCTGCCGCGCATGCTGCTGCCCTTCAAACTGTTTGTGGGAGGCCCGATCTCTCCCGGCGACCAGTGGGTGTCGTGGATTCATCGGCAGGATCTGATCGGGTTGATCCAATGGGCGATAACGAATCACACGATCTCCGGCCCCTTGAATGCGGTGGCTCCGGGAGCCGTGACGATGGCCGAGTTCTGCCGCCTGCTCGGTCGAGCGATGGGCCGGCCGTCCTGGCTTTCGGTCCCAGGATTCGCCGTGAAGTTGGCGCTGGGCGAAATGGGCACGTTGCTCACGACAGGACAGAGGGTCATCCCGATGGTCGCCCTGTCCTCCGGGTTTCCCTTTGTCTACCCGGACCTGGAATCGGCCCTGCGCGCCATCCTGATCGGCAGGACCGGCGCCGGCCCTTCGGTCCCGGACCGTCGGCAGACCGAGGTGTCGGCATAACGACAACCAATTCTTGTGGAGGGACAGCGCCATGAATCGCCTGCATGGACCAAAAGAGAGATGGACTGTCTTGAGCCTCGGCCTCGCCGGCCTGGCCGCGTTTCTGGCGTTCGCCCAAGCCCGATCAGGGTGGGCCGCGCCGCCTGCGAACGGAGGCTCTTCGGGGATCAAAGTCGGGGACCGTTTGCCCGATGTGTTGGTGATCGGCGCCGGCGGAAAGCCGGTGCGACTGACTCAGACCGGTGCCCAGGTGAAGTTAATCAGCATTGTCCCGCAGCTCAACACGCCGGTGTGCGACGAGCAGACGCACCGTTTCAGCGAGCAGCGGGGTTCGCTCGATCCCAAGGTACAGGTCATCACGCTCAGCACCAACAGCGCCGACGACCAGGCCGCCTTCGCCAAGAAGGCCCGCATTGGGAACATCACCTTTCTCTCCGACGCGCCGGGCTATGAGTTCGGCCGCACGACGGGGCTCCTGCTGAGCCCCTACAAGATCCTCCATCGCGCAGTGCTTGTCGTCGATCGAGACAATGTGATTCGTCACCTACAATTGGTGCCGATGGGCGAATTGCCGAACTTCGACGCGGCCTATGAGGCCGCGGGCAAGCTACTGCCGCGACCGTAGGGGGGACCGCCATGGAGGCGACATTCCGCTATCTGCATCTGTTGGCTTGCGGCCTGTTGATCGGCAAAGTGGCGTTGCTGTCGTTCGTGGTCGCGCCCGTGTTGGCCAGGACCCTGGAGCCGGAGTCTTTCGGCAAGGTCGTCCGGCAACTCTTCCCCGCCTATTATGTGTTGGGCATGGCCTCGGCGCTGCTGGGGCTCGCGGCCGTGAGCTGTCTCAGCATGCTGCAAGGGTTCGGTATGGCGAGTCTCGCTGCCAGCCTGCTGTGGCTGATCGTGCTCGCGGGAGAGGGCTATTGCCGGTCGTCGCTTACGCCCATGAGCAACGAGATGCGGGACCGGCTGAAGCAACAGGAGTTGGCGGGTTCGGTCGATCTCGCGTTGCAACGGAACTGGCAGCGACTACACCAACGATCGGTGTATCTGAACACCTTGGTCCTGTTCTGCGCGCTGGGGCTGCTGGGATTCTCCATCAGGCTGTAACAAACAAGGAGGACGATATGACGCTCCGTCGATGGTTGCCGGCGATGTATGGGTTGGTCGGGCTGTTGACTCTGTGGGGCCTGTTTCCGATGTGGCTTCCTGGTGATGTCGCAGGGGCGGAATCTCATGAGATGAGGGAGCGCGCCGCGCGCGGCGCCCAGGCAGAGCCGGCCATGCCAGACGGGGTTGTCGGCCTTTCATTGCAGGTGGGAGCTGAGCGCGTGGGGGATCCGGCGGCGCTGTATATCGGGCAGGTCTTTCCGCAAGGACCGGCCCATGAGGCCGGGTTGGAGCATGGCGAGGAAGTGACGGCCATCGATGGCCAGCCGGTGGCCGGCAAGACCCACGCAGAGGTCGTCATGATGGTCCGTGGAGAGGTGGGGAAGACGGTCCGGCTCAGCGTGAAAGGCGAACGCGGGACCCGCGAGGTGACCCTGACCCGTGTCGGGAGCGACCGGCTCTACAAAGGCATGCCTGGAACCCATGCCAGACCCGAGCGATAGAGCCTGTCCGACCGGCTTGTCTCCGGCGGACAAAGGAGGACCAGTGAGCCATCGATATGGACGAGCCGGATTTTCCGGCATGCTGCCAATGCTGGCAGGCCTCGCAGTCTGTGCCGTCGTCTGGACCTCGCTGTCCTCATTGAATCCGGCCGCCTCCGGTGAGTCGACCAAGAGGTCCCCGCTCCCCGCGTCCGGTCATCTGGCGCGGGCCAAACTGTACCTCGCCGCCGGAGACTTTCGCCGGGCGCTGGAGGCCTGCGAGCAGGAGGTGAATGAACGGCCATCGGCCGAGAACTACACCTATCTGACCTATGTCTACCATGCGATCGACGGCTATCTCGATCGCCAGTCGCAACGCGAGCAATGGGGCCTCGTCGAACAGTTGTACAGAAACCTGACCTACCGTGAGGCGCAGGATTTGATCGATCCTCCGGGCGGGCTCGCCCGCATGGCCAAGGAATTCATTCAGGAGAGTGTGCGGAACCAAGCCGACCTCACGGCAGCCATGGCTACCAGGCTCGATGCCCTGCGGACCGAGGCGCTGTGGAAGCAGCAGGCCCTGTGGCGGAGCGAACGGGCCGACGATTGGTGGTCGGGCGTGCCGGCGGAATGGGGATGGTGAAACGATGAGACAGACGGCTACTGTGGAAGGGGGCACCGCGACTCCGCACGGCGCCTCCCAACGGGGTGAGTGGGTCGCTGCGTTGGGCTCACAGTGGGTCCACTCCCCCGTCCACGGATTGGAAGAGTGTCCCAGACCGGGCGGTCATGGCGCAAGCCGACGGGACATGAAAGCAGCCGGCCGGATCTCGATTCGGCGATTGAAAGGATCATGATGTCGAGAGCGATCGTGTGGTTTCGGCGGGATCTCCGGGTGCAGGATCACCCCGCCCTGGCGAATGCGCTCCGAGACTATGAGGAGGTCATCCCGCTCTTCGTGTTCGACGAGCCGTTGCTCCGGTCGCAGGTCTTTGGCGCCGGGTGCGTCCGGTTCATGCTGGATTGTCTGGCCGAACTGCAACGCTCGCTGGCCGGATCCGGGCTCTCATTGCGATGGCGCCATGGCGATCCTCTGGAAGACGTTCCGAAGCTGGCGCGCGACATGCGGGCCGACGCGGTGCTGTGGAATCGGGACTATGATCCGGTCGCTGTGGAACGGGATCATCTCGTCATGCGGGCCTTGGCCAAGCAAGGGGTCGCGGTACGGACCTTCAAGGACCATATGGTCTTCGAGCCGGATGAGATCCGCACAGCGGACGGCGGGGGCTTCCAACGCTACGGCGCCTATCGGGCGAAATGGTGGGCCAAGTGGCGGGCCGCTGCCCCGGAATCGGCGACCCTGTCTCCTTCAAGACAGTCAGCGGTTCCCTCCAAAGAGATCAAACCGCTCCCCTCCGCTTCAGATTTGGGATACCAGACTATCGTGCCGGCGATTCCCGGCGGAGAACGGCAGGCCCTCGCTCGACTGCGACTGTTTTTGGACGGCCCGATTCACCGCTATGGCATCGGACGCAACCGGCCGGCACAGGACGAGACCTCCGTGCTCTCTCCGCACTTCCGATTCGGGACTTTGTCGCCGCGCTCGGCAGTCCGGCAGGCGCTGCGAACCTTGAGCGATCGGGACAGTCAACGAAACGGCGCATCCCGGTCAGATGTCGTGACCTGGATCGACGAATTGGTCTGGCGGGATTTTTTTCATCAGGTGCTGGCCAACCATCCGCATGTAGCCGGGGAGCCGTTCCGGGCGGCGGCGGTCGCCCCTCGCCGTCCCGACGGGCCGGAGGCCCGCTGGTTGTTTCAGGCCTGGCGCGAGGGGCGAACCGGCTATCCGCTGGTGGACGCCGGCATGCGTCAACTGAACCAGACCGGCTGGATGCACAATCGCGTGCGCATGGTGGCGGCGTCGTTCCTTGCGAAGGATCTGCGGCTGGACTGGCGTTGGGGCGAGCGCTACTTCATGAACCGGCTGCTCGATGCGGACCTGGCCGTGAACAACGGCAACTGGCAATGGTGCGCCTCGACCGGCACGGACGCCATGCCTGGCTATCGGATCTTCAACCCGGCGCTACAGGGGAAAAAGTTTGATCCGGCCGGCGAGTACGTGGCCGAAGCGGCGAGGACGGCATGAACCGGGAGCATCCCATTAAGCTCGGCATCAGCCGCTGCCTGCTCGGAGACGAGGTCCGGTTCGACGGCGGGCACAAGCGGGATCACTTTCTGGTCGAGGTGCTGGGCCGCTATGTCGAATGGGTGCCGGTCTGTCCCGAGGTGGAGGCGGGGTTGGGCACGCCACGGGAGGCGATGCGGTTGGTGGGCGAGCCGGAACAGCCCCGGTTGATCACGATCCGAACGAACCGGGACCTGACCAGGCCGCTGGCAGAGTTCTCTCACCGGCGGGTTCGGGAGCTGGAAGCGGAGGATCTGTGCGGATACGTGTTCAAGAAGGACTCGCCGAGCTGCGGCATCGAGCGGGTGAGGCTCTACAACAAGCACGGGATGCCGGGCCGGGCCGGGGTGGGGGTCTTCGCCCGGGCGTTCCGCGAGCATTTTCCGCTGACGCCAATCGAGGAGGAGGGACGGCTCTGCGATCCGTTGATCCGCGAAAACTTCATCGAGCGGGTGTTTGCCTACGACCGGTGGCGGAGCCTGCTGTCGGCCGGCGGCACCCGGCGAGCCCTGGTGAGCTTTCACACGATCCACAAGTATCTCCTCCTGGCGCACAGCGCGACCCACTATCGGAGTTTGGGCCAGATCGTTGCGCAGGCCGACCGCTACCGGCCGAAGGAACTGCCTCTGCGATATGGAAAGCTGTTCATGGAGGCCCTGTCCGTCAAGGCGACGGTCCGCAAGCATGTGAACGTGCTGCATCACCTGGTGGGACACTTCAAAGCCCACCTCGATCGGGCTGAAAAGGCGGAGTTGTTGAGTCTCATCGACGATTATCATCGCGGCCTGGTCCCGTTGGTCGTGCCGATGACGCTCGTCAAACATTACGTGGCCCGATTCGAGGTGCCTTACGTCCGGGACCAGATCTATCTGAATCCGCATCCCAAGGAACTCATGTTGAGGAACCATGTATAGCCGCCTGAAAGGCGTGAAAGGAGTCGCTCGATGGTCTCGACCCAACGCGGAGTGGTGCTCGTCGGACATGGAGGCATTCCCAAAGATTGCCCGCCGGAGTTGATCACGAGGCTGAAGCGGCTGGAGGCGCAGCGGCGAGCGGTCAAGGCGCCGCCGAGCCAGGAGGAAATCGAATTGGACGCGACGATCCGGCGCTGGCCGAGGACCCCGCAGAACGACCCCTATCGCGTCGGGCTGGAGGCGGTGGCCGCGCATCTCCGCCAGCGGTTGGACGGAGCCCTCTTTGCGCTCGCATACAACGAGTACTGCGCGCCGACGTTACAGGAGGCGGTAGAAGAACTGGCCGGAATGGGCGCGACGGACATTACGGTGATCACCACGATGTTCACGCCCGGCGGTTCCCATTCGGAAATCGAGATCCCGGAAATTCTCGCGGGGCTGAGGGCCGCACATCCGGAGATCACCTTGCGGTACGCCTGGCCGTTCGACTTGAACCTCGTCGCAGAGACCCTGGCGGAGCAACTGCGGCGGTTTTCGTGACTGGTTCTCATAGGTCTATCTCTGTATTCGCGCCCTGAATTCTCGCCTCCCCCGAAGGGGAAATCTCCGCTTTCTCCAGGCTAGAACCTTGTAGTAGAGTGAAGGCGGCGGTGGACCGGACAGGGAAAGGCAACACATGATTCGTATCCGCTTGGGAATGTTGATCGCCCTTCTGCTGTTCTGCGGATGGGTCCAGGGTTGCGTGGAGCCGGATCGATATATGACAGATGAGGAACAGGCCAAACAGGCCGAAGACAAGGACTCGTCTCGCGAGGCTCAACCCGGTCGGTCTCAACGTCCGTCCCGCAGCACTTCCTCGCCCGGCACGACCGGATCCTACTGACCGGTCCATCTCTGAGTCCGTTTGGTGCTTTTCCGTGAACGGTGGCTGCTGAAGCCCTATCCGGAACTGTCCTGTAGTCGGCATTCCCAATGGCGAGTGGTCCTGTTTCACGGTCCGACAAGCCCCTCCGGTAGCGCCACCCTTCAGGTGCCGTGGATTTGAGCCAGCCGAAGTGTGGCGTGGGACTCGCGATATCGGTATACTCGCGCGGGGCCGGCCATCCGATATGCCGATTTCGGATCGTGCAGAATTGGCGACAGGCCGGGAGACATCGTCTGTGACGCAGGTCAATCGATCAACGGAACAGGACACGACATTGAAGGCCGAATTGGTCGAGGCGTTTCTTGAAACCCAGTCGTTCCGGTACGACCCGGATAAAGGGTTTACGCTGGCTTCCGGCCAGATCAGCCCCTTCTATGTGGATTGCCGGATGCTCATGGCGCATCCCGGCCCTCGCCGGCTGGTGGCACAGGCTGCCTGGGAACGGTTGAGGGAGGTGGACTTCGACTGCCTCGGCGGATTGGAGATCGGCGCGATTTCCATCGCCACCACGATTTCGGATTACGCGTTTGCGGCCAATCCTCAACGGGCATGGCGGACCTTCGTCGTGAGAAAGCAGGCTAAGGACCACGGCTTGGGGAAGCTGATCGAAGGCGGCGTCCGTCCGGGCGACCGGGCGGTGGTCGTGGACGACGTCTTGACCAGCGGCGGCTCGCTGTTGAAGGCGGTCGCGGCGGCGCGAAAGGCCGGACTGGAAGTGGGGCATGCTCTGGTGATCGTGGATCGCAAGGAACAGGATGGCCGGGCAAGGGTGGAAGCGGAAGGGCTCAGGCTCTTGAGCCTGTTGACGATCGATGATTTTCACGCCAAGGTTGGACCGGCCGGCGCCCGCTGATCGGCTGGGTTATTTGCATTCAAACTGAATGCCCCACCGCCGTTCTTGAACGATCTCCTGCGAACCCTGCACGTTGTGCACTCGACTTCGGCCCCTGGCTTCTCCTTCACGGACGATGGTGTAGCGACGGCCGCACTGTTCTTCGATCAACCGAATGGCATCCCGCCGAAATGTCGAGGTCATCGACCCGGTTTCCGGCCTGAAGGGATAGACGACGACGCCCCCCTGCTCGCTCACCTGTAACAGCTTGGCGCCCTCTGAACAACCCTGGCAGGCGACCGCCAGAGCCAGCAGGCAGAACCTTGACCGGTTTTTCATGGAGTTCGTATCATAAGCGGAGGACCCGATCGGAACAAGAATCAATCGGAGGTCCGCGACGGCGGACAGGGAGTCGGTTGCGAAAGGAGGACGTCCATGAAACGGCCAGGGTGGCTTCTGATCGGCGGCATTGCGCTGGCGATTGTCGTAGCCGGGTCCACGGCTGGACTCGCCTACCATAGTTATGTGTTGAACGTGCAGCAATTGCGGGCGGGATTGATGAAGGCGGTCTCTCCGGACAAGAAGGGGTTCTTCTTGGTCGATGTCCGCAGCCCGGAAGAACATGCAGGCGGGTTCATTCCCGGCACCGATCTCAACATTGACTTCCGCGAGATCAAGGCCCGGCATCGGGAGATCGGAGCCAAACCGGACGAGCACGTCGTGGTGTACTGCCAGTCGGGCCATCGCAGCAATATCGCCGCGGAGACGCTGGCCGACTTGGGCTACCGCTACGTGTACAACGTCGATGGCAGCATGAACGCCTGGACGGAGGCAGGCTATCCGATCGAGCGTCCTCGCCGGTAGGAGGCGGGCACGGGCTGTCAACGGGCTGAGGACGGTTGTTGCGCCGGATGGCGGGTCGGCGAGGGCGAGCCGGTCTCCGTCCTCGGCCTGATGCTGATCACCGCCGGCAGCGGGATGTGGGAGGCCCGGGCGGTGCCGTCGACGGCGGACCGCCAACCGGGCGCGTAGCCCGATCTGGTCAGTTGCGCCAGCAAGTCGGCGCCGACCAGCACTTCGGAAGAGGAGCCGCCGTCCATCGCCATGACCTGCTTCACGGCCGGGAACGACCGGCGCAGGCAATCGCCCAACCCATAGAGCGTGGCCGGATTCGTCGTCTTGAGGAGCCAGATCATGCCGCCGCCGTCTTCGGCCAGGAGCGTCTGCTGCGCGCGCTTGCCTGATTGCCTGACGCGGATCTTGCCGGTTCGATCGACGACCATGAGGGCTTGCGCCGCTTCCCGATAGGTCGGACGTTCCTCCTCAAACTGTTCAAAGGCCAGGTCGAGCACCCCGGCTTTCCGGCGGTCCGCCTCCGTGGGTTCGGCGACGAACAGCGCCTGCCATTGAGGGTGGCGCCGCTTTCCGAGCGCACGCCCGTCCTTATAGAGCAGCCCCATGTAGGAAAAATCGTCGAGAAACAGGCCGGCGTTGAACATGAGGCTGGCCCCGATGCGCCGCTGCCAGTCCACCATCAAGGGGGGGGAAGGCAAGCCTTCGTCCTGGAAATGGTGGACCGCAAACCGGTAGCGCTCCGGATCGATGCGCACGAGCACCGCTGCAAGGTCCTCGCTGCATCGAACACCGGGATTCCAGGTCGCAAACGCCAGTCCATCCGCCACGCTGTCCCACTTGAGGCCCTCATCGGAAGCGGCTGGTGCTACCAGGGGGAGGACGAGCAGCAGCATGATCGCGGCGCGGCTGATCAGCGTCCGACCCAGGCGCAAGACCGAACCGGTCTTGGCCATCAGGGCGTCGCAGCTTCCTCCCGGTCGCTCCCGGTCAGTTTGTCGGCCTGCGCGGTCGGCGTACATCGGAGACTCGGATCGGCACGCATGACGAGACGGACGAGCAGGATGCGTCGCGGGCTGGGCCAACGGGGACGAGTATAGAGAGGCCTCCCCGCCCGGTCAACGGCGCAGGCCTGCCGCTCTCCTCTCGCATCGATTACCGTGCCGCCGGCGCCGGGTCCGGAGGCGGCGGTTCGTTGATCGTGCCCCAGAACAGGCCCAGCTCCGTGACCGTTTTCCTGAACGCCCCGAACTCGACCGGTTTGACCACGTAGGCGTTGGCTCCGAAGGCGTAGCAGCGCAGAATGTCCTGTTCCTCGCGCGACGAGGTAAAGATGACGACCGGGATGCGCTTTAGCATGTCGTCCGATTTAATGGCGCGGAGCACCTCCAGCCCGTCGACCTTCGGCATTTTCAGATCCAGCATGATGACCGTCGGCTGGCCTTCCGGACGAGCGGCGTAGGGGCCCCGGCGATAGAGATAGTCCAAGACTTCCGAACCATCCCGGCAGAGGGTCACTTTCTCGGCGAGCCGCTGCTCTTCCATGGCGGCCAGGGCCAACTCGGCATCCTGGGGGTTGTCGTCGGCCAGCAGGATCGGTTTGTAGCTCACGGTCATGCCGCCATCTGAAGCGGAGCCCGATGGGTGGGCAGAGCGATGTAAAACGTGGCGCCCTTGTCGGGCTCCCCTTCCGCCCAGCTCCTGCCCCCGTGCCGGTGGACGATCCGTCGGACGTTGGCCAGGCCGATCCCCGTCCCCTCGAACTCATCGGCCCGGTGGAGCCGCTGAAAGACGCCGAACAGCTTGTCGCGATAAGCCATGTCGAACCCGACGCCGTTATCCTTCACGAAGAAGACGGTTTCCTGCGGAGAGGACGAGTCGGCTCCGATCTCGATCTTCGCCAACGGCCTCGTGCTCGTGAACTTCACGGCGTTGGCGATCAAATTGACGAAGATCTGCCGTAGCATGGAGGGGTCGCCCTGGACGACCGGCAGATCCTCGATCTGCCAGGCGACGGCGCGCCCCTGCAGGTCCGGTTGCAGGTGCTGGATCACCTCTTTCACCAGTTGGTTCATATCCACGTCGGTCGTCGTCATCTCGGCCCGTCCCATGCGCGAGAAGCTCAGGAGATCGTCGATCAACTGGCCCATCTGTTTGGCGGCCTGGGAAATGGTCGTGAGGTACCGGCGCGCTTTTTCGTTGAGGTCCTGCCCGGCGGCCTTCTCCAGCAAGGCGACGTAGCCGTCGATGTGGCGGAGCGGAGCCCTCAAGTCGTGCGACACGGAGTAGCTGAAGGCTTCCAATTCCTTGTTGGCCGCTTCCAGCAGTTCGCCCCGGTGCGCGAGTTCCCTGGCCACCCGCTCCCGCTCGGCAAGGTCGTGCCGGATGAGATAGTAGACCGACGACAGCAGCACGCATTGCAACAGCGTCCCGCCTCCGAGCAGCCAAATGTTCAGGCGGGTGCTGGCCGCCGAGTCATGGGCCCGACGTTCGATCGACTCGGTTTCTTCCCGGCTAATCTCCGACAGGATGAGCCGCACCCCTTCGAGTTCACGGTTGGCGTCCCGTCCGGACACCAGCGGACGCACCCCCTGATAGCCGTGTTTCTGGCGTTGGACGATGCCGGCCCGCTCGGCGTCGAGCACGCGCTTGATGCGGGTTTCCAGCAACCGGACCCGTTCCTGCTGCAAAGGGCTTTCGCTGACCGATTCCTGAAACGTCAGCACATAGGCCGGGGCCAATTCGATGGCGGCTTGGTGCGCATCCAGATAACTGTCGTCGCCCGTGACCAAGTAGCGGCGGGAGCTGCGTTCGGCTTCTTCCAGCAGGGCGAGCAGGTCGTCGAGGCCCTTGACGAGGCGATGGCTCCGGGCGTCATGTTTGGTGTTCGTGATGAGGATGGAGGTGTTGCGATAGACCAGGAGGCTGATGGCGCCGACGACGAGGAACACCAAGCCGAAGCCGAGCAGCATGAGGTGATGAATGGACCACTGTGCGAACGAATTGCGGTATGGGATGCGCATGGGTGCGTGGACCGGAACATGAGGACGCGCGCGCCTTTCCGGGGCATCGATCTGGAGGCTGGGACAGGGATCGCGTCGATGCGGCGCACCGGGCCGGCTGGATCCGGTCGGTCGGTATTCTAGCAGAGAGGGGGACGGGCCTTGACGGATTTCGCGTTTCGCGCAGCGGGTAAACGGGAGCGTGGCGGCGACGGCCTATGGAATGACAGGCACCAGGGCGAGAGGCGGAACGATCAACCGCCGGGCATTGCCGGCGGAGCCGCGTGGGCGATCGAGCCGGCAAGATTGGAAAACATGAGCGTGGCGGAGACGACCCAGTCGATCACCGGCTGCGGGTAGATTCCCAGCGCCAGCGTGCCGGCCAGGCCGATGTACAGCACCGCCTGCATCGACCCCGGCACCCGCAGCGGCGTCGGATCGGTCGGCTCGTTGATATACATCTTCTTGACGACGATCAAGTAGTAGTACATGGAGATGACGACATTGACCAGCCCGACGGCGATCAATGTGTAGAGGCCTTCCTTGATGGCCGCGACGAAAATATAGAGCTTGCCGATGAACCCGGCGAGCGGGGGAACTCCGGCCAGCGACAGCAGAAACAACAGCATGGCAAAGGCCAAGAGCGGCGAGCGGCGGTTCAGGCCGTTGTAATCTTCGATCTCGTCGCTGCCGATCAGATTGCCGACAGTAATGATGACGGCGAAGGCGCCCATATTGGCGAACAGATAGGTGAGCAGGTAGAACAGGATGGCGTCCTCCCCCATCTTGGTGCCGGCCGCCAAGCCGATCAGCACGTTTCCGATCTGCGCGATGCCGGAATAGGCCAGCAGCCGTTTGATGTTGCGTTGGGCGATCGCCACGATGTTGGCGTAGGTCATCGACAGGATGGAGACGGCGACCAATATCATGACCCAGGCCGGCTTCATCGTCGCCAGCGCGATGTAGAACATGCGCAGCAGAATGGCCAAGGCCGCGCCTTTCGGGGCGATCGAGAGGAAGGCCGTGACCGGCGTAGGCGCCCCTTGATACGTGTCCGGAATCCAGGCATGGAACGGGACGGCGCCGATCTTGAAGCCGAGCGCGGCAAAGATCAGCAGATAGCCCGCGATGAGCCCGGGCGTCGGCTCGGGTCCCATCATGTCGGAGAAGACGAGCTTGCCGGTCTCGCCGTACACGAGGCTGATCCCGTAGGCCAGCAACCCGGCGGCGAACACGCCCAGGATGAAGAATTTGATGCCGGATTCGTTGGAGGCCAGGTCGTCGCGCAGATAGGAGACCAGCACGTAGAAGCCGAAGGTCGAAAATTCCAGCGTGACGAACAGGGAGAGCAGGTCGTTGGCGGAGGCCATGAACATCATGCCCAGCGCCGACATGAGCAGCAAGAAGTAATACTCCCCGCGGAAAAAGCGGAATTTGCGGATGTATTCGATCGAGGCCAGCACCACCATGAGGGTGGCGGCCACGATGAAGATCTTGAAGAAGATCGCCATCCGGTCGAGCACGAACATGTTGCGAAACAGGGCTCCCGTCACGTGCGAGAGGTCCAGCCAGACCAGACAGGCGAGGGTGCTGACGAGCGACAGGACGCTCAACGAGGCGATGTGAATCTTCGGCAGCTTCGGCCAAGCGAAATCGACCGCCAGGATCGCGCAGACCCAGAGCGTCAGCACGATCTCCGGCAGCATCAGCAACAGGTCGGAGAGGGAGAGGGACAGCGAAAACGTCATGGCCGTCTGGCCTCCGGTCGTTGAGCGGCGGACCCAGCGGTGGAATCCGGGTGAGACGACGCCAGTTCGACGGTCCGGTCCGCCGCCGGCTCGGCGGCCGCCACAGGCACCACCTTGGAGATCCGCGCGACCAGCGGATCGACCCCCGCGCGGACCACGGAATAGAAGTGTCCGGGGAACAGGAAAAACCCGATGCTGCAGGCCATCATCAGGAAGAACGGCACCCGGTCCACGGCCGCGACGGCGTCGTGCGCGTGGCTATGGTGCTGGTCCATGGGGCCGTAGAAGACGGCGCGCATCATGCGGAAGAGATAGCCCATCGTCAGGACGATCCCGATCACGGCCACGATGACCTGTAACGGATACTTGTTCCAACTGCCGACGATGATCATGACTTCGGCGATGAAGTTCACCGTGCCCGGCATCCCGACGGAGGCCATGCAGGCGACGATCGTGCAGCCGGCGATGAAGGGCATGCGGTTGACCAGTCCTCCCAGCGACGGAATGTCCCTGGTGTGGGTTTGGTCATAGACCCAGCCGGCCATGGCGAAGAGCATGCTGGTGGCCAGCGCGTGGGCGAACATGTAGATGACCGCTCCGCTCAGGCTGATGTAGTCCAGCGCCGCCATGCCGAGGAACACGTAGCCCATGTGGCTGGAACTCGAGTAGCCGATGACGTACTTGGTGTCCTTGGCGTAGAACGCCACGAACCCGCCGTACAGCATGCTGAAGATGGACAGGACCGCGGCGATCGGCATCAGCTCACGGGTGGTCTCCGGCAGAATTTCGAAGGCCACGCGAATGATGGAGAAATGCCCGAGCTTCATGAGCACTCCGGCATGGAGCATGCTGGTCGCGGCGGGGGCGGCCGCGTGGCCGACCGGCGACCAGGAGTGCAGCGGCCAAATCGGCGCGATCGAGGCAAATCCGAAGAAGATCAGCAGCCAGATGATCGTCGCGACCGGTCCGCTGAAATGGGCCTGCTCCCGCAACACGAGAATGTCGAAGGTGTTGAGCCCGGAGAACTTGTAAATCAGCAGAATGCCCATCAGCGCCACGACGGCAAAGGCCGACAGGAACAGCACGAGCTTCATGGCGGCGTACTCTTTGCTGTTCGAGGCGAAGTTGAAGATGAACCCGATCGAATCGCGCTTCTTCAAGCCCTCCGGGTCGGTCATTTCGAGGTACTTCTTCGTGTGGCTTCCCCACATGCCCAGGAGCAGATACATGGGAATGACGGACATTTCGTAGAAGAAGTACAGGAAGAAGAGATCCAGCGACATGAAGACGCCGATCGTGGCGGCCGCGAGGATCAGGAGCCAGCTATAGAATTGCTTCACCCGGTCCTTGATGTGCCACGAGACGAAAATGCCGGCGAAGAGCAGGATGCAGGAGGCCAGCACCAGCGGGGTCCCGATGCCGTCCACGCCAAGATAGAACGCAATGCCCAGTTCACGCGACCATTCGTACCGTTGGACGAACTGAAAGCCGCCTTTGGCCGGATCGTAGGCGAAAAACATGTAGAACGAAGCTAGGAGGCTGATGCCGGCCGCGCAGGCCGCGATGCTGCGGATGAGGAGCGTCTGGCGCTCGGGAGTGAAAATCAGCGCGATGACGCCGAGAAACGGAGCGAACAGGATATAAAGGAGCGTGTAGTCGGCCATGACTTGTTTAATCCCGCATCGAGTGCCGGGTGGTATCGATCATCGTGACAGTGCCGCGGTCCAGGCGGTCGACGAGCGCCTGGACGGAGCCGTTCATCATGCGCAAGAAGGGCGATGGATACAGGCCGATCCAGATGATCATGATCGTCAGCGAGACGCTGATGACCAGCTCCCCCAACTTGAGATCAGGCACCGCCTGAGCCAGACCCTTGCCGAGCGGGCCCAGCATCGACCGTTCGTAATACCACAGAAAATAGGCCGCCCCGGTGATGACGCCGGTGACCGCGATGGCGCCGTACAGCCAATAGGCCTTGAAGGCGCCCATCAGGATTAGGAATTCGCCGACGAACCCGTTCGTCCCCGGCAACCCGATCGAGGCCAATCCAATGATCAGCAAAAAGGTCGCGAGCAGCGGGGCCTGTTTGGCGAGGCCGCCGAAGGACGACAGATGGGTGCTCTGCCTCCTGGAATACAGAAACCCCGCCACGAAGAAGAGTCCGGCCGTGCTGAAGCCGAGGTTGATCATCGTCAACAGGCTGCCTTGAATGCCCTGATAGTTCAGCGCAAAGGCCCCGACCGCCACGAACCCCAGGTGGCTGACGCTGCTGAAGGCCAGCAGCCGCCTGAAATCGGGCTGGATCAGCGCCACGACGGCGCCGTACACGATGCCGGACAGGGCCAGCACCATGATGATGGTGACGACGCTCTCATGTTTGGAGGCTTCGGGCAGCAACGGAAGGCTGAACCGGAGGAATCCGTACGTGCCCAGCTTGACCCCGGCCAGCATGACCGCCATGCCGATCGGGCCTTCGAGCAAGGCGTCCGGGAGCCAGGTATGGAACGGAAACAGCGGAGCCTTGAAAGCGAAGCCCAGGAACAACAGCCAGAAGATCAGAATCTGCTTGTTAACCGAGATCGGCGCCTGCAGGAGTTCGAGAAAATCAAATGAGTAGACCGGCTCGATGTGACTGCGCACCGCCCAACTGTGATAGTTGATGTCGAGCAGCGCGATCCCCACGAGCATGAAGACGCTGCCGAGAAGCGTGTAGAGCGTGAACTTCAACGCCGCATATTGACGCTCCGCGCCGCCGCCCCAGAGCTTGATCAGAAAATAGCTGGGAATCAGCATCAATTCCCAGAACACGAAAAAGACGAACAGATCCAGGCTGACGAACACGCCCATGGTCGTGGTTTCGAGGGCCAGCAGCGCCATCAGGTAGAGGCGGATCTTGTGTCGCACCTGATCCCACGAATAGATGATGACCAGCGTGGTCAGGAACGCCGTCACGCCCACGAACAGCACGCTGATGCCGTCCACCCCCAGGTGATAGCTGATGCCGAGCGGGGCGATCCATGCGACCCGTTCGACGAACTGCATGGCCGGCGAATCGGGCACGAAATGGACGAGCACGACGATGGCGAGCGCCAGTTCCAGCAGGGACACGCCGAGCCCCACGGCCTTGACCATCTCCTCGTCGTCCAGGAACCAGAGCACGAGCGCTCCCAGCAGCGGGACGGCCAAGAGACAGGACAGAATGGGGAAATTGAACGACAGCTCTTCCAGCATCAGATCGGCTCGCTTTCAGTCATCGAGAGGCCCGCCATGCGTCGGCTCTCTTACAACGCGCTCCACCAGATCCACACGAGATGGACGATCACAAACAACCCGGCCACGATGATGGCAGCATAGTGGTGCACCAGGCCGCTTTGCAGTTTCCGCCAGGAGCGAGCCATCAGATGGTTGGCGTACCCGACGATGTTGAGAAATCCGTAGATCACATACTTTTCGGTCCAGGTGCTGCCGGCCGCGGTCAATTCGGTCATGCGGCCGACGCCGCGGACGATCCCATCGATCACGGTCCGGTCGAACCAATCCCAGACCAATCCCATCCGTTTCATCGGCTCGACGAACAGGGCGTCATAGATCTCATCGACATACCACTTGTTCAACAGCGCGGCATAGAGCCGGGGCGAGCGGGCCGCCCAGGTGTCGGCCGTGCCCGGCTTCACCGTATAGAGGAAGTGGGCCAGCAGCCAGCCCAGTAGGGCGATCACCGTAGCCACGCCCATGAGCATGATCGTGAGCCCGGCGCCGGCCTCGTGCTCCCCCCCTCCCGTGCCCGCCACCGGGCTGAGAAAACGATGGAACCACCCGTGCTCCGGCGGGACACCGGGCAACCCGCCGACCAGGGACAAGGCGGCCAGGACGAACAGTGGTCCGAGCATGACCGGCGGCGATTCGTGGGCATGTTCCCAGGTGTGATGGTCCACGCGCGGTTCTCCGTAAAACGTCAGGTAGGTCAGGCGAAACATGTAGAACGATGTGAGCAAGGCCCCCAAGGCCGCCATCCCGTAGAGGATGTAATGATGATGGGTGAAGGCGTGGGCCATGATCTCGTCCTTGCTCCAGAATCCGGCGAAAGGGAACATTCCCGCGATCGCCAAGGTGCCGATGAGAAACACGCGGTGGGTCCAGGGAATCTTCGAATGCAGCCCTCCCATCTTGCGGATATCCTGCTCTCCGTGGAGGGCATGGATGACCGAGCCGGCTGAGAGAAACAGCAAGGCCTTGAAGAAGGCATGGGTCATCAGGTGAAAGATGGCGGCTGCATAGGCTCCGACGCCACAACCCAGGAACATGTACCCGAGCTGGCTTACGGTGGAATAGGCGAGCACGCGCTTGATGTCGGTCTGGACCAGGCCGATCGTGGCGGCGAAGAGGGCCGTCGAGCCGCCGATGATCCCCACGGTCGTCATTGCGGTCGGCGACATGTCGTAAAACACGTGGTTGCGCACGATCATGTAGACCCCCGCCGTGACCATGGTGGCGGCGTGAATGAGCGCACTCACCGGGGTGGGGCCTTCCATCGCGTCGGGCAGCCAGGTGTACAGGGGAATCTGCGCGGACTTGCCGACCGCGCCGATCAAGAGGCAAAGGGCAATGGCCGTTGCCATTTCCGGCGAGATCTGGCCGGCCTGGGCCAACACCGTGGTGTAATCCAGCGACTTGAAATTCACGAAGATGAGGAAGATGGCCAGCAAAAAGCCCGCGTCGCCGATCCGATTGACCACGAAGGCCTTGGTGGCCGCCTTGGCGGCCGAAACCTTCTCATAGTAGTAGCCGATCAACAGGTAGGAGCAGAGCCCCACGCCTTCCCATCCGATGAACAGCACCACGTAGTTGTTCCCCATCACGAGGAGCAACATGGAGACCATGAACAGGTTCATGTAGGTGAAGAAGCGCGTGAACCCGTCCTCCCCGTGCATGTAGCCGACCGAATAGAGGTGGATCAGAAAGCCCACCCCGGTCACGACGAGCAGCATGATGCAGGTCAGGGGATCGATCAGATAGGCCAGATTGATGTTGAGGTCCCCGCCGAAGATCCACTGGTAGGCGACCACGTCGCGAGAACCGCCGGTGCCCAACACGTCCGCGAAGACGGCGACAGCGCAGAGGAACGACAGGAACACGGAGCCGCAGGCCAGCCGTGCGGCCATATGGTGCGAGTACCGGCTGCCAAGCAGGCCGTTGGCGATTGCTGCCAGCAGGGGGAAGATGGGAATCAGCAGAACTAGCCAGTCGAACATGTCACCACTTCAACAGATTCATCTCGTCCACGTTGGTCGAGATTTTTCCCCGGAACACGACGATGATGATCGCCAGGCCGATGGCGGCTTCTCCGGCCGCGATGGCGATGACGAACAGCGCGACGAGCTGGCCCGCCATGGATTCCAGATAATGCGAAAACGCCACGAGGTTGATATTGGCCGCGTTCAGCATGATCTCGACGGACATCAGGACGATGATGAAATTCCGCCGGATCAACACGCCGAGGACGCCGGTCATGAACAGGATCGTGCTGACGGTCACGTAGGCGGACAGGGGAATCATGATTGTTCCATCAGATCACGACGATGAGTTGCCTTCGGCATGGCCAAGCGATGTCCTCAGGTGGACGAGACCTTGAGCCCGACGATCCCGGCGATGATGAACAGGAGGCTGAGCATCCGCCACGTATCCCGCGACTCTCCGAAGAGCAGCATGCCCAGCGTCGCGGTTCCGGCCGCGCCGATGCCGGTCCAGACGGCGTAGCCGGTTCCGATGGGAATCGTCTTGAGCGCCAGCGCCAGCAACCAAATGCTCAGGGCCATGGACACCCCGAACAACGCGCTGGGCCACAGCCTCGTGAACCCCTCCGTGTATTTCAGCGAGACCGCCCACCCGACCTCGAACAATCCCGCCACAATCAGATAGAACCACGCCATCTCCCTCTCCATCTCATGGACGATCCTGGCTCTCCGGCTTGGCATCCGTCGGTGTTTTCGCCAGCACGATGGCTCCGACGATCGCGGCCGTGAGGAACAGACCGATAATCTCGAACTGCAAGATGTGGTCGCTGAACATCTTGAGGCCGATCGCGACGGTATTGCCGGTCTTCAGCGTGAGATCGGTCGGCGCATCGCCCTTCGCCCCGCTGAAGGGGGTGCGAAACAAAATAAACAGGAGGTAGAGGCTGCCCAGGACCGCCGGCGCCAACAGGTACGGGTAATGGGCATGGAAATACCGCTCTTCGGTCTTCAGGTTCAGGAGCATCAGCACGAACAGATAGAGCACGAGGATCGCGCCGGCGTAGACGATCACCTGCACCGCCCAGAGGAATTCCGCGTTCAACAGAATGAACAGGCCGGAGACGTGCAACAGCAGGGCCAACAGGGCCAGGCCGCAATGGACGGGGTTCTTCAGGGCGACCGTCAACACGCCGGCCACAATGGCCACCAGCGAGAAATAGGCAAAGAACACCGCGATCATCGTCTTCTAGGTTCCTTCGACAGGCCGGTGCACGGTCGCTTACGTGAGGTGCTTCGGCGGCGGCTGCGTCCCCTTCGCCACGGACTGGGGAAAGTAATATCGGTACTCGCGGCTCGAGTCGCTGTTTTTTTCCTGGCCGTGGGCGTAGAGATATTTCTTGCCGTCTTCCAGGAACTTTTCACCGATCTCGTACAGCCGCTTTTTATCGAACAAGAGCGTCCGTTTATCGTGGGTGGAAAACTCGTAGAGCTTGGTCATGGCGAGGGCGTTGACGGGGCAGGCTTCGACGCAATATCCGCAAAAGACGCACTTCGTGATGTCGATGTAAAACTCGCTGGCGTACCGCTGGAGCGGCAGGGACTTGTCTTCCGCGCTGACCACCTTGATGCAGCGCGAGGGACAGGCGGCTTCGCAGAGGTCGCATCCCACGCACCGCTCCTTGCCGTCGTCGTACCGCAACAGGGCGAGCGCGCCCCGGTGGGTGTCAGGAATCTGACGCTGCTCGCGCGGATATTGAAAGGTGATCGGCCGGTGAAACATGTGCTTGAAGGTCACCTTCATGGCGTCCCAGATTTCGTCGAACAGGATCGCGTGGAGGATCTTCTTGGTCACACTGGCGACTTTCATCATCGTGCTCTTTGGGCCGGCGTCCCGACTTAGGCCTTCTCCACAAATACCGGCGTCAATTTGAACGTTGGGACCTTCGTGACCGGATCGATCTCGACCGCCATGAGGTCCTTCACAGGCGGCTCGTTGAAATGCTCCGGGAAGAAACAGGCGCCTGGCAGGACGGTCGTATTCGGCTGCACGGCCATGACCAGCGAGCCCTTCGCCGAGGTGACTCGGACCGTGCCCCCTTCCGCCAACCCCAGCCGCGACAGGTCTTCCAGGCTCATATGGAGGCGGCCGTTGTTCGGCGCGATGTTGATCAAGCCGGATGCTTGCGTCGAGAGTTTGCCCGAGTGGTACAGCAACTGTCCCATGATCAACCGATAGGGCTTGTCCGGCGATGGCTCGGTTCCCGGCTGGGCATAGCGCGAAGAAACCTGGACCGCATAGCCATTGGAGAAGTAGGCGTCGGGCGAGACCATGGGTTTCTTCGCTTGGCCGAGATTATAGTAGCCGGGCAAGAGCTTCATGATCTCGTTCTGAATATCTTGCGAGGATTCGTAGTCCCACTGATGGCCGAGCCCGCTTGCGAGCGCGGTCATGATGTGCCAGTCCGGCAGGCTTTCTCCGAGGGGGTCAAGCGTCTGGCGGATCCGCTGGACCTGTCCCTCTTGATTGGTCACCGTCCCGTCCTTTTCGGCGAAGGTGCAGGCCGGCAAGACAAAATGGGCCAGTTTGCCGGTCTCGGTCAAAAACGGATCCTGGCAGATCAGGAGATCGAGCTTCTCAAGGGCGGCCCGCACATCGGCGGAGGCCGGCAATGTCTCAAGCGGGTTTTCGCCCACGAGATAGAGCGCCTTGATCTGCCCGGTTCGGCAACGGTCGAGGATCTCCATCAAGCTTGCGCCAGACCCGGCCGCCGGTAAGGTCGCCGGCTGCGGCTCCGACCCCCAGGCCTTGGCGAATCTGGCCCGAGCGGCTTCATCGGAGAATGGGGCCTGGCCCGGGAGGAATTCCGGCGCCACGCCCATATCGACGGCTCCCTGTTCGTTGGCCTCTTCGACCACCGTGTTGAGGCCGCATCCCGGCCGTCCCAACTTCCCCGTGATCCAGAGGAAATCGATCAAGGTGAGCAGGGTCCGATAGCCGCCGCTCCGCCGCACGATGCCTTCGCCGGCGATGACCAGGGCGCGGGGGGCTTCGGCGAACAGGGTGGCGGCTTCGACGATCTGTTCGATCGAGGCGCCGGTTTGGGTTGCGATCCGCTCCAACGAGAGGCCGGCAACCGCCTGTTTGAGCGCGGCCAGGGCCTGCGGGTGTTTCCCTGTGGCCTCCTGGTCGATCAGATCCTGATCCAGGGCCGCCTTGACCAATCCTTGTACGAAGAGCCCTTCCGTACCCGGCTTGACCAACGTGGGGTGCGAGGCCAGCTTGGCGATGTTCGTGTTGAAGGAATCGACGACGATGACCTGGGCCTTGTACACCCGAATCGCTTCCTTGACCCGCAGGCTCGCGACGGGATTGGTTTCGGTGATGTTGGAGCCGACCAAGAGAATGGCTTTTGCCTTGGTGATGTCGGCCGAATCGTTGGTCATCCGTCCGACCCCCAGGGCCTGCCGCGCCGCATGGACGAAATTCAGGTGGCCGTATCTCGCGCTGCTGTCGATCTGGTTGGTTCCCAGCGCCACGCGCATGAGCTTTTGGAACAGGTACAATTCCTCGTTGGTGCAGCGCGCAGTGATGAGTCCCGCGATCGCCTGCGGTCCGTGGGCGCTCTTGACGGCCTCGATGCGTTCGATGAGCTGGTGCATGGTATCCAGCCAGGGCGCCGATATCAGCTCGCCCTCGCGGCGGACGAGCGGTTGCGTCAGGCGCGTCTTGCTGTCGATGAACTGGAACCCGAACCGGCCGCGAACACAGAGGCCGCCATGTCCCTTCGCCGTCTCGGTGCGGTCGCCCCATTTGTTCTTCCAGGACAGATGAGAAGTGACCCGCACCACCTGGGTGTCTTTGGTCTCCACATACATCTGGCAGCCGTCGCCGCAGTAGTTGCAGGTGGTCAGGGTCTTCTTCATCTGCCAGGGCTTGTACTGGTACTTCGAGTACTTGTTGGTGATGGCGCCCACGGGACAGACGGCCAAACAGTCGCCGCAAAATTCGCATTGCAGCGGCTGGTCCCCCTTGGCCACCACCTGGTTGAAGCCGCCCTTCTTCATGAACTGCAAGGCGTCGATCATTTGCACGTCCTTGCAGATGTTGATGCACTCGCCGCAGGCGATGCAGCGATTCATGTTGAAGTCCAGCACCAGGCTGCGCGTATCTTCGGGGATGAGTTTCTGTTTGGCGCTGGCCAGGTTCGTGACCCCGTGCAGGAAGGCCATGTCCTGGAGTTCGCAATGGCCGTCGGCGTCGCACACGGGACAGTCGAGCGGATGCACGGAGAGGTGTTTCTCCACCGCCTTCTTGCGGGCGAGGAATAGATCCTCCCCCTCTGTCCGGATGACCATCCCGGCGGTCGCCTTGGCGGTGCAGGACCGAACCGGCGCCTTCTTGCCTTCCTGCATGACCAGGCACATGCCGCAGGATCCGAACGGATCGAACGTGTAGTGGTAGCACATGGCCGGAATGATCTTGCCCGTGCTCGCGATCACGTCGTACAGCGAGACGCCGTCCTTGGCCGTGACCGTCTGGCCATCGATGGACAATTCGATGGTCGTCGCTTCCGTGTCAGGACTAGTGGTTGGTTTCAGTGCCATGGTACTTGCAATCGTCAACCGTTCTGCGTCATCCGTCAATCGGTTCGGAGAGCAACCGCCGCCATGGCGCGATTGACGCGTGACGGTTGACGCCTTTTATTTATCGGTCGCACTCCCCCATCACGATGTCATAGGTGCCGAAGATCGTGACCGCGTCGGCGATCATGTACCCCTTGGCCATGAAATCAAAGGCGCCCATATGAATGAAGGAAGGCGAACGGATTTTCAACCGGTACGGTTTCCCGCCGCCCGTGCTCACGATATAGAACCCGAGTTCGCCCTTGTGGGCCTCGGTGCCGCAGTAGATTTCGCCCGGCGGCGCATTGAACCCCTGGGAGAACAATTTGAACTGCTGAATCATCGATTCCAAGTTGGTAAAGACCCGTTCTTTCGGCGGCAGCGTCACGCTGGGGACATCCGCCATGACCGGACCCTCAGCCGGGATCTGCTCCAGGCACTGGCGGATGATCTTGACGCTCTCGTGCATTTCCAAGACTCGAATCCAATACCGGTCATAGGTGTCGCCGTTCTTGCCGACCGGCACGCTGAACTCGCAGCGAGGATAGGCGCCGTAGGATTCGTACTTCCGCAGGTCGTAATCCACTCCGGAGCCGCGCAAGGTCGGGCCGCTCAACCCGAAATTGACGGCATCTTCAGCCGAGATGACGGCCACGCCCTTGGTCCGGGCCAGCCAGATGCGGTTCTTTTCGAGGAATACGACGTATTCCTCGATTTTCGGCGGAAAGTAATCGAGGAACTTGCGGATCTTCTCGAAGAGGGCCGGCGTGAAATCCCGCTCGACCCCGCCGATGCGGTACCAACTCGTGGTCAGCCGGGCTCCGCACAGCTCGTCGAACCAATCCAGCAGAATCTCCCGATCCCGAAACGTATAGAAAAAGACCGTCATGGCCCCGATGTCGAGCGCCTGCGTGCCCAGCCAGAAGAGGTGGCCGATGATGCGCTGGACCTCGGCGACGATCGTTCGCAGATACTCCGCCCGTTCCGGGACGGTGATGTTGACCAGCTTCTCGACCGCCCGGCAATAGGCGTAGTTGTTGTACATGGCGCAGACGTAGTCCAGCCGGTCCGTGTGCGGAATGAACTGGTGGTAGGTGCCCTCCTCCGCCAGCTTTTCGACTCCGCGGTGCAGGTAGCCCATGACCGGGATGGACTTGACGATCCGCTCGCCTTCCAGCTCGAGAATCACCTTCAACACGCCGTGCGTGCTGGGGTGCTGCGGCCCCATGTTCAGCAGCAATTCTTCCGTGCGCAACGTCGGGAGGGTCTCGCTCTCCGGATGTTGCGGGTCGACCTTGTAGACGGTCGTGCGTTGGTCTTCGAAGGGTCGGGACGCCATGCCGTGCCTTTAGGACATCGGTTCGTTCAAGAAATCGAAGGTGTCGCGCCATCCCTTGCCGCGAAGCGGAAAATCCTTCCGGAGCGGGTACCCCTCCGTATATTCATCGGGCATCAAAATGCGGCGCAAATCGGGATGATTCCGAAAACGGATACCCATCATGTCGAAGACTTCCCGCTCCATGAAGTCGGCGCCTTTCCAAATGTCGCAGAGGGAATCCACGACACAGTCCGACTCGCGGACCCGTGTTTTGAGCCGAATGCGATGGCGTTTCCTGATGGAGTAGAACTCATAGACGACTTCGAACCGCTCCTCATCTTCGGGCCAATCGACGGAGCTGACGTGCACGATATAATCAAAATCCAATGCGGGGTCGTCGTGAAGCAGCCGCGCCACGCGGTGCAGCGCGTCCGGTGTGACCGTCACAGCCAGGTCGCCCCGCCATTCGACCGCCTTCACGAAACCTTCCGGGAAGGCGTCCTTGATCCGGCGGGCCATGGGATGCAGGGAGTCGGCGGTCATGTCACGCTTTCAGGTGCTGCTTCACCTGCTCCGGCTGCTTGACGAAGACTCGTTTCTGCATGATGCGCTCTTGCAGCTTGAGAATCCCGTCGAAGAGCGCCTCCGGCGTCGGAGGGCACCCGGGGACATAGATATCGACCGGGACGAATCGGTCGACCCCCTGCACGACGCTGTAACTGTCGTAAATGTTGCCCGAGGTAGCACAGGACCCCATCGCGATGACGTATTTGGGCTCGGGCATCTGGTCGTAAATTTTCCTGATCACCGGCGCCATCCGCCGGCATACGGTCCCGGCGACGATCATGAGGTCCGATTGGCGCGGCGAGGCGCGAAAGACGCCCGCGCCGTACCGGTCCATATCGTAGCGGGACGAGACGGCGGCGATCATTTCTATCGCGCAGCAGGCCAGACCGAAGGTCATCGGCCACAACGAACCCTTGCGGGCCCAGTTCACCGCCTTCTCGACGGTGGTCGTGATCACGTCCGCCTGACCGTCTTTGTCGTGACGCCCGATTTGGATCAAGCCCATGGTGACACCTATAGGACGTTCAATCCCCTATACCCGTCCGGTCAATCCCACTCCAAGGCGCCTTTTCGCCAGGCATAGACATAGGCGATGACGAACAGGCCGATGAAAATGATCATTTCAAGGAGCCCGATCAAGCCGATCTTGTCGAACACGACGGCCCAGGGATACAGAAAGATGATCTCGATATCGAAGATGACGAACAGCATCGCAAAAATGTAGTACCGGACCGGGAACGGCATGCGCGCATCTGAAAAGGGCTCCGATCCACATTCATAGGTGCTCAGTTTTTCCGGTTCCGGGTACTTGGGTTGAACGAGATAGCTCACGATCAATGTGACGACCCCAAACGCCAGCGCGACGAAAATGAACAGCAGGATGGGGAAGTAACTGTTGAGATATTCGAGGAGCAGCTCGGTTCCGGCCATTGCGGTCCCCTACGTGGGCATTCGGGGAAGAAAAAACGAGCGGCAATCTTAGTCACCGGCAGAAAGCAATAGCAAGCGCACAAAGGACCTACCGGGGCCCCACCCCGAAAGTCCTAAACGCCGGCCCTCGGACTCCTTCCACTGCTTCGACCTCTTCCCGGCGAGGCTGCCCGGTCTATCACAGAAAGAAGGTGAAACATCAGAATTGGCCAGCCGCAGACGGAACCGTCCATCCCTTCCTCAAACTGAAAAACGCAGTCAAGTAGTGGCGGCGGCTATTCCAGCCCAAGGATCATCCCGCCCTGAGACGGCCGACATATGAGGGTCAGGTGCGGTCGGTCTTCATGTTGGAGGCGGGCATGCGGAGCCCCGACGATATGGCGTCCGACCCGGGCTCCCATTCGGCTTTCAACGGCGGGACAGCCCTTCCCTTCTTACGACGCGGGATCTGCGTCTCGATTCGTCCTGGCTTTGTCTGACGGACGCGCGGCGCAGCGCCGGGTTGTTCAGCCATGGCTGTTCCCCGTAAACTGACAGGTGCGAGGCCTGTCATCACGATCTCTCCTCGGTCCACCGATGTTCCAAGGTTTGCCGGGATCGCTTGACAGCACTTCGCGATCTGCTAAGGTTGCCACGTCGGACCAATCATGAGATCCCATCTCGTACCAGCCTCCGGTTTCTTCCTCACCCTCTTGGTTCTTGCTCACCTGCCGGCGACCCAGGCGATGGGTGGATACACCGTCGATCCGGCTGTCGAAAGCGTGGTCCGCGGAGACCAGCATTGGGCCTTTCCCGCCGGCTATATCCGCCTGAGCATGCCATCCGAAGGCGTGGTCAATCAAGTCACCGGGGACAGCCAGGTGGCGGGAAGCCGGATGCTGGTGGGCGGGACCCAACGGCTCTACCTGAAGATCAAGCCCGGGAGCGAGACCGCGGTCGGTGATCTCCTGACGGTCTATCGCAAACAGCATAAGGTCTTTCATCCCGCCACTCGACAATACCTGGGGGAACTCATCCATCAATTTGGTGTCGTCAAAGTTGTCGCAATAGAAGGGCAATTCGCTCATGGGCAGTTGGTGGCCTCATTTGCGCCGATTGGACCGGGCGATATGTTGACCCGGTTCGTTCCCCCGACTGTTGAGAGCCGATCTGAGTCCGGTCGAGCGGCAGCCGATGTCCATGGGATCATCGTTGATTTCCCCGCCAACCGTATGCTCGTCGGGCAAATGCAGGTGGTGTATTTGGACATTGGGCGAAACGACGGCCTGCAGGTGGGCGATTATTTTGAAATCTATCGGGTGGGAGGGGGCTTGCCTCGTCGGGTCATCGGAGAGGTCAAGGTTCTGTCCTTGGAAGATTCCACCTCGACCGTCCTAGTCACCAAGGCGATCGCTCCCTTGCTGATCGGAGATCGAGTGGGAATGCGTACCGCGACCACCCCGATCCCGGTGGTTGAAGTGCCGGAGGAGAGCCCTTCGAACAAGAGCGATGTCCAACAATTGGCCAGGAAAATCGATGACCTGACTCGTGCGAGCGGTGGTCGGGCCGGCATGCAGGTGGAACAGACCGGCAACACGGTCGTTCTCAGCGTGAACGACCTGGCTGACCGATTGTATTTCGAGTCCGGTGAGGCCGCGATCAAACCGGATTTCCAGCCGATTCTGAAGCAGATGGGAGACATTCTCCGGCAGGAGGGAGCCGACACGAAGATCCGGATCGAAGGCCATGCCGACAGTATGGAAATCGGGCCGTCACTGAGAAGCAAATATCCAACGAACCTGGAGTTATCCAAGGCCCGCGCGATAAACGTGGCCCGGTACCTCGTAGAGGAAGCCGGAATTGCGCCGGAGCGGCTTTCGTCCGTCGGGCATGGAGCGTCTCGGCCGGTCGCCACCAATGCCACCGATCAGGGACGACGAAAGAATCGCCGCGTCGAGGTCGTCCTCTACACGCCATCCAGGCCTCCGGACGCACCGCAGGCTCCTCAGACCTCCCCTCAGGGCGAGTCGGGGGGAAATTTCACTCAGGTCCAAAGCCCCGCGCCAACCATTCCCAATGGCCTTTCTCCTGAACCGGCCGTAGGTAGTACGCTGTCGCCGAGTCCGGTTGCGGCCGCGCCGGTCGAGAGTCAACCGGCCCAAGGTTCTGGATCTTTGGTAGATCAATCTTCGGACGGCGCGGAGCCGGCAGGTTCTGAATCGGCTCCGGACACGGTTCCCCTGGATCGATCGGAGCCGGCGGAGCCGCAGTCCGCCGACGCTGCTCCCGCCCCCGCTCCGTAGGAATCGCCGGTTCTCTTCCTCCGCGTAAAATTGTCCCCCTGGATCGCGGCTGCTAGAATGCGGCGCGTGGGAACCGATCGGTTCGAGCCAAGCACCTGCGCCCAATCCGAGTTCCCGCCACGATTTGCCGAAGTGGTCGTGCCTCGCCGCCTGCATCGGTCCTTTACCTACTCCATCCCGGCCTCGCTTCAGTCGGTGGTTCGAGTGGGCACCACTGTCACCGTTCCCTTTGGGTCCACGACCGTTAGCGGCATCATCGTAGACCTCGCCGTGCATCCCCGGATTCCACGCCCCCCCAAAGGATGGCGGGCGATTCTTGCCGTCGGCCATCGAGAAGACGATGCGCTCGACCCTCAATTGTTGAGCCTCGCCCGATGGGCGGCTGAGTATTATCTGGCCCCGTTGGGGCAATGTCTGCCGTTGCTCCTGCCGCCGAGATCCTTGCAGCCACCACAGATGAAATTTGTGCTCGCACTCGAGGGAAGGACGGGCCCCGGAGGCCACGTCTCGCTCAATGGGTTGGAAACGGAGGTCCTCGCGCGATTGAAAAAGTCGAAGCGTGGCCGGACTCTGTCGATGCTCAAACGAAGCCTGCCATATCTGACACAGGATACGCTGCTGTCGCTGCTGAATCGCGGACTCGTGAAGGCCGTCGCGACTGACCCTGTAAACCAGAGTATGACTCAGGCCCTCGGCGAGACCAAGCCGGGAGTTCAGCTTGCCTGGCAGGGGAAGGCCGGTAAACCAGTTGCGGCTGCGCCGGAGCCCCTCTTGCGCGATATCCAGGAATCGGTGATCCGGCGATGCCGGATGCCGATCTTGGTCGAGGCGGAAGAGCAAGTACGGACACTAGTGATGGTCGCGGCCGCCCGCATGGTCTTGGAAACCAATCGACGATGTCTGTTTATCACTCCGGAGATCCGGCGGGCTTGCGCGATCGGTGATACGCTCGCGGCACACTGGGGGGCTCGGGTGGCCCTGCTGCATAGCGGGCTCTCACCAGCCGCGCGTGTCAGCACCTGGCAGCGCATCCGGAGCGGGAGAGCCGATGTGGTGATCGGGACCAGATCGGCCGTGTTCGCGCCCTTGCTGAATCTGGGCCTGATCGGTGTCGAGGAGGAGGAAAGTCCCTCCTACAAGGAGGAGCGGGAACCCCACTACCATGCGAGGGAGGTCGCCTGGCACCGGTGCGAGCAGGAGCAGGCCGTCCTCCTGCTGGCCAGCGGCCATGCCTCTCTGGAAACGCAAGAAAAGGTCAGGTTGAAGGGCTCTCTCTGGTCCCTTCCAGCCGAGCCATCGAACGTTCCGATCGAGGTGGTCGATCTTGCGCAAAGCCCGTTCGGCTCCGTCCTGTCTGGTGCCCTGCTTGAAGGCATGCGCCGGACCCTGGATGCGGGGCAGAGAGTGGTGCTGTATGTGAACCGGCGGGGCTATGCCCCGTCGCTGACCTGCGGAGCTTGCGGCAACGCGCCGAGCTGCACACGTTGTTCCGTGCCGCTCATGTTCTCCCGCCAGGACCGCCTCCTGACCTGCCGGTATTGCGGCGGTCGGACTGCGGCTCCGGACCGTTGCCTGGTCTGTTCCGGCACCGAATTTCGATTGATCGGCTTCGGCACTGAGCGGCTGGAAGAAGAAGTTCGCAGCCAATTTCCGTCCGCCCGTATCCTGCGCCGAGATCGAGACGAGGTGGGCTCACGATCAAAGGGCATGCCATCGTGGGAGGCTATGGGGACCCGCTCGTGGGATATCCTGATCGGCACGAGACTGGTCCTGCATGAGCCTGCCGCCCAAGGCTCTGTCCTATTGGGACTCCCCTTGGCCGACGCAGGACTCCATGTGCCGGATTTTCGGGCGGCCGAGCGAACCTATCACAGTCTGTTGGATGCCATGGCCTTGGTCGAGGGCCAGACCGGCGCTCGAGCCATCCTCCAGACCTTCCTGCCCCACCATCACGTCATCCGAGCGATTGCCGAAGGCCGTCGGGACCTGTTCACGAATGCGGAACTGGAGCTGCGGAAGGCGCTGGGCTATCCGCCGTTTGCCAGTCTGATCGTGCTGCAGGTGTCAGGAGGAGACGAACCGGCCGTTCACCGAGCCATAGAGCAATGGGCTACGTTGTTTCGGAAAGAGGTGGGCCTGCGGGAAGAGCCGGGCTCCGGGCACGCTGCCCGATCCGGGTCCCGGGTGAGGCTCCCGATTGACGTGTTGGGTCCGGTGCCGGCCCCTGTCGCGCGGCTGCGGGGCCAATACCGATGGCGCCTGCTGGTCAAGACGACGGAGGGGGCGGAGGCTCGGGAACTGGTGCGCAGGACGCTCGAGGATCTCTCCCGTCTGGTGAGACGCAGGACCCTCAAGTTCGAGGTGGATGTGGACCCCGTGGACCTGGGCTAACGGGTCGGATGGGGTCAGGCGCGCCGCCCTTTCTGCGATCGGCGACGCCGTCCAGGGGGAGCACTGCTAGTAGCGTCCCCCACCCGTTGGGGCGATGCTTGAGCGGTTCCTTCCGGTATCCTGGTACGTTTGAACAGGCCATAGGCGAACGTGAACCAGAAGATCGACGAGAACAGCCCGAAGAGGATGGCGGTCAGCATGTCCTGCATCTGTTGTTCGGTCGGGTCCATGCCGGCCAGCTTGATCCGGACCATCATGGAAATGGGCCAGGCCAGGCTCTCCGCGCCGAAGAGGAGGGTCGTCCAGGCCCAGATGGCCGTGTTGTTGGAGCAGAGCCAGCCGAGCGCGCCGGCGATGAGCCCATAGACGGCGACGGCGGCGGGCGGGGACAGCTCGCCCACGGCGATCCACAGGCCCGTTGTGAGGACGAGACTTCCAAGGAGAGCGTTGAGATAACGAATCCACATGGCCATCGAGTGTCTGGCTGAACGAGATCGGCGACTTGGCAGTCTCCTCGGTCAGGAGCGGGAAGTCAACTGAGACGCCCCAATGACCACTTGGTCAAAGGTTCGGGGATGGCGCAGCAGGAGGAAGAAACCCCCCTTGGATGGAATGGGGGAGATTGCGTGGGCGACGGCGGTCAGTGAACCAATTCGGACTCGGCCGCCTCGACGAGGGCCGCGAGATCAAATGGTTTCTGGAGCGTGCGCCTGGCTCCCAACATGCGGGCGACCTCCAGGAAGTTCAGGACGCCGATCATGTCGCTTCCGCCGGTAATGGCGATGACCTTGACCGCGGGGAATTCGCGCCGAAGCTGGATGATGCTTTCGAGTCCATCCTGGTCCGGCATCAGGATGTCCATGATGACCAAGTCGAAGGGCTGTTGGCGGTAGCAAGCAAGCGCCTCCTTGCCGTCGGCCGCCTCCTGCACCTGAAAGCCGGCTCGCTCCAGCGCGGCGCGCATGAGGGTCCTGATCTGATCTTCATCATCGACAATCAGCACGGATGCCATGGTCGTACTTGCCTGTTGGTGAAAACTCCAGGCCCCTCGTCGGCCTCCATAGGTTCCCTCATCCCGTCTTCGAGTGCAAGCGCTTCGCGATTCTCTTCCGCCTCTTCCGTTGTGCGAACGCCGCAAGGCGCCAATCCCAGCTCAATTCGGTCGCCCTCATTTGGATGAACTTCGAACCGGCATATGAGGATTGGGACGGCTGGATAGTTCGAACGGAGATGGGGATGGTGCCGAAGGCGGGACTTGAACCCGCACGGCTTGCGCCACACGCCCCTCAAACGTGCGTGTCTGCCATTCCACCACTTCGGCAACCGGAGAAGTGTGAGGCGCATTATAGAAGTGGGCCAAAATTCTTGTCAATCAACCGATCGTCCGGCTAGAATCACGGCACACACGTGGAATCGACTCCTCGCTGGTTGTCCCGTGCTCCATCTCGAGGCTCACATGTCCAGGTCGAGCAGCCCCCATCAGGCAGACCGTCGATCCGCGCCCACTGTCGGGGCCTTTTTCGATGTCGATAACACCCTGCTCCCCGGCGAGGCCAGCGAGGTGCGATTTTTTCGCTATCTCTGGCAGCGGGGTGTTGTGGGCCTTCGGGAGGCAGTCGAGAGCCTGTGGTGTCTGTTGCGTCATGTCCCGCCGGTGTCGTTCCAGCCGCTCCGGCTGAAGAAGCTGTATTTGGCCGGCAAGCGGCCGGCGGAGATCGAGCCGCTTGCGGAGGCCTTTTGTCGGACGCATCTCATTCCAAGGCTCTCGGCCGAGGCGATGGATCAGGTGGATCGCCACCGCCGAGCCGGGCATCGTCTGGTCCTGGTCACCGGCTCGCTGGAGTGTCTGATCAAACCCATGGCGGACTTTTTACGGGTGGAGACCGTGATTGCCGCGCGCCTTGAAGAAGGGTTATCGGGCTACACAGGCCGGTTGCTGCCACCCCTCCCCTACGCGGATGGCAAACGCGCGCTCATCGAAGCGCATGCCAAGGAGCATGGAGTCGATCTGAGCGCCAGCTATGCTTACGGGGATAGTCCGGGAGACGTCGAGCTGCTGGAAGTGGTGGGGCATCCCACCGTGGTCAATCCGATCCGAGGCATGGCCCGCATTGCGAAGCACCGGGGCTGGCCGGTGAACCGCTGGGCCTCGTGAGGGATGCCGGCCACCGGTTGGCGATGCGCTGTTGGTGCCGATATGCGCGTCACGGAAATTTTTCACAGCATTCAGGGCGAGTCGACGTTCATGGGGCGCCCCTGTGTCTTTGTCCGCCTCACCGGCTGCGCGTTGCGTTGCACCTGGTGCGACACTGAGTACAGTTTCTACGGGGGGACGGAAATGGGCCTGGAACAGGTGCTGGCCGAGGTGGCCGGTTATGGGTGTCCGCTGGTGGAGGTGACCGGCGGAGAGCCGCTGCATCAGCCGGATGCATTCCGGCTCCTCTCGCGGCTTTGTGACGCGGGCTATGAGGTGCTGTTGGAGACCAGCGGGGCCGTCGATATCGGTCCCGTCGATCGGAGGACCCATATCATCATGGATGTGAAATGTCCGGGGAGCGGAATGACCGATCGGATGTACTGGCCCAATCTCGACAAGCTGTCCGTCAAAGACGAGGCCAAGTTCGTCCTGCAGGATCGGGCGGATTATGAATGGGCTCGCGATGTCGTGGCGCAGCACGCCCTCGCCGATCGCTGCGCGGTCCTGTTCAGTCCCGTGTTCGGGAAGCTGGACCTCCAGTCGCTGGCGGAGTGGATGCTGGCCGATCGCCTGCCGGTTCGGTTCCAGGCGCAATTGCATAAGTTTATTTGGTCGCCGGATCGGCGCGGTGTATAACGGGCGTGATGATGATGTGATGGTTGAGAGAGAAAGGGGACGTAGCGGATGAACCGGTTACAGGTTGAGGCGAAGCAGGGGCGGCTTGAGCAGGAAAGTACAGAGGTCGCCGTCATCCCACATTTCGAGGGAGAGACCGGCTTGAAAGCGGAAACAGCCTCGTTCGACAAGGCCCTTGGCGGCACCTTGCTCGACGTCGTCAAGAGCGGGGAGTTCGAGGGAAAAATCGGCGAAACCTTGGTCGTCCATACCCAGGGCAAGATTCCGGCCAAACGCCTACTTCTCGTGGGACTGGGAAAACGGAAAGAGTTTCATCTGGATGCCTTGCGCCAGGCGTTCGGCTATGCGGTCAAGCGGGTGCGTCAGGCCAAGACGGAGGCGTTTGTCGCCACGCTGCCCCCCCTGTTGCCCCGAGGGACGACGACGGTCGATGCCGCACAGGCCATGACCGAAGGGGCCATTCTCGGAAACTATCAGTTCACCGAGTATCGAAGCGAGCACAATGGCGCCCCAAAGGCGGTCGCCCGGTTTCTGATCGTGACGGCGGACAAGGGCCAACTGAAACAGGTGGCCGAGGGTGTACGGCGTGGAACAGCCACGGCGGAAGCGACCGTCTTGACGCGCGATCTGTGCAACCATCCCTCCAATGTGATGACGCCGACGCGCATTGCCGAAGAAGCCAAGACCGTCGCCAAGGAGCAGGGGGTCAGCCTGAAGGTGCTCGAAAAGGATGAGATGGAAGAACTTGGCATGGGGGCCCTGCTCGGCGTGGCCCGCGGCAGCCATGAGCCGCCCAAGTTCATCATTCTGGAATACAAGGGACCGAAGACACCGAAAGACAGCCGGCCCATCGTCCTGGTCGGCAAGACGATCACCTTCGATACGGGGGGGATTTCGCTCAAGCCGGCCGACAATATGGAGCAGATGAAGGCGGACATGACCGGCGGGGCGGAGGTCTTGGCGACCGTGCGGGCGGTGGCGCGGCTCCGGCTCTCCGCCCATGTGATCGGGCTCCTCCCGGTCGCGGAAAACATGCCGGGCGGACGCGCGATGAAGCCCGGCGATATCGTGAAAACGCTTTCAGGAAAGACTGTCGAGGTGCAAAATACCGATGCGGAAGGCCGGCTGATTTTGGCGGACGCCCTGGCCTACGCCGCCCGCTACAAGCCGGCGGCCGTCATCGATATCGCCACCCTCACTGGCGCTTGCGTGGTCGCGCTCGGCCAGTTTGCCATCGGCCTGTTCGGCACCAACGAGACGCTCAAGCGTCGCGTGCAGGCGGCGGGACAGAAATCCGGGGAGCGTGTGTGGGAAATGCCCTTGTGGGACGAGTATTTTGAGCAGTTGAAAAGCGACGTGGCCGACATGCGGAACATCGGTGGTCGCGGGGGCGGGATGATCACCGCTGCGCTGTTCCTGAGCAAATTCGCGGGGAACTACCCTTGGGTGCATCTGGACATCGCCAGCACCGATTGGAGCGAGAAGGAGCGCGCCTATATTCCGAAGGGCCCGACTGGCATCGGCACGCGCCTGTTGTTGCAATATGTCATCGATCAGGCCAAATAGCCGGCGCACGTCGCCGCCTTGGATACGCAGCCGATGACGCTGAAGGAGAAAGTCGGCCAGCTCTTCATGCTTGGATTTATGGGGACCTCCCTGTCCAAGGATTGGGCGCGGGTGATGGCCGAATACCATCCGGGCGGGGTCATCTTCTTTTCCCGCAATCTGGAGTCGCGCGATCAGATCGTGCACCTGACGAATGAGCTACAGAAGCGCGCGACGGAGCCGCTGCTGATCGCGATCGATCAGGAGGGCGGACGGGTCTCGCGACTCCCCAAGGGTTTCACGATTTTCCCTCCGGCGGAGACGGTGGGACACTGTCACTCGACCGACACCGCCTATGCGGCGGCGTCCGCGACCGCCAGAGAGTTGCGGGCGGTCGGGATCAACATGAACATGGCCCCCGTGCTGGATGTAAACAGCAACCCGCAGAACCCCATCATCGGCGACCGGGCCTTTGGCGCCACGCCCGCGGAGGTCTGTGAATACGGCCTGGCCACCATGGCGGGCCTGCAAGACAACCGCGTCGTGGCCTGCGGCAAGCATTTTCCCGGCCACGGCGACACGACCAAGGATTCCCATAAGGAATTGCCGGTCGTCACCGCCTCGCTCGACCGCCTTCGGGACGTCGAACTCCGCCCGTTCCGGCACGCGATCGAAAACGGCCTGGCGAGCCTGATGACGGCCCATGTGCTCTACCAGTCGCTGGATGCCGAATATCCTGCTACCCTCTCCACCCTCATCCTCCGCTCCCTGTTGCGGGAGGATCTCGACTTTGACGGCCTCCTGGTGACCGACGATCTGGAGATGCACGCCATTCTGGACCACTACGGCGTCGAAGAGGCCGCCGTCCGGGCCTTTATCGCCGGGGCCGATATCCTGCTGATCTGCAAGGATCAGGAGCGGGAAATCCTGGCGATGGAAGCCGTGCTCGCCGCCATCAAGGACGGAACGATCAGCGAAGCGCGCCTGGAGGCCTCGCTGCGCCGCATCGCACGGGTCAAACAACGGTTCATCCATCCCTACGAGCCTGCCCGAATCTCCGAAGCCAAGACGATTGTCGGCTGCCAGGCGCATCGCGCTGTGTTAGACTCCGTGCTCGATTCACGCGCCAAGCGTGCGAGCCTCCAGGTTTGAGGCACGGAGCCATGGCATTGAAAAAAGGCGATATCCTCGACGAGCGCAAACGCTTCCCCGACAGTTGCGGCCTGGTTGTGAAGATCATGGGCGGCGGGGAGGGGTTCGCCAAGGTCGTCTGTTGCGGCCATGAGTTGACCGAAGATGATCTGGTGACGGAGATCGCCGAAAGCCGGGGCCGAAAAAAAGGCCAGCTTCCGCCGGGTGCCATGCTCGAAGAGAACCGGCAATTCCCCGGCTCTTGCGGACTTCGCGTGTTGGTCATCGACGGTGGCGCAGGGTTGAGCGGCATTCACTGTTGCGGCCATGTGATGACGGTCGATGCCGTCAACGACCTCCGTTTCGGTCAGATGCGAAGCACGCCGCCGGAGCCGAATTCGCCGGCCGGCCATGCCTGACCCCGGACCGTAACCGCCTGTTGACCAACGAGGGACGGCATGGGTGAGTGCTCTCCACGACTTCGACGCATTTTGGATTGGATGGAATCCCTCGACCGGTGGGGCTACGTCACGGCCGGTCTGAGCCTGCTCCTGCTCGGCATGCTCGTGTTCGTGCATGCCTGGTACATCTTTCTCGCGAAAAGCTCCCAGATCGGTCTGTTGCCGGCCGGCCTGAAACTGTTGAACGATCTGCTCCTGGTGATTATTCTGCTGGAGCTGTTTCGGACCGTCGTCCGGTTCCTGCAAACCGAGGTCCTGTCTCTTGAGCCCTACCTGGCCGTGGGGGTCATTGCCTGCACGAGGCGGGTGCTCACGGCCAGCGCCGAACTGTCCCATCAACCCTCGATCACCTCGGAGCAGTTCTATCAGTACCTCATGGACGTCGGGCTGAACGTCGCCGTTATCATGGTGCTGGTGGTAGGGGTCTTTCTCGTGCGGCAACGTCCCGAGCGGCCGGCCCCGGCTCCATCGTAGTAGCGTTGTCGTCCGGACAGATTTACGAATCGACCCTTCTCAAGATGCTCGGACATCCATCGCTGTTCTGCACTCCTTCACCATGCGGGTATCCTCTTCAACAGCCCACGCTTGCCCATCTCCCCCTTCCTGTGGCATCATCCGCCTTCTGTCTCGACAGGACGGCTATGGCGGAGCCCTTGGAATACGTGGGATCGATTCATATTATTCTGGGACCCTACCGAGGGAATCCCGTGGCGCTGTATCTTCGGCGCAACGAAGGCAAAGTCGTCATCTCGCCCAAGGTCTATCCGTTCAACAGTATCGCCGGCGAAGCGGAGACCCCCAACAAGGCTGCAGCCGATTTTGAAGAGAAGTGGAAGGCTAAGGCGCTGGTGGCTCCGGACATGTACGATGGGCCCAATTGGGAAGGGGGCATTAAACCGGAACGCCCAGCCCCGCCCAAGCCGGCAACGGCCCCGAAACCAGCTCCGGCAGCGGCTGGGGAAGGGGCGGCGAAACCGGCGGCCCCGGCCAAGGCTGCTCCAGCAGGTGCTCCCGCTCAGGCCGCTCCCGCGCAAGCCGCCACCGTCGAACCGAAAAGCGACGGAACCGCAGCACAGGAAGCCTCTCCGCCATCCCCGATTCAGCCGGAGCGTGCGGCCGTCCAGTCTACCCCCTCCTCGAAAAACTAACTCTGTTCGACTGATTCTGGTAAAGGGGCTGAAGCCGCAGCAGGCTGATTCTGGTTGTTGAGCCGGCTGTGCTTGGCTCCATAGCCGACATAGACCCCGATTCCGATTGCCGTCCACACGACGAATCGGACCCAAGTGATGGCGGGCAAGAAGGCCATGAGGCCGAGACAGGCCAAGGTCCCCAGGATGGGGATGATCGGCATGAAGGGAATGCGGAAGGGGCGAGGATGGTCCGGGCGGAGCTTTCTGAGCACGATGACGCCGATGCAGACCAGCACGAAGGCGAACAGTGTGCCGATGTTGGTCATGTCCGCCGCCTCGCCGATCGGGATGAAGGCTGAGAGGATGGAGACGCAGACTCCTGTGAGAATGGTCGCATGGTGCGGCGTGCCGTAACTCGGGTGCACCGTCGAGAGCCAGGGACCGAGCAGCCGGTCCCGTGACATCGCGAAGAAGACGCGGATCTGTCCCAGCATCATCACCACCAACACGCTCGTAATCCCCGCCACCGCTCCCACCGCCACCAACGCCGCGCCCCAGGTGAACCCCGCCACCCGCAAGGCTTCCGCGACCGGCGCATGGACGTCGATCTGCGAGCTGGGCAGCAATCCCGTCAGCACCGCTGCCACGCTGACGTACAGCACCGTGCAGATCCCGAGGGAGGCCAGGATGCCGATCGGCAGATCGCGCTGCGGATTGCGGGCCTCCTCCGCGGTGGTCGAGACGGCGTCAAACCCGATGTAGGCGAAAAAGACAAGCGCCGCCGCCGCCCCGATCCCTTGAATCCCTCCCGGGGCAAAGGGTGTCCAGTTGGCTGTATCGACCGACGTGATTCCGGTGGCAATGAAGAACAGGATCACGCCGAGTTTCACGAGCACGATGGCACAGGTCGTGCGCGCGCTTTTCTTGATTCCTAGGACGAGAATCCAGGTCACCAACAGCACGATGACGGCGGCCGGCAGGTTGGCGAGGCCGCCGTCGGCCGGAGCGCGGGTGGCCCATTGAGGCAGGGCGATCCCCATCAGGGTCAGCAGGTTGGTGAAGTAACCAGACCAGCCGATGGCGACCGCAACGCAGGCGACGCCATATTCGAGAATCAGGTTCCATCCGGCCAGCCAGGCCATGAATTCGCCGAGTGTGGCATAGGAATAGGTGTAGGCGCTGCCGGCCACCGGAATCATGGCGGCGAATTCCGCGTAACAGAGCGCGGCCAGCGCGCAGGTGATGCCGGACAGGACAAAGGAGAGGACGATGCCCGGGCCTGACCCAGGCCGGTTGGCGTCGCCCACGATCGCCGTGCCGATCAGCACGAAAATGCCGGTCCCGATGATGGCGCCGATTCCGAGCCCAGTGAGGTCGAAGGCCGTCAAGGTGCGCTTCAGCCGGTATTGGGGATGGTCCGCGTCCGCCAGGATCTGCTCGATGGATTTGGTTTTGAAGAATGGATTCACGGTGGACCGGTGTCAGGACGTGGTTACGACCGCCGTCCGGGCTTGGGAGCGGTCTTCTGGTCAAGTATAGCAGTCTCGTGCGGTGAGAAGGCTCCGATCGTGCGGTCAGCCGCGTGCTCTGGCCGCCGCCAAGAAGGCGCGGAACAAACGCTGGTGATATTCGAACCGGTCGTACAGAAACTCCGGGTGCCACTGAATCCCGAGGAAGAAGGGGTGTCGCGGCGACTCGATCGCTTCAATCACGCCGTCCGGCGCCGTTGCGCTGGCGGTGAGTCCTGGCGCGACGCGCTTGACGGATTGATGGTGCGAGCTGTTGACCCGAATCTCCCGCTGTCGCAGGATGCGATGCAATAGGCTTCCGCCGGCGATCGAGACGGTATGGGACAATTCCGTCGCCGGAGGAGCCTGGCGATGGTCCAGCGGCGAATGGAGTTGGGCGGGGATATCCTGCACCAGGCTTCCACCGAGCGCGACGTTCATGGCCTGCATCCCCCCGCAAATGCCCAAGGTCGGTAATCTGGTCCGGCGGGCCAGCCGGGCGAGGGTCGATTCGAAGGATGAACGGCGCTCGCTCATCACGGTGAATGGGTAACGCTGTCGCTCGCCGTAGAGACGGGGAGAGAGATCAGGGCCGCTACCGGTCAACAACAGTCCGTCGAGGTCCGAGAGCAGGCGCTTCCGGTCGGTCTCGGCGGCGGCCAGCGGGAGGATCACCGGGAGCCCTCCCAACTCTTCAATCGCGCGAACGTATCGGGCCCGTAGGAAATAGGTGGGCTCCTTGCCTCCCATATCCTCCCGGTTCCCGGGGTTGAAATCAGGTGTAACGCCGATGACCGGCTTCATCCAGGTTGATGGAGTTCGTCAGCGGGTCGGAGCCGCTTCGGCTTCCTCTTCCTCCTGGGGAACGCCGAGGAAGCGCACGGGCTTGTCTCCCCGCAAATGGTCGGGCGTGATCACATAGGTGCCGCGGAGGCTGGTATCCCAGACCTTCTTGGCCACCTTGTCGTCGCCTCCGCTCAACCCGTAGGCGAACCCGCCCACGATGCCGCCGAGGATCGCATAGACGACCTTGGTCGGCATGTACAGGAGGTTGACGAAGAAGGAGGCGACGCCCATGCCGGCTTGCGAGCCGGTCGATTCCGCTCCGCCTTCCTCTTTCGACTGAGCCGAGGCAAGTGGAACGAAGACAAGATGAGAAACGGCGAGAATCATCAGGACGAGAGCGATGGATTGAAACACCGAGCCACGAGACCCAACGGCTCCACACCAGCCGAACGGCAACACCTTCACGACGTTCCCTCCTGGTTGCGAGTGATCAAGCTCGTCGCCGCATTTCGCAAGGCGAACACGCAGTCAAGGCCACATATAGCAAATCTGCCCTCGAAAGCAAACATTTAAATCCCGGTTGGACGACCGGAACGATGAGCCTTGGCAGAGACTACCGAGCGGCGAGATCCAATTCGGCGAGGACCTGCTGTTTGATCGATTCGCTCAGTTCGGAAAAGACCTCGGGAAGGTGGTCGTCGAGCGGGCCGATGCCCAGCGTCGTATTCTCCTGAGGGAGCCCGTCGTCGAGTGCCGCGTTCAGCTTGCACGTGCAGGCGTGGATCACCAGCAAGTCCTCGGCCCGATGCCGGTACTCGCGGCGCGCGTCATCGTCCATCGGAGCCAGAATTCTCTCCAGCCACGAGTCGAAGCGCAGTCGATCTTTAAGGGCGGCCGCGAGACCGGCGGGCATTTCGACCAACACCTGGATGCCGGCCTTCCAACTCCGTTTCTTCACGTTGAAGACGCAATGAAGCCGCGCGGTATCTCCCGAAGCGATCTCGGGACCGTAAAACAGAGTCACGCGGTATTGGGGAGCCGTCGGAGGCGTCAGCAAGGACATGACGCCGTATTCTACCATCACGGATCACGCACCGGTCATGCTTTCTCCGGCCTGAGCGTCCTCTTTGACGGCGTCCGATCACGAGGCTAAGATGCCGGCATGGCCAGGCAGGACAGACAGCAACGGATAGACGACATTCAGGCGGCCCTCCGGCGTGCTTCGAGATTGGCTGGATCGGCAGGCGTGGAGGGTGTGGACGGCTGGTTGTTCTATGATTTCCGGCACTCCGACCCGATTGCCTATCGGATTCTGCTCCTGGATCCCACCCAACACGTCACGAGGCGATGGTACTACTGGGTGCCGGCGCACGGACGACCGGTGAAATTGAGCCATCGCATCGAGCCGCATGTCCTCGATGCGTTGCCGGGCGAGACGCTGACCTACGTGTCGTGGCAGGAGCAACAGGATCGGTTGCGCATCATGCTTCCGCATGGGGCTCGGGTCGCCATGCAGTACTCGCCGATGAACGCCATTCCCTATGTCTCCCGGGTCGATGCCGGCACCGTCGAGCTGATCCGCAGCTTCGGAGTCGAACCGGTGACGTCGGCCGATTTGGTCCAGCAGTTCGAGGCGGTCTGGACGACGGAGCAGTTGGCCTCGCATCGCGCGGCGGCGGAGGTGCTGCGGCGCGTGGTCGATGAAACGTTCCGGGAGGTGGCCGAGGCAATCACCGCCGGACGCTCGCTGACCGAGTACCGTTTGCAGCAGTTCATGCTGGGACGGTTTCAGGCGCATGGCGTGGCGACGTCCAGTCCTCCGATTGTGGCGGTCAATGCCCATAGCGCCGATCCTCACTACGGACCGGCCGCCGAATCCTCCGCGCCGATCTCGCGGGGCGACCTGCTCCTGATCGATCTGTGGGCCAAGCAGCCGGCAGCCGGCGCCGTCTATGCCGACATCACGTGGACCGGCTTTGTCGGGCCGTCGGTGCCGGCGCGCCAGCAGGAGGTCTTTCAGATCGTCCGGCGCGCTCGTGATGCGGCGTTTGAGTTTGTTCGCAAACGCATTCAATCAGGCGATTGTCCCTGCGGATGGGAGGTGGACGAGGTCTGTCGCCTGGTGATCGAGAAGGCCGGCTATGGCGAGCGGTTTGTCCATCGCACCGGCCATTCGATCGGTGAAGAGGTTCATGGCAACGGGGCGAACATCGATAACCTGGAGACGCGGGATCTTCGGCGGCTCCTGCCCCACACCTGTTTTTCGATTGAACCCGGCATTTATCTCCCAGGCGACTTTGGCATCCGAAGCGAGCTGGATGTCTATCTCGACGACCGGGACGCCCTGGTGTTCGGTCTTCCACTCCAGACTGAGCTCATCCCGATTTTAGGCCTCTAACAGGGTCGGCTTGAGGGCGGTGGGGCGGTCGGACCGGGCGCTCTTGCCTTGACACTCTTGACAGGCCCCGGATAGAGTGGACTGAGTCTTCGCAGGCCACGGCGAGGTCCGGTTTGCCGTTCGGACCTTCACGATGACATCATCTTTATAGGTGACCCGATGTTCGGTACGATGGGGTTTTCCGAGCTCATCATCATCCTCGTCATCATCCTGATCATCTTCGGGGCCGGCCGGTTGCCGCAAATTGGAGAGGGCATCGGGAAAGCCTTAAAGGGGTTCAAGAAAGAAGTTCAGGAGCCGTTGCCGCAGGCCGAGCCGGCTGCGCAGACGGTCGAGGCACCTTCGATGGAAGCTACGGCGGCTAATGCCACATCGGGTTCGACCCCGACGACGCCTCCGCCGCAGCCGACCGCTCCCTATACGCCGGGTCCTGAGCTGACCCCGGGAACAACAGCGGCCATGATGGCGGCCGCGGCGCCGCAGGCCTACCAGGCGCCACCGAAGCCGGCCACCCTGACCATTTCCCAACCCATTCATCAGCCCGTTGCGCCACCGCCCCCCTTGCATCAGCCGCCGACGATGGAGGAACGGCTCGCGCAACCGGCGCCGGCGATGCGGGCTTCCTATCCGCCGATTCCGCCCACTGCTCAGGCGAAGCCGGCGGCCAAGCGTCCCTCGGCGATCGTCAACAAAGAAGCGGTGGCTCGGGTGCAAGCCCAGCAGGCTGCCATGCGCGCCAAATCAGCAGCCGGCTCCGGATCTTCCCAGGGAGGCGGACTGAGCCCGCAGGACATGCAGGATTTTGGACAGGGGTTGGGCGAAGCGTTTCGCCTGGTCCGGGAGACGACGGCCGAAATACGGGGAGCCATCGAGCCGCAGGTCAGGGTGTTTCAAACAGAGGTCGATGCCGCTCAGAAAGAAATCCAGGACTCGGTCGAGGTGGCCAAACAGATGCCCTCGATCCACGAGGAAACCCCGCCGAAACCAGCCTGACCACCGCCTGCCCGTCAATCCTGTGCTCAAGCTCGTACCTCCCATTCGGCCTCTACGAAGCGTCTTCGGGTTCCTGATTCTTACAAGCTTCTTACCGGCCTGTCATAACCAATCCTCCGATCCCGATCCGCAAGGAGCCGTGACCAGGTTGATCCGATTGGCGGGAGATCGCGACCCCGAGGTCCGGCTCACGGCAGTGCTGGCGCTCGGCCGAATCGGAGCGGAGGAATCAGCTTCAACCCTGCGTGAGCGGCTACAGGACAACGATAGCCGGGTACGACAATGGAGCGCTTGGGCGTTGGGGAATCTGAATCGCCCCGATGCTCTGCCGCAAGAGCAGGCGGTGTCCCTCGTTGCCCGGCTCGGCGACCCGGTTCAGCCGGTGCGACTGGCGGCGGCGCAGGCCTTGAACGAACTGGATCAAGATCCTGGAATAGCTCGGTGGCTTCTTGAGGCGTTTCAATCGCAGGAATCCGAGATGCGCAAGGCTGCGGCCCGTGCCTTGATCGGTCAGGTTGGGAGCGACGCGCTTCCCACTCTCATACGGGCCTCCGCCGATCAGGACGCAGAAGTGAGGCAAGCCGTTGTCGCGGCATTGGGGGAGTTGGGAGATGCTCGGGCGATCCCTCCGCTTCTGGACCGGCTGGCGCACGATCCGGCAGATTCGGTGAGGGCTGAGGCGGCCTTTCGACTGGGGAAGATTGGAACCGCGGATCTGGTCTGGCCCTTGCGACAGGCGGCAATGAGCGATAAAGATGCTCAGGTGCGGCGTTGGGCGGCTGCGGCCGTGGAAGCGGTCAGTTCGGTATCCGGCTCCGGTTGAGGGACTCGACGAGGTGCACGATCCTCTCCCGGGCTTCCGGGGCGATGTCGGTGAACTGAATGCCCATTCCAGGGAAGAGCAGCAGCCGCTCCGTTTTGGTCCGCCTCCAGACGACGCGACCCTGTGCGGCGATTTTTTCGCTCGGATGATCCGGTAGCGTAAACTCCACGGTGAGTTCGCTGCCGGGCTGAAGCGGGCTCCCGCTCTCGATGAACAGGCCTCCGCCCCCGATCCCTCCCGTCAGGCTCTCGAATTCCTTTCCTTCCGAGGTCACACAGTGCACCTTGATGGCCAGTGGAGCCCGTGGATAGGCTCGGGCGTGGGCGTATTCGTCGCCGTCCTGGGCTGAAAGGATTCGATCGATCACCCAGGCCCAGGTGAGGGTCCCGATGTGATGGCCGCCGTGGTCGTAGAGGGCGACCGTTTCTCGATCACAGTCGATCTCAAGGGTTTTGCCCTGATGGTATTGCGTCGAGAGAATCGGAAATCTCATGGAGGGGTGGCCCAGTCTTCAGTCACGCACGGACGGCGGCTAGAACCCCGCCGTTCTCAGCGAGCGAACCAAGTCGATGATCCGGTTGCGGACGTCAGGGGCGATTTCGTTGAACTTAATCCCCATCCCCGGGGAAAAGGTGTATTGATCGGCCTTGGGGCATACCCAGGCGACGATGCCTCGGGCCGACAGCCAGTCGGTCGGGCGCTCCGGGAAGGCAAATTCGATAAACAGGTTCGTCCCGATCGCGAGCGGCTCCTCGCTCTCGATAAAGATTCCGCCTCCGCCGATTCCTCCGGCCCGGCTCTCAAAAGTCTGGCCTTCCGGGGTCCGATAGCGCACCCGCAAGGCCAGGGACACGCGGGGTTCACGCCTAGCCTCCTGGGGCGGGCGTGATTCATGGTAGGCGAGGACCTGTTCGATAATGGAATCCCACGAAATACTGCCGATCAATTCGCCGCTTGCGCCCCGGAGAATCAGGACCTCGTGTTCGGGGTCCATTTCCAGAGTTTTTCCGCTGTGGCGGCGGTTGGCCGGAACCGAATGTTTGAGGCTGTCTCGTGCCGTGGTCATCGTCCCAAGGGGAAGTATAGCGCAGGGTCTTGATTTGTCGAACGAAAACGTGAGTTTGGATCGGGCAGGTTTGTCGATGAGACGCGGCCGCCGGCCCGGGTCTCTATGGGAGGGGGGCTGCCAGCCCCTGACTTTTTACAGAGGCGCCGGCTCGGGCAAAGCCGTAGAGCAGAAACTGAAGGCCGGTCCGAGGACCAGTGGGTGCTTGGACCGGCCGAAGAGAGTAAAGCGTATGGTGCTTGACGATAAGATTAGGCGCTCTTGATGTCCTTGTCGTGCTCGAAGATCCGGATCGGGACGTTCTTGCCTTCGACCACCTCCTCGGTCACGATGATTTCCTTGATCTGTTTCTGGGACGGCACGTCGTACATCACGTCCAACATGACCTCTTCCAAGATGGCGCGCAGCCCGCGCGCGCCGGTCTTCTGGGCGTAAGCCTTCTTGGCGACGGCATTGAGCGCGCCCTCGGTAAACTTGAGCTTGACCTTCTCGAAAGAGAGCAGCTTCTCATACTGTTTGGTGAGAGCGTTGCGGGGTTCGGTGAGGATGCGAATCAGCGCCCGCTCGTCGAGTTCTTCAAGGGTGGCGACAACCGGCAGGCGTCCGATGAACTCCGGGATCAGCCCGTACTTCAACAGGTCCTCCGGTTGCACCCTGGCCAGGACATCTCCGAGGCGCACGTCCTTCCGGCTCCGAATGTCCGCGCCGAACCCCATCTGTTTGCGGTTGAGGCGCTGCTCGATGATATTTTCGAGCCCGACGAAGGCGCCTCCGCAGATGAAGAGGATGTTGCCCGTATTGACCTGGATAAATTCCTGGTGCGGGTGCTTCCGTCCGCCTTGCGGCGGGACATTGGCGACCGTTCCCTCGATCAGCTTGAGGAGCGCCTGCTGCACGCCCTCGCCGGACACGTCGCGCGTGATGGAGGGGCTGTCGCTCTTCCGACTGATCTTGTCGATTTCATCGATATAGACGATGCCCCGCTCCGCCCGTTCCACGTCGTAGTCGGCCGCTTGCAAGAGCTTGAGGATGATGTTTTCCACATCCTCCCCGACGTAGCCGGCTTCCGTCAGCGTCGTGGCGTCCGCGAGCGTAAACGGCACGTCCAAATAGCGGGCCAGGGTTTGGGCGAGCAGGGTCTTGCCCGTCCCCGTGGGCCCGATCATCAGGATATTCCCCTTCTGCAGTTCGACCTCGTCCACGTCTTTGCTGGAAATGCGCTTGTAGTGGTTGTGGACGGCCACGGAGAGGATTTTCTTTGCCCGCTCCTGGCCGATCACATATTGGTCGAGGTGGTGCTTGATTTCGGAAGGCTTCCGGAGTTTCGAGGAAATCTCTTCCTTCGCTTCCTCCCAGTCCTCCGCGATGATGTCGTTGCAAAGGTTGACGCACTCGTCGCAGATGTAGACGGTCGGCCCGGCGATCAGCTTGCGCACCTCATCCCGGCTTTTTCCGCAAAAGGAACAACGTAAGTGGCGGTCCATCTTGTCCTGCTTCGCCATGCGGCCTCCTGGTGTAACGAGTGACCTCTGCTCCGTGCTACTTGCTCGCCGTGAGCCCGCCGGTCTCTTTCAGCATTTTCGGAGGCCGGGTGATGACTTCGTCGATGAGCCCGTACCGTTTCGCTTCCTCGCCGGACATGAAGTAGTCGCGCTCGGTGTCTTGGGCGATCTTCTCCAGCGGTTGCCCTGTATGTTTCGCGAGGATTTCGTTGAGGCGCTCGCGGATCTTGAGAATCTCCCGCGCATGGATATCGATCTCCGTGGCTTGCCCCTGAAATCCGCCCATCGGCTGGTGGATCATCACCCGGGCGTTGGGGAGCGCGAAACGCTTTCCTTTGGTTCCGGCGGCCAGGAGCAGCGCCCCCATGCTGGCCGCCTGTCCCAGGCAAATGGTATTGATGGGCGGCTTCACATACTGCATGGTGTCGTAAATGCCCAGCCCGGCCGTCACGCTGCCGCCGGGCGAATTGACGTAGAGATTGATGTCTTTTTCCGGGTCCTCGGCCTCCAGAAACAACAACTGCGCGATGATCAAATTGGCGAAGACATCGTCGATCGGCGCTCCCAAGAAGATGATCCGGTCTTTCAACAGCCGAGAGTAAATGTCATAGGCTCGCTCCCCTCGGTTGGTCTGCTCGATCACAATCGGTACCAGCATGCACTCCGTTCCTTTCTTCCGTTCCGGGCCGCGGGAGCCCGGCTGAACCTGTCCCGGCCGCGCCCAACTGGTCGTGGGATTATCCTTGAATCACCGCATGTCGGTAAACAAAGTCCAGGGCCTTGTCGGCGAGAATACGGCTCCGCAATTCGTCACGCGAATCGTTCCCGCCGGCCTGGATGATCCGTTGCAGCTCCAGGGTGTCGATCTTGAGTTCCGCAGCCATCCGCGCGATCTCGGCTTGGAGATCGGCTTCCTCGACCGTGAGGCCTTCCTTTTCCGCCACGGCATCCAGGATGAGACCCAGTTTCACCCGTCGGGTCGCCTCGGGAAGCGCTTCTTCCTGGAGTTTCTTCAATTCCTCGGGGCGCAGAGCCTGCTCGTCCAGCTCGTCTGTTATCCCACGTTTCTGATGGCGAGCGTGGAGTTGCGACCGCACGATGGCCGTGACTTCGCGATCTACGAGCGCCTGGGGCAGATCAAAGTGATGGGTGTCCAGGAGCCGTTTCATGATTTGCTCCTTGTACCCGTCTTCGATGTCCCGTTTCAGCGCCTTCTCCATTTGGTCCCGCAGTTTGTCCTTGAGTTCGTCGAGGCTGTTGTACGGGCCGCAGTCCTTGGCGAACTCATCGTCCAGCGTTGGCAGGGTCTTGTGCTTCGCCGACACGATCGTGATGCGAAACGCCACCGTTTTGCCTGCGACTCTCTGGTCCGGATGGGTGGCCGGATAGCTTTGGGGAATTTCGATATGGGCTCCTTCAACCTGTCCGTTCAGGTGCTGATCGATCTCAAGGCCCAGGACCGGGATCTTTGATCCGATTCGATGCAAATGCCCCTGCTTTTTGGTGCCGTCAAGGGGCTGTTGGTCCAGAAACCCCTCGATATCCACCACGGCAAAATCCCCTTCCTTCAGAGAGACACCGGGAGGGGCGGGCTGCAACTGAGCCTGCTGCTCGCGAAGCACCTCCAGCGCCTTCGCGATTTGCTCGTCCGTGACGGTTCGTTTGTCGGGCTTCAACGAGATCGGGTTGGGCGGCCGGTAATCCCGAAGCTCGATCTTCGGCCGAATTTCCACCGTCGCGGTAAAGGCGAAGGAGGCATCCTTCTTGATTTTCACCCGGTCGATCGGCGGAATCTCCACCACGACCGGATGGATGCCCGTTTGGCGGACGGCCCGGTCGTAGTATTCCGGGACGAGCGTTCGGATGACGTCTTCTTCGACCGTTTTCGCATAGCGCCGCTCCAGCAGCGAAACCGGCGCTTTTCCCGGCCGAAAGCCCGGGACCTGCACCTGGCGATTGAGTTCCGCATAGGCACGCCGGAACCGTTCCTTCACTTCTTCTTCAGGGACTTCGATCCGGATGGCCCGTTTCACCGGGCCGAGTTCGGTCATTTCAACCTTCATAATACCTTGCGCTCGATGAGGTTGTTCAGGTGGCTGATTTGACGGCTGTCAGCGGTCTCATCGTGGTGCGAGAGGAGGGACTTGAACCCTCACGGTTGCCCACGAGATCCTAAGTCTCGCGCGTCTGCCAGTTCCGCCACTCTCGCAGCTCTAAGTCAGCGTTTTTCGCAATAGGCTAGCTTCCTTCTACCCCCGCCCGCACAGGTGTGTCAACCGAAGACTCCGCCCCATTTTCAGCTTGTAGGAACAGCATGCGTGTCGTGATTACAGTGATCCCTTCGAATGGTGGAGAAGAAACTCGCAGGGGGGATGATGCATCGGGCTTCCTGTAATCCACCTCCACCGGGGGAACGACTCATCAGGCTGGATTCGTCCACAAATCGGGCAACAGGTCCTTAGTCCCGCGACCGTCCTGTGGCGGCGGTATGTTGCAGGCGGCCCATGGGCGGCGCCTTGCCGGTCTCGGAGGCGCGTGTTAAGATGCCGCCTTTCATGCCCTTGGCGCGCGGAGAGGTGCGAGAGTGGACGAATCGGCGTGCCTGGAGAGCACGTGAACTGGCAACGGTTCCGTGGGTTCGAATCCCACCCTCTCCGCCATACCAAGCAGAAATGAGGAATTTGGAATGATGAATTGGGAATGCTGTAATGCTGTGATGTTATTCGGTGGTCCAGCTCTGTTCGCCCATTCAACATTCCTCGTTCAGAATTCATCATCGAATTTGGTATAGGGGCTGGGCCCTGTGCAACAGAATCCTGTGAACCCCGCCAGGTCCGGAAGGAAGCAACGGTAAGCGGGCAAGTCTGTGTGCCGCAGGATCACCTGGCCCCACTCTCCGCCGTCGGCAAGTGCTGAGTACACAGTGTTGAGTACCGAGTGAAAGTGGGGAGTCATCTCTTCCCTCTCAGAACTCAGCACTGAGCACTGGAGCCTAGCGACCATGGACTATCAGGTCTCCGCACGAAAATATCGGCCGGGCACGTTCTCGGACGTGATCGGCCAACCCCATGTCGTTCAAGCCCTCGTCAACGCCGTCTCCTCCAAACGAATCGCCCACGCCTTTCTGTTCTCGGGCACGCGCGGCGTCGGCAAAACGACGATCGCGCGAATCCTGGCCAAAGCGCTGAACTGCGAGCAGGGGCCGACGGGAACCCCCTGTAATCGTTGCGTGAACTGCACCGAAATCGCTCAAGGCACCGCGGTGGATGTGGTGGAGATCGACGGAGCGTCCAATACCAGCGTCGATGACGTGCGCGAGATCCGCGAGAACGTGAAGTTCACGCCGTTTCGAGGGGCCTATCGAGTCTACATCATCGACGAAGTGCACATGCTGTCCAACTCCGCCTTCAACGCGCTCCTGAAGACCCTGGAGGAGCCTCCGGCCCATGTCGTCTTTATCTTTGCGACGACGGAGCTGCACAAGATTCCGGCCACGATCCTCTCTCGGTGCCAACACTATAGTTTTCGGCGGATTCCGCGCGCGGAGATCGTCGAGCGCCTGGCGCTCGTGGCGGCGCAGGACGACGTGTCCATCGAACCGAGGAGTTTGACGCTGGTTGCGCGGGCGAGCGAAGGCAGCATGCGGGACGCGCTCAGCCTGTTTGATCAAGCCATCGCGCTCTGCGGCAAGACGGTCAACCATGACGACCTGGAGCAGTTGCTGGGCGCGGTTCCGGTAGAGTTGGTGCGTTCGTTCATCCAGGCGCTTGAACGGCGCGACAGTTTAGCCGCTGTAGAGGTCATTGCCGCGCTGCTGGAACAGGGGCAGGATCTTCGGGCCTTTTGCGCGGATGTGGTGGAATACCTGCGCAATCTGCTGGTGGCGTCGGTCGTGCCATCCGTGCAGGAGCTTCGGGGACTGGTGGAGGCGGCGGACGAGGAGTTGACGCTGTTGTTGGAGGAAGCGTCACGATTTTCCAGCGAGCGTCTGCAGCAGGTGTTTCAGGTGTTTTCACAGGCCGAAGACGGCCTGCGTCTGAGCATCCACCCTCGCTTTGCCTTGGAAGCCGCCGCGATCCGGGCGACCACAATGGCGGAGGCGACCGCACCCATTGCCGACAGTTCGATGCAAGCTCGGGTGGCGATGCCTCCACCTGGCAAGGTCGCTCCGTCTTCATCTCCGGCTCCTGTCCGGACAAAAACTCCGACCGGTCCAGCCGCAAACAGTCTGAACCAGGCGAAACCGCGCCCAACCGATCCGACCTCTGGCCGGGGAAACGACAGGAGCCGCTCAGGGCTTGCGAGGCCACTGAAGTCACCGGATGCCAGATCGGTCTCGCCCGAAGGTCTGGAAGGTCGGAGGGGAACAACGAAGGGGGATGAACCCTCGGTTGCGGACGCATCTGCGCTGTCTCCCAAGGGGGAGAGAAGTCAGCAGGAGCAAAGGTCTATTGGACCCCCGCAGGAGGCTCTGCCTGAGAGCCAACAACTGCCGCCCCTCGCATTGGAGTGGGAACACTTCGTCGAGTGCATGGCTGCCACCCATCCAAGTATTGCGTCGTTCCTGGAGCGAGGCCGGTTGGTGGAAATGGAACATGGCGAAATCGTGCTCGGCTATGCCAAAACGGAGACGGTGGCTCGGGCCATGATGGAGAAAGAGGACAATCTTCGCATCATGCGGTCGGTTGCCGAAGCACTCGCCGGCCGGCCGGTCACAGTCCGCATCGCCGAGCTGGCGGACGCCACTCCTGCGGGCCCCACGATGGCCGAGGCGCGGGCGGCGCGCCGACGGGAAGAAACCACGCTCCTCTTCGAGCGCACGCGCGCGCATCCGCTCGTGAAGGAGGCCCTTGCCCTGTTCGGGGCGGACGTGGTCGAAGTGAGACGACTCGGTGCCGAGAAGGAGGCCCAGGTATGAGCAAGAACCCGTTTGGCAACATGGCCAGCTTGATGAAGCAGGCGCAGGCGATGCAAGAGCAAATGACGAAGATCCAGGAGGAAGCGGCGTCCAAACAAGTCACCGGGACGGCCGGCGGCGGGATCGTCACGGTCACGGTTACCGGCGGCATGCAGGTGGTGTCCGTGAAGATCGATCCCGAGGTCGTCAAGTCCGGCGACGTCGAGATGCTCCAGGACTTGACGGTTGCCGCCACGAACGAGGCCCTTCGCAACGCCCGAGAGATGATGGCCAACGAACTCAAATCGCTCACCGGCGGATTGAATATCCCCGGCCTGCTCTAAACTCAAGAGGGACGGCCATGGCGGCGGTGCTCACGGGAGATCGGCGGGGCTTGTTGGGTGGGCTGATTCAGGAATTGGTGCGGTTGCCGGGAATCGGCCAAAAGACGGCGCAGCGGCTGGCATTTCATCTGCTCAAGGCCGAACGGGACGACGCGCTTCGACTGGCGGACGCTATCAAGGCCGTCAAGGATGGACTCAGCTTCTGCAACGATTGCCGCAACATCGCCGAGGGCGACCTGTGCGACCTCTGTTTGGATCCCAAGCGAGACCGAACGCGCATCGTCGTCGTGGAAGAACCCAGCACCCTCTATGCAATCGAACGGACCCGCAGTTACCACGGCCTCTACCATGTTCTGCTGGGCGCGCTCTCGCCCTTGGACGGCGTAGGACCGTCTGATATCAAGGCGCAGGAACTGATGGACCGGCTGCAGAGAGGGGGCGTCCAGGAGGTCATTATCGCCACCAACCCCACGATTGAGGGGGAGGCCACGGCTCTGTATCTGACCAAACTGATCAAACCCCTGGGAATTCGGACGTCGAGGATCGCCTACGGCATCCCTGTTGGCATGGATATCGAGTATGCGGATGAAGTGACGTTGATCAAATCCTTGGAAGGTCGCCGAGACCTCTAGCGCGCGACCAACCTCATCCGGTGCATTGATCTCAGAACCTGCACGTTGCTATGATAACGCCATGTTGAGGCGGGACTCCGAACGAACCAAATCCGCGCCCTCCCGCCGGGCATCCTTGTCCCGCCAGCCGGCGCTCCAAGACCGGTCCTCTCGCGGGTCCCAAGCGGCGAATTCTTCATCAACATCGACCCGGGACGCGCAACTGCAAGAGATCCGTCACGAGTTGGAACGGCAGCGGGCCGAGTTGCTGGAGGAGGCCGGTGTCGGGTTCGTCCAGCAGTCCAAAACCCCGGCCTTTCCCGACGTGAGCGATCAAGCGACCGCCGAAGCCGATCAGCATTTTGCCATGCGCATTCGGGAACGGGAGCGCAAGCTGATCAAGAAAATCGACGAAGCGCTCAGTCGGATCGCTGCCGGAACCTATGGCATCTGCGAAGTATGCGGAGAAGAGATCCCATTCCCCCGTCTCAAGGCCCGTCCGGTGACCACGCTCTGCATCGAGTGCAAGACACGCCAGGAAGAGCAGGAAAACGGACGACGGTAGTCTTCTCTCCTCGACGCTCAGGACGTTGGGACCGCGACCTGCCGACTCTGAGATTACCGCTGTAGATTCTTGACCCGCTCTTTCACGCGGGCCGCGCGCTCAGCCTCATCCGGATTCCCTTCGACCAGCGCTAAGTAGGTTTCATACTCGGAAATGGCCAGCTTTCGGTTGGTCGGTTCATAGGATTCAGCCAGATTGAAGCGAGCCAGCGGGTAGTTGGGCCGGAGCGTGACGGCTCTCTCGAATGAGGCGATCGCCTGGTCCCGGTCCCCCAGTTGCCGATAGATCGTGCCGAGATTATTCAGCACCTCGGGCACGTTGGGTCTGATCGCCAACGACTGCTGCATCGCCGCCTTGGCCTTCTCGGAGGCGCCCTGCGCCTCCAGAGCCAAGCCCAGCTTGTGATAGGCTTCCGCGAGCCGCACCTTGTTGGAGAATCCGCTGTTGATCGCCTTCTGATAGGCATCGGCCGCCACGTCGGCATGGCGCGTTCCGCAATAGGCAAGTTGGGCCGCCTCGCCGCGCGCGAACTGCTGCAAGGACGCGAAGGGTTCCTGATCGACCGACCCTTGTCCGGTTTTTTTGCTCTCCGCGCCGCGGACCCGATCCAAGAATTCCCTGCGATAGGGAGAGAACAACGACACGTAGGGGTCGATGGTGAATGAAGCCGTCAACAAGATGGGCTGGTCGCGCGTACCGGTGACGAGATACTGAGCGGTCGTCTTCTCGTCGCCCGTCTGGTAGAGCGAACTGGTATCCATCCGGGCCTTGCTCGGCAACTTCGGAACGGACAGATAAAAGTTCAGCACCGGTCGGAGCTGCGACAACGTCTCGCGGAGGACCGGATAGGGCTTCAAGTCGAGCCCGGCCGGATAGACAAAGAGGGCTCCGACCAGGGTGCCGTCCTGATCGAAAAACCACGCCTCCTCGCTGCCGGACTCGCTCTGGGTTTCATTGATGCGGAACTCGCGACCGGCTCCCCAGGGAATCTCTTGATGTCCGGTCGCATGGGATTGCATAAACGCGGCGTGCGTGTCGCAGAGGTGAGCCGATTTCATGAGCACCAAATCGCTTGCGGATGGAGGAAGCTGTGGGCGAGGATCGGGCGCCGCACAGGCCGTCAGCCAACAGAGGCTGGCGACTATGGCGTACCGGTCGAGCCTGGTGGCGAGCCATGCGGCTTTCCAAGCCGAACGCCGGCCGGCAGAGGAATGATCGAGGGAACTGAACATAGCCATCCCGGCGGGAGGTGCTCCTGCCGGGATCACCCATTATGCAGAGAAAAGGGTGGGCGTGTGAAGACGGAAACGCAACAAGAAGCAGGTCAGGAGCAATCAGCGCTGTCGGTACGCATCCAGCATGGCATCTTCGTTGGTATAACCGGTCGCTCGCGGGAACGTTGAGCTGATCGAATACAGCGGCCGATTCACCACATAGTCGAGCCCCACTCCAATCGGATGCATCACAAAACCTGCCCATCGCCACGGGTTATCGTCCGCAGGCGCTCCGGCGGCAGGATTCGTATAGACCAAGGCCGTGCTGTCGAGGGTGGAATAGATGCTGGTCCGAACGTTGGAATCCGTCATGCCCGACGTTCCATCGTATGGCACGCTTGAGCAGCCGGAAACCACCAGCCCCAATGAAAAGATGGCACCGGCCAAGAACCTTGCCTGATTACACATGGGTCACCTCGTTAGCAATGGTCGGTCATGGTCCAGGCCGGGAGATGGACCCCGGCGCACAGGAGAAAGTCTAGCTCACCAACCCCGACCTGTCTAGGAAGTAGCCGGAATACAGCATGTTTCGGCCAGATTGATCAGAAGGGGAGGGGAAGTGGAGAAGGGATGGTGGGCGATACTGGTATCGAACCAGTGGCCTCTTCCGTGTGAAGGAAGCGCTCTCCCACTGAGCTAATCGCCCAACCAAGGGCCGACTCTAGCATGGGGCCCAGGGTCAGTCAATGTGAGAGGCGTCGGTCACGGTCATTGGAGACGTCCTGTGGCTGGCTCTGATCAGCGCATTCCGTTGAAGTCGATGACCCCTGCGCGTGAGCTGTTCCAATGACGACGGACCGTGCCTTGACAGCAATGAAATCCCATTCGTAGAATGCGAAACCCACATACGCGCTTCTCATACCTTCCACTTCCATGCGAGACGATCTTCTCATTATCGGCGGGGGGCTTGCCGGCTCCGAAGCCGCCTGGCAGGCGGCTAACCGGGGAGTCAAGGTCACCCTCTATGAGATGCGGCCGAAAGAGCCGACCAAGGCTCACAAGACCGGGCTGCTCGCCGAGCTGGTCTGCTCCAATTCGCTGGGCTCCTCGGAAATCCTGAGCGCGCCGGGCATCTTGAAGGAGGAAATGCGGCGACTGGGGTCCTTGATCATCCGGGCGGCCGAGCAGGCGCGGGTGCCGGCTGGTTCCGCCCTTGCCGTGGACCGCGAACAGTTTGCCCAGCAGATCACGCGGGAATTGGAAGGCCATCCCAACGTCAGGATCCTGAGAGAGGAGGTCACGGACATCCCGGATGACGCCGTCTGCATCGTGGCGACCGGCCCCCTCACCTCGGATCGGTTGTCTCAGGCAATCAGCCGGCTGACGCACCACAAGCATTTGTACTTTTTTGACGCGATTTCCCCGATCGTCGATGCGGACTCCATCAACATGGAAGTGGTCTTCCGGGCGTCGCGATACGATAAGGGGGGCGACGACTATCTGAATTGCCCCTTTGACGAGGCGACCTATCACGCGTTCTATCAGGCGTTGCTGGCTGCCGAGAAGGTCCAGCCCAAGGACTTTGAAAAGATCCCGTACTTCGAAGGCTGTATCCCTATCGAGGTCATGGCCGAGCGGGGTCCGCAAACGATGCTCTTCGGTCCCCTCAAGCCGGTCGGGTTGGAAGATCCGCGCACGGGCCGGCGGCCCCATGCCGTCGTGCAATTGCGGGCGGAGAACATCCATCGCACGAGCTACAACCTGGTCGGGTTTCAGACCAAGTTGACCTATCCGGAGCAACGCCGCGTCTTTCGCATGATCCCAGGGTTGGAGCAGGCCGAGTTCCTGCGGTACGGAAGCCTGCATCGCAACACCTTCATCAATTCCCCCCGGCTCCTGCACAACACCTTGCAGATGAAGACGCGGGAGCAGATCTTTTTCGCCGGCCAAATCGTAGGGGTCGAGGGCTATACCGAATCGGCGGCGATGGGCGGCCTGGCCGGGATCAATGCCGTCCGCCTCCTGTCCGGGTTGCCGCCGGTGACGCCGCCGCCGACCACCGCGCACGGCTGCTTGCTGCACTACATCACCACCTGCGAGCCGAATCATTTCCAACCGATCAACACCAACTACGGGCTCTTCCCCCCGCTTCCCACCCGCATCCGGGACAAGGAGCAGAAACGCCGGCTGATCGGAGAACGGGCCGTCAAGGACCTGGAGGCATGGAAGACGCAATCCGGGCTTTCGTGACCTTCTTGGACGTTCAGCGCGGGGCCTCGCGGGACACGATCCGTAGTTACGAGTCCGATCTCCGACAGGTCGCGAAATTCCTCCAACACCAGCAGGGGAGTCAGGGCGATCCGTCTCTGACAAGCCTCACGACACAATCAATCCGGGATTATCTCGCCTGGCTGGACGGCAGGGGGGAGAAGAAATCCTCCCTGGCGCGCAAGCTGGCCACCTTGCGGAGTTTCTTCCGATTCCTGAACAGGGACGGACGTCTGTCGGGAAATCCGGCCGAGCAGGTCCGCATGCCGAAGCAGGCCAAACCGCTGCCGCGGGTGTTGACCAAGGATGATGCGGGCGTGCTGATGGAGATGCCCGAGGGAGATACGGCGCTTGCGCGGCGCGATCGGGCTATCCTCGAAACCCTCTACTCAACCGGTGCGCGGGTCAGCGAGCTGGTGCGATTAAATCGGGAAGATCTGGATCTGGTGAATGGTCTGGTCCGGCTCTCCGGCAAAGGGCGCAAGGAACGGATCGTGCCGATCGGCCAGGTGGCGATCGACGCCATCGCCCAGTATGAAGCGGGCGAGCTGCGTCACGGCGGCTCGGCCACCACGGATCGAACCGGCCCGGTCTTTCGGAATCGTCGCGGAGGGCGGTTGACCGTTCGCAGCGTCGAGCGGATCGTCGCGCGCTATTCCGCTGCGCTGCCGGGCGGGCGCGTGAGTCCCCATGCGCTACGGCATTCGTTCGCCACGCACTTGCTTGACGAAGGGGCCGATCTTCGTGCTATTCAGGAATTGCTGGGGCACGCGTCGTTGGCGACGACACAACGTTACACGCATGTGGCAACGGACCACCTCATGGCGGTCTACGATCGCGCGCATCCGCGCGCAGGCAAGACGCCCCCTGCCCGCCCGGCGACCACCAGACGATGACGATCCGCTCCACCACCATTCTCTGTGTCCGTCGTGACGGGCGCGTTGCCATGGGGTCCGACGGCCAGGTCACGCTCGGCACCACCGTGATGAAACAGAACGCCAGGAAGCTGCGACGCCTCTATCAGGACCGGGTTCTCGCCGGCTTTGCGGGCGCCACCGCCGACGCGTTTACCCTGTTTGAAAAGTTCGACGCCAAGCTGGAAGAATACCGGGGCAATCTGACGCGTGCGGCGGTCGAACTCGCCAAGGACTGGCGGACCGACCGAGTCCTCCGCCGCCTGGAAGCCCTGCTGGCCGTGGCGGACATCGAAAACTCCTTCGTCATCTCGGGCACCGGCGATGTGATCGAGCCGGAGGACGGGATTCTGGCGATCGGCTCCGGCGGACCCTACGCGCTGGCGGCTGCCAGGGGGCTGCTCATGCATTCAACCTTGAATGCGCGCCGCGTGGTCGAGGAGTCCATGCGGATCGCGGGGGGGATCGACATCTACACCAACCAACAGCTCGTGGTCGAGGAGCTGGCCAGGTAGGCTCCTCGGTCGATCGGTCGGACGATAGGATTACCGTGAAACTCGAACGCGACGCGCACCCGCTCAACGTCAACAGCCTCACGCCGAGGCAAATCGTGCAGGAGTTGGACCGCTACGTCATCGGCCAGCGCGAGGCCAAGCGCATGGTCGCGATCGCGCTGCGCAACCGTTGGCGCCGGCAACAGCTTCCGCCGGAGTTGCGCGACGAAGTCATGCCGAAGAACATCATCATGATCGGCCCCACCGGCGTCGGCAAAACCGAGATTGCGCGGCGCCTGGCCAAGTTGGCGGAGGCGCCCTTCATCAAGGTGGAAGCTTCCAAGTTCACCGAAGTGGGCTATGTCGGCCGGGATGTCGAATCCATCATTCGGGATCTGACCGAGGCGGCCGTGGGGCTGGTGAAGGCCAGGCATCTGGAGGAGGTCAGGCAGAAGGCCGAGCAGTTGGGGGAAGAGCGGCTGTTGGATCTGCTCCTGCCGAGTCAGAAGTCTTCCATGGGCTTCGCCGCCGACGATCCCGACGGCACGCCGTCCCCTGCGGCCGAGTCTCTGGAGGCCACCCGCTCCAAGCTCAGGTTGCAACTGCGCGAAGGGAAGCTCGACCATCGGTTGGTCGAGGTGGAGGTCAAGGAGCGGGGGCTCCCCGTCGGAATCATCTCCGGCCCCGGAGGCATGGAAGAGCTGGAAAACAATCTCCGCGACATGCTGGGCGGCATGTTCCCGGGGAAAAAGAAGAAGCGCACGATGAAGGTGCCGGACGCGTTGAAGCACCTCACGCAGGAGGAAGCGCAGCGCATCATCGATATGGACGAAGTCGTCCGGGAAGCGGTCACGAAGGTGGAGCAGACGGGGATTGTCTTCCTCGACGAGATCGACAAGATTGCAGGCCGCGAACGGAGCGCCGGTCCGGACGTGTCGCGCGAAGGCGTGCAGCGGGATCTGTTGCCGATCGTGGAGGGCTCGACCGTGAATACGAAGTACGGGCCGGTCCATACCGACCATATCCTGTTCATCGCCGCGGGCGCGTTCCACGTCGCCAAGCCGTCCGACCTGATTCCTGAATTGCAGGGACGGTTTCCGATCAGGGTGGAACTGGACGCGTTGACCAAGGACGATTTCGTGAAGATCCTCACGGAGCCGCGCGGCTCGCTGATGCGGCAATACCAGTCGCTGCTCGCGACCGAAGGGGTGACGTTGGAGTTTACGCCGGACGGGTTGGAGGAGATCGCGGCCACGGCGCTGCAGGTCAACGACCAAACGGAGAATATCGGCGCCCGCCGCCTGTTCACGGTCATGGAGCGTTTGCTCGAACAGGTCTCGTTCGACGGAGCGGAAGCGGCCGACCGGCATGTGGTGATCGACGCAGCCTACGTCAAAGACCGATTGCAGGGCGTCGTCAAGGACCAGGACCTGAGCCGCTACATCCTGTGAAGACGCGATCCCATTCCGCATGCAGGCGTCCTGGCGCCGATCCCCGTTCGCGCCGCCCCTTGCCGTCCCGCCACCGGTCATGGGTCCTCAACCTGGAGCCTGCATATGAATAGATTGATCAAGAAAGCCAACGTCCTGGTCGAGGCCCTGCCCTACATCCGGACGTTCCGCGGGAAGACCGTCGTCATCAAGTACGGCGGACACGCCATGACCGACGCGCCCTTGAAAGAGCGGTTCGCCCAGGATGTGGTGCTGTTGAAGTACGTGGGGTTGAATCCGGTCATCGTGCATGGCGGGGGGCCGCAGATCGACAAGATGCTCGACCGGCTGGGGATCGAAGCCAAGTTCCGGCATGGGGTCCGGGTGACGGACGCGGCCACCATGGAAATCGTGGAGATGGTGCTGGCCGGCAAGATCAACATGGAGATCACCGACCTGATCAATCGCCACGGCGGGAGCGCCGTTGGATTAAGCGGAAAAGATGGAGGACTTATCCTCAGCAAACCGCTCACGGCCAAGGCCTGGGCGGAGAGTCTGGAAAAGGATCTCGGCGATTTGGATGGCGACTTCGGCCTGGTCGGCGACATCGAAACCATCAACCCGAGCCTGCTGCACAAGCTGCAGGAAGATCATTATATTCCGATCATCGCGCCGATCGGGACCGATTACGAGGGCAACACCTACAACATCAACGCGGATCTGGTGGCCGGCTCGATCGCGGCGGCGCTCAAGGCGGAAAAGCTGTTGATGCTGACCGACGTCAAGGGCATCCGCGACGCCAACGGGCGTCATCTGTCTACGGTGTCACGCAAGGATGTGCAACGAATGGTGAAGAAGGGCGTCATCGGCGAAGGCATGTTGCCCAAGGTCCACGCCTGTCTGGACGCCCTGGAGGGCGGCGTCAGAAAAGCCCACATCATCGACGGGCGCGTGCCGCACGCGATCCTGCTCGAAGTCTTCACTGACAAGGGCATCGGCACCGAAATCGTGAATTAGCCGGGCCTGTCTCGTGCCACCCCACGCGTCCGATGTACAGACTCGTCTTTTGACCCACCTCCGGCAGTTGGTCGGCGAACGGCATCCGCGCAGGTCGCCCGCCGCCTTGCAGCAGGCCGAACAGTACCTCATCGCGAGCTTTCAGCGATCAGGTTTGCTGGTTAAGACCCACGGATTCCGCGCGCTCGGCGGCACCTACCATAACGTCGTGGCCTCGTTGCCGGCGGTGCGAGACAAGAAGGCGCCGCCGCTCCTGATCGGCGCCCATTACGATACCGTCGCCGAATCGCCCGGCGCCGACGACAACGCGAGCGGCCTGGCCGTCATGCTGGAGGCGGCGGAGCAACTCGCGCAGGGTCCACTGGCCCGACCGGTCCACTTCATCGGATTTTGCCTTGAAGAGTGGAACCTGCTGGGGAGTCGTGCCTATGCGGCCCATTTACGGAAACAGGGCCGGGAGATCCGAGGCGCGATCGTGTTGGAATGTGTCGGCTTCGCCTCTCAAGAGGACCGATCGCAGACGCAGCCTCCGATTCCCGTGAAGGTGCCGGCGGTGGCGGATTTCCTCGGTGTGGTCGGGAACGAGCCGGCCAAGACGTTAGTCGAGGCGATTGTGCAAGCCGGGCAGCAGGTGGCCTCGCCGCTCAAGACCATCCCGCTCGTGGTTCCGGGCCAGGGTGAACAGTTTCCCGACACGCGCCGGAGCGACCATGCGGCGTTTTGGAGTTACGGATTCCCCGCCGTCATGCTCACCGACACCGCCAACTTCCGGAACCCTCATTATCACCAACCGACCGATACGCTGGAGACGCTGGATCCGGCATTCCTTGAGCGAGTGGCGTTGACGGTCGCAAATTCAGTTAAATCACTCGCCGGATAGATGCGACATTCAAATCCTTGCCTCTGTCTCCGCAAAGCCGAGCTATTGCCACGATGGGCTGGAGAGATCTTTGCCGAGGATGTGCTCCTGCCGTTTGCACCGAAAACGCTGTTACGGGCTGGCTTTGTCAGGCTGGTGCGATTAGAATCGCGCCGCAAAAGGAGTACGATCAGCTTTGGACAATAATCTGACCACCAACGAAGTTCTCGATCTGATCTTCCGAGACCCAGCCGTTAAGCACGGACTCGCCGAATTCGAGGACCTGGGCAAGAAACCGCACCAGGTCCTCAACATCTTTTCCAAAACATTCGAAAGCGGTCGTAACAAGGGAGAAGTCCGTTACTACCTGAAATGTCTGAAACGGAATGAAGACTTCCAGGTCCTTTCAGAAAAGAAATCAAACCCTGAAGAGATCGTTCGCCAGTTGTGGCTTTACAAACTCCACAAAGTCTACGGCTACCCCCTTGATCATGTGGCCGTGGAGTTTCAGGTTGATTTTGGAACGGTGACGGCGGAAAAGGCCGCGGACATCGTTGTCTTTCAAAAGGATGGAAAGACGGCCAAGATCGTTGTCGAGGTCAAGCGGCCGGACAGAAAAGAAGGCATCAATCAGCTCAAGAGTTATCTGAATGCGGAGGGTTCGCCCGTCGGAGTGTGGTCCAACGGCCAAGAGCGGATCATCCTGTACCGGCCATATCCGCGCGAGTTCGACGATACACTCACGGAAATTCCGAACTTCAATCAAGAACCTAAGGACGTACTCAGAGCCAAGCTGACTCTCGACGACCTTCACGGAGAGTTTGACTTCAAACGAATTATTCAGAATCTTGAAGAGTTGGTGCTGGCCAATGCGGGAGTCGACGAGTTTAACGAAATTTTCAAGATCATCTTTGCCAAGCTGTACGATGAAAAAGCTGCCCGAGACCGGAAAAACCAAGAAGTGCACTTTCGGAAATCTGACAAGCCGCGTGCCACCTACGAAACCATCGACTCCCTATTTCGCCGGGCCATCCAGGAATGGCCCGGCATCTTTGATGATAGTGAGCACATCAAGCTGACCCCTCAGCATCTCCAGGTTGTCATCGGTCCACTGGAACGCATTCGCCTTCTGGGTGCCAATATGAGGGTCATGGATGACGCCTTCGAATACCTGATGCCGAGTGTTGCCAAGAAAAAGAATGGACAGTTTTTCACACCTCGTTACGTCATCGACATGTGTGTGAAGATGATGAACCCAAAGAAGCGGGAATATGTGATCGATCCAGCTTGTGGTTCCGGTGGATTTCTGCTCCACACCATGGAATGGGTACGCACGACACAGTATAGCGCCAGTGCCGGAGAGCACTTTATCCATGACTATGCTGCCAAGTATCTGTGGGGAATGGATTTTGACGAACGATCAGCCAAAGTCTCGCGGGCGTTGATGTTGATCGCAGGAGATGGACGAAGCCATGTCTACAAGCTCAATAGCCTCGATCCGCGAGAATGGGTGCAAGTTCAAGAGGGCATGGATGCCATTTCTGGAATGAGATCGGTTGGCCTGCTCCGAAGCAAGAAAACAACTGGCACTGTGATTCGAGAACCGGAGGCCTGGGAGTATCTCAGCGATTTTGCCTTCGATGTCCTGCTTACTAACCCACCTTTTGCAGGAGAGATTCGAGATCACGGAATCTTGTCGCGCTATGAGTTGGCAAGAAAAGGACGTGGGACCTACGCCAAGCCGGAAAATAAGGTGGAGCGGGATGTTCTCTTCATCGAGCGATGTATCAGGCTACTGAAGCCGGGAGGACGCATGGCGATCGTGCTTCCTCAGGGGAAATTCAATAATGCGACGCTTGCCTACATCCGAGAATGGATTCTCCGGCATGCCCGCCTTCTGGCCGTGGTGGGACTTCACCCTAATACCTTTAAACCCCATACAGGTACGAAAACGAGTGTCCTCTTTGTCCAGAAGCATACGGGAGAAGAGGAGAAAAGGATTTCGAACGTTGAGAGCAGTGTGCGACTAAGTTGCCCGGACTACAGTACCTTGTTGAGGAAGTTGATCGATAGACATCCCGAGTACGACCTCACAGACGAAGATTTGCCTACAGAGGTAGTGGAACTCTTGCACGAATGGTTTGACACGGAGTCAGAGGGGCCGGGTGCCGAATCGGACGAGGCCAGAAGCGATGATAGCGGTTCTGAACCTGAGCCTGAATTACTGGAAACCGAACGTGCTGAATGGGAAAAGGCAGTTCAGAATCTTGAAACCGCGCTTGAAGAAGCAAAAGAGTCGAAAGACAGGGAGAAGCAAAAGAAGCTGAAGGCGCAGCTCCGAGAGGCCGAGAAGAAGCTTCTCAAGGCGACGGAGGTGGTGAAACGTCAGACTCTCAAGGGCCGAGTGGAGTTGCTGCTTCAAGACCCAAGAGCGCTGGGAGAACTCCGACAGAAGTGGATCGATGCCGAGATCGCCAAGAAGCTGGACTACTCAGTGTTCATGGCCACTAGCGAACTCGGCGGGAAGGATTCTTCGGGCGAATACATTTACGGGAAAGATCCGGCAGGAAACATCATCGAAGATAAACACGGCAACCCCTTGATCGAGCAAGACTGCGTCAAATACCGAGAGGAAGATTCAGATGGTATAGCTGAGCAGTTTGTGAAATGGGCAAGAAAACAAAAGCTCAGCTTTTGGCTGGAAGACTAGCAATGGCCGTGTGGTCGGAAATAACAATATCAACTCTCGATCCAGGTTTTCGGATGGATTCTGAGTTTTACCGCCCGGAATTCTTGGTGCGAGATAAAGAGCTTTCCCACATCCCTCTGAGATCGTTTGGGCAGCTGGCATTTATTACAGACGGCGAACATGGTTCAGTGCCTTACAGTAAGACAGGTGTGCGATACCTTACGGCAGAAAATATTCAGCAAGGAGATGTCGACGTTAGCGAAGTTCGCTATGTGGACGAGTGGGTAAACAAAAGAAATGCAAGGGCAGCAGTTAAGGCTGGTGATATTTTGATCTCAATCAAAGGTACCCTTGGCCAAGTGGCGGTTGCTGAAGAATGGTTGCCACCTGCGAATATGAATCGAGATGTTGCCATTGCAAAAATTAGATCCTTGCACTTGCGAAGTGAGTTCCTGGCAGCGTTTCTTCTATCGCGTTTCGGTCAGTTCCAAGCTCTTCGTGAGGGGTCTGGTGGGGTGCAACAAATGATCACCCTTGAGAGACTTCGCACGATAAAGATCCCGCTATTGGAGACGCAAGCGCAGGAAAACATTGCTTTGCTCTGGCGTATGGCAGCAACTTGGCGCAGATCATCCAAGGCATTCTACTCGTCTGCTCAGCGAGTGTTGGAACAAGAATTAGGAGTTGCCAAGATTGATCTTTCTCGCAGCTTTGGCCACAAGGTATCACTTTCTGAAATCTTTCAAGTTCGACGGTGGGACAGCGAATTCTACAAGCCGAAGTACCAACGAGTGATTGAGGCTGTATTGAAAGCAAGGAAGGTCAGGGTCGAGAAGTTTGTGCCTGTTGGCCAACTGTTTTCTTATCTTACGAACGGCCATACACCCCTTCATCATGACCTGAAGGTCGGTAAGGTCCTCTTTCTAACCGCCGAGCATGTCTCTGACTTCCGTCTGGATTTCGGAACAGACAAGCGAATTTTGCAACGTCATCACGAGACGGAATTGGCAAGGACGGCTTTGCGAGACGGAGATGTCCTAGTCACAATCAAAGGAAAGGTGGGTAACTGTGCAGTTGTTCGGAACTGTCCTCAGGCAGCCAACATCAATCAAGACATAGCATTAATTCGCCTGCGCGAGGGGGTTCACCCGTATTTCTTTGCTGCATGGTTCAACTCGCAGATGGGCAAACAGCTTGTCGAGCAACGCAGCACGGGGGGCATCAACCCTTTTCTTGGCCTCGGTAACCTGAGAGGTATGCCTTTTCCAGTAATTTCTCAGAAAGAGCAGCAGAGGATAGGAGACTTGGTTCAGGAAACGGTTGAGAATGCGTATAGCGCTGAACGCGAAGCGACCAATCTGCTCGAACAGACTAAGCGTCGGGTTGAGAAGCTGATTGAGGGATCTGCTGCAGGGGAAATGACCGCCTGAAGGTATTTGGGTGCTTACTCCGTGCACTGAAACCAGCCCGATGCAGTCGGTTCGATGATCTTCTCGAGTACCTCTTCCACCACGTCTTCCAGAGGAAGACTGAGATTGACCCGAGAAGGTCAGACTCGGTCGCCCTGAAATAGCATCGTCACAGAGCCATCTCTTGCAATCTTGGCGATAAACGGTCTCTTGTGCTTCGAGAGAAATCTTGTGATAGCAGACAGCGCCTTGACAAAGATCTGTGCCATCTCCTCGCCCTGGAGGTCGCCAGAAGTCAGGATGAACGCGGCGACGCCTGCGTTCATGAGCGCGATGCGTTCAACATTTCGATACCTGATCCGGTGATCTTTGGTGAGGACAATCCACCCGAGTAGTCCTACCTGTGACAACCATTCCTCGTCTCTCGCATCGATCGGAAAATGATCGTCGTGGACGTGGACCATTGCGCCGGCTTGACGAAGGGCTGCGGCAATGCGCTTCTTGCCGAGAGAACGGTCGAGAAAAAAGGCGGGAGCTTCAGGCGGCTTCGAGCCAGAGTTCGCACCTGATGGCTTCTTCGATTTCGAGCCGCTTACGGCCATAGTCGTCCGCCAGATCGTCCACCGATTCGCCTGCCTTGTAACGTTCTGCGATCACGGCAGTCGGAATGCCGGTTCCCGCTAACACAGGCCGGCCGAAGGAGACCTGTGGATCGATTACGACGGCCTTGGGTTCTTCATGAAGTTCTTGGAGGTCACGCTTTCTTGTGAAGGGATACAATCGCACCGGGATGCCGGACAAATCTCTCTCGATACGGTGGAGGTGCGCCTTGATGATCTCGTGCATCGCCAGTTGTCCCTGTTGAGTGATATTGATCAACTGGCTGAATGTCTTGATAAAGAGATTCAGGCCATCGGTCTCGAATTCCTGATCCGCAAGAGGATGTTTTGAGGGAAATTGCTTCGACAAATAGTTGACCGCGATCCTGACCTTCTCCAGAGGGATGTTGTGCTTGCGGCGAATCGCATCGAGCACGTGAATCTCGACGAGATTGAAGAAGGACAACAGCTTTGTCTGTGGGTCTGGAGCAAGAATGATCGGCTTGGAAAATCGCGCACTCACCTTGCCGCGGTAGTAGCGGCCTGAAACCCAGTCACGAATGGTGGTGCGGGGAATCCGCAGATAATGGGCGGCTTCCGTGATCCCATAGGATGGCAATGTCCGTATATCAATATTCTGTGTGAAGGCTGGAGTTCGCCTCGTCATAGTGTTCCCTTTGTATAACCCTGGCGATTCTCATGTCAAGGAATAGGGCATCCTCCTCAATCGCGCCGTCTGTGACGGGTTCAGAAGGTCTCAGGGACTTGACTCATCACGTAACGTACGCGTAATTCACCGGTTCCGTCGGAATCGCTTCCATGAGCAGCACAAAGCGCAGCTTGTCTCCTACAACTTTTCGATCTATCAGCCATGTCTTTGACGAACTGGATTACCGGCTCCTCGGCGAGGTCTATTGCCACGAGGGCGGCGAGGAGTTCTGGCGGGCGAGGCGCGGGCGTTGCCAGCGGTTGGGCATCAAGCTCGCCGAGGTGCTCAAGCGCCGGCTGCGGCCTGGTGGCCGGAGCCTCTATGTCGGCGCGGGCGTGGCTGAGTTGCCGGCGTTGATCATGGAGACGGTAGATTTACAGCGAGCGGTCGTGGCCTGTAATCTCAGAGGCGACGAAGTCCAGGAGCTGAATCGCGCCGCGAAAGACCTCCCGTTTCGCTTTGAACACCGTGACGCGACATCGGTGCGGGGATCGTTCGACCACTTGTGGATCGTCAGCGTATTGAATGATCCTGAATGTTACCCCGAGCTCTCCGAGCTGTCCTATGGACGGGCCAATCCTGTGACGTTCGATCCGCGTCGGTTCGCACGCGAACGGCGCCAGGTAGTGCGACTGGTCGATCGATGTCTCAAGAACCTCTCCCGTCCCGGTCTCGTGACCACCTCCACCGAAGAGGCGGTCTGGATTGCGGACTGGTGCGCGCAGCGTGAGATCTTCTGGAAGGTCGAACGCCGGACGTACAAAACCGCGCTGGTCGAAGATCCGATCTGCTTCATTCAGGTAGGGACGCACTGAAGGGACTGGAAGAGGCAGACGCACTCAGCACTCAGCACTTCAGAGACCTACACCCAAAAACCGAGAGGCTTTTCCGGATCGCTCATATACTGGCGGGAGTAGCGGACGTAGTTCTGAGCCGACTCCCTGATCCAGGTGAGTTCTTCTTCGGTGACCGGACGCTTGACCTTGGCGGGAGAGCCCAGGACCAGGCTCTTAGGTGGGACGATGGTCCGTTCGGTGATCAAGGCGCCCGCTCCGACCACCGAGTCTTCCCCGATCACCGCGCCGTCCATGATGATGGCGCCCATGCCGATGAGCACCCGGTCCTTCACCGTGCAGCCGTGCAGGACCACATGGTGGCCGATTGTCACGTCATCGCCGATGACAAGCGGCGCGGTGTCGTGCGTGACGTGGAGCATGCAGAGATCCTGGACGTTGGTTCGGTGGCCGATGCGGATATAGTTCACGTCGCCGCGGATCACGGCGTGAAACCACACACTGCACTGTTCGCCCAAGACCACGTCGCCGATCACCACGCCGGTGTCTTCGATGAAGCAGGACTTCGGGACGGTCGGGGTGATGCCTTGGAATGTCCGGATCATGGACCGCACTGTAAGCGAGCCCCTGGCTACGAATCAAGCGTCGTTGACAGGGTTTACAGGCCGCCCGTAGACTGACTTGCTTATGAATCGAAGCAACACGCGGGTGAAACGACTGGAAACCGGCAGCACGAAGATCGGCTTCGTCAATCTGGGATGCTCGAAGAACCAGGTGGACTCCGAGATCATGCTGGGCCAGCTCGTGGCCGGCGGCTTTGAGCTGACGAGCCGCCCCGAACAGGCCGAGGTGGTCATTATCAACACCTGCGGCTTCATCGAGGAAGCCAAACAGGAATCCATCAATACGATACTCGAACATGCGGAACTGAAGAAGACCGGGGCCTGCCGGGTCCTGATCGCCGCGGGCTGCCTCGCCCAACGGTACCAGGGCGACCTGTTGCGCGAACTGCCGGAGCTGGATGGGATCGTCGGAACCGGAGAGTTAGGCAAGATCGCGGACATCACCCGCGCGCTGCTTCAGCCTCAGCAACCGGCGCAGCGGTCCTGGATCAGCCCGCCCCCGTTTCTCTACGACGCGATGGCTCCGCGCATCAGGCTGGGCCGTGCTCACTCCACCTACGTGAAGATCGCCGAAGGCTGCAATCGCCACTGTACCTTTTGCGCGATTCCGATCATGCGCGGGAAGCAGCGGAGCCGGCCGGTCGAAGCGATCGTGGCGGAGGCCGAACGGCTGGCCGCGGAAGGGGTGCAGGAGCTGAACCTCATTTCCCAGGACACGATCAACTACGGGGTGGATCTGGGCCTGCGGCAGGGCCTCACGACGCTGCTGCGCGAGCTGGTCAAGGTGAACGACATACGCTGGATTCGCCCCTTCTACCTCTACCCGCAACAGGTGACCGACGAGCTGTTGGATCTGTACGCGGGCGAAGAAAAGATCACCAAGTACATCGACATGCCGCTGCAACACATCAGCGATGCCATGCTGACCCGCATGCGCCGGCTCGGCGACAAGGCCTTCCTCACCAGGTTGGTCGAGCGGATTCGCTCGCGCATTCCCGGCGTGACCTTCCGCACGGCCTTCATCGTCGGATTTCCTGGCGAGACCGAGGCGATGTTCGAGGAGCTGGCTCAGTTTATCGAGGAGGCGGCCTTCGACCGGGTGGCCGTGTTCGGCTATTCCGATGAGGAGGGCACGCCCGCCGTTAATTTGCACGGCAAGGTCGAGCCGGCGCTGATCGAGGAGCGGCGCAGCGACCTGCTAAATCGGCAAGAGGCGATTGCACTCCGCCACAGTCTGGACAAGGTCGGCACCACGCTGTCGGTGCTGGTCGACGGCCTGTCGGAGGACAATGAGTTTCTGCTCGAAGGCCGCCACGAAGGGCAGGCCCCGGAAATCGATGGGGTGGTGTATTTGAGCGAGAGCGATGTCGAGCCCGGCGAGTTCGTCCGGGTGAAGATCACCGAGGCCACCGCCTATGATCTGGTCGGCCGGGCCATTGAACCGGTCCGGACAAGATCGAAAGCCGGTCGGCAGACCAGACCCGGACAGTCCGCATCGTCCCTTATCATGCCCACAAAGGTCAGGGCACAGTAGGCCGCCGTCCTGTTCCCTTCGTCGCCGTCTCCCGCGCCCTCCCGCAATCCCGCTCGTTGCCAAGCCGCCGCGTAACCTGTCAGAGTAGGGCTATGACTGAGTCGCCTTCTGCCGTCGTGTTACTCATCCACTGTCCGGACCGCAAGGGCATCGTCGCCCGGGTGGCGGGGTTCATCAATGAGTTCGGGGGGAACATCCTCGACTCGGACCACCACACCGATCGCGAGGCCGGCGAGTTTCTCATGCGGACGGTCTTCGCGCTGGAGGGGTTTCAACTGCCCCCGGCTGAGATCGCTGCGGCCTTCGCGCCAATCGCGAAGGTGTTCGGGATGCGCTACGAGGTCCACTTTCTTCCGGCGCATCCGAAGGTCGCCCTGTTGGTCTCCAAGCAGGACCATTGCCTGGCCGACCTGCTCCAGCGGCAGCGGCGCGGCGAGTTGCCCATCGACGTGCCGGTCATCGTGTCGAATCACGAGACCTGCGCCATGTGGGCCGAGCTGTACAAGATCCCGTTCCATGTCTTTCCCGTGACGAAAGACAGCAAGCCGGAGCAGGAGCAGCGGGTCCTGTCGCTCCTCAAGCAACAGGACGTGCATCTGGTGGTGTTGGCGCGGTACATGCAAATTCTCAGCGGCGAGTTCTTGCGCGCGGTCGGCTGCCCCGTCATCAATATCCACCATTCGTTCCTGCCGGCCTTCATCGGGGCCAATCCCTACCGGCAGGCCTACGAACGGGGCGTGAAGCTGATCGGAGCCACCGCCCACTACGCGACCGAAGAATTGGATGAAGGGCCCATCATCGAGCAGGACGTGATCCGGGTGGGGCATCGAGATACGGTCGAAGACCTCGTTCGCAAGGGAAGGGATCTGGAAGAGTTGGTCCTGGCGCGGGCGGTCCGGCTCCACGTCGAACGCCGCGTGATCGTCTACGGTAGACGGACCGTGGTGTTCGACTGATCACCGGATCATCGAGAAACTGGACGGATCCCGTGAGCGGAAGGCCAGGGGTTTAGGTCAGGCGCACGTTCGGTCCTGACTGGTGTCGAGGGTCAGACTTGACAAAACCCTACGAGGTTTGCATGATGCGATCCGGCTGAAGCGAGGGCGCATGCGCGACGTCGTGGTGGCGGTCTGTGGGCTCACGCCACAAGTCGTAACCGAAACGCTCTGGGCGCTGTCTCATCGCACCCCGCCCATCTATCCCGTTCAGATCTGGATTCTCACTACGCAAGCCGGTCGCGATCAGTGCCTCCGCGCGCTCCTTGGGTCAAAAGGCGCGCTGGCGCGCTACATCCGCGAGTACCGGCCCAACCCTGTTCCCCGGTGCGGGCCGAACTCCGTCATCCTCTTGGAAACAGCCGACGGCGAGCCGCTGGACGACGTCCGCTCCGAACGGGACAGCCGGGCGATCGCCGATCAGATCGCCGGGTTCATCCGCAAGCAGACGAGCCGAGCCGATACCCGCCTCCACTGCTCTGTCGCCGGCGGCCGCAAGACGATGGGGGTGCTCCTGGCCGCGGCATTGCAATTGTACGGGCGGTCGGACGACCGGCTGTATCACGTGCTGGTTCCGCCGGAGTTCGAATCGCATCCCGACTTCTATTATCCGCCGAAACGCTCACGGACACTGGTGCTCCGCAATGGACGCCGCTTGAATGCCGGGACGGCCAAGATCGAACTGGCGGAATTGCCTTATGTCCGATTGCGCGGCTTGCTGGCCGCGGAGCACCTGACTACTGAGGCAACGCTGAGCGGGATTGCAGCAACCGCCGAACGGAGGCTGCAACTCCTCGTCGATCCGGAGCCGGTTCGGGTTCATCGTGGGGACAATGCCCTACGCATCGGCACGAACCGGATCGAGCTTTCCCCGGCGGGCATGACCATCTACCGGGCATTGGCCAGGACCAAGACGTACCACTGCGCCCGCCCCGAACTGGAAACCTGCGGTGACTGCATGGAGTGTTATGTCCGGTTTACCAAAGACACATGGGCGCAGACAAAGGCGACCCTCGCAGAGCGCGGCGGGATGCCGGTCCTGACGAATGCGACGGACGACAAGGACGTCGCCAACCAATTCCGGTCGCTGATTCGCAAGGTCAACGGCAGGCTCGAACGCACGCTCGGGATGGGGTCGGCCGAGAACCCCTATCGCATCCGCTCCGGCGGCACACGTGGCGAGACGGTCTACGGCCTGGCGCTCGATAAAACCAAGATACGGGAGGAAGGGTGATCGGGCGGCAACATTGCGGCAACATTTCCAGGCTGGACGCGAGGCCATCCCCTGGTTATGTTGCCGCCAGACATGAGAAGACACTCAGAGGACGCGAAAGGAGTCGCCATGACGCCGAGCCAAATCGCCTGTCCGAGATGCGGGGAGCCGATCGCGCTCTCGGACGCATTGCTGGCGCAGGTGCGCGGGACGGTCGAGACCGATCTGAAGCAGCGGCATGCAGCCGAACTTCAAGCCGCCGTGTGGCAGGCGGAGGCGCGTGCGAAGGAGCCAATTGAACGAGACCTCCGTCTGGTGCGGGAGCAGCTCGCCGAACAACAACGGAAAACGCAGGAAGCGCAGCAGGCCGAACTCACCTTGCGGAAGGAGAAAACCGCGCTCGAGCTCGGCGCGCTGCCGGAACCGGAGGAGCCGGCATAACGGGCACCGGCAATGTTTCCGGACTGGACAAGGCTGAACGAACATCGTTAAAGAGGATTCCATCGTCAGCGAGGCGGCATGATCATGGCACAGATGACCACGCGTGATTACACGGTTCAATTCCTGACCCCGGCGTTTCTCGGCGACGCCGAGCAGAACGGCCGGTGGCGGACGCCACCGTTGAAGGCGCTGCTCCGGCAGTGGTGGCGCGTCGTGTACGCCGCCGATCACGGCTTTCGCATAAACGTTGACGCCATGCGCCGCGAAGAGGGGCTCTTGTTCGGCAATGCGTGGCTGGAGAACGAGTTCTCGAAAAGCCAAGTCCGGCTCCGCATAGATCGCTGGGAGTCAGGTACCTTGAAGAGCTGGAACGGCCTAGAGCAACCCAATGTCACTCATCCTGAAGTGCAACGAACCAATTACAAGGTTGGTCCCCATGCCTATCTCGGCTACGGGCCACTGGATGGACGAGGTGGGACAAAATTAAACGAAAGGGTCAAGGCCGTTGTGGACGTCGGTGAATCCGCCATCCTCCGGCTTGCCATGCCCAATGAAGACGCCTCTCGCCTCCACCGTGCCCTGTGGCTCATGGACCGCTATGGCACGGTCGGCGGCCGCAGCCGCAACGGCTGGGGGTCGTTCACGCTGACGCCGACCAACGGGACGCCCACGCTCGAAGGACAGCTCCCCCTGCGTGATTGGAAGGCCTGCCTCGCCTGCGACTGGCCGCACGCCATCGGCCTGGACACGACAGGCCCGCTCATCTGGCAGACGGAGCCGCGCGACGACTGGAAAGCGGTGATGCGAGAATTAGCGATCATCAAGATCGGGCTGCGGACGCAGTTCGTGTTCCCGAATCACAGACCGCCGCACAACAACCCTCTGCAACGGCACTGGATCAGTTATCCGATCACCACTCACACTGTCGCTGAGTGGAAGCGAAAGAATTTACGTCTTCCCAACTGCCTGCGTTTTAAGGCGCGTCCGGCGCCCAACGCCTCCAAACAGGTCGTCGGCGTGATTGTTCATGTGCCGTGCACGCCGCCCTCCGAATTCCAACCGAACAAGGCGGCTCTCCAAAGCACGTGGCAGACGGTGCACAAGCTGCTTGATGAACTCGTCAAACCGACGAGCGCCCGGAGCTACGCGATGATCGCTGATGCGGATCGGCGATCCAAACTCAAACCCGAGCTTGACAAGGTGACCTTGCAACGCATTCCGGAGTGACGCATGAACGACGATCTCATCTGGCAAACCAAACTTGCCGCCCGTCTTCACGACCCGGCGGAAAAGGCGCTCGTCTTGCTCCGGGACCCGGAGGGCCACGAGGGCGGGACGAGCCGTGCGCTGCATCGAGATTTAGGCTTCCACAATCTGCCGGTGAAAGAGTGGCTCGATCCGGATAATGCCCAGGTGCTCGATACCGTGCTCTTCAAACACGGTATCCCGATCGCGATGTACAAAACCGTCAAGCGCGCCGACTGGTGGGCGGCGGGTGCCGATCGGCCCCAGTGGCCGGTGGATACTGTGCCGACAAAATCAGGCGAGACCACAACCTCGAGGGTCGTAAATTGGGCGCGCGTGCGCTGGACGGAAGTGCCTGTCTTGATTCATCCGCTGACAGGCACACCATTCGACCTGGGCCATCTTGCTGACACCGACATCGGGGATATCAAGGCCCGGAGCTTCGAGCACTTCTCGCGCTTGATTGTCAAAGAGGGGGAGCACGTCGATTGGAAACGGACGCTGCTGGCCTTCTGGCGCTTTGGGCCGGAACTGCGCGAGGGGAAAGACAGCGGGCAACTCGGCCATCTGTGGCCCCTGCTACCGGCGGAGACGCGCGTGCCGGATCATTCGATCTGGGATCATCTTGATCTCACTTCAGCATTCGCTGGTGGCTTCGCAAGCGATCCTCAAGGGGAAGTGGCCCTCTTGGCGCTGTCGATCGGGCCGGTCCAGTCCTTCATTGCGGCGGCCCGCTCGACGTCCGATCTGTGGGCCGGCTCGCATCTGCTGTCGCGGCTGTCGTGGGAAGCGATGAAGGTGGTGTGTGAGCGGCTGGGGCCGGACGCAATCCTGTTTCCACGGCTACGGGGCATACCCCAAGTGGATGTGTGGTTGCGCGACGAGATGAAACTGCCCGCACAATGGTTCGCAGGCTGCAACTGGACGGAAAGGACGACGGATGCGAATCCCCTTTTTGCCGCCGCCCTTCCCAACCGTTTTGTTGCGGTGGTGCCGGCCTCGCAGTCGCGCGAGATCGCACAAGCAGTTGAAGCTCGTGTGCGCACCTGGTTGCAGGACCTCGGAAAGAACATCGTGGATCGATTGCTTGAAGCAGCCGGCTTGGCTGACGGGACGGACAAGCACTGCCACAGGCAGATGCGGGAGCAGCTCCAGGGCTTCCCGGAAGTGCATTGGGCGGCTGTGCCCTTTTCGCTGATCCGAGCTCGCGACGAATCGAAGCAGACCGATCTCGACGTAACGCAGTTGTCCGAGGCCATGGCGCCTTTCTTTGGCGTGGCGCCGGGGCAAGCCTGTGGCTTTCTAGAAACTCCGGCGTGGGAGGTGTTGCAGAAGGAGGCGAAGTTTGCTGATGGAACGACCTTCTTTTCACCAAAGCCGGGCGTCCTCTACCCGGCGGTGTACGACCTAGCCGAGCGCGTCCTTGCAGCAGCGAAAAGTGTGCGGTCGTTCGAACAGGTCGAACAGAAGGGCTGGCGCGATTCGCTGACCGGCGAGAGCGAATGGCTCACGGACGATCCGGTTCTTCTGAACGTGCCGCCGGGCAAGCGGAAGAGCCGGAGAGACGAAGGCTTTAGGGAGGGCGACCATGTCGAGACACTCTGGACGCACCTTGCCGACGAGAAGCCGGCATGGGCCAAGAAAGGCGAGCACCTCGGGGCACTGTCGGCCATCAAGCGGTTGTGGCCCTCCCTCTTTGCCGAAGAGGTGGCTCGGGCAACTGGCCAGCCGGTCGGTCAGGTGCCGCGCTTCGTCGTCTCCACGCACACCATGGCACTGGCGTACCAGCTCGACCAGTGGCTCGATGCCGGTGCGCCGATGGGTGGTGAGCTTCGCGATCGTCTCGCAGACACCGATTCGGTCCCCCTGCCTCGCAAGCTTGCCCGGAAATACGGCCAGCGTGATGTCTTGGAATTCGCCAAACGGTTGCCGGGCTTGCTCGATGCGGTACGCGAAGGCGAAAACGAACGAGCGCTGCGTAAGGTGGAGGGCCTGATCAAAGAGGCTTTTGCCCTGGCGGATGGCGGGCAAAAGGAAGTTCGCCTCGAAACCTACTATGCCCTCCTGCTGATGGATGGTGACCACATGGGCCGCATCCTCTCAGGCGATGCGCGGTATGCCATTACCTACCAGGAGAGCTTTCACCCGGAGGTGCAACAGAGGTTCAAGGAGCAAGCCCAACACCATGACACGATCAAAGCCTACGGCGAGCAGAAGCGCGCCTTGTCTCCCAATCGGCATCTCGCCATCTCCGGGGCCCTGAACGATTTCGCCCTTCACGTGGTTCCGGAAGTCATCGAAAGTGAACACCTCGGCCGTGTCCTCTACGCGGGTGGTGATGATGTGCTGGCCATGCTGCCCGTGGTGGATGTGTGTTCGGCTATGAGGCGCTTGCGCTGTGGATACAGTGGGCATGACCCTGAACAGGCTGCGCTCGACTGGAGAGCTGTCCGTCGTGAGACGCGCATGGTCGTCAAGGAGGGATACGCTTTCTTGCGCGGACAGCTCATGCGGATGATGGGAGAAAAAGCCACGGCCTCCTGCGGCGCGGTGATCGCCCATCATCAGGCTCCCTTGGCCATGGTGCTGCGGGAACTGCGCGCGGCGGAGCAGCGGGCGAAAAAAGAGGGCGGGCGCGATGCCTTCTCGATCACGGTCATCAAGCGGTCGGGCGGGGTCTTGTCGCTCACTGCCAAGTGGGGCGAACCGCTGGATGTGCTGGTGGCGCTGCGCAACTTTCTGGCGGAGCCGGCGGTGTCGCGCCGCGCGGTTTATAACAGCCTCCTGTGGCTTCAGGACCTGCCGCCCGATGCGTCGGCTGGGATGCTGGGGAGTCTGCTCGCCTATCAATTTGGGCGACAGACCTCTCGCATTGAAGTGTGGCACAAACACGAGGGGCCTCTGCTCTCCAACCGAATTGCGGCGCTCGCATGCAAAGAGAAGGCTCGGCTCGACTGGCTCGCGCGCTTCATGGGTGTGGCGGAGTTCTTGGCCCGGGAAGCACGGGTTAACGTGAAGGACGCAGAGCCGGCAACAGCAAAACTTAGCCGATAACAGGGTGGACCGAGACCATGGGAATCACCGCGAACCGACAGGCCCTCTTCATCGAACCGCTGGATGTCCTGGTCTTGCGGGGCAACAAGCTCTTTGGCGATCCGGGTAGCTACGGTGAGTCGCTGGTGCCGCCCTGGCCGTCGGTCGCGGCGGGCGCGATCCGGTCAGCGCTGCTTGCCCATAAGGGTGTGGACCTTCAGGAATTTGCCAAGGGGCGAGTGGCTGACCCGGAGTTGGGGACACCTCAGCAACCGGGTCCGTTCCATCTCATGGATTTCCGCCTCGCCCGCCGGTGCGCTGATGGGCGAGTCCAACCGCTGTATGCTCCTCCGGCTGATCTCGTCATCCGGCGCAAGGATGACGACAATCTCGAATGTGCATGTATGGAACCCAGGGCCTTGCCGAGCGGCATGCATTCCTCGGCGGCGACCGAGCTTCACGCCGTGCTACCGGAACGGGAACGCACCAAGCCGAAGAGCGGCTATTGGCTGATACACGAAGGCTGGCTGACCTATCTCGCGGGCCGTGACGTTGATCCTCAAACGCATCTCGTTGAAAGCGGCGATCTGTGGAAGCTCGATGCCCGCGTGGGCGTCGGGCTCGATCCGGCGAAGCGCAGCGCGGCCGAGGGCAAGCTCTTCACCGTGCAGGCCGTCGCGATGTGGAACCGGCATCATGGCCACGCGCGCAACTACGACGTCGGCTTTCTGGCCGAGATCGAAGGGGCGGCCATTCCGCACGAGATGACATTGCGGTTCGGGGGCGACGGGCGAGCGGCCCGGGCTACACACGTTCACGCGATCGACTCCAAACCTGATCTCTTCAGCGAGATTGTGCAAGCCGGCCGTTGCCGACTCATCCTCACGAGCCCGGGGATTTTCTCCGGCGGCTGGCTGCCGACGGGCACCCAGCAACAGGAGGAGGCCGTCGTGTTCGACCTGCATGGTGTTCGGGGCCGCGTCGTCTGTGCGGCGGTGCCTCGCGCGGAAGTCGTGTCGGGGTGGGATCTGGCGAAGTGGAAGCCGAAGGCGGCTCAACGCGCCGCGCCCACCGGCAGCGTCTATTGGCTGGACGAGCTGGACACCACGCCGGAAGCGCTGCGCCAACTGGTGGACATGGGGCTGTGGAGTGAGCCGTGCGAAAATGCCGCGCGGCGCGCCGAAGGCTTCAACCGGTTTGCCTGGGGTCTGTGGCCATGAGGCGGTTACCACAGCGTGCGCACCGGATACTGCTGGATCGCACGGTCCGGTGTGCACACGACGAGACCGTGTGCGATCGCTTGGCAGATCAGCATGCGGTCGAAGGGGTCTCGGTGCAGAGGCGGCAGCTTGACCATTTGGGCAACAGCCTCCTCGCTCAGTGGCAGGGGGGCGATGCGATGGGCTTCCCGTTGTTCGATATAATACCGCTCGGGATCAACCGGTTTGGACAGGGCCAGCCGACCCGCCTGGTGTTTGAGCAGGATTTCCCAGAGGGAGATCGAACTCAAGTACACATCGTTGAGCGGATCGGCAATACGCACCCGGGCCTCGTGCGACAGTTCCGGCTCATCCCAGATCAACCACAAGAAGGTACAGCTATCAAGGAGCAGCTTCACGAGGCCCCACGGCCCTCAAACAGCGTGAGCAACCCCTCGTCAAGCGGCTCGAAGAACGAGGGCAGCACGTGGCCGACCCCTTTCGCTAAGCCGATCGGGCGCGGTTCCGTGAGATTCGACGCCGGGACTGGTTTCAGCTCGGCCACCGGTTTGTTACGGCGACAGATAACGACAGTTTCTCCGGCCTCAACACGATCGAGCAGTTCGGAGAGATGGGCCTTCGCCTCATGCACATTGAGGGTAGTGGGCATGGCCCGATAGTAGGTCAAGAACCTGGTCAAGTCAAGGAGAGCTGACAATGTTCGAAAAACGAGCCATCCTCTTTCTCTACGCCGTAAGCCCCGTCCACATGGGGGCCGGGCAAGCCATCGGCGTGATTGACAACCCCATCCAGCGCGAGCGCCATACGGGGCACCCCTGCTTTGCCGGGAGCGGCATCAAGGGGGCCGTACGACATGGGTTCGAGGTCTTGGCCAATGGGAAGGTCCAGGATCGTCCCCTGAAGGAACTCATCACGCTGCTGTTTGGCCCGGAGGACAGGGCCGCTGAGCTCTACGCCGGGGCCGTGAGCTTCGGGGATGCGCAACTCGTGGTCTTTCCCGTGCGCAGCCTCAAGGGCGGCTATGTTTACGCCACCTGCCCGCAAGCCCTGGCCCGCGCCCAGCGGTTGCTGCAGTCCGTTGGTGTCTCCGTCAATTGGCCGGCCCTGCCCCCGGTCAGGGAGGGTGAGTGTCTTGTGGCTAATCCTGCGCTGCTCTCTCAGCGGCAGATCAATAGCCGGCCGACTGACGTCTTGCACCTGGAAGCGTTCGAGTACACCGCGAAGGACAAGCAGAGCGCTCATCTGAAAACGATCGCAGAAGATCTTCCGCAGAAGGCTATCCCAGACGGCAACGGCTATGGCTTCTTCCGCGAGAAACTCAAGACCGACCTCGTCGTGCTGTCCGACACCGACTTTGCCTATTTTGTCCAGCATGCCACGCTCGTCGAGCCCCATGTGCGCATTGAGGACAACACCGGCACGGCGGCCGATGGCGGGCTGTTTTACACCGAAAACCTGCCGCCCGAGTCGCTCCTGATCGCGCCGCTCTTGGCGAGTGAAACGCGAACCGGCAAGAGCAAGGATGGCGACGTACCAGCCGGCGAGGTGCTGGCCAAAGTCACAAACGTGATCAACGGTCAACTCTTACAGATCGGCGGCGATGCGACCACCGGCCGAGGGTTGGTCGTCGCCAGCATCGTGGAGGGAAGGTAAATGGCCACCGCAACCGAAACGAAACAGCCGGCCCGGCTCACGCTAGAGCAGCAGCGCGCGCAGGACGCGTGGCGATGTGCGGAGCGTTACAACAAGGATCACGTCAACCTGGCCAAAGGACTACCGGCACTCATCATGAACGGCGGGTTGATGCAGGTGTTGGCCTTCTGCCATGAAAAGAGTGGCGCCTACGAAGTGGTCGCACAACAGCTTCGTGCCTGGCTCAACAAACGCTTCAACGGTGTGGATCGAGACCCCGGTTTTGAGGTCTTCATGCAAGACCTGATGAACGCCGCCCCGCGCGATTACCAGATGATCACCGCCGAGGCCTTCGCCTGGCTCAAGTGGCTGCGGCAGATGGCCTCAGCCCGCAAGGGAGGCAACTGACATGCCGATCGCGGCTGTGCCCAAGTATATGCAGGACAACGATCCGGAGTTCTATCTCGCTGCACCGCCCGGACACCGCTTTCTGCTCTATTTCCCTGCTTGGGGCGAAAACAGGGAAACGCGAAAGCTCGATTGGCGAATGGACGACCGTGTACCGAAGATCGACAAAAAGACGAAGCAGCAAAAGGTTGGGAAATCCGGACCTGAATGGGAGGACCTGACCAATGGCCAGTTTGCCTGCACGATTGCGGCATGCAAAACCCCGCCGTACGACGAGGAACGGCCACGGGCGAGGAAACCAAAGGCGGACCCTGGCCTCAAGTCATGGATGCCGGTGATGGAAGCACTGCTTGCACGTCAGATAGCGGCCGCAAGCCGGATCGCTCATGATGCGGTGCACCGCGTCAGCGCCCAAGCCATCTCCCCCTTCACCACCGGCCTCGGCAACGAGCATCCCCTGGAGAACGGCTTTGCCTTTTTGAACCCCTATGGCTTGCCGTATCTGCCCGGGAGCGGCGTGAAGGGCGTGCTGCGGCAGGCGGCGGGTGAACTGGCGAACGGCATGTGGGCCGACAAAAGGGGATGGAGCGATGAGAAGCCATATGCGATCGAGATCGGCGAACAGACGGTTTCGCTGTCGATGCTCGATGTCCTCTTTGGCCTGGAATCAAAAGACGGCGACACCGCCCACGTCCGCGGCGCCCTCTCCTTCTGGGACATGATTCCGCAGATCGTAGCCGACAGCCTCATGGTGGAGATCATGACGCCGCACCAGAGTCACTACTACCAGATTGACAAGAAGAAGAATCCTCAACCTCCGCACTTCCAATCGCCCCACGACTCCGGCCAGCCCACGCCTCTCAGCTTCCTCACCGTGCCGCCGAAGTCGCGGTTCGTCTTCCACGTCATGTGCGACCTCGCGTGCCTGAAGCGGCTTGCTCCCGATCTCGCCGAGAACGATCGCTGGAAAACGCTGCTCCAGAGCGCCTTCGAACATGCCTTTGCCTGGCTCGGCTTCGGGGCCAAAACGGCGGTCGGCTATGGGGCGATGATCCGGGCGGACGAATCAGCTTCTCAAACAGGGGAACGACAGGTCAGTCCTGCGCCCCGCTCCCGCTGGGTGGACGACAAGCTCAGGGAGTTGTGCAGCAAGCCCGGGATTAAGGAAGACGATGCGCTCCGTGGAAAAACGTTGGCCGAAGCCGTGAAAGCCATCGACGACGAGACAACTAGGCGGGAGGCCCTAGCCGACATCGTCCACCGCTGGAAGGAGAAAGGTTGGTGGGCGAGCAAGGTGTCAGGCTCGGCGAAACAAGCCAAGGCAATCTATGAGGAGTTGCTCGGCAAGGGACCGGCTGCGCAGGGCGTCGATTGACTCGTCGCCACATCACGGTCACAATGACGCCACAACAGGGGGACCCATGGCACGAGTCGGTGTGCGGGAATTGCGAAACCACCTCAGCCGGTACTTAAAGAAGGTCAGGGGGGGAGAGGAACTGGAGGTCGCGGACCGAGGGCGAGTGATCGCCAGAGTGGTGCCGGCTGAACGCCGGGAAATCCCGGCCGAGGTCGGCGCTCTCGTGCGTGAAGGTGCGGCTACCTGGAGCGGCGGCAAGCCTAAGGGTGCGAAACGGCCGCTCGTGTTGCCCGGTCGTTCGGTGTCGGATCTGGTTATCGCGGATCGCCGATGATCCTCTACTGCGACACCAGCGCGCTGGTTAAGCTCTATGTGGAGGAGTCCGGCTCGTCGTGGGTTCGCCAATGGGTGGATGCCTGCCAGGTGGTGGGAATTGCCGCTATCGGGTATGTGGAAACCAAGGCCGCCTTCGCGCGAGCGGTTCACGGTGGCCGGGTGGTCCGGCGGCGGTATCGAGGAATCGTAGCGGACTTCGAACAGGATTGGAGCCGGTACCTCGTGCTGGAGATGAGCGAGCAGGTGATCCGGCAAGCCGGCCGGTTAGCCGAAGCGCATCGACTACGAGCCTATGATGAGGTTCACCTGGCTGCGGCACTGCACATTCGGACTCGGACTGCGGCGGAGGTCAACTTCCTGGGATTCGACGAAGAACTCAATCGGGCGGCGGGGGCAGAGGGATTGGCAGTGGTCCCGCCTCCGTCGTAAACTGATCGGTTTCGCTCAATGGAGGGACAGATCGCTTCAGCGGCCGGTGAGCGAGAAGTCTCGACTGATGGCCGATCTCCCGCATGCGCCTCCACGTCGCCATCATCTCGGACCAGTCGCTTCCGACCGTCATTCCCTGCTTGATGGACCGGCCGGACGTGGTCGTGCTGGTCGCCTCGCGGGCGATGGAGGGCAAGGCGCGGCGGTTGCAGGCGCTGCTCCACACAGAGGGTCTCGCGGCGGAGATTCGGGACCTGGCGCCCGACGCGGGGCTTGTAGCCATTCGCGCCTCTGCGAGCGCGTTGTCGCGGGATCTGGCGACCGCCTGGCCCGACGCCGAGTTGGTGTTCAACGCCACCGGGGGCACGAAGCTCATGACGCTCGGATTTGTGGACGTGTTTCGGAAGCGGGCCGCGCAGATCATCTACACGGATACGGCGCACGGTCGGATCGAAGTTATCGCCGATCGCCGGCAGGCGGACCCGCAGCCGGTGCCCATGCGCGACGTGCTGGATGTGCCGCGCTATCTTGCGGTGCAGGGGTTCCGGTACGCGGACGACGCCACGCGTCATGCCCTCAAACTGGAGCGGATCGATGCCCGGCGAGAAGCGGCCCGGTTTCTGGCAGATCGGGCCCCCGGATTGAGCGGGCTCATTGCGCTGGTCAACGCCTTGGCGCATCGCGCGTTGGATGAAACGGGCAAGGAATTGATTCAACCGGAACAGCGGCTCACGCGGGAACCCAGGGGTGAGGTGCCCAAGGCGCTCGCGCTCTTCGAGCGCGCCAGACTCATGACACGGAAGGGCCCCGTGACCGTTCGCTTCGCGGATGTGGAGGCCGCCCGGTTTCTGGGCGGCGGGTGGTTGGAAGAGTAGGCGTTTGCGGTGGCGAAGGATGCCGGCCTCTACGACGTGCGCCTCGGCGTTACGGGCCTGTGGGAGGGCACGACGGCGGCGCGGAACGAGTTCGACGTGCTGGCCTGCGACCGGAACCGGCTGTTGTTTATCGAGTGTAAGACCCTCCGTTTCACCGGCGACGAGAACGACAACGACCTCGCGTACAAGGTTAAGAGTCTCGGAGAAGACGTCCGCGGCCTATTCGGGAACACATGGGTCTTGGCCGCACAGGAGCCGACGCCGGTGTTGAAGGATCGGGCGCAGCAGGCCGGGTTTCAGATCATCGGGCCTCGGTTCTTAGGGAGCCTGCCGCAATGGGTCCGCCTGTGGAGGGACGGCGGGTAACAAGTCTGAAAGGGGGTGGGAAAAACTTGTGCCTCAGAACGCTTCACAAACCCTGCGCATCCGTCCGCACAACATGGCGGAACAGCAGGGAATTGTTAGTGGGGGCAGTGGGAACCTCGACCTGAAGAAGAAGGGATTAAGACGCATAGACATTGATCGCTTTGCCACGGCGCGTCGTGGGAACCTCGACCTGAAGAAGAAGGGATTAAGACCAATCCAATCCAAACCAAAACTTTGTAGCGGCGTGGGAACCTCGACCTGAAGAAGAAGGGATTAAGACTATGAGCTGCCGCATGGGTACTTGAGCCATGGTCCGTGGGAACCTCGACCTGAAGAAGAAGGGATTAAGACCATCAGAGAGCCACGCAATAAATTTCGCGTTCATGGGTGGGAACCTCGACCTGAAGAAGAAGGGATTAAGACACCCAGCGTCTACAGCAAGTCCTCGCTGTCAAAGCGTGGGAACCTCGACCTGAAGAAGAAGGGATTAAGACTGCACTTCAGTAGGTAGATGGGACAGCGTAGCTAGGAGTGGGAACCTCGACCTGAAGAAGAAGGGATTAAGACCAGCCTTGATAGCAGCAGCTTGCTGTTCTTGCGCAGTGGGAACCTCGACCTGAAGAAGAAGGGATTAAGACTGTGGACCTCGGACGCATGTTCTTGCTTGTAGGTGGTGGGAACCTCGACCTGAAGAAGAAGGGATTAAGACTGATAGGGCGTCCCGCAATACGGGCACTCCCAGACCGTGGGAACCTCGACCTGAAGAAGAAGGGATTAAGACCTGTCTCCCGCTACGCAACCGGACGATATAGAGTGGGAACCTCGACCTGAAGAAGAAGGGATTAAGACCTGGGTGAGACTCATATGAGTGCGGAGTGCCTTGGTGGGAACCTCGACCTGAAGAAGAAGGGATTAAGACCACCCCATGCCATTTATCTTTATGTGAGGCTTCAGTGGGAACCTCGACCTGAAGAAGAAGGGATTAAGACGAATGAGCGCATTCACGTTCGTGCTGACCTCAATAGTGGGAACCTCGACCTGAAGAAGAAGGGATTAAGACCATGAGTCGCTCAAGCATTTTTAGGTGTTGCCCAATGTGGGAACCTCGACCTGAAGAAGAAGGGATTAAGACCGCCCGCATACTTGATGATCCTAAAATTGACGGTAGTGGGAACCTCGACCTGAAGAAGAAGGGATTAAGACGCCATCAGCGGTCACGAGCTTATACGCGATGAGGGGATGTGGGAACCTCGACCTGAAGAAGAAGGGATTAAGACGCAGGTCGCTCCCGCTCAGGTTGCTCCCGCGCAGGTCGGTGGGAACCTCGACCTGAAGAAGAAGGGATTAAGACCGATATCCTCCCTCATCATTATTTCCTCGCATTCGTAGTGGGAACCTCGACCTGAAGAAGAAGGGATTAAGACATGCTGTGTGCCCGTCCATTCCTCCCTCCTTGGTTGTGGGAACCTCGACCTGAAGAAGAAGGGATTAAGACCTATATATGTGCTTCATGGTCTCCTCCTCTCCCGCGTGTGGGAACCTCGACCTGAAGAAGAAGGGATTAAGACCACTAGCTTGACATGCCTCATAATCGCTCGCTTTTCGGTGGGAACCTCGACCTGAAGAAGAAGGGATTAAGACAAAAAGGCGACCTCTCGTTTCGCCACTGCAAGAGCGTGGGAACCTCGACCTGAAGAAGAAGGGATTAAGACTCGCTATCGAAACTGACTTCTCCCTGCCCTTCGGCGTGGGAACCTCGACCTGAAGAAGAAGGGATTAAGACATAGATCAGCGTACGGAGATGAGTCACGATCCACATAGTGGGAACCTCGACCTGAAGAAGAAGGGATTAAGACCGTCTGCAATGATTGGTTTGGATCGGTTGTACGTGGGAACCTCGACCTGAAGAAGAAGGGATTAAGACAATTATGCTGGATGGTCCTCTCCTATTCGATCTCCGTGGGAACCTCGACCTGAAGAAGAAGGGATTAAGACAATTATGCTGGATGGTCCTCTCCTATTCGATCTCCGTGGGAACCTCGACCTGAAGAAGAAGGGATTAAGACCCTGGGGAGGGCAGCTATATTTCGATAGATACCGGGTGGGAACCTCGACCTGAAGAAGAAGGGATTAAGACGTGGATGAGGTACTCATGCTCATCGGGGTATGCGTGGGAACCTCGACCTGAAGAAGAAGGGATTAAGACGATGCTGTGCAGATGTGGAATCGCATGGTCTCCTCGTGGGAACCTCGACCTGAAGAAGAAGGGATTAAGACGCTTTCAGGCTATCGATTGCAGCCATTAGTCTGGTGGGAACCTCGACCTGAAGAAGAAGGGATTAAGACCTCTTCGGCTGTCATGTTTTTCCACTGTTCACTGTGGGAACCTCGACCTGAAGAAGAAGGGATTAAGACCGTATGCGATGAACGATCCGGTTCAGGCAATCGATACGTGGGAACCTCGACCTGAAGAAGAAGGGATTAAGACGCTCGCAGCCTGCGCGGGCTCTTTCTGCGCCCTGCTCGGTGGGAACCTCGACCTGAAGAAGAAGGGATTAAGACCGCGCTCCAACTTGTCAATCTGCATCGTCTGCTTGTGGGAACCTCGACCTGAAGAAGAAGGGATTAAGACATACCCGTCCGGGTAGCAGTTCTCCCACCCGTCCCCCGTGGGAACCTCGACCTGAAGAAGAAGGGATTAAGACATCACATTGATGTAGTATACATGTCGTACAGAGCCGTCGTGGGAACCTCGACCTGAAGAAGAAGGGATTAAGACCTATGCCCTGTATCTTTATGTGAGGCTTCATGGTCCCGTGGGAACCTCGACCTGAAGAAGAAGGGATTAAGACACCACACCGTTGATTTTTTCTCAGTCGTGTCGCGTGTGGGAACCTCGACCTGAAGAAGAAGGGATTAAGACCACCCCCCTGTCTCGTACCCCCTTAACTGGTAAGCTGTGGGAACCTCGACCTGAAGAAGAAGGGATTAAGACGCCTGGACGACGAAAGCCTCAAGGTCGTCCTCCGTGGTGGGAACCTCGACCTGAAGAAGAAGGGATTAAGACATCCGTGCGCGCCGCAATCTGCACAATACGCGTTATCCGTGGGAACCTCGACCTGAAGAAGAAGGGATTAAGACTCCATCTAGCCCATATATCGCATATTGCACGAGTGGGAACCTCGACCTGAAGAAGAAGGGATTAAGACACGGATCTCAATATCAATTAGGTAGTTTTCGAGTTCTGTGGGAACCTCGACCTGAAGAAGAAGGGATTAAGACGTAGTCGTCGCATTCAAAGACGCTGTGGCCTGGATCGTGGGAACCTCGACCTGAAGAAGAAGGGATTAAGACCTGCTTCGCCGCCGCAATCGCCCGCGCAATCGCCTTCCGTGGGAACCTCGACCTGAAGAAGAAGGGATTAAGACAATGCTCATCCCACATTACATCCTCGACCGGCCTGTGGGAACCTCGACCTGAAGAAGAAGGGATTAAGACCCATTGCCGCGCACCCCAAATGAGACCTCCGGTTCGGTGGGAACCTCGACCTGAAGAAGAAGGGATTAAGACGTCGCATCGCACCATTGGATGTGGCTATGGTCGCTCAGTGGGAACCTCGACCTGAAGAAGAAGGGATTAAGACTGCTTTTGCCCATCGCTTTTTGTCTCTGTGATACAGAGTGGGAACCTCGACCTGAAGAAGAAGGGATTAAGACCCCACGGGCGTGGCGCTTAATTATGCTGGTACTTCCTCGGTGGGAACCTCGACCTGAAGAAGAAGGGATTAAGACTGATGACTGGCTGGTCCATCTCCCTCTCCTTTCTGTTGTGGGAACCTCGACCTGAAGAAGAAGGGATTAAGACACTTGCTTGCCACTGTCTGTTCGAGGCGCGTCCAAAGTGGGAATCTCGACCTGAAGAAGAAGGGATTAAGACGCAGACAGCCGCTCCGCCTCTTGAACCGCCTGTTCAAGTGGGAATCTCGACCTGAAGCAGAAGGGATTGCACCTTGCTCGGCCTTCAGACGTGCCCGCCGAGATCGCGCTAGCACCACGAAACAGTCGGAACGTATGAAGGGTCCGGCGCCCTGGCCTCTTGCGCGAGGCGCGTCATGCGAATATGGAAGACCTCCATCATCGGCTTCAGAGTCTCGCAGGACTCTGATTCCCGCGGCTCGCCCCTGAATCCATAGCCCTCTCCGTCGATTGACGCCTGGCCGTGGCGGCGTGTTTCGGCAATGTTTCCGTGCTTGCTCGCGTGGGGCCATTCCAGTAAGAAAGGAGCCGGTCAGACGGAGGTCAGTCATGCCGAAAGCATTTGTACAGTCCGTGGGGACCGGGACGCGGCAGGACCAGGACATCACCCGGCCGCTGGTGTGGCATTGGAGGCGAAGCGGCGCAGGATTCACCGTGTGGGTCGTGAGCGAACAGAGCCGCGCGCATGCGGAACGGATGGCGCATGCGCTTGAACTGTCACCCGCGCAGTACCGAATTGAAATGGTCAGCGACACGGACAATGTCGAGGCCGTCTATCGCGACTGTCTGGCGCTGCTCCGCGATCTGGGACAACAGGGATTCGAGCCCGACATGATCGAAGTGGACTATACCAGCGGCACAAAGGCCATGACGGCGGGTTTGGTCCTGGCAGCGGTCGCGCATCGGTGCGGGACGCTGAGCTATATCAGCGGGGAACGGCATGGCGGCGTCGTGGCGAGCGACACCGAACGCGTGGTGTCCATCGAGCCCCGGCGCATCTGGGCGGATGAGCGGCTGAGACTGGCCGGCGAGTATTGCCGCGCCTTGCGCTTCGATGCGGCGCTCACGCTGCTCGACAGTGTCAAACCCGTCTGGTTGGGCGACTACGAGCGCCGGCTCGCCGCCGGCCTGCGGTTGATCGGGACTGGCTACGGGGCGTGGGATCGCTTCGAGTATGGGCGCGCCTCCGGCGAGTTGCGCAAGTTACGGGAGTCGGCGGTGCCGGATCTCGACCCGTTCCGGCCGGAGCAGTCCGTGTTGACGCGATTGGTGGCGCTCACTCCCGCGAATGGATTTTCGGCCGACCGGCTGGCCGACCTGTACAACAATGCCGGCCGGCGCCTGGACGAGGGCCGTTGTGACGACGCGCTGGCCCGGTTGTATCGACTGACGGAGATGCTGGCCCAGTGGATCTTGCACGGACAATACGGGATCGATACCGCCGACGTGGACCTAGCCAAGGCTCCGACTCCGCTTCAGGCGCAGCTTGCAGCCCGCCGCTCGGCCGAGGGCAAGATCCTCATCGGGCTGGACCTGGATTACCAACTTCTGAAGGCGTTGGACCATCCAGTGGGCCGGCACTTCGACGAGGGCGAATGGCGGGGGATCGGGGTACTGCTCAAGAAGCGCAACGTGTCGCTCTTGGCTCACGGCCTTGAGCCCGTCTCGAAGAAGGATCTTGAGTCGTTGCGGGACAAACTTCAGGCATTGGTGGCGTTGGAAGTGCCCGATTTCGTCGACCGGCGTCGCGCGCTGGAATTTCCCTGGCGTCGCGGAAGGGAGGTCGCAAGTGGAGCAGGATGAACGGAGGCTGTGGCGTTCCGAGGAGCGACTGCATGCGGCGGTTATACCTCATCGCGTATGACGTGTGTGATCCGGGACGGCTGAACCGTGTCCGCGAGCTGCTGAAAGCCTATAGCACCGGGGGACAGAAATCGGTGTACGAGTGCTGGCTCACACCGGCCGAATTGACCGAGGTCACGGAGACGTTGCGGCGATTGATCGACGCGACCGTGGATCGCGCGCACGTCGTTACATTGGACGGCCGAAGCCGACCGCACACGTTGGGCATTGCGGTGCCGCCGGCCGACCCGGCGTTCTTTTATTTCGGGTGATTCGAAGGATGGGCGGAACCGTCTACATAGACCGCAGGGACGCGGAGCTGAGGGTGGATGGCGGGGCGCTCGCCGTGTACGTGAACGGCGAGCGGAACGGAACGGTGCCGCTGGCGCCGGTGGACCGGGTGGTGTTGGTGGGGAATCACAAGGTCGAAACCGCCGTGCTCCACCGCCTCTCGGAGCAGGGCATCGCCGTGCTCTTTCTGTCCGGACGGACCCAGGCCTATCGAGGCCGGCTGGTCGGCCGTCTGCACAACCACGCGCGCCTGCGCGTCCGCCAATATGCGGAAAGCCGCGGGCCGCTTGCGCTTGAGCTGGCGATGGAATGGATCGCGGCCAAGCTCGCCGGGCAGACCGCGTTGCTGCGGGAGGCGGCGGATGCGCGGCCGGAAGCACGAGCGAGTCTGCTGCGGGCTGCCGAAATCGTCGGCGACGCGCGCGACAAGGTCGCCGGCGCCGACACCCTGGCCCGCTTGCGCGGCTTGGAGGGTGGAGCGGCGTCGGCGTACTTCGGCGCGCTTCCGGCGCTCTTTCCGCCGAGCCTCGGATTCGAGGGACGCGAACGCCGTCCCCCGCGTGATCCGGTCAATGCGTTGCTCTCGCTCACCTATACCCTGGCCCACTGGGAGTGGGTACGGGAGTGCGAGGTCATCGGCCTCGATCCGCTCATCGGTTTTTACCACGAGTTGGAGTATGGCCGGGAGTCGCTGGCCTGCGATCTCCTCGAACCGTTCCGCCCGACGGTGGATCGGTGGGTGTGGGAACTGTTCAGAACGCGGCAGTTCGAGCAACGCGATTTTACGTCGGACGCCGGCCGGCCCGGCTGCGCCCTCAAGAAGGCGGCCAGAGGACGCTACTACGCGGCCTATGACGCGTGGATCGCTCCGCACCGGTCGCATATGCGGGAGACGGTTGAGGCTCTGGCGCGAAGAGTCGTGGACCATGGAGAGAACGCTGTATCTGAACGAAGTGCCGGGGTTGCGTGTCAACCGTGACGGCCCGTCGCTGTGGATCGAGCGGCGCGGCTCGGCTGGACGGCGGGTTCCGGTCCGGCTGGTTCGCCGGGTCCTGATCGCGGGCAACGTGGCGCTCGATACGGGAAGTCTGACGGCCTTTGCGGAGCGCGGCGTGCCCGTCGCCTTCCTGAATCGGGCCGGCGAACCGGTGGCGATGGTGATCGGATGCGCGGCGGGGCTGTTCGCGCGCCGCGCCGAGCAAGCGGCGGCCTTGGAGGACCCCGGAACGCGGGAGCGATTGTCGGCGTGGCTCCGGGCATGGGAACGAGGGCGCCGGCTCACCCTCGCCTCCCGGCTCGATCCCGTGACCGCGGCACGGTGGCGGCGGGAGGGCCTGCGTCCGCTGGACTACGACACCTGGATCGCGCGGCAGGCCCGCCTGCGCGGCGCGTCCCCGCGGCGGCGCGGCTTCTTTCACGCCGCGCTCCACACGCTGGCCCTCGAGCGGATTTCGGAGGCCGGATGGGATCCTCATCTGGGCGTGCAGCACAGGGCGCAAGGCTTGGGCTTGGTTCGAGACTGTGTAGTCGCCCTCCAGGCCGACGCCGACCAGGCGTGGCTGGAGAGCGGAGGGGTCGAGGTCGGTCTTTCAGATGGAACCGTGTCCCCGGCCTTAGCCGCCTATTTTGAAACCCGCCGCCCTCGCTTGGCGGCGTTCATGCGCCGGCTGCTCGATCAATACGAAGCCATTATTCGCGGACGTTGACGTATGCGGAGCCGTTACCTTGTGTGCTATGACATTGCCGACGAGGGCCGGTTGACCCGCCTGCACCGGTATCTCAAGAGCATCGGGGTGCCGGTGCAATATTCCGTGTTCCTCTGCTCGCTGACCTGGCCGGAGTTGCAGGAGGGCTTATCCCGCATCCGCGATCTGATCGACGCGACGGCCGACGATGTTCGAGTCTACCCCCTCCCGGCCGATGAGCCGATCACGTCGCTGGGGTCCGGAGACCGCACCCCGGAGGGCACAGTGGTGGTGCTGCCGTGAGCGAGCCGCTTCGGGATAGTGAAGGAGCCCGCGCGTCCTTGCCGGTCACCTTCGGCCGGTTCACGATCGCGCTTGCAGCCGACGCGGCGCTGTGGCTCCCTTCTTACGCCGGTTCCATGTTCCGCGGCGCCTTCGGTCATGCGCTCCAACGGGTCGTCTGCGCGACGCGGACGTACGACTGCGCCCCCTGTCTGCTCAGGGACCGCTGTGTGTATCCGTACGTGTTCGAGACGCCCCCGCCTGAAGGCACGCGGGTGATGCGCAAGTATCCGGCGGCGCCGCACCCGTTTGTGCTCCAACCGCCGGCGGGCGGACGCACGCTGGCTCCCGGCGAGGCATTTGAGCTGGGCCTCACGTTGTTCGGCCGGGCGCTGCGGTGGCTCCCGCACTTCATTTTTACCGTTGAACGGATGGGCCGCGTCGGATTCGGCTCCCGGCGCGTTTCGGCATCGGTCCTCCACGCGGATGGTTGGCTGGACGGGCGCGCTTGCCGGATCTATTCCGCCGAGGACCGAACGCTCGCCGCGACCGAGGCCTGTACGCAGGCAGCCTACCTGCCACCGCGCCCGCAGATCGGCGGCGCCGATCATCCGCCTGACGGACGAATCGCGGTCGAAATCGTCACCCCGCTCCGGGTGAAGTACGAGGAGCGACTTGCGACATCGCTCGAGTTTCATATCCTGGTCCGCGCTCTGCTTAGACGGATCGCCCATCTGGCCTATTTTCATTGCGACGGCGATCCATCGGGCATGGCGTTTCGTGAATGGATCGACCTCGCGCATGCCGTGCGGGTCGCTTCATCTACCCTGACGTGGTACGACTGGACCCGCTACTCGCAACGACAGCAGGAGACCATGCAGCTTGGTGGACTGGTCGGTCGCGTCGTCTTTGAGGGCCCCGTCGGGCCATTTCTGCCGCTGCTACGCCTGGGCGAGGTGACCCACGTTGGAAAGGCGACAGGTTTCGGATTAGGACGGTATCGGGTGCTTGATCCCCACGCTGAATGACCAGCTCGCAGAGCGGCGCGGCAGGCGGTACTTCCGCCCGCCCGCCGCGCGACCTTAGATCTTGACGCTGAGAAACAACGAGGCGCCCCGGCGGTTGATCAGGAAGAGCGCCGGCTCATCCTTCTTCAGCCCGGAGGCCAGCCGCTCAAAATCTTTGACCGACCGCACCGGCTGCCGATTGATCTCCCGGATGACGTCGCCGCGGGCTATTCCAGCCCGGTCCGCAGGGCTGTCCGGCTCAACGTCCGCCACGACCACCCCCTTGGTGCCTGACTTGAGGCCCAGTTCGCGGATCGCGTCTCGATCCAGTTCCTGCACCGCCAAGCCGGCCAACCCGGACTCGCCGGATGGCGAATCGGCCCTGGCGGTTTTCACCTCATCCGGCTGCTCCCCGATCGTGACCGTGAGGGTTCGTTCACGGCCGTCGCGCCAGACCCGGATCGTCGCCTTCTCGCCGGCCGCAGCCCTGGTGACGAGCCGTTGCAGCGCGGCGGAATCCTCGATCGGCTGGTTCTGATAGCCGATGATCACATCGCCCTGCTTCAATCCCGCCTTGTCCGCCGGACTGTCCTCCTTGACGTCGCCCACCAACGCGCCCTTCTGGTCCGTTAACCCAAAGGACTTGGCGAGGTCCTGATTGATGTCTTGGATGCTCACCCCAAGATAACCGCGGACCACCTTGCCGGTCTTGACCAGGCTTTCGTAGATCGGCTTCGCCATGGCGGTCGAGACCGCAAACCCGACCCCCTGGTAGCCGCCGGTCTGGGAGAAGATCGCCGTGTTGACCCCGACCAGCTCGCCCTTCGTGTTCACGAGCGCCCCGCCCGAATTGCCCGGGTTGATCGCTGCGTCGGTTTGAATGAAGTCCTCGTACTGCGTGATCCCCATCTTGCCCCGGCCGACCGCGCTCACGATGCCGAGCGTGACGGTGGAGTTCAGACCGAAGGGGTTGCCGACCGCCAGCACATAGTCGCCGACCTGGAGCTTGGACGAGTCGCCCCATGAGACCGTGGGCAGGTTCTTCCCGTCGATCTTGATGACGGCGAGGTCGGACTTCGGATCGGTCCCGACCACCGTGGCCTTGAACTCGCGCTTATCCGGCAACGTGACCGTCAACTCGCGGGCCCCCTCCACCACATGGTTATTGGTGAGGATGTACCCGTCCGGCGAGACGATCACCCCGGAGCCCATCCCATCACCGTGGGGTCCACGGTCAAAGGGGTTGCGGGGCATGCGGGGGCCGTTCGGACCGCCGAAGGGCCACCCGAACTCCTCCATGCGATCTTTCCATTCCTGCCGTTGGTCTTTCTTGCCGGAAATGCGTTCTCCGCGGCTGCTGACGGTGATATTGACCACGGCGGGCGTCACCGATTTGGCGATCGGCGCGAAGCCGGTCGCGGGAAGCGACGCTCCGCTGTCAGCGGCAGGCGCCGTCGATTCCATCGGGGCTTGTGCCTGCTGGAAGCCGGCAGGCGCGGCATGGCTGTCTGCGAACCACATACCGCCCCATACCAGCATGACGCCGAGGCCGACGGCGGCGGCGCCGGCCACGACACGCGAACCCATCGATCGATTCATTGTGCATCCTCCCTTCGTTGTGCAGGATTGTGATCCATGCGGCCGGCGAGGATCTCTGCATCAGAGTCCGCCGGCCCGACCTGCTCAGAGGCTAGCAACGGAGGATGAGACCGTAATTAAGCGGGGATTAAAAGTGGTTAAGTTTTCGATCCGGCGAGCGGCAGCACGATCGTGAAGGTCGAGCCGGCGCCGGGGATACCGTCGGTATCTCGTCGAACGTGGAGGTGCTGCCCTCGGGGCTTGGGACTAGATTTCCAGGTGAAGTAGGCGGGCTGCGTGATGTACGGTCAGAATGTGGACTTCTTCGCGGATGAGCCGATACACAATCCGGTAGAACCATGGATCACTTCGCGTATCACCGGATCGGCCATTTCTGGAACGATGCGTCCTGACTGAGGGAACACGGCCAAACGCTCCACCGCCGCCACGATTCGTTCGGCCACCAGTTGAGCGGCATGCGGCGAATCTCGTGCAATAAACTGTTTGATGGCTTGAACGTCAGCAACCGCCCGCCGGGTCCAGACGATGGTCATCCGAGAAGCTGGCGAACCGCGTCGGCATGTGGAACAGTTTCACCTGCCTCCGATTGCCGTAACCCTTCTTCGACTTTGGCGAGAAAGCACAGCCGTTCGATCGCGTCGTCGAGCGTCGCATTGTCCGGCAATCCCTCGACAGCCTGAAGGATCTTCTGCTTGGCGGTCTGAACGCTCATGGTCGTGACTCCGTGGTTGCGGGTCTTACTCTAAGAGACCGGAGGGTTGGCGTCAACTTTCGCCAGGTTTAACGAGAGGAGGGTGCATATGCGAGTTAACCTGGCTTGAAAGGGATCGCGACGATCTTGCTGGACCAGAATTTCTGATTTGGGTCAAGCTTTCGATCCGGCGAGCGGCAGCACGATCGTGAAGGTCGAGCCGGCGCCGGGGGCGCTCTCGACCTCGATGCGGCCACGGTGCATCTCGGCGATCCAGGCGCAGATGGCCAGGCCGAGCCCCGTGCCCTTGTTCGTGTGGGTGCGGGCTTCCTCGGTGCGGTAAAACCGGTCGAAGATTCTGCCCAACGCCTCTTGCCGGATGCCGATGCCTTGATCGCGGACCGAGAGACGAGCCATGCCTTGATCCGTCCGGAGCGCAATCTCCACCAGGCCGCCGGGCTTGGAGTACTTCACGGCATTATCGACGATGTTGAGCAGCAACTCCCGCAGGCGCAGCTCGTCGCCCAGGACCGTGGCTGGGTCGAGCGATCCCAGCGACACCTTCACATCCTGCTCCTGTCCCAACAGCGAGGCCTGTCCGTGGATGTCCTCGATCAGCTCTTCCAGGCGGACGGGCGCGGAGGCCATTTTCACTTCGCCCATGTCCGCCCGCGAGAGAAAGAGCAGCTCGTCCACGATGCGCGTCATCCGGTCGATCTCTTCGAGGTTGCTTTCAAGCACGCTCTTGTAATCCTCGCAGTCGCGGTCGCGTCGGAGGACGAGTTCGGTTTCGCCTTTCATGACCGTCAGCGGCGTGCGGAGTTCGTGCGAGGCGTCGCTGCTGAACTGGCGGACCTGCCGGAACGAGGCGTCCAGCCTCGCGATCATGTCGTTGAAGGTCGCGGCCAGCCGTCCGATTTCGTCGCCGGTGGATTCGACCGTCAACCGCTGCGCCAAGTCACCGGCCGCAATTTTCTGCGCCGCTTCCGTGATGGCATGCACGGGGCGCAACGCCCGGCCGGCCAGGAACCAGCCTCCCGCGAGCGAGGCCAGCAGGGCCACGGGAAGCGACACCAGCAGGACGACCAGCAATCGATGCAGCGCCTCTTCCAGCGGCTTCAACGAGGTGCCGACCTGGACGATGTTCAGCAGGTTGCCCTGGTACATGATCGGCACGGAGATCAGGCGCAGCGTCTCGCCGGGGAAACGGGCCGATTCGTAGGTGGCATGGCCCCGGAAGGCGGTTTCCAACGCGGTTTGGCTCAAGGGCACGTCGTGGCTCTTGACGTTGGGGGATTGGATCGTGATCCGGCCGGTCGGGCTGAAGATCTGAAAGAATTTATCCAGCACGGCCAGTTCGGGGAAATGGGAAGACAGGTCGTCGAACTGGATGAAGGGGCCGAACCCGTGTTGTTCAAGCGATCGGATCGCGGTGGTGGCGGCTTCTTCGAGCGACTGGTCCACCTGATCCTTCAGCTCGCGGGCGAGGACGGCGTAGAGGGTCGTGCCGAGCAGAATCAGGATCAGAGCCAGGACGGACCCGTACCACAGCGTCAGTTTGACGCGAAGAGGCATTACTCCGCCTTCAACACGTACCCGCTCCCGCGGACCGTGTGGATCAGTTTGCGAGGCCGCCCTTTATCGACCTTGTTGCGCAGATAGTTGACGTAGACGTCGATCACGTTGGTGAAGGTGTCGAAGTCCAGATTCCACACGTGTTCGGCGATCATCGGGCGCGTCAGGACGCGGCCGGCGTTGCGCATGAGGTATTCCAGCAGGGCATATTCCTTGGCGGTGAGATCGAGCCGCTGCTCGCCTCGCGTGACTTCGCGGGTCGCCGGGTTCAGGATGAGGTCGTCCACCTGCAAGATGCCGACGGCGTCCGTGGGGCCGCGGCGCAACAGGGCGCGGACCCGCGCCAGCAGCTCGTCGATCGCAAAGGGCTTGGTGAGATAATCGTCGGCGCCCGCATCCAATCCCTTGACCTTTTGATCGACCTGGGACAGGGCCGTGAGGATCAGAACGGGTGAGGTGATTTTCTCCTTCCGCAGCCGCTTCACGATCTCCAGACCCGGCAGGCTGGGGACCATCAGGTCCACGATCACCAGGTCGTAGCTGCCGCTGAGGGCGAGGTCGAGCCCTTGGGCCCCGTCGGTACAAAGGTCCACGGCATAGCTCTCTTCCTCAAGCGCGCGCTTGATGAAGGAGCCCACCTTTGCCTCGTCTTCAATGACCAGAATCCGCATGACGCAATGGCTGATCCGGACCGATGAGATCGAGGGATTATACCAAAGGTCAGGGTGGGACTCGCTAGCGAGGTGGATGCGCGATCGCGGCGGCGCGACAGCGCGTCTTGATCCTGTCCCAACCTGCGGACGGCAGAAGGGGCGCGGCGGCCGAGTCCGCCGGCTGAAGCGCCTGTTGCAGTCTCTGAATCCGCGACTCGGTGCTGGGATGCGACGACAAGTAAGCAAGCAGGTCGTCGTCGGGACGCTCCCTCTGAAGCGTTTCAAAGAAGCGGATCATGCCGGCCGGGTTGATGCCGGCCTTCCGCAGGCTCTGCAAGCCTTCCCAATCGGCGTCGGTTTCGAACGCGCGGCTGTACCGCAAGAGCCCCAACGTGCCGGCCGCCTCGAGCCCATAGGCCAGGCCGCCCGCCATGTCGCCGGATAGGGCCGCGAGCAGCAGGCTCGACGCCATCTGTTCGATCAGCAGCGTCGTGACATGGCGTCCGGCAATGTGCCGGATCTCATGGGCCAAGACTCCAGCCAGCTCATCCGCCGAGCCGGTCTTCTCCAGCAAGCCGCGAAACAGGACGATCGAGCCGCCGGGAGCGGCGAAGGCATTCACGATCGGCCGATCCGCCAGATAGACCTGAATTCGGTAGGGCAAGGGCGCCTGCACGGCAGTCAGCCGTTCCGTAATCAAGCTCAGGGCATCGAGGGTCTGTTGGTCGGTGCAGCGGGCCTCCGGCGGCGCCAACGCTGCCACGGCCGCGCGGCCGAGCTGTTCTTCCCAGGACAGAGGCACGTGCGGGGCCAGCGTTTGGGCCAGCAGGGGAAGGCCCCAGCGATACAGACCGGCAGCCGCGCCAATTGCGACCAGGGCCGCCACGACCGTCCACCGGAGTCGTGACGATCGCATGGAAGGACGGTGAAGGTGGCGGACGCGGGAACTGGCGACGCCATGGAGCGCCTCCAGCACGGTCTGGTCACGGATCACGAGGGTTTCGACCTGATGGTCTCCGAATTCGAGCCGGACGTGCTCGCCATCGTAGGAGCCCTGTGTCTGGCGGATCTGCCCGTGAGGCCAGCAGTGAACCGCGCCGGACTCGGTGGCGATGTGGATGTGTCCGGCCGTGATCTGCACGGTCGCCTGGTGCCGGACGGCGGATTTCCCGTCCAGGTAGACGGCTTGCCAGCTCTTTGTCATGGAAGGATCAGCCCAGGTCGAACCCTGTGTCCAGAAAACTCGACAGCCCTTCGCCGGTCGCGGTGACCGCCCGTTCGTCCTGCGCGATCCGCTCCACCGCCATTGCGCCGTTGAGACGAAGGTTGCTGAAGAGAAAACGGGCGTTCCGCACCGTCGTCCAGGGCCAGGCCAGGCCAAGGGAGCCGATCAGCAGCAGGAAGTTCCCCAGCTTGAGCTTCAACAGCGGCCAGCCCTGCACCGTGCAGACGAACCGCCCGCCGCACAAGGTCGAATGGTTCCAGAAGTAGCGCTGGCGCGCCGCCATATACCAGAACCAGGAGCAGCCGAATGTGAACGGCAGCAGGAGCACGGACCCAACGAAGGATCGGGCGAGGCCGTAACGGTCCCCATCGAACGAGAACCGCTCAGACCCGAGATACGAATGGTCGATGAGATAGGCCTGCCGCCTGACCTCGAAGAGCGGATAGTAGGCCCCCAAGGTTATGGTCGTGAGCAGCGAGCCCTTGAGAAAGAGCGTCATGAACTCGATGGCTTTCCCGCGAAACGAAAAGCGGATGCCTCGCCAGGAACTGCGGCTGAGACGATAGCGGCGGGCTCCTGTCACGGCCACCGGCAGAAACAGCATGAGGAGGATCGTGGAGAGGAGTTGTCCGGTGACCAGGGTCGCGGCGCCCATTTCAAAATATCGCGGCGCCAGGGACAGAGTGAGATAGGGAAGGCCGAACAGGAGCGTGGCCCTGCCGGCTCCATTGAGCAGTTCTCGCGGCGCGCCATGGTAGGCGAACCGGTCGCCGGCGCACTGAGTCTGACTATAGAGGTACGAGCGAACCTTGACCTTGGCCCAGAAGGAATAGAGGCCCAGGGTCAGGATGGTCAGACAGAGGTTGACCAGGTGCATGCCGAACAGCGATCCACCGACGCCGAAAAAGCTCAGGCGGTAGGTCTTCGGGCCTTGGCTCGGAATCTGCTCGCCGGACGGCACCGAGGCCGGTTCCGCATCGACGTCGGCGGAGCTGGGAGCCGTAATCCGTTGGGGAGGCGCAGCGGGCGGGAACGGTCCGGCCACCACGAAAAATTTCGTTCCGCAGGAAGCGCAGGCGCTCTTGGTGCCGGGCTTGAGGCTGGCTCGCGATCGGACGCGAAAACGGCTGCGGCAGTGGGTACAGGTGAGCTGAATCGAGTCGTCGGTGGAGAGGCTGGCCATCGCCGATATCTATTCTCGCGCCATGGTCTCGAACGCCTTCATCGAGACAATCAGCGGTTGCGGGCCCTTGAGCGAAACGGTCAATTCTTTCTCCAAGGCGAACATCAGCCGCCGGCCGTCGGTCATGATCGACTCGGTTCCCCGGAGTCGCGCGACCGCAGTCCTGCCGTCCGGGGCGAGCCGCACGTGCGTGTCCATCCGCGTCCACTGATACTCCTGCGCCATCGCGAAGGATTGCCGGAGGCTCGTCCGGTATTGCTCGCGAGTCATCGTCAGTTCCTGCTCGGTGCCGGAAAACTGGACGACGACGGTCAGGCGGGCATCCGGCGCCACCTGTCGCACCAGGCGGTCCACGTCCCGGCTGTTTGCCGCCTGATCAAGTTCCGCCAGCAGCGAGGTGACCTGCGCCTCCGCCAGATCGTCGCCGGGGAAAAGGGTCCATAGGGGGCGGATCGTCCCGGCCTCGTCTCGGTATTGGGCCTTGCGGACATGCCAGGCTTCTCCGTCCTCCTGGATCAACGACAGGAGGACGGAACCGGATGCGCGGGGTCCAGAGACCGGAATGTCGAATTGGGCTGTGCCCTGACGTCCGTCAGACCTCATGTGCCAAGTGGGGAACCACCCGAATTCGAGCGGGGTGCCGAAATGGTCCCTGAGCACCTCATGGTCTTGAATGAAGGCGACGGAGGTTTGATAGGCCGTGGATCGCTTGATGCCTTGCGTCAGGGCGAACAGGGCCGTGCCGAAAACCCCGTAGCCGAGCAGGCAGAGGGCCGTGAGGGAGAGGATGGCCATCCGTCTGGCCCCAGCATCGGCCGGAACAGCCATCAGAATCGATCTGGTGCTGGTGGAGTGGCCGGATGAGGTCACGGAACCGGCCGCATGAGCCGGCGCCAGAACGAGGTTGACGTCACAGGTGGCGCACGCCACCACAGCCATGTCCGTACCGTCGCCATCCGGGATGACCTGCGAGCTCAGGCAGGAGGGGCAGGTGACGGACTGAGGACAAACCACCGCGTCCATCTCCCAAAGATAGCCGATTCCCCCCGACGCGCAAGGATCGGTAGGGCGAAGTCGGACCTGTGGTGATGGCCGGCGTGCGGTGGAGAAGCGGCAAGGGGTGTTTGACGCGGTTGGATGGCGTGGTTTCGGAACGAGGATCGTTATCCGATTATTTGGGCGGAAAGCGGGTGATCGTGACGGGCCTATAGGAAAGCCGTGGTCCCTCGGGAGTCGAGGTCGTCAGGGTATGTGTGAGCCAGGTCGTGTCGTCCCGCTTGGGAAAATCCGCACGGTAATGGGCGCCGCGGCTTTCCTCTCTCGCCATGCCCCCCGCGACGATCGTCTCCGCGATATCGACCAAGGATTGAAGCTCGAGCGCCTGGATCAAATCCGTATTGAAGACCTGGCCGTGGTCGTGCAGGCGGACGTGCCGGGCCTGCTCTCGCAACCGGCGCACCTGTTCCAGCGCGAGCGCCATCGATTCCTTCGTGCGAAAGATGCCCAGGTTGGTGCTCATCACCCGCCCCAACTCATCGCGGAGCTGCCAGGCCCGTTGCGAGCCTTGGCTGGCATGGAGGCGGGCAATGCGATCCCGGTCTGCTTGGTAGGTCCTGTCGGAGGGAGTGCGCGGGGCCTTGCCGCGGACATACTCCGAGGCCCGGACACCGGCCCGCCTGCCGAACACGATCGTCTCCAGCAGGGAGTTGCCGCCCAGCCTGTTGGCGCCATGGACGCTCACGCAGGCGCATTCGCCCGCGGCGAACAGCCCGGGCAGGGCAGTCTCCCCCCATCCGTTGGCCTGCACCCCGCCCATTTGATAGTGCGCGCCCGGTTGGACCGGGATCGGGCTCTCGATCGGGTCGATGCCGGCGAACTCCAGCGACAGTTGCCGGATCTGCGGCAGCCGTTCCAGGATCCGTTGGCGTCCCAGATGGCGAAGGTCCAGCAGCACGCAGCCGTCGACGCCGCGCCCTTCCAGGATCTCCTGCCCGATCGCGAGGGAAACCGTGGACCGGGTGGCCAATTCCATCTGATCCGGCGCATATCGTTGCATGAACCGTTCGCCCAGCGTGTTCAACAGGTACCCTCCCTCGCCGCGCGCCCCTTCAGTGATGAGGATGCCGGTGCTCTTGAGCGTGGTCGGATGGAACTGGACGAACTCCATGTCCATGAGCGGCACGCCGGCGCGATAGGCCAAGGCCATGCCGTCGCCGGTGTTGATGACCGCGTTGGTGCTGGTGTAGAAGATGCGGCCGCTCCCGCCCGTGGCCAGGATGACGGCCTTGGCCCCGATCACGTGCAGGCCGCCGTGAAGCAGATCCCAGGCGACGACGCCGCGGCATTCGCCCTCGTCGGTCACCAACGAGGTGACGTACCATTCCTCATAGACGGACACCTGCCGGCGGAGGAGCTGCTCGTACAGGACATGCAGGAGCGCATGGCCGGTCCGGTCCGCGGCGTAGCAGGTGCGGGGGAAGCCGGCGCCGCCGAACGGCCGTTGGGCGATGAGCCCCTGCTCGGTGCGGCTGAAGATGACGCCGAGCCGTTCCAGCTCCAGGATGTCGTCCGGCGCCTCCCGGCACATGACCTCGATCGCGTCCTGGTCTCCCAGGTAGACGCCGCCCTTCGCCGTGTCGAAGGCATGGGCCTCCCAGGAATCGGCCGCTCCCAACGCGGCGTTGATCCCGCCCTGCGCCGCCACCGAATGGCTGCGGACCGGATGGACCTTGGAAATGATGGCGACATCGAGATCGGGAGGAACAGCGAGCGCGGCCCTCATGCCCGCAAGGCCCGCGCCCACGATCAGCACGTCATGGATTTTCATCGCCTGGCGCTGCTCGAACCCACTTCGAAACCCTTTCCTGAAACGACGGAGCCGCCGGGGCACGGTCTTGCTGACAGGCCCGTCTGAATCTTATCGCGGATTACTATGGTGGGTGCAAGCCTTGTTGTGGGGGTGCTTCCCTGACTCAGTCCGTTACCGGGTGTGCTCCGAGCAGGGAATTCTGCTTCTCCCTTCTCCTGTGAACAGACTCTATGGTAAACAAATATGACAGCCCGCAACCGCCATCACGCTAGAGGAGCGCTCTCCATGTCCACATTGTCCGATCAGGCCTCGCCCGAACCACAGTGGCTCGACCCGTCCGATCGATTTGCCCAGCGGCACATCGCCCCCAGCGAGGCCGACGTTCAAGAGATGCTGGCCACACTGGGATTGCGGTCCCTCGATGAGCTGGCCGATGCCGCGATGCCTGCCAATATCCGCCATCGCCGGCCGCTGAGCCTGCCGCCGGCAAAGAGCGAACATGAAGCCTTGGCTGAGCTTCAGCAACTGGCCAAACGGAATCAGGTCCGGCGCTCGCTGATCGGCATGGGCTATTACGACTGTCTCACGCCGACGGTGATCCTGCGGAACATCCTGGAGAACCCGGGCTGGTATACCCAGTACACGCCCTACCAAGCGGAAATTGCCCAAGGGCGCATGGAGGCGCTGGTTAATTTTCAAACGATGGTGGCGGACCTGACCGGCCTGCCGCTGGCCAATGCCTCATTGCTGGACGAAGCCACCGCCGCCGCCGAAGCGATGGCAATGTGCGTGAACATCGCCAGACAAAAGGGCGAAGAGCGAACGACCTTTCTGGTGTCCGACGGCTGTCACCCCCAGACCATTGCCGTGGTGCAGACCAGGGCGACGCCGCTTGGGGTGACGGTGCGGGTCGTGCATGGGGATGAGGTTCCTGCCGGGGCGACCGATCTGCTCGGCCTGTTGCTCCAGTATCCGGCCACGGACGGCTCCGTGGTCGATCATGCGGCGCTGATTCAGCGGGTGCACCACGCAGGCGGATTGGTTGCTATGGCGACCGATCTCCTGGCGCTGACCCTCTTGAAGGCTCCGGGGGAGTTGGGAGCCGACATTGCCGTCGGCTCCAGCCAGCGATTCGGAGTACCCATGGGATTCGGCGGCCCGCATGCCGCGTTTCTCGCCACGCGCGAGGAGCACCGTCGGCAGATCCCGGGCCGGATTGTCGGGGTTTCCAAGGACCACGCCGGGAAGCCCGCCTATCGACTCGCGCTCCAAACGAGGGAACAACACATCCGCCGCGAGAAGGCCACGAGCAACATCTGCACGGCCCAGGTGCTGCTGGCGGTCATGGCCGGCATGTACGCGGTGTATCACGGACCGGAGGGATTGCGCCGGATTGCGTCGCGTGTTCATGGGTTGGCGTGCCTGCTGGCCGAGGGGTTGCGGCGCCTGAGCCTGCCTCCCGCCTCCGAGCTGTTCTTCGACACGCTCTCCGTGCCCTGCGGGGTTGATCTGGTCCCGTCGATCATCGCCCGGGCCGGCGCGCGCGGGTACAACCTGCGCGTGATCGACGAGTCGTCGGTCGGCATTTCGCTGGATGAGCTGAGCACCATTGAGGAAGTGCGCCAGGTCCTGTCGATCTTCGCCGGCCAGGATCCTCTCCCCTTCAACCTGGATCAGATGGCCTGCGGGCTGAATGTCTCGTATCCTGGCTCCTTTGCCAGGACCAGCGCCTACCTCACGCATGAGGTCTTCCACCGGTTCCACGCGGAGCACGAGATGCTGCGCTACCTCAACCGGCTGCAGGCCAAGGACCTGTCGCTGACCACCTCGATGATTCCGCTCGGTTCCTGCACGATGAAGCTCAACGCGACGACGGAGATGGTGCCAGTCACCTGGCCGGAGTTTGCGCGCCTCCATCCCTTCGCCCCGGTGGAGCAGACCGCCGGCTATCAGGAGCTCTGCGCCAGGCTGGCCGACTGGCTGGCCGAGATCACGGGGTTCGATGCGGTGTCGTTGCAGCCCAATGCCGGCTCTCAAGGGGAGTATGCCGGCCTGATGGTGATTCGCGCGTATCACCAGCATCAGGGGGAAGGGCATCGCAAGGTCTGCTTGATCCCCGTGTCGGCACATGGGACGAACCCCGCGAGCGCCGCGATGGTGGGCATGACGGTCGTGCCTGTCGCCTGTGATACGCAGGGCAATGTCGACCTGAAGGATCTGGAGGAAAAGGCCGCCCGGCACCGCGGCGATCTGGCCGCCTTGATGATCACCTACCCCTCCACCCATGGGGTATTTGAAGCCGAGATCCGGCGAATCTGCCAGATCGTTCACACGCACGGCGGGCAGGTGTATCTCGACGGTGCCAACATGAACGCGATGGTCGGCCTCACCAGGCCGGGCGACATCGGGGCCGATGTCTGCCATCTGAACCTGCACAAGACTTTCTGCATTCCACACGGAGGCGGCGGGCCTGGAATGGGTCCGATCGCGGTCGGGCGGCACCTTGCGCCGTTCCTACCGGGGCATCCGGTCGTCAAGACGGGCGGGGCGCAGGCGATCGGCTCTATAGCAGCAGCTCCCTACGGCAGCCCGAGCATTCTCCCGATCTCCTATGCCTACATCGCGATGATGGGCAACGAGGGATTGACGCGGGCGACCCAGGTGGCCATCCTCAACGCGAACTACATGGCGAAGAAGCTCGACAAGCACTACCGGGTGCTCTACACGGGCGCCAAAGGATTGGTGGCGCACGAGTTCATCCTGGATCTGCGCCCGTTCAAGGACAGCGCGGGTATTGAGGCCATGGATGTGGCCAAGCGCCTGATGGACTACGGCTTCCACGCCCCGACGGTTTCGTTTCCGGTCGCCGGGACCTTGATGATCGAGCCGACGGAGAGCGAGGCCAAGGCCGAGCTTGATCGTTTCTGCGCGGCGCTGATCGCCATTCGCGGCGAGATTCAGGACATCATCGAGCGGCGGATGCCGAAGACCGACAATCCCTTGAAGAATGCGCCGCACACGGCCCGGATGGTGACGGCGGCCGACTGGTCCCATCCCTACTCCCGCGAGCAGGCGGCGTTTCCAGCGCCGTGGGTGCGCGAGCACAAGTTCTGGCCGAGCGTGGGGCGTATCGACGAAGCCTACGGAGATCGCAATCTGGTCTGCACCTGCCCGCCGATGGAAAGTTACGCGACGTCGTGAAGATCCAAAGTCCGGTGAGCGCGCGAATAGGGAGCGGGCAGGCCAACGGCTCGTTCCTGCGTAAACGCGTGACGCGGCACTGCCGGGCGTTCGTGCTCTTGTTGATTCCCGTCCTGCCCGCCCTGGGTCTGGCCGAAGAAACCGTCGCCGAATGGGAGCCGGGCAAACTGTACCGGGCCGGGGTGCGCGTGAGCGATCCGGCCACTGGTGGGTCGTTCGTGATTCCATCGGAGTGGGAAGGACGGGTGCCGCCCGGATCCGACGCCTTGCTCCTGGGCTCCGAGCGCCATGCCGGGGTGGGAGTGGTCGCGCTGATGGCCCGCACCGACCGTGCGGAGCTGAAGCAAAAGCTGTCGGAGCCACAGGACTTCGGGGGAGAGGTCATTCTGCAACTGTCCAGTCCGCTCGAAGAAGACGACCGGACCATCCGCGCCTCCTATCTCCATGGCAACGTGGTCGGCCGCGCCTGCGCGGTCATGGGACCGGAAGGCCGCGCGATCGTCTTTTTTCTAGCCGGTCCCGCCAGCGATGCGGATCTCTATGAACGTCTGTTGAGCGAACTGGCCTCCTCCACAACCTTCGAGCCGGTCGCGACCACGTAATCCACACCGACAGTCTCTGCCGTCGTTCGAGTTGATATGTGCTCTCAGGCCATGGTGCCTCCAGAGTCTCCCCATGGCCCGGTCGAAAGGGTAGAATCGGCGAATGAGCCGGTTCGCCGAACAAGTCGAATCGGCCGGGATTGCGAACCATTCAGCGGGGAGGAGAGTGAAATGGATCGTCGCAGCTTTCTGATTCGGACCGGATTGCTGATCGGCGCGGCGGTGATGGAGGCGGCCGTGAGCGGCTGCGAAACGCCGCAGGTCAGGCGCCGGCGGGAGGGCTATAAAAACTGGACGGCCGTGCGCAACGAGTTCTTGCTGGATCGCAGCAAGATCCATATGACCGGCTTCTTGCTGGCCTCGCATCCCGCGCCGGTGCGTGAAGCCATCGAGCGCCACCGGCAGGGGCTGGATGAGGACCCGGCCACCTACTGGTCAGAGCGTGAGGAAACCGGGGAAGCGGCGGTGCTGGCGGCGGCGGCCGGCTACTTAGGCGTCAGCGCGACCGATATCGCCTTGACCGACAGCACCACGATGGGCTTGGGGCTTCTCTATGGGGGGCTCAAGCTGTCCCAGGGACAGGAAATCCTCTCCACGATCCACGACCATTACTCGACGGACACGTCGCTTCGCTTGAGAGCTGAGCGGACCGGCGCCTCGTTCCGGCAGATTCCGCTGTACAAGGATCTCAAGACAGTCACGCAGGAGGAAATCGTTCAGACACTCGTGAAAGAGGTACGGCCCGAGACCCGCTATGTCGCCGTGACCTGGGTCCATTCCAGTACTGGACTTAAACTGCCCATTCGCGCGATCGCCGATGCGTTGGCGACGATCAACCGTTCGCGGGCGGAACAAGACCGAATCCTGCTGTGCGTGGACGGCGTGCATGGGTTGGGCGTGGAGAACGTGAAGTTGCCTGACCTGGGCTGCGATTTCTTCGTGGCGGGCACGCACAAGTGGATGTTCGGACCGCGCGGGACCGGCTTGGTCTGGGGGAAACCGCAGGCCTGGCCCCTCGCGCAGGCGACGATCCCCACGTTCGATTCGACCGCCTATCGCATGTGGATGAAGGAGACTGCCGAACATGCGATCCATCAGGCCGCGTTGATGACGCCGGGCGGCTTCCATTCCTTCGAACATCGGTGGGCGTTGAATGAAGCCTTCACGTTCCATCAGATCATCGGCAAGGCGCAGGTGACGGAACGGATCTACGAGCTGAATCAGCAATTGAAGCAGGGCTTGGCCACAATGCCGCGCGTGACCCTGCATACGCCGATGTCTCAAGATCTCTCCGCGGGGATCGTGTGTTTCGAGATCGAAGGGATGAAGCCGGGGAAGGTGGTCGAAAAGCTCAAGGAGGACAAGATCATCGCGAGCGTGAGCCCCTATGCGGTGCAATATGTCCGGCTCGCGCCGAGCCTGCTGAACACGCCGGGTGAGGTGGAGGTGGTGCTGCGGGCGATCCGTGACCTTACTGTATGAATGAGAGTGGAGTCGTATTGGTCCGGAGGCCCTTAAGCGTGGCCGAGGTCTATAGGTTCGCGGCGGCTATAGGAGAAGTGGAAGGACACCCATACTGGTCCTGTGCTCCCGGAACGCGCGCCCTCAGAAGGGCCTCGTTCCACGGCCGCAATCGGACCAGCATGGGTGCCCTTCCAGAAAAAGGGACAATGGTCCTGAGAGTTTGAATCCATTGGGTGCTGAGGCATACTGCCACCTATGCCATTTAATCTTCCTCTGAAAGACATGACGCTTCAGGAGAAGCTCGCGGCGATGGAGTCGATTTGGGAAGACCTCGCGCGAACTCCTGATGCGATCGAATCGCCTGACTGGCACCAAGATATTCTCGATGAACGCCGCCGGCAGGTTGCTGAGGGGCGGGCTCACTTCATCGACTGGGAAACTGCCAAGACAGACATCCGCAAGAAGCTGTTCTGAAATCGAAAACCCGGCCACTCTGGTCCTATTTGAGCGATCAGATCCCTCCAATCCAACAATAGCGAATTAGGCCGCAGCGCCGCTCTTCTGCCCAAGGGCTCTGGCGATGTCTCGCGGTCTTGCGCCGAGCACCACCAACCCGCGTACCAGCAAGTCAATGGAAACGGTCCGATCTGCCGCTTCCATCTTGGCAATACGCGATTGACTCGATTGGAGCCGCTTGGCCAAGGCCAGTTGCGAGAGCCCGTGAGCCTCGCGACGCGCACGGAGAGCCTGGCTTAGATTCACCTTCATCTCGACCAATGCGGCTTCCTCTGGACTGAGCCCGAGGAAATTTTCGGCTGTTCCCACCCGCCACCCTCGCGCCTCAAGTCGTTTCTGTTTGGCCTTGTCCATGGTCACTCCTCCTTGTTCGCAGCCTCATCATAGGCACGCAACCGACGCCGACATGTCTCAATGACCTGATGAGGAGTCGCTTGTGTCTTCTTGGAGAAGACTTCTGCGATCACAATGGCATCGGAATCTACGCGGTACATAATGCGCCACGTCGCTGTCTCGTCGGGTATTCGCAGTTCATGACAACGCAGGCCGACGATGGGCATCGGCCGTGAGTGGGGCATGCTCGGTGCCTCTCCTCATTGCAGGCGGCGCAGCAAGATACCGGCTTCGAGCCTGGCTGCTGCCGACAACGGTGGGCTCTTCACCTCCCCGTGCAACCAAACCAGGGGCTTGTCGGTCGGGCTCATCGAGGCAGAATATATGTCAATAATGACATGGATGCAAGGCGTGAAGCCGAACTGAGGCGCTCCCCTATTATAGAAAGATCGCGCTTGACATTCAGTTAACGCGAAGCTGTCCCGGTGGGCGATGCGCGGACAAAATCTTGAATACGTGTTGGATATGCAAGTAGACTTGCCTTCCAATTGAGTGCTGAGGCTGTTGTACTATGTTGCACGGGGAGGCCGCAGCAGATTCAAATGGTTAACTGGCAACAAAATGGATACTGTACAGAAGCAATTTGAGAGAGCAAACGGGGACACGTTTATCGAATGGCTGAATGCGCAGTTGGACGCGTATTATGCCTTTTCTCGGCGCGCCGGAGAGGCCCCTGACTTGGTCTATTCATTCAGTGATTCTGAACTATTTATCGAAGTGACGGCGGGTTACTACGACAGTGCGCATGCAACTTTCCTTTGGGAGAACGCTCGGGCGGCCGAAGGGGCACCCTCGGGTTGGACCGGGGTGAATCCCGACAAATGTCTTGCGGAGGCTATTCATCGACGTGTCACCGACAAATCGAAAAATCGCTACGGCTCAAATTGCATACTCCTGGTGGTCGTTCCTCCTGGCGTTACTTCGGCAGAGGACCTTGCTCGTCTGCTCGCTGAAAAGGCTCCCCCGGTCTACACGCCTTTTGCCGGGATATATGTCGCTGGGCGCTTCCCAATCACAAGTAGAAGCTCGGGGGGTTATCGGGTGATACCAATAAAGGAGTTGCGAGCTAACTCCGCAATCGAGAGGGAGGCGCGCAAGAGAGGCGCGCGCTTCACATTGTGAACCTTAATTTTTAGTGAGCAACAATGGGTCTTCTGAACAAGTTGTTTGGTTATCGATGGAGTCTCTACATCGTCATGGGAAACCAGTTAGCATATGCCATGCACGAAAACTCAGCGCTCCGAATCGTTGGTTACGTTATGGCATATTTTGCGGATGGTGGAAAGCCCGTCGAACCTTGGAGCCTTTACCTCAATTTCAACCATAAACACCAGACCATCAAGCTCGGTCCAGAGCATTTCATGTCTGACGGAGAAAATGTCACCCCTGCCCTCATTCGCGAGATCGAATCTATTGACCCTGGCTGGAAAGTGAAGGGCGGAGAGCCCGTGTTTGAAGAGGCTGCGACGAGGAAACGCCTCAAGATCAGCGAATACATGCCCGGGGATATTGACATACAAGCCATGATAGATAATCTCAACAAGCCTCGTGACGTCACCTTCTTCTCGGTGATGGATGAGGTCTTTGGAAAACGCTAACTATTCGGTTAGCCGGACAGCCAGCAAGCTGCGCTTGCTGGTGCCCGCGCTCCGGCGGTCGGTTACGTCGATCGTTATCTGGCTCTGGATTATGACAGCTCAGCGCGATCTATATAGTCTCAATGCTGAACATCTCCTCCCACGTCGCCATTCCTGATCACGAGATCGAGATCCATGCCGTTCAGTCGCAGGGGAAGGGCGCCAGCACGTCAACAAGGTGGCGACGGCGATTTGGACGACTCCGTTCCCAGCACTGTACAAATTGCTCGTGGGTGCTGAAGATGTCTTTCTGATCCCTCTTGGGGTAAGATTTGCGTTATGAGCCTGGAAAAACTTGAGGCGGAAGCCCTCAAATTAGACCCAAAGGAACGGGCGCGGTTAGCCGGCAAGCTGCTGGAAAGTCTGGAGCAGCTCTCCGAAGACGAAAACGCCAAGCTATGGGCCGAAGAAGCCCAACGGCGGGATGAGGAGATGGATACACATCCCGGCGGCAGTTCTTCCGCCGAGGAGGCCCTCCGGGACGCGAGAGCCAAGCTGCGGTGAATGGAGCAAATCTCCTTTCATCGCCTTGCCCGACGCGAACTGATCGATGCTGCGCTCTTCTACGACGTGGAAAGCCCAGGACTAGGCGCTGCGTTTCTTGACGAGGTTGAAGACTGCACGAGAAACCTTCTCGCATTTCCTGAATCAGGCCAAGTTGTTCGTGGGGGAGTTCGACGCCGGCTCCTTCGTCGGTTTCCCTACGCGCTCTTGTACTCCCTGAAAAAAGACACCATACGCGTGCTGGCGGTGATGAATCTGAAACGGCGCCCCCTGTACTGGGTTGGCCGGGAGTGATCCGTCTGAGAGAATCGCCGATTCGTGTTGAGACTTCGTGAGATCCCATGCTCTACATCTCCTCCCACGTCGCCATTCCTGATCACGAGATCGAGATCCATGCCGTGCGGTCGCAGGGGGCGGGCGGGCAGCACGTCAACAAGGTCTCGACGGCGATTCATCTGCGGTTCGACATCGCCGCCTCCTCGCTCCCTCCCTTCTATAAGGAGGAACTCCTGAAGCTGCGGGACCATCGCATAACGCAGGGTGGCGTGATCACCATCAAGGCCCAGCAGTCGCGGAGCCAGGAGCAGAATCGAGCCGATGCGCTCGATCGGCTCCGTGAGCTGATTCAGCTCGTCGCGGTCCCGCGCAAGAAGCGCAAGGCGACGAAACCGACCAAGGCCTCGAAACAACGGCGGTTGGAAAGCAAGACCAAGCGGGGGCGGCTGAAGGCGCTCAGGGGACGGATTGACGACTAGGGGGACGACAATCGTCATCCGTCAGTGGTCAAGCGTGAGAAGGGCATGAAGTTCGGGTGGCAGTTGTTTGACGAGTGAGGTTTGACGAATGACGCTACTCCGAAGACACCAGCGATCCCAGGATATGGTACCCGCCGTCCACGTAGATCACTTCGCCGGTGATGCCTCGGCCGAGTGGGCTGATCAGGAACAGCGCGGTGTCGCCCACCTCGCCCTGTTCGGTCGCGCGGCGCAGCGGAGCAAAGTCTTTGTGGTGATCGACCATCTTGCTGATGCCGGAGACGCCGCGGGCGGCTAGGGTTTTGATCGGACCGGCTGAAACGGCGTTGACGCGGATGTTCTTCGGCCCGAGATCGTGCGCGAGATAGCGGACGGTCGCCTCCAGCGCGGCCTTGGCGACGCCCATGACGTTATAGTGCGGGACCACCCGTTCGGCGCCGAGATAGGTGAGCGTGACCACCGAGCCCCCTTCCGTCATCAGCGGCACAGCCGCCCTGGTGACGGCGACGAGCGAATAGGCGCTCACGTCGAGCGCGGTGGCGAACCCCTTCCTGGTCGTATTGACGAACTGCCCCGTCAGCTCTTCGCGCGGGGCAAAGGCGACCGAGTGGACCAGGAAGTCGAGCCGGCCGAACTCCTTCTGCACCTGCTGCATCAGCGCCTCGATCTGGGCATCGTCTCCGACGTCGCAGGGGAAGGCCTTCGCGCCCGGCATGGATGCGGCGAGTTCCTCGACATTCTCCTTGAGCCGGTCGTTCTGGTAGTTGAACAGCAGGTGCGCGCCCTGCCCGGCCGCCGATTGGGCGATGGCCCAGGCGATGCTGTGTTTGTTCGCCACGCCGATGATCAAGCCCTTCTTTCCGTCCAGCAAACCCATCCGTCATCTCCTTGTTCAGCCCAGGTATAAACCGTCAGGAACATAGCATAGAACCGGTAGCGTGGGAAATCAGGGAAGTCGAGGTCCTGTGCTAGGACTGCACTCGCCCCAGCCTGAGCGTGGCTCTTTCTGAACCGTCGCAGTATAGTGGCAGGCTCCCACCATGCCGACTGCTCGACGAAGAAAGGTGATACTGGATACGGACCCGGGCGTGGATGACGCACTGGCGATCCTCTTGGCGCTTCGGTCGCCGGAACTTGATGTGGTCGGGATCACGACGATCTGCGGCAACGTGCCGGTCGGACAGGCGACCGAGAACCTCTTCCGTATCCTGAGCCTGGTCGATCCACCGCGCGGTCTGTTGATCGGCCAAGGAGCGGCCGCTCCGCTACGCCGTCCGCTGGAGACTGCGACGCACGTGCACGGCGCTGATGGATTGGGGGATCTGGACCAGTTCACGAATCAGAGCGGGCAGCCCCGCTACCCGCGCCCAGTCGTGCCTGGCAGGCTCCCTTCCGCCGTTGAGACCTGGGAACGGTGCATGCGGACGCATGGACCAAACCTCACGCTCATAACCCTGGGACCGCTCACCAATCTGGCGCAGGCGCTCCAACGGCCTGCGATCGTCGCGAAGGGATTTCGATCCATCATTGCTATGGCCGGCGCCATCGCCGTCCCCGGCAACGTGACGCGCGCGGCGGAGTTCAATGTGTACGTCGATCCTCATGCGGCTGAGCAGGTGTTGCAAGCCGATCTGCCGCTGACATTGATTCCTCTGGATGTGACCACGAAGGTGACGGTGTCGCGCGAGGCCATCACGAAACTGACCGCCCGCGCCCGTGATCCGGTCGGACAATTTTTCGCCGATGCCACGGGGGCCGCGTTGGATTTTGCCGATCGCGTCGAGGGGGCGGCGGTATTTCCGTTTCATGATCCCCTGGCTGTGGCGGTCGCGATCGACCCGGCGCTGGTTCAGCTTGTCCCGTTGCACGTGGCCGTGGAAACTGAGGGGCCTGTCGCTCTGGGAGCCACGCTCGCCGATCGGCGCAGGTTGCGGCGCGAACACCAGAACCGTCCGAACGTTCAGGTGGCCCTGCGCGTGCAGGCCGATCGGGCCCGCCGCCTCATCACGGAACGACTATGCCGAACGTCCTCGTGATCGGGTCATCCAATCTCGACTTGACCGTCAGGCTCGACCGTTTGCCGGTCGTCGGAGAAACGGTGTCGGGCGGCGAGTTCTATCAATCGTTCGGCGGCAAGGGGGCTAACCAGGCCGTCGCGGCGCGCCGGGCTGGCGCGGATGTGCTGTTCGTGACCAAAGTTGGCGCGGACGCCAACGGGGAGGTGATCGCACGGCATCTCGTCGAACAGGGAATTCCCGCGGTTGGCCTGCGTCAGGACCGGCGCGCGCCGACCGGCGTGGCGTTGATCGTGGTCGATACCCACGGGCGCAACATGATCGCCGTGGCGCCCGGCAGCAATCGGCTGCTGACCGCCGAGGAGATTCGCGAGCACGCCTTGGCGTTCGAGGAGGCGAAGGTCCTGTTGGTTCAATTGGAGGTCCCGTTGGCCGCTGTGACGCAGGCGCTGACCCTCGCCAAGGCCAAGGGCATGACCACGATCCTGAATCCCGCCCCTGCCCAATCGCTGCCGGACCGGCTCCTCAAACTGGTTGATATCGTGACTCCCAATGAAACGGAAGCGACTGTACTGACCGGTCAGGCTGTTAGAGAAGCGGCGGCGCGCGATCTGCTGGCGCGAGGGGTGCGCGAGGTCGTGGTGACGCTGGGCGAGCAGGGCGCCCTCTGGACAAACGCGGCAGGAATGAAGGCGATCCTTCCGTTCAAGGCCACGCCTGTGGATTCCACCGCGGCCGGCGATGCGTTCAACGGTGCACTCGCCGCTGCATTGGCGGAAGGCCGGTCCCTCGACCGTGCCTTGCGGTTTGCCTCGGCGGCCGGCGCCCTGGCGGTGACGAAGCGCGGCGCCCAGGAATCGATGCCAGGCCGGCGCGAGATCGAAGCGGTGCTGGATCGAGTCATTTAGCCGGCCCATTTCGAGACCCTCGGTTTGATCAGGGAAAGCCTATTAAATCAACCGGTTGATAGGAAGGTCATCCCACTGGCTCCTTCTTCCGAAGGACAGCTACCCCCGTTTGGGGCATTGCGGCTGTTCCGCCCGCTCAGCGATAACAAGGCTCCTCGCGGGGGGATGATCGACGGGAGCCACATGCGAAAAATCCTGAGTTTCAGCGACGATCTCACGCAAGAAGAAGTGGAACACCTCACCACGCTCTTGATCTACCATTTGGTCGAGCGTTGCGGCGGTCGGGTGAGTTTCACGACAGAAGACGCCTCCCAAACGCTCGAAGGACTTGAGACCAAAATGGTCCACATGCAGATCGGCAATGCCATCACGCTTCGTATCGTCACGCGCCCGCCCGAATTGCAAGACCCCGCAGTGATCCGATAGCTTCCCTGTAAGGCACTGCCGTTTCGTGAGACAATGCAGCAGGCAATGTCAGGGAGAGGTGTTGATGACGACGGCGCGGGTGAGTCCGTTGATGTCGGTGGTGTTGGCTGGACTGTTGGCGATCGCGGCCGGCTTGGATCGTCCCGCTGGAGCGGCGAACCTCGAGAAGGCCGTCTTTGCGGGCGGCTGTTTCTGGTGCATGGAAGAGGCCTTTGAAGGGGTCGAAGGCGTCGTCTCGGTGGCGTCCGGCTACATCGGAGGGATGAAAGCCAATCCGAGCTACGAGGAAGTGTCTTCCGGTTCAACGGGTCACGCCGAAGCCGTTGAGGTCCTGTTCGATCCGGCCAGGACCAACTATCCGAAGTTGCTGGAGGTCTTTTGGCGGAACATCGACCCGACCACGCCGGACCGGCAATTCTGCGATCGCGGGAGCCAGTATCGATCGGCGATCTTTACGTTGACGGAGCTGCAACAGCGTCAGGCGGAGGAGTCGAAACGAGCCGTTGAACAAACCAAACCCTTCCGAGAACCGATCGTGACACAGATCGTTCCCGCCACGACGTTTTATCCCGCCGAGGACTACCATCAGGATTTTTACAAACGCAACCCGATCCGCTACAAGTTCTACAAGTACAACTGCGGGCGGGTGCAGCGGCTTGAGGAAGTCTGGGGGAAGTCGCGAGGCTAGCCCACCGCTCGCCTTTGCTCCTCCGATCGGCCGTTGAACCACTCCGGACAACGCAGAGCGAGCTTCTCCTGGCCTTGCTCATGCCAGACGGGAAATGTTTTCCGGAGACTGTGCAGGGAAGGCGGATCGGCGTAAAGACCTATCAGGGGAGGATGACCGTCAGTGGGCTTGCCGGGCCCTCATCTGCGCCAACGCCGCCTGCGCCTCGAGGATGAAATCGGTGCGTTGATCCGCTTGCGCCAGTTGGAGCGCTTCGCTGGCGAGCACGATCGCCGGCTGATGGTTGCCGCGGGAGCAGTAACTTTTGGCGAGGCTCAGCCTGGCGTTGACTGATTTGGGATCACGGCGGATGATCATCTCCAGGAGACGCTCGCCTTGTTCCTGGTCCCCGCCCAATAGGCTTGGCAGTCTCACGAGAAAGGTGGCCTTGGCCGATAAGGCGTCGAGATTACCCGGCTCCAGTTCGAGCGCCCGGTCGAGTTCTTTCATCATGCGGCGGAAGCCGAAGAGGGAGGTGAGATTCTCGCCGTCCACGCGGAGCTGTTCCCCGAGCGTGCAGAAAAGCGCAAAGTGCGCGCGGGCAGACCGTTCGTTCAACTCGATCGCCCGTTCCGCCAGCGCCTGGCTGCGCTCGAAATGGGCAACCCGGGCGGCTCGTTGCTGAGCGGCCCGGCCCAACTCGCATTCCCGGATCGACTCAGCCGTCAACTGCGGAACCGAATCCGAGGCTGACGCAGCATGGGGCAGATTGAGGGAGGCGAGGACAAGCGCAAAAATCAGGACAAGCGGCATTCCGTTCATCAGAACTTTTCTCCGAGTCACGTTCCCCGAAGCCTTCAAAGTATAAAGCAACTCCACTGGCTTGGCCAGTTGATTTTTCGGGTTTTGGGATCTCCGCACCGGCACCGGCTCGACCGATCGTTGTAGCCAAGGTCACCCGAACGTTAGCGTTCGTCGCCCAATGACGGCTTCAGTTCCGGCTGGCGCGTTCGCCAGCAGTGGCTCCTCGCAAGACCGCGAAGAGAGCCAACATGGCCTCATACGAGTAATGGGCATTCCGCCCGCTTGGGTTCGGTAACAAGAATACGCGCGTGTTGGCGAAGCGCTTGGGCTGCCAGCCCGGCGAGGGCCGCGGCGGAATCGAAGCGGCGGTGGATGGTCCCGGACGAGGTGGAAAGATTGCAGGCAACAGCGTCATGCCGAGCAGGGCGATGATTCGGGGGCGATGCCGGAGGACGAGAGAATGCAGCCGTTTCCGGCCTGCCATATATTCCTCGGCCTTGAGGCTGCCGACGCCGGCGGTCGGGCGACGAATGAGATTCGTGATGCCGATCCCCCATTGAGGCAACCGCCTATCGTCCTCCGGGCCGAGGGGCTCAGGGACGAGGCGGGCTCCATAGAGCAGTTTCCAAAAGCGATTCGAATAGCCGGCGAAGTGATGCCCGACCGCCATGGAACGGAGGCCGGGATTGATGCCCACGAACAGAATCTCGAGGCCTGGCCCGACATAGTCAGGGAGGGAGGTACGAGAGGTCGCCCGCTTGGCGCGCATGGGATGAGGCCTTGCACTTGAAACGGGTTCGTGCGCGCATTAGAGTTCAGTGGGATCGTCGAACACAAGGGGTGTCGCCTGTTCCGTTGGAGGAGGTCTTCAAGCAAGCCGGAGACCAAGATGAGGATCGTATCGGGGCTCATAGGAGGCGCAGCTTGCGCCGCATTGTTGTCCATGCCGCTGACTGTTTCTGCCGATCCCCGGGACCAGGACCGCTGGGACAAGAAATATCAGGAGGATCAGTATCTCTTCGGGAAAGAGGCCATTCCCTTTCTCGCCACATATGTACATCTTCTTCCCAAAGGTCGGGCGCTGGATCTGGCGATGGGCGAAGGCCGTAACGGCGTCTTTCTGGCGACGCGCGGCTTTCGCGTGACGGGACTCGATATTTCCGCCCGTGGGCTTGAGAAGGCGCAGCGCTTGGCGAGGGAACAAGGGGTGACCATCGAGACGCGGGTGGTCGATCTTGAGAAAACGGAATTGGAGCGGGATTCCTACGACGTGATTCTCTGCACCTATTACCTCCAACGCAGCCTGTTCCCTCAGATCAAGAACGCGCTGAAGCATGGGGGAATGGCTGTGGTGGAGACCTATACGGTGGACCATCTGAGATACCGTCCCGATTTCAACCGGACCTATCTCATCGAGCAGAACGAACTGCTTGAACTGTTTCGGGATTTCAAGATCATTCGCTATCAATTCGAAGATACCGGCCAGGCGGCGTATGCGAGTATCATCGCGCAAAAGCCCTGATCTGATCTGGGATGGCCGCAGTGATGCGTGGGGCGCTCGCAGCGATGGTATCCGCCACCGCCCAATACCAAAGCCTGTATCCAAATCCCGATGAGACAGTGGGGCAGTCTAGTTTTATGAACTTCGCCATTCCGCCACAGGGTTACTGTAGGAGAACCCCTGCTATCTGACCGAGACATGTTTATAAGTGATTGAAATGTCTAGCATTGACATTCTCTGTCCGCATGGCACTACCCTTGCTCACCCCCAAGCCCGCCATAACGGGAAGCTCAGCGCCGGCAGGCGCTCGAAGCAAATCATAAGCGTGGAAGGGGGTGAATCGAGTATGAAGCGTATCCTGATGTCATTGTTGGCGGCGGCGGTCCTCGTGACCTTCTCGGCTCCGGCTTTCGCGGGTGAGCAGAAGAAGGAAGAGAAGAAGGGTGGTCACGTGACCATGTTCGGCGAGAAGAAGGATGAGAAGAAGGGCGGCAAGCTCTTCGGCGAGGAAAAGAAGGAAAAGAAGGGCAAGTAATTTCAGCTCGTGCCGAGCAGAAAGCCCCCCGTTCAACGGGGGGCTTTTTTTTGCCTTGTTGGGCCCCAACAGGAGGGCCGAGTTTTCTCTCTCCACTCCCTGTGATCGAAAGTCGAACGTTGGGTGCGAATGCGCCTGCTTCGGTGGACCTCGATTCCCACTCACGATTGGGAGGAGACCGATGGAGATGTCTTCACCAGCGTCATCTCGTTGTCTTGCTGCCCTCTCCTTCATCCGTTCCCCTTCTGATCAAACTCAGCTCATCTCCCAGGAGCCGTGACAGTCGCATTCCTTGAACCGGTAGAGAAACTGTTCAAGGCGTGAGATGGCGACCCTGATGCATCATGTGGGCGTGAGGTCCATCAGCTTAGCCCAAGAGGCTCAGCCCAGACCTCGGGGCTTTGTACCTGGGGCCCGTGACTCACGTACCTGGATTCCCTCAGTGCAGAATCTTGTACTGAAAAAACCCCACAGATGGCCCTATTGTGGTTGAGTAGCCTCCGCTAATAGTGGTATATTTCGGCCGCCACAGAAGTTGACGCGGCCTCCGTCGAGTTTGATTCTCCCCACACATCGTTGGCGAGGCACGCGACCATCCGGTGCGCCGGTGAGGAGAGCAGTCTATCTGCGTCATTCGTGGCGACGGGGAAGCAGGAACCGGTCTTTGGCGGGTCGGCTCTGTCGGGACCGATCAACGGTGTCGGTGCCGGTCGGAGCTTGGCGGCGACAGGAAAGACCCTGCAGGCGGTGTGACGGAGAGCGGCTCCGGTCGAACCGCAATCCCACGAGGTGATTGGCAGAGAAGAGAGAGTGAGGTGTTGTGAGGGAGTACCCGCCCAGTGACCCGCCTTCGGTCGGCCTCTCCGGACTGTACCAGGAAATAGTCGCACGCTCGCCTGACGCGATCGCGATTCTCGATGGTGCGGGCCGGTATCTCGAGCAGAATCATGCGCACGTGCTGCTGTTCGGGTTCCCGGACCGTGAACTGCTGGGCCAGACTCCTCTGCTCCACATGGAGCCCGACCTCTTTTCCCGAATTGCCGGCCAGCTTCAAACGGCAGGCCTCTATCGGGGCGAGATTCTCTCCCGGACTAAAGGGAGGCAGACCCTGTCCATCGAACTCACGGCGTTTGTACTGACGCCGTCTACAGGAGAATCGGCCCGTTGGATTTGGATCAGCCGTGACGTGACGAAAGATCGACGTCTCGGCGAGGCGCTTCGGGTGTCCAGCCTCGTGGTGGAAGCTTCGCCCTTTCCGATCGCGGTCGTGGACCCGCAATACCGGTATCGGTACGGCAATCCGAGGTTTCGGCGGATGCAGGGCCTGGCGGAAGGAGAGGTTGCCGGAAAGTCGGTTGCCGACATCTGGGGCCGCGAGACCTTCCACCGGACGATCAAGCCCTCATTGGACCGTTGCTTGCAGGGCGAAGAATCCGCCTATGAAGGCTGGTTCGAGTTGCCGGACGGCGGTCGGACATTCCTGGTGACGACCTGTACCCCCTTGCGTTCCCCGGACGGGAGGGTGGACGGAGCCGCAGTGATCGGGCGGGATGTCACCGGATTGAAGCTGGCCGCCGAAGCCCAGCATCGGCGGGCCGAACGGATACGGGCTCACCAGGCGACGCTCATGGCGCTGGCCAGGGATGAAGCCGTCCAGAACGGGTATCTGGGCGAGGCCTTTCGCGCCGTGACCTTGAGCGCCGCGCGGGCGCTTGAGGTGGCTCGAACGAGCATCTGGCTGTTCAGCGAGGACCGGAGGATCTTGGAAGGCAAGGATTGGTACGAGCGCGACGCCGATCGCCATACCGCCGGGTTACGGCTGGCCGTTCATGACTGTGCGCCCTACGTGGAGGCGTTGGAAGCGGCGGAGTCTGTATTGAGCGTCCGGGAACCGAATGTCGATCCCCGCACACGCGACCTGTTGGCGCGATATCCCTCCGGCGCCGGTGTCAGCGCCCTTTTGCACGTGCCGATTCGCGTGAAAGGCCGGTTGCTGGGCCTGTTGTGCCTGGAGCAGGTCGGCCGGGCGCGCGACTGGTCGGCCGAGGACGAACACTTCGCCGGGTCCGTCGCGACGTTGGTGACCTTGGCCTTGGAGGCCCGCCAGTTGCGCCAGAGCGAAGCGCGGTTTCGCTGTCTGTTCGAAGAAGCCCCGCTCGGGATGTGCATGTACGGCGACCTGAACCGGATCATCCGGGTCAATCAGGCCTTTTGCGCGCTCCTGGGCTATGACGAGGAAGAATTGCTGGGCAACACGATCCAGTTGTGCGCGCATCCCGACGAGCTGGCCAGAAATGTCGCCTTGATCGAGCTGCTCGGTCATGGGGAGCGGACCCACGATGTCCTCGACACGCGCTATCTCCGAAAGGACCGCACCGTCGTCTGGGTGACGGTGTCGGCTCGCAGGTTGACGACGCCCGGCACCAGCCAGCCGGCCGTGCTCACGACCATTCAGGACGTGACAGCACAAAAGCAGGCCGAGGAGATTCTCCGGCGCGACAATGAAGCGTTGGAACAGCGCGTGCTCGAACGAACGGCGGACCTGGATCGGCTCAACCAGCAACTGCAGGAGCGCATGGCGGAGACGAGAAGGGCCGAGCAGGCGGCGAGGGCCAGCGAAGAGCGGTTTCGACAGTTGGCCGACAATATTCAGGACGTCTTCTGGATGAGGGATCTCATCACGCAGCAAATCCTCTATGTGAGCCCCGCCTACGAAAAGATTTGGGGACGGACCTGCGAGAGCCTGTATGAATCTTCTCAGGACTGGCTGCGGGGGGTGCACCCGCTGGATCGAGCCCGGGTGCGGAAGGCGGCGCAGACCAAGCAGGCCACGGGCGAATACGACGAGAAGTTCCGCATCGTCCGGCCAGACGGCAAGGTGCGATGGGTGCGGGATCGCGCCTTTCCTATTCAGGACGCGTCCGGCGCGGTGGTGCGGGTGGCCGGACTGGCGGAAGACATCACCGAGTATCAGCAACTGGAACAGCAGGTCCGGCAGGCGGCCAAGATGGAGGCGCTGGGGCGGCTGGCCGGCGGCGTGGCGCACGACTTCAACAATCTGCTTACCGTGATCCGCGGCTATTGCAGCTTCCTGCTTCAGTCGATTCCGGACGGCGATGCGCGCCATGCGCAGCTCGTGGAAATTCGCAAGGCCGCGGACCGGGGCGCCGGTCTGACGCAGCAATTGCTGCTCTTCAGCCGCGGCCAGGCGGTCCAGCCGAAAGTTGTGGACCTGAATGCCGTGCTAGAACGCATGCTCGAAATGGTGCAGCGGCTGGTCGGGGAAGACGTGCAGATCACGACGACGCTTGCCGAGCAGCTCTGGCCGGTGAAGCTCGACATGGGGCAGCTTGAGCAGGTCATCGTCAATCTGGCCGTCAACGCCCGCGACGCCATGCCGCAGGGGGGGCACCTCTACATTGAAACCATGAACGTGTTGAACGAGGCAGCCACGACGGCCCCGGCCGTGCGGCTGATCGTGCGCGACACCGGATGCGGGATGGATGAGCAGACGAAGGCGCAGGTGTTCGAGCCGTTCTTCACTACCAAGAAACCGGGGAAAGGCACCGGGCTTGGGCTGGCGACCGTGCACGGCATCATCACCAAGAGCGACGGGACGATCCAGGTGCAGAGCGCGCCGGGCCAAGGCAGCACCTTCATCATTGAATTTCCTCGTCACGAGATGCAGCCGCCCGCCGAGCGGGAGGTGCGGCGCCCGTCCACCCCTTCCGGCACGGAGACGATCCTGTTGGTGGAAGATGCGGCCACGGTCCGCCAGTTGTTGCGGGAAGTGCTTCGCTCCGCGGGCTATTACCTGCTGGAGGCGTCGGACGGGGTCGAGGCGCTGGAGCAGAGCCGGCACCATGAAGGTCCGATCCATCTGGTGATCACCGATGCGGTGATGCCACGCATGGGAGGACGCCAGTTGATGGACGAGATCCGAGTTGCCCGGCCGGACATTCAATTCCTGCTGATGTCCGGCTATATGAACGAACGGGCGGGGCGCCAAGGCAACATGCAGATCGACGTGCCGTTTATCCAGAAGCCCTTTTTGCCGTCGGACCTGCTCCGGACGGTCCGTCAAGTGTTGGATCGATCCGGCGAGTCGAAGCCAGCCCCGAATCGGCTGTAAACGGAGGCTGGCGCCATGGATCGGAGAGTCCGGCGGCGATCGCTGCGAGAACAATCCTAGACGAGCCAGGGAGGGTGCATGGGGTGCCGAACAGTTCTCGCCATGGTCATGTCGATGGTCTTGTGGGCGACCGGCGCCGCGGTTGCGGCAGACGGATTGGATGTCGTGACGATGAAAGACGGTAGCGTCATCTATGGCGAGATCGTCGATCTCAACGCCGGTACCCTTCGCATCAAAACGGGGTTCGGCGGCGGAGACGGCATGGTGGCCGTCAAGTGGGCGGATGTGACGCAACTGACGTTGGGCAAGGGCGGCTCATTCACGACCAAAGAAGGGACCATTATTCAGGGACAGGCCCTGCCGGGCAAGCCGGGAACCTTGATGCTCAAGGCGCAGCCCCTCTCGGTGCCGGTGGAAGTGCCGATCGAGTCGGTGTCCGCCATCAACATTCCCCCGGTGCAGTTCACGGGGAATGCGACGGTCGGCATCTCCGGCACCAGCGGGAATGCGGAGTTCAAGAACATCAGCGCCTTGTTCGACTTCGTGGCCAGGGGCGACAAGCTCCGGCTCAGCCTGATGGGACGGTACATCTACGGCGAAACCTCCGGCCAGGTCGTGGCTCGGAACGCGCTGGGAACGATCAAGCTCGACTTCTTCATCACCAAGCGATTCTATTGGTTCGCCAACGCCTATTTCGAGCAGGATACCTTCCAGGACCTGAAACTCCGCACGGCGCTCGGCACCGGCCCCGGCTATCAATTCATCGACAAAGGCGATTTCGGCGGGATCTTTTCTGAGCTGACGTTCTATGCGGAAGGCGGCGTCGCCTACTTCAACGAAGACTTCCGAACGCCGGCGCGCGAGGACAAGAGTTCGGTCCGAGGCCGCTGGGCCGTGAATCTGAACTGGCCGATCGTGAAGGACCGGATCGCGATCTATCACAATCATGAGGGCTACCCGTCGTTGGAAAACTCGAAGGATTTCTATATCCTCACGAACACGGGCGCCGCCTTGAACGTCAACGCGCACTTCATCATCAAGCCCCAGGTGACTTGGCGGTACAACAATGCGCCGGCACCCGGAACGACCAAGTCGGACACCATTTATCTCATCACCTTCGGATACGCGCTGTGAAGCAGGAGGAAAATCCCGTCGGCTTCGGCCCGGATGACCGCGCAGCCCTCGCACCCTCACCCTCAAGGAGGTAGGTCATGCTGAAAGAATTCAAGGAGTTTGCCATGAAGGGCAACGTGCTCGACATGGCGATCGGCGTCATCATCGGCGGGGCGTTCGGGAAGATCGTGTCCTCACTGGTCGGCGACGTGCTGATGCCGCCGATCGGGCTGGTGCTGGGCAAGGTGGATTTCTCCAGCCTCTTTCTCAACCTCTCCGGCCAAGACTATCCGTCGCTGGCCGCCGCGAAGGCGGCCGGAGCGCCAACCTTGAACTACGGGGTGTTTCTCCAGACGGTGTTCGATTTTGTGATCATCGCCTTTGTGATTTTTCTGCTGGTCAAGCAGGTCAATCGGCTCAAGAGCGCGCCTCCGCCGGCTCCGGCCGCCCCGCCGGAACCGTCGAACGAAGAGAAGTTGCTGACCCAGATTCGAGATCTCTTGAAGGAGCGGCGCTAGCGGGAAGCCGGCTCCGGCTCACGCGCATGCCCCGTGGCCAGTTCGAGTTCTGGCGTCACGTCGGCGGGAAGGTCGATCTCAGAACGCCTCTTTATCCAGGCCTTCTTCGCGGGCGCCCGCGCGCGACGTGGTGATCAGAATGTACGTGGATTGGAGGCCGACAATGGTCTTGGCGTCGCGGATCTCGCCCGAGTGAATCATCTCGACCGCTTTCGTGATCGGCATCTCCACGACTTCCAAGACCTCATCACGGTCGAGTTGCTGCCGCCCCGCCGTCAAGCCGGTGCCTAAATAGACATGGATGACCTCGTCGGTAAAGCCCGGCGCGGTGAAGATGCTGGAGAGCAGTTGGAATCGCCCGGCGCGATAGCCGATTTCTTCTTCCAGTTCCCGCTCTGCGCAATGGAGCGGGTCTTCGCCTTGGTTGAGTTTGCCCGCCGGGATTTCGTAGATGAAGCCGCCGGCGGCGTGGCGAAACTGTCGAATCAGGACCACGGTGCCGTCATCCTTCAGCGGCACGACGGCCGAGGCTCCGGGATGCCGGATCACCTCCAGATCGACTGTCACCCCGTTGGGGAGCGCGACGGTATCGACGTTCAACGTTACAACCCGCCCCGTATAAATGTTCTTAACCAAGGAATACTAATCTCCTACCGGAAACACTGGTGAAATGTGCGACCCACCTGCATAATGATCCACGCATATTCATCGCGCTGCTTCTTAGTTAGCGGTATTCTCGTGTCATATTTGATCCTGGTGACTATTCGATGACTTACACCTTCAATCAGATCTTTGCGTTTCTTGTCAGAGAGGCCTTTCTGAGAAGCAATCCGTTGAAGCCTCTGGTAAAGCTCTTTGATTGATTCGGGTGGCTTTCTCATTTTGAGCCTTCCCTCTTTTTGGCTCACCGCATACGCCTAGCGTTTCATGCCTCACGACTTCTTGTGTTTGTAGAAGGGCGGCTTGACGACGATGGCGGGGAGCGCCCTTCCGCGAATGTCGATGACCAGAGAAGTGCCTTGCGTCGCATGGGACGGCGAAACATAGCCCATCCCGATGCCCTTCTGGAGGAGGGGTGAGAGGTTTCCGCTCGTCACCTCTCCGATTTGGGAGCCGTCCGTGTGAGCTGAGCGGATGGCACAACCATGGCGTGGGACGCCCTTTTCCAGCAATTCGAAGGAAACCAGCCGGCGAGTCGTGCCCTGCTGCTGTTGTTGGTGGAGGACGGAGCGACCAATGAATTCCCCCTTCGCCATCGCCACGGCCCATCCGGCTCCCGCTTCCAGCGGCGTCGTGTCCTCGGAGATGTCGTTCCCGTACAGGAGATAGGCCATCTCGAGGCGGAGCAGGTCCCGTGCGCCGAGTCCGGCCGGCTTGAGGCCCGAGGCCGCGCCCTTTGCCAGCAGGGCTTCCCACAGTCGAAGCGCATGGGCGGCCGAGACGTACAATTCATAGCCGAACTCTCCCGTGTAGCCGGTCCGGGCGATGAGGCAACGGGCATCGAGCAGGGTGGTTTCAAGACAGTGGCGAAGCTTCAACGATTCCAATCCTGCGATGCCGAAGGCCGACATGATGTCGCGGGAAGCGGGGCCTTGAATCGCCAGTTGCGCCAGCTCATTCGAACGGTCCTCAATGCGACAGCCGGCTGCTGCCCGTCCCTGCTCCTCTAACCACGAGACGATTTTCTCCCGGTTGGAGGCATTGACGCAGAGCAGGAACTCGTCCGCCGACAGCCGGTAGACGAAAATGTCGTCCTTGATGCCCCCGCGCTCGTTGCACACCATGGAGTAGTGGGCCTGCATCGGGGAGAGCGCCGCGACATCGTTGGTCGTCACCCGTTGCAGAAAGGGGACTGCGCCGCTCCCCTGCACCCCCACGCGGCCCATATGGCTCACGTCGAAGAGGCCGGCTCGCGACCGGACGGCCTGGTATTCGTCCACGACGCCGGAATATTGGATCGGCATCTCCCATCCGGCGAAGCCGACCATCCGGCCTCCGGCGGAGACATGGGCGGTATGGAGGGGGGTCCGTTTCATCGCCTGGTGAAGGGACGGGGCCGACCCGGAAATCGCGGTCGGCGTCGGTCCGTCTAGCGGACTTCGAGCAGCTCCACGTCGAAGAGCAGGGTGGCATTGGGCGGAATGACGCCCCCGGCCCCGCGGGCCCCGTACCCCAGGTCCGGCGGGATCGTCAGCTTGCGTTTGCCGCCGACCTTCATCCCGGCCACTCCTTCGTCCCACCCCTTGATGACCCGGCCGGCCCCCAACGGAAAGGAAAAGGGTTGGCGCCGGTCAACTGAGCTGTCGAACTTCGTCCCGTCGGCGAGCCAGCCGGTGTAGTGGACGGTCACGAGACTGCCAGTGACGGCGAGGTCGCCGGACCCCACTTGAAGGTCCACGTACTTGAGCCCGGACGGGGTCGTAATCTCCTGTGTGGAGGTCATGGGTGTCTCGCCTTTCTTGTCTTCTGCGTTCGCGGGACCGGTGCCGGAGATGAGGGCGCCCAGCAGTCCGATTGCACCAACAATAATAAGAGATACGGTTTTCATCACGCTTGCTCCTTGTTCGCGTGGCGTCGCTATCCGATCGTTCAGGCTGGGGAGCAGATTACGGGGGAATCCTTCGGCTGTGGGGACGGACACCAGGGGGATTACGGGTCCGGCTCGGAGAACAACGCAATGCTGGCCGTATATCCATGGAGGAAATTATGCGCCCCGACCGGCCCGATCTCGCCCTGGCAAAAGAATCCGCTGACCGGGATGGCTCCAAACCGATTGTGCACGGTCTCGGCGTCGTGGTGCAAGTGCCCAAAGAGATGGTGGCCGCGGCCGCAGCAACTGAAGATCAGGCCGCCCTTCGGCGCCAGCGTCGATCGGTTCTGCTCGGCGGCCAGCATCAGGTTCAAATCTTCGCTCGCCGATTCGGCATCCCGGAGATGAAACTGCACCGTTTGACCCTCTTGGACCGTGTCGCCCACGGCGATCGAGCCGGAATTGCGGTCGGCTCCCAGGATATTGCGCACGAGAAAGTCGCCCCTGTCGAACCGCTCGCGATGCTCGTCCATCGCAATGCCCAGGTGCAAGGCTCGCTGCGCATGCTGCTTTTCATTCTCCGTCAACGAGTCGAAGGCCTGCTGAAGTTGGTCCAGCGCCGGCGCGCCGCCCAACTCGTAGATCACGTTGTGGTCGGCCCTCGTCACGATATACCGCTCGCCGATCGGCCGGCAGCCCTGCGAAATCACGGTATGGACGCTGACGGGTCCTGAGAGGAGGACGCCCACCAGGCCCCGGTCGAACACCCGGTCGTCCAGGATCAGCCGATGCTCGCCCGGTTCCCGCCCGCCGCCGGCCAGGCCGCCGATCGCCCGTATGGTCGGATAGAGATCGTGCAGGGAGTCCAGCGAGTCCTTCACCGGCGTCGTAAAGGGGTCCGCGAGCATCAAGAGCAGAGGCGAGTCCCGGTCCAGGTTTTCGCTGAACGGTTCGGCCTCGAAGGGCCAGTCCGGGACGCCGGACTCGGCGTCGTCGCCGTCGAACGGCAGATGGACCGGGTTCATGCGCACGCCGGGCAACCGGGCGGCCCAAAGGGTGACGGCCGGTGCCTCTTCGAATTCCTGTCCCTGCGCGATGATGCCTTCTCCCGTGCATCCGATCAGGACCGCCGATTTCACCACGGAACGGACCGCGGAGATCAACCGGTCCGCCGTCGCCGCATAATGCCCCGAGAAAAAGAGACAGGCCAGGTCCGGCTGGTCCGTGCCCAAGGAATCCCGCACCGCGCGGGCGACTTCTTCCCCGGCATCCTCCGCGGACATCCGGTGGGACAGGGCCGAGGCGAATCGCAAGGTCGTCTTTTGAGCCGTCGTCATGGACAGGGATCGAGCCATGGGTCGTGGGTTACAGATCGGGATTCACGCGCGCGGGCCGCTCCTCGCGGAGCTTTTTGTAATAGCGCCACATGTAGGAATGGTAGTCGTCGAGTTGAGCCAGTAGGTAATGCAGCTCCGTCGGGTCTTCCGATTCGATGGCTCGAATCAGGCGGGTCTGAAGAAAACCGGCGAACGCCTGGGTTTTCTCCAGGGCGGTGAGTAACCGGAGGCCGCCGCCGATCTGATAGTCTCCCATCATCGTTGCTGCAGGACGAGCCGAATGGTCCTGAGCTTAGCCCTGCATCAGGAACAATTGCAAGTCTGGTCGCCCTTTGTGCAGGATCGTTCGGGCTGGGCGGCGTCCGGCTATGGCGACAGTCGCAGCAATGTGCGCAGGCGCGCCAGCGAGATGGCCTCGACCCGGTGGCGGTCGCGTCCTTCGACGGAGGTAGCCGTCGTCAGGGCGTTGAGGATCGCTTCTTCCGTCGCCTCAACCGTCGCGAACAGGATGGGATTGAGATGGGTATCGGCCAGATGCGTCATCGAATAGGTCGGCACGTTCGGATAATGCGGAATGACGTTGCCGGTCGAGAACGCCAACATGAAATCGCCGCTCCCGTGGCGAGCCGTGGAGCCGGTGCGGGCCAGCCCCAGCGCCGCGCGTTTCGCCAGGCGCGTGAGTTGGCGGCCGTCAAGCGGCGCATCCGTCGCGATGATCACCATGATGGACCCCTCGTGCTCGGAACCGGGGACGGCCGCTGATCCGGCAGGAGCAGGGACTGATTCACGCGGTGAGCCGCTGTGTTGATCGTAGAGCCGGCCCACCGGCACGCCGCCGATGATCAGCTCGGGCCGCCGGCCATGGTTGGCATTGACCAGGACCCCGACCGTGTAGCCTCCCTCAGCCTCAGGCAGCCGGCGCGAGGCGGTCCCGATGCCGCCTTTGAATCCATAGGAGACCATGCCGGTTCCGGCTCCGACGGTCCCTTCCGCCACCGGACCTCCTTGGGCCGAATCCAGCGCCCGGATCACGTCCTCTTCCGACACGTGGCGGCCCTGACTGTCGTTGAGTCGGCTGTCGTCGCATTCGCCCACGACCGGGGTCAACGTGTCGTCGGCGATGCCGATGTCGGGATATTGTCGGATCATCCAGGTCATGACGCCGTTGGCCACGCGGGGCACGTTCAAGGTGCTGGTCAAGGCGATGGGATATTCCAGGAATCCGGACTCGGCCACCCAGGCGAGTCCCGTCAGTTCTCCGGTGCCGTTCAGCACGAACGAGCCGGCCGGGACCTTCCGCCGCCACACGTCCTCGCGCGGGATGATGACGGTGACGCCGGTGCGAATGGGGCCCTGTCCCGGCGTGAGCGCACCCTCGCCGCGGATCAACGTGACGTGCCCGACCTTCACGCCGGTGACATCGGTGATGGCGTTCAGCGGGCCAGGCTGGTACTGCCCGATCGAGATGCCCAATTCACGCGCACGGACCCTCGTCTCCTCGCCCCAAGCCGGCGAGGCCTGCCACACGATCCCCGCCAGCCAGCAACCGAGGACGAGCATATGGATTGTCCAGACGGGCTTGTTAGAGGTCATAGGTGGCTCCCTGCCTGGGAACCGTGACGTCCACCTTCGCGTGCTCGGCTTGAATGGCTGCGGCCAGCGACAGGGACTGTTTTTCTTCCCCGTGCACGACGAAAATGTGCCCGGGCAGCGGAGTGATCGCTCGGACATAGGCCAGCAGATCGTTCCGGTCCGCATGGGCGGAAAAACCGTTGAAGACGACGACCCGGGCGCGCAGCGGCGTGGAAATGCCGAAGATGGGCACTGTGTCCCAGCGTTCGACGAGCTTGCGTCCCAGGGTATGTTCCGCCTGGAAGCCGACAATGGCGATCACGTTCGCCGGGTCGGCGACGGCATGTTTCAGATGATGGAGCACGCGCCCGCCCTCGCACATGCCGGAGGAGGCGATGATGACACAAGGCCCCTTGGCGTCATTCAGCTTCTTGCTTTCTTCGGGAGTCGAGACGTACCGGATATAACGAGCCCCGAACGGATCGCCCTCCTGGAGGAAGGTGCGGAAGGTCTCCTCGTCGAACAGATCGGGATGGGCGCGGAAGATGTCTGTGGCCTTGGAGGCCAACGGAGAATCGATATAGATCGGGATCGGTGGGACGGTGCCGGCGCGGACCAGTTCCTTGATGCGCATGACCAGATCCTGCGTGCGGCCGATGGCGAATGCCGGCACGATGATCTTGCTCCGATAGGCGATCGCATGCGCAAAGAGGTCTTGGGCCATACGGGTCCGTTCTTCCGCGTCCTGTTCGTGCAACCGGTCCCCGTAGGTCGATTCGAGAATGAGCACGTCGCAGGGGGGCGGAGGATCCGGATCGCGAAGAATCGGCATGCCGCGGCGTCCCAAGTCGCCCGAAAACAGAAGGCTGGTGCGCAGGCCCTTGTGGTGGATATTGATATGGACGGCGCCGGATCCCAGGATGTGCCCGGCATCGTGAAAAGAGGCGGAGAGGTGCCGGCCGATCTTCACGTCCTCCCGGTAACGCAGGCTGGAGAACCGCCGGACGATGTCGCGCACGTCGTCCGTATCGTAATAGGGCGCTCGGCAGTGCCGCCCGCGGCGTCGTTCCTTGCGGTTGATGTAGCCACAATCCTGCTCCTGCACCTTGGCCGAATCCTGCAACATCAAATTTGCCAGGTCACAGGTAGCGTCGGTGGCGTATACGCGGCCCTTGAACCCCTGTTTGCTCAAGACCGGCAACGCGCCGGAATGGTCGATATGGGCGTGGGAAAGGAGCACCGCGTCGAGTGATCTCGGATCGAAGCCGAGATCGTGATTCCGAACGTCGGCGTCGTGCCTATGGCCCTGGAACAGGCCGCAATCGAGCAACAGCCTGACGCCGCCCGCCTCCAGGAGGTGGCGGCTCCCGGTGACGGATCGTGCGGCTCCGAAAAAAGAGAGTTTCATCTGGCAGAGCCCCGGGGTTGCTGTTGGGTGAGAATCATGTCCCACGCTTCTTGCGCGGTCTCGGCATAACGGATCAACGACAGGTCCTGCGGGCCGATCAGGCCGCAATCGACCAACAGGTTCCAGTTGATGAGCTGTTCCCAAAAGGCACGGCCGAACAGGACGACCGCGGCGCCCTGCGCCTTCCCCGTTTGCAGGAGCGTGAGGACCTCGAACAATTCATCCAACGTGCCGAAACCGCCAGGAAAGGCCACCAGGGCGCGTGCCCGCAACATGAAGTGCATTTTGCGCAAGGCGAAGTAGCGAAACTGAAAGCAGAGTTCCGGCGTGATGTAGGAGTTGGGGGTTTGTTCATGGGGCAGAACGATGTTGAACCCGATCGACTTGGCCCCTACGTCGGTGGCGCCTCGGTTGGCCGCCTCCATCACGCCAGGTCCTCCGCCCGTGACGATGACATATTCGCACCGCCCGTCCACCTGACAGGTGGAGGACACCAGACGGGCGAAGTCCCGGGCGTGATCGTAGAAGGGCGACAGCGCCAATTGTTTCCTGGCCGTCTCGACATTGGATCTAAGCACCGGGTCGTCCGGTCGGCGGGCCAGGGTTGCTTCCGCTTCGGCAAGACGCTGGCGCGCGACGGCCGGCTCGGGCAGCCGCGCGCTCCCGAACACGACAATCGTCGACTGGATGCCCTGTTCGCGCTGAATGAACTCGGGCTTCAGATATTCAAGCTGCAACCGCAGGGCCCGGAGATCGTCCCGGTTCAGGAACTCGGTATCCCGGTCAGCTCGGCGATAGGATGGCGATTGCAGAATGGCTGCTAAGTCCCTGGAAGAGTCGGTGTCGGAGGATGTCGAGGTCAATTCAGCCGATCGTTCGGTGGGAGGGTCGGGCGGCCGGTCGGTCATGGAGCGTCATTATAGAGAGGGGATCGCACGGCGGCAATGTTGGAGCGCCATCCTGTTCCCGATCCCGCTCTCCACCGTCTCCGACCAGCCTCTTTGTACCCCAAGGCGGTTGACATTTGCTCCAAGGAACTTGGTGAAACCTAGCTTGATCTGCGGTCACGCGAGTGATCCGGCGCTACAGAACCTACTATTCCTGTCACCCCTTCACGGCCTTCTGATTGGCAAGGGGTTAGGCATCCGTCCGTCCTCAGTCGGATCAGGGGGCCCCGGATGACGCAGGGCGAGCACTCCGGCTGCGCCATCATGCGATGCAATGGGGATCGCTGCTGGTGTCGCCGGTGTTGCCGCTGCTCCCTCTCAAGCTCGACCAGAGTCGAATGCCGGTCGCAGCGGCGGCCTCACGGCTAGCGGCATGATACAAGCGCAATGGCTACACCCTCTGTGCTCATCCCTGCCATCCCAGGCCAACGGAACGGCACGCCGGTTGTTCGGGCTTCCTTTCTGTGTTGGAGTCAATGAGGCTGAGTGATGAACGGCAACCGTTCACTGACCGGTTGAATCAGATGACCCGGGAATAGAGTGGTCGAACCGATATGCAATGGGAATGACAAGGTAAGCAGGGGTCTCGTGGACCACCCGTTGAATGGGAAAGGGAACTGATCCCTCCAATAGGTCTCGTGCAGCCTGATCGAGGAGTTCCGATCCTGAGGAGTCGTATAACTCTACATTCTGTAGGCTACCATCATCCTGTAACACGGCACTGAGAACGACGTTCCCTTCAAGCTTTGAGGCAATGGCAGCGGCGGGGTAATGCATGTTTATAAGGAGTCGATCCCTCACTATGTTGATTAACGTTTGTTGATCAGGCGATAGAAAGATGAGGTTATATGCAATTGGGATGAGAAAACGTGTCTGTGCCGAAGACAGGGCATGGTCGAGTTTAATGCTGCCCACCGAACGTATGAGACCTACACTTTCATTATCTAGGAAGGCATTGCCCGAACTCGACGCAACTGCCACGTGGACGATCTTCCCGTCCTGCGCAAGAGTGCCGCAAATCTCCGTCGTTCCCTGCCAGAGATATTGTCTGGCTAGTTCCGGATAGACGAAGTGATTACTTAGCGTTTCATGCAACTTGCGGATGATCTCCTGATACTCAGCGGCCCGCATGGTCTGGGTCGAGCTTTGGGGTCTAACATTATTGGCTGACATACAATGTGGAGGGACGGTGCGAGGTGAACGAACCTGAGCACCGGTGATGGTGACCAATCCTACTCGAAGGGGAAATGGTTGAGCCGTAACACACCCGCTCATAATAATTATTAGGAGGAATAGGGGGGTTGCTCCAAATCGTCGAGAAGACATACGCCAGAAACCTTTCCCTTAGAGGTCATGCCTTTCCTTTGTGAGGACGGATTCTCGCAAAGTTAGATATCGCCGCACAAGTGTACGGAAGGAGGAGGCAGAAGGTGTCGATCACAACGTCAAGTTGAGTGAATTGGTTGCTGCTCTTGGTGAGGTCGCGTTACTTGAACGCTGGGCGGGTTACCAAACTGAACGACGAAAGTAACGGGTGGCTATTGTTCGGATTTGACAGCAAAACTGTACGGTTCGATATGGAGATATCCTGGGGAGAATTCAAGCCGACGCCGTCAATGGAGCGCGAGGCCGGAAACCTGGCTCGTCGAGGTCCGCGGAGAAGCCGATATCAATCGCCGAACGGAAGCAAGCGGAACTCAGACGAGTTGGCATGGGTCGCAAAGGCATGGTCGCGGACGATCCATTGAGCGTCGCAGGCGATCTGAAAAATGTCGGTTCCGATCCCGCCGCCGCCGAGCACGAGGTCGGGCGAATAGAACGGGATCAGAAACCGCAACCCCCACCCGAAATTCGCCCGAAAGTATTTGCCGTCGGTGAAGTGGTAGCGGGCGAGGACGTGGTCGCCAACGGCCACCATTTCATCCGGCGAGCCGAGCCTGGCCGTCACGTCGGCCAGACTGGTTTGCCCGTCGATGATGAACCGCACATCCTCGGCAGCAATGCGCTGGTTCAGGCTCACCCGCTGCCAGCCGATTGGGCCGCGCAGGCACCCCGCTTGACCGATCAGCAGGAGGGCGCAGAGAAGGCTCGCGATGGTTCGGGTCATGACGCGATCGGGTCAGGGTCCGAAGGGCCAATCAAAGGGCCAGAACTGAAATTCGAGCGGTGGTTTTGTCTTCCCCGACACGAGATCTTCCACGATGCCGGCCTGATTGAAAATAACGAAGATGTCGTCGCTCTTGATGTTTGTGCGCGAGAAAATCAGGATAAAGCCCGATTTCACGTCGAAATGGTAATAGTGAAAGATCTCGTGGCCGTTGGCTTCGACAATGCGATCCGGCGCGCCCAACACCGAGGCCACGTCGCTGCGCGTGCTGATGCCTGTCTTGATGGAAGAGAGATCGCCTTGGTTGACGTCCTCGCCATAGCTGCCCCTGACGAAGGCGCAGCCCGTCGTCGAGAACAGGGCCCAAAGCAGGCCAAGCACGAGGGCGGGCCGGATCAAGAGGGTGCGGCCCGACGGCGTGCGGTCAGAACGAACGTGATTCATATCGACTCCTTTCGTTTATTTGGAGGCAAGACAAAATCTTCCTCGTATACCCGGTAACTCGACATCTGCATGCCGGCCCGCCGATAGGCCTGCTGGGCGGTCCGGTTGGTCCCTTCCACATAGAGCCGGATGCCGCAGACGCCGGGCGTCGCGCGCGCTTCGCGTCGAATGGCGTCGTGCATGGCGCGATACACGCCCTGCCGGCGGCATTCGGGCGTCACGTACACGCTTTGAATCCACCAGAACGTGGCGTTGCGCCAGTCGCTCCACTCATAGGTGACCATCATTTGACCGACCACCCGTGCCCTGTCCCCGCTGGTCGTTTCGGCGACGCGGAAAAAGCCGCGGGCTGGCTCCGTCAGAATGCCGAGGATGCCCTGGCGCAGGCGGGAGCGATCCAGGGCGCGGCCCTCGGTTTCCAAGGCCATCGCCAGGCTGAATTCGATCAGCCGGTCGAGATCCCCGAGTTCGGCCGGGCGAACGAGCAGATTCCTGGTCATGGGGCTATCGGACAGTCGAGGGCGGTTCCGAGGACGCGGGTGACCGCAGCCACGCCCCGCGCGGCCGGTACAGTCCTGCCGAGAATTCCAGCTTCATGGCTTCTTCAACCGGGAGATTGATCGGCGTGATGGCCCGGGTCGGGACGAACGCCAGGTAGCCGGTAAACGGATGAATGGCGGTCGGAACGAACAGCATGGCGAGCGTGTCACCGGTGGTCCGCTGCACGGCCGCCGGAGCGGCGCCCATGACAAAGCCGATGGCCCAGAGGCCGTCCCGCGGAAAGGGGAACACGACGACCCGACTCCGTCCGAATCGCGAGCGAAAGTGAAAAATATCCGTCATGCTTTTCAAGGTCAAATAGATCGTCCGGACAAGCGGAATGCGCTGGACCCTCTCTTCGGCCCACAGGACCAGGCGTTGGCCGAAAAAATGCGACGTGACCAGTCCGGTGAGGAAGATCAGCAGCAGGAGGAGGACAAATCCGACTCCCGGAGCCGTCCCGGTTAATCCGGGGCTCAGCAGATCCCGGGTCACGTGGTCGAACGTCTGGAACAGCTTGGACAGGATCAGCAACGTGGCCGTGGCCGGAACCAACACCAGAAGGCCGGTCCACCAGGCTTGCCACCATTTGCGGGAGATCGATTTCATCATAATATCGGGCGTAACCTGATGATGGGGAGTCTAACAGATTCCGCCGGCAGATTCCGCTGGACCGCTCCTGTCGGGGTTTGAACAATAGAGTGCGCTGGAGGCGCGCGAACCTGCGGATGCCTGGAGGCCCGTTGCGGAATGCGGCTGTTCGCTTGATCTTTTTGGCGGCGATACTTTACCCTTGATTGTTTCGTGCGCGACGAGAGGAGTCGAACATGGGCAACGTCAACCTCGACAAGGACCTCTTGGCCATCTTATGCTGCCCGGAGACCAAGCAGGCTGTTCATCTAGCTGACGAGCCGCTGATCGAGAGGCTCAACGATCAGGTGGCTCGTGGAGAGCTTCGCAACAAGGCCGGCCAGCCCGTGAAAGAAAAGTTGGATGGGGGATTGATTCGGGCGGACCGGAAAATTCTCTACCCCGTTCGGGATGATATTCCCGTCATGCTCATCGACGAGGGCATTCCTCTCGAACCCTACCTGTAACAGCCGCGACCCCGATGCGTCCTACAGACCGGAGAAGACCATGATCTGCAGGCGCTCCTGTCCGCGTCTCCAGGTTCGTGCTCATGAGGACGGATGACCGATTGCGGAGGGGACGTGGTCCGCTGCAAACCAGCGGTTCATTATGGGCGGAGAATCCGAACCTCTTGTTCATTCCGTTCCGTCTTGCTTCCCGTGGAGGTGCCGCAGTGGAGGCAGAGATACTCGTAGAGGTTTCCTGTCGGCAGGACGAGGAGCAGTCGCTGGCGAGTCGGAGTGGCTTCCCGACATCGAGGGCAGTAGAGCAGAGAGGCCTGAAATGATCCAAACTGGTTCTCGCCCTGCCGCGATCGAGAGGGTGCCGATGGGCGTGTCGACGGAGGAGTTGACGGCCATCCGGGCGGGCGTTTTGGGGGCGAACCGTGATTCATGGGCCACGAGTGTAGGAGACCGAATCGAACCCGGTCAAGTGGGAGCCGGCGCCTTCAATTTACTGGAGAAATGCCACCGGCGTCATGCCATCGGTCGGCGGCTTCTGAGCGGTTGCACAGGCATCAGGGAGCCAGATAGTCGTTCTCGCCCTCGTCGTCGATGGGACTCTCCCGTTTGCCCTGCCTGATTCGCCACAGGATCCTGGACATTTGAACCAGGACATAAATCCCCAGGCCGATCAGCAGTCCCGAGAATCCTGCGCTGGACCACGGCCACCACGAGGGCTCATGGAGGATGACGCCCAGCGCCACATGTCCGCCTGCGCCCAGGCAAAGGGCGAAGATAATCCATTCGCGCGCCATCGACATACTCATCGAGGACAACCTTACCCCGGCGGAAGCATGAAGGACAAGGAGGGAACGCGCGCGGAACGGAGGACAGCGGCGATCCGGACGAGACTCGAGCGCGCTACACCGAATTTTTCGCGGATTCGATTTCGGTTGCGGTGATCAGGCTCGTGAGGTAATCGGCAACGAAATTCAGGGCTTCTTCCCTGCCGTCGGCTCGCCGGCCCTTCTCCCGACGCTGGACCGACAGTTCATGATCGAGATCCGACTTGACCTCGGCCAGCACCCGCTGAAGCGCGGAAGGGGTGAGATTCGCGTCCATGTCTTCCAAGATCTGACAACGGTCCAACACCCAATTGAGTCCCTCGATTCGGCCGCCGTAGTGCTCTTGATCGGCGGTGTCGATACGGGTCATGGAGGTCGCGAAGGTCTGAGCCTCATAAATCAGGTTGTAGAAACTGGTGACCGCCCGTTGCAATGCAGGTGTCATGCTGAAGTCCCTTCGTCTAGAGGTCGTGCGACTGTATCTTGTTCATTATACATCAGGAACGGCGTCGGACAAGGAGAAATTCTGGGGTCAGGTAAAGAGGAGAGAATGGAATTCGTTCATGAAACCGTAATACAGGGGGGCGAAGTGTTTGAGGCTCTCCGGACTGGTTTCCTTCAGCCGCTTGAAGAAATAGACCTGCGCGCGGGGATCGAGCTGTTCCAAAAGTTTCCCCAGTTGAGACATGGAATAACTCTCGGCTGGCACGCTCAGCACGTAGTGGACCAGCCGTTCGACGAACTGTTGCGCGACATACTCGGTGGGCAAATACCCGTCCGGCAATTTGCCCTTGGCGAGAAGCTCATCAAACGGGATGGCCTGGGCGGCAAACGGGATCGACGGCTGGGCGGCGCTCACGCTGAGATCCTTCGCGAGGGTGGGCTGCTAAAATCAGTCCACTCTACTGAAGGGGCGAGGAAGCCGTCAAGGGTTTGCTCGCTTGCCGGCGAAGGGCGGGCATGAACACGAAGATGAGCCAATGGCTCGGTCATCCTAAGATGTTCGGAGGACGTTCGCGCATCACGGGCTGTGCGCCTGCGGCGACTGTCGGTGGTGATGCCTCCGCAGTGTAGCGTCAGTCGTTGCGGTGACGCTGGCGCCGTGACTACCTGTTGAGGGCCAGAAAGGCCCGCGTGACCGCCGCCTCCAACTCCTCTTCCAGGCCGACCTTCTTGATCACCACACCGAACACCCCCAAGGTCCTGGCCGACTCCAGATCGTCCGATGTGCCATAGGCGGTGAGGATAATCACCGCGACCTTCGGAAGAATACGACGAATCTCTCTCAAGGTGTCGAGCCCGCTCAAGCCCGGGAGTTTGAGATCCAGGACAATGAGGTCCGGCGTCTCGCGGGTGAGCGCGTCCAAAAGATTCTCGCCGGAGGCGAAGGCGCGCACCCGTTGGACAGGTCCGGAGAACCGTCGCGTGAGCGCGGAGATCAAGACCTCGTTGTCGTCAGCGAAGAAGATCCGTCGGGGGACGGCAGCGGCTGTTGGTGCGCTTCTCTCATCGGCGGAGGGCAGGATTCCGGCGTCGCGGTCTATCATGGCCTGAATGGTTCAAACGTGGCGGTCTGCCAATGGTTGCCCACGGCTGGTCGTCGGACAGCGCAATGTTGGGCCGTACCACTGCGGGTCACGCGAGCCTGGACCAACGGACGGGAGAATGGTGTGACGATCCTGGATGCCTTTCAACTCAGGAGATCAGATTATTCAATGGCGGCGCGATTACGGAGGAAGAAACGAGGGGCCGGGAGCCTGACGGCTCCCGGCCCCTCCGCGTCTGGCCCGGCCTTGGACTTACAGCCAGGTGACCCGTTCCGCCGGTCGGACGTAGATCGGCTCCTCGACCTGGATCCGCGCCACTTCCTTCCCTGACTTGTTGAAGCCCAGCACGGTGTCGTTGTACATCTCGAACCGCTTCCCGTGGATCTGGGTCTCAAACACCTTCGGGCCCGGAATCACGTCGTACCGGAAGATGATCTGCTGGCTGGCCCGCCACAGTTGCAGCACCGCCAACAGCTCCCGGCTCGGCACCAGGTACTTCTCGATCGCATTGTCCACGCCCGGCCCGAACATCTGCCGGGCATAGCCCCGCGGGCTCCACCGCGGCGGGATGTAGAACCCGTTCGGCTCCGTTCCCCACTGCGGGTACAGGGGCAGCGCCACCTGCTCCACCCGAATGGCGAAGTACAGCGGGTGCCACCGGTCCTCGGCCCACAGCCCGTCCTCGCCGATCCGCACCAGCGACTGCATCCGGATCTTCCCGACGCAGGCCGCCATACAGCGCGTTTCCATCGGCTCGCCGCCCGTCAAGGGGTCCTTCCCCTCGATCCGCGGATAGCAGGCAATGCACTTCTCCGAGACCCGGGTCGTGCCCCGGTACATCGGCTTCTTGAACGGGCACTGCTCGACACACTTCTTGTACCCGCGGCAGCGGTTCTGGTCGATCAGCACGATGCCGTCTTCCGGCCGCTTGTAGATGGCCTTCCGGGGACAGGCCGCGAGGCAGCCCGGGTACGTGCAGTGGTTGCAGATCCGCTGGAGATAGAAGAAGAACGTCTCATGCTCCGGCAGACTGCTGCCCGTCATCTTCCAGGGTTCGTCCCGGGAGAAGCCGGTCTTGTCGATGCCTTCCACGAGGGCGCGCATCGAGGTAGCCGTGTCCTCGTAGATGTTGACGAACCGCCACTCCTGGTCCGTGGGGATGTAGCCGATCGCCGCCTGGCCGACCTTGGCCCCGGCGTCGAAGATGGTCATCCCCTCGAACACCCCGTAGGGGGCATGGTGCTTGCGGCCGACCCGCACGTTCCACACCTGCCCGCCCGGGTTCACTTGCTCGATCAACTGCGTGATCTTCACGTCGTAGAACTGGGGATACCCGCCGTAGGGCTTGGTCTCCACGTTGTTCCACCACATGTACTCCTGGCCCTTCGAGAAGAGCCAGGTGGACTTGTCGGCCATCGAACAGGTCTGGCACGCCAAGCACCGGTTGATGTTGAACACGAAGGCGAACTGCCACTTCGGATGCCGCTCCTCGTAGGGATAGAGCATCTTGCGGCCCAGTTGCCAGTTATAGACTTCAGGCATGGTTTCCTCCGTAATCCGTCATTCGTCATTAGTCATTCGTACGGTCCGTCCGAACACCTCATCACTCTTGCAAGTGACGAGTGACGGTTGACGAATGACGCCATTACACCTTGATCTTAATGTGCTCGCCCTTGAGCCACTTGATCATGAACTCGTTCTCCTGCCCGGGGGTAAAGCCGGTCCGGACCGGTTCCCACGGGCCGCGGGCGCCGATGCCGCCGTCTTCCGCCTTGGTGATGCGGATCAGACATTCCTTCGGCACCGTGTTGACCGCGTGGTGGTCAATCTCGAAGCCCCACTTCATCTTGAGCCCGTTGGCATGTTTGCCGGGCAAGCTGTCGGTCTGGTGCATCGGCATCAACCAGCTCCGCGTAAAGGACTGTTGGGCCCCGTAGCGGAAGTTGGACTGATAGCCGGTGTCCAGGGCGATGGCGCGGCCGTCCGGCCGTGTCTCGTGCCCTTTGACCGATTTCGCCGTCGACACGTACGGGGCGTGCTTCGCCATCGTGACGTGATACGGATAGGAGGGATTGTACTTGGCCCGGATCATCAAGCGGGCGACCTTGTAGTAGGGATCGGAGGGTTTCCAGCCGCGGTAGGGCCGGTCCACCGGGTTCCCGTCCACGTAGACATAGTCACCGTCGTTGATGCCCCGATCGCGCGCCGCCGCCGGGTTGATGTTCAACTGGTGCTCGCCGACGCCCGGCGTCCGCTTGTCCATCCGGTACGGATCGCCGAAGTTCGACTCGTAGATCTGCACCCAGTCGTTCACCGACCACTGGCTGTGCACCCGGTGCCGGGTCTTGGGGGTGACGCAGTAGAACTGATACCCCTTCTCCCACAACGGGTTCGAGTAGCGCTTGATCTCCGCCCAGGGCAGCTTCACGTTGCGCACCTGCTTGTCGTCATGGTGCTGCGCCGTGATGGGGATGCCGTAGTCATCCGGGCGGATGTAGGGGTTCGTGGAGCAGATGGCGTTGGGCAAGTACGGCGTCGCCTCCGGGCCTTCCCGGTGGACGATGAAGTTCTCGCCGTATTCAATGGCCTCGGGCTCCGTCCGGTAGGATTCCAACCGGCCGGTCCGAGTCCATTGGGGCTTGCTCTCGTTGATTTCTTCCCACAGGGGATGCCGCGGATAGGTCCGGACCATGACCATCCAGCCCTTCTCCGACTTCAAGAGCACGTCCGCCGAATAGCCGTAGAACGTGGAGGACGCATCGAGGATGCGCTGCACATACACGTCCACCCGGTTGTCGTAGACGAACTTGAAGACATCGCGGAGTTTCGGTTCGCCGGTGATGTCGGCGAGCTTGGTGGTAACCCCGGTGAAGGAGTCGAGGTCGTTGCGGGTGTCGTAGAGCGGACGGATGCCGCCCTTCCACACCTGCACCCAGGGATTGGACACCGTGCCCGTCATTTCGGGATAGGTGAACTCCATCCACGAATTGGAGGCGAAGGCCACGTCCGCATGGTTCACGTCCGAGGTCATCTCAATATCCTGGGTCACGATACATTCGATGTTCGGATCGACGTTCTTGACCATGTCGTAGTGGTGCTTGGAATTGTTTAACACGTTGACGTTGACCACCCAGCGGAGCTTGCTGGGGCTCGGCATATGGGTCTTGCCCGTGAACACCTTGCGCCCGTACTTGGGCGTGTTCACGATCAAGGCCGTGTCGCCGTGGTTCCAGTAGCCCACTTCCTCGCCGTAGTAGTAGCCCCGATACTTGACTTCCTTGCCGTGGATGCTGGGATCTGTGTTGGTGTGCCACGGATCTTCGCTCAAATACACGGCGGCGCCGGAGCCGGACCAGGGGGCCGCGTTCCAGATGCCGACCTTGTAGTTGCCCGACCAGGTATGACAGCCGGCGCCGAACTTCCCGACGTTGCCGCCGAGGATCATCACCAACGCGGCACCCCGGCCCATCTGCGTCATGTGGAAGTAGTGGCAGACCCCCTCGCCGTTGTGGATGGCGGCGGGCTTGATGGTACCGGCGTCCCGCGCCCAGCGCACGATGAGGTCCTTGGGCGCCCGGTTGATCTGATGCACCGTGTCCAGGTCGTAGTCCTGCAAGTGCACCTGATAGAGCTGGTAGATCGGGGCCACGTCCACTTCCCGGCCGTTGAGCAGCTTGACGCGGTAGGTGCCCGTCAAGGCCGCATCCAGGCCGCTGTTCTGGAAGTGCCAGCCCACCTGCTCCCGGTGAATCGGCACGGCCTGGTTCTTCGACAGATCCCAGACCATGGTGCCGCCCAGGCGCTGGATGTACTCGGGTTTCAGGCCCTGCACCCGGCCGCTATAGGCGTTGGAGAAGTCCGGGAATGCATAGTCCTTGACCACGTCGCGGGGATCGAGGTACTGGAGCGTATCCGTCCGGACCAAGATCGGCATGTCCGTGTAGGCCTTCAGGAAGTCGGTGTCTTGGAAGTTCTCATCGAAGATGATCTTACAGGCGCCGAGGAAGAGCGCGGAGTCGGTCTCCGGCCGGACCGGAATCCAGTAGTCGGCCCGGGTGGCCGTCGGGTTGTATTCCGGGGTGATCACGGCGATGCGGGCGCCGCGCTCAAGGCTTTCGAGTTTCCAGTGGGCCTCGGGCATCTTGTTCTCGACGAAGTTCTTGCCCCAACTGGTGTTGAACTTACAGAACCGCATGTCGGAGAGGTCCACGTCGCAGTTCTGAGTGCCGTTCCACCAAGGTTGGCTGGGGTCCTGGTCGCCGTGCCAGGTGTAGTTGTTCCAATAGCGGCCGCCCTGGGCTTGATCCGGGCTGACTTTCCGAATCCACGCG